>JACCEE010139472.1_pt1 | contig 210875 bp, 182 predicted proteins | sample 7449931 | NCBI WGS metagenome assembly JACCEE01 (sample SAMN15323457, study PRJNA562643) | freshwater metagenome | isolation source: river surface water | place: USA:Blue River Watershed | collected 2017-08-19
CTTTTTCCAGCACATCAGTTACTTCCTTTTCAACTTCTTCGGCACTGGCGCCGGGATAGGCCGTCATGATGGCGGCGGCTTTTACCGGAATCTCCGGATCTTCGAGTTTGGGCAAGCTGTCGAATGAAAGGATTCCCCCGATAATGAGCGCAAAAAACACGAAGCTGAGCATCGCTTTTTGCGAGAGTATTTTCTGAAGCATGATGGTAATTCGTCGTTAGAGATTTAGGATTTTCACTTCTTGGTTTTCGACTAAACTGTTTACTCCGGCAATAACAACCGGCTCTTTGTCCGAAATTCCGTTAAGCACTTCAATTTGACCGTTCTCGCGTAGGTTGCCCAGTTTTACAGGTGTGCTTTTTACTTTCATATTACGTTGGTCAACAGTCCATACCCGGGGCTGATTGGCTTTATAAAACACGGCGCCAACCGGCACGGTCATGGGTTGGGCACTTTCCAGGTGATCGGTGACCCGAATTTTTGCCGTCATACCCGGTTTCAGGTAAGGCGACTGAGACTGCAATTGTACGCGAACTTCATACTGATCCGTCGAACTCGCTTTCTGATTGATGCTTAATAGTTTGGCAGAAACATTATGGAACCCGTCAATTGAAAAATCGCAGTCGATACTGTCGGCATGCTGAACTGATTTCAACAGGCTTCCTGCAATGTTAAAGCGGACTTCCAAACGGCTGACATCAATAGCGGTTACAATTGTTTGATTGGCTGCAATATTGTCAAAGTTGGAGACCGGACGCTTATAAATGTAGCCGCTGAATGGCGCTTTCAATTGCGTATCGTCCAGCGCATTTTTGGCCGCATCGTAATTGCTTTTTGCTGCCAGATAACTGGCCTGCATTTTATCGAGCGTGTTAATGGGCAATTTTTTGCGGTCGTATACCTCCTTATAGCGCTCGTATTCGCTTTTGGCCTGGATGTATTGGGCTTTTGCCGATTCCAGACGCACCTGGTAATCCCGGGGATCCACTACTGCAATTAGTTGCCCTTTTTCAATATAATCTCCTTCGTCAACGAGTAGCTTTAACAACGGTCCCCCCACCTTAAAGGCCAGGTCAATCTCGTTTTTCTCGTAGATTTGGCCGCTAAACGAATAACTTTCAACTTTGCTGGCCGAAGCAACATGCTGCACTTTCACAGATCTGGGGCTAGCTTCGGTTTGTTTTTCTTCGCTGCATGAGCTCAATATCAATAGAATGCCCACAAGCAGGCTTAATCCAATAAAAATTCTCCTCATTTTTTATGAACATTAATTGTTTAAGGGGGCAAAACTAACTCCTGCAGCAAGCGATAGCCTGAAAAAGTGCGCGAAGCGGAAAAAATCGTGTTTGAAGTTTGAAAATAGGAGATCGAAATTGCTAACAACGTCGTGTTACGGTTCAAGTTAAAATATTGTATCCTCCTTTTCACGGATCTTTACGACATTCTCTAAATAGGTGATTTGAAATTCAACCGGATCCATATCCATTGTTGCCAGACCGTGTCCTCCAATGATAACAGAGCAACCGGATGCCTTTACCTTTTTTAGCTCAGCTAAAACCGCATGCACCGCGTCAAGGCTATGGATCTGCAAAGGACTTGGATGTGCTTTTGCCGGTGTGAAATGCGTGTAGTACACTTTTCGGCCAATGATGATACTTGAGGCTGGGAAGTCTGATGTAACACCGGGGGAAAACTGAAAGTCAACGCCCGCCCAGTTTTCGTCAGCATCTCGGGAGATAACCATCGTTTCAGTGTATTTGGCAACATCCATTTTCCCGTTAAAAACGTCTTCAAAGTGGTTCATCATTCCGCCATAAACAGAATCTTGCGAACACACAGGCATGTCTTCCACGCGGACAAAGCTGGATGCATCGTATCCACTGAATCCGGCGATATGGTAATCAGCAATTACTTTGACAACTGGCTTTCCCAGCTTTTCAATGTAGTTGTTCATCGTTTTTATATCATCGTAAAAGACAACCGGTTCAAGAACGACAATTTCATCTCTACCTTCAATCAAATAATTGATATCACCCAGCGGGTCTCCGGGAATAAAGGAGTGAAGCTTGAACCCACCCAAGTCATTTACTTCAAATTTCCCTTGTGCCTGCGAACAAATCACCAAGCCAAGAAAGGCTAATGCAAATGCTATTTTTTTCATAATTCGAATATAAAGGATTCGTCAAGTAAACCCGTGCATTGTAGCTGCCTGAACTCATTTGGTTCCACAGCTTGTACAGATGGTGCTTGTAAACTTTAATAAAATCTTCCATACTTATTCCATCTACGCCCCGCTTCCGTTGTTGGAAGATACCTTCCGGTAGGATGCATACACACCTTGCCTGCTTATACTGAACGGCTTGGCTTTGTCAGTTTCAATACCTCCTGAACTGGTCAGTTTCTCTCCTTGACAAGACCGGACAATACTTCCCCTTTGCTCCGCTGCCACTACGGCAGCTTCTTCACTACTACGGGAAGTTCCGACCCCGTGCCACGCATCGGTACTTTCCCTCTTGCAGTCTCCATTGCTTGAGGTTTTCCCTTCTCCATCGTGGCGACAGGTTCTCTCGTTCCGTGTAAACGCATGTAATAAGCTCACGCCGCCTATACGCCGGATGCCCCTGGGGCGGTAAACAGGTTTCCTCCTTGATTATCCCTAAGTTGATACTGGACTTTAGTTCTGACATCATCTAATTCTTTCGACGCCTCTTCAGCGATTCATTTGCACTCGTCTTCTTAGTACTTACCGGACACTTCTGTAATGCCTTTTCCTTTAACGCTCACTACCACAGTACTTAACCACAGCAACTTAAAGGTGGTTTGGAACCAGCGCCTGCGCGCCGGTTCCGGGAGGCATGCTCCCATCGCTTACACAGCTCCAACTTGCGTTGTTCGTGACACTCAGTATCCAGGTTTCTTATACAGCTTTTTGAGAACAGGGCGGATTTCAGGCTCATAGACTTTGTCCATCCATTCACTTTCCGGAACTTCGTTTATCGCGATAGAAATCGCAGCTTCAAATTGTTAACTATTGTCATGATAGAGTCGGTAACCTGTTTAGCCAATTCCTTTTTCTGTTCTTCTGTAGAATGACTATAAGGGTATATTAGATTTTTTTATTAAAGGATATTTCTTTATTCCTTTTTGCATTTTTCTGTTGGTGTATGGACTAACTCAATTTACCTCCGTAGCTATTTTTAACATCCTGAATCATTTCAAGTCAATTCGGATAACACGCCAAATCCTACTTTTTCAAATAAAAAAAGAAGAGATCGACGAAGGGATTAAAGATATTACAAAACTATCCAGGTATATTTTGCCCGGCAGACTAACAAAAGGTACAATGCTCTCATTCTATGAAGAAATTCGAAAACAAATCGAGCCTGAACTTTTTGACCAAATCGCCAAAGAACTAAAAGAGCCAAAGCAGAATCTTGAAGCTAATTTTTGCTTGGCATTTAGAATGATTATTGCAATTACAATCTATTTTCTTTCACTGCCTCAATTCGGATGGTTATTGTATGTCATGACATTAGGTATTTTAATATCCGGGATGCACGCATTAATGATCGCTTATCGCTTTTTAGATATTCTCCCAGTGCTAATGAGGCGTTTTCATTTTCAGGCAGAAGAATACCTTAAAAAGCATTTCCGTCAGCATGAGGGCCATGCTTTAAGTATCGATTCTGATCAAACAGAGTTACATAAATACAACTCGAATAGTTCTACTGAATAGAATTTTTACTTCACAATAATAAAACCATTTGCCATGAAACACCTTTTCCTCCTCATCGCCTTATGTTTTCTGCAGGTACTCTAGGGCTCCGTTATCGGTTTTGCGCAACCGAGAAAAACTCCTGGGGGCCGGATTGCCACCTCCATATGTACTCACAGTACATTTATACACTAAAATATAAACCTTCAATTTTTGAAGTAATGAATGAGTTCACCAGAAATTTTCTCTTTGAGCTCTAAATTCACCTTCTTAATTTCTGATAGAAAATGATAATCCGTGCTAACACATTTTTATCCATACATAATCGTATTTCAACAACATTTTTATCCGGGATAATTTGAATAATAACAACACTTTTATCCAGAAAAACTACCCTATACTACTAAATCAAGAGCAAACAAGCTCTCCCAAAAGTTTTAATTCTGCTATTAAATGGTTCGAATTTTGTACCGTGGGGTTCACTTTAAGAAACCAAAAGCCTCGTAATTACAGCTATTACGGGGCTTTTGTGTGTTCGATACGAGTATTCCAGAAGTTTTAAAAATAATTAGTACACTGAAATATAAGCAATTAGCGATTCGAGTCCCATAAGGTTAATTTTGAATAATTTGAATTTAAATCATTCTGTTTATACTGAAAAAATGGGAATTAGTCTCGAACATTACATAAAAATATTACATATCTTCCATGGAAAATCCCAAGTATTCCGCAGAATAATCTTTTAACTGAGACTGAACCAGTTTTTTTGCCTTTTCCTGTAACACCGATATGCTGATATTTTCCTTTTTTCGCTTCACTTCTGCAAACAACACAGCTTTGGTAAAATCGTCCACTGCAACAATATCCAGTTCATTTTGGTTCCCTTTCTCCCACCAGGTTCCAATTGCTGAATACCGTTGAAGATTTACCAGCTTTTCCGCAAAATACCGCTCCAATATCTTTCCGCTATACGTCGGGTAATCGCGCTCCACAACGCTGCGTAGATACCCGAAGTTTCCTATTTCAACTGCACTCTGGTATTTATAAATAAAACGGAACCAAAAATTCAGGAAATTGTCCACAATCTCATATTTGATATTCCGTCCTCCCGGCTTGGCAAACATTGGTCGTACTTTTCTGATTAAGTTGAAATCATTTTCCAGCCTTTCCAAATATCCTCCAATGCTCACTTCAAGAATTGACTCAATTTCAGAACGGGATGTCTTGGACGATGCAATAAGTGAAAGAATTGAAAAATAGGTTGCATAGTCCTTCCCGAATTCTTCAATCAGGACATTGCGTCCCTCGTCAATAAACAATGAATTTTCCCGGAAGACTTCGTCCAACATTTTACTGAGTGTAAATGCTTTTTTGCTTATCAAAAGTTCCACATATTTGGCAACCCCTCCGGTCAATACGTAAAACGCCAATAAATCCTCAGTTGCATATTCCGGATAATTGTCAGCCAATATCTCTTTAAGGGTATCCACATGGAACGGTTTCAAGTGAATACGTTCAGTTGCCCTGGCAAAAAGTGGTTCCTTCGAATTTTCGAATATATTCTTCATCAGTGAGTAAACTGATCCGCAGACAATTAGGTTGATTCTGCTCCGCTCTTTATAACTATCCCAGATATTTTGCATTTCACTGTAAACGGAAGGATTGACATTATTGAACTCCTGGAACTCATCAATAATCAGTGAAAAGATTCTCGTAGTAGATAAATCCATCAGATATTGGAACAAGTCCTTAAACTGTGTAAACGAACCAAACAGCTTCACCTGCAACTTGCGTTCAATCTCGTCTTTAAATTCTTCACAAATCAGAACTTCATTTTTGCGGGTCACAAACAAATAAAGAGCTGTATCTTCATTCTCAACAGCTTTCTTTAAAAGACTTGTCTTTCCAATGCGCCGACGTCCTACAACCACCGTCATTTGCGCCTCTGTTTTCGTACGTTCTTTGATTGATTTTAAAAAGGCCAATTCTTTTTCTCTGTTATAAAATTTCATTATCTACAATTTTAATTGTAATGCTCATTACTGTAATGGCTATTGCGATAATGCAAATATATGTAGTTTCTTTTAAATACAGAATTGTCGGTTTAACTATTTAGCAAACTTGTACTCTAAGTACCTTTCTGCCAATGAAATTAAACCAGTTGCTTAAAAAATTGCACTTCGTAATCCCTGTTCCTTTCATCATGGGTGATAGACAACGGCGTATCTTACTAAATTGCAACAATTTGTTATAAAACGATAGTTATTCAAATGAAGGAAAGCGTAAAAAAAATGGATTTTAAAGCTTTGAAAGAAAAATACCAGCAATTGCTCCTTGAAAACAACCGCCTGAGAGAAGAAATAAAAAGGCTGAAGACTCAGTTTGGTGGGGACGCAAGACATGAAGAGTCACAGGGTTCAGGCAGCAAAGTTTCTGAATATCTTGCAGCAACAGAGCCGGAATTATTTGATCGGCACATAGAAACCAAACCTTCAGCGCCATCTGAAGCAATAGACAAACGATCTGATGCCAGCGAAAAGATTAGACTCTTCCGATCGCTGTTCAGGGGAAGAGACGACGTGTATGCCAAAAGATGGGAAAACAAGGCAAAAGAAACTGCAGGCTATTCACCGGCCTGTGGTAATGAATGGAAACCAGGCATTTGTCAGAAGCCAAAAATAAAATGCACAGTATGTAAACATCAGGATTTTCTTCCTTTGGATGAAGCGGCTATTGACGCACATTTGCGTGGCAGGCAAAATCTTGTTGCCGGAATTTATCCCATGCTATCAAATGAAACCTGTTGGTTTTTGGCAATTGATTTCGACGATGACGGATGGCAAAAAGATGTAACGACGCTCAGGGAAGTATGCTCCCTATTTGGAGTTCCCGTTGCAGTCGAAAGGTCACGGTCTGGAAATGGGGCCCATGCATGGTTTTTCTTTGAAAATCCTGTACAGGCCTCTTTAGCCCGAAAGTTTGGAAGTGCACTGCTAACCTACGCCATGAGCAAACGGCACGAACTCACTTTTAAATCTTATGATCGTTTCTTTCCGAACCAGGACACCATGCCGAAAGGTGGTTTTGGTAATTTAATAGCACTACCTCTGCAAAAAACAGCAAGAAGGAATAACAACAGCGTTTTCATTGATGACGATTTTCTCCCAATAGAAGATCAGTGGGCTTTTCTCTCATCCATTCAAAGGCTTTCCGAAAAGGATCTGGTAGAACTAACATCAAAGTTATGCCCGGGAAATGAGCTTGGAACACTGAAAACCGACGATGAAGAAACCATCAAACCCTGGGAAAGCACAAAAAAGCCGGAGGTCAGCAAAAATGATTTTCCCAAGAAAGTCGAAGTTGTAAAAGCCAACATGTTGTTTATTCCCAAAACCGGATTTTCTCAAAGAGCATTGAACCACCTGAAACGATTGGCTGCCTTTAAAAATCCTGAATTTTACAAAGCCCAGGCAATGCGTTTACCAACCTTTGATAAACCAAGGATTATATCCTGCTCGGATGAGACAACCGAATATTTGTGTCTGCCTAGAGGATGTGAAACAGATGTAAAGACGCTGTTTGAGAAAATGAAAACAGAAGCCTTGTGGATCGATAAAACCAATCACGGCAGAAAGATAGATGTTGAGTTTAATGGAGAACTAAGGGATGAACAACCTTTGGCTGTTAAAAAGTTACTCGAAAATGATAATGGAATTTTGTGCGGGACAACGGCTTTCGGGAAAACGGTCGCAGCAATAAAACTGATTGCAGAAAGGAAGGTCAATACCCTGATTCTGGTTGACAAGGTTAGCCTAGTATCGCAGTGGAAAGAAAAATTTTCAACCTTTTTAACAATCAACGAGCCATTTCCGGTTAATGACATTCCCGGAGCCATGAAAAGAAGGAAAAAGAAAAGCATTATCGGGCAAATGGGAGCCGGGAAACAGGCACTGAACGGCATCATTGATATTGCTGTTATACAATCGCTCAACAGGGTGGGAGAAGTAAAGGAATGTGTGAAAGATTACGGCATGGTCATCGTTGACGAGTGCCATCATGTTTCGGCTTTCAGTTTTGAAATGATATTGAAAAATGTGAACGCAAAATATGTTTACGGGTTAACAGCTACTCCAACCAGAAAGGATGGGCACCATCCCATTATTTTTATGCAATGTGGTCCTATCCGATACCGGGACGATGCAAAAAAACAAGCTGAGAAAAGGCCTTTCGACCACTTTATCATACCCCGGTTCACTTCTCTCAATACACCATTGGATAAGGACGAGAAGGATATTTCAATTCATGAATTGTATGCCGGGATCATCGAAAATGAAATGAGAAATAAGCTGATCATTGATGATGTGGTACAATGCCATAAAAATGGCAGGAATTGCCTTGTTCTGACGGAAAGGACGGCCCATGTTGAATCACTTGCCAGCGAACTCGGCAAAAGTATCTCGGATGTCATCATACTCATGGGCGGGATGGGGATAAAGGAAACCAGAGAAACCAGGGGCCGGATTTCTGAAATCCCCGAAGACAGGCCACTGACTTTAGTTGCAACGGGGCGCTACATTGGCGAAGGCTTTGATGAACCAAGGCTTGACACCCTGTTCCTGGCAATGCCGGTATCGTGGAAAGGAACTTTACAGCAATATGCAGGGAGACTTCACCGATTGTTTGAAACAAAAAAGGAAGTGCTGGTTTATGACTATGTAGATGTCAGGGTAAGGATGTTGGAGAAGATGTACAATAAACGGCTTGCCGGATATTCGTCTATCGGTTATAAGGCAAAGGGTGAAAATATTGCAGCAGAATCCACGGATATCATTTTTGATAAAAGCAATTTTTTACCTGTATATTCCAACGACATCGTCAATGCATCCCGTGAGATACTTATTGTAAGCCCTTTTATTACAAAACGTCGTACTTTACAAATGATGCAAAACCTTGAGATTGCTCATAATAATGGTGTAAAAGTAGTTGTAGTGACCAGACCATCCGAAGATTTTAAAGAGAAGGACTTGACCTCATGGCAAACGACAATTGATTTGATAAAAAGTTCCGGGATTGCTGTCGTCTTTAAATCAAATATCCATCAAAAGTTCGCTGTTGTTGACCAAAAGGTTTCCTGGTACGGGAGTATCAACCTGCTAAGTTTTGGCAGTGCAGAAGAAAGTATTATGAGACTCGAAAGCTCAAATATCGCCAATGAGTTAATCAGGAGTATTAATTAATAAACTCATTTTGAGTGGTTCACATCTTTTGTTTTTCTTGGATACATCTATCCTGTTCGAACATCCGCCAAAAGCTTTAATTCTGCTATAAAATGGTTCGAATTTTGTACCGTGAGGTTCACACAAAAGGCGCTTGTTATAAGCGCCTTTTTATTGTTTATATAACCAGACAGCTGATTGTGACAGTTTCTGCTGGCTGTTTTAAATCCCTTATGCAACGCTTAAAAGCTGGGTGCACAGGATACCTTACTCCTCCTCTTCGTTTCAGTTCGAGCAGCTCGAAGAGGCCAAATTGATTGGGTGCACAGGATAACTTACTCCTCCTCTTCGGCCATTTGCGGCAGCTCCAGTGCTTTTACTTCGGGGATGGCGCTGCCGGCAATCCCTTTTACCGAACCATACATATCGATGGTGTTGGTAATTACTTTCTCTATATTCTTTTCACGCTGTTTCCAGATGCGCTGCATGGCCCTTTTTTCGCTGTCGAGGTCGGCTTTCATCTGCGAAAATCCTTCTACAATAGCTTCAATTTGCATGGTGAAGGTCTTGCTGGTCAGATAGTCGTAGAGCAGGTGCATCTTGTCGCCGCGGTTTTCCTGTGCCACTACCGAGTTGCTGACCATGATAACCGTTTCGCGCAGCACCGACGAGAGGGCTTTGAACTCTTCGAAAGTACAAATCCATATCCCCTCGCGCATTCCCATCCGCTCCATATCGGCAGGCATCGCTTCGGTAACCAGTACGCCGATATCGGCTCCCTTTTCGCGGATGTCGTTCTTAAACTTCTCGATCCAGCCCGACTGGAACTCCTTGGTCCGTTTGCTCTCGTAATAGATTGATCCGCAGTTTTGACGGCTACGGGTATGCACCGTTTGCAGACAGTCGCCTCCGCGTGCCCCTTTCTTTACCTCGTCGATGGTGTCGAGCGGAAAGCTGTTCGAGAGCCACTCTTCGATGGCCAGCTCCTGCACCTCGCCCTGCATCTGCATGGAGCCCTGCTCCTGCTTCCGCTTCATCTCTTCGGTCAGCCGCTTTTGGTCCTCCAGTTGCTTTTGCAGTTCGCGCAGTGCCATCTCGTTGCGTTCCTGTTCCTGTTTGCGAATTTTCTCCTTCTCTTCGGCAAGGTGCTGGTTCAGTTGCTTCTGCAATTCTGCTTCGATGGCCTCTTTCAGCGAATCTTTCTCCCGCTTCAACTGCTCAATTTCGGCCCGGCTTCGGTTTAGCTCCTTCAGTTTTTCCGACTGTTGGTTCAACTCCTGCTGCATCAGCTTCAGTTCGTCGGCCTTTTCTTCATCTATTTTTTGTTTGATTTTGGCCTGCATAATCTCCTTCTCCTCTTTGAGCTTCTTCTCCATCCGCTCCTGAAACAGCTCATTCTCTTTCCGTTTCTTCTCTTCGAAAGCCACCTTCTCGGCTATCAGCAGTTGCGACTGCGCTTCGTATTTGCGTTTTTCGTCGGCCAGTTTGGCATTAAAATCTTTCCGGATATTCTCTTCCAACTGGTGCGACAACACATCCTGGACATCGATATCGGTTCCGCAATTGGGGCATTTGATTTTTGTATCGTTGGGCATGATAAAAGGTTTTAGCTATCCAGTTCAAAAATAAAAAAATAATCCCTTGTTCAGCCCCTATTCGTACCGGTTGCCTGGTTTAGATGGATGTTCCTGCACCTGATGCTGATTTTGAGTGTATGCAACTAGCTTATCATCTTTATCAACTGGGAGCTATGTGACCAAAGATTCGTCGCTGCGGCTAATTCTGAAGGATGTTTACCAAAAGCCGCGTTAAACCATCATCGGCCGGGTTAATTATTGCCTGCTTCACTTCCATCGTTTTGGGGCACTATTATTTGGACGAGACCATTCCCCGCCGATGAAAGATTGATTACAAAAAAAACACTCCGACAGTTTTTTAAACAGCCGGAGTGTTGAAATTATCATCCTTTTACCTTAATTGACATATTCATTCAGCCAGCGGCCTAGCTTTTTGCGAGTGAAGAAGATGCGGCTCTTTACCGTGCCCAGCGGCAGGTTCAGTTCGTCGGCAATCTCTTTGTATTTGTAGCCTTTCAGGAACAATTGAAAGGGCACGCGAAATTCATCATCCAGCATTTCAATTTTTTTGTAAATCTCTTTTTCGGAGTAGATGGAGTCGACTGACGGATAGTAATCGTCTTTCGTAAACGATATCTGCAGTTTGCTCGAGTTGCTCTCTTCGAGCGTTGTTTTGGCCTTTACATTGCGACGGTAGTCGTTGATAAAGGTATTTTTCATGATGGTATAGACCCAGGCCATCAGATTGGTGTCGGCTGAAAACTTACTTTGATAAGTCAAAGCTTTCAGATAGGTTTCCTGGACCAAATCGTGAGCCTTGTCTGAATCGCTGGTCAGACTGAGCGCAAAATAGTAGAGTTTGCTTTCCAAGCTGGTGAGAGACCTTTGAAATTGAACCTGTGTCATATTATTATTTTTTAGTATTAATTATCAAATTGACAGTATCGATTATCAAACGTTATCTCAAATTTATCAAATAAGATAATATGATGCAAGTCATTTTTTGGCCGATTGGGTGCCAATATCTATCCATTCTAAATAAGAGTGGTATTAAATTATTGATTGACTTATGAATAAATGGGCTTTAATGAGTACTGTCTAAATTATTGCGTTTAATAAAATATTTTTTCAAACGTATGTTTTGAGTTATCAAACACATGTTATTGAATACCGAATAAAATATGTTTTTAGTGAAGCGCCCGTATTTAGGCCATTGGGCGACGAAACAAAAATTTTGTCGAACGGATGGATTTTCGACCTGAAATGGAAGCGGGGGTTCAGTTGGTGTAGAATAACATATTCCGTAATAAAAAAAGGCCCCGTGAAGGACCTTAAAGGCTTAAAACTGCATTGGTTCAGTATTTAAAAACCTTGTCGCCTGCCATTACCTCCTGTTTTCCCGGGTCGAATGTTGTCCGAAGGCCGGTGCGGTAAGCGGCATTGGCCATCACGCAGGCAATGGTATGGTTGTATCCCGCCTCGACAGGGGCATTGGTCGCTTTCCGCGAACGAAGGCATTCCAGCCAGTTGCGCATATGGCCGGAGGTCGAACTGTCGCCGCTGGTATTGGCCCCGGTAGCCATTTGTACCTTGGGCAGGTCGAACGGGGTCAGCAAATTAGCTTTTAATGCCATTGCTTCGGCTTCACGCGGTTGCAGTCCCCCTTCGGGAGTAACTTTATTGATGTCGAGGTTAAGCATCCCGCCATTGGAGTAATAGAGCTCTTTCGTTCCTCCAGCCGAGTTACTGAAGCGCGACGAATAGACCACCTGAAACCCTTTAGAGCCATCTTCGGCACCATAATCAAATACGGCAGTTAAAGTATCGGCATTCGAACGACCATCTTTCCACTGATAGATGCCCCCGTTGACTGCCACACTGCGTGGATGATTCAGGCCGGTAAACCAGTGTACCGTATCGATTTGGTGGCACATCCACTGGCCGGGAATGCCTGACGAGTAAGGCCAAAAGAGGCGATATTCGAGATATTTCCGCGGATCCCACGCTTCGTATGGGCGGTTCATCAGGTAACGGTTCCAGTCGGTGTCCGACTCTTTGATGGAAGCGACCAGTTCGGGGCGGCGCCAACGGCCGGGTTGGTTGACATTCCAGCTCATCTCGACCATTACGATATCGCCAAACTTCCCTGAATTGAGATATTCGTTGGCCGCCATATAATTGGCCGTACTTCGCCGCTGTGAGCCAATCTGTACCACAATATTACTCTCCTTGCAGGCTTTCAGCGCAACTTTGGCATCGTCCATCGTTTCGGCAAACGGTTTTTCGCAGTAGGCATCTTTCCGTTGACCGGCAGCTTCGGCCAGATGGAGAGCATGCTGGAAATCGGCTGTACTGATGATAACGGCATCGATGTTATCTTTTTCGTAAAGTTCGTCGTTGTTGCGGCAGAGATCCACCTCTCCGCCGGTTTTCGACCGGATATAGGCCTTCCCCTCATCGCGCCTGCGGTTCCACAGGTCGGACAAGGCAACAATTTCGACATTCATCTCTTGGGCATGATCCATTAAACAGGGGAATAACGAACTCCTGAAGCGGTCGGAGAAACCGACTACCCCGATCCTGATTTTATCGTTGGCCCCGATAATTTTGCCATAACTTTTGGCGCTGAAGGTCAGTCCGCCAATCGACAACGCTGTCGTACCGGCAGCTGTTTGCCTGATAAAAGCTCGTCTGTTTGTCATTTGAACCGGGTTTGGGCGTTACAATTTAGGTTCCCAGCCGGGCTGATATTCGCGCCCCCAAAGCTTCATCGCTTCTTTATCGAGAATATGGCCATTACGGGTATCTACTTTAAATGGTTTGTTGATGCGCGATGAGATATTGGCATAATGGCACAACATCTGGCTCACGGCCCCTTCTTCAATGGGTGAGTTCAACAGGGTACTTTTTCCCCTGATGACATCGAAGAAGTTGACAATATGCAAATCGGTCATGTCGCCACCGCCGCCAAGGGCTGTACCAGCCTCGCCACCGGAGGCTTTTCTGCTTTTTATCTCTTTCCCAAAGCGGTCGGTCATTTTGTATCCGTCGCGGTTGACAAAGACAGTTCCCTCCGAACCGTAAATAATGGTACCGCGATCGGCGCCATAGGTCAGGTATCCGCTTCGGCTTTTGCCGTCCCATTGTATGATTTTGTTTCCGGGGAAACGGAACGTGGCCTCCATGGTGTCGTACATCTCCCAGCCATCGTTGATAAAATGTCGTTTGGCAGCTTCAACGTCAACCTGTTCGGGATAGGCGACCTGCAAGGCCCAACGGGCTACATCCAGCTCGTGCGTGGCATTGTTGCCTGTTTCAGCGGTGCCCCAATTCCAGCCATACCAGTGCCAGTTGTAGTCCCAGGTATTGTGCTGATATTCAACCCTGGGTGCCGGGCCCTGAAAAAGATCCCAGTCGAGCCCCTCGGGAACAGGAGCTTTTTGAGGAACAGGTACTTCGCCCCGCGAGTTGATGTAGAAAGCCAATGCTTTGTAAACCTGACCGATGGCCCCTTTATGAATGGCTTCGATTACTTCGATGGTTTCGGGTGCCGACCGTTGCTGATTGCCCATTTGTACCACTTTGTTGTATTTCTGGCGAAAAGCGACCAGCAACTCCCCTTCGCGCGGATTGTGGCTGCAGGGTTTTTCAATGTAGACATGTTTTCCAGCAGCCATGGCCATCCAGGTCCCGGGGGCATGCCAGTGGTCGGGCGTAGCATTGAATATTACATCTACCTCTTTATCGTCGAATACTTTACGGATATCATTTTCAATAATTGCTTTACCTGAAACTTTGCCATTCAGATGACCGGCCACCCTTTCACGCTGCTTTTTCATTACGTCGCAGATATAGGCCAAATCGACATTGTTGTTGGTATCTTTCAGTGCATTGTAGTAAGCTCCTACCCTACGGCCGCAGCCCATCAGGGCTACATTCAGCCGGTCGTTGGCCCCGATAATTCGTCCGTAGCTTTTGGCCGTGAGCCCCATTCCGCCAATCGTGAGCGCTGTGGCACCAATGGCACTTTGTTGGATAAACTCCCTTCTGTTCGTCATGTGCGTAGTTTTAGCTGGTTATTATATTGTTCCGTGTGCGATAACGTGCGAATATAATCATTTTTAAACAGAAGCGATGTTATTTTCAGGTGTGATTTTGTCAGTTAGTTTCTCTCCGGTTGTTGGTCCGGAAATTAATTTGACTGAATATTATTGGCAAAACCTGCAACCCGATTTATTATGGTTGACAAAATACAAAAAGAGGGTGCCAATATTTTATTGAACACCCCCCTGTTTTATGATTCAATCAGAATTTATCTCATTAGATTTCGCACGAATCGCCCATGCAGTTGGGTCTGACTTCCGGCGCCTTAAGTAATTTTAGCCTGATAGCCATAAAATACAATTTACAGCCTACACAGATGGCAAAAGCTGTTTCCAGAAACATTAAAAGCATACAAACGATACAGAGCATACAGGCAGGCCCAAAATAGGAAGTATCGCCCGTTTGGTACAAAAGCAGAGAAAAAATAAAAATGGTCAGCGAAAGGATAATTCCCAGCGTCCATGCAAATCGTTTCTGTACAGCGCCGATATATATCGGAGACTGTTTCCGGACAAATAGTTTCGCCAAAAGCGTAATGGGCGAAAAATTGGGATTGACAAGTACCGATATCGAAAAATGAAACAGCATAATTCCAGAGACATAAGGAAGCACCTGATAATGTTGCAGGATAAATGCCTGAATGAAACCAAATATCCCCAACATCAGCATTATCCCGGAAATACCGCGAATTTCGCGTTCGTTCATCACCTTGAACCCATAACCTTGCACCGTTTCACCAAAAGAAAAAATAGCCATTGTTTTTATTTTTAAATTACAAATCAAATATATAATACATCGTTGACGTAAAAAAGTTCCATCGAACCCTGATTATCATTATTTGTCGCCTATTTCCGTATCGAAAAAATATCCGCCGGATACTTTTTCGATGGTAGAAAACCATTTCGTCATGAAGCAAATTTACTGGTTGAGTGTTTTTTAAACGGCACTTGATGTTCCGAAAAAAAGAGGGTGGTCAGGTAATGAGCCAATTGCAGAATTCACTATCTTTCAACGGCAATTTATACTAAAACAGATACCACATGAATATTGAATCCTATTTTAAAATCACCTATGGCCTTTATCTGGTGACATCGGAAGCCAAAGGGCAGAAAACAGGCTATGTAGCCAATACCGTATTTCAGGTGACAGCCAATCCGCCTCAGTTTGGCATTAGTTGCAACAAAGAGAATTACAGTTATCAAATCATCAGCGAAAGCGGGGCGTTTGCCTTTTCGATTCTGGGTGAGAAAGCATCGGCCGGGCTTATCGGGGAGTTTGGCTACCGCAGCGGCCGCGAGCTCGATAAGTTTAAAGGGGTGAATTACTTTGCCGGGCCGAGTGGTTCACCGGTGGTCACGGATTCGTCAATCGCATGGTTCGACTGTAGAGTAGTGCAGACTATCGATGTGGGTTCCCATGTACTTTTTATCGGCGAAGCGCTCGACAACGGGGTTATTGATGCAGAGACCAAGCCATTGACTTATGCTTACTACCGCGAGGTTTTGAAAGGCTTTTCTCCGAAGAATGCCCCTACTTATATCGATAAGGAAAAAATAGCCCCCAAAGATGAGGTTTCGACTGATAACGAGGTGTGGCAATGTCAGTTGTGCCGTTACACGTATGAAACAGACAAGGGTGATCCGATTTCGGGGATTCCTACCGGGACCAGGTTTGAAGATTTGCCCGATGACTGGACTTGTCCGATTTGTGGGGCCGACAAACTAATGTTCGACAGAGATTAAAACCCATTAAAAAAGGCCGCTTATGGGGCCTTTTTTAATGGGTAAACGAATCATTGTTTTGATTTGTCCGGTGCTTTGGGAATGGCCGGCAACGCTTTGTATTCGGCAGGGATTTTTTCTTTGGCCAGTTCAATGGCTTTATTCAACTGGTCGTCCTCTCCCATATATTCGCGATACGGGTCATTGTCCAGTACAATATCAGGCTCAACACCGTGTCCTTCGATAATCCAGTCGCTCGATTCCGACGAGTAGGATGCAAATTCAGGTTTGCGCAAATCGGCGCCATCGATAAACGGCAGTGAACCGCTAATGCCCACTACACCGCCCCATGTACGGGTCCCAATTACAGTTCCCAGTTTGAAATGTTTAAAGCCATAGGGGAAAAGGTCGCCGTCGGATGCCGAGTATTTGTCGATAAGCAGCACTTTAGGCCCCAGGAAGGTGGAATTGGGCACCGGATTGGGGTCAGGCAGATTGCGGCGCATGGTAGCACGGCCTGCTTCACGTTGTAGTCTTTCGATAATCATGGGCGATACATTGCCCCCGCCATTGCCCCGGTCGTCGATAATCAATCCTTTTTTGTCAAGCTGCGGATAGAACAATTTGACAAATTCGTTCAATCCTACAGCACTCATATCGGGAATATGAATATAACCCACTTCCCCGTTGGTGGCTTTGTTCACCTTCTCGATATTCTGCTGAACCCAGTTGTAATAGTAGAGCGAAGCCTCTGTCTCAAGTGGGATAACAATCACTTCGCGGGCTCCGTTTTCGTTTGGCTGACTGTTAAGTGACAGTTCAACAGGCTCTTCTGATTTATCGATCAGCAATGAATAGATATCGGCAACGTTTTTGGTCGATTGGCCATTGATGGCTACAATATAATCGCCGGCTACGGCATTTACACCAATTTCGGTTAGTGGCGAACGCAATTGCTTGCTCCAGTTGGCCCCTTTCAGTATCGACTCGATTTTAAAATAGCCTGATGCATCTTTGGTCAGTTTGGCGCCAAGCAGACCGGTTTTGATCCGTTTAGGCTCCTGCATGGGGCCACTGTTCACATAGGCATGGCCAACATTGAGTTCGCCAATCAGTTCGCCAATAATATAGGTTAAATCGTCGCGATGGCGTGCATAGGGAACCAGGACACTGTATTTGTCGTGCATCGCTTTCCAATCGACCCCGTGCATATTTTCGACATAGAAAAAGTCGCGCATCTGCCGCCAGCTCTCATCGTAAATTTGTTTCCACTCTTGTGAATAATCGACCCAGGCTTCCATTTTGGAGATATCGACTTTTTCGTTCAGTTTCACCTGATCGGTCGGAAGGTTGATTACAGACCAGCTGTCCCTTTCGCGGACCAGCATCTTTTTGCCGTTCGGTGAGATGGAAAAGTTGAATTTACCCAGTTCCTTCTCCTCTTTCTTGGTCAGGTCGTAGAATTTGGCCGTTGTACCGCCTTCGCCGAATTGATTGTAATAAACTTTTCCATCGATATATTCGATATTGCCATAACGCGATGGAGCAACCGGTAGCGACACGATTCGGTTCTGAATATTTTCGGTATCAATCACCACGTTTTTCACTTTGGGAGCTGCCGGAGTAGCCTTATCCTCTTTAGATGCCGGTTTGTCTGCTGGTTTGTCGTCTCTTGGAACGGCAGCAATTTTTACGCTGTCATTGGTCGGGGCAAAAGGGGATGTGGTTTTGGCTGAAAGCACCGAAAGGTAGATACGAGACATATTGGTATAGGCGTGATTCCACTCGGTATTGCTGTAAATGGGGTTAAAATCGCGTTCCGAAGTGAAGACAATATATTTACCATCGTCAGAGAATGATGGACTACCGGAGTTGTACCAGTTGTCGGTCAAATCGGTAATCTTTCTACTGTCGAGACTATACACACTGATAACATTGAAATTATTCTCGGTTGGGTTACTGAAAGTGAGCCATCTGCTGTCGGGCGACCAGTTGTAACCGTTCACCTGTCCATAGCGGGCCTGGAAGACTTCAGTCACCGATTTGGTTTCGATGTCGACGTAGCGAAGGCGCAGTTTTCGGTCGGCCCAGGCAATCTTCTTACTGTCGGGCGACCAGACAAGACGAAATTTATAGGTATCCTCGCCCGAGGTTAGTTGAACGGGCGCTTCTGAACCATCCTGTTTACGGATATAGATTTCGAATTCGCCCGATTGGTCAGAGAGCCAGGCAATATATTTTCCGTCGGGCGACCATATTGCTTCCCGTTCGTGCACCCCTGAAGTCTGGGTCAGGTTGTAGGTCAACCCTTTTTTGGAAGGAACGCTGAAAACTTCACCCCGTGCGCTGAAAACAACCCTTTCGCCATCAGGCGACAAATCGGCATTGGTGATGGCTTTCGATGCGTCTTTCAGCTCCTTACGAGCCCATCCGAAATCGTTATGGATAGTAATGGGCACTTTCACCGGCCTTTTGTCCGTAATGCTCATTTTGTAGATGTAGCCCCCCTTTTCGAAAACAATGTAGCCATTGCCCAATGATGGAAATTTGATATCGTAGTCGGTAAAGTGGGTCACTTTCGAAGTCTCGCCCGATTGGGTATTGTAGCAGAAAAGGTTCATCGAACGGTCGCGGTCTGAAAGAAAGAATATCTCTTCGCCGGCCCACATGGGTATGATGTCCTGTGCTGCATTGTTCGTTATATTTTTGATTTTCTTCGATTTAAAATCAAATATCCAGATGTCGTCAGCCATACCGCCCTGGTAATATTTCCAGGTTCGAAATTCGCGGAACACACGGTTAAAGGCCAGTTGCTGACCATCGGGCGAGAAAGAACAAAAGCCCCCTTCAGCCAATGGCAGTTCGCTTGACATTCCCCCGTCGGCAGAAACCGTAAAGAGCTGTCCTTTGAAATCGTTGAAAGTCTGCTTGCGCGAACGGTAAACAATCTGTTTCCCATCGGGCGACCAGGCCATCACAATGTTGTTTGGGCCCATTCGGTCGGAGATTTTGTCACGCTCGAGCGTGGCTGTAACGGTAAGTCGTTTGGGGTCACCGCCTTGCGCCGGAATGGTAAACAGTTCCGTATTGCCATCGTACTGCCCTGTAAAGGCAATATGCTGGCCATCAGGCGAGAATCGGGCAAACATTTCGTAACCGATATCGCTGGTTAACTTTCTGGCAGTACCCCCATTGGCATCTACCGTATAGAGGTCGCCGGCATAACTGAAGACGATAGCGTTCCCGTTGATTGTCGGAAACCGCATCAGCCGGGTTTCGTCCTGTTGGCCGTTAACCCACTGTGTTGCAAACAGAAACAAAATGATTGATAACAATCGGATTTTTGGCATAGTACTTATTTTTTTGAATGAATAAATAGTGTATAATAAACTCTTTTATAGCATTTTATGAATTTCAAATTCAACCTCTTTCCGCAATGAGAGCCATGATACTGATACCAACGGCTTAAAATGCAGGAGGCCCACCCCGCACAAGATTTGTTTTCACTTCCGGATAAATTGTGATATGATCCATTTTCTGGATGATAATCAATGCAGAACAACACATTATTTGAAAATAATGATCGATAATCAAAAATAGCGCTTATTCATTGAAATTAATGCTATTTTTATCATATTGAAGAAATTAACCAACATTTAAACTCGTACAGATGAACAATGCAGCTACGCTGAATCCTGATAATCAAAGAATTCTATCAATTGATTTTTTCAGGGGAATTACCATGCTTTTACTGATAGGTGAGTTTACGGGGCTCTTTGGCTACCTGCTCGACCCAGCCTTCACCGCTACACCGGTAGCGTTTATAGGCCGGCAACTACACCACGCCGAGTGGCAGGGGCTTCATTTTTGGGACTTGATTCAACCCTTTTTCATGTTTATTGTTGGAGTGGCCATGCCCTTTTCTTTTTCACGCCGCTGGGAACGGGGCGATACATGGGGACAAACATTCAAACATGTGTTACAGCGTTCGGGGATGTTGCTATTCTTAGGGTGGGCGCTCTACTGTATCGGACCGGGCAAGATTACCTTTCAGTTTACCAATGTATTGGCACAGCTGTCGGTCACTTATCTGGTTGCCTTTTTGATGATGCGAAGGGCAGTTAAGTGGCAGTTGCTGTTCTCATTCGGACTAATCCTCTTCACGGATCTGCTTTATCGTTATTGGTCTGTACCCGGATTTGACCAGCCTTTTATCAAAGATCACAATTTCGGGACATGGTTTGATACAATTCTCACAGGTGGCTCAACCGATGATGGCTGGGTTATATTCAATGCCATTCCAACGACTGCCCATACCATTTGGGGAGTGGTGGCCGGTATGATCCTGATGACCGATTGGGGACAAAAGCGAAAAGTTGCCACATTGTTGATTGCTGGTGTAACGGGTATTATTTTTGGGCTACTGTTGGGACAATTTATCCCCATCATCAAACGGATATGCACCAGTTCATTTATATTGGCCAGCGGAGGTTTTGCATTTGTCGCGCTTGCACTCTCCTATTGGGCAATCGACGTATTGAATTTCAGGAAAAATTTAACGCTGTTTACCGTTATAGGCACTAACCCACTCTTTATCTACCTTTTTGCCAGTACCGGCGGTACCTGGTACCTGACACCCATATTCAAACCATTTGTTACACAACTCTTTTGGTGGGCAGGCAATTTAACCATCCAAATGATCTTGTGTACAACAGTATGGGCTGCTATGTGGTACATCTGTTACTTTCTTTATCAACGAAAGATATACATCAAACTATAAAAACCGAAGGCCGATGGGCTGTTAAAAGTAAATTTCGGTAGCGGTAACGGTTAAAAATGTATAGGATAAACGTTTAGCTTTTGATTATGCAAATTGACGGGGCAAAAAAACGAATAGTAATTGTGACTATCGGGAACTACACTACCAACGCTTTTGTAAAACGAATAATGAAACCTGATCTTCATAAAACAAAACGCATTGTTCTTAAGTGTTTTACTGTGTTTTTTATATGATCAACTTTTTATTTACACCTACAATACGGTTTTTCAATTGTAACCGTGTGGTGATAAACTACCGGCGAAATGTTATTTTTGGCCAATGATGAACAAGACGGTAAAAAGTGTAGCCAAGAATGTGTTGAAGTTTTTAGTTTCAGCAGCAGCCATCTGGTGGGTGATGTCGAAAATATCGTTTAACGAAGTGGTGAATGTTTTCTCAACAGCCAATGTATGGTATTTGCTGTTAGCCCTTCTTTTTGTTGTTTTCTCAATGGTTTTATCGGCTTTTCGTCAGAATCTGACTTTGCGAATAACCGGTGCCAATCTGTCGCAAATGCTCAATATTAAACTTTTTTGGCTGGGCCTTTTCTACAATCTCTTTTTACCGGGTGGTATTGGCGGCGATGGATATAAGGTCTATTTGATTCATAAGTATCGCAAAAACGGCATTAAAAGCAATATTGGGGCGATGTTGGTGAACCGCATTTCGGGTTTGGTCGCCATTGGTGTAATAACAGTATCGCTCTATTACCTTTCCGGCATCAGGATGCCCTTTGGAAATTGGTACTGGCTTGGCATACCGGCTGTCTACCTGCTTTATCTTGTTGTTCTAAAGTATTTTTTCAGACGATTTTATGTCATTCATTTCCAGATGTTTTATATGTCGATGGGATTGCAGATGTTACAATTTGTTTCGGCCATCTTCATTCTGATGGCTTTTCATCAGATGAATGATCAGTTCGATTATCTCTTCCTGTTTTTTCTATCGGCGGTTGCCACTGCCCTTCCGGTTACCATTGGTGGAATCGGGGCACGTGAAATGGTATTTTTAATCGGGGCAAAATATCTCTTGCTTGATAATGAACTTTCAGTTGCGTTGAGCATCATGTTTTTCCTTCTATCGGCATTTACCTCATTGTGGGGTATCTACTGGGTCTTTTTCCCTCCCTTCCGAAGAGAAAATATAGTAGGTCCGCTATCGGATGAAGATTTACCCATTACTCAAAATGAATTGACTTAACCATCAGATATAATTCGACTTATGGATGTAAAAATTGAAAACAGCTGGAAAGAAAGACTGATCGATGAATTTGAAAAACCTTATTTCAATCAGCTGATTCAGTTTGTAAAAGGCGAATATACCACACAGCCTGTTTACCCTCCGGGAAAATATATTTTTAATGCTTTCGACAAATGTCCGTTCGATAATCTTAAAGTTGTTATTCTGGGACAAGATCCATATCATGGTCCGGGACAGGCGCATGGATTGTGCTTTTCGGTACCCGAGGGCATCGATTTTCCGCCTTCGCTACAAAACATTTTTAAGGAGATTCATGACGATTTAGGCATTGCCTTGCCTGCAAACGGTAATCTGGAACGCTGGGCCGAACAGGGTGTTTTTCTGCTCAACGCCACGCTGACGGTTAGGGCGCATCAGGCTGGCTCACATCAGAAAAAAGGATGGGAAGAATTTACTGACTCCGTTATTCGACTGATAGCCAGAGAAAAAAATCATGTTGTTTTTATGCTCTGGGGTGCTTATGCCCAGCAAAAGGGCGCATATATTGACAAACAAAAACACCTTGTCCTGCAATCGCCACACCCTTCACCGCTTTCGGCCTATCGTGGTTTTTTAGGCAATCGTCATTTCAGCAAGGCCAATGACTATCTGAGCGCAAACGGGATAACCCCGATAAACTGGTAGCTATGCCAGTTTATCGAGTGCAATCACCTGTAATTCTTTGGTAAGAATGGTTTTGAACTGTTCGCCTGCGGCAGCCAGATGCGGAGTTTGTAAATGGGCATCAAGCAGTTCCTGACTCTCCCACTGTTCGATAAAGGTAAATTTACCGGGATTGCTTTTATCCTGATAAAGATTGTAGCTGATGCAGCCTTTATCTTTTCGGCTGGGGTCAATCAATCCTAAGCAAACTTCTTTCAGTGCTTCAGCTTTTTCGGCCGATGTTTCAACAAAGGCTACTACGGTTAATGTGTTTTTGCTCATCGTTTTTACGGGTTGGTTACACGAAATTAATGTTGATGTTGAAGATAGTGTAGCCAATATTGCGGCTGCACCGGTTGCATTTTTCACAAAGTTACGGCGGGTAATTTCCATGACGGATTCTTTTTCTTAAAAGTAATCCAATATTTTATTGTTTACTATTTTGAGCCAGTATTTTTTCGGCTACCATCAATTCATTGGGTTTACCGAGGTCCATCCACTGCGAAGAGCTGTCGTTAAAACCATAGATTGGCTCATCGGTTGCCAAACGAAGATAGAGTTCAACTATAGAAAACTTCCCTCTCTCGGTAATCAATTGAAAAACTGATGGTTCAATGAGATGAATCCCGCTAAAGGCCAAAGGTGTACTCTCGTTACTTTCTCTGGCTATGATTTGTTCTCCCGTTGATATATTCTGCCAACCGGAAAGGCGCATGTTGTTGTCGAAAATAAAATAACGCGATGTCTCTCGTTTCCTGACACAGAGCGTCGCTAATCCGCCTTTCGAACGGTGGTACTGCAATAGTTCATTCAGGTTAATGTTGCTGATAATATCGACATTGTAAACCAAAAATGGTTCGTTACCGGTTAGCAGCGGCGCTGCTTTCAGTATGCCGCCACCCGTATCGAGCAGATTTTCCCGTTCATCAGAGATATGGATCTTAAAGCCAAAATTGTTTTTTTGCTTCAGAAAATCGATAATCTGTTGTCCAAAGTGGTGAATATTAATGATAATTTCACTGCATCCTGCCTCCTGCACTTTTAGGATTGCTCTTTCGAGTAAAGTTTTTCCGGCGACCTCGACCAAGGCTTTGGGCCTGTCGGCTGTATATGGGTAGAGCCTTGTTCCGAGGCCTGCGGCGAATATCATGGCTTTCATGCAGATGTAAAAATAGTTGTTAAACAAACATGCCCTGTTCTTGAATATTGGCCAATTCGTATCAGGTTTTTTGCTAATTTTTGATTTTGACCGGTTTACAGACCTTTTCCTCTTTTTTCGATTGTCTGCCACATTTTTTGCACTCGAACTTAGGGTTTTCGGGGGCTTCGTAATCTTTAACCTCGCATTTCTTTTTTCCCATGGTCAACTATTTTCCTGTTCTCTGTGAAGAATAACAACCCTTACCGGATATTTGTTTTTTAGATGTTCGGCTAATCTTTCGGCTGAATATACTGAGCGGTGCTGTCCGCCTGTACAACCAAAACTAACAGAAAGATGGTTGAACTTTCGTTCGATATATTTTTCGACGGAACGGTCAACCAATTGGAATACAGGCTCAAGAAATTCTTCCATATCATTATCTTCCTGAAAGAAATCGATTACAGGCTGATCTTTCCCGTTCAGTAATTTGTATTTCTCGTATCGGCCCGGATTTCGTACGGCCCTGCAATCGAAAATATATCCGCCGCCATTGCCCGAACGGTCGGCAGGCAGCCCTTTCTTGTACGAAAAGCTGGTAACTGTAACAGTCAGTTCATCTTCCCTGTGCGAGAATTTTTTCAAGACATTCGATTCTGGCAATGAATGAAGTACATTGAACAACTCTGGAAGTTGAACGGGCATCGACACTTTCTTCAGCACGATGGAGAGGTTCTCAAGTGCATAAGGGATACTTTTCAGGAAGTGTTCTTTTTTTTCGTAGAAACCTCTAAAACCATAAGCCCCCATGGCCTGCATCATTCGAATCAGCACATAGCCATAGAAAAACTGCTTAAACTCCTCCCTGTTTATCGGATAAATCTTTTCCAAATGATCGAGATAGACCTCCATCAATGTTTCGCGAACGGATTGAGGGATGTCGGCTTTCGAGTCGTATAGCAGCGATGCCAAATCGTACTGCAGCGGACCACGGCGTCCGCCCTGATAGTCTATAAACCAGGGCTTATCGTTGTGTAACAATATATTTCGGCTCTGGAAATCGCGAAACATAAAGAAATTGCTTTCGGCTTTTAGCAGATAGTCGCAGAAGGTGGCAAAATCGTCTTCGAGTGCTTGTTCGTCAAAAGCAATTTTGGCCAACTTTAAAAAGTAGTATTTGAAATAGTTCAAATCCCACATCATCGATTGTCTGTCGAAGGCAGCTCTTGGGTAACAATAAGTGAAATCGATTTTTTGGCCGGCTGTTATTTGTATTTGTGGCAAAATGGCCACTACATCGCGGTAAACTGAAATTATCTCATCCGAGAAGCCCTCTTTGGCCCGAATCTCCGAAAGAAAGCCAAAAAGCGTAGTGTCGCCGAGGTCTTGCTGCAAATAGATGTGCTGTTCAGGAAGGTATTGATAAATTTCCGGCACATTTATACCGTTATCGCGAAAAGTTTTTGAGAAGTTGATAAAAGCGCGGTTCTCTTTTTCATCTTCGTTCCAGGTTCCCATTGCCGTGAAATGGAAGCTTTTCATACGAATATATTCGCGGTAAGAGCCCGAAGGTGGCAACATTTCGGTGAAAGTAACCTCTTCGGCAAATCGCTCTTTGAAAAGGTCTTTCAAATCTTGTTCGGTATTCTTTTTCAATCGGAAATCTTTTTTAGGTGTATTGCAAATATAGGATACGGCGAAGAATATGCCATACCGGTAACGATAAAAAGTCTGCAATACGGAAAATAAAAAGCTGTCCGGGTCAGAGGACAGCTTTTATCTGTTTGAAAAAAATGTAAAGTCAGAAAAATGTAATTAAATCTTGATCAATTTATTCGGCAACTACCTCAAATTCAATTTCGACAACCACATCGCGGTATAGTTTTACCTTGGCAGTGTGTTTGCCTACCTCTTTGATGGCATCTTCCTTGATGGCAATTTGCTTACGATCAATTTCAAATCCTTTCTCTTTCAACGCCTCAGCCACCTGAATATTGTTTACCGAACCAAAGATTTTACCGGTAGAACTGGTCTTGGCACCGATAACAAGGGCAACGGTTTTCAGGGCTTCGGCCAACTGCAGAGCCTGGTCTTTCAGTTTAGCCTCTTTGTGGGCACGTTGTTTTTGGGTTTCAGCCAGCACCTTTTTTGATGAAGGCGTAGCAAGGATTGCGAATTTCTGGGGAATTAAAAAGTTACGACCGAAGCCGTCCTTTACTGTAACGATGTCGTCTTTGCTACCCAGATTTGCTACATCCTGAAGCAGAATAATTTCCATTTCTGTTCCTCCTTAATTAATTATTTTAACAAATCTGTTACATAAGGCAACAACGCGATCATACGGGCGCGTTTTACAGCCTGCGATACTTTGCGTTGATATTTCAACGAAGTACCGGTGATACGGCGGGGTAAGATTTTACCTTGCTCGTTCAGGAATTTTTTCAGGAATTCAGGATCTTTATAATCTACATACTTGATCCCGTTTTTTCTGAAACGGCAATATTTTTTCTTTTTGATCTCCACTGTAGGGGGAGTCAGGTATCTGATTTCACTGGAATTTGTACTCATGACTTAGTTCTCCTTTTGAGTTTTAGCGTTAACTTTCTTTTGTCTTTTGTCGCTGTACTCAACAGCATACTTATCCAATTTCACGGTGATGAAACGGATAATACGTTCGTCACGACGGAACTCGGTTTCGAGTTTTCCAATGAATGCAGGATCGGCCTTGAATTCAAAGAGTTGATAAAACCCTGTTGATTTCTTTTGGATGGGGTAGGCCAATTTTTTCAAACCCCAATGTTCTTCATGAATCAATTCACAACCATTGGCTGTAATCAGATCCTTGAACTTTCCCACCGCTTCCTTTATCTGGGTCTCAGATAAAACGGGAGTAGCAATGAAAACGGTTTCGTACTGGTTCAACATTCTTTTAAATTTTACTATTAAACAATTGTCATTTATAAATGAGTGGCGCAAAAGTAGAAATTATTTCGTTTTCCGGCAATAGCTGAATGAATTAAAATTAGTTGACCTGACTGGGCAACCCGGATTGGAGGGTGATGGTAGGGGTATAAAATGCAAAAAGAGCTGATTCCGATGAATCAACTCTTTTTAATAGTCCAGTTAGATTAAAAACTTAGTCTTAGTAAAAGTCCGATAATTAATTCAAAAAACATCCTTCAAATATTGAGTGCTAAAATATATCTTTTTATTAAAAAATGTTAATGCAAATCTCGTGGCATTAAGAAATCGTTAACAAACGCTTAACAACGATTGTCCCATAATATTAGTTCTCAGCCGGATAAATGACCTGCTTAAGGCAATATGTTTTACAGCAGTTTTTTGTTTCACAGGGCAAATTACTGCTTTTTGAAATATTTTTTACAAGGTCAAATATTTGTTAATCATATATTTAACTTGCGAAAAACAATCAATTTTATATTTTTTAAACCCGAGTGCAAACGTTTGCGTTAAGTTGACATAAATTAGTTTTTTTGCTGCTTAAAAAGGTTTATTTTGTAGTTAAAATTCCCATCGGCAAGAAAAAAGCAGGTGGAGAAGAATAAAAATGTTCCCGATTAACAATTTCAACAACTAATTCATAATATGAAAGCAATCCGAAAAGCGTTGCCTCAAAAAGGACTTTGGCTGGAAGATGTACCGGTACCGGAGCCAGGAGCCAATGAGGTTTTGATAAAAATCACCAAGAGTGCCATTTGCGGCACCGACCTCCATATTTATAAATGGGATGCATGGGCACAGAAAACCATCAAAACACCTATGACAATTGGACACGAATATGTGGGGGTGGTAGTGAAAGTAGGCGATGAAGTGACCAAAGTCAATATAGGCGAACGCGTTACAGTGGAAGGGCATATTGCCTGTGGCTTCTGTCGGAACTGCCGCAGGGGGCGCAAGCATATTTGCGATCACACTGTAGGTATTGGCGTAAATCGCGATGGCGGCTTTGCCGAATATGTTTCAGTGCCGGCTGAAAATGTGTTGCATATCGACAGTCGTATTCCCGATGAGATTGTATCCATTATGGATCCGCTGGGCAATGCTACTCACACCGCACTCTCCTTTCCGCTTATTGGTGAAGATGTTTTGGTAACAGGCGCCGGAGGCCCGATTGGGTGCATGGCAATTGCCATCTCAAGATTTGTGGGGGCACGCAACGTGGTTGGCTCAGAAGTGAGCCCATACCGGCGTGAACTGGCACGTAAAATGGGGGCAACTTTGGTTATTGATCCTTTTACCGATGATATTCAGTCAGCCATGAAACAGGTTGGGATGGTTGCTGGCTTTGATATTGGGTTAGAGGTTTCCGGATCGCCGGTGGCTTTCGATTCGATGATTAAGCATATGTATAATGGTGGGAAAATTTCATTGTTGGGTATTTTACCCGACACCACTCAAATTGAGTGGGACAAAGTTATTTTTAAGGGACTTACATTGAAAGGAATCTATGGCCGCGAGATGTATGAAACCTGGTATAAGATGGAGAAGATGCTTCTTTCGGGACTGGATGTATCGCCAGTTATCACGCACCGTTTCCATTATACCGAGTTTCAGAAAGCTTTCGAAATCATGGAAGAGGGTAATTGCGGAAAAATTATTCTTGACTGGGAATAAAATTTTCGATTTAATCTCAACATAAGGGCAAAATATTAAATTTGCCCTGCGGCTTGCCATTTTAGCTCAGCTGGTAGAGCAGCTCATTCGTAATGAGCAGGTCTGGGGTTCGAGTCCCCAAAATGGCTCACATTGCAAATAATTAATTATCAGAAATTTATAAGCCTTTAGAGACAATCTAAAGGCTTATTTTTTGTACTTTTTGCTCACCCTCAAGCAACAAGAAATCGGGTTTTAAAGGTCTCTTTTGTACATTTGTTTTACGAGAATCTGGCGATATCGCGATTAAGACACAACTTAATTTGACTAAGTAGGGGTTATGATTTTCATAAAAATAAAAATCCAACAACTTTTTATTAAGCTATTGGATTTGATTTGTGTGACCCTACCGGGATTCGAACCCAGATCATAAGAACCGGAATCTTACATTCTATCCATTGAACTATAGGGCCGGATACGGTCGCAAAAGTAATATTTTTCTCGAATTAGGGAAACCTTTTTACTTATCTGCTCAACCGGCTGATTTTAAATGCCGGCATTCGGAGGTCCGGCTTGTTGTATTTGAGCGGCTCACCGTTCCAATCGCTTACTCTACAGCCCGATGCTTCGCATATGGCATGACCGGCTGCCATATCCCACTCCATTATTGTCCCTTTACGTGGATAATAATCGGCATTTCCTTCGGCCATCAGACAAAACTTAACTGAACTCCCTCGACTGAGCAGTTGCGATTTACCTTCACCATGCAAAGCAGAAATCTCATCAATATGTTTTTGGGTTTCGATATCAAAATGAGAATGGCTGCCTACCACGGTGAAGCGTGCTGTTTTGCTATCGGGAAGTGCAACAGACTGATTGATTATCTCTTCAGTGCTTTTTCCCAAACATGATACGGTTTTGAACGCTCCTTCCCCATTTAATCCATAATAGATGGTGTCTTCTGCCGGCAAGTATATAACTCCGCCTATTGGAGATTTTTCATTCATCAGCGCAATATTGACCGTAAAATCTTTACGACCGCTGATAAACTCTTTTGTACCATCGAGCGGATCGACACACCAAAAGTATTTCCATTCTTTTCTCTCCGAATGGCTGACAATTTCAGATTCTTCGCTAAGTATTGGAAGTTTTGACTCGGCCAGCCATTCTCTGATGATTTCATCGGCTGCCCTGTCGGCTGCCGTAACCGGAGAAGCATCTGATTTGGTTTCAATGTCGAAATTCCTCTGGTGATAATAGGGTAATATCACTTTCCCGGCTTCAATAGCGGCGCGAATTGCCATTACGATATAAATGTTGTGCACAATAGTTCTTTGTTACGGTTTGTTTTTGCACCACGAAATTAGGATTATTTATATTTGTACGCTATGTATGCCATTATTGATATCGAAACTACCGGGACTAGTGCTGCTAATGGTAAAATCACGGAGATTGCCATTTTTGTCCATAATGGCGAAAAAATCACCGAATCGTTTGCAACATTGATTAATCCAGAGTGCAATATTCCGTGGCATATTACCAAGCTTACAGGTATTTCCAACGAGATGGTCGAACATGCACCAAAGTTTTACGAAGTAGCCAGGCGAATTGTTGAACTGACTGCCGGTACAACCTTCGTCGCACATAATGTTTCGTTTGATTATTCGTTTGTACGTGAAGAATTTAAACGTCTTGGTTATGACTATAAACGTAAAACACTATGCACGGTTAATTTAAGTCGAAAATTATTGCCGGGCCATCGTTCTTATTCACTCGGAAAGTTGTGCAGCGAACTGGGAATCGATATTGAAGGGCGCCACAGGGCTGCGGGTGACGCTTTGGCAACGGCAAAATTGTTCGATTTATTGCTCCGCAAAAACGAAATGGGGCAAAAAGGACTTTTTGCAGGTGGAAAGTCTGCGCTTTCTGAAGATAAAATTGCCCAACTGCCTGGAAAAACAGGCATCTATTATTTTTACGATGCACGTGGCACAATTATTTATATAGGCAAAAGTACCAATATTCATCAGCGTGTTTTATCGCATCTAAACAATATGCAAACCAAGAAAGCGGTTGAAATGCGTGATAAGATTGCGGATATCGACTATTTGCTGACGGGTAGTGAACTGTTGGCCCTTTTGATCGAATCCGATGAAATCAAGCAACATAAACCACTATACAATCGTGCTCAGCGTCGGACTTTAATTAATTACGGCCTTTTTGCAGAAGAAGATCAAAATGGGTATCTCAACCTAAAGATTTCGCGAATGGCCAGCGACGAGGTGCCGTTGACCACGTTTCATTTTTATCAGGAAGCCATTGATTATCTTTATAATATATCCGAAAAATATAAACTTTGCAGAAAACTGTGCCATCTCGAAGATGGAGAAGGGCCCTGTTTTAATGTCAGAATGGGATATTGCAATGGAGTATGCAATGGTAACGAGTCAGTTGAAAGCTATAATCTTAGGGTGATAAGTGCTATTTCGCAGCTTCAGTTCAGGTCGCTCAATTTTTTTGTTATCGAACAAGGGCGCGATGAACAGGAGATAGCTGTCGTAAAGGTGAAAAATGGCCGATACATTGGTTTGGGATATGCTTCAATCGATTGTCAGCATATCGATGAACTCAGCGATAGCATCAAAACATATCAGCACAACCGCGATACTTTCAACATCATCAACAGCTATATCAGGCACAATTCAAAAAAGATTAAGCTGATTAGCTATTGACATTTCCCAACCCGGCTTTGTAATGCTTAATTGCTCTGTCGCGCGCAAATTCGTGATCGATGATGCGGTCAGGATAATCATCTGTATCGAGTTCCGGAATCCATTTCCGAATATATTCATTGTTTGAATCAAATTTTGAGGCTTGAAGTTCTGGATTAAATATTCTAAAATAAGGCACTGCGTCACAGCCAGATCCGGCAGCCCACTGCCATCCCCCATTGTTCGAGGCCAAATCGTAGTCATTCAGTTTACTGGCAAAGTAGGCTTCGCCCCATCGCCAGTCGATTAACAGATGTTTGCACAAAAAACTGGATGTGATCATTCTAACCCGATTGTGCATAAAACCGGTTGCATTTAGCTCTCGCATTCCGGCATCCACAAAGGGATAACCCGTTCTTCCCTCACACCAGGCCTTAAATTGTTCGATATTATTTTGCCAGATGATATTATCAAAAGCCGGTTTGAACGATTTAGTCACAACATGTGGGAAAAACCATAAAATTTGACTATAGAAATTTCGCCATATCAATTCATTGACAAATACTTGCGAGCTAAGTAGCGCCAATGCCGTTACACGTCTGATGCTGACTGTCCCAAACCGAAGATGTACGCTCAGCTTTGATGTCCCCTCCTTCGCAGGAAAATCTCTGTCGATGGCATACTTTTCGAGCAGCACCTGCGATAGTGATTTGGATGGAAAATCGATTTCAACTGGTTCAAATCCTAACGTGGATAACAATGGCATCGGCAATGGTTTTGCACGGTAAAAATGATGACTGTATTGCGAAGTTCTCAACGGGCGAAGCATCTCCTGATTGAGTTTCTCCATAAAGCGTTTCTGATAGGGCGTAAAAACGGTGTAAGGTGTACCGTCTGATTTGGTCAACTCATTTTTTTCGAAGATTACATGGTCTTTGTATGTAACAAACTCAATCTTATTGTTTTTAAACAATTTACCTACAGCTTCGTCTCTTGTTATGGCATATGGTTCGTAATCGCGATTGGCATAAACGCTACAGATATGATACTCTTCAACCATTTTTTTGAAAACATCGACAGGCTTGCCATGAGCGATATAAAGTGTTGAACCAATTTTTTCAAGTTCCTTTTTGATTTCGACCACTGTTTTGTATATAAAGCTCACTCTTCTGTCGGGCCGTTCTTCAAGTTGATCCAGAATAATCGAATCGAAAATGAACATCGGAAGAACATTTTCGCGAGTTTTAAGGGCATGAAAAAGGGCTGTATTGTCGTCCAATCTTAAGTCGCGCCTCATCCAGAAGAGGTTGACAATTGGTTTTTCTTTGATTTTCATAATGAGTTGCTTTGTCAAAATGGTTCATCCTGATAGTTATAATAAGCTTTTATTCAGCAAATAGCAATCTGAACTAAAAAAAAGCCAAATGCAAAATCTTAGGTAGGTAAAATAGCAAAAGCCAATAACAAAACCTATTTTTGTCGACATGAAATTTTAAATACAACCGTTGATACAATGATAAAAAAAGGTTTTGCAAGCGATAATAATTCAGGGATTCATCCGTTGGTTCTCGAAGCTATAGGGCATGCAAACGTAGGGCATGCAACCGGATATGGCGATGATATTTATACCAATCGAGCCACCGAACTTTTCAAGCAGGAATTCGGCAATGACACTGAGGTCTTTTTTGTGTTAACTGGCACAGGTGCCAATATTCTAAGTTTACAATCCGTTTCCCGCTCGTTTCATTCGATATTATGTGCAGAAACAGCACATATTCAAGTTGACGAGTGTGGTGCTCCTGAAAAATTCACCGGAAGCAAAGTAATTCCCATCGCAACTTCGAATGGGAAAATTACCGTGGAACAAATTATGGAGCATTTGCACGGATTTGGCTTTGAGCATCATGCACAACCTGGGGTAATCAGCATCACGCAATCGACCGAGTTAGGTACTGTTTATTCAATAGATGAAATTAAGGCCATTGCCGATTTAGCCCACCGGCACCATATGTTTTTACACATGGATGGTGCCCGTATCTCAAATGCTGCCATAGCTTTAAATGCAGATTTCAGGGCATTTACCCGCGATGCGGGCGTTGATGTGCTATCGTTTGGTGGCACAAAAAATGGGTTGATGCTTGGCGAGGCAGTATTATTTTTTAATCCGGAACTTAGCAGATATACGAAGTACTACCGGAAACAGGCTGCACAACTTTACTCAAAAATGAGGTTTGTCAGCGCACAATTCATCCCTTATCTGAGCCAGAGAATTTGGAAAACCAATGCAGAACATTCAAATAGGATGGCAAAATTACTTGAAGCAGAAGTTTCTAAAGTTCCTGGCGTAAAAATAACACAGAGAGTCGAGTCGAACGGTGTTTTTGCAATAATTCCCAAAGCGGTTATTCCCAAACTTCAAAAAGATTATTTTTTCTATGTGTGGAATGAAAATGTAGGAGAAGTTCGATGGATGACCTCTTTTGATACCGGTGAAGATGAGATTATTGACTTTGCGTCGAAGCTAAAAAACTATTTAACTGATTAATCGATATAAACAATTGTTTTTTCGTCGTTATTATACTGAAAAATACACCGAACAGCAGCTTGAGGCAGAGAAAAAAATCTTTCGTCACAGTCTGCTAATCGCCCTTTTTGTGATTATAGCCGTTTGGATTGTATTTCTGGCTCAGGAGGTTTATCGTTTCGACTATTGGGAATTGGGCATCTACCCATTGAAATGGAAAGGATTGGCAGGAATTTTAACATCTCCTTTTGTACATGGGGGCTACCGGCACATCGGGGCCAATACACTCCCACTCTTTCTGTTAACATTAAGCCTTTTCTATTTTTACCGAAACATCGCTTATTCGATTTTTGCATTAATTTACATCTGTTCCGGCATCTGTGTTTGGTTGCTTGCCCGCGGAAGCTGGCATATTGGTGCCAGTGGTTTGATATACGGGTTGGCTTCGTTCCTGATTCTGAGCGGCATCATTCGAAATAACAGCCGTTTGCTTACCATTTCGCTGGTAGTGGTTATGATTTATGGTGGAATTTTCTGGGGAGTGCTACCATTGAAACCTGAGATCTCGTGGGAATCGCATTTATGGGGAACAGTTTCAGGAGTGATATTTGCCATCGTTTTCAGAAATTATGGCCCCCCCACAAAAATATGGGAATGGAACGATGAAGAAGAATTGGATGAAGTTCCAGAAGAGAATAATGTCGATGAAGCAATCAATTCGTTTCTACGACCCGAATAATTTTATACTTTTGCAGCAGCTTAAAGCAAAGTAATTAAATAAGTTCTGAACAATGATAAGTCGAAGGATTATCCGTACCAAGGTGCTGCAAATCATGTATGCCCATGTTTCAACCCCCGAAAAAACAATAAAGCAGTCGGAACAGGAACTCCATTTCAGTATCCAAAAAACATACGATTTATACCATTTGCTATTCGATTTGCTGATTACAATCCGCAATTACGACGACAGCAGGATTGAAGCCCGCAAGCATAAAAACCTTCCTACCGAAGAGGATTTGAACCCTAATACCCGATTTATCCATAACCGGGTTATCGAAATGCTGGCCGATGATAAGAACCTGTCTAAATATTTGGAGAAAAATAAGTTGTCGTGGAATAACTACCCCGAGTTGATTAAAAATTTACATCACGAAATGGTCAATTCAGAGGTATATCAAAAGTATATTACTTCACCTTTTGACAACTTCCAGAATGATAAACGGTTCTGCGAAGAGTTCTATTCGACCATTTTGCTGAATAGTCAGAATATGTTTACTGAATTGGAAGAGCAGAGCATTTACTGGAATGATGATTTGGACTTTGTGGCTTCGATGGTTATCAAAACTTTAAAACGGTTTAAACCTAACGGTCCGTTGGATGAGACACTGTTGGATTTATATAAAGACGAAGAAGATCGATTATTTACAGTCGACCTATTTCGAAAAGCCATTACAAGCAACGAAAAACACCGCAAAATAGTTGAAACATACACCAAGAACTGGGATGTCGAACGTGTCGCCGTAATGGATATCATTATTATGGAATTGGCACTCACTGAATTGCTTGAATTTCCATCGATACCGATAAAAGTTACACTCAACGAATATATTGAACTGGCCAAATATTACAGTACCCAGCGGAGCAGTACATTTATCAACGGCGTTCTCGACAAAATTACGAAGGACTTCAGGGAAGAAGGTAAAATTCAAAAAAGCGGAAGAGGCTTGATCGAAGGATGAAATTGAATTATACGCATCTCAGTATTTTTTTAGTTTTCCTTTTATGGGGTTGTCAAAGCAATCAACCCCGGAAGATAACGGCTCCGGTTTCAGCGGAAAAAAAGGTAAATGGCAAGATTGAATTTCTCAAAGAAATACATAATTTTGGTACATTAAAAAACGGAGAGGTGGTCTCGTTCACCTTTGTTTTTAAGAATAAGGGTCCTGGAGAGGCTCAAATTACAGGCTGCGAAAATTCCTGTGGATGCATTGATATAGCGTACGATAAAAACGCGATAAAGCCAGGTGCCGAATCAGGTGTAGAGGTTATTTTCAATTCAGCCGGTGAATGGGGCAACCAGATTAAGACAATTAAGTTGATTATGGCTGACAAGAGTGAAAAACAGCTTACTGTTGCAGCTTATATAGAGAACGATAATTTTAATAATTTAATAAATAACTAAAGATGAGCAATTTACTTTCGATTGTATTACAGGCACAACCCCAGGGAAGCATGCTTGGGATGTTTCTTCCACTGGTGTTAATTATCGTTGTATTCTATTTCTTTATGATTAGACCGCAAATGAAGCGCCAAAAAGAGTTGCAGAAATTTCGCGATGCACTGCAAAAGGGCGATAAAGTGGTCACTACCGGTGGAATTTATGGTAAAATTGATGAAATAAAGGATAATTATATTTTCCTTGAAGTTGCCCCTAATGTAAAACTGCGCGTAGATAAAAGCGTAGTGCTCAAAGATATTACCGATGCCGCTGTAGCCCAAAAATAAAAACTAAATCAGGCCGGTTATCCGGCCTGATTTTTAACCGGCGAACATGAACGCAGGAAAGATTAAAAGATTCTTTCAAAACAATTCAGAAAAGCAAAGGGGAGGAAAGATACTAGTCTTTCTGATTTGCCTCGGTCTTTCAGCGTTCTTTTGGCTGCTCAACTCGCTCGAAAAGAGATATACCGACCGAATTTCCGTTCCTGTAAAATATATCAACCTGCCCAAAGATAAACAGCTAGTCGGCAGCCTGCCCAAAAAGCTGGATTTAATAGTCGATGGTTACGGCTATACCCTGCTCAACCACAAACTTCGCCTGGCATTCTCGCCTGTGCTAATTAGTGTCAATGATTTGACAGACAACATACTGGAGAACCAAAATTTTAGCCGATATACCATTCATACGTCAGCTCACAAAGAAGAAATTGAAAAACAGATAAGCAGCGAAATCAAAATTATCAACATCAAACCCGATACGATAACGTTCAATTTCAGCTATGTTATCGAGAGAAAGATGAAAGTTGAACCCAATATTGGGCTTACTTTCGGAAAAAATTTCATTCTTCGTGCCACGCCTTACACACAGCCCGACTCCGTAATCGTTCGTGGGCCAGTCAACATTATGGATACAATGCGCGCAGTCAGGACCCGGTACGAAACAATAAAAGAAGTTACCCACAACATCGAAAAAAGTGTTTTGCTCGAACAGATTGAGGGATTAAGTTATTCCGAAAAGAAGGTGGCGCTATATATTGATATTGAACAAAATACTGAAGCTGTGTTCTCCGTACCGGTGGAGGTTATCAACGTGCCTGATTCAATCAATATCAAGACATTTCCCGGAAAAGTAAAAGTGTACTGCAAAGTTGGGCTGAGCAGTTATAAAAAATTGACAGAGAATAGTTTCAAAGTAGTAGCCGATTATCGCAAAATTGATCGTCAGGCCAATAAAGTCAAAGTTTTGCTTACCCAATATCCCGACATTTTACTTTCGGTTGATTTTTCTCCCCAGGAAGTTGAATATATAATCGAGAAACAATCCCGATGATAAAAGTTGGAATAACAGGTGGCATAGGCAGTGGAAAAACAACGGTTAGCCATATTTTTAAATTGTTTGGCGTACCGGTTTTCAATGCTGACAACGAAGCCCGATTTTTGCAGAACGAAGATTGGGACACCCAACAGCAGATAAAAGAACTATTTGGAAATCAAATTTATTCGACTGATGGCAAACTCAACCGATCTGCCTTGGCGCAGGTTGTCTTCGGCAATAAGGCTCTTCTGACTCAATTAAACGGAATAATTCATCCTAAAGTTCACAAGCGTTTTCAGAATTGGACCGATTCAAATCACAATGCTGTATATGGGCTTTATGAAGCCGCAATCCTCTTCGAAAGCGGATTTTGCCACGAACTGGATTTCAACATCCTGGTAATTTCACCAGGAAATCAACGAACCCAAAGAGTTATGGCCAGAGATGGCATAACAGTCGATGAATTATCTGCCAGAATGAGCAACCAGATGAGTGATGAAATGAAAAGCAGATTGGCCAGCCTGATAATTTACAACGATGAAAAACATTCATTAATTCAGCAGGTTATTGATATAGATCATAAACTAAGAGAAAATGGCAAAATTTGGTAAATGGATAGGCGGAGGCCTTGGCTGGGCTTTCGGTGGACCTATAGGTGCTTTAGCCGGCTTTGTGTTGGGTACTTTTTTCGACAGTGCCGAATCGCCTTATGAAGAACAGCAAAAAGCAAACAAAATTCCTACCACGCAAAGCGACTACATATTCAGTCTCTTGGTTTTAGTCACTGCTGTTTTAAAAGCCGATGGAAAGATTTTACGCTCAGAACTGGAATATGTTAAAGCGTTCTTCAAACAAAATTTTGGAGTTCAGGGAGCACAGGAAGCACTTCGTATTTTGAAGGATTTGACAAAGCAAAATATTCCGGTTACCGATGTATGCCATCAAATCAGGCATTACATGGATTATTCGACAAGACTTCAGCTAATTCATTTTTTGTATGGTATAGCTACTGCAGATCAAGAGGTTCATCCATCGGAGATGGAGCTTATCGGTCATATTGCACAGCAGATGGGAATATCTGAGGCCGATTATTCATCGATTAAAGCGATGTTCGTTCCTAAAACCGATTGGGCATACGATGTTCTGGAAACGACCTCCGAAGCCACCAACGAAGAGGTAAAAAAAGCGTACAAAAAGATGGCTGTAAAATATCATCCCGATAAGGTGAGTTATTTGGGCGAGGATGTGCAACGGGCAGCCAACGAAAAGTTTCAAAAAGTTAATGAAGCCTATCAGGTAATTTGCAAAGAACGAAATATGAGCTAAAGCAATAATGCAGATGTCCAATATCCAGTCTGACATTTTTTGAATATCTTTATAACGATTTTAATACATAATATTTAAAACTATCGACATGAAAAAAGCCATTTTAACGCTTGCTCTGGCCATTTTGGTGCTTTCAACATATGCTCAGTCATTCGATCTTGGCATTAAAGGGGGCTTCAATTCGACTAAAATTACAACAGACAAACCGCTTCAGGCGCTTGAAGATTATACTTTCGATGATTTTAAATCAGATGTTTCTGGAGGTTTCAATGTGGGCGCCTTTGCCCGAATTGGTGGAAAAGTAATCTATCTTCAACCCGAATTACTCTATTCGCTTCGAAAAGGTGAAACAGCTATTAATTACAACGATGGCGATGGTGGCGGAAATATTACTGTAAACCAGAAAATTAAACTGAAATCTATTCAAATCCCGGTGCTTGTAGGCTTTAAATTACTCGATCTGAAACTAGCCTCTGTAAGAGCTTTTACCGGACCGGCAATGTCTATCGTTTTGGATGACAGCGAATCGATTTTTGATATGGATAATACGGGTTTTCAGCCCGCTGAATTCAAAAATAATATATGGGACTGGCAATTGGGTGCTGGAGTCGATTTGTTAAACTTCACTTTCGATGTCCGTTATGCCTGGGGCCTGACCGATTTTACCGAAGGGAATCTCGACTTTGTCAATAAAGGCAATACATTAACCTTCTCGGTCGGGTTTAAGATTTTCTAATATTATGCAATCTGTATGTTCACGTCAGGCATCATAATTATTTTTTACAAGAATACGTTTGTCAGTTTTTGAAAAGATATTACATTTGCAGCCGTTGAAAACAGCACAGATTACGGGGTGTAGCGCAGCTTGGTAGCGCGCGTCGTTCGGGACGACGAGGCCGCAGGTTCAAATCCTGTCACCCCGACTTGAAGGCTTGGAAATATTGATTTCCGAGCCTTTTTTTATGATTGCTTTTTGATAAAACCGGTTGAAAAGTAAATCAGGAACAGTCCGGCAGATAGTATCACCCCATTTATCAAATAATTGATTGATTGGCCATGTTGCAAAAATGTCAGGTTCGCAAATTCTGCACTATATATAACCGCCAAAAATACCAGCCCATTGTGAATGGCATGGCCGGCTATGCAGGCCAATACCGAATTTGTACGGATTCTGACCCAACCTAAAATCAACCCAAGAAGAAATGTTGCCGGAAACTGCCACGGATTCAGGTGAAACAAGGCAAACAGCAGTGCGGAGAAGAAAATAGCATATACGGGTTTGTAATTGCGAATAAAACCACTCATAATCGCACCTCTGAAAATAAGTTCTTCGACAACCGGAGCGATAATAACTACTCGTAAAACTCCGCTCCATACGCCAAAGTCAGAATCAAAAAGCCTTGCAAAAAGTTCCATAAACCACCTGGGAGGTGGCAATACTTTATCAAACTGTATGCTGATTTCTGTAAGAAAAAATTGTAGCGGTATCAATGCAGCCAGCAAAGCCGGAACCAATCCTATCCGAAACCGTTTTAACGGGAAAACCTCTTTCACCGTTAACCCGGAATAATAATACCCCAGGAACAGAATGAAGAGGGTTGATCCAACAAATACCGGAATTTTAATCCATGGCTCATACAGCCAGTTTGTATCATGGTGATAATCATAAAGGGCCAGCGGAAAGTCGATTAACGTCTGGATGAAAATATAAATTACTATCAGGTTGGTTGCCTGCCAGAACTTGGGATAAATATATGTTTGAGCCGTTTTAACCAAGTTGAATATTTTTTATTTTTCAAAAATAACCAAATGAACTATTTGATGCTTTTTTATCGTAACATTTATTCTGCTGAAAAATTAAGTTGTTGATATTCCGCTAAGTTATCAACAATTTGGATAAAAATGGATTATCTTTGACAGCCTGAACAGACACACAGCCACTAACTGACTGATTGTCAGCGATAGTTTAATTATCGGCTTAAACGGAAATTATTCAGATAAAAATAGTTGCAATGTTTGATTATTTAAACTAAAAGTAGTTACTTTGCAACCTGTTTGAGAAAAGTAGGTCAGAAGTTAAAAAATACTCAAAATGTCAAGAGTTTGTCAGATAACCGGTAAAAAAGTGATGGTTGGGAACAATGTTTCTCACTCAAAACGGAGGACCAAAAGAAAATTTATGGTGAACATTTTCACCAAAAGGTTTTATTTGCCTGAAGAAGACAGGTGGATAATGCTAAACGTTTCAGCCGCAGGGTTGAGAACAATTAATAAAAACGGCCTTTTGAATACGCTGAAAGAAGCAAAATCAAAGGGTTTTATTGAAAACTTTTAATTTGTTACTGAACCATGGCAAAGAAAGGTAACCGCGTACAGGTAATTTTAGAATGTACCGAACATAAAACAAGTGGTGTTCCGGGAACTTCAAGGTATGTTACCAAGAAGAACCGCAAAAACACGCCGGAACGTCTTGAACTGAAAAAATACAACCCAATTCTGAAACGTATAACCGTTCACCGGGAAATTAAATAATTTGAACTATGGCAAAGAAAGTAGTTGCATCGCTTCAAAAAGGTGCCGGAAAAGGATATTCCAAAGTAATTAAAATGGTTAAATCGGAAAAGACCGGTGCTTACTCATTCGTCGAGGAAGTTGTTCCGAACGACAATGTGAAAGATTATTTTGCTAAAAAGTAAATCACACAATCTTATATTAAGAAAAGCTTTCGTCAGTTATGATGAGAGCTTTCTTTTTATTTATCGGTATCGAAGTTAATGACAGTAATACCCACAAATTAAATCAGATATGGGAATCTTCAGTTTCAGCAAATCGAAAAAAGAGAGTCTGAACAAAGGTCTTGAAAAAACCAAAGAGAGCGTTTTTATGAAACTTTCGAGAGCTGTTGTCGGCAAAACAAAAGTCGACGATGAGGTGCTCGATAATCTTGAAGAGGTACTTATTTCATCTGATGTTGGCGTTAAAACCACATTGAAAATCATCGAAAGAATCGAGAAACGCGTTGCTCTGGATAAATATCTTGGCACTTCGGAATTAAATAACATTCTGAAAAGTGAAATTGCTTCACTTCTGGCCGAAAATAATTCAGCTGACGTTTCTGATTTCGATCTTCCCTCTACCGGAAATCCATATATAATTATGGTTGTAGGGGTCAATGGTGTTGGTAAAACAACAACAATCGGCAAATTAGCCCATCAGTTTAAGGCATCAGGCAAAAAAGTTGTTCTGGGTGCTGCCGATACATTCCGCGCTGCAGCTATCGATCAATTGCAAATCTGGGCCGACAGAGTGGGTGTTCCGATTGTAAAACAAACGATGGGTTCCGACCCGGCTTCGGTTGCTTTCGATACGTTACAGTCAGCCAAAGCATCGGGCGCAGATGTAGTAATAATTGATACTGCCGGTCGTTTGCACAATAAAATAAATCTGATGAACGAGCTATCGAAAATAAAAAAGGTGATGCAGAAAGTTTTTCCTAATGCCCCCGACGAAGTATTGCTTGTATTGGATGGTTCAACCGGTCAGAATGCTTTCGAACAAGCCAAACAATTTACCCTTGCGACCGAAGTAACCGCCATGGCGCTGACCAAGCTTGACGGAACAGCCAAAGGGGGGGTAGTAATTGGAATTTCCGATCAATTCAAAATACCGGTAAAATATATTGGCGTTGGCGAAGGAATGGATGATTTGCAGATTTTTAACCGAACTGAGTTTGTTGATTCGCTTTTCAGCAATTAGAAACCGAAATAACACGAATATTTAGTAACATAATTGTTCCAGATGGCTAAGAAAATCAATGTTGTAACACTTGGATGTTCCAAAAATCTAGTTGATTCCGAACTGTTTTTGTCTCAAATGAAAGCAAACGGTTATCAGGTAAGTCACGATGCGGATGGTACTGACGCCCGTATCGTAGCCATCAACACCTGCGGCTTTATTTTGGATGCCAAAGAAGAATCGATTGATACCATTATGGAATATGTAGATGCCAAAAATCAAGGCTTAATCGATAAGATTTTTGTATTTGGCTGCTTGACTGAGCGCTACAAAGAAGATCTTTTAAAAGAAGTTCCTGAAGTTGATGGGTTTTACGGTAAGTTTCAGGTGAAGAAGATGGTAGAAGATTTAAAGGCTGAATATAAAATGAGCCTTTCGCACGAAAGATATATTACTACCCCACCCCACTATGCTTACCTAAAAGTATCGGAAGGCTGCAACAGGACATGTTCCTATTGTGCCATTCCGCGTATGACAGGTAAACATCTTTCCGTTCCGATCGAAGAGTTGCGTGCCGAGACCGAAAGACTTGCCGAGAAAGGGGTAAAGGAGATTCTGATGATCGCGCAGGATTTATCGTTTTACGGCCTCGATTTATATAAAGAGCATAAACTGGCTGAACTCACATCAACCATAGCCGATGTGAGCGGTGTTGAATGGATAAAACTCCATTACGCCTACCCCGCCAGTTTCCCATTTGAAATTCTGAAAGTTATCAGGGAGAGGGAAAATGTTGCCCGATACCTCGATATCGCATTGCAACATTGCAGCGACAATGTTTTGAAAAAGATGCGCAGAAATATTACCAAAGAAGAAACCATATCGCTGATTAAAAGAATCCGCGAAGAGGTTCCTGGCATTCATCTTCGGACAACCTTGCTGGTTGGCCATCCCGGCGAAACAGAAGCAGATTTTGCCGAGCTGAAGCAATTTGTGAAAGATATGCGCTTCGAACGACTGGGTGTTTTCCCTTACTCGCACGAAGAAGATACTTTTGCCGGAGAAACCTACGAAGACAATATCCCCGATGAGATCAAGCAACAACGTGCAAGCGGGATTATGGCCATTCAGCAGGAAATATCAGCTGAAATCAACGCCCAAAAGATTGGCCTTACGATGAAAGTTATTATCGACCGCAAGGAGGGAGAATACTTTATTGGACGAACTGAATTTGATTCGCCCGAAGTGGATGGAGAAGTATTGATTAAGGCAGAAAAACTCGAAACCGGCCATTTTTACAATGTCAAAATAATCTCGGCTGACGATTTCGATCTTTACGGAGAGATAGAATAACCGGGGTTCTATTGAGGAACTGTCCTTTTCATTTGCCACTCGGCCATAATACCCTCAATCGAATAGTCATTCAACTTGGCCTGATTATGCCCTGAATAAATTTTGTCTGACATTTCTAACACCTCCTCCAATATCATTCCGAGCTGCTCTTTCGAATAGAGATGTTCCAATTCTGCCATATCACGTTGGTGAACAGCTTCGGCATACTCCATTTCGGCCCGGTGAAGATTTTCGGCAAACAGATGTAAGTCTTCAATTATCCGCAAAAAAAGCTCTTTATTGGCCAGTTCATCAATATGTTTTTGCACTTTGGCAATAATCAATCTTGTGTATTTAAGGGTTTCCCATACATTCCCTTTATGAAGCGACTCTCTTATTTCAGTTAAATGAAAAGCAGATATTTTCTCTTTCAATCCGTATTCATCCACTGATTTATGCAAAAGGCCTTCCGAGATATTCATCAGCGGATGATAATGACTCATATAGTTATCAATTTTTTGCTTCTTCATTTCAACCTCTTTACGAAGCTTTTCAAGAGGATTTAAATGATCATTCTCTTCAATTTTAAGTTTAAACGCTTGAATCAGATCCTCGTCCGGGCTTTCGCTAAAGTCTGATTTATCACGATCAAGGTTTTGCATCACTCTGTGGGCAACAAGCGAAATCTCCAACTCATTCATCCCGATAGTTTTTCCGACCATTGTTTTATAAAATTTAGATTTAAAAACTGGATAAAGATTTCGCACCCGCAAAGTGAAAGGTCCTCAAGTGGTTCTACTATTAAATGTAAGAAAATTTGTGGAAAAAAGCAATATGGAGCCGAATGTCGTTAACCATAGACTTTTCTTCACGTTTAAAAAAACAAAAAAGTTACCATGAAAGATGAGCGAACAAAAATTGTCCTGACGTTTTTAGTGCTCTTTTCAATCAATTATCAAGTTATGGCACAATCATTAAAAGCGGCAAATAACAGGGAGACGGCGACACTTGGAAATGGTTGCTTTTGGTGTACCGAAGCCATTTTCGTTGAGTTGAAAGGTGTAATAAGTGTAACCCCAGGGTATTCCGGAGGCAAGACCACAAATCCTGAATACAGGCAGGTTTGTACCGGAACAACAGGTCATGCTGAATGTATTCAGATTATTTTTGATCCTTCGATACTCTCCTATCAGGATTTGCTAGAAGTTTTCTTTATGACACATGATCCCACAACGCTGAACAGACAAGGCGCCGATGTTGGCACACAATATCGTTCGATTGTTTTTTATCACGATGAAAAACAGAAGACTGAAGCGATGACCATGATTGCTCGGTTGAACAGTCGTACACTCTGGCCAAAACCAATTGTAACTCAGGTGACTCATTTTGAGAAGTTTTATCCGGCCGAAGATTATCACCGAAACTATTACGAAAACAACCCCAACCAAGGCTATTGCAAAGTGGTAATTACGCCTAAAATTGAGAAGTTCAGGAAAATGTTTGTTGAAAAAATAGGGAACCCGTAAATAGGCCTGTCGGTTTGAAATGCTATCTTTGAGGGTAAATCAAAAGTGCCTCATGGTATGAAAATTTTAAAGTTTCAGCAGAGCCGATTCTTTGTCATCATTCTGCTCATTTTGGCCACTTCGTGCAACACGTTAAAAAAGTATGCCAATAGTGCAACCGGTTGGGAAAATGATATTTTAGCTTTCGAAAAATTAGATAAATCAGAAAGTTATCCCAATAATGCCATTCTCTTTACCGGAAGTTCCAGTATCAGGTTATGGTCGACCATTCAAGAAGACGTTGCCCCCTGGCAAGTCATCCAACGTGGCTTTGGAGGCTCTAAATATTCCGATTTGGCCTGGTATGCCGAACGGATTATTACTCCCCATCAATATAAAGCTTTGGTTGTTTTTGTGGCCAACGACATCACCGGATCGCCTGAAGACAAGTCGCCCGATGAAATTATCCGTTTAGCCAATCATATTGTAAAGGTGTCGCGAAAACATGCTTCCGACAAGCCAATCTTCTTTATTGAAATAACGCCGACACTCAGCCGTTGGCCCAGTTGGGAAAAGATTAAAGCAGCAAATGAAGCATTGAGGAAATATGCTGATTCTGAAGAAAATGTCTATTTCATTCAAACAGCTTCACATTTTCTGAACGAAAACGGCGAGCCACGTAACGAATTATTTATGGCCGACAAACTGCATCTCAACCGCGACGGATATGTCATCTGGGGTAAGGTTATCAAAGAAAACCTCGATAAAATAGTCAAGTAATCTGTTAATATAGAATAAAATAAAAAAAACACTATGAATACATGGTTTGAATGTACCGCTAAATACACCAAAATCGACGAAAATGGCCGCGAGAAGAGGGCCAGCGAAACTTATCTTCTCGATGCTGTATCGTTTACCGAAGCCGAAAGCCGCATCTATAAAGAATTGCAAACAATGGTTAGCGGTGAATTTACCGTCACCAAAATCTCGAAATCGAATATATCGGAAATTATCCCTTCCGAGCGCGGCGACCGCTGGTTTAAAGCCAAAGTGACATTTATTACTGTTGATGAAGAAAACGGTAAAGAGAAACGTGTTTCGCAAATGATCATTGTTTTTTCTGACAATGTCAGAAATGCATATGACCAAATCATTGAAGCGATGAAAGGGATGATGGCCGACTTCGAGATTTCAGCCATTAACGAAAGTACCGTAATGGATGTCTTCCCCTACTCGACCGATGATAAACTTATCTCTGAGAGTTTTAAACCCGTCGAAAAGCCAGACTCCTTTTTAACCAGGGAAGCTGATTTTTATGCTTCTGAAAAGGAAGAAACTGAAGAAGAACTGGACGAAGATTTAGAAGAAATTGAAGAAGAGGAATAAATAAAAAAACCGGAGAAATTCCGGTTTTTTTATGGTTAAATATTTAAGCAATTACGCATCCATCTTTTCGATACAGAACGAACAAACACCATGTATATAGTAGTGCAATTCATCAATTCTGAAACCATTGAGTGACGGGTCTGGCAAATCTTCCTTTTTCACCCTGAAATCGAAAACACCACTGCAAGTCTTGCATTTGAAATGCCCGTGAACCGAAGTATCAGCATCGTAACGAACTTCATTTCCTTCGATATTGAGCGACAACGAAAGGCCTTTTTCAACAAACAGGTTCAAAACATTATAAACTGTTGTTTTTGAAAGCCCCTTAATTTCGTGAATCAAATCAGAATAAATCATATCAACCGTTGGGTGATTTCTCTTTGAAATTAAATATTTCATTATCCTGACCCTTTTTTGCAAGGGCCTTACACCATTCTTCTCCAGGTATGCCTTAATTTGTATGTCGTTCATATAACTTTCTGAATTCGTTACAAATATATATATTTTTCATCGATGAACAATTTACGCTTTTCAACTGTTTTTTTTATGAAGTTTTCCGTATTAACTTTTCATAAAGTTATAAAAAGTTATATTACAGCAAAACAAGTTTTGTAATCTTTGAAAAATGTTTATTTTTGTAATAATTACAATTTAATTTAAATTATTTAAATATGAGTACTTTAGTTGGAAAAAAAGCACCGATTTTTAAAGCTACTGCGGTAGTAAATGGAAATGATTTTCAAAATGAATTTTCTCTTGAACAATATATTGGAAAAAAATATGTTGTTTTCTTTTTCTATCCTCTCGATTTTACCTTTGTTTGTCCTACTGAAATAGTTGCATTTCAGGATAAACTCGATGAATTTGAAAAAAGAGGTGTAGCTGTAGTAGGTTGTTCAGTCGATTCAGAATATTCGCACTGGGCATGGTTAAATACCGAAAAGAACAACGGAGGTATCAAAGGGGTTAAGTTCCCGTTGGTAGCCGACCTCTCGAAAACTATTGCCGAAAACTATGGCGTTTTGGCAGGCGAATATGAAGTAGATGAACAAGGCAATGCTTCATTTAATGGTGCCCCAGTTGCCTATCGCGGGCTGTTCCTGATTGACAAAAACGGGGTTGTACGTCATCAGTTGGTCAACGACCTTCCGTTAGGCCGTAGCGTTGACGAAGCCATCAGAATGGTTGATGCATTGCGCCATTTTGAAGAATTTGGCGAAGTTTGTCCGGCTAACTGGCAGGAAGGTAAGGATGCGATGAAAGCTTCGGCTGAAGGTGTGGCAAGTTATCTTTCAAATCACTGACAGACGTTTAATTTAATATAAAAACCCAACAACAATGAAAATTAATCGCTACGAGGACATCTCTCAAATTGAACGCGAAGCTAAGCGTGACTACATCGACCGGCACTCTGCTTTTGTTTTTTGCGACAATAAAGCAGCAAAAGGCGAAAAGTTTAAAGTAAAGATCAAAGTTGGCGATGAATACAAACATCCCGACGATTTCGATCATTACATTAGCTGGGTTCAGCTCTGGGATGGTGAAAAGATGCTGGCCCAAGCTTCTTTACAGGCGGGAGCTTTAGGAAATGCACCCAGTCAGGTTGAAGTTGATTTCTATATCGTTCCAACCAAAAGCATGAAGTTGATGGCCCATTCATTTTGTACCAAGCATGGATTATGGCAAAGCGACGAAAAAGTGGTCGAAGTAGCTGAATAGCTATTTATCCATTCTTTCGTCCCACTAAAATAACAATGGGTGTAATATTAATTTACACCCGTTGTTGTTTGTTTTCAACAAAGAAATGCCGCATCATATTGAAGTGTCATTTCTGTCGTCTCCTATCATTTAATCTCGTCTTCCCAGAAATATCATCACATAATAAAGCAATGTAGCCAACGAACCTAAAGCTGCAACAACATAGGTATATCCCGCCCAGCGCAAGGCATCTTCTGCTTTTTCGTGCGATTGCGAAGAGGTTATCCCAGTCGTTTTTAACCAAACCAATGCCCTGTTGCTTGCATTAATCTCTACAGGCAGGGTAATAAAACTAAACAGCGTAGTAGTGGCAAAGAGGATAATGCCAAATAGCAAAATGGCAGGAAAAGTATTCACCAACAAAATACCGGCCAACAATACCCATTGCATCCATCGTGAACTAAAACTTACAACAGGAACAAGGCTCGAGCGCATTCCCAGCCACTGATAAGCTTGTGCATGTTGCAAAGCATGGCCACATTCGTGGGCAGCTACAGCTGCTGCTGCAACATTTTTCCCATAATAAACCTCTTCGCTCAAATTAATTGTCTTCTTTGATGGATCATAATGGTCGGTTAGTTGCCCGGATACCGAACCAATACTGACACCATGCACGCCATTATCGCGAAGCATTTTTTCGGCAACATCCCTGCCCGACATTCCGTTAGTGGTGGGAATATTTGAATATTCAGCAAATTTTCGTTTCAGTTGATGACTAATCAACCAGCTAATTATTGCAAAAGCAATGAAGATAATCCAGATTCCGCTCATAATCCATTTTATTTATTTAGCAAATATACATCAAATGTCAGGCCAAAAACTCAAAAATGAAATAATGTCAGTTTTAATAGGAAATGTGATTTGAATATTTGTTGGCTGCACAATAGCGGCACCATTCAATTGAAGAACGCGATTTTCTGACTACAGCTTATGTGTGTATCGATAAACTATTCGCGAATCGAATACCTTGCCAACAACGTGAAAGCTCCCCGGTGAGTGCTCCCTGACGGGGACTTAATGCGAAGTTGATATTACCTAAATTTTAGGATAAGGCACTTTGCCAGTTAACTGGAACGGCCGTTTTCGGGCAAATCGAATCGAAAGAAATTATGTTATTTTTGAAAATAACTGTGATTCTTGATTGATAAGTCAATTATCTATTGTGTTGCAGTAATATTTTTCATAAATTTATATTCGTAGTGTTTTAATAATAAATAATTGACCATGAAAAAGATTTATGCAATTTTATTGGTTGCCGGTTTTATGCTACCGGTCGCAGTGGTTGCACAAGATAACCCCGGGAAAACCAAGCAAAAAGCTACTGCTGAACAACAAGTTACAACGACAGTTGCCAGCGCGGATGTGAAGGCCAAAGAGAATCGCAAGCAGTACAAAAAGTATAAAAAAGAGATGCGACAGCTCGAGAAAAAAGATCCTGCCCCCAATGTGATCCGAGACAGAAATATTCCGTAATTATCAATTGAGGACTCAGATCGACGAAACCCCACCGGAAACAACAAACTTCATTGCTTCGGCCGGAGGGATATCCATGGGTTTGATTCTGCTGGAGGGAACAATATAAAGTTCGCCTGAAAAGTTGTAGGAATGAGGGAAATAGACTGCAACTTTATCGGAAAGTCCAAGTTCGTCGAGTGTTTTCTGGGTAACAAACCCCATTTTCCACAAATCGTTTTCTTGATTGAAAAGAACAAGAACCGGTCTGTGGAATTTTTTTTCTTTTCCTACAAATGCTGAAAAAAGGTCGTTAATCGAAGAATAAATCAGGTTCAGAAAAGGGGCTTTAAGCAAAATACGCCTGACCAGCCGACGGACCGGTCGTGCCACAATGGTTTCCCCAATAATTCCAAGAATAATTAGAAATATGATTATCAACAGAATACCCAGTCCAGGAATCTTGATCTCAAAATATTTATCGAGATAATCACTCAGGAGCCCATCGGTAAACTGAAATGTTTTGTAAACAATATAACCTGTAACCACCAACGGTGCAATCAATAGCAACCCTTTAATAAAGAATGAACCGAGACGCTTTATCATTGTTTCCCCATTTAATATTTGGCAGAACAAAGATAAAAAATCCCGGCCCGTTCCCGAATAGCGTACCTTCTTTACGAAGATTTTATCATGGTCAGCAACATTTTGAAAGGCGTGACCGACTCAACTGCATGAACTTCGCCTGCGGGCAGAATGATGCAGTCACCTGTTTTCATACTATAGTTCGTCTCACCAATGGAAAAAATACATTCCCCATCTGAGATTTGAACCAGCGCATCGAACGGAGCTACGTGGGGGCTCAATCCTTGTCCTTTGTCGAAAGCAAAAAGAGTTACTGTACCAACACTTTTTTTGATGATAGTTTTGCTTACCACTGCCCCATTGGCATATTCGATACTGTTGTCTAATTGAAAAAGTTTTGTTTCACTCATAACTTCATATTTATTAACATTCTGAGCAACTGGGTTCAGGAAGGAAGATCTTCATGTCCTCATCGACAGTCGAAATTCCGGAGATACCAAAGTTTTCAACCAATACCCTGGCAACATTGGGTGACAGGAATGCCGGCAATGTTGGTCCGAGATGAATATTTTTTACCCCAAGGTGGAGCAATGCCAACAACACGATTACGGCTTTTTGCTCGTACCAGGCAATGTTATATGCTATAGGCAGTTCATTGATGTTATTGAGCTGGAAAACCTCTTTCAACTTAAGCGCGATAACCGCCAATGAGAATGAATCGTTACACTGACCGGCATCAAGCACTCTTGGAATCCCGTTAATATCGCCAAGCGGAAGTTTATTATAACGATACTTTGCACATCCGGCGGTAAGAATAACGGTATCAGTAGGAAGTTCTTTTGCAAAGGTAGTGTAGTATTCGCGATCTTTCATGCGCCCGTCGCAACCGGCCATCACAAAGAACTTGCGTATTGCCCCGGTTTGTACGGCGTCAACAATTTTGTCGGCAAGTTGAATCACCTGATTGTGGGCAAATCCACCTATGATTTCGCCTGTTTCAATTTCGACCGGCGATGCACACCTTTTGGCATGTTCAATAATCAGGGAGAAATCTTTGGGTTGACCATCTTTTCTGTCTTCAAAATGGTGACACCCGTGAAACCCTGAGGCACCGGTAGTATAAATACGTTCTTTGTACGATTCTTTCGGAGGCACAATGCAGTTGGTGGTAAAAAGCACAGGCCCGTTAAATGATTCGAAATCTGAAGTCTGTTGCCACCAGGCGCTGCCATAATTGCCAACAAAGTGTGAATACTTTTTAAAGGCTGGATAATAGTGGGCTGGTAACATCTCGCTATGGGTATAGACATCGACTCCGGTTCCTTCGGTTTGTTTAAGCAGATCTTCCAAATCTTTCAAATCATGTCCGCTAATCAAGATGGCCGGATTGTTCCGAACGCCAATATTTACCTTTGATATTTCAGGATTGCCGTATGATTGCGTGTTGGCTTTATCTAACAACGCCATTACTTCGACACCGTATTTACCGGTTTCAAGTGTTAGCGCCACCAATTGGTCAACCGAAAGTGTATCATCTGTTGAAGCTACGAGCGCTTCCTGCATAAAATTGAAAATTTCGGTATTGGTATATCCAAGATTAAATGCGTGTTCGGCATAAGCTGCCATTCCCTTCAAACCATATATTATCAATTCGCGAAGTGAACGGACATCGGGATTGACGGTAGACAAAATACCAATCCGCTCCGATTTCAACAATAATTCTTCAAGAGAATCGGCTTCCCAGGTAGCTGACTCGTGTAAATTGGCAGGAATTGAAATTCCGTTTTCCACAATGCTACTTTTAAGCCTATTGCGAAGACTCAAGCCTTTGCGAATTTGCTTTTCTATCTTTACCTGATCGAAATTCGCATTGGTAATGGTCATAAACAACGAATCGAATACAAATTTATCGACCTCATTATTTTTAATTCCAGCTTTCTTCGCTAAAACAGAATAAATTGAAACCCCTTTGGTAATCCAAACCAGTAGGTCTTGTAAATTGGAAACTTCGTCGGTCTTGCCGCAAACTCCTTTAATTGTACATCCCACACCTTTGGCGGCTTCCTGACATTGAAAACAAAACATACTCATAATAAAAAAGTTAATTCAAATAATTAAAATTGTTTATCTATTTTCTACAACCACTCTTCATTGATTATTTCGCCAGTAATGGCTACAACGGCTGCTTTTACCGGGACTTTACGCGCAGCTCGGTCCAAAGCCATCTGTACAATCTGCAATAACCCTCCACAGCAAGGTACTTCCATAATTAGCACCGTAATTGTATTTACCCTTGCATCGTTAATCAATGACACTATTTTGTGCAGATAACTCTCCTTGTTTTGGTCGAGCTTTGGGCATGCAATAACCAACGCTCTGTTTTTTAACCATTTGGAGTGAAAATCGCCCATTGAGAATGCGGTACAGTCGGCAGCTATCAGTAAGTCAGCCCCTTGAAAATAAGCAGCTCCGGGATTAACCAAATGTAGCTGAACCGGCCACTGTCTCAGTTGTGATGGTGTTCCGGCCAACTCTTCTTTTGCGATAGGTTTAAAACCTGCCGGATCGAAAACCACTGTCTGCGAGCCGGGGCAGCCTCCGCCACAGGCTGTAGCTTTTGGAGCCGCCTGGGTTTGATGTACCGCATCTTTCACATCCTGAACTTTGAAACTTAATCTATTGGCATTCTCGACCAAATAGCCCATGCCCTGTTTCAGATAGAAGGTTTCGTTGTGTTCCCGCAGATGCTTTAGGTGGGCCACAACGGTATTAAAACCTTTGCCAACCATCAATTCCATCACTTTGACTTCGTCGTAAGGTTCAGCTTCGCGCTCTTCAATGGTAATGGCCCCTTCGGGACAGTGGCCTATGCAGGCACCCAATCCGTCGCACATCAATTCGCTGACAAGCCTTACCTTGCCATCAATTATCTGAAGTGCACCTTCATGACAGTTCGGGACACAAAGTCCGCATCCGTTGCACAACTCCTCGTCAATCTTGATAATATCACGTTTCATATTCTGCATGTTTTACTTTGACGTTACAAAAGTAAGGTAGCCAATACCCTAAAAGTGTAACAAGGGTTACACTCTTTAATTATCTTTGAAAAAAAAACATGTTTGAAGTTTTAAAAGACTCTCCTCTTTTCAGGGGATTGGAAATTAATGATATTGAATCTATAATTTCATCAACGCCACATCAGGTAAAAAGTTTTGCTTCGAAAGAGATGTTGGCGCTATCGGGCGAAAGGGTTGATAAGGCACTTATTTTGCTTTCGGGCAAACTAAAGGGTGAAATGGTCGATTTCAGTGGAAATTCATTGCGAATAGAGGAACTTGAGCCGCCACAGATGGTCGCCGCTGCATTTTTATATGGCCCGCAGAGTCAATTCCCGGTCAATTTATCGGCATTGTCCGATGGTGAAATGCTGATTATCTATAAACCACATTTTACGTCGATGCTCTCGAAAGATTTACGGGTATTGAATAATTATTTGAATATTGTATCGAGTAAAGCCCAGTTTCTCTCCGGAAAGATTGCATTTCTCAGTTTCAAAACGATTCGGGAGAAAATTGCATTCTTCATTCTACAGCAAATTGACAGAGAGACTGCCATTGTTGACCTAAAAAAGAGCCAGAAAAACCTCGCAGAGCTATTTGGCGTTGCGCGGCCATCGTTGGCCCGCACCATCAGCGAGATGGAGAGTGAAGGAATTTTGAAATGGGAAAGAGATAAAGTTATTGTTATCGATAAAAAGGGCTTAAATTCAATCTTAGGACGATAATATGGCACATTTCCCGCAAAACGACAGTCTAATTTTCGATATGAATGAATTGGGCAGGCAGGGAGAACCCTTTTTGTTCATTATTGACTATTTAATGAAAGAACCGTTATTATTGCCATTGAGCAAAGCGGCCAAACACGACATATGGTTCAATATCAATGGAATAACAAACTTTACACCGACAAATAAATCCAGAAGGGAACTGCAATTCAAAAAATATCCGGTTCAATATGAACAATTTAAAACTGCTTTCGACAAAGTTGTGAGCAACATCAGCTACGGTAATTCATTTCTCACCAATCTTACCTTCCCAACGCCTGTCGAGACCAATTATTCGCTCGATGAAATTTTTGAGTACAGCGAAGCCCCGTACAAGTTATTGTTCAAAGATAAATTCGTAGTTTTCTCGCCTGAAATATTTGTAAAAATTACCAACCAAACCATCTCTTCATTTCCGATGAAGGGAACCATTAATGCGCAAATTGAAGATGCTGCCCGGTTAATTTTAAACGATCCCAAAGAAGTTGCCGAGCACCACACCATTGTAGATTTGATTCGGAATGATCTCTCTATCGTGGCATCAGACGTTCATGTGAAACGGTTTAGATATATTGACGAAGTGGTTACCCATGAAAAGAAACTGTTACAAGTGAGTTCCGAAATAACCGGCACCCTGGACAAAAACTTCAGCAACAGAATTGGTGATATTATTGTCAAACTGCTTCCTGCAGGCTCAATCTGCGGTGCGCCAAAGCACAAGACACTTGATGTGATAGAAGAAGCTGAAAACTATCAGCGAGGCTATTATACCGGTGTTTTCGGAATCTTTGATGGAAAAGCACTCGACTCGGCTGTAATGATCCGCTTTATTGAACAACAAAACGGGAAGATGATTTTTAAAAGTGGTGGAGGGATTACCGCTTTCAGTCAACCCGAACGCGAATATAACGAACTGATAGATAAGGTTTATGTGCCTATTAACTGAAGCAATTTGTATTGAGAACGGAAATGCCCTGAATTTGGATTTTCACCGAAGGCGGATGGCTCGCTCGAGGGCGGAACTGGGTCTGGGTGGAAAAAAGAATTTCTCCCTTCGCGACATAATTTCGGTTCCCGATAATTTGTGCAATGGCAAAGTGAAATGCCGAATTGTTTACGATAGTGATATTCGAACTGTCGAATACTCGCCTTATCATCTGCGTGAGATTTGTTCGCTCCAACTAATTTCCGACAATCACATTGATTATCAGTATAAATATGTCAATAGACACGAAATTGACCTATTGTACCGGATGAGAGGTAATTCGGATGATATCTTAATCGTTAAAAACGGCTTAATAACCGATACGAGTTTTACCAACATTGTATTCCGTGCCGGAGAGAAGTGGGTTACCCCTGCCCGTCCGTTATTGCAGGGGACAAAACGACAGTTCTATTTGGAGCAGAATCTATTTTATACAGCTGATATCAGGCCGGAAGATTTAAGCCAGTTTGACGAAGCACGAATTATCAATGCCATGATATCGTTAGAAGAATCACCAGCCATCTCGATTGGAAACATTCGGGTTTAGGCCGATATCATCTCAGCTTCAATTTCAACAAGCAAATCATCACGACAAATGTCGGCTTCGATATAAAGAATTGGCACATCGCCGTAGAACTGGGCACATATCTCTTTGACAACAGGGAAATCAGCCAGATTTTTAATATAAACCCTTACAACGGAATACTCTACCGGAAGGTTCTCCGATTGCCTGTTTAAAGCGCTTATATGGGCTTTATCGCTCAATATCTTGATATTCTCGATGGTTGTCCGGGTCTGTTGTTCAATATCGCCTTTGCCAATGGTCTCTTGTCCGATAATTGAGGCTGTTCCGGAAATGAAAAGCGATGAATAGAGACAGTTGGCAATTAACTTTGCCCGCTCGAACTGAGGTGCCTGTTTCTTCACTTTCCCTTCGAAGATTTGACCTTTTAAAACCTGTTGGTTGTAGGCATAAGGATTTACCTGTTTGGGATTATCGACAGCCTGAATCTGAACTTTGTCGCTTGGCTTTACAGCGCAGAAATCGATTAAAACCCCATCGAGTTTCATTCCGATACCTGTCGCAGCGGGATATCCGGGAAGGTGACGGTACTGATGATAATACTCATTCCTGATTTCGTTGAAAACCTGATAATTTTGAAATCCGTTTTCAATTTTCAAAATATCGCCAACATAGTTCCACTGCCTGACAATATGATCCATTTCAAACCCTTCTTTGGTCAGGATTAACACGACTTTTTCAAATGCGTGGCGGGCTGCATCCGCAGTATCTATTTTCGGCTCGCTTATTCCTAAACCACCAGCCCACAGCTCGTTGCCGTATTTCGACTGAACCAGTACATAAGGGGTTTCATTGTAAGAATGATAGGTAACTTTATATTCCCCGGATGAATAATGCGCGGCTTCCACCGCAACCGAAAACCCCTCTTCGGGTGCATGAGAAGTTATACTCAGTGCAGGCAGATGATGATTGAAAATTGATTGCAAATCTAATTCAATCAGTGATTTGTATCTTTTGTATTCATCAACGTTGGTAACACTGATAAAAATATTCAATTTGACAAAAAGGTACCCGTTACCGACAGCACCGGCTATTTGTGTCCTGATTTCAGCCCATTCAGCCTGAAAGGAGTTTTTAGCTTCGGGAATATATATTTGATATCGTCTTTGCATAATCAAGATTTGGCCACAAAAATAGTATTCTTATCTGAAGACAAAATGATAAAGTTTAGTTTGATTTTCAATTCAAATTAATGAGAATAATCGAACCGAACCTGTTCACCTTTCGTTGATTTGGCCACCTTTTCGATGTCATACGGATTTACATATACCCTTTTGATGGCAAATTCAGGTATATTGAACGAATAGAGCGCATTTTGATAAAAAGCAGGCTCCTCTTGCGGAAGCAGAAAAGGTTTCGACGGTTTTCCCGATTCATCGATATGCGCAAAATAAGCGTTCATGTATAGGCCGTCGATTCTTCGACTGCTAAAAACCACCCAACGCCCGTTTGAAGACCACGAATGGTAGCTTTCAACAGCATTACTGTTCCATTCGTCGATAGCCACTAATGATGAGTCGGCAGTTTGGTACATATATAAATCGGCCTCTTCATTGTATGCCGGGAAGTTTCCAAAATCGCTTCGGGTTAGCATAATTCGTTTGCCATCAGGCGAAACACGCGGCATCGTAAAGCTTTTACCTATAGCTGCCGCCGAAATTAAGGTGTCGACTTTGTTCCCCAATTCTCCGTTTTCAACATCGAAAGAGATGGAACAAAGACTATATTTCTGATTTTTAATATTGTGGGGCATATCCGATGCCGGGGTTGTGACAAAGTAGAGCGTTTTACCGTCAGCAGAAAAACATGGAAAAGCTTCAAATGCATCTTTCGAGAATATCAGCGGCGAGGTAAAGAATTCGTTTTTGCGAACATCATAAATAACCATGTCCGACTCCTGATCGAAAGCATGTGCACGAGCGGTTCCATGCGATGGGAAAATCTGCCTGACTTTGTTGATAGAAAAGGCGATATAGTTTGCCGAGGGATGCCAGTATGGAAACGAAACACTCGAAAAAGTGGTAGCTGTTTTGGTCTCGAGTTTCTGTACTTTACGATGCTGCATCAAAATCGTTCCCGAATGGTTGTACCGAATATGCAAAAGCATATTGTCGGGGTTATTTCCGGCCATAGAATGACAGTTCATGCAACTGTGAGGCATGATTTGATTGTCCAGAATGGTTGACACATCAAAATCGGTAAGATTCCGTTGATATATTCCCATCCGGCTCCAGGTTTGATATCCTGGCTTAATTAAACGATAAACCAGATACGGGTCGATTGCGTCTTCTGAAACAAAATAGCTTTCAGTACGATATTTAAGCCATTTTTTATCACTTTTCAGATAAAATTGAACGAATATACTGTCGTTAGCCGAAGAGGCTAAAAAATTGGACCACTCAGTTGGCTGAAATACAATTTGATTTCCTGAAAAATGATTTTGTAATATGCTGTTTTTGCTTTTAAGGATTACAAAACCTTCATCGCATTTCGTTTTCACCAGGTAATTGACTGGCGCAATGTTTAACGGTAGAGTTGCCCCAAAATCAAATGGAAAAACCGGTGGTTTATCGGATACTTCAACCGCATCGGGAAGGCTGTTTTGTGCACATCCCGAAAAAATAAACAGTACAAGTAATATATATAATATTCTATTTATCATCTGTTTGTGAAAAGTGGAGATAATACCAGTAGGTTTTGCCATACAAATTTTTCATCGATTGCGGATTCTTATTTCCGCCCGAACCGAAGGCTGCCCCATATCCCTGAATACGTTGAATGACATCATTACTGACTGTTATTCCAGCAACATTGTCAGGCAAATCGGGAGCTAAAGTCTTAATATAAATCAATGCTTCTTCGAACGAAACCGGAACTTCGGTGTAGCCCATTTCAGGATACATCATGATATACTTCAGAAATTCGTCAAAGTCTTTATCCAGCAACGAGTTGGTCATCAGGTATTCGTAGGCTATCTTGTTATCTGGGGCACTGCGCAGCAACGAAAAGAGGGCAAAATTCATTTGATCTTTCTGATAATAAAAGTCGTCGCGCACCATATTGCGGCGAAGTTCGGCCCATTCATCATAGGCTTCAATCTTCGCTTCGTCTGAAAGTACCGACAATGCTTCGGTAGCCCATTTTCGATAAAATATTGTGCGTTGCAGCAGTCTGAGAAATTTCGCTGCCACATCATATTGTCCGTTGATAATGCAGGTTTCGGCGTACCGTTTTACTGCTCTTACAGGCATAGCTGCATCGGGAGCCGACTCCATCGACTCCATGGCCAACATTTGGGCAAAATTGTTCAACCCGAGATAATAATATGGTTCGTTTGCTATAAACGGTGCCATTCCTTTCACCTGATAGGAAGGCATAAAAAGCACATCAGGCGACGGATTGAATTCGAAAATTCGAGAAGTTAGCCTCCCGGTTTTGGCAAGGGCTAATGATAATGCAACTTTACCGGTCTGGTGCTCCGGCAACTTGATTTCAGCCCGATGAATAATTTCTTCCCACTGTTTTTTAAATACCAGGTTATCGTACATTATCATCTCTTCTTCCGAATAATCAGGCAGAGTTGCCAAACCGATACCCGATGCAACAATCACAACGATAAGTCCGGCAAAATTGAACCACTTATTCCATCGGGCAAAAACGAGATGCAGAATAATTACCAACGGGATTGAAAGCAGCACGAATATACCTGGCAGCGGGAAAGTGGCTGTAAACTTGTAAAATACAGATGAGATACAACTTTGAAGCCAGGTTTGGTAAACCAAACTGTGATTGATAACCGGCAACAGGAAAGCCAAAAACCAAAAACCTGAAACCAACTGAATTATGAAAGGGATTTTGGCAGAACCGGATTTAGACGGGATAAACTGATATATTTCGACAATGGTAATCCCTGTCAGCAAAATCAGGTATGCACCACCCCCAAGCCAATAGTTAGCAACAATCAAAACAGCACCTGCAATTGCCCGAGCCATTCGACGATTAAATCTCATGTAAATCAAGACGGAAGTCAGGGCCAGTATCGTAGCCCAGATGCCTGCGAAATAGTAAAAGTCGTTTAAAAGCAACATAAAATAACCAATGGCCGGAAGAAAAGCCCACATAAAAACGACTTTTCTGTTAAGATTCTTTAATATCTTTTTAACAACAGTATAGAGCAGGAAAATTGCTAGTGCATAAATGAAAGCCCCCAACCATGGATTGAAAAAGAATTGAATCAGAAAACCAGCCAACCATTTGGTTATTCCTCCCTGAAAAGCTAAATGACTTTTCAAAAAGGCCCAATCCATCAAAAAAAGTTGCATCTGTTCCTTCTGAATCAGATGATTACTATAAAATATTCCCCAGAACAGAAACAGAGTTGCAAAAAAGAGCAACTCAAAAAAAAGAATACCTCTGTTTATTAACCGATTTTGATTTTCCATAACCCACTTATTCCCTTTGGGTAACATTGGTTCCCTTTGTATTGACCAAATCCTCAATCATGTGCATATCCAATTGAACTTCGTCACTGATAAATTCCGGGATATTGTACGATGACAATAATGCATCATTGTGCTCAGGATTCTTTTGCGGCAGCAGAAATGGCTTTGAGATTTTACCATTCGTATCAATCGAAGCAATAAACGGCCGTGTATACAATCCATCGATGCGACGACTGCTAAATACAAACCAACGCGAATTTGACGACCACGAATGGTAACTTTCCGTATCGCTGCTGTTGGCTGCTTCCATGACGCGACATTCGCCGGTAGTCAAATCGAGCAACCAAAGGTCGGCTTCTTTATGCCAGATGGAGAAATTTCCATAATCGGTTAAGGTAAACATGATGTAACGGCCATCTGGTGACGGGCGTGGAAATGTAACACTTTTACCAATCGAAGCCGCATCAAATAAAACCTTACTGCTATCGCCGAAGGAGCCGGTTTCAGGGTTGAAGACAAGGCTTCGCAAGTTATAACGTACCTCTTTGTAGTCGTTTGGCATAACTTTGGCCGAAGCGGCACAGTAGTAAAGCGTCTTTCCGTCAGGCGAGAAGGTTGGAAATGTTTCGAATACGGTATCAGTCATCAGCTTATCGCTGAAGATTGTTTCATTTTTGTTGATATCGTAAACCACAATGTCCGAAGCCAAATCAATCACCTCAATCTTTTTAGGTCTGGCTTCATGAAAAACCTGTTTGATGTTGTTGACTGAATAAGCCACAAAATTTCCGGAAGGATGCCAAAACGGATAGACAAAATTCGAGATGGTTTTCGGTGTTTTGGTATTCAGAATCTTCACGTTTCCATCGTTTACCAATATAGTCCCACCCTTTTTTCCCCTGATGTGCAGGTTCATAAACTTAGGGTCAGTCAGTCTGAACGAGTGACAGTTTACACAACTGCCAGGAATCAATGTATTTTCAAAAATTGGTTTTTCTTCGAAATTTGAAAGGTTCCGCTGATAAATCCCCATTTTACTGTACACTTCGTAACCAGGCGCCAGCAATCTGTAAACCAGTCCATGATCGATAGGATGGCTGCTGACATATATCGAAAATGGGGCATAACGCACCCACCCGCCCTGCTGTTTCACCGAGACGGTAAACCTGATGCTATCTCCTTTGTTGCCATCGAGTAGTTGGTTCCACTTTCGTTCCGGGATATCGATCTGCTTTTTGTCTCGAAGATGAATCTTTCCCTCCCGACCTCCTTCGATAACAGCATCGATTTCAGAATAATCGCCATTAAAACGGAAATTCAGTGGCGCAATGGTTGCCGGAATGGTAACTTCAGTATAATCAGGGAAGATAGAAGGTTTTTGCGAAACGACATTGCGCGGGGTAATATTGTCTGAACAGGCGGCTAAAAAGAGGAATCCACCTGACAACAGAGTATATATAAGGGTATTCGTTTTCATAATCAATTTCTATAATGCAAATAAAACCAGTATGTGTCAGAAAATTTATCCTGCAAAGTACCTTGGGCGTTAGGTTGCGACGAGACAATACGTCCAAACATTTGTAGCCTTTGGGCAACTACATCGCTGATTGGGTAAGGAATCCGTCTGTTAGGGTCGCTGTTGGCAGCATTCCACACATAAAGCAGTGCCTCCTGAAAGTGCTTTGGAATATGTTTGTAATTCAACTCTTTTGACAGAGAGAATAATTGTTGAAATTTCTGCAAATCTTTGGCTAAAAGATAATAAGCCATCAAATACTCAAAAGCCATTCTATTTTCGTGATGCTGCCTGAACAAAACGCCAAGCATCATATCTTTTTCTTTTTCGCTGAAAAGAAAATCTTCCTGAGTCCTCACCTTCCTCAAATATCCCCATTCAGGATGTTGTTCAATTTTCTGCTCATCCCGAATCGTTTCGAGCGCATTGGTTGCCCAGCCACGATAATAGAATGTTTGCTGAAGGATTTTCAGATATTTTGCGGCAACCGAATAATTCTCGTTGATAATATTGGTTTCGGCCAGCCGCATAATCCCACGGACACTTTTTTGATAGTCGGGCAATGCCTCCATGGCTTCGAAGGCATATCGCTGTGCAGTGTTGATAAATCCAAGATGGTAATAGACTTCGCCCGCAATCAGCGGAATGGTAAAATCTCTTGTAAAATCGGGCATTAGGCCACCCTCTCCGTTCTGATAATAGTTGAACATCCTCTCTCCGAGTAAATCCATTTTGGCCAGTGAAAGGTTCAAACATGTAACTGACAACGGACTGGATGGAGTTTTTTTATCGGCCATTTTGAGAACAGTATCCCATTTTCTCATTCTTACATTAAAATCATAGGCCATCACCTCTTCTTTTGACAAATCGGCAGAGTTTTTCACCAAAAAATATCCTGCAGGGAATATCAAAAGCATGGTAATAAAAAAAAGAACCGGCTTGCGGACTTTAACCGTTTTGTCGGACAAAAAACGGGCAAGAAGCGGTATTGCAACAACCAATAAGGCTATAACGAGAATTGTATAAGGGATAATGACCGGAAAGCGAAAATAGTTTACACCCGTCCAAAATTTCAATAACGGATATTGAACCAATACCCATTTTGCCAGAAACGGAAAGAGAAAAGCAGTTACGATTGCCCCGAATGCAAAGATGGCGTAATGTGCCGGTTTCAATTGTCGGTGTATCGCTTCGTATGCGATTGCAAAAAGGGGCAACAAAATAAAAGCCCCACCTGCAATCCAATATAAAATTGGCGAGAAAACCAACACCCATATCATGCGGTACCGAACCAAGCGAATGGAGAGGAAAAGAGCGACAGCTCCGGCAACCATTAAGAGTGCAATCAAACCACCAAGCATATAGTTTTCGTCGCAAAGCAGGCTCCAGTAAAGAAATGAAGGTACAAACGAAAGTGGCATCCATTCTTTTAATGCTCCGGTTTTTCGGGCGGAATACCAAACCAACGTTTGTAAAATTGTCAGTAAGACGGCTATTTCGAGAGCACCGAACCACGAATAGAAATAGAATTGCGTAAAGAAATTCCCAATATAATCCGACAAGCCGCCCGGATGCGAAAGCCAGGTTGCAAGATAATCGGCATTAAAGAGAAAAAGCTGAAATTGTTCCTGATAATTCAGGTGATAGCGATACGCAAAAGCAAAAAAGAGGAAAACTGTTGTGCCAAAAAACAGTGCTGGCAACCATTCAAAACGGTTCGTCCAATTTGTTTGAGATTTATTTTTCGTTGTTTTATTCATTTACAATGTCATTTTTATCATCATCAGTCCAGATCGTTTATTTTGTCGATTCCGCTTCAAGTTCAAAATATGCCTTCTCAATCAGGCCGGCATCAAAAGGGACAGAAGTCGAAGACAACTCCGGTATATTAAAAGATTTCAGCATATAATCATATTTTGCCGGATCTTTCTGAGGCAAAACGAATGGCTTTCCAGCTTTCCCATTCTCATCGATATAACAGAAATAAGGTTTGCCGTAAATCCCGTCATCGCGTTTGCTGGCAAAAACAAACCATCGGCTATTCGACGACCAACTGTGATATGTATCTGAACAGTTGGCATTGACATCTTTTAGGCTGTCAATCTGATTTGTAATAAGGTTAATCATCTGCAAATCAGCTTCACGGTGCCAAATCGGGAAAGTGCCGTAATCGGCTACCGTGTATAGCAAATACTTTCCATCGGGCGATGCTTTTAAATGCGAAACCGAGCCATTCATCAGTCGGGCATTCCACAATGTATCAATTTTTTCGCCCAAGGTTCCATTTTCAGCATCGAAAGCAATTTTAAGAATGTTGTATTTCAATGATTGAATACTATCGGGTAATGGTACATAAGGAGCTGAACAAAAGTAGATAATTTTACCATCGTGCGAGAAAGTCGGAAAGGTTTCGTACGAAGCCGTATCGTGAACAAATGGCTTTGTAATAATCTTGTTTGTATCGAAATCGATAACTATCAGGTCAGAAGCAGAATCGTACACCTCGAGCCTTTTATTGCCGTAGGTGTGTAATTCCGGAATAACTTTGTTTGTCGAAAAAACGGCATAACGGCCCGATGGGTGGAAATTACCGTATGTGGCATTCGAAATTGTACTTGTTGATTTAGTATTTAGCTTTCGCAACTTGCCATCACGGTTTAAAATTGTACCGCCGTGCTTGCCCCTGATATGAAACATCGAAAGCATACCATCTTGATTTCCATTAATATGACAATTCATACAACTCCCTTCAACCATATTATTGTCAGCAAGGATGCGTTCATGAAAGGTTTCTACATTCCGCTCGGCAATCTGAATTTTATTCCAGACTTCGTATCCTGGTTCAATCAACCGGTAACTTAAATAACCATCAACCGGTTCAGATTTAACCATCCAATGAAACGGTTCATATTCAAACCATTTCCCGTTACGCTCAACTTTAACCGTAACCGAAACTGTTTTATTTTGAGCCAATTTCAAAATTTTCTTCCATTTCTTTTCAGAAAACTGAATTTTATTTGTTCCTGTCACCGTCCATTCTATCTCATCCAAACGAATTGAAGCAGAAATTCGGGAAGCAGAATCACGAATCATGAAGTTTAGCGGAGCAATGTTTACCGGGATGGCAATATTGGTGTAATCAGGATAAACGGCTGGCAATTGACGGATTTTTACCACTTCCCCGTTGTTGCTACACGATAACAACACCCAACAAAACAATATGTACCAAATATTTCTCATTGCTTTTTCAAGGTTGCAAAGTGGTAATAAAACCAATAGGTTTTGCTGTATTTTTCCTGCAATTTAGTCATGCTTGTATCGCCACCCGCAGCCCATTCGGTGTATTCGACAAATTCTTTTGCCTTTTCCGATGAAATTCCGTAAGCAGCATACATATGAGGTGTTGCATTAAGCGAGAAGAGTTTAATCAAAAGCGCTTCAGCATAAACCGATGACAGCGACCTGTCCTGATGCCGGGCAAAGCGGTTATAGTCGTTAAAAAAAGAGTTTAAATCTTTGTTTAATAGATGATAACACAGCAGATAGTCAACCGAGACCCAATTATCAGGATTCTGGCTTGCCATAAAACGCAGCGACCCTAAATAGTCGGTTGTTGGTCGAATGATATCATCTTTCGGAAGTTGTTTTCGTTTATTTATTAGCCAATCAGCATGTTCTGTTTCGTCAACAAGCTTCAGCCTTTCGTTGGCCCAGGCTTGATGAAACCATGTTTTTTGCAGGATTCTGAGAAAACGAACCGCCGCTGCTGAATCTCCAATCACGAGATTGATTTCTGCCAAACGGCGAGTCATTCGTGAACTTCGGTTCGATGGTGAGAAAGTTTGTCCGAGCATGGCCGAATGTTGCGCCATATTCATATCGCCAATCAAATAAAAGATTTCGTTGCTAAAGAAAATGGTGAGCCAGTTTTCGCTCGGCAATACCGGAAGAATTAGCCCTCTTGAGGCCGGTTGATAAAACTGCATAAGCTGGTCAGGCAAATCGCCCTTTCGGGCAAGGGCCATGTTGGTAAAATAGGTTGCAATACGGTTTTCAGCCTTAAATTCGCGAGATCGCTCAATAACGACATCATTATATCCCCAGCTGTAACGATAGTCGAGCAAAAGCAATTTTTCGATGTCGAAATTGGCAGAACGATAGGTTCCAAACCCAATTGCCACAGTACAAAATGAAAAAACGGCAGCATTGATCGTGAAATTACGAACAAAGATTTTGTCAGCTAAAACGGCAACCAATATCCCGGCAGGCAAAAAAAGATATCGAATCTCAAAAGTCGGATATAAGAAAGCCTGGTTTAAATCGAGTAGAAAATGTACGCGGAACAATAATGGTGACAAAAACAAGGCTACAGTTCCGACAATTGGTAAAATCGTGATTCGCAACCCTTTATCCCAAGTACAAATAAGTTGCAACAACGGGAATAAGACGGCAATAAACCCCAACAACCAATATCCTGAAAGATAAAACAATAAACTAAATAACCTATTGAGCCACAATTTTGTAAACGAAGTACTTACCAAAAACAACAGTAATACCATGATAAACCCTACGGTTGTAGAGAGTGGGTTTACCAGTCCCAAATGAAGCATAAAATCGATAGCCGGAGGAATTATCGCCCAGTATCTATTAAATCGATTTGGAGAAGTTATCTTTAAGATGTGGTAAGTAAGCAACCATTCCAGTCCAAGCAGCAAAGTCAAAATAATAGGCCCCCCACCGCGTAAATAGAAAAGTTGGGTTAAAAATTCTCCAATATATGCTGCCAATGAGGCCGGCTTGTCAAAGCATGAGTAAAAAAAATCAGGGGTAAAGAGAAACAACTGAATTTGTTCCCTGAAAAAGAGATGGTAGGGGTAGAAAAATTGAAAAAAGCAATAACATGCAGTCAGCATAATTATCAAAACCGCATACTTAGTGATAAATTGATTTGCTTTCTCCAACAATTGGACCATCTATAATTTATTCTCTATCTTTTGTTTGTTCTGACTGAAATGAATCACCAAGCATGTTTTTGACAAACCTGCCAACAACATTCGTCTGATTGTTTTGGGTGAAACCCGAATAGAATGAATTGCCTGTTACCATCAGAGAATCAATCTGCGCTTTTATCGCTGTTTTTCGAATTGTATCGGCAGCACTATATTCTCTGTTTAGCATATAAACCTGCTTGTCGTTTGCTATTTTAAACGCTTTCCAACGTTGTAACGAATCGTTGAGAGCCGTTCCGGCAGCTGTACTATTGGCGCCCAGATTAACCATAATAACCCCGGGTTCGCGTACGACCAATAACTCCTGAAGCATCGCCCTTAGCAATGGCTGGGCTCTTAACACATATATTTCCGATGAATCGGCATAACCTTCAATCATAAATTGCCCGTTTTGAATCGTTGTAGAATCGACCCACTCCACCCCTCTTTCAGGTATTGGAACCAAATAGATTGTTTCACCATTAAACTGGTTGTCGGGCAATTGGCCAATAATCTTAAAATTGCTTTCTTGCTGACAGGCGGCGGTCAGGATAACAAAAAGTATCAGTACAATATTTTTCATCTTCACACTTCAGTTAAAACGTCAGCAATATTACAAACTTTATATGAAACAGGAGGACGGACAAAAATCGCCCGTCCTCCTTAAAAAATGCAATTACTTATTTATTAATTAGCAGCAGTCTTGAACATCCAGAACCAGGCTGTACTCCAAGAACCAGCATTGTCTCCACCTTCCGGGAAAGCCAATACAAGTTTCGAATCGTTCAGTTTCAGAATCTGATAGCTGTTTACTGGTTTATTAGCGTTATTAGGCTGTTTGCCCAACAATACTGTAACGTTGGTGGTATTCAATTTACCTTTTGACCAAACCGAACCGTTGTCATCTTTTTTCACCCAAGAGAGATCTAATGCAACAGTACCAGTTTCTTTGGTTGTACCGGCTGCATTTGACTTGGTCAGCTTAAGACCTCCAAGCGTGAATACCATATAACCATCGGCACCGTAAACGGCATCCTGGCCATTGACATCTGAAAGGTGAACTTTCCACCATCCGGGAGCACTGTTTCCAAGATATCCGCCGTTACCCCAGCAACCATCGCTGGTTTCGTCCCAAACATATTTTTTAGAGGTAACACCTGCAGCAGGGTCTCCAAAAAGATATTTGTATTCCTGAGGTAAAGTTGACAGGGTGTCAATTTTAATGGTGAATGATTTATTGATCTGAGTTCCGTCAGCATTCAACCCGGTAAAAGTTACAGGGATATTGCCGGTAGAAACAATCATCAGGGTATCATACGCTTTGTACGAGACAGCTGAACCAACCAACCATTTGGGGTTTACAGCACTCTTGTTTTCAATGACGACCATGTTCCCGTTTTTGCCATTCACCACAATAGGAGAAGCAGTAACGTTCAACTGATCCGGAGTAATCGCGCCTCCGATTGAATCTCTGTTTTCAATTGGCTCACAGGCTGTAAAAGCAAGGGCCAACATGAATAAAGAATATAGTAACGTTTTTTTCATGTTCAATCAATTTATTAATGAAATGGTTATCATTATTTCCAGCCTGTATATTCAGCAGCAGGTGTTCCCCATCCGGCATTTTGAACCAATACCCCCTGTGACAGTGAGATTTGGTTGTCCGGAATTGGGAAGAACCCTTTCGTTGCTTCGTAACGTGCTTTATAGCCACCACCGAAAGCTTTGGTCGTTTCGGCTACACCCTTGAAGTAACATGGCTGTCCAATCTGGTTCTGCAGTAAGTCTCCGGCAATTCCCCAGCGACGGATATCGTTCCAACGGACACCTTCGAATGCCAATTCCCAACGACGTTCGTTTTGAAGGGCAGTCAATGAATAAGCCACATCGGCCAAACCGGCACGTTGACGAACTTTATTCATATAGGTATTGGTTCCTGTCAACTCTGAATGCATCAGATAAACATCGGCCAAACGAATCAATGTAATATCCATGGTATTATCCAACTGGAAGTCTTCATCTGTTCCATACATTAACACACTGTATGATGATGCATACGAACCATCTGCATTTTTAGCAGTTACAGGAACGTTTTTCTTGCACCAGAAATCAGTTTCCTGAACAAAATCAACCCAACCGCCTTTGGCATAGTTTGGAAGTTCAACCGGAAGATTGATGATTGAAGCTTCGCGACGCATATCTGTTGGTTCTGCTGCTTTCCAATCGTTCCAAAGTACCGGGCTAACCGGGCCGGCTCCCCAACCCTGACCAAACGGGTAAGTATTGGCATATGACTGTCCACCGCGAAGACCAAAGTGAAGTGCATACTGGTTAGAATAACCAATTGAAGTACTCCAGCTCGGGAAGTTTGAAAATTTAATTGCAAAAAGCGATTCCGGATTAATACCACCATCATCTTCAACCCATTTCAGGCTTTTACCTTTAGTAAAGGCATAATCTTCAACGGTATATTTGTTAGTATAAGGAAGCAAATTGCGATAGTCGGCAACCAATTTGTGACCGCTATTGGCAATACAATCTTCCACCCAGGTAACCACCTGTGCTTTGGCAATGCTGCCACCGCCTGCAACAGGAAGTTCTGCTTTTCCGTAGAAACCCGTATAGAACAGGTAAACACGTGCCATCAAGGCTTCAGCAGCCCATTTGGTAGCATGACCCGATTCTACAGAAGTATAAGGAGTGGAAGGCATCATTTCGATGGCATTTTTCAGGTCGAAAGCAATCTGCGCATAAATCTCATCAGCTGTTGCTTTGGGAAGATTTACAGGTGCAGTAGCTACTACCAACGGGACTTCGCCATAGAATGAAGCCATTTCGAAATAATACAGCGCACGGAGGAAGTGTGCTTCACCCTTGAACTGGTTCTTTTGGGCATCGCTTTCCCAACCCTGGCAGTTGTCCAATGTTTCCAATGCCATGTTGGCACGGAAAATTCCCTGATAACGTGTTGACCAGAACGATTCGAGCATACTGGACCCATTGTTCATCAACAAGTCTAACGACTGCATCAGTTTGTCATTCTCGCCACCACCGCCAAAGCGGTCGTCCGATGCCAGTTCGGCAGCATAGAAGTATGATGTCTGAGGGCTACCGGCTGCATAATTAAGGTTTGAATAGATGGCTGTAAGCATTTGCTCAGCATCGCCAACAGTTTCAGGATAGTTCGAGGTATCCTTTTTTGTCAAGTTTTTCGTATCGAGAAAATCTTCACAACTGGTAAATAACAGCGCAGATGCTGTTAAGATATAGAGTAATTTCTTCATACTGAGTAATCAATTAGAATTTAAGATTAATACCTACCAGATAGGTTCTTGGACTTGGGTAGAAACCTAAGTCAACACCTGAAGACCAGCTTGCACCACCACCGTATCCAATTTCCGGATCCTGACCTGAGTAACCTGTGAAGGTATACAAGTTCTGAGCAGTGAAATAGAGACGAGTCTGACCGAAAGGTAATGTTGGGAACAATTTTTTGAAATCGTACCCAAAAGTTACGTTTTGAACTTTCAAATAATCTGCATCTTCGATGTAGATATCCGAAATTTCCTGCCAGTTGGCATTCGAACCGCTTGACAGACGTGGCAATTTGTTTGAAGTGCCTTCACCATGCCAGCGACCGAAGATATCAGTAGTAAAGTTCTGCGTTTTTGAGTCGGCAAATGAACGGTAAGATTTGGCAATCTGCTGTCCGAAAGCACCATTGGTGGTCACAGAAAGGTCAAAACCTTTGTATGCCATGTTGAAACTGAAGCCCAATGTTACATCCGGGTGCGGATTCCCAATCATGGTTTTGTCATCAACGGTAATGCTACCATCGCCATTGTTGTCTACAAAAATAAGATCACCTGGTTGTGGGTCTTTCTGCAAAGTCGCTCCTGCGGCAGCCACTTCGGCACCATTCTGGAATACACCTGCAGTTTTATATCCGTAGAAGTAGCCGATTGGATAACCCACCTGTGCACGATACATTTCTGTTGTACCCTGGCTCAGCAAGTTGCTTTCACCATGAATAATACCTTCGCTGTTGGCGATACGGGTAACTTCGTTTTTGTTTTTGGCAACGTTGAAATTGATACCATAGGTAAAATCTCCAACTTTGTCATTCCAGTTCAACGACAATTCAACACCTTTATTTTCAACGTCACCACCATTGATATAAGGAGCTCCGGTACCGTAAGAAGCCAAAATAGGGGCATCAACCAACCAGTCGATGGTCTTTTTGTTGTACCAGTCGAAAGCAACTCCCAATTTTGAGTCAAAGAAACGGGCATCGAAACCGATGTTCAACTGTTCAGCAGTTTCCCATGTAACATCTTTGTTCGGAAGGATATCGGCATAAGCACCTGTTGACTGAGAATCTTTAACGTTTCCGAAAGAATATTTGCCCAAATCGTTGAATGCTACTGTTGCCAAATACTGGAATGGAGAAATACTGGCATTACCGTTCTGACCCCAGCTTGCGCGTAGTTTCAAGAAGTTAATAATGTTTTTAGCTCCATCCATAAAACCTTCGTTGGTCATCACCCAACCGGCTGAGAACGATGGGAAGTAACCCCAGCGATTGCCACGGGCAAAGTTGGAAGAACCGTCAGCACGCATAACTGCAGAAGCCATATAGGTTTCTTTGTAGTTGTAGCTGGCACGGCCGAAGAAAGAGGCAATACCACCTTCGCCCCATGGAGTACCATCGAGTGTAGTTTGACCAGGCGTAACACCTTTAGTATTTACCAAATAGGCGTGTTCGAAATCAGAGAAGATGTAATTGATATTTGCTCCACTCATACTTTCGCCCAATCCCCATTTTTCCATCGACTGACCGACAACTGCATTCACCGAATGTTCATTTACACGCAGTGAGTAAGCCAACGTGTTTTCCCAGCTCCAGCTGTAACCAGCTGACATAGACTGGCTAATTCTGTCGTTTGAGTTAATGCTGCTTGTAGACAGTTCGTATTTGGGAACGTACTGACGATAGCTGCTTGCACTCATTTTGTAACCAAAGCTTGATTTCAAAATAAGGTTTTTAATTGGCTGTATTTCAGCATATACATTGGTATTCAATGCATAGTTTTTCGAAACGTTCTGACCACGGTTGTATACCATGCTTGCAATCGGGTTAGCCAAACCTGGGTTCAGTCCATTCAAACCTGAACTTGCATTATCAGCTGCAGCCCAATATTTACCTTCTTCGTTATAAACAGGTTGTAGCGGCGGAGCAACCAACATGTTGTGAATGTCGTTCGAATAAATGTTACCGATACCAATACCCATATTTTTACGGTAGTTGTAATTGAGGTTTTCGCCAATTTTAATTACATCGATACCATTATTTTTATAAAGAACGTGTTCTGAATTCAAACGGGCAGTGATACGATCGTAGTAAGGTTCAACCGGGCTACCATAGATACCTTCCTGAGTGGCATATGACAAACCCATTGAAAATTTGGAAACATCGTTACCACCGGCTAAGTTCAATGCATGGTTCTGAGTAGGAGCATTGCTGTTTTCAATTTCTTTCAACCAGTTGGTCCCTTCCCATCCTTTTTGTACCTTATTATACAAATCGGGAATCATTGTTGCCCAATCGTAAGCAGCCAATCCTTCGTTGTAGTTAATCTCATCCTGAATCAACATATATTCAGATGCAGTCAACGACGGAGGTACTTTGTAAGGATTCTGGATACCATAGTAACCATCGTATGAAACCTGGATTTTTCCAGACTTTCCTTGTTTGGTGGTAACCAAGATAACACCGTTTGCAGCACGTGCACCGTAGATGGCTGAAGAAGCAGCATCTTTCAGTACGTCGATTGATTCGATGTCAGATGGGTTCAACGAGTTAATATCACCTCCGGCTACCCCGTCGATTACATACAATGGTGATGAACTGCCGATTGTACCCAAACCACGGATGGTAACTTTAAAACCCTGACCAGGCATACCTGAACTCTGCGTGATGTTAACCCCCGGAGTCTGGCTCTGTAAAGCACCCAACGGGTTTACAGTACTCATCTTCTGAAGGTTTTCACCACTTACCTGTACAGTGGCACCAGTGGTCAATTTTTTCTTTTCAACACCATAACCAATAACTACAACCTCATCAAGGTCGGAGGTATTTTCGGCCAAAACAACATCAACTTTTGTTTTGCCGGCAAGTGCAACCTCTTGTGTTGACATCCCAACAAAAGAAATTACCAGTGTCGAATTGGCATTGGGAACATCTATCGTGTAATTTCCTTCGAAATCCGATACTGTTCCTGTCGAAGTTCCTTTCACCACGATACTGGCGCCAGGAATACCCTCTTTGTTCGAATCTGAAACCCGCCCTGTGACCTTCACCTGGGCCATCAGCGCGATGTTCAGAAATACCAAACAGATTAATACAATACTCTTTTTAATCATAAGTAAGATAGTTTTAATTAATAAATAGAGTAAATAGCTTCATAACATAATTGATTATAATTACAGCTTGCTTATGCAAACCGATTTTTTTATTCGTCCAGTTTTAATAGTGTGATTTCATTTCATTCTTCATTCGCTTTTGCTTTTAGTTAGTTTAAATTTTACAATTAGGAGACGAAATTATTACTCTTTTAATACCTGCTAAGGGTAAATTGTCATCAATAAGAGGGTAATTTGTATCATAAACGGCATATTTTAACAGATAATAACATTTATCAATATTTGCAATATTCAACATATCAACACATTAAAAAATTACAGCGCCGTAAAACTGACAAATCTCTCCATATTTATTACCTGAATGTAAAGTTGTGTAAATATGAAACACAATTCATATTTGTTTAACCTTTGGCCTGGTTTACCGTCGTCATCATATAAATAACCATGCCCGCAATCAGGGATAATTACATCTTAGGATGATTAGTTGATGGGAAGGTGGTGGATGTCAATTTATAATTTTACCACATTTTCATTCCGATCTATTACATAATATTGTAGAGGAATGGATTGATTTCTCTCCCAATCGTATGACAATTTAAGCAGTTCATGGGCATAGGGTTTATCCGATAAACTTTCATGATTCAGCAAATCTGCAACCGTAACCGTGGGCACATTTACGTTACCGGTCAATATCAGGTACGCAATTAAGTAATTGGCTTCGCCCTCTTTGTTCATCTGATCGCGCAAAATGGAGTATGCCTTTTGAAAATCGCCCGATTTGATGCTCCAGACCGCCAAATTTAATTTGGCAACAAAGTAGTTATCGGCCGAAAGGATCGTAAGCCAATCGAGTGCCTTGAGTTTCTGATGGTTCTCGTTTGATAACAGGTAATGTACCGACATGTTATTCATTGCGGCATTCGATCCCTGCGAAACAGCCTTTTCAAGAAAACGATGTGATTGTTCCGGATTGCTTATTTTCAAAAGTTCTGAAAGGATAAATGATGCCTCGGCATTTTCATTCTCCGAAGCTTTCCTGAAACATTCAACTGCTTTTTCCATATTGGATTCGCGCCCATCGCCATTAAGCCAAATTTCGCCCAAATGAAGCCACGCCTCGACATAACCATTTTCGGCGGCAAGTGTATACCAGTCGAATGCTTTGGTCATGTTAATTTCAACCCCTTCCCCATAGGCATACATTCCTGCAAGATTAAACTGTGCCTGGGCGTATCCGTTTTCAGCTGCTTTGGTGAAACAATCGAACGCCTTTTGATGGCTTTTTTCACCGGCATCGCCAAAATAGTAAAGCACGCCTAAATTGTAGGTTCCCAGCATATAACCTGCCTCATCGGCTTTCAGGTACCATTTCAGCGCCTGCTGCAAATCGATATCAACACCCTTTCCCTGATGCCAAATATTCCCGAGGTTGTTCATTGCTTCCGAAATGCCGGCACTGGCAGCGACTTCATATTGTTCAATAGCTTTTTTGTAACTGATGGCTGTACCTTTTCCCGATTCGTACAAAACACCCAGATTATAGGAAGCTTTTGCATAACCGGCTTGGGCTGCTTTTTCGTACCATTCGAAAGCCTTAACAAAATTTTGCTCAACAGTCATTCCGTTTTCATAATAGACCCCCATCCTGAACATCGCACCGGGGACACCGTTTTCAGCTGCAAACTGATATTTTTCAAAAGCCTTAGCTTTATCAGACCAGTAGTGCAGCCCGCTCTCATGCAATAGCCCAACCAGATAGTTTGCCCGCGGATGTCCCTTATCGGCTGCCCGGGTGAAATAATCGCCGGCAGCATATTTATCTTTCTCGACCCACTCCCCGGCCATGCAAATGCTGGCGTATTTATATTGTGCTTCGGTATAACCTTTTTCGGCCGATCTGCGATAATAATCAACAGCCGTTTTAATCTCCTTTTCAACATCGATACCATGTTCATATTTCCCGGCAAGACGGTACATCGCTTCGGCACTGCCATTCAGTGCCGCTTTCTTTAAAAAGTCTATCCCTTTCTCATCGGCTTCCTGAAGATAAAACCCTGCCAATGCTGCCTGAGCCTCGGAGTTTCCTTTGTCAGCCGCTTTTTGATAATATTCCGTATAGTTCTTTTCTCCTGAAAGGTGCAGAATTCTCCCCATCAGAAAGATGGCTTCGTTGTTTCCATCCGTTTCCGATTCAGCAATCAAATCTTTGGCCTTCGCTAAATTGCGTTCGGCCAATGCGCCTTCAATATAATAACGTCCAAGGAACAATGCAGCTTCCGGCGAGAGCATTGTTTCATCTTTCGAAAACCAGGCAAAAGCCTCCTGGTCATTCTTTTCAACGCCTTTGCCCTGGGCATAGCATAATCCAACTTTTTCAAATGCAGGGGTATAATCTTTTTGGGCTGCCTTAAGGTACCATTCAAACGCCTTTTCGGGTTTAATGGGCACAGTAATCCCCTTTTCAAAAACTTCAGCAATTTTATAAACAGCAGGCAAATAATCGGCTTTGGCAGCCGCATACCAATTATCAACAGCTGCTTCCGAGTCTTTGGTCCCGCCCTCGCCCGAACGCAACAATCGACCATAATTATATTTTGCAATGGTATCGCCCCGCTCAGCGCCACGTTCGTACCACTCCCATGCTTTTTCCATGCTCACCGGCAAACCTTCGCCTTTCTCGCGCATTTCACCAATATAATTACAAGATTCGGCATTGCCTGAACGTGCCGATTCCAAAAACCACTTTACTGATTCGGTATAACTTTGCTTGCGGCCGTCGCCCTCGTAATATTTTTTGCCTAACGTTAAAAATGCCAGCGCAATTCCCTCTTTCATTATCTGGTCGAAAATGAACTTTACATCGCCTGATTGCTCATTCTCAATTAAATCGACCATTATCGCAGCTGGCTTATAACCTGCTTCTGAGGCCGATCTTAATCGTTTCAATGCTTTGGAAATATTGTTTTGTGCCAGACAATCTATCCCTTTTTTGTAATCACGTGGTTCAGCATCAACTGCTTTCTTAAAATTGAACATAGTTTTAACCAATGTTTGAATTCCGTTATAAGTGGTTTAGTACCCATGAAAAAACCGAGTAAAATTAACGTTTTTTGTTCACCACATATTTCTGTTTTAACGAAATCAGCGTTTTTAATTCTTTTGGGGGAATTTAATTTCAGCAAAATCAATAAAATAGTTTCTTGCATATGACCTGGGAGATTTTTACATGGTTCAAATAGTATCGAAATCAACGCCGAGGCTATATCAACTCCGCATCAACTCCGCATTAACTCCGCATATAACCGCCTTCATCTCCCGATTGGGGGCTACTAACCGAGGTGTTACAATTTTTCTCGCGCTAATTTAAACGCAGCTGTTTTAAAATATTTCAGGTAAATGAGATATTGATGAATTAGGTAAAGTCAAAATGAAACCCATTGAGATGAAATAACCAATAAAACGGCTTAATTTTATCCTGTTAAACAAACAAAGCCATGGATCCAATACAGGTCATCGAGAAATATTACCCTCCCCGGTCGAAAGCTTTTCGCATATTGGTTGATCATTGTCGGTTGGTAACGGATAAAGCTTTGGGAATAGCGGCCAATCATCCGGAACTAAACCCCGATACTGTTTTTATCCGAAACGCAGCTATGTTGCACGATATCGGCATATTTATGACCAATGCCCCAAACCTGTATTGCTATGGCGACTATCCTTATATCTGTCACGGATATTTGGGACAGGAACTTCTTTCGAACGAAGGGTTTCCGGAGTATGGCCTGGTTTGCGAAAGACATACCGGTACCGGGATTACCGTCGATGACATTCTGGAACAAAAACTGCCACTTCCGTTGCGTAATTATGTACCCGAATCGGTTGAAGAACAGATTATCTGCTTTGCCGATAAGTTTTACTCGAAAGGTGGCGGACAACGATACCGGGAGAAACCGGTTCAGGAAATCAGAAAAACGATGTTGAAATTTGGAAAGAAAAACATCAGCCGATTTGATGAATGGTGTGAAATATTTCTATAATACACGTAATCAATAATATTGATTATCGTAGAAGCTTTGCTGCTTGGTCAGTTTCAAATCCTGCAACATCGAAGCTGTGGCCCGGATAGTGAAGCTGTAACTCTGCCGGTAACCAAACGGGACCAGGTTGAGCGACATTTGGAAACAGTGCAAATCGCGGAAGATATTAATTTGTGTAAATGAGACTTTCATTTTTTGAATGTCCAGACCTGAGTTAAAGCCAACTTTCCAGTTTTTGGTCAAATTCACATTCCCGCTGAAATCGACGGTTTGCATAATTGAAGCAGTTTTTGACGGATCGGGCTTGTTGTACCTGAAACTGTAATCAAAACGGATATCCCACGGAACACTAAAATCGGCATATTCAGGTATTTCATTGTAGGTATTTCTCAAATTCTCGATTAACGCCTGATCGCTATTGGCTTCGGCTTCAGCTCCTTCCTGTGTATTGGCTGTATTGCCCTCTTTTTTATCTTTCGACTTAAACGCATAGCCAAATGATAAATTCGCGCTGGTCATACGGGCCAGCTTACCACTTTTAGTAACCTCGAACTGATTGATTAGATGACCATCCTGATAAACGTAGGGGTCAAAAATAGCACCCATATTCACATCAATGCCTGCCACCTTAGTTCTTGCGGTCAGATTGATATTTGAGAGGTTCAGCGAATCGGCAGCAAGGTTGTACGACGTACTCAGGTTGAGTTGGTCAAGAATTTTAATCTTTTTGTATTTATCGTTACTGGTGGTATCCCTGTCATTTAATTTTTTCATTTCAAGCGTATTGCTCAAACTGAAACCAATTGACCCGGAGCGTCCGGCACCTGCGGTCCCATAGATGGTATTTTCGTGTACCGGATAACGTAAACTTACCGGAAACCCATTTTCATCGTAATATTCGACCGTTTCGTACATGCCATATCGAGGGTTGCTGAAGTCGGGCCTCATGCTGAAGCTTACACTTGGGGTCATCACATGGCGGATACCTACAATTTTTGATTTTGGATTTAGCGGTAAGTAGTTTCCGTATAACTTGGTTGACGCACCAACACTGAACGAATAGTCGTAATCGCGCGAAAAGCCAGATATGGTATCGGTTGTTTCAACTTTTTGAGTCTGCTGGTTGTATGCCTTTCTGATTTCCTGTGTGTACCAACGCTCGTTATAACTCAGAGAAGGACTAATGGTTAAGTGTTTTAGGAGTTTAAAAGAGGTACTCAACGGGATTGAGTGTTTTATACCGTTGCGCCAATCGGTCGAAAATGATGAGTTAAGCAGTTTATCCTCTTTGGTATTGATGGTATTTTGCATGTCCATCGAGTAGGTAATACCGATTTTTTCGTACCAATGTTCCTTCCCAACCCGGTTTTTCGATTTGAACGGATAAATACGCGACATGTTGAAGGTCAACTGTGGCAATGTTAAGCTAATGGTCGTATCACGGCTATTTTGCGAGTGGCGCAAACTGGTTGATAAGTTGAACGGTGAATTCTCCCAGCGTTTTGAATACGAAACACTCGATTGTTTGGTGTTGGTCAGATAGTTTTGCGTTGAAAGCGCATTGTTCTGGTCGTACTGACTGGTCGAAAAGTTGACACTCGCGCTAAAAGTTTGGTTTGTGCTTGCCTTGGGATCCATGGTGTGGTTCCAGGTAATGGCAAAATCGTTTTGTGTTCGGTAATCAGGTAATCCTTTGTCTCCAAATACGTTTTTGTAGTATTTAATATCGAGCCCCCCACTGAATTTATAACGCAAACGATAGTTGGTATGCAGTTTGATACCTCGCGAACCTTTTGAATAGATATCGCCTCGCAAAGCAACATCGAAGTAATCGTTGGCTGCCCAATAATATCCCATATCACGAAGAAAATATCCACGGTTGTTTTCATCACCATAGGTTGGCATCAGAAAACCCGATGAATATTTGGGCGAATTGGGGAAGAACCCAAACGGAATAAAAACGAAGTAAATGGGTAAATCTTCGACAACCAGATAAGCAGGCCCTGTCACAATCTTTTTGTTTGACAACAACTTTGCCTTTGTCATCTCGAGATAGAAATGAGGATTTTCGGCATCGCAGGTGGTATATTTTCCATTTCGAAGGTTATAGGTCGAGTCGTTCATTAGCTTGGTTTTTCCACTATGGATAAACCCGCCCTCCTGTTCTGTTACCACACCGGTAATAATCCCCTTTTTGGTTTTAAAATTATATCGAATTTCATCGGCTTCAAATTCTTGATCCCCTTGTTTAAAGATGGGTTTACCAGCAATTGTGCCGGTCGAATCGGGTTTTCCGATGGCATAAACGGTATTGCTGTCGCGGTTTAATTCAATATAATCGGCCTTCAGTTCAATATCTTTGTAATTGACCTGGGCATTTTTGTACATGTAAACTTTGTTGTTCGAGTTGCTTAGTGTGATATAACCGTCGGCCTTGTATTCGACTTCAGCATCGATGCCCGATTCTGCTTCATTATCTGCAAAGGTTGAATCGGGTACAACCGCATCGGCTGTGTCCGGTTTTTGAACCAGTGTATCTTTCTGATTTTGAATATTGGCCCGTGGTTTTCTACGACTTTCCCTGCCGGGCTGTTCCTGGCCTTGCAAAGCGGAAATTGCACTGATTGACAGAAACAACAACACGATTATATATAAAAATCTTCCCAAACTTTTCCTTTTCAACGGTTAAACCAATCTAACATAACAAGGTTGCCGATATCATTGGCAAAAGTAAAAAATCCATGCAGACCACATGATATCCTTCATAAATAATTTATTCTTCTATTTTTGTGTAAAGATACAAGCGGCATCGACATGCTGATAACCAATTTCTGCATCAAATGAAAAAGGTACTTTCGATTATGTTTATTTTAATGGGGATAAACGCCGTACTGCCTGCTGCTGAAAAAACAACCGGAATCCGTACCATAGTTATCGATCCCGGACATGGAGGTAAAGATCCGGGGGCAGTTGTGGGCAAAGCCCGTGAAAAGGATATTGTTCTGGATATTGCGCTTCGGCTGGGCAAACAGATCAAAACCAATATCCCTGATTTAAAGGTTATATATACGCGCGATCGCGATTTTTTTGTTCCGCTTTTCGAACGGGCTCAAATTGCAAACAGGGCCAATGCTGATGTATTTATATCGATTCATGCCAACTATTGCCCCTCTCCATCAATAAATGGTACTGAAACCTACGTATTAGGTCTTCACCGAACGACTGATAATCTTGATGTGGCCAAAAAAGAGAACAGTGTAATTGTACTTGAAGAGGATTATACTACACGATATGAAGGATTTGATCCCAACCTTTCAGAATCGTACATCATGTTTGAACTGATTCAGGATAATTATATCGAGCAAAGTGTAACGCTGGCCGGAATGATTCAGGATCAATTCCACTTTTCGGCTAAGCGCGCCGATCGGGATGTGCGCCAGGCCGGTTTTCTGGTACTTCGCGAAAGTGCAATGCCGAGTGTTTTGGTCGAAGCCGGATATTTAAGTAATAGCGCTGAAAATCAATATTTAATGACTGAAAAAGGACGCGAGGACATTGCCTTTTCAATTTATCAATCATTACACAAATATAAAAATAAGATGGATAACCGTTTCCGGAATCAGGATTCGGAGAAACAAAATGTGCCGTCTGAAAAACCAACTTTTAAAAAGACAGAACCCCAAGTTTCTAAGCCATCAGAAGTTGCATTGTCACCTTCAGTGAAAGAGAAAAAACAGTCAGACAAACCGGTTGGCGAAGTGGCGATTGTCGATTCGAAAGTAAAAAGTGATACGGCATCGAAGCCAACTTCAACTCAAACAAAGAATGGCAGTACCTTATTTGCCATCCAGATTGCCTCATCTATTGTCAAAATGCCGTTAAACTCAGCCGAATTTAAAGGCATTCAGGGGATTCGGGAGTATAAAGTAAAAAGTTATTACAAATATGCTTGTTATATATCTGAAGATTACGGTTATACCAAAGAAAAGCTTTTGGAGGTGCGCAAAAAAATCCCCGGTGCTTTTGTGATAGCGATTCGCGATGGGATAACAATGCCTGCAACCGAAGCACTTCAAAACAAGTAAACAATTGTATTTTTATTTGACTGAAATCATCATTAACTTTGGCACAGCCAATGAAAACAGATTGTTACCGAAAACAAATTTATTGATAACTTGTTAGTTTTTAAAGTATAATCAAATCAAGCAAGGGTGAAAATCTCAAAAACATCGAAACTGGGAATTGTTATCATCATCAGTTTAACAATTCTGATTTGGGGTATAAATTTTTTGAAAGGCCGTGATATTTTCAGGACTGAAAAGGTCTATTTAGCCCGTTACAAGGATGTTGGCGGATTGGAGCCATCGACGGTTGTCCAACTTAATGGTTTGAAAATAGGCTACGTAAGAGACATTTATTTTGCAGAAGATTATTCAGGCGATTTGATTGTAAAAATAGCGGTCCACAACAAGTTTCCGCTCCCCAAGGGTACAACAGCCGAAATTGCCAGCAGCGACCTGCTTGGTTCGAAAGTAGTAAAACTAAACCTGGGTCAGTCAAAAGAGTTTAATCAGTCGAACGACACTTTGCCATCGGTTATCCAGGCCGACCTGATGCAGCAAGTCAGCGAACAACTTGCACCGGTTAAAAATAAAGCCGAAAAACTGCTGGTTTCGCTTGATTCTATTGTTTCATCGGTATCAGTCATCCTCGACAGCGAAGCAAAAGCCAATATTGCCAAAAGTATCGAGCAGATTAGTTACACCATGAGTAATCTGGAGATGATAACCCGCGATTTAAGCACCATAGTCGACAATCAAAAGGGAAATCTCTCCTCTTCCATCTCAAATTTTAACCAACTGACACATAGTTTAAACTCCAATTCTCAGAAACTTAATCAGATACTTGATAATTTCAATTCTATCAGCGATTCGCTTAGTCAGAGCGATATTAAATCGACGGTTAACAATCTAAACAATACGATTTCGGAAATTCAATCGATGATGTCAAAGGTCAACTCTGCTGACGGTACGCTCGGCATGTTGGTTAACGACAAAAGGCTTTATCAGAATTTAAATTACACCAGTGAAAACCTGAACAGACTATTGGTCGATCTTCAACAGAATCCAAAAAAGTATGTAAAATTCTCTGCAATTGATTTCGGTCGTGAAGTTTATGTTAATCCTACAGAAGCGACCTACAAAGGCGACACCGTCCATTATCGTGTCCTGATATACTCTTCGCAGTCGCCAGTAAGTAATTTATCATCTCTTTTTCAAGACATTGACAACATTGAAGAGGTTAAAACCAAAAACGGGTACAATTACTACTCACAGCCTGAAAAGGAGCTCGAAAAAATTAGAGTCGTTCTAAACAAGATTCAACTATCTTTTCCTCAGGCCACTTTGAAAGCTTTTTGTAATGGAAATGAAATTTCTTTGAAAAAAGTGTTAAAATCCTCCTCAAAATAGTTTTTTTCCCACTTATTTTTTCTTTATTTTAGAAAACCGAAAACGGCAACATTTTATGTTGGGTTCATCGTTCGGTTAATATCATCTGCATTTTATTATGTAATAAACCATAAAAGGCATAAAAACCATCGAATCAACGTCTTGCAATTAACTATTAACTAACTATTTGATTATCAAAAAAATAAAAAAAATGAAAAAATTGCTTTTAGTAAAATTCTGTGTTTTAAAAGAATAGATAAATACAACATTTAGATAAATTTTTTTGAAATTATTTTTTTCCAACCTTTGTGTCGGAAAACAAAAAGTGAACAAAATTTAACATTTAGTACCATTAGCCTAAATGAGTAAAGATCATCGTCAGACTTGGGAAAATTGCCTCAAGGTTATTAAAGATAATGTCCCTTTTATTAGTTACAGAACGTGGTTCGAGCCAATCGTTCCTGTAAAGCTTGACAGTAATGTACTTACAATACAAGTGCCAAGTCCGTTTTTTTACGAATACCTCGAAGAACAATACATTGATATATTGCGCAAAACCCTTCGTAAAGAACTTGGCGCAGGCGCAAAACTGGAGTATAGTGTTGTGGTAGATAATAATACCAGCACAAACAACAAGCCATATACGGTAAAACTTCCTACCAATCAGAACAATAGTTTAAAAAATAAACCTGTAACCGCTCCTGTTCTCGAACAAGATAATTCCATCCGCAACCCTTTTGTTATTCCCGGAATTCAAAAGTTGCAGATTGATCCGCAATTAAAGCAAGACAACACTTTTGACAATTATATTGAAGGAGAATGCAATCGGTTGGCCCGGAGTGCCGGCTATGCCGTTGCTCAGAAACCCGGAGGAACCGCTTTTAATCCGTTGGTAATTTATGGCAATTCTGGTTTGGGAAAAACACATTTGGCCCAAGCCATCGGTATAGAAGTCAAAGAACGTTTCCCCGATAAGATTGTGCTTTACGTAAATGCAACCAAATTTCAGATGCAGTTTGCCGAAGCAACGAGAAACAATACGCGAAATGACTTCCTTCATTTTTATCAAATGATTGATGTACTGATTATTGATGACGTACAGGAATTTGCAGGCAAAGAGAAAACCCAGGAAACTTTCTTCCACATATTCAACCATTTGCATCAGTCAGGGAAGCAACTGATCCTGACATCAGACAAACCTCCGATTGAACTTAAAGGTCTCGAACAACGGTTGCTATCGCGGTTCAAATGGGGGCTTACTGCCGATTTGCAGGTGCCAGACTTTGAAACAAGGATGAATATCCTGAAAAAGAAGGTTTACAAGGATGGAATGGATATTCCGGACGAGGTTCTGGAGTATATCGCATCGCACATTACAACCAACGTCCGTGAACTCGAAGGAGCTTTGATTTCGTTATTGGCACAAGCAACGCTAAATAAGAAAGAGATTACGCTGGAGTTGGCCATCAGAATGATTAATAAATTGGTAAACAATACCCGCAGGGAAATTACCATCGATTTCATCACAAAAGTGGTATGCGACTACTTTAGCCTGCCGGTCGATTCGCTCCACATCAAGACCCGCAAACGCGAAACAGTTCAGGCACGGCAAATCGCGATGTATTTCTCCAAGAACCTGACCAAGTCATCGTTAGCGGCAATTGGTTCGCTTATTGGAGGAAAGGATCATGCAACTGTGCTTCATGCCTGCCGGACAGTCTCCAATTTGAAAGATACAGATAAGAGTTTTCGAGTTTGTCTCGACGAAATAGAAAATAAATTAAAAATTTGATTTCCCTAAAGCAGACAAATTGTCTGCTTTTTTTTTAGGATTTTTATCTACATGATTACAGATACATACAAAACAATCGAATTGCCTTCGGAAGCCCTGTTTAAGGACAAAGGCAGCCGGTTTTTAGCCTATGCCTATCCTGTGAAAAATGAGACTGAAATCAAAGAAATTGTGGCCAGAATCAAAAAAGAGCATCATAGTGCGCGCCACCACTGTTATGCATGGCGGTTAGGACAAAACAGCGAGAACTATCGTGCAAACGATGATGGGGAACCTTCAGGGACAGCAGGAAGACCAATATTAGGCCAGATACTCTCGAGAGGATTAACAAATATTTTGGTTGTGGTTGTTCGATATTTTGGTGGAACATTGCTTGGTGTAAGCGGTTTAATTAATGCTTATCGCGAAGCAGCTTCAGAGGCTTTAAAGGTTGCCATAACTGTTGATAAAATCGTTGAACAGCACGTCAGGATTACGTTTAGTTATGCAGGCATGAATGATATCATGCAATTGATCAAAGAGATGCAACTAGAAATTGTTCATTCTGACTTCTCGTTGGTATGTGTGATAGAACTTTCGGTCCGCAATTCACTTATTGATCAATTTCGGCTAAAATTGAATAAAATAGATGGGATCATCAAAATAGAAGTTCAGGACGAGTAAATCCGAAACAACTTAATATATGAATAACAAAAGCTTAATTTCGATTACAGACTTCACCAAAGATGAGTATCTGAAAATCATGGATTTGGCAAGGTTTTACGAAAAAAACACCACCCAAAGGTTATTGAAGGGTAAAGTAATTGCCACCCTCTTTTTCGAGCCATCAACACGGACGCGGCTTAGCTTCGAAACTGCCATTAACAGACTTGGAGGTAAAATCATCGGGTTCAGTGATTCTTCGTCTTCAAGTGTGTCGAAGGGAGAAACATTGCACGATACCATACGGATGGTAAGCAATTATGCCGATATGATTATTATGCGTCACCCGTTGGAAGGAAGCGCAAGGTATGCAGCCGAGATTTCAGATGTACCGGTCATCAACGCCGGTGATGGTGCCAATCAGCATCCCACGCAGACGCTGCTCGACATGTATTCCATCCAGAAAACACAGGGACGGCTTGACGACATTAATCTCTTTATGGTGGGTGACTTGAAATATGGCCGTACGGTCCACAGTCTTCTGATGGCCATGTCGCAATTCGATAATCCAATTTTTAATTTCGTAGCTCCGCCAGAACTGGCCATGCCCAATGAATACAAATCATTCCTCACCAACAATGGGATCAGATATTTTGAGCATCTTGAATTCAACGAAATTATCAATCAAGCCGATATTATCTATATGACCCGGGTTCAGCGCGAACGGTTTATTGATCCGGTTGAATATGAGAAAGTAAAGAATGTATATATTCTGAAAAATGAGATGTTGGCCAATACAAAACCCAATGTCAGGATTCTTCATCCACTGCCAAGGGTAAACGAAATCGATACCGATGTCGACAGTAATGAAAAAGCTTATTACTTTGAACAGGCACGAAACGGAGTTTATACGCGAATGGCAATTATCTCACATTTACTTAATCTTCAATAAGATAAAACTATGAGTACTGAAAAACAGCTCAAAGTCAGCGCCATCAAGGATGGTACAGTTATCGATCATATCCCGACACAGGCGCTTTTTAAGGTCATCAAAATATTAAAACTGGACGAATGCGAAAACATGGTCACTTTCGGGAATAACCTCGACAGCAAAGCCATGAGTTACAAGGCAATCATTAAAATAGCCAATCGTTATTTTAAAGATGAAGAGATAAACAAAATATCACTGGTCGCCCCACATGCCAAGTTGAATATCATCAGAAATTACGAAGTTATTGAAAAAAAGGTTGTTGAAATACCCAAAGAAGTTATTGGTATTGTGCGGTGTTTCAATCCCAAATGTATCACCAACAGTGAGAAAGTGGCGACGAAATTTCAGATTATCTCAGAAAAACCAATCGAGTTGAAGTGCCATTACTGCGAAAAGATTACCAACGAAAACGAAATGAAAGTAAAGTAAATCAGTATAATAATGAAAGACAGCTTCCAAATATTATTGAATGAGTTTCATTCATGGTTTAACCCAACAGCTAACCGTGATAAAATGCTTCTACAGACATCTATTTTTTTGAAAGAACGGGTTTATCACTACGACTGGGTGGGATTTTATCTGCTGGATAGTACCAGCAACGAGTTGGTTTTAGGTCCGTTTGCCGGTAAACCGACAGAGCATACGCATATTCCTGTAGGAAAAGGTGTTTGCGGTCAGGTAGCCGAAAGTAAAATCACCAAGATTGTTCAGGATGTAAGTTGTGAGGAGAACTATATTTCATGTAGTATCGACGTACAGAGCGAAATCGTTGTTCCGGTAATAAAAGGCGACAAATTTGTTGCAGAAATCGACATTGATTCACATTCGACAGCACCATTTAGCACAGATGACGATGAGTTTCTCACCGCCATCTGTACTGAAATAGCTAAATTGTTTTAATCGTATCGGTGGTTTGGATCGCTTTCCTCCTCCTCACAACCGCCACGCGTATATTGTTCCATCGCCCTGACACTCATTCCCATCGATGAGAATCCGCCATCATGGAAAAGGTTTTGCATGGTCACTTTACGGGTAAGATCAGAGAACATCACAATGCAATAGTCGGCACATTCGTCGGCTGTTGCATTTCCCAGTGGTGATAATCTCTCTGAATAATCGAGCAGATTTCCAAACATTTTAATTCCATTACCCGCAGTTGTCGGAGTCGGACTTTGTGATATCGTATTGATTCTCACGTTTCTTTCGCGCCCGTAAATATAACCGAAACTACGAGCTATCGACTCAAGGAGCGCCTTGGCATCTGCCATATCGTTGTATCCATAGAAAGTTCGCTGAGCGGCAACATACGATAAGGCCAATACCGATCCCCATTCGTTAATGGCATCTAACTTTCGGGCCGTTTGAAGTATTTTGTGGAATGAAATTGCAGAAACATCAAGTGTCTTGGATAAAAAATCGTAATCCAAATCGCTGTAATGCCTTCCTTTTCGAACATTTGGAGACATCCCTATCGAATGAAGGATAAAATCGATTTTCCCTCCCAGTATTTCCATTGAACGGGTGAAAAGAAGCTCCAAATCGTCAACATTTGAAGCATCGGCCGGAATTACTTCGGCATTGCATTTCTGTGCCAAAAGGTGTGTATCACCCAGGCGGAGAGCAAAAGGAACATTGGTAAGCGTAAACGTTGCCCCCTCTTCGTGAGCCCTTTCCGCTACTTTCCATGCAATCGAATTTTCGTTCAACGCACCGAAAATTATACCTCTTTTACCTTTTAATAAATTGTATGACATATTCTTAAATAATTAAGTAAATGATTTTTTGATATTTTTTTCTATCATCAATTACAACTGTAAACAATGGTTTTGTGTTGTAACGTAAACGAAAGCTGAAAAGTTCAACAAAACCCGGAGAAATAAGCCTATTTAAGCAGCTCTTCAGCATTCAAAATAGCTGCACTTGTGATATTCTCGCCGCTGAGCATCTTGGCCAGCTCTTCTACCCTCTCCGGTCGGCTTAACAGCTTTAAACGAGTAACCGTCTCGAATTCAGAATCTTCTTTGTAAACAATGTAGTGATAATCACCTTTTGCCGCAATTTGCGGCAAATGAGTAATGTTGATTACCTGCATTTTGAGCGACATCTCTTTCAGTATATTGGCCATTTTATCGGCCGTTTCGCCTGAAATACCGGTATCAATTTCATCAAAAATAATGGTTGGCAAATCTTTTGACGAAGATATCAATGCTTTTATGGCCAGCATTAATCTCGACAGTTCGCCTCCCGAAGCTACTTTTGAAACTTCGTTTAAAGAGCCGTTTTTATTGGCTGTAAAGAGGAAAATAGCCTGATCGGAGCCTGAGAACGACCAACTATCGATTGGTGATATTTCGACCCGAAACTGCGCATTAGGCATACCTAACTGTGTCAGCATATCAGTCACCCGATTTTCAATAACCGGAACCACACTTTTGCGGGATTCGGACAAGCGTGCTGCCAACAGTCGAACCTTTGTTTCCTGCTCAGAAAGTAATTTGGTCAGCAAAACAATTTCAGCATCGTTTGAGCTTATTGCACCAATTGAGGCTTCAAAGCCATCGCGAAGGGCAATCAGTTCGGTCACAGTACCTACCCTATGTTTTTGCTGTAAGGAATAGAGATGGTCGAGGCGCTCGCTTACGACGTTTATTCTGGATGGATCAAAATCAATCTTCTCACTCAGTGTATCTACACTAAAAGCGATGTCTTTCAATTCGATATAGACAGAATCAATTCGCTGTCTAATCTCTTCGCCTTCATGAAAATAGAGACTTAGACGGCTCAATTGGTGCAACGACTCCTTCACCCGGGCCAACACGCTCTCCTCTTCTCCATTTAACAGATCGCTCACCAGGCTCAATCCCGATTTAATCTCTTCAGCATGGTTAAGCACTTTTAACTCCTCTTCGAGCAATTCCTGCTCGCCATCAATCAATTTGGCCTCTTCGAGCTGCTCGAACTGAAACTGATAATAATCGGCATCTGCTTTAAGTTGCCGAGATTTTTCTGCTGCTTCTCTTAGCCTTATTTCAAGCGATTTAAATTCAGAATAAACCTCCTGATATTCACGTAAAAGAGATTGATTGGCGGCGCAATTGTCAACAACTTTCAATTGAAAAGATTGATTATTCAATTCTAAATTCTGGTGTTGAGAGTGAATATCAATCAGTCTCATCCCAATTTCCTGAAGCTCTTTCAGGTTAACCGGTGTGTCGTTGATAAAAGCACGGCTTTTACCATTGGGCGAAATCTCGCGACGAAAAATGGTCTGTGGCTCATAATCCAAATCGAACTGCGCAAACAGGTTGTCCAAGCCATAGTCATCAATAGAAAAAGTGGCTTCCACCACACACTTCTTGTCCGAATCTTTAAAATTGGACTGATCAGCACGCTGCCCCAGTAAAAGCGATAAAGCTCCCAGTAAAATCGATTTTCCTGCACCCGTTTCACCAGTGATAATGGTGAAACCGGGCGAAAACTCAACATCGAGTTTCCTGATTAAAGCATAATTTTGAATTGATAAACGGGTAAGCATTGATTAGAAATTCTTTATCAGAATATTTTTTGTTCCATTATCTTTTCGTACTTGCCCGAATTAGAGGGGTCGCACTCGCTTAGAATGATCAAAACGCGGCTTTTCTCGTCAGTTGTACCTTTTGAGAAAATATTTACAATCTCGTCTGATTTGGCATCAAAAAAAATTCGATTGATGTAAGTATCTGGGCGTGCACGGTAAACACGCTGCATATTTTTAAGCGACTCGGCAATTTCATTTCGGCCCAAGTCGGGCTGTTCAGACATGACATCAAGACCCAGCCGGTGATACCGGTACATCAGATCGCGAAACGGACTGTAGGCCTTATTCAGCAAATTCTCGACAAGCCAAAAACGGTTGTTGTTTCCTTCAAACGCTCGCCATCCCTTTTCACGTGCATTTTGCGAACGATTGACAATATCACGGGCTTTCTGATAAAATTGTGTTCCTCCCAGAGGCGAAAAAGTGTCGTAATCGAACCCTAAAATGATGTAGGCGTAATATGCCAGTATGTTGGTCAAGGCGTTGGAGTTATTCGTCTCATCAAATTCAAGAGGTTGAAATTCAACGTATCGAACCTGAAAGTTTTCGTCCCGGATGTTGAGTACTGGCGATTCGTACGATGAGTTAAAAATTGGCCGTGTCATCTGTACCTGAATCGACCCTTTGAATTCGTCTGCTGAAACCTGTTCAGTCAACTGTATAAAAATGGTACATTCAATCCGTTCGTCGAAAGTATAGACGTTATCCGTCCATTTACGGTTGTTCATAAACTCGTAAATATCGGTCCGCATGGTTTGATAAATCTCTTTGTATGTTCCCTCAATTCGCGAACTGGAGACACTGACATTGCATCGCAACTCCTGCCCGAAACTATTCAGGGCCAGAAAGATGAACAGAAGACCGAATAATTCTTTACGCATACGCTGAAGATTATTTCTTAAAAATATACATTTCAACTAAATACCCGAAATTTGTTCTTCTATTTCGATTATTTTTTCAACAATATCCCTGGCCACTTCCGATTTAGGTTTCAAATCGTATTCCGTAATTGTCCCCTCTTTGGTTATAATTCTGATCTTATTGGTATCTACCTGAAAGCCGGCGCCTTGATCTCGCAGCGAGTTTAAAACAATAAAGTCGAGGTTCTTTTTCCGAAGCTTCCCAATAGCATTTTGTTCTTCATTATCCGTTTCGAGAGCAAAACCGACCAGAATTTGATCCGACCGCTTTGCTTGTCCCAATGCAGCAGCAATATCCGGATTTGGCTTTAATTCAATGGAATAATTACCCGATTCGCGCTTAATCTTTTTTTCTTCAGTTCTTACCGGTGCGTAATCGGCTACTGCGGCAGCCATTACCGCGCCGTTGCATTTTGCAAAGACCGATTGGCATTGGTTATACATTTCGACCGCCGAGGTAACATTAATTCGCTTGATGCCGGGATGGTTTAGCTTCGTCTCTACCGGACCGCAGACCAAAAAAACCATTGCTCCTTGATTGGCCAGTTCGCCGGCAATGGCAAAACCCATTTTGCCGGATGAATAATTACCGATAAAACGAACAGGATCTATCTTTTCGTGTGTGGGGCCTGCTGTAACCAGAAAGGTTTTATTCAGTAGTTTTTTTTTTCACCGAAGTAATCGATGATGGCTTTAATAATTTCGTCGGGCTCTTCCATGCGCCCCTTGCCTGTTAATCCGCTAGCCAGTTCTCCGGTAGCCGGTTCGAGAATCGTGTTGCCATATTTGCGCAGAATATCCAGATTGGCCTGCATTGAGGGATGCGCAAACATATCTAAATCCATAGCCGGTGCAACCATCACTTTGCAGCGGGCCGACATATAAGTGGTTACCAGTAAATTATCGCAAATTCCGTGAGCCATTTTCCCAACGGTTGCAGCCGTAGCCGGTGCAATCAGCATCAAATCAGCCCAAAGCCCCAATTCAACATGGCTGTTCCAACTGCCCACTCGTTTGGCAAAAAAATCGCTTAATACCGGATTTCCTGAAAGAGTTGACAGGGTTAGGGGTGTAATAAATTCCTTGGCAGCTGGAGTCATTATAATCTGAACTTCAGCACCTTGCTTCACTAATCCTCTCACCAGATAAGCTGCTTTATATGCAGCAATACTTCCGGTAACACCCAAAACAATTTTCTTTCCTTTGAGGGTCATGACATCGGTATTTTGATTTACTTTTCAAAAGAGAAAATCCGGTGCGGGGAATTTTTCCCGGCAACGGATTACAAATTAACAAGACACTGACTGCCTATTTTTTCTCTTTGGCCGGATTGCGATAGTAAATCTGGCCATCCTTGAATTCTTCGTAGGCAATCAATACAGGCTTCGAAAGCCTTTCGTAATAACGTGATATTTCGATCTGCTCGCGGTTTTCGAAGACCTCTTCGAGGTTATCAGAATAGGAAGCAAATTCCTGCAATTTCTGATTTAACTCTTCTTTTAACTCAGCGTTGATCTGATTGGCACGTTTCGAAATGACCATTAACGATTCGTAGATATTGCCTGTTACAGCGTCTAACTCATTCAAATCGCGCGGAATAGTCGAACCGGCCGCTTTTGTTTTTCTGTAATCCATACTGTTACTATTCAGATTTTAATTCTTCTTCATTCAAGTTCATCATTTTCTTGGTATCTGCAAAAAAACGATCAGCCTCTTTTCTGAATTTACTTTCCGGAAATTCATCCACAAAGGTATAGTATTCATCGAGAGCTAAGTTCAAACGTTCGCGTTTTTTTTCGTCGATACTGTTTTGACCGAGCAGATACTTCGATTTTAACAGATAGAACATCAACTCTTCGCGGTATTTTGAATCGGGGTATTCTTTTAAACTATTTGACAATGAAATTACGGCAGCCCTAAAATCGGCCAAATCGTAATAAAGCCTTCCGCTTAAGTACGATTTATACACCAGCTTCTCTCTCAGTTCGTCAATCAACTTATTGGCTTCGGCAACTCTTGTACTGCCCGGAAAAACATTGATAAACAACTGAAGGGCATCAATAGCATCCTGAGATATCTTTTGGTCGAGTCGTGGGTTGGGCGAATCGAGATAATAGCAATAGCCAATCATAAACTGTGACTCTTCGCCATATTCGCTTCGCGGATATTCTTTTATTAACTGCCTGAAGTAGTGACTGGAGAGAACATAGTCGTGCTGCCCGTAACTACTTTTAGCCATATAATAATAGATCTGGTCGGCCCGGCTGGTTCCACGGTAAATATTTATCAGTTCCTGATACAACTGAGCTGAACGGCCATATTCTTTGTTATCGTAATATTCACGGGCTTTTTTTAGTTTGTACTCATAATCGGTACTTTTCACTACTTTCTGGTATTCACCACACGAAGCCAGCAAAAGGAGCAGCCCAAACAAAAAGATATTTCTCATATTGCGAATCATGTTGCAAAGATATATTTTTTCTGTAATTGAATAAATTAAAAAAAGTCCCGTTTATCCTGTACTGCAAGCTAAATTTCGACCGGTAACGTTCCGATGTATGATAAGATACAATAGGGTACAAAAAGGTTGCTCAGCCAAAACGATTGCCTACGGCAGATTTCACATATCACTTATATACAGTTTATTACAGAATATGAATTCAATTTGGCATTAAATATTAATTGGCAATAAGTTGCATTGCTCATACGACAAAAAATTCAAATAGACATAATATCCTATTGTATAAAAGCAAAAAAGTTTACATTTGCGATCTCTTAATAAAAACAATTACAACCGTGGATATTTTTGAAAAAATAAAAACCGACAAAGGTAATATCGGTCAGTACCAAAAAGAGGCACATGGCTATTTTTCATTTCCTAAACTGGAAGGTGAGATTGGCCCCAGGATGAAATTCCGTGGTAAAGAGGTGCTTAACTGGAGTTTGAACAACTATTGCGGACTGGCAAACCATCCGGAAGTTAGAAAAGCCGATGCCGAAGCTGCAGCTCAGTATGGCTTGGCTTATCCGATGGGAGCCCGTATGATGTCTGGTCAGACAAGTAAACACGAAGAACTCGAAAAACAACTGGCCGAATTCTCAGGCAAAGAAGATGCTTTCCTGCTTAACTTTGGTTATCAGGGAATGGTATCGATTATCGATGCGATTTGTGGCCGTAACGATGTGATTGTTTACGATGCAGAGTCGCACGCCTGCATTCTCGACGGCGTTCGCCTTCATATGGGCAAACGTTTTGTTTTTCAACATAACGACATGGACAGCCTGCGCAAACAGCTTGGCCATGCCACTACCCTTGCACAAAAAACCGGCGGTGGCATCCTCGTTATTACTGAAGGTGTTTTTGGTATGGCAGGCGACCTTGGCCAGCTCGATAAGATTACCGATCTGAAAAACGAATTTAACTTCCGTCTGTTGGTTGACGATGCCCACGGCTTTGGTACGATGGGTGCAACCGGAGCCGGAGTGGGTGAATTTTTCGGTGTACAGGATAAAATTGATATGTATTTCGGCACTTTTGCCAAAGCAATGGCCGGAATAGGTGCCTTTATTGCCAGCAGCGAAGAGGTTTGCGACTATCTTCGTTACAACATGCGTTCGCAGACTTTTGCCAAATCACTGCCTATGCCTATGGTAATGGGATTGTTGAAACGTTTGGAATTGATTAAAACCAAGCCTGAACTTCGCGAAAACCTTTGGAATATTGTGAATGCATTGCAAAGTGGGTTGAAAGCTGAAAATTTCGACCTCGGTGTAACCAATTCGCCGGTAACCCCGGTATATCTCTCGGGCAGTGTTCCTGAAGGAACCAATGTCGTGGTTGACCTCCGTGAAAATTACAATATCTTCTGCTCAATTGTTGTTTATCCGGTTATCCCTAAAGGACAGTTGCTACTTCGTTTGATTCCGACAGCATCTCACACCATCGAAGATGTTGAATACACCATTAAAGCCTTTTCTGAAGTCCGTAAAAAACTGGAAGCTGGAAAATATGCCGGCACAAAAATTGCCCAGGTATCTTAACCAGTATTCTGTCAGATACAAAAAAGCCTCCGAACTTCGGAGGCTTTTTTTATTGTATTTAAATGTTTTAGTGCTTTTCAGAAAGGTAGCGTTCTGCATCTATTGCGGCTTTACAGCCCGAACCTGCAGCCGTTACAGCTTGTCGATAAATGGGGTCCATCACATCGCCACAGGCAAAAACACCTTCGACACTGGTTTTAGATGTGGCTCCAATGGTTTTGATGTAACCAACTTCATCGGTCTCCACAAGCGGTTTAAAAATGGCAGAATTGGGCTTGTGGCCAATTGCCAGAAAGAACCCGTCAATCGCAATCTTCACTTCCGTTTCATTTGCTTCTCCTTTATTTTGAATCAAAGTAGCCCCTTCAACCACGCCATTGCCAAACAAACCAGCGGTTTGATGTTTCCATAATATTTCAATGTTTGCAGTTTTGAACAGACGTTCCTGCATAACTTTCGAAGCACGCAATACATCGCGGCGAACTATCAAATAAACTTTCTTACAAAGGCCGGCCAAATAGATTGCCTCTTCGCAGGCAGTATCGCCACCGCCAACAACTGCAACATCTTTACCACGATAGAAAAACCCATCGCAGGTTGCACAGGCTGACACACCTGAACCTGCATATTTCTTCTCGTCGGGCAAACCAAGGTATTGAGCTTCGGCACCTGTTGCAATAATTACCGTTTCGGCTTCAATTGTTTTGCTGCCATCGATCGTAACGAATTTCAGTTCTCCGCTAAAATCGACAGAAGTGGCCAGACCAAAACGGATATCAGCCCCAAACCGGGCAGCCTGCGCTTTCAAATCTTCCATCATTACCGGCCCGGTAACCCCTTGCGGATAACCAGGGAAATTCTCCACTTCGGTAGTCGTAGTCAACTGGCCACCGGGTTGCAGTCCTTCGTAAAGAACAGGATTCAGATTGGCACGCGAAGCATAGATGGCTGCGGTGTAGCCTGCTGGTCCAGAACCAATAATTAAACATTTAACACGCTCTTTTTCAACGCCTTCTTTAATATTTGGCGTTTTATTATCTTGTACATTTAATGGTTTAAATAACTCCATAATTTTTCTGTTTATCTTTTGTCAAAATTAATTATTTAAATTTTATCAGCAATAATTGCTAATAGAAAACATCTATTTTTCACTTTAACAATATACCAAAAAAAAACAAAAAAGTTCAGCCCAATGGTAATTTACTAAAAATGATTTACTTTATTCGTCTATCAACATGCACATTAGCTATTTAAATTTTATTTATAGCAGAATTTATTGAATTTAATATTTGGTGAAAACGAAAAACAGGATTACTTTTGCACCACTTCCAACGAAAATATTGGAATATTGATTTTATCGGGGTGTAGCTCAGCTTGGTTAGAGTACGCGTCTGGGGGGCGCGGGGTCGCAAGTTCAAATCTTGTCACCCCGACGATAAAAGAAGAAAAGGGTTAAACATATATGTTTAACCCTTTTTTATTCGTTATTCTATTGAATACTCGACACTGACCACTACCCTCACCTTCTTATAAATATCGGCAACATTGGCAAAATATCCACCATCGCCTTGCCCAAGAGATTCGTCCCTGTCGACAATCGAAAACAATCCCTGATTGGCACGCTTCAATTTACCGAGACTGGAATTGCTTTCGTCGGCAAAAGTTTCGGCTGCCTTTCTGGCGTTTTGCGTTGCTTCAGTAAGCATTTCTGGTTTTATTTCATTGAGCTTGGTAAAATAAAACTTTACAAAATAGTCGCCCCTGTTATTTAGCACAACGCCAACTTTCAGCAAATCATCAGTCATCCGGCTTACTGACAGTATTTTATCCACATCGCCACTTCGCACCTGAATAACTTTATCAACAATATAACGGAAGTTTCTGTCCGAATCGTAATTAATGTATTCCTGGGCCATTTTATCACTGACAGTCAAATCCTTCTGAATAATCTCATCGCTTTTAATCCCGTTTACCGACAGAAAATCGACAACTTTATTTTTCACCAGTTCAATTGATTTACTTGCTTCTGATAAATCATTGTCAGCCACGCGGCATTGAATGGTCCAAACGGCAAGATCGGATTTGACTTCACGTTCCGAAAATCCTTTCACTGAAATAGTCCGATCTTCCTTTTTGAAACGTTGTATGGCCCGGCCAAGAATGGCAGCGTTCAGCCCAAGAGCCAAAACAAGACCCATAATAATGACGATAAGCGATCTCTTTTCCATAAAACAAATTTATGATTCAACATGTAATGAATTTGCAGTGATTGAAATATAGGATAATCATTTGAATTTCGCAAATTGAAGTCTCGGCTAAAACCATTTCCAGAACCTATTTGCAGAGCTTTCAATGGTTGTTTTAAAAAAAACGTTTTACGTAAAAACTTTTGAGAAAAAAGTGTGCTTAAATTAAACCTTTGTATACTAATTATGTCGAATAATAACTCTTCAGAGAATTGAAAGAGAGACAAACCGGTAAAACTTATCTGACTCGTGAAAATTGAAATTAACGCACTGAACAAAATCTATCCAAACGGGAACCACGCGCTGAAAGATGTCAGCATGACCATTGAAAATGGGATGTTTGGGCTGCTTGGGCCAAACGGTGCCGGAAAATCAAGCCTGATGCGTATTCTGGTTACACTTGCCAAGCCCACTTCAGGAGAGATTTTAGTGAACGGGCTCGACCTGCAGAAAAACCGAAAAGAGATAAGGCGTATGCTCGGTTATTTGCCACAGGACTTCCGTTTCTTTGCCAAGTTGCGCACTTACGAGTTTCTGGATTATGCCGCCCGACTGGCTGGTTTAACCTCTTCGTCGCAACGAAAGGATATTGTTGAAAAGATGCTCGAGGAGGTTGGTTTGTACGAAGCCCGGAACAGGTTTGCCAACAACCTGTCTGGGGGGATGAAACGCAGGTTGGGTATTGCACAGGCCCTTATCGGCGACCCCAAAATTATCATTGTCGATGAGCCAACAACAGGTCTCGACCCTGAAGAACGAATCAGGTTCCGCAACCTGCTCACCCGGGTGAGCGATCGTGACGTAATTATTATTCTTTCGACACATATTGTAGGCGATATTTCAAGTACCTGTACCGATATGGCATTAATGAACCGTGGAGCGCTGGCCTACAAGGGCGCACCCGAGAACCTGATTGAAATGGCCAAAGGTAATGTTTGGAAGATCGATGCCACAGAAACGGAATATTATGAAATTCAGGAAAAGTATCCAATCATCTCATCAATTCCTGCCGATGGTGGCTGGGAAGTTCAGGTAGTGGCCAAAGATGTAAATGGATATGCCGGCGAACAGATTGAACCCAATCTGGAACATGCTTATGTGAATTATATGGAGTTCGAGCTAAACCAACGTTGGCACGAAATTTAATTAGTATAACTGATTATCATTTAAATTAAAATCTATGAAAGCGCTCCACAATATTCTCACCGTTGCAAAATACGAATCAAAGACTCTTTTCAGAAGCTGGTTTTTTCGCATCTTCTCCATCCTGGCTTTAGTATTTGTCTTTATTTTCAATTTGGGTTCGCAAACAAGTATTGGTTTCCCAAGTGGCGACATGGTGGCCCTGCCATCCATTGTTCCGTTTATCAACCTCTATATCATCAATATAGCGCAAGCGGTAATAGCAGTCTTTCTGGCATCCGACTTTCTTCGGCGCGACAAGAAGCTGGATACGACCGAGGTAATCTATATGCGCTCGATGACCAATGCTGATTATGTGATAGGCAAAACATTGGGGAATATCTGGGTTTTCTTTATCCTCAATTTTATTGCGCTGGGAGTAGTTGCCGTTTTCAATTTGGCATCGCCTTACACACAGTTTAGGCTGATGCCCTACTTTTACTATTTTCTGCTTATCAGCCTCCCCACGCTTATATTTATACTTGGCTTCTCTTTTTTTCTGATGTCGGTCATTCGAAATCAAGCAGTTACTTTTCTAATTTTGTTAGGTTACATTGCAGCCACACTTTTTTACCTGCAATCGAAGTTCCATTATCTGTTTGATTATATGGCCTTTCACTTGCCAATGACATGGTCGGATTTTGTTGGTTTTGGCTTTTTGAAGGATATTTTGATTCACCGTGGCATTTATTTTTTCCTTGGTATCGGCTTTATCGGATTAACCATCATGTTATTGAAGCGGCTGCCACAGTCGCAGATAGTACGTAAACTTACATTGGCAACCAGTGTATTGTCATTGATTTTCGGGTTTGCGTTGGGTTTTGTTTATATTCAGAATATCAGGGAGCAAGACCATGAACGCAACCTTATGGTTGATGTGAACGATCGCGTGGCAGATGTACTTCCGGTAACGGCAAAAAACTATCGTATCGAACTTGAACACAAAGGGAAAGAGATTGATGCAACGGTTTCGATGACATTGAAAAATGAGCAAAAAGAACCATTGGAACAAATTATCCTCTCGCTCAATCCGGATTTAAAAATAACCCAACTGACAGGTGCCGGCTTCGAACGCGAAATCCAATTGATAAAAATCAAACCAAACATTGCCCTCCGGCCAGGCGACTCTCTCTCGATTCAGATAAGTTACAGCGGAACAATCAACGAATCGTACTGTTACCTCGATATGACCCGCGAACGGCTCGAAAAGTGGCTTAGCCGCGGGAACGGGATTGTTGACAAAAAACATGCATTTATCACCGATGATTTTTTGTTGCTAACCCCCGAAACACGCTGGTACCCAACACCCGGAATAAACTATTCAACCAAAGGGTTAAACTGGCTTACTGTTCAGTTTTCACAATATCAACTTAAGGTTAAAACCGACAACCAACTGCAAGCATTGTCTCAAGGCAAAGCAACTGACGATGGAAATGGAGTATGGCACTTCGAACCGGAACAACCGCTGACTCAGATTTCATTGGCCATTGGCCGCTATGAAACCCGCAAGGTTACCGTCGACAGCATTGAGTATTCGCTCAGTTTTCTGAAAGGGCATAACACTTTCGACCAATATTTCAAGGAATTGCCCGATTCTATTGCTCCCGTTATCCGCGATTTGAAAAAAACATGGGAGGCCAAAATCAGAATGGAATATCCTTTTCAACGGCTACAGTTGGTCGAGATACCAGTACAGTTTGCATCGTTCAATCATGTTTGGACCAGCAGTATGGAGCAGGTTCAGCCCGAAACGGTATATCTTCCCGAAGGCGGTTATCGCCTAAACAGCGCCAATTTTGCCCTCTCCAAACGTTTCGCCGAGAGAATGAACCAACGGAACAACGAAACCATTACCCCTCGTGAGACGGAGGAAAATTACCTGAAAAGGTTTGTAAACGAAGCCTTGCTTACCAGTAAAACCAATCAATTTGGCGGCAATGCCGGTTTCAGGATACAATTTGGCGGGCCTGGGACTCAGGCCGAAGAGGCGAACCCCTATTTTTTGTTTCCAAATTTTTACAACCATGTCACCAATATTTCTTCGGCTGAATACCCGATAACCAACCGAATCATCGAAGCCTATATTTCGAAAGCAGCAACCGAAACTGGAAATCAGTGGATACGCAACATGGCCGGATTGTCGGAAGACGAAAAAGGGAATATTGCCCTTCAGGATAAATCTTTTGAAAGTTTATTGAAAGAACAAGACGATCCTGATATTATTGACAATGTAATTGTTACCAAAAGCGGTTTTTTATTTGCACTGATGAAAGGTGCTGTTGGTCCCGAAAAATTTGATGACTTCATTTATCAATATCTCAGTTCGCACCGTTTTATTGCCGTTCCGGTTGACGAGCTAAACAACCAACTCACTACAAGTTTCAATCTCGATTTAAATCGTTATATGCCCGAATGGTACAAATCAAAAGCATTACCCGGCTACATTATTTCAGGCGTAAAAGCAACTAATTTTCAGGATAACGATCAGGTAAAAACAGCCGTTTCGTTTGTGGTAACCAATACCGAAAATATTCCCGGAGCAGTTACGGTCAACTTTAGGCTTGGCGGAGGAGGCCGCGGTGGTGGCGGTGGCCCACGTATGTTTATGGGACCGGGCAGCGATGATCTGATAGAAAAAACATTGGCATTAGGCGCAAAAGAATCAAAAAGGGTAACCTACTTGCTCAATCAGAGTCCGCGTATGATGACTGTAAACACTTTTGCCTCGCATAATATTCCGTCAGCAATTTCGGAACGTTTTGATAAGATTGAAACGGATGACAAAGCCAAGTTCGAAGAAAAAGAAGAGGTCATAGCCTATTTCGACGGTGCTGAGCCAAATGAAATTATTGTCGATACCGAGGATAGCGGTTTTGCCATCGAGCAACCGCAATCGTCGAGCCTTATCAAGCGTATTTTTAGTGCAAAACCAACTGCCGACGACTTGAAATACAAAGGGATGAACATGTGGAACCCCCAAGTAGACTGGACATTGACGACAAACGATCAATTCTATGGCAAACAAATCCGATCGGCCTACTACTGTAAAAGCGGTAATGGCGACCATAAGGCTATATGGACACTCCCGGTAAAAGATGGCGGTTATTACAAAGCCTTTGCCTACATTCCCAGAATCAGGTTTGGCGGCTGGCGTGGAAATGACGATGATGGTACGCAGGAGTATATCTTCAAAATCGTCCATGATGACGGAGAAGACACCCAAACAATTGATATAAAAGATATTGAAAGCGGATGGGTTGAACTGGGAAGCTATCACTTCTCGGCCGATGTTGCGCGAATTGAATTAACCAACGAATCGAAAGCCAGAACCGTGTTTGCCGATGCCATTAAATTGGTAAAAGAAAATTAAGACACAATAAATCAATGAAAAAAATCTATTTACCACTCGTTGCCATTCTGTTTTGTGCAGCCAGTCCGGTGGTGGCACAGCAAATTATTACACTTGAGCAGGCCTTAGAGATAGCCGGGCAGAACAGTCCAAGTTTACAAAGTTCGCTCTACAATCTAGAGCGTACACGCGAATCGCTGAATGCCCAGCGAGCAGCCATGAAATCGCAGTTCTCGCTGACTGTAAACCCTATTGATTACAGCCAGAATCGCTCCTTCAACGATTTCTATTCGCAATGGAACACCAACGAAACATTTAATACCAGCGGAACTTTTACCGTCAGGCAACCCATTGCCCTTACCGATGGTACAATTTCATTGAATAACCAATTTGGGTGGCAAAGCAACTACAGCGAGTTCAACAAGGTTACCAACAAATCGTTTTTCAACAACCTCTATGTGAGCCTGTCGCAACCGCTCTTTACCTATAACAGGACTAAACTTCAGATAAAGAATCTCGAATTGGATCATGAAAATGCGATGCTCAGCTATGCGATGCAGCGGTTAAGCCTCGAAAGAAATGTTTCACAATATTTTTATAATGTCTATTTAGCCCAGATGAGCCTAACGATTCGTGAGGATGAACTGGCCAATACCCAAAAGAGTTACGATATCATCAAAAATAAAGTGGAAGCCGGACTCGCCGCCAAAGAGGAACTTTTTCAGGCTGAAGTAAACTTATCGACGGCCAAATCGGGTGTTGAGTCTGCACGCGTTTCGCTCGAATATGGCAAAGACCAGTTCAAACAATATATCGGAATGGACATTTTCGATGAAATTTCGGTCATGACCGATGTGAATGTTACGCCTATCGAGATTGATGGAAAAAAAGCACTGGAACATGGCCTTGCATCGCGAATGGAGCTTCGTCAGCGTCAAATTAATGTCGAAACCTCGCAGTTCGACATGATTCAGGTAAAGGCGATGAACGAATTTGCCGGCTCGATGAACCTGTCTTTGGGTTTGACGGGCGACAATTCGACCTTTTCAGACATCTACAAAAATCCAACTAAAAGTCCCAAAGTCTCTATCGGTTTTAATGTGCCGATTTTCGACTGGGGCGAAAGAAATGCACGCATCAGGGCACAGGAAGCAGTCATCAAGTCGCAACAATTGGGCCTGACCAACCAGGAAGTGCAGATTAAGGTAGATATCCGGCAAGTCGTTCGCAACCTTTCGAACCTGAAAGATCAGATTGGAATTGCGTTGCAAAACCAAAACAATTCGCAATTGACCTACGATATCAATCTTGAACGATATCAGAACGGCGACTTAACCAGTATGGATCTGAATCTCTATCAAACTCAGCTTTCGGAAAAGAAAATGGCTTATGCCCAATCGCTTATCAATTATAAAATCGAACTTCTGAATCTAAAAATTCAGTCGCTTTACGATTTTACCATTAACGAACCGGTAGTTCCTGAAAAGTTCTTTGAAGAATATCGTTCCAATCAAAAAAATTAACAGCAAAAAAAATAAAACCAACTTCACATGAAAAACAGTATCAAATGGTTAGCAATGTCCATTATTCCGGTGCTTGCCGCCTGCAACAATCAAGGCAATCAAATCGACAATGAATTAGCAGCCCCGGTTTCGGTTGCCGACGTTGTGAAAAAACCTATTGTTCAGTATATTAACACCACAGGAACGGCAAGTGCAGCCAGTCAGGTGGTATTGACATCCGAAATGACCGGCGATTACCATCTTGCCAGAAACCCAAAAACGGGTACGACATTCAGACTTGGCGACATGGTCGAAAAAGGACAGGTAATTGTTCGACTTGAAAATCCGGAATATGTCAATTCGACAGCTATTGATACCCGAAAACTGAATCTTGAAATTGCTGATTTGGAGTATCAGAAACAAAAATCGCTTTACGATAAGGGCGGTGTAACATTCAGGGAACTAAAAAACTCTGAAGTTTCGCTGGCCGATGCCAAAACAGCTTTCGAGAACGCCCGTATCCAGTTGGAAAAAATGAGTGTGGAAGCCCCGTTCCGGGGAGTAATTGTCGACTTACCACATGTTACCGACGGTACCCGTACAGCATCAGGCACGACTATTGTTACGATTATGGATTACAGTAAGTTGATGATGGAAATAAACCTTCCTGAAAAATTTCTAACCACAATAAAGCTCGGACAGGAAGTTTCGATTACCAATTACACCCTTCCAAACGACACGTTAAAGGCGCAAATCAACGAACTCTCACCGGTAGTCAGTACGGAAACCCGCACGTTCAAAGGGAAAATGCTTATTGAAAATCAAGAGCTAAAACTTCGTCCGGGAATGTTTGTGAAAGCCGATATCGAAATCGCACGCAAAGACAGCGCTATCGTTATCCCCAAAGAAATTATTGTTTCGGGCAACCGTGGAAAGACCGTTTATATAGTCGACAAAGGCGCTGCCCAACGAAGAATTGTCACCACAGGCCTCGAAAGCGAAACCGAAGTTGAAGTTATTGAAGGGCTGAAGGTAAACGACCGTGTCGTGATTAAAGGTTACGAAACACTTCGCGACCGCTCGAAGGTTAAAATCATCAAATAGAGAATCTTTAACTTATCTTAAAAATATTATCTCACCTCATCATTCTGTAAAATAAGCAGATAATGAGTTTCATTTATAAAATTCCGGATATCCATTTCCCGATATACAAAACAGAAAACGGATGAAAAAACTGACCAATTTTGCAGTAAACTACCCGGTTACCATATTGATGGCCATTCTTGGGATTTTATTGCTTGGAATAATCTCCTACCAGAAATTGGGGATAGACCTGTTCCCAGATTTGAACTCGCCCAAAGTATTTGTCGAGATTAAATCGGGAGAACGACCACCCGAAGAGATGGAGAAACTTTATGTCGAAAACATTGAAGCGCTGGCCATCAGGCAAAGTGGCGTGGTCGAAGTTTCTTCTGTATCGCGTACTGGTTCTGCTCAAATAACGGTTGAATATACCTGGGAAAAGGATATGGACGAAGCATTTCTCGATTTGCAGAAAGCGCTGACCAGCTATTCGCAAAACGCTGAAATTGATGAGTTGACCATTACCCAACATGACCCGAACACCAAGCCCGTAGTGATTGTTGGTATGGCGCACGAAACCATCAAAGACATGAACGAGTTGCGCAAAGTGGCCGAAAACTATATCCGCAACGAGTTGGTCAGGCTCGAAGGAATTGCAGAAGTTGAACTTTCGGGCGTCGAAGAAAATGAGGTGAAGATTGAAACTGACCCCTATAAACTCGAATCGTACAACATTACCGTTGCCGAACTGTCGCAAAGAATTGATGCATACAACCGAAGCATTTCGGGCGGGACAATCACCGAAACCGGCCTTCAATATGTAGTTAAAGGGGTAAGCCTGTTACAGGATATTGAAGATTTTGAAAATTTGGTAATTGGCTATAAATCACCTATTGCAGGCAGTACAACTGCCGAAAAGGCTCCCACCTATTTGCGTGATGTGGCCAAAATTTCGTTTGCCAACAAAGAGCCTGAAAATATTGTCCGTATCAATGGCGAACGTTGTGTGGCCTTGCTGATTTACAAAGAGACAAAATTTAATACGGTAAAAGCTGTCGAAGATATCTCAAAAGCGCTTGGTAACATCGAAAAGTCGCTACCGGGCTACAAATTCACGGTAGTTTCGAACCAGGGAACATTTATCAGCAGTGCAATCGATGAAGTAAAAGATACACTGATGATTGGAATTATTCTGGCTGTGGTTATCCTCTTTTTCTTTCTTCGCCGTATTGGCACAACGCTGATTGTCAGTCTCTCCATCCCGATTTCGATTATCGCTACTTTTAACCTGATGTATTTTAACGGATTATCGTTGAACATTATGACACTCGGTGGTTTGGCACTTGGTGCAGGGATGCTGGTTGACAATGCTATTGTGGTAATGGAAAATATTTTTCGAAATCACGAAAACGGTATGAGCGCCCGCGAAGCTGCCATTAAGGGTGCTGCCGAAGTTGGCGGGGCCATTACCGCATCAACACTGACCACTATTGTTGTATTTCTGCCTATCGTATACATTCACGGCGCATCCGGCGAATTATTCAAAGATCAAGCGCTTACAGTTACCTTCTCTTTAATTTCGTCGTTGGTTGTGGCTATCTTTCTTATTCCGATGCTCTACCATCTCTTCTTCAAAAATAAAAAGCAAGTTTCGGTACAATACAACCATTTTGAAGGGTATGGTCATTTTTTGAAAAAAACATTGCCTCACCGTTGGAGCATCGTTATTGTTTCATTTGTTTTGGTCGGACTTTCACTGCTATTGGTTCCCTTTATCGGGAGTGAGTTTATGCCCAAAACTGAAAGCAAGGAATTCACCGTTGACATTAAAATGGCCGAAGGAACCACATTACAGCGAACCTCTGACGCAGTAGCTTCCATCGAAAGTATGCTGAAAGATTTACTGGCTGATGATTTGCAGTCGGTCTATTCACGTATCGGACCGACAGCCGGTTTATCAACCAGTTCAACATCCGTTTTTGAAGGTGAAAATACCGCAGAAGTCAAAGTGGTAATGAAGCCGGACAGTAAGTACAATTCATCGCAGGTTACCAGCGCCATCGCATCGTGGTATGCCGGGAATCCACAATTTCAGGTAAGCTTTTTGCAGGATGAATCAGCTTTAAGAAGCATACTGGGCAATCAGGAGGCACCGATAGTGGTAGAAGTGTACGGCGAAGAGTTGGCGACTATCGATACAATAACCCGCCAGATTGAACAAGCTATTGCCAAAATACCGGAATTGTACAATATCCGGACCAATGTAGAACAGGGATATCCGGAAGTAAATGTTATGGTCGATCGGTTCAGGGCCGGCACATACAATATCAGTGTCAGCGAGATTGTATCTCAGATTACGGCCAAACTTGAAGGCCAAACGGCTGGGTCGCTTGACAAGAACGGCGAGTTGCGCGATATTACCATCAGGTTGCCTAAAATGAGCCTTGCTGAACTGGGCCAAATGACCATCCGGAACGGAACACAAATCATCAGGCTCGACGAAGTGGCAACCCTCAAGGAGAGTATCGCACCAAACGAAATTTATCATCGCAATCAAAATCGGATTGGAAAGGTAATGACAGAACTTCAAAAAGATGCTTCGCTCAACCAGGTGGTTACACAAATCAAAGAAAAGATTGGAACCATTGACCTTCCAAGCGAATATCGGGTTAAAATTGCCGGTGAAGAGCAGAAAAGGGAAGAATCGATGGCCAATCTTAAATTTGCCCTTCTTCTTTCCATCATACTGGTTTATATGGTATTGGCATCGCAATTCGAATCGTTGGTACAACCTCTGGTGATTCTGTTCACCATCCCGTTTGCCATTGTCGGTACCGTATTGCTATTCTTTGTTCTTGGGAAGACATTTAACATGATGGCCCTTATTGGGATTATCATGCTGGGTGGAATCGCGGTTAACGATTCAATTATTTTAATCGACCGAATCAATCAACTCAGGCAAAGCGGGCTTAAAAAAGCTGAAGCTATCGCGCTGGCCGGCCAGCAGCGTTTACGCCCTATTTTGATGACAAGTTTGACGACCATTTTGGCACTACTGCCCCTCACCTTCGGATTTGGCGATAGTGCTTCGCTTCGGTCGCCTATGGCCTTGGCGGTAATTGGAGGCATGATTACCAGCACATTACTGACCATTTTGGTTATCCCTTGCTTCTACGACCTGATGATCAAGGAGAAAAATGTTTCGGAAGAGTAACCCAACAAGATTGGCCAAAACGGAAAAAAGAAACTCATGAATTTTATAATCAACAGGAAAGTACTTATCAGCATGCTCTTTGTCGGGCTAAGCATGATGGGCTACGTTTCGTGGAGAAACCTCTCGATGGAACTTTTCCCAAATGCCGAATTGCCAATGCTATATGTTCAGGTAAGCAGCCAGCAGGAAGTCGACCCCAAATATATGGAAAGCCAGGCGATTATTCCGATTGAAGGGGCGGTTGGGACTTTGCAGGGAATTGAAAACATGGAGTCGACAGCTCAGTCGAGGCGCGGCTCGGTGATGATTGAATTCAACAAAAACGTCAATTTCAAATATACTTACCTGAAACTTCAGGAGAAGATCGATGAAATCAAAGCTACGCTGCCAGAACAATTTCAGGTTACGGTATTAAAAGTCGATTTGAGCCAGATGAACAACCAGTTCATGCAGTTACAGGTACGGGGCAGCGGCGGGGTCGATATGGTTCGGAATATTACTGATACTAAAATCACACCTGAATTACAAAATATTGACGGGATTGCCGGTGTCAATATTTATGGCGGACGCGAAAAATCGATAGAAATTCAACTCGATATGGATGTTTGCGAAGCCTACAAAATCACGGCTTCGACAATCCGCAATAAAATTGCCCAAAACTATCGATCAAGAGCTTTTGCCGGCAGTGTTTATGGTTCAAACCAACAATTCTTTGTCCATGTTACGTCTGAATTTGAGAATCTCATTGAAATTGAAAACCTTGTAGTTGCCGATGGCCCTATTCTGCTAAAAGATGTCGCAAGGGTATATTTCGGCGTAAAGGAACAGACTTCCTATTCGCGGGTTAATGGGAAAGAGGCTGTTTCGGTTTCGCTGGTTAACGACTCGCAATCGAATTTGATTGAGCTTTCGGAGAAGACATTGACAGTGATCGAAAAGTTGAATGCTGAACTTGCATCGAAAGAGATAGAAATCTCCGTACAAAGCAATACTGCCGAAACGATGGAGAAGAATCTCAATCAGATTGGCGAATTGGCTTTGGTTGGCGGGTTGCTGGCTATTTTTGTGCTTTGGATCTTCCTGAAAAACATGCAATTGGTTTCAATCATTGCATTGGCTATTCCAATCAGTGTGTTAACCGCTTTCAACTTTTTCTATGCTGCTGATATAACCATCAACAGTTTAACCCTGGTGGGAATGGCACTGGCAGTGGGAATGCTCCTCGATAACAGTGTAGTTGTTCTCGAAAATATTTACCGGTTAAGAGCGCAGGGAAAACCGCCACGGGAAGCTGTCGTTCAGGGAACTACCGAGGTGTGGCGCTCTATAATGGCTGCCACACTCACTACCGTAACCGTATTTTTACCATTTCTTTTTTCCGATAATTTCTTTGTCACCTTAATTGGCAAAAATATCGGAGTTTCGATTATTTCGACATTGACGGTTTCGCTGTTGGTAGCCATGCTGCTGGTGCCCATGATGGCTTATGCCTTTTTAAGAAAGAGTTCTGCCGGCAATGTGAATTTCACACAGGTAACGACACGCAACAGTCTGGTGCAGGGATATGTCATGATATTGAAATATTCATTGCGCAAGCCAGCGCAAACCATTGTCAGTGTAGTCGTTTTCTTTTTCCTGACTATTTTTATCTGTCTGGCTGTCAGCATCAATACGCTTCAGGAAGTTGAAACGGACTCGCTCCGGGTTTCAGTAACAATGCCTTCGGGTTCAACCATTGAATCAGCCGATAAAGTGGTCACTGAAATTGAAAGTCGCCTGCAGGGAATTGAAGAAATTGAGGATGTTACCAGCAATATTCAGGCTGAAGAGGCTTCGGTAACCGTAAAAATGAAGGAAGATTTCCGAAAAATTGCCAAACGCTCGATAGCTCAAATACGCGACGATGTGAACAACCGCGTGGAAAACCTCCCCGGAGCCGAAATTGAAGTAACAGATGCTTCCGACAGCGGCAGCGCCGGCAACGGACAAATGGGTGGTGGTGGCGGTTCAGGCGATTTCATGCGTATGATGGGTATTGGCTCAAACTGGGAACGCATTCTGATTAAGGGCCAGGATTTCGATGTAATGAAAAATGTTGCTTCCGACCTCCAGTATTACCTGCAATCACTCGAATCGATGAACGGGGTCAGGGTAAGCTATTCCGACAATCGTCCCGAAGTTCACCTTCATTTTCATCCATTGCTAATGAGCGAATACAATATTTCGCTCGCAGGTGTTGCCGGTGAGTTAAATGCTTTCAGCAAAGAAATCAATACCAATATTCCATTCAAACAAGGCACTGAAGAATACGACATTACCATCCGCGAGATGCCTAAACTTGGACAAACCGAAGAGGATAATGACAAACCCCGCACCATCACCGACCTGCGCACATTGCCAATTCCCGATGCCCAGAATGGGTTGCACGATTTGCAGGCCATTAGCGATATTGTCTATTCATCGGGTTATGCCAATATCACCCGTGTGAATCAGGAAAAACAGATAGAAGTAAGATATCGCTTTGTCGATGCCTCTCAGGATTCAAAAACCTTGCTTGAGTCGTACCGTTTGGAAGTCGACAATTTGGTTGCCAACTACAATTTGCCTTCCGGAATGGCCGTTCAGGTAATCCACGAAGAAGATACTTTACAGGAATTTTATTTTCTGATTATGGCCGCCTTTATCTTGATCTTCATGATTCTGGCATCTGTTTTCGAATCGGTAGCCACCCCGTTCGTACTAATGCTCTCCATACCATTGGCAGCAATCGGCTCGTTCCTTGCCCTTATATTCTCCGGCAACAGCTTGTTCAATGCCAACACATTGACCGGATTTCTGATATTGCTGGGTGTAGTGGTCAACAACGGAATTATTCTGATTGACTATACCGGTATCCTGCGCAAACGTGGATACCGTAAAGAACGTGCGTTGATTACGGCCGGAATGTCGCGTTTGCGTCCAATTCTGATTACGGCTATCACGACAATTGTTGGGATGGTTCCACTGGCAATGGGCGACAATGAATATGTGGGCGCTATCGGTGCCCCATTTGCCATTACGGTCATTGGCGGGTTGGGAATGAGTACAATATTGACACTGGTTTTTATCCCTACTTTTTATTCCGGACTGGAAACAGCTCTCGACTGGATGCGCAAATTGCCACTCCGGATTCAATTGATTCAAGCTGTTTTATATGTAGCTGGCGTTACACTGATTTTCACTGAAGTGAGCGGTTTTTTATGGAAACTTCTCGATTTGGTGGTAATCTCCCTTTTAATTCCCGGAACGACCTGGTTTATTATGAACAGTTTGCGTAAAGCCAAAGAGACTATTATCGATCCGACTAAACCGATTGTTATTCAAGTACAAAATCTAGTCAAAATCTATGATCGGGGTAACCGTTTCGTGCGTGAGTGGATGGGCAATCGCAATATCCGCGAGCGTGCAGGCCAGTTGAAATACTACCGAACCTGGCGCGATTTCGATCTCTTTATCTGGCAATTGCCCCTTTTAGCTTTTGTTTGTTACTTTGCCTTTGTTTATCTGCGCAATGGATTGTATATCTTCATCTTCTCCCACTTCGTCTTTTTTATGGTTTTAGGAATGTGGAATCCCGTAAGAGAGATGCTTTATTACAAGGCGGCAACACAAAGCAACACGAAGTGGCAAAAAATGGCCGACTGGATCTACCGAACGCTGTATTGGGGTATTCCGGCTTTGTTTCTGTTTATTTTTTGGATGAAATGGGAAAAAATAGGATCTGTAGCCTTTATCGGTGTTCTTTGGTACTTTGCTCTTACGGTAAAATACACAGCTGACAAGCTCTATCGCGACAAGGTAAATATCGAAAGATTGACAGGCCGTTTTGCCGGTAGTCGTCGATTCTTCTTCAAATTAGTCGAGCAAATGCCAATCATTGGCCGCAAGCGCGATCCATTCAAGGCATTGAAAGGGGTATCACTCGAAATCAGTACAGGTATGATTGGGCTGTTGGGGCCTAATGGTGCCGGTAAATCGACAATGATGCGTATTATCTGCGGCATTTACGAACAGAGTTATGGCAAAGTATGGATAAATGGCATCGATACGCAGGAGAAACGTGAAGAATTGCAGGGACTAATTGGTTATCTGCCTCAGGAATTTGGCACGTACGAAAATATGTCGGCATACGAATTCCTCGATTATCAGGCCATGTTGAAAGGATTAACCAACAGCAGTGAACGTGCCGGCCGAATTGAATATGTACTTAGTTCAGTCCATCTTTGGGATCGAAAAGATGACAAAATCGGCGGTTTTTCGGGCGGGATGAAACAACGTATCGGAATTGCACAGATATTGCTTCATTTGCCCCGCATTTTAGTTGTCGATGAGCCTACGGCCGGTCTCGATCCGAGAGAAAGGATTAGGTTTAGAAACCTTTTGGTCGAATTGAGCCGCGAGCGGATTGTTATCTTCTCTACCCATATTATCGAAGACATTTCGAGTTCGTGCAATCAGGTAGCTGTAGTCAACCGCGGACAGTTGCATTATGCCGGCCATCCAAACGATATGGCCAAACTGGCCGATGGATTGGTTTGGCAATTTGCTATTCCGGCAAAAGAGTTCGATGCCTTCCCCGCAAAAGATCGAGTAGTCCACCATATGCGTGAAGGCGAGAATATTAAGGTTCGCTTTTTGTCGGCCGAAAAACCCAACGATGATGCGATACAGGTTAAACCGGTTCTCGAAGAGGCTTATCTCTGTTTGCTAAAAGGAATCAAACGCCTTGATTAATTGTCTGTTGCATATTAATTTCTGAATTATGAATATATCATCAATTCCACATAAAGAGCACAAACTGAAAATGCTTTTCAAAATGGCGCTAAAAATGGCGCAATACAACCTGAAAATCATTTTTGCAGGCCGTTTCATCTGGTTTGTACTGGCAGCATTGCTCTTTTTCATTCTGTTGTCAATAAGTCTGGTACTGAATGAACCGGGGTTTGACTCGTCGTCGGTTTACAGCATTCTTTTCTTCCCCGGAATACTATTGGCCTTCTACCCCACTGTTTTCGGCATTCAAAACGATGCCGACTCGCGCATCCTCGAAATTCTTTTCGGGATTCCCAACTACCGTTACAAAGTATGGCTTGTCCGACTGGTAATGATTTTCCTGCTGACCTGGGCAATTCTGTATTTGTTTTGCTGGATTGGCTATTTTGGATTAACCCCGTTCCCCGTGCTGGCTATGTCGGGACAACTGATGTACCCGGTTGTTTTTCTGGGTATGCTGGCATTTCTGATGTCGACAATGGTAAAAAACGGTAACGGAACCGCAGTTGTAATGATTATTATCGGTGTAACGCTTATGATTCTGACCGATGCTTTAGACCGTACCCAATGGAATGTTTTTCACAATCCTTACGCAATTCCCGACAGGATGAACGAAATGGTTTGGGCACAAATATCGCAGAAAAACAGAATCTTTCTCATCGCCGGAAGTTTGATTTTCCTATTGGGTGGCTTAACAAATCTACAAAGGCGCGAAAAATTTTTGAAATAAGATCGATTTCTGTCAGCGTTACAATTGCACACATTTTCACATTCTTTCTACCTTTACGGGGTGGTGAAACTATGAAACCAGATATCATGCAAATTACATTCAATACATTACAAGAAAAAGATTTAGCCATTGTAAAGGAAATCTACGACTATTATATCCTCCATTCAACGGCCACTTTTCATACTGAACAAATTACCATCGACGAGCTGAAAGAGTTTATATTGATTGGACATCCCAAATACAAATCGTTTCTGATTGAATATGATGGTGCGACTTGCGGCTATTGCTACTTTATTTGGTACAAAAAGCGACAAGCATACGACCGTACGGCCGAAGTTACCCTTTATCTGAGACCCGAGTTTCATGGAATGGGAATTGGCAAAAAAGTGTTATTACAACTTGAGCATGAAGCGTTACAGGTCGGAATCAAGAATCTGTTAGGCATTATTACTGGCGAGAACGAAGCCAGTATTTCCCTTTTCGAGAAATGCGGGTACGAAAATTGCGCCCGATTCCGCCAGGTTGGCGAAAAATTCGGGCGCTTATTGGATGTGGTTGCTTACCAAAAAATAATTGGTTAAATACCTATTTTTCAATAGACAAAATAGCCGAAGCCAACGGAGCTACTGTTGCTTTCAATAAACCTTCGCTGCTTGATAAAACGACCAACTCAGTGCGATAACTTTCATTCAACAAATCGATTGCCATATATTTCCCTTCGTTTAACTTCCAGGAAGAAATCAAATCGGCCGGAATCTTTAGTTCAAATTCAGCTGTTTTTTGACGATCGAAATTAGAGACAACTACCAGTTTCTGCGTATCACAATATCTTGCAAAACTAATCATACGGTCGCTGTAATTGGTTGTAGTAAGATTTGGGGTATGCAAGTCGTAATATTTTTCGGTTAGGGCGGGTGCCGTAAGGGTAAGATTGAGCAGTTTCTTGTAAAAATTGCGAAGAGCGATCTCTTCTGCCGTCAACAGTCCACCATCAAATTTGCCTCTATTTACCCACCGCTGCAAAGCAGGTACCCCAAAATAATCGAAGATGGTAGTGCGGGTAGCTTTACCAAATCCGGCATCGAACGAAGCCGGCTCGCCCAACTCCTGAGCAAAATAAACCAAGGTGGGCGAGGTACTGATGGTTGCCGAAACCACCATTGCAGGTTTTCCCATCAATGCGTCTCCGGCAAAACCGGTTGAAGCGATTCGTTGCTCATCGTGATTTTCGAGAAAATGGAGCATATGATGCTCAATATCGGCCACTTTAGCCTGAACATTAACCAATTCTGTGGTGCTGCCACGGCCTTGCATAATTACACGGAGTGAGTCGTAAAAGCCAACCTTATCGTAGAGATAATCCATTCTGCCTTTTCGGATGTATTCACGATAAAGTGCAGGATTATAAACTTCTGCAACTAGAACAGCATCAGGCCGGTGCATTTTGATGGTCGAATTCAAATAACTCCAAAACTCCACCGGAACCATCTCGGCCATATCGAAACGGAAACCATCGACTCCAAAATCGAGCCAATACAGCGCAATATCCCGAAATTTTTTCCACGAATCGGGAACACTTTTGTCTTTCCAGAAATTGTAATGATTGGCGATTGAAGCAGTATCAAAAGCCGCGGTCAATTCGTCAAAATCCTTGGTCCCGTCAGGACGTACTCCATAGTTGATTTTAACGGTTTCATACCAGTCGAACACCGAAGGTTGAGCCGCTCGCGAACCATTTCCAGTCCATTTGGCCGGATTTTCATCGAATTTGCCATCAACTGTAGCACTTTTTTCACCGCCCAGCGGAAATTCTTCCGGACCGAATACAGGTACTTTAAATGTTACTCCCGGAATATAATAAAAGTTATTATCACGCTTATATTCAACATTTTTATCATCATTTGCACCAAAATCGGTAACGCCATCGGGGCTCGAAAGCGAATGATAGTTTCGGGCCACGTGGTTGGGAACAATGTCGATTATCACTTTCAATCCGCTTTTATGGGTTCGCTCCACCAGCGCCTTAAACTCATCGAGCCGGTGGGCCGGATCAACTGCCAAATCAGGGTTCACGTTGTAATAATCTTTCACCGCATAGGGCGATCCGGCGCGCCCTTTCACCACATCGGCATCATCGTTCGAAATTCCAAAACTGGTATAATCGCGGATAACGGCATGATGCGGTACCCCGGTATACCAAACATGCGTTACGCCAAGGTTTCGGATTTCGGCCAACGCCAAATCGGTAATATCGTTAAACTTGCCAACACCGTTCTCTTCGATGGTCCCCCAAGGTTTATTGGTACTGTTTGTATTGCCAATAAGTCGGGTAAAAATCTGATATATAACTATTTTACCATTCTCTTTTGGCTGTTCAATTTTTTTCTCAGATTGCTGTGTACAGGCTAATACAACAAAAATGACTATCGCAGCCATACTTAAATTTCTACATCTCATACTGATTATATTTATGTTAATCAATTTTATGTCACTATTTCTACAAATTTAATGAACTTTCACCAATGTTCATTAACAACTGATTTACAGAAAACTACATCAAATCATTTATAAAAATTTCAAAATTAATGAAGCAGGAAAAAGTTCGATTAATTTTTCGTCAAATAAAACCTTATGCTCCGGAATCCGTAATCTATAAAGAAAAAATGATGAAATACGATCTGTTTCGCGTTTCTGATTGACATGGTAATTTGATTTATGCTTTTACAACATACAGCACTTTCGGCATCCGAAGTGGAGAAAGAGACAATACTTCAGGATTATTATACCGCATTTTTGAGCCGTCAGCTTAGCATAGCCGGCAGAAAAGAGGTTCACAACGGCCGTGCCCACTTCGGCATTTTTGGCGATGGTATGGAGATTGCACAAATAGCTTATGCAAAACATTTTCAAAAAGGCGACTGGCGTTCAGGATATTACCGAGATCAGACCTTTATGTTGGCTGCAGGCTTACTGACCCCTGAAGAATTTTTTGCCCAGATTTACGGAGATTCAAATTTGAACAATAATCCATCGACTGGTGGGCGTAATTTCAACAATCATTTTGCCACAAGCAATTATTCGCCTGAGCAGACAATCAACCTGTTGGGTCAGAAAAATTCTACTTCCGATATCTCACCCACTGCTGGTCAAATGCCCCGGTTACTCGGTCTGGCACAAGCTTCAAAAATGGTTCGCGAAAACAGCGAATTACATCCATTTACTCAATACATTTCAGCGGGAAATGAAGTTGCGTTTGGCTCAATTGGCGACTCCAGCACCTCTGAAGGAATGTTTTTCGAAACAGTTAATGCCGCTTGTGTGATGCAATTACCTATCGCCATTGCAGTGTGGGACAACGGCTACGGCATAAGTGTACCTGTTGGATTACAAACAGCCAAAGCGTCCATATCAGAAGCGCTCAAAGGTTTTGCCGGGAAAAAAGGAGAAAAGGCGTGCCGAATTTTTCGTGCCCCGGGACATGATTACCCAAAACTGATTGAGACATTTGGCAAAGGAATTTCGGTCTGCCGCAATGAACAGGTTCCGGTTATTTTTCATATCGACGAATTGACCCAACCGCTTGGCCATTCCACTTCCGGTTCACATGAAAGATATAAGTCTGCTGAACGTATCGAATGGGAAAAGAATCACGATTGTTTGTTGAAATTTGGTCAATGGATCGTCGATAACCATATAGCCGATCGCAAAACAATCGAGGGTATTGAAACTCGTGCCATAGAGCGGGTAAAGCAGGCTAAAGAACTGGCGTGGGAAAATTTTACCAACGGATACAAAGGCGAAATTGACACCTTAAGCAAGATTATCAATAAGTTACAACCAGAAAAAGGAAGACACGCTGTATCACCTGAAAAAGAGTTACGGCAGCTTTTCGATACGGCTATGCCCACTTTGAAAAAACTAATCCATTTTGCAGACAATGTCATTTCAAAAAATTGTACTGAACCGCAAAATGTCGGCGTAAAACAAGAACTTAAAACATGGATTAAAGCGGCTAACCACAGAGGAAAAATAACTTATAACACTTATCTTTTCAACGAAACGCCCAATCCTGTTCAATCTAAAAAGTGTCGGTATCCATCGAACCCGGAGGTTGTTCCCGGACACGATTTGCTTAATAGAAATTTTGATGCCCTTTTTGAGAAAAATCCCTTAATGGTCACGTTTGGCGAAGATACCGGCCGATTGGGCGATGTGAATCAGGGAATGAAAAATATGCAGCACAAGTATGGCGAACATCGGGTTTCGGATACCGGAATTCGCGAAACAACGATTATTGGTCAGGGTATTGGACTGGCCTTGCGCGGATTTCGCCCCATTGCAGAGATTCAATATCTTGATTACTTGCTCTATGCCTTACCGACCATTTCGGATGACCTGGCTACCCTCCATTACCGAACCGTTGGCCGACAGATTGCCCCGCTGATTATCCGCACCCGGGGACATCAATTGCAGGGAATGTGGCATGCAGGTTCTCCGATGAGCCTGATCCTGGGTTCGTGCAGAGGAATCTGGCTTTGTGTTCCCCGCAATATGACACAAGCCGCAGCATATTATAATTTCCTGATAAATAGCCATAATCCGGCAATCGTTATCGAACCGCTAAAAGGTTATTATGCCCACGAACGCATCCCTGAAAATCTGGGAGAGTTTGGTTTACAGCCTGGAGTTGCAGAAATTATTCAACCCGGTGACGACATCACAGTAGTAACCTACGGTTGGATGGTTACCATTGCCCACGAAGCGGCTCTCAAATTAAAAGAATACGACATATCAGTTGAACTAATTGATGTACAAAGCCTCTCTCCTTTTGATACTGAGCATCTGATTGGCAAATCAGTAAAGAAAACCAGTAAAGTATTATTTGTTGATGAAGATGTTCCGGGTGGCGGTTCAGCTTATATGATGCAAAAAGCGATGGAAGAACAGGAATTGTTTTACTATCTCGATACTCCTCCAAGAACACTTTCGGCAACCGAACACCGTGGGGCATATGGTGTTGATGGAGAATATTTTTCGAAACCCAATATCGACTCCATCTTTGCCACCGTTTACCGGATGATGCACGACGTTGATGAAGCACGATTTAAAGAAGAATTTTAAGCCCTTGCGATTGAATTATAAAGGGGTAACACCTTTCTTCAGGATGATATTGCCATATTTGGCCGTTTCGCCGGTCATCACAACTGCAAAGGCATTTTTAGCCCTTTCGTAAAAAGCAAACCGATCTACACGTTCGATTAAAGCCACTTTGGGATTGCTTTTGCGGATGCTTTCAAGATAACGCTGCTCGACTTTTGGGTCCAATGAATCGCCTGGAACAACAGCCATCATAGCCAATGGATACGGCACATAGGCATCCAGTTCGAAAAGCGGTAGTATAGCCTCCAGCAAATCGGCAATATTCAATCCATCGGCACGTAATACGCGATTATTCATCGTTTCACCCGGGAAATGGGCATCGGCCAGTACAATTTCATCACCATGCCCCATTCGGGCCAAAACAGCCAACAATTCAGGACTAATTAACGGAGATATTCCTTTTAGCATATCAGATAAGTTTTATTTCCATTTCAGTTTATAGGCTTCGTACAATTCCGAATATCGCCCGCTCTCGGCCGATGGTTCAACAGTAACGGGTTGATAGTCGATTTGAGCACGGGCCTCTTCGGCTGAGCCAAAGTAACCAATTCCGGCGAAAGCAAAAAGGGCTGCGCCTAAAACTGTTGTCTCTTTCTGACTGATCAGTTGCACCGGAATACCGCATACATCGGCCCGTATCTGGTTCCATAACTGATTTTTCGAACCTCCGCCAACAACCCGTACCGATTCGGCCTTAAAATTGCCTGCCTTTTGTAACGCCACGATGCCGTCTTTAAGTTGATAAGAAAGCGCCTCGAGCATAGCCCTATAGATTTCGAAACGAGAGGATGTTAACGATAAACCATCGATAGCCCCTGCTTTACCAACCGAAGATTCGTTAAAGAAGTTGGGTAAAACCGATATACCGCCTGAGCCAGCAATTACTTTCGAAGCGCCGTCAATCATTGTATCGTATTTGGAATTGCCCGTCAAATCTGCAAATAAATTTTTACTGCCCCACTCCAGAAGACCGGACCCCATCCAGTTCATACCAATATCGAAAATGCCCGGAACAGCATCGAGTTCAGTTGTAATTCCCAGATCAAATTGCTCCTGCGAAATTTTGGCTTCGAGACTTCGGCTCATTAAAATCTCCCAGGTACCCGAACTTAAAACAGGCTCATTTAACGCTGCTCCTGACCCATAAATGGCAAACTGCGTATCGTGACCCGCCAAACAAACCGGTACACCGACAGGAATGCCTGTCACTTCGGAGGCACCGCGATTTATCTGGCCCACTACTGTTCCAGGCTCTCCCATTGTACCGAAAAGAGCTCTCTCAACCCCAATCTGTTTCAAAATTTGAGGAGAAAATTCACGCTGACGAAGTTCTGTCATCATTGACGTTCCGGCCATTGTGATGTCGTTCACCCTTTCGCCGGACAAACGGTTAATCAGGATTGACGGGATAAATAAAAACTGCCCGTCAGAAGTGAGCAATTCCGGCCGATTCTCTCTGAACCAGATCAATTTATTGATAGTATTGAAGTTATAAGGAAAAACCCCCGACAGGGCATAAAGCTCCTTCAGAGACAGATATTTGTCAATTTGGTTCATGATTGGAATTGTCCGACTACATTGCCACGATATGACCGGATAAATCATTTTGCCATTCTGGTCGAAAGGTGCACCATCTACACCAAAAGTTGTAACTGTTACACCAACAATATTCGTTTTATTGATTGCTGTAGTAACTTTTTGGGAAGCCTCGCATAGTTTGCTCCAAATCTCATCAATATCCCATATGACTCCTCCATCCAAAAACGGATCGGCAGTTGTATTATTGGGCAATGACTCACCGGCAATGATTTTTCCAACAGAATTAATGGCTATGACCCGGACATTGGTTGCCCCGCAATCGAACACCAAAACAACATTCTCTGACTTCATATTAAATTGAATATAAAAAGGTTACCATCAAGAGTGAAAAAAATCAATCTCTCTGATAACCTTTATGAAAAACCAATCGATTATTTTCCTTTCGCGCGCATCAGTTTGGTCACATTCTCACCGCCATTGATAAGATAAATCAGCGGCATAGGCCTGTCAACACCTTCAGTGTATTGCGCCCGGACTTGCCATGGGGCAACAGAAAGCACGTTGGTTAAATCCATCCAATATTGCAGAACCGATGGCTTTAATCCCCAAATCATATGAAAATGGTTGGCCGGAGCATACTGTTTGTATTCGCCCATTGTGGCATTTTTAGGTACCACCCAGGTGTGCGGCCATGTAACATTGGAACTGTTAGCAACGAAATCGGCCAACGGTTTTGGAAGGTCAACTGTCGATGCTTCGTCCCATACCATGCTAAACATCCCGTTCAGTTCGCTGTAAGCCAAACGGGCAGCAATCCCTTCAATTCCGCCCGGAGTTACAAATGTAACACTGTTTCCGCCTCCCGGGAAGTAGTATAATTCGGCACCGGGCAACGACACATTTTTCAAAATTTCATCAGGCGATGTACCAGGTAATGCTGCCCAGTCGAGGCTTGCCGAACCTGAGTTGTCACCATCGACAATTCCCTTTTGGGCCCAAAGCTCGTCGCCTTTTACGTTCACCCCAAGCTGTTTGGCTCTTGTTGCCAATTCGCCGGCTTCCCAAACTTTACGGAAATCCATAAAAAGAGGTGGATTGCCACCTGTCAGCCAATTGGTGAACAGCATCGTCAGCGTTCCCTGCATGTCGGCTTCAGTTCCGAATGGAATAGGGCTTTTCTTTCCGTTATGGTCGAAGGAAGAGTTGAAAAGCGACTCCGCCAAATCGCAAATGGGCAATGGAATACCACGATTATCGCTTCCCCATTCCAATTGGTTCATAAATGCGCCGCTCACGGCATTCAAATCTTTCAACAGGTTTCGCATAATAAGGTATAATGCAAGCGATTGATCGAATTTGGCACTTGCACCTGCCAACGATAGATCGAGACGGCTACCAAAGTGAGTATCGACCCAATTTCGCATGAATTTGAGTTCTTCGGCATCGTAAGCTTTTTTGTTCAGCATGTCAGCCAGCAATTTCATATCGAGACGGGCAATCTCCAGTCCAAAATTATTGCGAGTGGGCAAAACATGCGAGAGTGCAGTTTCCATCCCCATCGAATCGTGGCCAAAGCAGACAATCCGTTTACCTTTCAGTCCGACAAAAGTGAGGGCTGCATAACTCCATTCAACTAATGCATCAATAGTTGCAGGTGTTATTTTCGGGAACATTCCGGTATCGTCCCAATTGCCAACATTCAAATGAGTCAACCTGCCACTCTGCGCAAAAGCGCCATTTACGGCATGTGCAAATACCACACCCGGTTTGGGGGCGCTGTTTCCACAGGTAATGTTTAGCGGAGTTTCCTTAGGGAAATGGGCCATCAGGCTCATCAACGAAAGTTGCGGAAAAGCCCATGTGTCGGGTGTGCAAACAATGGCATCGACACCTGCATCTTTAAACTGGCGTGCCACAATATCGGCTTGAGGTTCGCCATCGATTAATACATCCGAATAGACCACTTTAACCGGGGTTCCGTCTGGCATTTTGACCCTTTCGGCCAACGCATCGGCAATCATCTGGATTATGTTTACTGTTCGCTGACGTGACTCCTGATCAATTCGCGGATCGCCTGCTGCACAGATGCCAAAAACAACTGATTTAGGTTGATTGGTATGGTTTTTTGAGGTTAACACCATTGCTTTTCCCATAAATTGTGAGTTTAAATTGTTAGTAACCCAAATTTAGCAAGCGGTTATGAATTATGAAATGGATTAAAGAAACAAAAATATGTACATTTCAAACATCAACCAACAGAAAGCAATGAACTATATCGCTAATTATCTGATAGTTATTCAAAACATTCGACATAACAATAACAAACATTTTATCAGGAAAAATCTCTCATCAGTAAAAAGAATCTCCAAATTAAGCCTTCAAATAAATATCATTACACGTTAAACATTACATCAGATTATTTGTTTATAACTAACTGATTGCAAATAGCAAACCGACTTTCATTGTAAAAACTGACTTATGGCAAAAATTGTAGTCTTGGGTGCCGGAATCGCCGGACACACGGCCTCTACCCTTCTGAAGAAACGGTTAGGCAACAAACATGAAGTGGTTGTAGTCGCACCAAATGCCTACTATCACTGGATTCCATCAAACATCTGGATTGGTGTAGGCCGGATGACCATTGATCAAGTACGTTTTCGCCTCGATCAACGCTACCAAAAAGCAGGTATTGTTTTTAAACAAGCCAAAGCACTGGCCATTCATCCTGAAGGCAATGGAACGACAAGCCGGGCATTTGTCACGATTGAGTATACCGGACAGGATAAAAATGGGGTACAGGAAAATGTTGATTACGATTTTTTGGTCAATGCCACCGGCCCAAAGCTTAATTTTGAAGCAACTGAAGGACTTGGACCTGCTCAAAACAGTTTGTCGGTCTGCTCCTACGACCATGCCGCCCATGCCTGGGAGAAGTTGAAAGATGCAATCAAAAAAATGGAAGAAGGTACCAGACAGAAGTTTCTGATTGGCGTAGGTCACCCAATGGCCACTTGCCAAGGCGCAGCTTTCGAATATATTTTAAATATTGCCTATGAAATTGAACGCAGAAAATTATCTCATCTGGCTGAAATAAAATGGATTACCAACGAATATGAATTAGGCGATTTTGGAATGGGGGGCGCATACATCAAACGGGGCGGTTACATCACCAATACCAAAACCTTTGCCGAGTCATTTCTTCGTGAGCGAAATATAGGCTGGATTAAACGGGCCGGCGTCAAAAAGGTCGAACCCGGTAAACTGACTTACGAACTGCTCGACGGGTCGCAACACGAGGAAACTTTTGATTTTGCCATGTTAATCCCCTCTTTCTCGGGACATGGACTGAAAGCATACGATAAAGCCGGAACTGATATCACCGAACAGTTGTTTGCCCCTAACGGCTTTATGAAAGTTGATGCCGATTATGCCAAAAAGCCCTTTGAAGAGTGGAAAGCTGCCGACTGGCCTTCGACTTATCAACAACCGATATATCCAAATATTTTTGCCGCGGGAATTGCATTTGCACCACCTCATGCCATCTCCAAACCGATGACAAGTCCCAATGGAACAGCTATTTTCCCTTCTCCTCCCCGTACCGGGATGCCTTCGGCTGTAACTGGTAAAATTGTAGCCGATAATATTGCAGAATGGATAAAATCGGGCAAACCACAACTTAAACACAAAGCATCGATGGCCAAAATGGGTGCAGCCTGCATCGTTTCAGCCGGATACGGAATGATTCATGGAGCAGCTGCCACCATGACTGTATACCCGATTGTTCAGGATTGGGATAAATATCCGGATTATGGGCGTGATATCCATTATACCATGGGCGAGGCCGGTTTAGCTGGCCACTGGCTCAAATGGTTTATGCACTATATGTTCCTTCACAAAGCCAAAGGATATCCATTCTGGTGGCTCTTGCCCGAATAAGTGAAACCATAAATCTTGATGACATGAATACTCATTCCAATCGCAATCAGGCATATGCCGAAGAATCTTATCCTCCAATGCCTACCCGTACGACCCGCTTCTGGCGGAATTTCATCCCATGGCAGGCATGGCGTTGGCTGGTCTTAAATCTCAAAATACTGAGAATCGTTGTTGGAGGGCACTCCTAAAAGCAAGAAAGGCGTTTTCAAATAGGAAACGCCTTTCTTTGTATAATACGAAAAAATTTATTTTACACTGATAACTAAAACTTTAGACATACTCCAGAACTGGGTAGCATCAAGTATAACCAAACTGTCAGCTGAATTTTCACCTTCAATCCGATACGAACCGGCAGGATGCTTGCTGATAATTTCAACCTTCTTTTTCATGATTGGAATCGTGTTCAGCTTTGTAATATCAACTTTGGTAAAATAGCTCAAATCTACTTCATCAGAAATGTCTTTCGAACGGCCGATACCAACAAAGCCGCCCTCTTTGGTAATGATATTCTTTTCTTTCAGCTCTTTTACTGTTCCGATAATGTAGTAAGCAGTATTCAACTGAGTCGTTTTGGCTTCAATTTCGGCCTGTTTTTGCGCATTCTCCGTAGTAAGATTACCAACCTGTCCGGTCAAATCATTAACCTGAATGTTGAGCTTATTCAGTTCAGCAGTCAACTGTTCAATCTGTGCATCCTTTTCAACAATAATATTGTTCAGATTATCAATCATCTTTTGCAGTTCGGCTGATTTATGCTCCGATTTCTTCAACTTATCGGTCAATTTTGAAACCAATTCACGGTTTTTCTGCAACAAGCTGTAAATATAATTGATATCGCTTTGAATTTGCTCCTTCTGATTAGCCTGTACTTCGCCGCCCTTCGCTCTGTTGTCGATAATCATCTCTTTTTGTTTGATGGTATCGAGGTTGGCCTGAATCTCGTTGAAAGCATTGACAAATTCGACCAGACTGGCATCTTTCGAACCGGTAACGGCCATTAAACTATCGCGTTGAGCCTGCAAGCGGGCAATTTCCTTTTGGTTGCAACCGGTTGCCAGTACAACAAGAGAAACTACAATGAACAGATAATACTTTTTCATTTTTGAGGATTTAAATTTCATGATAAAATTACAACAATTACCTAAATATCAAATCTATGTAAATCTAATTTCAAAAAAAGAGTTTAATTATTGTACAACGCAGCACGCCTCTCTTTTAGTTCTTCGTTTGAAATATAGTCGTCATATTCCATAATTTTGTCGATTATTCCATTGGGTGTCAATTCGATAATACGATTGGCAACGGTCTGAATAAACTCATGGTCATGCGAAGCCATCAGCACATTTCCCTTGAAACCCATCAAAGTATTGTTAAAAGCCTGTATTGATTCCAAGTCAAGATGGTTGGTCGGATTATCAAGCACCATCACATTGGCATTTCGCAACATCATCCTCGAAATCATACAACGCATCTTCTCTCCACCCGACAATACACTGGTTTTCTTATAGATTTCGTCGCCCGAGAAAAGCATTTTCCCCAAAAAGCCACGGATGTAAAACTCGCTGGTATCGTCCGAGAACTGGCTCAGCCACTCGACAAGTGTATAATCGTTGTTGAAGAAATTGGAATTATCGAGCGGCAAATAGGCATGGGTAATCGTTTGTCCCCAATGATAACTTCCTGAATCGGGCTTGTCGTGATCGTTGATAATCTCAAAAAAGGCCGTCATAGCTCTTGGATCACGCGAGAGGAAAACAACCTTGTCATCTTTCTCGATAGTAAAATCCAAATCTTTGAACAATACTTCTCCATTGATACTTTTGCTTAACCCTTTAACCTCCAAAATGCGGTTTCCCGGTTCACGATCAGGGGTAAAAATAATTCCCGGATATTTACGTGTAGAAGGCTGAATTTCGTCAACATTCAGTTTTTCAAGCATCTTCTTGCGACTGGTTGTTTGCTTCGACTTGGCCACATTGGCACTAAACCTCGAAATAAATTCCATTAACTCTTTTCGCTTCTCTTCAGCTTTCTTGTTTTGAGCTTGTTGCTGGCGCAAAGCCAACTGGCTCGAATGGTACCAGAAACTGTAGTTACCGGCGAAAAGCTGCACTTTTCCAAAGTCAATATCAACAGTATGGGTACAAACCGAATCCAGAAAGTGCCGGTCGTGCGAGACTACCAATACGGTATTTTCATAATTCGAAAGATAATTTTCGAGCCACATTACCGTTTCCAGGTCAAGGTCGTTGGTCGGCTCGTCGAGCAAAAGGTTATCGGGCTTACCAAAAAGGGCCTGAGCCAGCAGCACCCTCACCTTCTCTTTTCCGCTCAAATCGCTCATCAAACGGTGATGGAAATCCTCTTTGATACCCAGTCCGCTCAACAACATGGCTGCATCGCTTTCAGCATTCCAGCCATCGATTTCAGCAAAACGTTCTTCCAATTCAGCTGCTCTCAAACCGTCAGCTTCCGAGAAATCTGATTTGGCATAAAGGGCATCCTTTTCCTGCATAATTTTCCACAGTTCTTCAAACCCCATCAATACGGCGTTCAACACGGTATGTTCTTCATACCCGTAGTGATTTTGTTTCAAAACCGACAATCGTTCTCCGGGACCAAGTGAAATTGAACCTTTGGTCGACGACACTTCACCTGAAATTAATCGAAGAAATGTCGACTTTCCGGCTCCGTTGGCACCAATTACCCCGTAACAGTTGCCCGGCGTAAACTTTAAATTGACATCCTGAAAAAGAGGCTTTTTGCCAAATTGTATAGCTAAATTCGATACTGTAATCATATTTCTGAAGTTGATATTCTTGTTACGTAACAGGGGCACAAAGGTAACCCTTTCGGGCGACTTTAAAATGGGTATTTCAGCGATAACCAAATAATTAACATTTATTTTTCATTTCAACACGTGCAACAAAACCCAATTGCTTAAAACGATGCTAAATGGTTGCAAGGTTGCAACTTTGGTAAAGTTTTGTATTTTTGCTTTCGACCGGACGAAAAATCGCGCCCGAAAATATTTCCTGCATCAAAAACGAGCAACTATGAGTTTTAAAAATATTGCCACTCAACGTTATTCCGTCAGAAATTACAGCTCAAAACCTATTGATGAGCAAATACTTATCTCCGTTCTCGAAGCCGCAGCCATTGCTCCGTCGGCAGTAAATTTTCAACCCTGGAAAATGATTGTTGTAACCGATCAGGCCATATTGAAACAGGTTCAGGAAACCTATCCGCGCGATTGGTTCAAAACGGCTCCGGCTTGCATTGTCGCGCTTGGCGACCACGACAGAGGATGGCACCGACCGGCTGACGGCAAAGATCACACCGATATTGACGTAGCCATTGCAATCGATCATCTGATTCTGGCGGCAACCGAAGCAGGATTAGGCACTTGCTGGGTATGTCATTTTAAAACAGACCTGATTTCGGAAATATTTGACCTGCCTGCCAATCTGGAGCCCATAGCACTGATACCCATTGGTTATGCTGCTGAAGGTTCAGCCCCAAACAAAAAAAGAAAACCATTGGATCAGTTGGTCAGTTGGAACAAGTTGTGATGGGGGTCAGACGAAAATCTCAAAATCATCGGCATCGCCGGCCACCGGAAACTTCTCCCTAAAATTGTTCAGCGCATAAAGTGAGATGGTGTATGTTGACCACTGCTCTTTACCCAAAGGGGGCTGGTTTATTTGTTCGCCCCGAGGGCCGTACAGCAAACTTTCGCCTGAATAGCTGATTGAATTCCCGTCTTCGCCCACACGGTTAACACCGGCAACATACAATTGATTTTCAATTGCACGGGCTTTTAGCAATGTTTTCCATACGTCGCTTCTGACCGATGGCCAGTTGGCAACATAAATAAGCAAATCGACATCGCTACGATTTCGGCTCCAAACCGGAAATCTCAAATCGTAGCAAATCAAAGGCATAATTCGCCAGCCAGCATACTCAATCACCACCCTTTTTGTTCCGTTTTGAAAAAAACCGTTCTCGTCTCCAATGGAAAAAAGATGGCGTTTGTCATAACTGGCAACATCTCCATTGGGATAGATAAATACAAACCGATTGAAAATTTGCTGATTATCTTTTATGATTAGGCTGCCTCCAACAGCGGTTTGATGCTGAATTGCCAATTGTTGCATCAGGTTTATGGTCGGCCCATCCATTGGTTCGGCCAAATGAACTGATTTTGTCGAAAAACCGGTAGTAAAAGTTTCGGGGAACAGTATCAAATCGGTAATCCCTTTCAGTGACGAAACAATATTTGACACCTTCTCACGGTTCAACGCTGGATTCTCCCATTCGATATCCATCTGAACCATCGTAATCCGAAGTTGCCCAACTGAAAGCATATGATCAAAAGTTAATCGTCCAGATCGGTTCCAGTCGTAAACAGTTCAGGGAATTTGCCCTGAACGCCTTTATCGCGATACCATTTACGGATTCGTTTCAGGTCGGCTTGCATATCGTCAGTCAATTCGCAGCGCTCAACAAAACCTACCTCTTTTCTGCCCCAGTCGAAAAAGCCATAATAAACAGGGATATCAGCTGCTTTGGCAATGGTATAAAAACCACCTTTCCAACGACTTGTCAGTTTACGGGTTCCTTCGGGGGCAATAGCCAGATGCATCACATCGCGCCGTTTAAACTCATCGACCACCTGCTTTACGAGGCTGGCACCTTTCTTATGGTCAACCGGGATACCCCCCATCCCTCTTACAATATATCCCAATGGAAAGACGAAGAAATCTTTCTTTACCAGAATATTGGCCTTTCCGCCAACGGAAGTATAAAAAAGCCACGAGATAACAAAGTCCCAAACTGAGGTGTGCGGTACACCAAGAATTATCACTTTGGGCTCGGGAGCTACTCCCCCAACGGTTTTCCAACCTAAAATATTCAGAATGAAGCGGGCAATATGTTTCACTGGGTTTCGTTTTATTTTCGACAAAGATAGATTTAAAATGGTATTTTCTATACCACTATACGTTGCTCAATATGGGCAGCAAACCCATACTGTTGCAGCAACCCGACAGAACGGCGCATTACTTTTTCCGTTTCCGATTGGCCAATAAACCCAACGATGACCATCAGGAAGCGACAGGTTTCATTGGTTACCGAAGTACGCACCGAATCACTTGTCGGGCTCCCAAAGGCCGATACGTTATCGCGGAAAACAGGCAATCCGGCAATATTCAGTTCGCCCCGCCCGATGGCTTCGTAAGGTTCGCCCTCTTTCCCAATGGATAAAATGGCACTGCCTGCAATTTTATCAGCATCGTAACCGCCTATCGACATTCCGCTTTCGAGCGATACCAGATTGACCAAATCGACAATATTGTTGATGCGATAAAGCTCCATTCCTTTCACTACACGGCGCATCAATGCCTCTGACGAAAGCCTGTAACGCGCCGGATCCTTTCCACAACGCTTGTATGCACTTCGCGAAGCCGCAATAGCCGGTTGCTTGCTGATTTCATCCAATGGCAACCCACCGGATATCTGATGGCAAATCCGCTCAATATCAACCCATAGTGCTTCATTCTGCAGTTCAATTTTCACTTCACACTCAACGCACCCAAGTGCCAGACGGGGCAAAAGAACCCTGATTTCGTCGCTGATTTCAACAGTTGTCATATTCATAAAGCGATTGTTTTCAAAAGGCAATGTAACAAAATATTGTCTATTTTTGAATGAAACAGTTCGGTATTATGGTTCCATTCATCGATTTGCACTGCCACAAAAAAGCAACAACCCTGCAAGAGGTTATCGCCGTCCAAAATAAATTCCTGCAAGATTTAACGCCTGATATTGATTCCCTGTTCACAAGCGGGCTGCACCCGTGGCACGTCGATAATTTTGACATACCGGATATTGAAAGAAAACTGATTGAAGCTATTGCCCAAAAAGGCATTGTTGCTATCGGAGAAACTGGGCTCGATAAAAAATGCAACGCCAGTTTTGGCAAACAACTGGAAGTATTCAGGTTGCACATCGAAATGGCGAACAATGCCAATCTGCCAATGGTCATCCATTGTGTTGGAGCCTGGCAGGAGATAATTGCCGAAACCAAAAACCTTTTATCGCCCAAAATTATACATGGTTACGCGGGCAACATCGATCTGACCCAACAATTATTCAGGCAAAACTTCCTTTTTTCGATCGGGGAACCAATCTTACATGCAAAATCGAAAGTCAAAGCGTCGGTAGCCTGGCTGCCAACCTCCGCACTTTTCTGCGAAACCGACGAGCGTTCTGTTGATATCTGCGAGATATATCGTGAGGTTGCTTTACAAAAGAAGATTACCATAGGTCAATTAAAGAATGATATACTCCTAAATTTCAAGCGATTAAACAGCAACAAGAAGGATTGGGGTGAAAAGTATTTTGTACTCAAAAATTCAATATCTTAGGGGTAGCCAAATGAATATTGAACGCTTACAACCAACAACTAATGAACCGCTTGCTTGTTTTATTGATCTATTTTTCTGTTACCATCTCATGTTCACCTGATAACCAATTTTATATCGATTCGGTCAAAGGCGACGATTCCAATAGTGGGCATACGCCCCGCAAGGCATGGAAATCGATACAACGTGCCAACCAACAGCAATTTAAACCCGGCGATAACCTCTATTTTTCCGGTACGGAAGAATTATCCGGCACACTACAACTCGACTCAGCCGATTCAGGAACTGAAGGAGAACCCCTGACGATTACTTCGCTGAATGCAAAATCGACTATCAACGGAGGCGACAGTTGTGCAATCATTTCGTACCGATGCACCAATCTGATAATCCAAAATATTTCCTGTAAAGGGAGTGGCCGAAAAAATGGCAATCGGCAAAGTGGTATCATGGTCGACGGAGGGAAGAATATTACCATCGACTCCGTTTCGGTATATGGCTTTCGCGAAAACGGCATCTATATACTTGATGCTGAAAATGTAAAACTCACCCGGATACATGCTTTCGACAACGGGATGGCTGGAATTCATACCGGAAGGGTCTATCAAAACCCACGCAAATTTCTTTGCCGAAATATTTATATCGGCGATTGTGTAACCGAAAACAATCCGGGAAACCCAGTGATGCTGAATAACCATAGCGGCAGCGGGATTATTGTAGCCGGAGCCGACAGTGTTACCATCGAATATTGCTTGTCGACCAAAAATGGCTGGGATATGCCATGGGAAGGTAACGGGCCTGTAGGTATATGGGCTTATCAGGCCAATCGGGTCACCATTCAACACTGCGTATCGCACCACAATCGCTCAAATCCGAAAGGCTGGGATGGCGGAGGATTTGACTTCGACGGTGGCGTAACCCATTCGGTGATGCAATACAACCTTTCGTACAACAATGTTGGCCCCGGAATCGGACTGTTTCAATATTGGGGTGCCGACCCTTGGTCGGATAACATCGTCAGGTACAACATCAGCTACGACGATGGAATTGAAAACGACAGTACCGGAATCCTGTTATGGTCGGGTAAAAATGATTATTCCGACGTGAAAAATGCGCAGGTTTACAATAATTTAATCATCAATAATTTTGGACGTGCGGTGACCTACAGGCACGGTGATTTCCCGGGACTGGTTTTCCAAAACAATATTTTCGTTACGAAACAAGAAGCCATTATCGGTGAAAACCAAATGTCAGCTTATCAAAACAACCTGATTTACAGATTCGACAACGAACCTTCAACTCATCCGGTTAATGGAAACATCTACACGGAAACTGGAATTATACCTCTGTTGTTGCATCCCGAAAAGATAACCCATCCAAGAATGCTCCCGGTTTCAAAATTTTATCAACTTACACAATCACTGACATGGCTCAATAAAGGGCATTTTATTGAAAACAATGGTGGAGAAGACTTTAGTGGTGCAAAGTTGCCAACTACCCCCGGTGAGCCGACAAACATTGGACTATATCAAAATATAAACTGATTACAACTAAATACGTACAACATGAATTCTTTTCAAAAAAAATGGCTTCTTATTGCAGCCCTGCTCATTAGCCAACATCTCGCTGCACAAAAACTTTTCCCCGACGACATCTATCAACTTATCGAAAACCCTGAAGTCTTTGAAATCAACCAGCAACCCGGCCACGCTTCATTTATCCCCTGTTCAACGGTTAGCGATGCGCTAAAATACAATCAAACCCTTTCGAAGAACATGTTATCCCTCGACGGAAACTGGAAGTTTAACTGGGCTGAAAATCCGCAGGTAGCCCCCCAGACATTTTACCAGCCCGAATTCGACGACAGGAAATGGGGCTGGATGAAGGTGCCCGGGAACTGGGAAATGGAAGGATATGGCGACCCTATGTTCCGTAACGTAGCACAACCATTCAAAGCCAATCCGCCTTATGTACCGCGTGAATATAATCCGACCGGTTCCTACCGTACAACATTCACCTTACCTGCCAACTGGAAAGGCCAAAAAATATTCCTGCACATGGAAGCTTCTACCTCGGCCACTTTTGTATGGTTAAACGGAAAAGAACTGGGATACAACCAGGGGGCCAATGAACCGGCCGAATACGACATTACCCAATATGTAAAACCGGGCAAAAACCTATTGGCAGTAAGGGTGATGAAATATTCCGATGGCACCTATCTCGAAGATCAGGATTTCTGGCGGCTGGCCGGCATCTTCCGCAGCGTATACCTGATCTCCACCCCGCAAATTCGGCTACGCGATTTCTTTGCAACGACCAACCTTGATGAGGAGTACCGTGATGCAGAATTGAAAATAAAGGCTGATATAATGAATTACAGCAATTTAATGGCTGAAAAATATAAAATTAGAGCCACGCTTCTTGATTTCAACCAAAAACCTGTTGCCGATGCCATCCTATCCGATCCGGTTACAGTGGAAGCCGGAAAGAACAAAAACATCGAGCTTTCGGCAACCGTCAGAAACCCTGAAAAATGGTCGGCTGAATATCCCAACCTTTATCATTTGACACTTGAATTAATTGCTCCCGATGGAAAAACCATTCAGGCAACGGCCGCCAAAATTGGGTTTAAAGAGACCGAAATCAGAAAGCAGGCGCTTTGGCTGAACGGCGTAGCCATTAAACTGAATGGGGTGAACAGCCACATGCAGCACCCCACACTCGGACATGTCATGGATCGCGAAACCATTATCCAAGATTTTACGCTGATGAAGCAATTCAATATCAATTGCGTACGGACATCACACTATCCGCCAACAAAAGAATATCTTGAATTGGCCGACGAAATGGGGATATATATTATCGACGAAACAGGCGATGAATCGCATGCTACCGAATTCGTTTCTGAAAAACCGGAATGGAGAAATGCCTATGTGGAAAGGGTGCAAAAAATGGTGCTACGCGACCGCAACCATGCCTCGGTGCTCTTTTGGAGCGCCGGTAACGAAAGTGGCTTTGGGCAAAATATCTGCGAAGTGATTGCCGAAGGAAAACGGCTCGACCCCACCCGAAACTGGATGTATGGCGGCAATACCGATGATGTGGCCTGGAGAAACGAAGTGATGTGTGAAGAGATTCTTGGTCCACGCTACCCTACCCCGTACCAGTTGGAAACCCGCATTGGCCAGGTTCCCGAGAGTCAGGACCCGCGGCCGTCGTTTATGGACGAATATGTAGCCGCAACAGGCAATGGTGCCGGGAGCCTCGATGAATTTTGGGAAGTTATCTATCGCTATCCCCGATGTATTGGCGGTGCTGTATGGGATTGGGTAAGCCCGGGTATCAGTGAAAAAATCAGGCTGATCGATGACGAATCGCCCAATAAAATTAATACCTCCATCAAAGGACGAGCGGCACTGGCCGAAGGAAAATTTGGCAAAGCGATTGCCTTAAACGGGCACGACCAATGGATTGAAACATACCGCCACCCGGCGCTCGATATTGACGGAGAGCAGCTAACTCTTTCGTTATGGGTCTATCCCCGCCAGTGGAATGGCAATGGCGATTTTATAACAAAAGGCTTTTTTCAGTACGGGTTGGTTCAACGTGACGAAAAAACAATCGAGTTTTACCTTACGGGAAATAAAACCGAAAGGCTAACCGCTCCGCTTCCGGCCAACTGGGAAAACAACTGGCATCACCTGGCTGCCACCCTCGGCAACGGCTCAATGAAAATCTATATCGATGGGAATGAAGTGGCTGAAAAACCGACCCACGAGAAAATCAAGAATAAACCATTCCCGGTCAGCATTGGCTATTGTGTCGAATTCGACGGGCAGGAATATCCCAACTATCTCTCCAATGCCACTTACGACAGGGTCTCCATTTTCAACCATCCGGTTACGGTGAGCGAGTTGCTCAATCCAGCCGAAACACTAAAAAAGAGCGCTGCCCTATGGCTCGAAATGGACAAGGAAACAGTTACCGGAGAATACTACAGTATGGGAATTGGTGGCCGCACCTATGGTATGATATGGCCCGACAGGAGCGCCCAACCTGAATTATGGCAACTGAAAAAATCGGCCCAGCCCATCAAAATCGAAATGACCGATCCTCAAAGTCGAACAATTGGCCTGACCAACCGGTTTGGGTTTACCAATCTCAACCAATACGATCTGGTTTGGGCAGTAGAAGCCAACGGAGCATCGATTGAATCAGCAAATATGTCGGTTGACCTTGCCCCCGGAAAAACGACACAGATAACAGTCCCATTCGCAACGCCTGCAGCCGATGCACTAAAGGAGTACACCTTGCTGATTTCGTTCCGATTGAAAAACGCCACCCAATGGGCACCAAAGGGATTCGAACTGGCCTGGGAACAATTCCCATTACCGGTCGCTGCATCAATCCCAAACAGGACTTTGGCTGACGGAACATTAACGGCGAATGAAACTGATGCAGAATTTACCGTCGCCGGAAAAGACTTTGTGTATCGGTTCGACAAGAGGCTGGGCGAATTAATCTCAATTCAATATCAGGGTAAAGAGCTTATCGAAAGTGGGCCAAAATTGAATCTGTGGCGTGCCCCGCTGGCCAACGAAACCGATGCATGGACCATTGGTGGTTCATTTTTGACCAACCGGCAGCCCGGTATGGGCAACGGCGCAAGCAATAACTGGTTTGTTGCAGGTTTAGACCGGATAAAGATTGTCAACGACCATTTCTCTTCCGTGCAAAATAATGATGGGTCAGTTTCAGTAACCATTCAAAACCATGCCGATGGTGCCGACCATTGGACAGGTTTTTCGGACGATTACAACTATACCATTTCAACAGATGGCGAAATGGTTATCCACCACAAAATTACGCCTCATGGATTTATGCCGGCCTGGTTGCCCAAAATCGGCACCCAATGGTTACTCAACAAAGAGTTGACCCAGGTTAAATGGTTTGGTCGTGGGCCGTTCGAAAACTATCCCGACCGGAAAACAGGGGCCAAAACAGCGGTCTATCAAACAACGGTTGAGCAGATGGTTGAACCATACCTTAAACCGCAGGATTGGGGTAACCGTTGCGATAACCGCTGGGTCGAAATCGAAACAACCGATGGTTTCGGATTGCATTTTTCGGGTGACCAACTCTTTCATTTCAGCGCCCATCCCTACGACACCGACCATGTTACCCGCGCCCAATACCCGTACCAAATGCAAAAAGCCAATCATACCGTCTTCAATTTCGACTATGCCACCAGCGGAGTGGGCTGTACCGCCATATCGGTGCTGAACGAATACCGTGTATTGCCCGATGTGTACCACTTTACAACCAAAGTTCGACCATTCAAAAAATAACATCTCGAGCCACCATAAAAGCCGTGCAAGTTTTATCTTACACGGCTTTTATTTTTCCATCAGGTGAATATCCATTTTAGAAACATTTTTAACCTAATATTTCATTCCTGAATAATTTCACCTGCCGATATTGAAATTAAAGCGATAATAAAAAAACTGTCAATCAAAGATTTCCCATAAAAAGGAAGTTTGGCACAACGATTCGTATCGTTTAAGCCTACCTTATATCAAGCTATATTAAACTCCCCTTGTTCGCCCCAATAATTTAGCTCAAAAGGCGACCCGATGCGGAGTTAATGCGGAGTTGATACTAACTTAATACCGTTTCGACAGGAGATAAACAAATCAAAAAATGATGCTGTATCGCTCCTAAAAAGCACGACAATCCGATATGGGTTCCGCAATCAGTACTCGTTTAATCCATTTGAGATCGTTTTGGAAGCATAACTTTACCGATGGAAAGATTGGGCAATAAACTCCAGCCCGGTTAACAGACCACTCCGCCAGTAACTCCACTCGTGCGCGCCATTCCGGGTACGAAACTCGTGCGGAATATCCAAATCGCGCAGGCCAATGTGCAGTAATGCGTTTCCTTTGTATAGAAAATCGTCGTCGCCACAATCGATCCAATATTTCACCGATTTAAGATCCGATTTCGAAACCGTTTGGATGAGGTGCAACGGGCTGTTCGCTTTCCATGCTTCGTTAATCCGCTCATTACTTTTGAGTTGGTTTCCGAAGATTCCGCCAAAATAGCGTTCATACTGTTCGTTGGGCATGGCCAGAATCTCTTCGTCGGAGAAAGTTCCGGAACTTAATGCCACACAGGCCGCAAACAGGTCGGGATGGCGCATCGAAAGTTTCAGAGCACCAAACCCACCCATCGAGAGGCCGGCAATTGCCCTAAACTCTTTCTTTGGCCTGATACGGTATTGCTTTTCGACATAAGGGATAAATTCATTGACAAAATTATCTTCCCACCTCTCTTTTCCATCATAGCTATTACAGTACCAGGTTACTTTTCCATCGGGCATGATAATAATACAGGGTGGAAAATTGGCATCGGCAATCCCCTTATCGGCAATGGCATTGGCTTCACCAAATTGCACCCATCCGGTTTCATCATCAGAATAACCATGTAAAAGATAAACAACAGGATAGCTCCGTTGCGAGGTTTCGTAATCGGCAGGCAGATAGACTGAATATTTCATCGCCACTCCTTCTTTCGACTTAAATTCGAGGCTTTCGATAATTTTTCCTTTCTGGGCAAATGCACTTGTACTAAACAATACGGCAAATAGCAACAATAATAATCTATTCATTGTCAATTGGTTTTAGTTATACGATTCGTTATGGAATTAACATATGTCAAATGTATAAAAATAAGAAAGATGACCGTGAAACAATCGCCGGCCATCTTTACAATATTGCAAACAAATAAAAATTCAGTTTTTCAGGTACTTCCCAAACCATTGGTCCTGTTCCCAAAGCAAGTGCATAATGTTTTCGCGCGAAGCATACCCATGGCTTTCGTATGGCAATAACACCAACCGGGCCACTGCGCCGTTTCCTTTTAACGCCTGAAAATAACGTTCGCTTTGCAGGGTAAATGTTCCGGGATTATTGTCAGCCTGGCCATGTACCAGCAAAATCGGTGTTTTGATTTTGTTGGCATGATTAAATGGCGACATGGCACTATAGACTTCGGGGGCTTGCCAGAAAGTCCGTTCTTCAGATTGGAATCCGAATGGGGTCAATGTACGGTTATAAGCCCCGCTACGGGCCACACCACAGGCAAACAAATTGGAATGAGTCAACAGGTTTGCAGTCATAAATGCCCCGTACGAATGGCCACCAACGGCCACCTTTTTTGGGTCGATATAACCGAGTGCATTTACGGCATCAATTGCTGCTTTGGCATTCTCGACCAACTGCCTGATGTAGGTATCATTCGGTTCATTCTTGCCTTCGCCGACAATTGGAAAATCGACATTATCGAGTATGGCATATCCCATTGCGGCCCAGTAAACCGGTGTTCCGTAGCTTAAATAGGTAAACTCGAAAGGCGACTGGCTAATCTGACTTGCAGCAGTTGCGCTCTTAAACTCTTTCGGATAGGCCCACATTATCATTGCAAGTTTCTTTCCCGACTTTCTATCATAATCGGCAGGCAAATAAAGTGTTGCGCTCAAATCGACACCATCGGCACGCTTGTAACGAATGGTTTCGCGATAGACATTCTTAAAGGTGGGATAAGGATATGGAAATTCGGTGAGTTTCACCGGCGGTATTTTGGTTTTAATATTCCTGATATAATAATTGGGGTTCTGATTTTCATTCTCAATCGTTGTCAGTAACGTGCCCCTGTCGATATCAATTACATCAATAATCTTTTCGTAAGTTTTAATTCCATCGGCAACCCACAAACGGCGTCGGAGGTTTCCTTTATCGAGTTCGAACTGATCGATAAACGGCCGGTTTCCTTTTGGCGAGTATCCTTCGCCTTTCAGAAAGATTCGTTTCTTGTCTTTCGAAAAGAGCAGTGTGTTTCGGCCATATTCATTTCGCTTTAAAATAAAATTTCCCGGATCGGAATAGAGATCTTCACTGTTTCTGTCGAATGCGACCCTTACAAAAGGGATTGACATTCGCATATCCAAAATATAGGTCTTCGAGTTTCTGTCTTTCCAACGGCCATCGGTAAAAATAGCGATGGCATTGTCGCCCCAAATTGCCGATCGGAATCGATTGGTTGTTTTAATCAACTCCCGCTTTTCAGCAATAAAAGGGGCATCGAGCGTATAAACGGCATCGTGATAGAGCATCTCCACATTAGGGTCGCCACCATCGAGGGCTTCGACCCAATAGAGGCTTGCCGGTACATCGGGGCGCCACCGCACACTGCGAACCCCTTTTCTGACGGCATCGAATGCAATAGGCATCTCTTCCGTTAACGGTATGTCTGCAACATGATAACGCTTTTCACCATTGATATCATATACCGAGATGTTGGTTGGAAAACGATAATAGGGAACCACATAGGAAAATGGTTTCCCGAGCTGCTCTACAATCACCATCTTTTTGTCGGGTGAAACATCAAATGAAGCAATTAACTTATCCTGTAGTATTCTCTCCCGATAACCATTCAACGACACCTTTAGCAGGTTTGAGTTCGAGAAATAGATAAAATTGTTCTCGTCAACCGGGTTTTTCAACATATCCTGATAAGTGCGGTTAGGTGCCGCTACACCACTACTTTCCTGAACTACAGGCCCCTCAGGCAAAGGTTGCTGTTCGAGTAATTGGCGATTGCCAACCGAAACCTCTTTTACCAGCAATGTATCGTTGTTCAGCCAGTCGATCGGACTTCCCAAAACAGCGTTTAGCTTTACGTTGTCGATTTTCGAAACTCTCGCTGCTCTAATATCCAAAATCCATAAATCCAGACTATTGCCTGTGTTGTTGTAGCAGGCAATTTTGGTTTGATCGGGCGACCAGACAAAATTGGCCAGCAGTGCATTATTGGGTAAACCGGCTACAATCAACTCTTTTCCCGATTTCAGGTTTCGGACGGTGAGCATGTTGTAATAGCTCGAACGGCTTGGGCCAAAAATATCGGCATTGATGCGTATCCCTGCAAGACCAAACTCTTTCTCCGACAATTCTTGCAGACTTTTATACATCGAGTTGCGCTGGGCGAGTACCATGTAAGTCGCTTTATCGTCGATTAAGACGGCCGGACGGGGTTTAACGTCAGCCAACTTTAAAATCTCATTGGGCGGCAACTGATATTTTTGTTCAACCTGCCCGCTTAAACGGGCAACGGAAAGAAGTACAAACGAAGCCATAACTAATATTTTCAGGTATGTATTCATCATTTTAATAATTTGATTATTAGATCATCAGAAGTTATCCAAATCAGAAATATGAACATAACAAGATAATCAAATAAGTCAGTACAAAAGGATTGTAAATGTCAATTTACAGTAAATTTAACAATCTGATTACCTTTAGCTAGATCATTAACCATATGATTTGACTTTGTATATCTTGTTTTGTTACAACGTATCCGGTAAAATTAGGTTAACTTTACATTAATATAATTTTGTCCATGTTCATTTCGGTTGGATATTCATTGATTAACCTCGCCGATTTTTATTGATGGACCAAGGCTTTGCAAACTGGAATATGAACGATATTTTTTTAACAACCTTTCTGACAAACTCCGCAGCGCTGGGTAAAATCATGCTGATTGCATTGATTGCCGGTATTCTGGTCAGAAGAAAAATCTTTTCATCGCTCGATATTGTCAGCATCTCATCGTTAACCGTTAAAGTTCTGCTACCGGCCATGATCTATTCCAAGATTGTGAAAACACTTGACCCGGTTGCTTTTCCCGATTGGTGGAAACTCCCGTTGGTTGGCATAGGGCTGATAGCTATTGGGGTTATTTTTGCAGTAATCTTTTTTGCAAAAGAACTTCCTGCCAAAAAAAATATGTTACCCATAGCCAGCATGCAAAATGCAGGTTATCTGGCACTTCCTCTTGGACAGGTTATTTACCCTGAACAATTTGACCTGTATGCATTATACTGTTTCCTCATCATAATGGGGTTAAACCCTATTTTATGGAGTGTGGGAAAATTGCTGAGCACCAATATTGGTGAAGAACGTTTTTCGTGGAAAAAGATTGTAACGCCACCGTTTGCAGCCAATATCTTAGGGGTAATCACGGTTTTGACCGGGCTGAAGAACTACATCCCCGATTTTGCAATCGATGTGATTGATTTAACCGGCTCGGCAACTGTACCCATAGCTAACTTTATTTTAGGCGCAGTAATCGGTTCTATTTCGTTACGGATTTGGCCTTCGCTGGCCGATGTGGCAAGGGTATTGAGCATCAAGTTTTTGATTATACCGGCATTGACAATACTTTTAATGGTATATTGGAATCTCAAGGACAGTAACTCGCTGCTCAGCGACACCATATTGATTCAGGCGGCATCGCCACCCGCAACGGCCATTCTAATCCAAATTAAAAATTATGGCGGCGACGAACAAACAGCAGGCAGCACAATGCTTATAGCCTATCTGTTTTGCCTTTTCGCCATTCCAATCTGGCTGGCCGTATGGAGAACTTTCTTCTAAAAAACGACAGAGCGCATTCGACTAAAAAATATGAATTTTTAACATATCGAAAGTTGATTTCGCTTTTTTTATCGGGAACACGATCACTATTTTTGCTCCGACACAAGGATGTCCATCTAATTTTAATTGAAACAGAATGAAAAAATTTATTTTCATCATGGCTTTGGTGGCAGGAAGCCTTTCTTTCGCGAACGGACAAATCGCCGATCACGCATTAGGCCTTAGATTTGCGGGCAGCAGCGGTTTCGGAACCGAAATCTCTTATCAACATGGGTTAAGTTCACTCAACCGACTGGAATTCGATCTGGGTTTCAGAAACAGTAACCATTACGATGGTTGGGGAGTTTCGGGAACTTACCAGTGGGTTTGGAACTTGCAAGGCGATTTCAATTGGTATGCCGGTGCAGGAGCCAAACTGGGCTCATGGAGCAACATTTCGACATCGTCAAGTCGCGAATCAGGAATGTTCTTGGGAGCTGTGGGCACTATTGGGGTTGAATATGTTTTCCCTATCGGCTTGCAACTGGCCATTGATGCGAGACCGGAAATCGGGCTGATAAACCATGGCAGTTGGATTGATTTGGGGTTAGCGGTCAGGTATCAGTTTTAACGTATTTATCAGACAACAAAAAAAGGCGCCCTTCAGCGCCTTTTCGTTTTTCTTAGGAAACAACCGATTTGTGACGGTTATTTTTGCTCTTCTTTTCAATTTCTTCATTGGCTTTTTTCACAGCGTCGCCAAAATTATCACAAATCAGTTCGAGGCCAATCATATCTGCCAATCCGTATCGAATCAGTTCATCGCGGACCTCAGGCCGAACACCTGAAAGAACAACGGAAACCTTTCTGGTCCTGAAATCCTTAATCACCTCTTTAAAATTATGAATCCCGGTAGAATCGATAAATGGGACATGCCGCATGCGCAGTATCAATACTTTAGAGCCACCACTTATCTCCTTCAAAGTTTCTTTGTAAGCCTGCGCCGCACCAAAGAAGAAAGGGCCACTAATCTCGTATACATCAACACCTTTAGGCAACGAAGAATAGTTTTCAAGAATATCTGTATCGATATCGACCGATGAAATATTGCTCAGTTTCGACATGCGTTGCATAAAAAGCATGGCAGCAAAGACCATTCCGACTTCGATGGCAACGGTCAAATCGACCAAAACCGTAAGCAGGAAAGCCGTCAAAAGCACCAGAACGTCATATTTCGAACCTTTCAGTATCGATACAAACGAACGCCATTCGCTCATATTATAAGAAACGACAATCAAAATCCCCGCCAGACAAGACATTGGAATTAAGCCTGCCCACTTACTAAAAACCAGCATGATAAGCAGCAAGGTTATGGCATGAATCATTCCCGCAACAGGGGTACGCGCTCCGTTTTTAACGTTGGTAGCCGTACGGGCAATAGCTCCGGTTGCCGGAATCCCACCAAAAAACGGAGTCACCACATTGGCCACACCCTGCGCAATCAGTTCAGTATTCGAACGATGGTTTCCACTTATCATCCCATCGGCTACAACAGCTGAAAGCAACGACTCGATGGCTCCTAACATGGCAATGGTAAATGCTGGCTGAATATAATTGCCGATTTCGCTCCAGTTGATTTCAGGTGCCTGGAAACTGATGGTATTCGGGATATCGCCAAACACCGTCTGAATGGTTTGTACCGGCAGTTTCAAAACCGTTACGACTCCGGTAACCAGAATTATTGCCACAAACGAACCCGGCACCTTTTTAATCAGTTTACCGGCATAAACTGCTATCAATATTGTAGCTAAAGTAATTATCAGTGCATAGTAATTAATGGCCTCCAAACCAGAAAAATAGGTCGTCCACTTTCCAATAAACCCAGATGGCAACTTTTCAATCGTAAGCCCTAACGCATCTTTGATTTGGGTTGTAAATATGATTAATGCGATACCACTCGTAAAACCGACAATCAATGGATGAGGAATAAACTTAATTATTACACCCAGTTTTAACACCCCAAATGCGATTAACATTAAGCCAGCCAAAACTGTAGCAATCAACAGACCATCGAACCCGTATTGCTGCAAAATTCCATAGACAATTACAATAAAAGCACCTGTAGGGCCACCAATCTGGACCCGGCTGCCACCTAAAAACGAGATGATAAAACCGGCAATAACAGCCGTTATCAACCCTTTTTCGGGCGAAACCCCCGAAGCTACCGCAAACGCAATAGCCAATGGAAGCGCTACAATCCCTACGATGATTCCGGCAAATAAATCTTTCTGAAACAGTTGTCTGGTGTACCCTTGCTTGAGTACAACATACAGTTTTGGTTTGAAAATATCGTTCATTTCCTTAGGTTGAAATTGTTCAACTTTAGTACAATTAAATCATTTTGACAAAGTTGTTGGTTACAAAAAAGAGCTGCAAAGTTAGTGTAACTTTTTAAGAACAACCGAAAAGAATCGGGTAAAAATCATACCCTTTCATTAACGACAGCCTTCATAATGGCATTCTCAGCAAATCAGGTTTACCAATACTTACTCATCAACAGAAACTTAAAAATTTAAAATCATCATTTTTAACCGCATTACAGGTAAGCAATAATCTTGTTTGTTTTGTGAAGGCCATTTTTCTATTTTCGCATCAGCAAATTTGAAATCAAACATGATAACCATTTTATTGATAATGACTTTAGGTGGTTTTGCAGGCTATTTTTTGAGTCGATGGCCTCAATTCCTGAAAGTGAACGAAAAACTGTTATCGGCAGCTATTTATCTCCTGCTTTTTTTACTGGGACTCTCTGTAGGGCTCAACAAAACCATTATCAACCATATCGATACCATTGGTTTTCAAGCTATTGTCATTACACTTGCCTCGATAACGGGTAGTGTAGCCGTTTGCTGGCTGATTTACAAAATCTTTTTCAGAATCAAATGAAAGGCAGCCTCATTATCATCGCATTTTTCATTGCAGGGCTTTGCTGCGGCTTGTTGAAAATAGTTTCAAATCAATTGCATATTGACCTGATAAGTCAGTATGCACTATGGGTGCTGATGTTTTTGGCCGGAGCGAGTATTGGTGCCGACCGCAATTCATGGAAAGTTATACGCTCTGTCAATTTCAAAATTTTTCTTGTTCCGATTGGTGTGATATCAGGAACATTGTTGGGCTCAGCTTTTGCAGCCACATTACTGCCCGGATTATCGCTTCGCGAAACACTGGCCGTTGGTTCCGGTTTCGGATACTATAGTTTATCGAGCCTATTTATCACAGATTTGCACAGTGCCGAACTGGGTGTTGTTGCTTTAATTTCAAACATATTACGCGAGATTACAACATTGCTGGCCACTCCATTATTGGTTAAATACTTTGGGAAACTGGCAGGTATTGCCTCGGGCGGTGCCACTGCGATGGATACCACCCTACCGGTTATTAGCCGCTACTCCGGACGTGAATATGCCATAATTTCTGTTTTCAGCGGAGTTGTACTCACCATTCTGGTTCCTATATTGGTCACATTTATCCTGAAAATTTGAACCTTAATATTGCTTTACCCTAATCAAAAAATGCTTCTGCCCCTGGATAGTGAAACTCAGCTTTTGCCTTTTGTTCAGGAATAAGAAAATATTTGACCAAAGCTGATGAGCAAACTTCGCCAATACTGTTGTACAAACGGGCATCGATTACGGCAAAGCGGCTATTCTTTTCTTTCAACGAAGCCCGTAGCGTAATTTCGCCATTATCAATATTTACAGCCTTCCGATAACTAATTTCCATAGAAGTGGTTACACCCACAGTACCGGCCATTGTCTGAACCACCCAGCTTGAAATTTCGTCGAGCAGCGTTGCCTGAATCCCGCCATGCAGAACATTCATATAACCCTCGGCCCACTTCTGCGGGTTCCAAACAGAAACAACCTCTTCGCCATCCAACTGAAATTTCATCTGCAAGCCTTTGGCATTTTGAGGTGAGCAACCAAAGCACTGGTATTCAGCCCTTCCAGCTTTCGCATATGGATTCACAATCTTTTTCATCGAAACAACTCATTTTTGAAAACATCAATTAATTTATCTTCCTCGATATACCAGATATAAGCTTTAATATTGACATGCCCCATACGCTGGATATCAGCGGCATACTCTTTCACCTGATGTATATCTTTATCCCGTTGTTCGCCGGTTTTGTAATCGAGAATTACCACTTCACCATTACGCATCATTACCCTGTCGGGACGATGTTTACGGTTTGCCCCACGTAAAATATCTCGTTCGTTCAACACTTTCCAGCTCCCGTCGAACCAACCTGAAACAGGTTCGTTTTTCATCAATTCTTCGATATGGTTTTGCAGGTTTCCCTTTTCAGACCTTAAAATTTTACCTTCGGCAACCATTCTGTGCAATGTCGGTTCAACATCAGTCCGCGATTTAATATGCTCAAAAATCTCATGCACCAAACGTCCATAGTTTATCCGCTCAGCCTTTTCGCCCTGATGAAAATTGAAATAACCTTCGCTGTGCAATTTCAGCCCCAAACGTTCACTATTATCAGCAAACTGCAATCGGTCAATCAATAAACCATTCGCATCGTCAATTGTCATCTGTCCATCTTGAACGAAACTGCCAACGCGAAGCAGATGTGACCCTTCATCCCAAAAAGATTTAAAATCGATACATCTCTCCAAATCATCAGAATCGAGCAGCGGCGGATTGCCTAAAGCCAACTGCAGCAGGTGGGCAGCCGTTTTCGGAGCATCAACCGCTTCGGCATAAGGAGCAAAAACGGTTAGCGAACTTACTGCACGCGTAAAAGCAACATAGAGCAGGTTTAGGTTATCGACCAGACTATAAAGCATTTCACGAAAATAATCACCGGCAAAAATACTGTTGGCCAACTGTTTGCCATAGTCAACCAGCACCAAATCGAGCTGACTGAAGGGCTCAACCGAAGGATGAACCCAAAGTGATGTTCCGGGTGTTTTCGGATAGAGGCTCCAATCGCAAAAGGGAATAATAATCGCTTTAAATTCCAAGCCTTTAGCCTTATGAATCGTCAATAACCTCATGGCGTCCGATACCTCAGCCATAGTAACCATTCTGAGTCGGCCTACCATCTCCCACCATTCCAGAAAACCGAAGATTCCACCCGATTCGGCACGATGATATTCCGTCACAATATCCAAAAAAGTCTGTATATAAGTCAATTGTCCGTCGATAGTATTTAACTTAAAGTCGGCAATTATTTGTGTAACCAGTTCGTAAAGGGGCAAGGACAAAAGCTGATTGATATTTTCACCATTAAGCCAACTGGTTAACAAAGAATTGGCATTCCAATCGTTACCAAATCCCTTATGCTCAGGGATAAACATGATTTGATAAAAATGTTGCAGTTCTGCTCTGACAATATCATTCCCTTGATGGGAAACGATTTTCAACATATCGACAATAAACTGAACGGCAATCGATTGACCAATCGCCAGCGAATCGTTTGAAACAATATTGTAGCAAACTCCCGAGTCGGGTAAAGCAGCTTTACGTTCAAAGAGCGCCTTGACCACTTTTTCGCTTTCACCACGTTTGCGAACCAAGATAGCAATATCCGAGGGATGAATACCCGCAGCCTGCAACTCCTCTATCCTGTCAATCATCGCTTCGAGTGCCTGCGTCTGAAATTCCGATTTCAATATATTCTTTTCGGAGGCGAAAAATTTCACCAATACTTCGCCTTCAACCTTCGATTTTGGTGAAACATTCTGATAATGATCATCATAAGCTTTTTGAATTATACCTTTTAGTTCCGAATCAGTATAATTTTCAGCAGTGGAAAGCGCCTGGTCAAACGTTTCGTTCAGACATTGTGCCGAGAATTTGAAAAAAGTATTGTTGAAGAAAATTACATTCTTGCCACTTCGCCAGTTGGTAGATAAAGGCTTTGTTTCGACACCGAAGTGACTGAAATCGTGTTCCAACTGATTGGCCAGCAGATTCCAATCGCCATTGCGCCAGCGATAGATTGATTGCTTTACATCGCCAACCACCATGCTTTTATAACCTTCGGACAACGCATTGGTAATCAATGGACGAAAATTTCGATACTGCAATTGCGATGTATCCTGAAACTCGTCGAGCATAAAATGGTGATATACCTCACCCATCTTTTCATAGACAAAAGGGGCATCCTGATCGCCAATTACTCGCATCAGCAAATGCCCCGAGTCGTTCAGCAACATCATGTTTCGCTCAACGGAAACCTCATTTATTTTCAACGCAATATCAGTCGTCAAACCGAAAGTGAACAGATTGCCTAAAATGGCTTTCGCACTGTTATAGTTCAACGATTTTGCATTCATTGTTTCTATCGACTGGCAAAGCAGTTGGTTCAACTCATCGTACACCGATTGAATCCTCGCTATTTTTTCCACCGCTGTTTTAGTGGTATACCAGCTGTCCGGGTTATTACAAGCATCGATTACCCTTTTTCCGGGCCATTCGAAGTTGGCGTTGCTTAGCTTCTGAAAATGGTTGGCAAAGGAGTTTGTCCCGTATTTGAAATCGTCAATTTTCAAACCTGATTGACCTAAAACTGAAAGTCCCTGATTTCCCAATCTTTTCAGTTCGTCCTCATATTCGGCAACGATTTTTCGCAAAGTATCGCCATAAGCAATCAGATAACTTTTGTCTTTCAGCTTTTGCAACAAGCCTTCGCCAAAAGTTTTAAATGCTTCGCTAAAAACCAATTCACCCCGCTCGACCAATTCTTTTCTAAAATTCCAATCCTTTCCTTCCGATAGTTTTTCTTCAGCATAATTAAGCATCCAGTTTCGAAGTTCATCGTTGTTGTCAATCTCCAGAAAGATTCTGTCAACAGCTTCGTCCAACACCGAACGTGTATCAATTTCAGTCCGGAAGGAACTGTTCAGGTGCATCTCACGTGAAAACGAACGTACTACACGTTGGAAAAAGCTATCGATGGTGCTTACCGAGAAACGGGAATAGTCGTGCAGAATCGATTTCAAAATAAGACGGGCACTCGTTCTGATTTCTACCTCACTTTTTTTCAACCGTTTCATCAACTCGTTAAGCTGACCAGAGGCTTCGCCTGTCGAAAGAAGCTGCAACTCTTTCAAAACGCGATCCTTCATTTCGGTCGTTGCTTTGTTGGTAAAGGTAACGGCCAATATATTGCGGTACGATGCGGGACGCTGAAGGACCAGTGTCAGATAGTTCAGCACAATACTGAAAGTCTTTCCTGAACCAGCTGAAGCTTTATAGATTTCGAGTGAAGGCATGGTTGATATAGAATGGTGAAACAACAATTGGACTATAAGGGGCGTTCCAATTTAAACCGCACCCTGAGGATTCCCTCTTCCCACGTAGTAGATATGAGCTGGAAGCGCCCAATCTCAGCCGTATTCTGAACATGCGGCCCAATGCAGGGACAGGCATCATAACCGCCAACCGTAACTATTCGAACGGTTTCACCCGCATCGTCAGGCAAACGCGAAAGGTTGTATCTTTCAGCAGCCTCATCCCGGTCAATAAAATGCTCGTCAACATCAAAGTTCCCGGCTATTATTTCGTTGATTCGGCCAACGAGTTCCCCTTCTTCAAGGGTTGAAAGCGCGCGTTCGAAGCGATAGTCGCACTTCGATTTTTTTCGTTCGATATGACTTGAAAATGAGCGCTCACATCCAAACATCTGCACCATCGTTTGGTTCAGGATATGTTCGGCGGTGTGCATCTGTGGATCGTAACTTTTCATGCAATCATCATATTTTTGATAAAAGTAAAAAATAAGCCCAAAAAGCTACCGTAAAATTTCAAGGCTAAACAAATATTAGTAAATTAAGCAATTAATTCATTATCTTATCCTTATAAAATAACTGGCAACCATTTGAAGATACCGAAAGAAAATTGCTTCAATACAGGTGCAACATTGCCAATCGTTTATCGTCATTAACGCAGAAAAGAGAAAAGTTGGGAACAAAGTATCTAAATATCCATCAGCAATTGATTGACCGCTGCCTCGACGAAGAGCAGGATGCGCAATTCGAAATATACAAACTTTATTACAAAGCCATGTATAATACCAGTTTGCGAATCGTAGCCGACCGTACTGATGCCGAAGATATTATGCAGGAATCGTTCCTTACCGCTTTCAGAAAGTTGAAACATTACAAAGGGGATGTCAGCTTTGGGGCCTGGCTTAAAAAAATTGTTATCAATCGCTCGCTCGATTATTTACGCAAACGAAAGGTTCAGTTCGAAGAGCTCAATGCCAATTTGCCGGTAACCGATGAGATGCCTGACAGCAATGAAAACTTTACGGTTGACGAAATTAAAACAGCCATCTTCGAACTACCCGATGGCTATCGTACCGTTCTTTCGCTAATTCTGCTGGAAGGGTACGACCACGAAGAGGTAGCCGAAATTCTTGGCGTGAGGAATGTTTCATCGCGGACCCAATTTTTCAGGGCCAGACAAAAGTTGAAAGAATTGCTGATCAGTAAGAGAATCGAAAAATTAAAAATGGAGAATTATGGATGAATTCGATAAAATAATCACGGAGAACCGCGCAGGGTTCGACATGGAACCTGCGGATGGCCACCTGGAACGTTTCAAATCGAAACTGAAAGCACAAAACCACAATCAAAAGAGACGGTTGATGCCCATGTTTCTCAAAGGTGCAGCTGTAGCCATCATTCTGCTTTTAATTGTCGATATCACGGTCAATCTTCAGAACGGAAAGCAGAATGACAATCTCCGCCCTGCCACCAACAACGAACTTGGTGAAGCAGCTATCTATTACAACACGCGCATCGACAACGGAATCAATCAGTTGGAAGAGATGGCCCGTGAAGGCGTCGGATCACAGGCTGAAATTGCACAAATCAAGAAAGAGATGGCTGAAATGGACAGTCTTTTCAATACGCTCAAAAAAGAATATGAGCTAAACCCCAACGACGAAAGAATTATCAACGCCATGATTGATTATTATCAAACAAAACTCGATATCGTTAATACAATTAAAACAGATCTGGAAAAAGTTAAACAGCAAAAAATCAAATACAATGAAAACAAATCTCTTTAAATTGGTGGCAATCCTGCTGCTCATCAGCCCGTTTGCCCTGCAAGCCCAGAAAATCTCGAAAAAAGTCTATCGAAGTTTTCCGGTCAGTCAGGTCCAAAAACTCGACCTCGACAACAAATACGGGAACATTACCATCAGCGACAGCCGCAAAGATTCTGTAATTATCGACGTAACAATCTGGGTCGATGGCAACAACGACAAAGCGCGCCGTCTGCTCGACCAAATCAGTGTCAACGTATCGAAATCGGGCAGCACGGTATCAGCCGAAACTGTTTTTGCCAACAACTTCAGTTCGAACCAGGAGTTCAGTATTGATTACAATATTTCAGTTCCGGCCGACCGCGACCTCGATGTTTCGCAAAAATATGGTTCGGTCAATATGGCAAACCTTACCGGAAATGGAAATTTCGAAATTAAGTATGGCGAACTCCGGGCTAAAAACCTGCTCTCACCTCAGTTGATGATGGATATTGCCTACAGTAAGGTATATGCCACCGAAACCAACGACCTTAGCCTGGTGCTGAAATATTCAAAATTCTATCTCGACAAAGGCAAAAATCTAAGACTTGAAACCCGTTATTCGACCATCGAATCTGGCGACGCTCAGGATATCTTGCTCGATTCCCGTTACGACAACATTAAGTTCCGCAACATCACCAATCTTAATGTCAACTCGATGTATACAGGAATCTCGGTTGAAAAACTTGCACGCAGGCTCGATCTCATCAATGGTTACGGAAATATCAGCGTCGGTTCCATACCTGCCGGTTTCGAAGCCATTAACATCGAGAATAAATATGCCTCTATCAAACTGGGAATCGAACCGGGTGCTTCGTACCGTCTCGACGGAACTGTCCGCTACTGCAACCTCACCCATCCCGATGGCAAATTCTCGAGCCGCATCCGCGAAAATACCAGCTACGAAGTGCATGGTGTGATTGGAAACAGCGAATCGCCAAAATCAGCGGTCAAAGTGAACAGCAGCTATGGAAATGTCAATTTAGTTCCATAAACATATATCCCTATCAATTAGATTTTTACAAGTGATTATTAATCATTAAACCGGGAATAAGTAAAAAAACTTAATCTCCCGGTTTTTTACTATTTTTTTATGGCTTACCTGTAATTTGCATTTAACCGCTAAAAACTGTTTTCAATCTCCGTCACTGACTCTGTTACAACAGCCCTTTATTGAAATGGTCTCGATTGAAAATTTTGTTGTTAATGGTTGAAAATCTATTTTTATGGCGCAGATAACAAAATACCAGCCGATGAAATTTGCCCAGTCCGTTCGATATATAATTTTTGTTGCGATTTTCGTTTGGACAGTACTCATCTCAGCCCATCCAAAACCTGCACACCGGATCACGGTAAAACTATCAGGCATCAGTGATACAACCCTTTATCTGGCCAACTATTTTGGAAAGAATGTGTACAAAGTTGATTCCGCCCGGGTGGATGGTACAGGCATGGCCATCTTCGAGGGGGAAAAACCACTCGGACAAGGTATTTATCTGGTTTATCTCGACGGCAACAATTTTTTCGAATTTCTGGTGGGTAGCGATCAAACATTCGACATTGAAGCCCACTTTTCTGAGCCGGTCAAAAACAAATTCTCGGGAGCCGAAGAGAGTGTTACGTTCCATCAATACCAATCGTTTTTGGCCTCACAGCGCGACAGACAGCTCAAACTTCAACAGGCCCTGACGAACCACTCAGCCATTGCCGACTCGGTCAAAGCTATTGGTGCCAGACTTTCGGCATTGAACGATGAGATGGAACAATACTGGGAAACGCAATCGCAAAAGTTCAAAGGTCAGTTTCTTGGCGATTTTTTCCGGTCTATGCTGCTTCCCAGGCAGCCATTATTTGAACCTTCAGAAAGAGACAAAAACCCCGATTCGCTTCGCTGGGCAAACCGCTACCACTTTATCCGAAATCATTTCTGGGACAATTTCAACTTTACACAACCCGGCTTTGTTCGCACACCACTTATCGATGAAAAGTTGGAAACCTACTTCAAAAGAAGTTTACTTCAGATACCCGATTCAATGATACACCCGGCGATTGAAGTTGCCGGTCGTGCAAAAGTCAATCCCGAGATGTATCAATATATTTTGCTTTATCTGTTGAATATGAGCAATCAGTCGGAAATTATGGGAATGGAAAGCCTCTTTGTTTCGTTGGCCAAAAAATATGTACTCACAGGCGAAGCCTCATTTCTTGATTCGGTATCGCAATCCAAAATTGCGAATAAAGTTCGGTTAACCGAACCCAATATGATTGGGAGAATTGCGCCCGACCTGAAATTGCCCGATTCGGAAGGAAATTACTACAGTCTTCGTCAGATGAATGGCCCCATTACCCTGCTCTATTTTTGGGAACCCAATTGCAGCCATTGTCAGAAAACAACTCCTGAACTTTTTAAAGATTTATATATCCCGTTGAGAAACAAAGGAGTCGAAGTTTTTGCAGTATGTACACAACCCAATCGTGATGAGTGGATGGAGGCGATTCAGAAATATGGGATTCACGAGTGGACCAATGTATGGGATCCGTTGAATAGTTCCAATTTTCGCCACTTATACGATATCAGTACAACGCCGGTACTTTATATACTGGATGCCCATAAAAAGATTATCGCCAAACGAATTGACGTACCGACTGCCTTCAAATTTATCCAACAATATCTTGGGCAACAGCACTAAACGTGGTGCATCTCGATGTCGATATTCTCGCCGTCGCGTTCCGGAACTATTACTTCGATCAACCGATCCTCGTAGCCAAACTTTTGTACTTTGGCATGATATGTACCGGGAGGCAAATGATAAAAAATAAAATGGCCTAACGGGGTAATATGTCTCGAAACATTTAATTCGCTGATGGTTATATCAGCACTTCCGATCGGCAAATGGGTTGCATCGTCGATAACAGTTCCCTGCAAAGAGGCGGTATAGGTGGGATGATTTCCCCGGGCATTCACATAAAGGTCGTGAAAATGGCGGTCGCTCCATTTAAACGAAACGACCTGTGGATCGAGATTATCCCTCAGGATATTTTTGGCCGACCGTATTAAATCGGCGATTTGCAAATCAAGTTGCTCCATCTCTTGTTTGACCAACTTTGGGTCTGCCGAACACAACTGATAGCTTTCAATACTTTGTTCCAGTTCGCCAAGCATCAACATGCTAATGTCCCAATTTCGCAACGCTACCCCGTTGGCCACCGCAATGTCAAGGATTTCTTTGGCTTTTTCGAACCACGCTTTGCTTTCCCTTTCAGGAATTGTAAAATTTAGTTTGTCCATCAACCCGGCCATATCGTTACTGAAAGCGAATATGCGCAATTGCGAAGCCAACGCCTTTGTCTGTTCGACCATCTGAAATTTAAACAGTTCCAATTGAAAAGATTTGAAGCCCTGCAATTTTTCAAGTTTTCGCAATAAAACACGTATCTGATGGTGCCTGACACAGAAAAGATGAAATGCCGAACGAAAGCCAAGATGTTCGTTCCAAACCATATAATTATCGCTGCAGATTTTCTCGACAATCATAAATGTTTCCATATTTGCTACTTCGTCCTTCGTCATTTTGATTGATGATTTTAATGTTACTTTTAAATCTTACCATCAAATATTCCAATTCACTAACCTTAATAAATTGGATATCTTATTTAAATTTACAAAAAAAAACGATTGATTGCTTTTTTTATGATAGATTCATCGCCCGGATTCGCGAATAGCACCTAACTAAAAACATGTTTTAAAACATATATAATATTCATGAATTTTCAATAAAGAGTATGGCATACTCTTTATATTTACTGATTAGTAAATGTAAAAATATTAAAGCCGAACAAGCAACCAACACACCAATTATCAACATCATACAAAAAACACACAACCAACTGCAATGATTAGAAATCTATATAAAAACGCTTCCAAACACATGGTGGCGGCCGACTGTGTGATTTTCGGCTACGAAAACGATGAATTAAAAATTCTCCTTTTCCACCGAACAGTTGAAGTCGCTGCCGGCCAGTGGTCTCTGATTGGGGGGTTTGTCCAGGAAGAAGAGTCTCTCGAGGAAGCTGCTGAACGAATATTGTACAAGATTACCGGTTTGCAAAATGTATTTATGGAGCAGGTCGAAACATTCTCAAAACCTTATCGCGATTCAGGCGGTCGTGTAATCAGTACCGTTTTTTACGCATTGATTCGAATCGACCAGTATGCTCCGGTCACCTTTACTGAGGAGTACAAAGCTTGTTGGGTTCCGGTGAATCAGATTCCCGAACTGGTTTTCGACCATAACGAAATGGTCAAAAAAGCTTTCGAAAAACTACAGTTCAGGGCAAGCATCGACCTGGTGGGAAAAGAACTCTTGCCCGAGAAATTTACGTTGAAACAACTGCGCTCGCTTTACGAATCGTTCTTTCAACGGACGCTTGATCCGGGTAATTTTCGAAAAAAGGTATTGTCGCTCAATGTTCTCGACCGATTGGAAGAAAAAAACCCTGAAGGATCAAAGAAGGGTGCCTATTATTTTAAGTACAAAGATGATCTTTCGGAAAGAAATACCGATAGAATTATAAAAATCTGATTTGCATACAACAACTATAAACTAACAATAAATGAATAGATTAAAACAATCGGAAGTTTGGTTTGTTACCGGAAGCCAGCACCTCTACGGTCCGAAAACGCTTGAGCAAGTGGCGCAGAACGCCGAAGTGATTGCCCTGGCATTAAATGCATCATCGCTTATTCCGGTCAAAATTGTCTTTAAACCAGTGGTTAAAACGCCTGCTGAAATATTGGGGCTAACCGTTTTGGCCAATAACGATAAGAATTGTATTGGATTGATTACCTGGATGCATACCTTCTCTCCCGCTAAAATGTGGATTGCCGGTTTGAAGAATCTGGCCAAACCTTTTCTTCATCTCCATACGCAGTTTAACCGCGACCTGCCCTGGGACGAAATCGACATGGATTTTATGAACCTGAACCAGTCGGCTCATGGTGACCGGGAGTTTGGTTTTATCAACAGCCGGTTGCGCCTCGCCCGCAAAGTGGTAGTTGGCCACTGGCAGGAAGAGAATGTTCAGCAAAAAATTGGCCTTTGGTCACGTGCAGCCGCCGGTTTGAATGAACTTCGCTCGTTGAAAGTGGCCCGCTGGGGCGACAATATGCGCGAAGTTGCAGTCACCGAAGGAGATAAAGTGGGAGCACAAATTCAATTGGGCCTTTCGGTTTATGGCTTTGGGATTGGCGATTTAGTCAAATCGGTCAATGCTGTAACCGAAAGCGATATTGACCAACTGGTTGCTGAAATCGAAGGCAAATATTCTGTTGCACCCGAATTGAAAAAAGGTGGGGCAAGTCATGAATCGCTTCGCGAATCGGCCAGAATTGAAACAGGGATGCGCATGTTTCTGGAGAAAGGCGGCTTCAATGCCTTTACCACCACATTCGAAGATCTTCATGGATTGGTGCAATTGCCGGGTTTTGCCGTACAACGACTGATGGCCGATGGGTATGGTTTTGGGGCTGAAGGCGACTGGAAAACAGCTGCCATGGTAAGGGTGATGAAAGTGATGGCCGAAGGCCTGCCGGGTGGTACATCGTTTATGGAAGACTACACCTACCACTTGCACCCCTCAGGCGCTAAAGTACTGGGAGCCCACATGCTCGAGGTTTGCGAAACAATTGCCGACGGTACCCCAAATGTTGAGATTCATCCGTTAGGCATTGGTGGTAAAGCCGATCCGGTCCGGTCACGCTTTACCGTAGCACCCGGACAGGCCCTGAATGCCTCGCTTGTCGATATGGGCAACCGCTACCGACTGATTATTAATGAAGTTGAAGTTACCCCATTGGATAAACCGATGCCAAAACTACCGGTAGCCAGTGCATTGTGGAGGCCAAAGCCCAATCTTGAAATTGGGGCAGGGGCTTGGATCCTGGCTGGCGGTGCGCACCATACCGTTTTCACACAATCTATTCCGTCGGAATGCATGGAAGACTTCGCGGAGATGGCTGGAATTGAGTTTTTGCTAATCAATGATGACACCAAAATCAGCAGCTTTAAAAATGAGTTGCGCTGGAACGATTTGTATTATCATTTGGCAAAAGGGATTTAAACGAACCAAACTACAGAATATTACTCAAATACTTAATTAAATTCTATTTATGAACGCTGGATTTACAACGATTGACTATGCAATTTTTGTAGCCTATGCTATTCTGATTGTCGGGCTTGGGCTTTGGCTGTCGAGAACAAAAAAAGGCGAAGAAAAAGATTCGAAGGATTATTTTTTGGCTGGTGGGACACTCTCGTGGTGGGCTATCGGGGCATCGCTGATTGCAGCCAACATCTCTGCTGAACACTTTATCGGCATGTCGGGCTCGGGCTTCCGCATTGGCCTCGGGATTGCAGCCTACGAATGGATTGGGGCCTTATCGCTTATCGTAGTGGCCAAATTCTTGTTGCCACAGATGATAGATCACAAGATTTTTACCATGCCGCAATTGGCCAAAGAACGATACGGAAGCGGCGTTAGCTTCTTCTTTTCATTTTTCTGGTTACTGGTTTATGTTTTTGTAAACCTTACGTCGGTAGCCTGGCTGGGTGCGCTGGCAATGGAACAAATCCTGAATATCCCAAGGGAATACGGGGTTCCCGGGTTGCTGATTTTTGCCGGTATTTATTCCATTTACGGTGGTTTGAAAGCTGTTGCATGGACCGATGTGCTTCAGGTGGTTTTCCTGATTGGCGGTGGTTTGATTACCGCATGGTTTGCACTCGATGCAGTGGCAGGCGATAGTGGCAATGCTATTGATGGCTTTGGAATGCTGCTCACCAAAATTCGGGAAGTGCCTTCCGATCTTCACTTCAATATGATTATCGACGAAAAGCTTAATCCTGCAGTTTTCAAGGATCTTCCGGGTATGGCCGTTATTCTGGGGGCCATGTGGCTCACCAATTTTGGCTATTGGGGCTTTAACCAGTATATCATTCAAAAAGGGCTTGCGGCAAAGAATCTTGCCGAAGCCAAGAAGGGTTTGATTTTTGCCGGTTACCTTAAAATCCTTATCCCGATTATCGTTATTGTTCCGGGAATTACAGCTTACGTACTCTTCAATCACCCCGACATGCAACATACCCTGAGTGGATTGCATGGAACAATTGAACGTGCTGACGACGCATATCCGTGGCTGTTGCGCAATTTTGCCCCTAACGGTATCAGGGGTTTGGCCTTTGCCGCACTGGTAGCAGCAGTGGTATCGTCGCTGGCTTCGATGCTGAATTCCACTTCGACTATCTTCACTCTCGACATTTACAAAGAACTGATAAACAAGAATTCAACTGAAAGACAGCTGGTAAAAGTAGGCCGTTTGACAGCCCTTGCCGCACTTTTCATTGCCATGTTTGCCGCTAAGCCGCTTTTGGGCGGATTGGATCAGGCATTCCAGTACATCCAGGAATACACCGGTTTTATCTATCCCGGCGTGGTGGTAGTATTTGGTATGGGTGTTTTGTGGCGCAGGGCAACCAACCGTGCCGCATTGTGGACTACAATCTTAACCATTCCGCTGGGTATTGCCATGAAGGTGGCGCTTCCCGATTTGCCATTTATTATCCGTATGGGATATGTCTGTATGATTCTTATCACTTTTGCAGTATTCCTCACCTTAACCGATAAAAATCAGGTTAAAGCCGAGCCACTTGATGCAAAAACGACTAAAAAACTGATTAAAGCGGGATGGGCTTTCAGCGTATTGGCTGTTGTTACCCTTTTTGCAGGAATCGTTTGGGGAACGACCCTGTTCGACAATAACCTGATTCATCTTGGGTTCAATTCCATTTTTATGCTCACCTTCCTGCTGACATTTCTGGCCATTATCATGTTTACCAATGCCAATTCGGCCACTAAAGATGCCAAATCATATACCGTCGATTTGAAACTATTTGAAACCGACAATAATTTCTTCTTTGGAGCAATGGGTATTGTTGTGATAATTGCAACACTTTACGCCTACTTCTGGTAAGAAAATGTATGACTTACATCCGGTTACAGCTGTTGTGACCGGATGTTTTTTTGAATATTTAAAACACTTTTACGCTATGCTCGAAAATCTGAAAGCCGAAGTTTGTAAAGCCAATCTCGAACTGGTCAGTTACGGGCTTGTGCTTTTTACATGGGGCAATGTTTCGGCTATCGACCGCGAAAAAGGATTGGTGGTAATCAAACCCAGCGGTGTAAGTTACGACAATATGCACCCCGAACAGATGGTAGTAGTCGACCTTCAAGGCAACGTGGTCGAAGGAGATCTTAATCCCTCTTCCGATACACCGACCCACCTGGAACTATACAAAGCCTTTGGTTCGATTGGTGCCATAGTGCATACCCATTCGACCTATGCCACCGCCTGGGCGCAAGCCGGGATACCGATTCCCATTGTTGGGACCACACACGCCGATTACTTTGCCAGCGACATTCCCTGCACCCGCAATATGACTAAATCCGAGGTGGAAGGAGCTTACGAACGTGAAACCGGCACTGTCATTATTGAAGCTTTCAAACATATCAATCCCTTGCATATTCCCGGGGTTATCGTTAAAAACCATGGTCCGTTTACCTGGGGAAAAAGTAGCCGCGATGCGGTACACAACAGCGTAGTGCTCGAAGAGGTGGCCAAAATGGCCTTTTTGGCCAAAACCATCAACCCGGCCATGACCATGAACCCACCTTTGGTAACCAAACATTTCGAGCGGAAACATGGTGCCCATGCCTACTACGGCCAAAAGAAAATTTAAATTTAAACGGAAGAAACACCCTACATTAAAACAAAGTGTAATTCATGAAGAATCAATATGTCATCGGACTCGATTATGGTACCGACTCGGCACGCGCAGTGGTTGTAAACGCACTGAACGGCAACGAAGTAGCTACTTCGGTAAAATACTATCCGCGATGGATGGAGGGAAAATATTGCCTTCCCGGAAAGGACCAATATCGCCAACATCCGCTCGATTACCTCGAAGTTACTGAATTTATCGTGAAAGATTCGCTGGCCAAAGCCGGTGGCGACATCGCGGACAATGTGGTAGGCATATCGTTCGATACTACCGGAAGTACCCCAATCTTTATTGACCGGGAGGGTACGCCTTTAGCGATGCTCCCTCAGTTTGCCGAAAATCCCAACGCGATGTTTGTCCTTTGGAAAGACCATACTGCCGTAAAAGAAGCTGCTGAAATTAACGAACTGGCCGCCCGATGGAACATCGACTACACCCAATACGAAGGGGGAATTTACTCGTCGGAATGGGTCTGGGCCAAAATGGCGCACCTGCTCCGTATCGATGGTCCCATCCGAGATTCGGCTTATTCGTGGGTTGAGCATTGCGACTGGTTGCCAGCCCTGCTTACCGGCAATGTTGCTCCTGAGAAATTATTTCGTAGCCGTTGCGCCGCAGGACATAAAGCCATGTGGCACCCGGCATGGGGTGGTTTGCCTTCTGAAGATTTCCTTACCACTTTCGAACCAGCATTGAAAGGTTTCCGCGAAAGGCTTTTCAGCGAAACCTACACCAGCGATATCAAAGTGGGATATCTGACCGAAGAGTGGGCTTCGCGCCTGGGATTGACAACCGGTGTTGCTGTAGGCGTTGGCGCATTCGACTGCCATATGGGCGCCGTGGGTGGCGAAGTTACCCCCAACGTGCTGGCTCGTGCCATTGGCACCTCAACCTGCGACATTATGATTGCCCCATATGAACAGATTGGCGATAAACTGATAGCCGGCATCTGCGGTCAGGTTGATGGTTCGGTGGTACCCGGTTATATTGGTCTGGAGGCCGGACAATCAGCTTTCGGCGATATTTATGCCTGGTTTAAAAAGGTGATTGGATGGCCTGTTGAAAACCTGCTGAGAAAAACATCGCTCATCGATACCGAAACGGCAGCTAAATTACAGGAGGAGTTGCTTGCACAAATTATTCCCGAACTATCAGCCGAGGCACAAAAAATTACGCTGGAAGATAGTACCGTATTAGCCATTGATTGGATGAACGGACGCCGTACCCCAGATGCCAGTCAGGAGGTTACCGGCACCCTTGCAGGGCTGAAACTGGGCTCAACTGCTCCAATGATTTTCAGGGCTTTAGTCGAAGCTACTGCTTTTGGTTCGAAAGCCATAGTCGATCGATTTGCCCGTGAAGGGGTCGAAATCAAAGAGGTGATCGGATTGGGCGGCGTAGCCAAAAAGTCGCCTTTTGTGATGCAAACTTTGGCTGACGTAATGAATATGCCGATAAAAGTAGCCCGTACCGAACAGACCTGCGCTTTTGGGGCAGCTATGTTTGCAGCCGTAGTAGCCGGAGTGTATACCAGAGTAGAAGATGCGCAAAAAGCAATGGGCAAAGGGTTCGAAAAAACCTATTATCCCAATACTGAAAAGGTCGCTCAATATGAAATAATCTACCAGAAATATCTCAAACTGGGAGCATTCACCGAAAAAGAACTTTGATTTTAGGATTTTATTTAGATAAAAATGAGCCGGCAAGACAATTCTTCCGGCTCATTTTTTATTAAAACATCAAAATTGATAATCCAAAACACGGTATTTGCGTAAATAAGAAATAAGATGCAACAATAGTGGAAAATCAAGCCCGACAATCCATATTGCTTTTCGACGGAGATTGTAACCTTTGTCACTGGCTGGTGAGTTTCTTCTCGCGACGTAACCGGAAGAAAAAGATCCGTTTTGTTGCTTTTCAATCGTCCGAAGGTGAAGCCTTGACCGGGCAATATCGACTTGAGATTCCGGCGACCCCCGAATCGGTAATCCTAATCGACGGACAACAAATCTTTCAAGCATCTGATGCTGTTTTGGAACTTTTTCGGCGAATGCCAAACCTTTACCCCGTTCTCTATGGATTGAAGATTGTGCCCCGTGCGCTGCGCGACCCCATTTACCATTTTATTGCACGCAACCGATTCCGATGGTTTGGGAAAAAAGAGAGTTGCTCAACCTGAACAAAGGTCAATTAAAAGAAAAACAAGCTTGCCCTATCAGGCCCCCCCAAAAAAAAGTAGCCTTTCCTGAACTTAGGAAAATGCCAACCGACTTTCAGAAGCAATTGCTCATCCCGGACATAACTTAAATGAAAATAAATTGCCCGGTAATATACTTCGGCTCCTGTCATAAAAGGAGCTTAATTATATTGTGCAAAAAAATTGGAAATACGACCGGTAAGGCGACTGTAAATCGGTTTGGTAAACTCGACAAAAAGTGCTTGCGGAGGTGGAGGAGGCAAAGATTTTTGTTTGGTTAAACGGTATTCCTCATCCGAAAGAGCCTCTTCATCGCCTACAAAAAGGGCAAACTGGTTCATCCAGATAAACTCGCCGGGTATGCGATCGTTGACCATCAACTTCCCGGTAGGATAATCGATAATTTTCAGGTCGACCACTCCACCTGAAGCCACCTTCTCGGTGAAAATTTTCAGTTTCGCACGATAGGTAATGGTAGGGGTACGAAGGCTGTCTTTCGTTGTCACTTTCACCGTGCGGGAAACCTCTTTTTCAGACTCGGTACGCAAGGTATTCCCCACTACAAAATCATAAAATTCAAGACGAAGTATCATGTCTGGATTTCCAATTCCGGATTTCTGCAACTCCTCGGGCGAAAAAAAGTTGACAAAACCCTGCGCCGGAAAGCGGTTGTTGACATATTCGAAAACCTGACTGTAGAAGAAATCGGCCGAAAGCTGAAAGAGTGGCGCATGTACCGGGAAAGGTTCAACCACTACGTAAGTTGTACCCATAGCTTTGGCTTCCTGCATCTTGGATATACTTTGTTTATATCCGGCAATCAATTGATTACTTTTGGTGAAAGCGTAAAAAGCCTGTTTGGCTGCTTCGCGATTATTTTGCCCCAACAGGAACAGTCCGTTTTGATAATTCTCTTCAGCCGCTTTTTCGCGAACCGAGGTCAATTCGGAGGTATAGATTTTTGGATTGGGAATTATACGAATTGCTGCCGGCGACTGCCGGATAGCATTGGCCAGATCGTTTACCCGCTGCATTATACCCAATGTTTTATCCCATTTTCCATACTCGTTCGACGAAAGCGTCAAGTCAATCTCATCCTGCGCCCATTTCAATGCCATTGGGTAACTTGATTCAAGTACGCTGGCCGAACGACCATGATCGGGATTGGAACGCAAGCGGTCGACAGCGGTAAAAACTGCACCAAAATAGTCACCGCGTTCGTACGCCTTCTGTCCGGTCGAACAGGCCATCAACACTAAAGCCAAAGAGATAATTATCAGCCTCTTTTTCATAAAAAATAGATTCAAGGAATTAAATAATAAACCAGATTCTGAATCGAATTAAAAACGCTATTACAGATTCTGATAGCGAACAAAGATAATGAAAAGGAGCCGTACATTGTTTATCTTTGAGAAATCGGGATAACATAATACAATAGCAGAAGTAGAGTGAAATAAATTTCAGGATGTTGACAATATTTTTTTAAACGACAGAAATGAAAATTGCGATTTTAACAATGGGGACACGAGGTGATGTGCAGCCATTCGCCGTATTGGGACAAGCTCTGCAGCAACGGGGACACGAAGTAACGTTTTCGACAGCTCGGAATTTTGAGTCTCTTGTCCAATCATATGGGTTAAGATTTGCTCCGATCGATGCAGATTTTCAGGCGGTACTGAATAGTAAGGAAGGCAAAAAACTCCTCAAGGCCAATCCTCTGGTTATCCGCCGCAATCTGAATAAGTGGATTTATCCAATGGTCGAACAGTCCCTGAATACATTTTTCCGATTAGCCAAACAGAATGATAAAACTATCTATCATGTCAAAACGATGGCTGATTATTTTGCAGATCAGATGCCGGGTAAGATGATTCGAGCAATGGTTGTTCCTGCAGTACAACCCACTCAGGATTTTGCCAATCCGGCCTTTAGCGGCTTCAGAATCTATAAATTCCTTAACCGAATGAGCTACCAATTGAATAATATTGGATATAGATTGATGAAGAAACCAATTGTCCGTTTCAGAAAAGCAAACGGATTGCCAGAAAAATATGTCATTCCCGAAACGCCTTTTATTTACGGCATCAGTTCAATATTTCTAAAGCAACCAACCGACTATCCATCTCAATCGTGGTTTACAGGATTTTGGATTGGTCATTCAGCAGATATGCTTTCGCCTGAATTGAGTAACTTTCTACAGTCGGGAACCCCAACACTACTATTTACCTTTGGAAGTATGCCATTTAAATGCAAGTTTGATATCCAACAAGCACTCATTAACCTTACTGAGCGGTTTGGGATAAGAATTATTCTGATTAAAGGATGGGGATTTGAGCAAACCGAAAGGCTAAAAGACAACGACCGTATTACAGTAATTGATAGTGCCCCCTATGATAAACTTCTACCTTTGGTCAGAGCAGTGGTACATCATGGGGGTTTGGGGACAACGGCTGCATGTCTTGCTGCCGGTAAACCATTCTGGATTTCTCCGGTCTTTTATCCGGTAGGCGATCAATTTTTCTGGGGAAAGGTTAGCTGGCAAATGGGAGTCTCACCTAAACCGATCCCACTTAGTCGTTTATCGGAAGCACAGTTCATTGTAAGTATCGCAGAATTGCTTCAAAACAAGCAACTCTACTATAACGCCGAAACAATGGCCAAAAAACTGGATGAAGAAGATGGGATATCAACGGCAGTCCGCCTAATTGAAACGCTATAGGCGATGACGATTTGTTTATCGTTTAAAGTGGATATTGGCAAAATCGATATAACGCATCCAGTCGTATAAAGTGATGGAATGGCCTCCGGGACGGATATGGTAGCCGATTGTGCCCATCACCGGATGATTGAGCAACGGCATTTCCGTAACCGGCAATCCTGGCAAGCCCAGAATTCGATAGACTGGCGACGCGGCTACACAGGACAAGAACTCTCCTTTGGGATCTGCCCATCTATCCTCTTCGGCACTTGCAACATAGAGTGGCCGCGGGGCAATCAATGCCAGCAATTCATGTTGATCGAACGGTAAACTAACTTCATTTTCACTGTAGCGTTTGAAATTATCACAAAACCAGTGAGGGAAAGCACGATTGATACGTCCTACAGTTTCACCATAAGCGCGTTTTGACAAAGCAGCCCCACCGCATCCCGAATTATTCGAAACCACCATGGCAATCCGTTCATCAGCAGCACCGGCCCATAGTGCTGCTTTGCCTAGGCGGGAGTGACCAATTACTATTATCTGAGACGAACTAAAAGCGTGATCGAGTTGTATATAATCAATAACTCTCGATAGCCCCCACGCCCACGCGGCAATACTTCCCCACGACTGGTTGTTGCGTGGCTCGGGATAAAGTGCATGAACGCCATTCTGAAAACCATCGTCAAAATCGGGATCACAATCACCATAATAAAGTGTAACTACCCCATAGCCCCGGGCAACAATTTCCTGAACCGGCCACGAAGAGACATCGCTACCGCGAGCCGCTTCAACAGCTCTGTTATCAGCTATTCCAAACTTTTTGTCGTTGGCTACCCAACCAACGGGCAGGCTTATATCTTTATCCGAAACGATTGTATAATTTCCATCGAAATTATATCCTAAAAAAAACGGCACCGGCTTCGATGAAACAGGTTGGAATATCAATAGATTAAAAAGAATTGATTTACCATTATCGCTTAGTGTAAGTTGAACTTCGCGACGCAATGCTTTATTGTCGAAAATTTTTCTGGTTGATACCTCTTTGAATGTCAATGTCCCTTTCCACTGTGGAATATTTCCAAACTCTTCATTTGCCAGTAAAGTATAAAGTTCCGCACGTCTTTCTACCCAGCCAGCCTTATCAGAAACAAGAGTGCCATCGGCATTCCTCAACGGGTCGGGAAGCTGATATGCAGGAACTTTCGATTCGTCGTAATTTGGCACAAAAGGTTGTTGCGCCTGAAGTGCAAACGAGAAAGTTATACCCAGCAAAAGAAAATTGATTTTTTTCATCCAGTTTCGGTTTTTATTCCATTTTATCGTAAACTCTTGCCTCAACTTCGCCCCGGGCGACCATCAGTGCATTCATGGCCAATGCTTTCAGTTCGTCCTGCCCTGGATAGATAAACACGGGTGCGATAAAGCTAACCCTGTCGCGAATCAATTGCATCATGCTGCGATCGTAGGCTATGCCGCCTGTAATTAAAACGCCATCGACCCTTCCACGAAGCACGGTCGCCATCTCACCTATTTGCTTGGCAATCTGATAAGCCATTGCTTCCTGAATAAAACGGGCTTTGTCTTCGCCATGCTCAATGGCATTTTCCACGTCGCGGGCATCGTTGGTTCCCAGATGGGCCACATAACCACCTTCGCCCGAAATCATTTTATAAATCTCGTCGTAAGTAAATTTTCCGCTAAAACAAAGTGTTGCCAATTCGCCGGCAGGCAATGTACCACTACGCTCAGGCGAGAAAGGGCCATCGCCGTCGAGGGCATTGTTTACATCGATAACCCGGCCGTAGCAATGCGCCCCAACCGAAATTCCCCCGCCCAAATGGGCAATAATCAGGTTCAGCGATTCGTAGGGCCTTCCAATCTTCGAGGCATGTTGACGTGCCACCGCTTTTTGGTTTAAAGCATGAAAAATTGAACGTCGTTTAAAAAGCGGATGACCGGTAACCCTCGCAATAGGCTCCAGCTCGTCAGTGACTACCGGATCGGCAATCAATGCCATTACGCCAGGTAACATCGAAGCAATATCGTATGCAATCATAGAGCCCAGATTCGATGCATGCATTCCCATCACTCCTTTACGGCAATGTTCAATCATCAAATCATTGACTTGATAGACACCTGATTCGAGCGGATAGGTTAATCCACCCCGGCCAATAACAATGCTGACGGTTTTCAAATCGAAACGGTCGCGTTCCAATTCAGTGAGCACGCAATTCTTACGAAACTCAAACTGATCGACAACTGTTGCAAAGCCCGAAAGCTCTTCGATAGAGTGATGCAGTGTCCGTAACAAAATACAAATGGTATTTTCGTAAACGGCTACTTTGGTGGTCGTCGAACCGGGGTTAATGACCAATATCCTAAGATTCTTTTTGTATTCCATGTTGCTATTTTTGTGACATTAGTGCTGCCAGGGCTATCGAGTAAAGCTTGGTGAGGCTCGAATCGCCGCGCGACGACAGAACAACCGGAACCCTGGCTCCGACAAGCATGGCAGCCGATTCTGCGCCGGCAAGCTTCATATTCATTTTATAAAAAACATTTCCTGCATCGAGATTAGGGAAAAGTAACCCGTCAGCTTCGCCGGCCACAGCGCTTTTGATTCCCTTAATTTCAGCAGCTTCATTGTCAACTGCCACATCGAGGGCCAATGGTCCGTCGACTACCGAACCTGGAATCTGTCCTCGCTGGCTCATCATGGCCAGTAAAGCAGCATCTTTCGACGATTCCAACGATACCAGAACCTGTTCGCTGGGAGCAATTACAGCAATTTTAGGCTGAGCGATGCCCAAACGTTGCGCCGTATTGGTGATATGTCGTATCTGTTGCAACTTCTGCGAGAAATCGGGCTGAGGCAACACCGCCACATCTGAGGCAATCATCAGTTTATGATAATGAGGGTTCTCAATGGCTGTAATATGGGTAAGGATATTTCCCGGAATCATTAACCCTTTCTCTTTATTGAGAATGGCCCGAATAAACTTGTCGGTACTGATAAGCCCCTTCATCAGCAAGCCCGCCTCTCCATTATTGATAATTTCAATGGCTGCAACAGCTGCCTTACTGTCGTCGGGTTGGTGAATTATCAGGTAGGGCGAAATATCGAAGTTATTTTCACTGAAAACCTGTCTGATTTTAACCTCATCGCCCACCAGAATGGCGTCGATTAACCCTGCTCCCACAGCCTGATGAATGGCCGTAATGGTATGGTCGTCGTTGGCACTGACAGCTACCAGCTTTTGTTTGTTTCCCGACTGGACAAGGGTAATAATTTGCTGAAGTTTAGTGATTGGATTCATCCGTTAATCGTTTATTTTTAGTTGTAGGATGGAACTCGCATGTATTTACCGATTTACCATGTTGATAAAGCATGCTCCTTTCTCAACTTTATACTCACCGAAAGTATCAATTTCGGCTATACCAAAATATGACAAAATAGTATACCGGAAAGTTCATTCCCGGTATACCAAAACATTGCCTAGGCTATTTTATTTTTTGAGTAATCTGTACGTTTCGCGGGCGATAACCAACTCTTCGTTGGTGCTGATGGTCATCACCGTTACTTTCGAGCCAGGAAGCGAAATAATTTCATCCCTTCCGCGTAACCCGTCATTTTTAGCACTGTCGAACCAAATACCAAGCGCATCCATGTTTTCGCAACAAAGCTTCCTGATATAACTGTTGTTCTCGCCTATTCCACCTGTAAATACAAGGATATCCAACCCGTTCATTACGGCAATATAACTACCTATAAATTTTCGTACCCGATGGGCATACATCTTCAATGCCAACCGGGCCTTTTCGTTTCCGGCTTCGGCCTGCAACACCAAATCGCGCATATCAGACGAAATTTCAGAAACGCCAAGCACTCCGCTTTTACGGTTGATTACATCACTTACCTGTTCAATGGAGAGATCCTCGTGCTGGGCGATGTAAAGCAATGCACCGGGATCGAAGGATCCGCTTCTGGTCCCCATCATCAAGCCATCGTTAGGGGTAAAACCCATGGACGTATCGACCGATTTGCCATATTCGATAGCCGTTATTGAGGCGCCATTTCCCAAATGACAAGTGATAATTTTATTTCGGGAAAACTCTTTTCCCAAAATCCGGCTTGCTTTCTCAGCCACATAGGCATGACTTGTTCCATGAAAACCATAACGGCGTACGTGCAAATCTTTGTAGTAATGGTACGGCAACGGATAAAGAAAAGCATAATCGGGAATGGTACTGTGAAAGGCAGTATCAAAAACGGCTATCTGTGGCTTACCGGGCATCAATTGTTCAACAGCCAGAATACCTTCGTAGTTGGCCGGGTTATGCAGAGGCGCCAGTTCAAAACATTCGCGGATATCGCGTTTGACATCATCATTGATAATTTGACTCGAGTTAAATTTCTCACCGCCGTGGGCCACCCGGTGACCAACTGCGTCGATATCGTTCAACGAATTCAATACACCAATTTCCTTGTCGGTAAGAAAATTCAGTATAATATCGATGCCGGTACGATGGTCTTTCGCAATTACCTTTTGGTCGTACTCTTCCCCATCGGATACTTTTACGCAAAAACAACTCGTATCGAATCCAATGCGATCGACCATACCTTTTGCTAAAAGCAGATCGCTTCCATCGATTGCCAGAAGTTGAAATTTAATTGATGAACTTCCGCAATTCAGAACCAGAATATTCATAGCAAACTATTTTCTAAAGCTTTAATATTCATTGTCTGACAATTTCCATCGTATCGTTGGCAATCATCAACTCTTCGTTGGTTGGCACTACCAATACTTTCACTTTTGCATCGGACTTACTGATCAGTTGCTCTTTTCCGCGAAGACCGTTATTGAGGTTTTCATCAATTTCGACCCCCATAAAACCCAATTCTTCGCAGATGCCTGAACGGGTGATATCGGAGTTTTCGCCTATACCTCCGGTAAACACCAGTGCGTCGATGCCGCCCATTGCAGCAGCATATGAGCCGATATATTTTTTAATTCTGTAATTGAACATATCGATAGCCAGCATTGCGCGCTCATCGCCTTTCTCATAAGCAGCTTCACGAATATCGCGCGAATCGGACGAAAGCCCTGAAATACCCAGCAATCCGGAGTGTTTATTGAAAAGGACGGAAGCCGATTTGGTCCCAATCTTCTCTTTGTCCATAATATAAGTTACCGCACCCATATCGATATCGCCTGAGCGGGTTCCCATTATCAACCCTTCGACAGGGGTAAAGCCCATAGATGTATCGACCGACTGGCCATTTTTGATGGCACAAACCGATGCCCCGTTGCCCAAATGGCAGGTAATAATTTTGCTGCTCTCCACATCGAGCCCAAGTATCTCGATGGCCCGTTCCGATACATACCGATGGCTTGTACCATGAAAGCCATAGCGCCTGATACCATATTTTTTATACAATGCGTACGGTATAGCATACATGAAAGCATGCGGAGGCATGGTTTGATGGAAAGCGGTATCGAAGACCCCAACTTGCGGAATAGAAGGAATCAGGGCTTTAATGGCATAAATCCCTTTCAGGTTAGGCGGATTGTGCAGCGGAGCCAATTCGATGAATTTCTCCATTTCGGCAACAACCTCATCGGTAATTAGCACACTGCCTTTAAACCTTTCGCCGCCATGCACCACCCGATGCCCCACAGCCTCAATCTCTTCAAGGGTTTTCAGGCAGCCATGTTTGACACTGACCAAAACACCAAGTACATATTCAATCCCGGCTTTATGGTCAAGAATCTCTCCTTCAAATTGCACTTTTTGTCCGGAAGCCTTTTCATGTTTCAGGAACGAACCTTTCATCCCTATCTTTTCCACTACGCCCTTGGCCAGCACTTTTTTCTCTTCAATCTGAAAAAGCTGGTATTTGATGGATGAGCTTCCGCAATTCAAAACTAATATTTTCATTTTCTGATACTTAATCGTGTTAGATTTTGGAAATTTTAAAAGACTCCCCACATTTCATGTTGCCATTCTCATCGTAGGTATAAAAACCCATTCCAACATGTTTACCAAAGCGTTTGGCACGGTTCAGCTTTTTAATAATTGGCGAAGCCATATATTTCGAATCGCCAAACTCATCGTAAAGATTTTCCATCCAGCGGTTGATCTTGTCAATTCCCAAAATATCGGCCAGCTCGAATGGTCCAAAACGCATTCCAAAACCGACTTTCATTACGGCATCGATATCTTCCATGGCGGCTACACCTTCCATTAATGTGCGGCATGCTTCATTCAACAGCGATGTATAGAGCCTGACTGAAATCAAACCGGCAGATTCCTCAACCGGAATGGCCTGACGGTTAACCATTTTCACAAACTTCAGAATTTTCTGGTATACCTCTTCCGAAGTATAAAGCCCCTTCACCACTTCGCAAACTCGTGCCTCGGGCGACTGTACAAAGAAGTGAAGGCTTACACAGCGTTCGCGGTTTTTCAGTTCCGACGAAAGTTCGGTTACCACAATTGTGGTCGAACTGGTAGCAATAATACAATCGGGTGCCACCACCTCTTCAATTTTTCGGAATACCTCTTTGCGTTCCAATATCTTGCGGCCGCTCGATTCGGCCCGGATTGCTTCAATAACAAAATCGCAATCGGCCAAATCGCGGTAATCGAGACTCCCCTTAATTCTCGAAAGAATCAGCTTTTTCTCGCCCTGTGTCATCCCCCAGTTTTCGATACGACGGTCGAGAACCTTTCCCATACTTTCGAAAGCTTCATCAATCCGCTGTTGCGATAGCTCGATAAAAACCACTTCCATTCCGTTGACACTGGCCATACGGGCAATGTTCTGCCCCGCTTTGCCACAACCTACCACACCAATTTTGGAAAAAAGCGTACTTTGCTGCTGCTTTCTGCTCAACCCAAAATCCTCGATAGGTTCAATAATCAATTCTTCCATTTCAATATCTTATTTTACTAAAAAAATTCTTTTAAAAGACTGTGTTGGCACCCACTTACACTTGTGCCTGATTAGCCGTAATCGCTACCATGCTGACAATATCGCTCACCGAACAACCGCGCGACAGATCGTTAATCGGAGCTGCCATTCCCTGCAAAACCGGCCCTATAGCTTCGGCACCGGCCAAACGCTGCACCAGTTTATACCCAATATTTCCACTTTCGAGGCCTGGAAAAACCAATACATTGGCACGTCCGGCTACTTTGCTGTCTGGGGCTTTCAGCCGACCAACTTCAGGAACCAAAGCGGCATCAAGTTGCATCTCTCCGTCAATCAAGAGTTCGGGGGCCAGTTCTTGTGCTATTTGGGTTGCTTCGGCCACCTTGTCAACCAATTCGTGCTGGGCACTTCCTTTGGTCGAAAATGAAAGCATGGCTACACGAGGTTCAATTCCTGCAATCGCTTTAGCCGTTTTGGCAGTAGTGATGGCAATCTCGGCCAGTTGTTTCTCGTCGGGAACAGGCATAACAGCACAATCGGCAAAAACAAGCAGACCATTATCGCCTAACGTTTTATCCTTGAAAACCATTAGAAAAACACCCGACACTACAGATACGCCGGGCAATGTTTTAACAAACTGAAAGGCAGGGCGCAAAACATCGCCGGTAGCATTGATAGCCCCGGAGACTTCGCCATCTGCATCACCGGCTTTAATCATGATTGGGCCATAATACAACGGATCGTTCAGTAATTTCAAGGCTTCTTCTTTTGTCAACCCTTTGCTCTTGCGGATTTCAACCATCATATCGGCATAAGCATCGCGTCGTTCGCTTTTCTTCGGATCAACAATTTCGGCTCCGGTAATATCAATCCCCTCACGACTGACAATCTCGGCAATTTGCTCTGCATTGCCCAACAAAATGATACGGGCCAACTTCTCTTTCAGTATAATTTCTGTGGCCTTTAGGGTCCTAATTTCACTCCCTTCGGGCAATACAATCCGCTTCTGAAGGCTGATTGCATTATTCTTAATTTGGGTTAACAGTTCCATTATCTTAAGTGCGATTTGAATTTTCGAATTATACAATTAAAAGTATGCAAAAATAAGCATATTTAGGGGAGAAACCCCTAAAACCCAAATATAAAATCTGTACAAAATGACAGAAATACATTCTTGAAAGAGAGCCATCGATTGGCCAAAACCGAATGGATAAAAAACGTTGCAACCATTGTTTTGCATGACTTGAATTCTGTCGAAGGAGATAAAATATGAACGAATAATCCTATTTTTGAAAAAAAGTTGACGATGTATCAGACACACAAAACATATATCACTGCCGTCATGAAAATGTCGGGGCTTGTCTCAGAAAACCCGTTATTGCTCTATCTGCTCGAGCATCTCGATATCGACCTGAATGTAAGCGATAAAACAGTTGAACAACTGTGCCGCGAAAACGAAGTCGACATTCAGGTCTTTCTGATAATGGCCAATCTCTACAATGGGTTTGTCCCCGGAGACCGCGAAACCGATTCGGTGACCCATATCCCTACCATCATTAAGTTCCTGAAAAACAGTCACAATTTCTATAAAAACGATAAATACCCTGAAATAAAAGGCTATATCGGCAAACTGCACGAGCAAAACCATTCGCGCGACATTCAACTGATTGAACGTTTCTTTGACGACTATTTCGAGGAGGTGCTCGAACATTTTAGTTACGAAGACGAGGCCGCATTTCCCTATTTTGCCTCTGTTGGCACCGGAAACCCAAATCCCGGCCGTTTTTCAGTCAACAACTACAAAGACCACCATACCGATATCGAAAGCAAACTGGGCGATTTGCGCAACTTGCTGCTGAAGCATATCCGGCTCAACGACCCTCTGAATATCAGGCGTAAAATTCTGCTCAGCCTTTTCGAACTGGAGTTCGACCTGAGTATCCACTCCAAAATCGAAGAACTGATACTTTCGCCCCTGGTAGCCCGAATGGAAAAAGGAAGAGCCCAATGAGCAAGTCACGAATCAATATTGCCATTATCGAACCCTCGCATATTTTCTTCGAAGGGCTTTCGAACCTGTTGCACAAAACAGACAACTACTACTATATTTTCAGGTTGACCGATCTTGATGAACTAAACCTCTTTCTGATGAGGGAAAAGGTAAGTTTTGTTTTACTCAACCCTTGCGTTTACCAAAACAAGAACGGCGATTTACTGAAAATGAAGAAAGCTTATCCCGAAATTATCTGGATTGGGCTGCTCTATTCATTCTATCATCCCGAATTGCTGAGTAAACTCGACGACACCATTCTGGCTACCGACAGCCTCGAATCAATCATCGGGAAGCTGACACGGATTGCAGTTGGTCAAACCGACAATGCAAAACAGGAAACACTTTCGGAACGGGAAATCGAAGTACTTGCAGTGATGGTGAAAGGTTTCTCGAACAAGGAGATTGCTGAAGAATTGAACATCAGCATCCACACCGTCATCAGTCATCGAAAAAACATTGTCGAAAAGACCGGGATCAAGAGCCTTTCGGGATTGACCATCTACGCTATCTCTAAAAAATATATTCAGGTCGATGGCTGAGAAAACCAGTCGGCCAATAACACACCAATTATGTCTGTAGAAATCGATTTCGAGTTACTGGGCAAACAGCTCCAAGGGGAGTTGCTAACGGATAAAACCAACCGGATTATCTATTCGACCGACGCCTCGTCGTACCGCGAAATGCCGCTGGCCATCGTTTTGCCCGCGAACAAGGAAGATATCCGTAGAACCATTCTTTTCGCCGCCCAAAACCACACATCGGTTATTCCCCGCGGTGCCGGCACCTCGCTGGCCGGACAGGTTGTTGGCAATGGAATAGTGGTCGATATTTCAAAGTATCTCGACAAAATCATTGAATTGAATGTGGCCGAACGTTGGGTGAAAGTTGAACCCGGTGTTAACCTTTCGGAACTGAACCTCTTTTTGAAACCCCACGGATTGCAGTTTGGCCCCGAAACCTCGACCACCAACCGCTGTAAACTGGGCGGTATGCTGGGCAACAACTCCTGTGGCCTCCGTTCATTGATTTATGGCAGCGTGCGCGAACACATTCTGGAGGTCGAAGGCTTTCTTGCTGACGGCTCGGAAGTGTTGTTTGCCCCACTCGACAAAGTCGGTTTCGAAGCCAAATGTACCGCCAATCCTGACGCGCTCGAAACAAAGATATACAACCATTTCAAAACCATTCTTTCCGACCGTGCGCTGGTTGAAAAGATTCGCGATGCCTATCCTGAACCGGAAGTGACCCGCCGAAATATGGGCTATGCCGTCGATTTTCTGATGGACAGCGATCCTTTTACCGGCAATGGTATCCCTTTCAACCTCTCGAAATTGTTAGCCGGTTCTGAAGGGACACTGGCTTTTACCACCGCGATGAAAGTAAACCTGATACCACTGCCGCCAAAAGCAAAATGCGTGGTTCCGGCCCACTTCACCTCGCTCGAAGAGGCGCTTCAGGCCAATCTTGTCATTCTGCGCCACCGGCCCAATACGATTGAGCTGATGGACGATATCATCATGGATTGCACCAAAGAGAATATTGCCCAACGCAAAAACCGCTTCTTTATCGAAGGCGATCCCAAAGCCATTCTAATGGTCGAATTTGCGGCCGACACACGCGGGGAGATTGAAGCCATGCATGCCCGCATGGTAGCCGATTTGAACGCTGAAGGGTTGGGTTATCATTTCCCGCTCGTCTTTGGCGATGACAACATTAAGCGGGTATGGGAGCTTCGTACAGCCGGACTAGGCCTGTTATCGAACATCCCAGGCGACAAGAAAGGAGTTACCGTTATCGAAGATACCGCCATTGCCCCTGCCCGACTGCCTGCATTTATAGCTGAATTTAAGGCACTGCTCGGTACCATGGGGTTGAAAAGTGTTTACTATGCCCATATTGCCACCGGCGAACTGCACCTGCGGCCGCTGCTTAACCTGAAAGATGCCGGCGACCAGCAGCGCTATGCCCAACTGGCCGGCGAAGTGGCTGCTTTGGTAAAAAAACATCGTGGTTCCCTTTCGGGCGAACATGGCGATGGCCGTCTGCGCGGTTCGTTTATTCCCTTTATGTATGGCGAAGAGATTTATCAGCTCTTCAAGGATATCAAGCACACTTGGGACCCCCGCAACGTAATGAACCCCGGAAAGATTACCGATGTGCCGCCTATCACCGATAAATTGCGTTACGAACTGACCAACCGCTACCCGGTTATCGATACTGCGTTCGATTTCTCGTCCACTCACGGCTACCTTAGGGCCGTAGAGCAATGCAACGGTTCGGCCGACTGTCGCAAAAGCAGTCTGATTGGCGGCACCATGTGCCCCACCTTTATGGCCACACGCGACGAAGATAAATCGACCCGCGGGCGAGCCAACATGCTGCGTGAATATCTGCACCACAGCGACAACCTGTTTCACAGCCGTGAGGTTTACAAGGTACTCGACCTCTGTATCTCCTGCAAAGGTTGCAAAAGCGAATGCCCGTCGAATGTTGATATGGCCAAAATCAAAGCCGAATTTCTGCAACATTACTACGACAAACATGGTATCCCGCTGCGCGCCCGGTTGGTAGCATGGCTGCCCCGGCTGGGCCATATCGCCATGGCTCTCCGCCCGATAACCAATTTTATGCTTGCGCAGAAATGGGTTAAGCGCATGGTTGGGTTTCATCCCGACAGAAAGATTCCGGCCTACGCCCAACAGAGTTTAATTCGATGGAACAAAAGTAAAGCCACAACTACCGCTGCGAAAGGGAAGGTCTATCTTTTTGCCGACGAGTTTACCAACCTTCAGGAGCCGGGTATCGGCATCAAAGCTATTTTGTTGCTGAACCGCTTGGGATACGAAGTTATCATCCCCAAACATCGCGAAAGCGGACGTACATTCCTCTCGAAAGGTTTTGTTCGCGAAGCCCGAAAAGTGGCCATCGACAATATTCTGCTGCTAAAAGATTTGATTTCGGAACAAACGCCGCTCATTGGCCTCGAACCTTCGACCATCCTCACCTTCCGCGACGAATACCCGGAGCTGGTCCCCGAAAACCTTCGCCGGCAAGCCCATGCCGTAGCCCAAAATGCATTGCTATTCGAAGAATTCTTTGTCCGCGAAAGCGAGAAAGGGAATATTACCCCCGTACAGTTTACCGATGTCCGCCGCGAGATTAAACTGCATGGCCACTGTCAGCAAAAGGCGGTTGCCTCTACCCTGCCCACCAGATTAATGCTTGCTTTTCCGGCCAACTATTCGGTACAGGAAATCAAATCGGGTTGCTGCGGAATGGCCGGTTCGTTTGGCTACGAAAAAGAGCATTACACGCTCTCGATGCAAATTGGCGAAATGGTTCTGTTCCCCGAAGTACGCCAAACCGCTGCCGAAATATTGGTTGCCGCCCCCGGGACCAGTTGCCGTCACCATATCAAAGATGGTACAGGCCGCGTAGCCGTCCACCCGGTCGAGATAATGTTTGAGGCACTGTTGTAGCTGAAAAAAAACACCTCGAATGGAACAAATCCAATCGTTTTCAGTAGACAGTACCAGTCAAACATTCAACGGATTATTCAAATGAAGAAAAAAATCTCAACCATTTTTTCCGTCCTGCTCGGACTAATGCTTATCAACGGCGGGCTCAACAAATTTCTGAACTATATGCCCCCGCCCGACAACCTGCCCGAAGCGATGATGAAAGATTTCGCGGCGCTGATGGAAATATCGTGGCTGATGCCGCTTATCGCGGTTGCCGAAATAATTGGCGGGCTGCTCGTCATTTTCACGCGCACGAGGGCGCTTGGGGCTTTGGTACTCTTTCCGGTAATGGTTGGTATTTTGCTCACCCATATCGTGGTCGACCCGGGCAGCATTGCCATTGTTGTTGTAATGTGGGCCATTTTGCTCTGGATAATGTACGATAACCGCGAAAAATACTATCCGCTGATACGGCTCTAAGCCATGCTTAACTGTAGCCGCAAAGTTTCCGTTCGAAACCAACACAACACCCATCACGGGTAAACCTTCGATGTTAAAGATTAGACCGGCAATATTAAAGGTGAGAACGGCGATATCAAAGGTAATAACGGCATTATTAAAGGTTATAACGGCAATATCAAAGGTAATAACGGCGATATCAAAGGTAATAACGGCATTATTAAAGGTTATAACGGCAATATCAAAGGTAATAACGGCATTATTAAAGGTTATAACGGCATTATTAAAGGTTATAACGGCAATATTAAAGGTAATAACGGCAATATTAAAGGTAAGAACGACAATATTAAAGGTGAGAACGGCAATATTAAAGGTAAGAACGACAATATTAAAGGTAAGAACGGCAATATTAAAGGTAAGAACGGCAATATTAAAGGTAAGAACGACAATATTAAAGGTAAGAACGGCAATATTAAAGGTAAGAACGACAATATTAATGATTAGACCGGCGATATTAAAAGTTAGACTTTCGATGTTAAAGGTTGGACCCGTTGTTACTTTGCCGCAATATGGCTTTCTTTGCGGCTGATTTAAAAAAAGAGCATGATTTCAGTTGACGGATTGGCCGTAGCGTTTGGCGGCACCACACTTTTCAAGGATATCTCATTTGTAATTAACGACAAAGACCGCATTGCGCTGATGGGTAAAAACGGCGCAGGCAAATCGACTTTGCTGAAGATTATTGCCGGGGCACAGGCCCCCACACGCGGCAGGGTGGCTGCCCCAAAAGATGCAGTAATTTCCTATCTGCCGCAGCACCTGATGACCGATAACGACCGTACGGTCTTCGAAGAGACAGCTCAGGCCTTTGCCCATATCCACCGGATGCAGGCCCGTATCGATGAACTGAACCACGAAATGGCCACCCGTACCGACTACGAATCGGAGAGCTATTACCAACTGATTGAAGAGGTTTCGGCCTTAAGCGAAAAATTCTACTCGATTGAGGAGACCAACTACGAGGCCGAAGTAGAGAAAATTCTGCTGGGTCTCGGTTTCGAACGCGAGGAGTTTCAGCGTCCGACCAGCGAATTGAGCGGTGGCTGGCGTATGCGCATCGAGCTGGCCAAGCTTTTGTTGCAGAAGCCCGACCTGATTTTGCTGGATGAGCCGACCAACCATCTCGATATTGAATCGATACAATGGCTCGAAGAGTTCCTCACCAACAGCGCGAAGGCGGTAATGGTTATCTCGCACGACCGCGCCTTTGTCGACAATATCACCACGCGCACCATCGAGGTAACGATGGGACGTATCTACGATTACAAAGTCAACTATTCGAAATATCTCGAACTGCGCAAAGAACGTCGCGAGCAACAACAGAAAGCTTACGATGAGCAACAGAAAATGATTGCCGAAACCGAAGAGTTTATCGAACGGTTCAAAGGCACCTATTCGAAGACCCTTCAGGTGCAGTCGCGGGTAAAGATGCTCGAAAAACTGGAGTTGGTAGAGGTTGACGAAGAGGACACTTCTGCGCTGCGGCTAAAGTTTCCACCGGCCCCGCGCTCGGGTAACTTCCCGGTCATTGTCGATGGAGTATCGAAAAGCTACGACGACAAGCTGATTTTCAAAGACGCATCGCTCTCCATCGAGCGGGGCGAAAAGGTAGCTTTTGTTGGCCGAAACGGCGAAGGAAAATCGACCCTGGTAAAAGCCATAATGAACCAGATTGATTTTGAAGGCAAGCTCTCGCTCGGCCATAACACCATGATTGGCTATTTCGCGCAGAACGAAGCCTCGCTGCTCGACGAAGAAAACAGCGTGTATCAGACCATCGACGATGTGGCCAAAGGGGATATTCGTACCAAAATCAAAGATATTCTGGGTGCCTTTATGTTTGGTGGCGACAGTTGGACCAAGAAAGTCAGGGTGCTTTCGGGTGGCGAACGAACCCGTCTGGCAATGATTAAACTTTTGCTTGAGCCAGTCAATCTGCTGATTCTCGATGAGCCTACCAACCACCTCGACCTGCGAACAAAAGATATCCTAAAAAGCGCTTTGCAGGATTTCGACGGCACCTTGATTCTGGTCTCACACGATCGTGATTTTTTGAGCGGACTGGTATCGAAAGTGTATGAATTTGGCCATAAACAGGTAAAAGAACACCTGGGCGATATCCACGATTTCCTTGAAAAGAAAAAAATGGAAAACTTACGGGAAATTGAAAGAAGATGATGAATTTGGAATGATGAGTTAGGAACGACACGACACCCCAGTTGTTCATTCGACTTACTTTTCCGCTGAAAGTTGCACCACCTTCATCTCGGTCCTGCGGTTTTGGGCGCGCCCTTGTTCGGTGCGGTTGTCGCCTGCCGGCTGCGAATAGCCATATCCGCGACTGACCATTCGCGATGAATCAATCCCACTTTCCTTTAGCCTGACGACAACTGCCTCAGCCCGTTTTTCCGAAAGGGTGATGTTATGGGCTTCGCTACCGGTAAGGTCGGTATGGCCGCCAATTTCAATTTTAAGCGTAGGGTTTTGCTGCATAAAGGCAACAATTTCGGCAAGCTGGAGATCCGATTCCGGCTTCAGTTGCCACGAGTCGGTAGCAAAAAAGATATTGGAGAGTACGGTAGATTTATTCAGTTCAATTTTTTCCAGTCCAATTTCGAGAGTCAGCGGGTCATTAACGGAATGAATATCCTGCAGGTCGAAATGGAAAGAGCGAAAAAGATAACCGGGCTGCGAGATACTTAATCCGTACAATTTGCCTGCCGGCAGACAAAAGAGAAACTCCCCGTCGTTTTCGAACGGGTAGATATGGCGCACCGGCAGTTGGTCGTTCAGATTATTCAACAACAAATCGGGTTTTAGCAACGCTTTGTTTTGGGCATCGACTACACGGCCTTTCACATAAGCAACTTTTCCGGGTTGAACCATTTCGGGCAAATTGAAAAAGAGAATGTCGCGCCCCTGCGTCATTTCGTTATCGGCAGTGTACCAGGCTTTGCTACCGGAGACCTCTACCACCAGCCCCTCCTCATGGCCATGGGTATTGATGGGGAAACCCAGATTGAGCACCGAATCGGTTGTTGCTCCGGTAATCTCTGTTTTAAATAGGTCGGCACCACCCATTCCGGGCCAGCCATCCGAAGCAAAATAGAGCGAACGGCCATCGGCATGGATAAAAGGCGAAAAGTCGTTACCCGAAGTATTGACAACTTCCACATTGGTCACTTTCCCGTAAACCGGTAACCCTTCGGGGGTAACACCCAGCTTCTCGGCCCGCCAGATATCCATTTTGCCTTTTCCTCCTGCCCTGCTGCTGACAAAGTAGAGAAAACGTCCATCGGCAGAGATAGCGGGTTGCGACTCCCATGATTTGCTATTGACGGGTTCGCCAAGGTTTACCGGCTCGCTCCACGTTCCTTTTTGATTGACCGACATATAGATATCGCAGCTTCCTAATCCATCGCTACGGTTACATGCCGTGAAAAAGAGCAATCGCCCGTCAGCCGAGAGAGACTGAGCCCCCTCGTTATCGTCGCTGTTGACTGGTGGCCCCAGCAGGACAGCGGTTTGCCAGTTTGCACTGTCGCAAACAGAGATCCAAAAATCCTCCTGAGGTTGGGCAATGGTACGCCCCAGCGAATCGGCTTTCACCAGGCGGGTAAAAACCAAACGGTTAGCCTCGCCATTCAGGCTTGGCCAATATTCGTCGTTGGCACTATTAATGGCTGTTCCCGGGTTAACGGGTCGAAAAGCAACCGGATGGTCTGCCGCTTTAGCCGCAAAGGCATAGCAGGCTTTCAAGGCTTGTTCTTCGACTGTAAGATTGGTTTTAAGCCGGTTATAGTTGTCGAAGCTGAGTTTTGCCGTGGCATAATCGCCCTTGAGATAAAGTAATTCCGACAGAAACTTGTATCCGTTGGGATATTGATCTCCCGAAACTTGAAGCCCATCGGTCAACATGGCCACCTCTTCATCAAAACGATTATCGGCATGGTAAATATCGGCCAGCGCAAAATAGGCCAAATAAAAACCGGGGTCAGTTTTGATAAGTTGTTGCAACATGGCAGCCGACTTTTTTGCATCTCCTTCTCGGTAGCTTTGTAGTGCCTCGTTGTAACTGATCGTTGATTTGGAAAGCGGTTTAGCCTTTGGCTGTGCGGGAAGAGAAAGGGAGGCCAGCCAAACGGTAGTCAACAATAAAATATATCGAATGGAGAATGTCATCAATTGGTTTTTATAATCGTTCCGCTAAAGTACAATTTAGGCGTTAACTGTCAAACAGAGCAACAAGAAGGTGTAGCGGCAAGAGAGTTAAACGGTGAAATCAAGTATATTAATTCACCATTAATTTTAGGTTTAGCAGGGGCTTCAGGTTCGAAATGCGGTATAAATTCATTATCTTCGCCATGAAAATTCAAATGTTATTTATTAATCTCAAATTCTGATATTAAAATGGCAATTAGCTACAAAGAATTAGGTTTGGTGAACACCAAAGAAATGTTTGCCAAAGCGGTTGCAGGCGGATATGCTATTCCGGCTTTCAACTTCAACAATATGGAACAGTTGCAGGCCATCATCAAAGCTTGTGTTGAAACCAATTCGCCGGTCATCCTTCAGGTATCTAAAGGAGCCCGTGAATATGCCAACCAGACATTGTTGCGTTATATGGCGCAAGGAGCTGTTGAGTACGCCAAAGAAATCAGTGGCGGCGCAGGTATCCCGATTGTTCTCCACCTCGACCATGGCGACAGCTTCGAAACCTGTAAAGCTTGTATCGATTCAGGCTTCTCTTCAGTTATGATTGATGGTTCGCACCACCCATACGAAAAGAATATCGAATTGACCAAACAGGTTGTTGAATATGCTCACGCCCGCGGCGTAACTGTAGAAGGCGAACTGGGTGTTTTGGCCGGTATCGAAGACGATGTGGTAGCAGCCAAATCGGTTTATACCCAGCCCGATCAGGTTGAAGATTTCGTGAGCAAAACCGGTGTTGACTCACTGGCAATCTCTATTGGTACTTCACACGGAGCCAACAAATTCACACCTGCACAGTGTACCCGTAACGAAGATGGCGTATTGATTCCGCCACCGCTCCGTTTCGACATCCTTGAAGAGATCGAAAAACGCCTTCCCGGCTTCCCGATTGTTCTTCACGGTGCCTCTTCTGTTCCTGCCGATCTCGTTAAATCAATCAACGAAAATGGTGGGGCATTGAAAGATGCAGTAGGTATTCCTGAATCGCAACTTCGCAGGGCGGCGGCTTCGGCAGTTTGCAAAATTAACATCGACTCAGATGGTCGTTTGGCAATGACTGCTGCTATTCGTAAAGTATTCGCCACCAATCCGGCCGAATTCGACCCACGTAAGTACCTCGGTCCTGCACGCGAATCGCTGAAAGAGTTGTACAAAGCCAAAATCGTTAACGTATTGGGCTCAAACAACGCATCGAAATAAGCGTTATAAATTCATAAAAAGAGCTGTCTCCAATTGGGGGCAGCTTTTTTTTTACACCTAGCCGTGCTAAAAAGGTCACTTAAAATTTGTTTTTTTTTATTTTTTTCTAATTTTGAGAAGAGTTGATTTTCACTGCCGTACAAACAACCAACTTGCACAAAGGACAGCTTATGCTTACCGACACTTTGACAGTGACTAAATGCAAATTGCAAAACAAAATGGAATGGAGAAAAGAATAGTTGGCACCTTGCACGATGAAATTTCGCGAGGGGTAAAGAAGGAGGATAATCAACCTGATATTCCGACAGAATTGAATCTTTTACCGGAAGATATAGGTGCTTTGCAGCATAAAGTTCTTGAACTCATGCACGAGCAGGAAAAGACTCAACAGGAATTGAACCATTACAAAAGATTGGTTGACAATATCGTTGATGTTGTTTGGCAATACAATTACTCCAAAGGTAAAATAACCTATATCAGTCCATCCATTTTCCAGATGTGCGGCTATCAACCAGACGAGATCCTAACCATCAATTCAAACAACCTGATGCCCCCCGAATCGTGGCAGAAAATTGCTGAATTGGAAAACCTCTTTAGCCAACGCGGCAAACTTGCCAGCCATGAACCAAGCGTACTCAATCTTGACATGGCCCATTATCACAAACTGGGTCATACAATTTGGATTGAGACCACCATTAGACTAATTACGGATAGTGAAGAGAATATCATCGAAGCCATTGGTGTAAGCCGTGATATAAATCAGTGGAAAAAAGATCAGCGGAAAATGGCTTTTTATGCCGAAGAACTTGAAAAAATCAATCTGGTCAAAGATCGGTTTTTCTCGATTATCGCCCACGAACTGCGCGGCCCGGTAGGCAATATGGACAATTTTCTCGAATACCTTATCCGCAATTACGATTTACTGCAAAAAGGAAACCTGCTTGACGATATTCAATTAATCAAAGAGTCGTCGCAATCGGTTTACGATCTGTTGGAGCGGCTTTTGGTGTGGGCACGTTCGCAAAAAAGCGAAATTGCGTTCACGCCGAAAATGCACAATATTTCACGGATTGTCGATTCGAACGCAAAACTTTACAGTATTGCTCTTAACGATAAAAAAATCAGGGTTGTCAATAATATATCGCCCGATATTGTTGCTTATTTTGATTACGATATGATTAAAACAGTCATTCGAAACCTGATTAACAATGCAATTAAGTTTTCGCATATGGGTGGCGAAATTATCGCCTCAGCCAAATTTTTCAGCAAAGATATGTTGGTTATCAGCATTAAAGACAGTGGTATTGGGATTGACAAAAAAACAGCCGAAAACCTTTTCAGGCTTGATGTGAACCAAAACAGCAGGCCAGGAACAAAAGGGGAAAAAGGGACAGGACTGGGTCTGATTCTTTGCAAGGATTTCGTTAAAAAACATGGCGGGAACATTTGGATTGAAAGCGAAAACGGAGCCGGGAGCTGTGCCAGCTTCACCATTCCGGTCGATCACAACTAAAGAATAATACCCTGAATTATAACTATTCGAAAATGAAAAAACAGCCGCTATTCTGATCGCTTTAGTTATCGGGTCGGAAAAAAATACTACGGCATTCAAGCAAAAAAGGCTGTAAATCGTATAATTTACAGCCTTTTTCGTGATCCAACTTGGACTCGAACCAAGAACCTACAGCTTAGAAGGCTGTTGCTCTATCCATTGAGCTATTGGACCATTGCTAATGCGGTGCAAAAATAGAAAAAAACGCTCAACAAGAAAGTTGCGGGGCGTTTTTTTCTGTTTAATCGTGGTTTATACCATGAAAATATTACGCTCGGCACATTGTTTTACCATCTCATCGGGCCAAATGCTTGCCTGGACTTCGCCAATATGGGCTTTCCGTAGGAAGAACATACAAAGGCGTGACTGACCAATACCACCACCAATGGTAAGCGGAAGCTCATCTTTCAATAACTTTTTGTGGAAGAACAACTCCTTACGTTCCTGAGCACCCGAAATCTCCAACTGCTTAAGCAAAGCCTCCTTGTCGACCCGGATACCCATCGAAGATAATTCAAACGGCTGCTCCAGTACCGGATTCCAGACCAAAATATCGCCGTTCAGGCCCAAAAAACCATCACTGTTAGGCGTTGTCCAGTCATCATAATCAGGAGCACGGCCATCGTGAATTTCACCATTCGTAAGTTTTCCTCCAATACCTATAATGAATACCGCACCATGCTCTTTGGTGATTTCGTATTCCCGCTGTTTGGGTGTCAGTTTTGGAAATTTTGCCAGTAACTCTTCTGCATGAACGAAATAAATTTCTTCCGGCAATATCGGTTTAATCGTCGGATAATTTTCATAGACAATAAATTCGGTGCGAAGCAAAACCGCATAAATCTGCTTGACAACCTTTTTCAAAGTATCGACATTGCGTTGCTTGGCCGAAATCACTTTTTCCCAGTCCCATTGATCGACGTAGAGTGAATGAATATTCGATAGCTCTTCGTCGGGCCTGATGGCATTCATATCGGTATAAAGTCCATAGCCAGTGGGGATTCCATAATTGGCAAGCATCAGTCGTTTCCATTTGGCCAGCGACTGAACCACTTCGGCTTGCTCACCCCCCATATCCTTTACGGCAAACGAGACTGCCTTTTCGATACCGTTAAGATCGTCGTTAATACCGGTACCTTTTTTAACAAATAGTGGTGCGGTTACCCTGCGGAGGCGAAGTTCGGCCGAAAGGTTCTCCTGAAAAAAATCTTTGATAAACTTAATGGCTTTTTCGGTCTGTTTCAGATCGAGTTTTGCCTTATAATTCTCCGGGAAAATTAGTTTCATCTTATGGTTAAATTAATTCATTGATTTTTAAACGAAGGCAAACTTAAAAAGTTTTCTTTATCAAACCACAATTCAGTCAATTAGTTTGAAGGCATTGAAAAATACATATAAATGGCAAATGTTGCCAGCCAGTGTGTTCCCATATAGTTTTCGGTAACTACATGAGGTAAAGCGCTCTCTGCATGGCGATAAGCCGCCTCTTTGAGTTGTAGGGCCATCGTGCTCTCTGGCTCCAGAGCAGCGGCAACACTGAACATACACCATCCGCGGCTCAGATTTAACCCGTCGAGATGAACGCCAGTCGGATCTTCACGGGCTGTAACTTTAGCCGGATAAGAAAGATTAATAGGCAGCTCGGGCATAAAACGGGCAAACCAGCTATTGAACTCATTTGGAGGTAGAACACGTCTCATCAAATCGGCCACCATCAGCGAAGGCGAAAGAAAATCATCGCCTTCGGGTTCCCACGAAGCAGGAATATTCTGGTCGTTGCCAAAATAAAAAAGGCTGCGCTCAGTCAGCATTGCTTCAAAATCCTTGTCCCCAACCGTTCGGGCATAATCAATTGCAAAAGAGAGCCCCAGCGCCGTATTGGCATGCACACCCCTTCGCAACGGATAATTCAACTTCGGGAGGTACTTTTTGTAATTGGCTACAATTTGTTGCTCCAACGGGCGGAGAGCCACATACCATTTCTCGCCTATCGGGTTGTTCCATGTCGCCAGCTCTTCGCTAAGTTTCAATAACCAGGCCCAGCCATACGGGCGTTCAAAACTGGCCCTGTCGGGTGCCTGAAAATATTCGACCTCGCGTTGGATATTCTCAGGGGTGAGATTTTTATCGATAGCTGCCATGATTGAATCACGACTCGGAAACGATGGATATTCTTTCAGTATTTTAACCAGCAACCAGTGACCATGCACTGACGAATGCCAGTCGTAACAGCCATAAAAAGCTGGATGTAATTGCGATGGTGTACCAACATCGCGACCATTTTGCATGGTGTGCGAAATATGGTTGGCATATTCGTTCGAGATACACGAAAAGGCCAAACGGGCCAAACGACTGGCTGTTTCAACATTTAAAGGAGGCAAAGTATTACTGCGTCCCGAAACGTTTATCTGGGTAATAAATAAGATAACAATCAACAATATAGCTTTCATACCAAAATATTTATTCAACCATAATCTCGAGTCCGTCGAATCCAGGTTCAACGCCTTTAGGGAGTTTAGATAATAAATCGACATGCTTCCCGATACCGTGACTCATGTGGGTAAGATAAGCCTTGACCGGTGCGATTTGCTCAATCAAAGAAAGCGCCTCACTAAGGCTTAGATGCGAAATATGGCTTTTGATCATTAACGCACAGATCACCAATACCTCCACGCCTTGCAGTTTAGCAAGCTCTTCGGGTTCGATGCGGTTAAAGTCGGTCAGATAGGCAAATTTCCCAAAACGGAAACCGTAAACCGGTAATTTATGATGATATAACCTGACGGGAATTATTTGAAACGGACCCAGTGAAAGCAAGGAACCGTCAAGTTGAAGGAGGTTCATTGACGGCGTTCCCGGATATTTGTTTTCAGCAAAGGCATAATTAAAAATGGTACGCAGATTATCAGCAACACGCTTCTCGCAATAGATATCCATTGGCGACGACTGAAACCAATTAAAACTTCGGATATCGTCCAGTCCAAAAATATGATCGGCATGGGCATGTGTCAGTAGTAACGCGTTGAGTGTTTTTACACGATACGTCAACATTTGCTGCCTAAAATCGGGACCGGCATCAATGACCACTCTGAAATCTTCCGTTTCAATCATCACCGAACTCCGCAAACGTTTATCGCGCGCATCGACTGAATGGCAAACTTCACAATCACATGCAATTACAGGAATACCTTGCGAGGTTCCAGTACCCAAAAGCGTTATTTTCATTTTTCGGTTTCGTTGTGTACCAAACTTACATCAAAAATCGATGTCTCCGATTTGGTTTTGCATTTTCCGGCAAAATTGATTTTAATGGCTACTTTTGTGAAAAATTGCAGTATGGCCAAAATATATCTGATTCCGGTCACCTTGGGTGAATCGTCGGTCGAAAAGGTTATTCCTTCTGATATCAAAACAATTGTCAGTGGAATTAAATTCTTTATTGTCGAAAATATTCGCTCGGCCAGAAGGTTTTTGAAGAAAATCAATCCGGAAATCAATATCGATGAACTAGATTTTAAGGAACTTAATGAGCATACTCCCGCTCGGGGAATTGAACAGTTTCTGGAGCCACTGGCCAAAGGCGCTGATATTGGAATTATTTCGGAAGCCGGATGCCCTGGAGTAGCCGATCCTGGTGCCGATGTAGTAAAAATTGCCCATCAAAAAGGGTTCACGGTGGTTCCCTTAGTCGGCCCGTCTTCCATCCTGCTATCGCTGATGGCTTCGGGAATGAATGGGCAAAACTTTGCTTTTATAGGTTATCTTCCCGTTAAGCCAGTTGATAGAAACAAAGCCATCAGAGAGTTAGAAAAACGCTCATTTTCAGAAAGACAGACCCAAATTTTTATCGAAACACCTTATCGAAACAATAAGTTAATCGACGATTTGCTGGCCAACTGTCAAAGTCAAACACGGCTTTGTATTGCCGCCGATATTACACTCGACACTGAGATGATAAAAACAGCCACCATTGCCGACTGGAAAAAAACTAAACCCGACATAAACAAACGCCCGGCAATATTTCTGTTGCAGAAGGATTTTTAAACGGATGTTGACGGGGTAAAAGCGCCTAAATTGTCGAGCATCCTGAACTCATGTTCGAAATTGGGGGTAAAAACCGCTTTTCCAAGCTTATCTTTGATTTCGTCAAATGACCAAAACCGGCCTTCATCAACCTCGTCAGAGTGAACGTTAATACCTGCACTGTCGTGTGTGACGAACGTAAAAACAAGTTCCGATTCAATTTCCGAATCCCAACGGTAACGCAATGCCAGTTTTGCTTTAAAATCAGTCAAGCCAATCTCTTCCAATGCTTCGCGCCTCAGCGATGTTTCCAACGCTTCACCAAAAGCAATATGGCCACCTACTGCCGTATCCCACTTGCCGGGCTGAACCAGTTTGGTTATCGGCCGTTTTTGTAAAAAAAGTGAACCATCAGGGCCAATCACCTGTAAGTGCACTACCGGATGAAGCAACATCCTGCCATTGTGACATTCCGAACGTAACGATTTTCCAATGGTATTGCCCTGATCATCAACCACTGGCAACCACTCTTCGGGATCAATCAACTGCTTCTCAATCATGATACTTCACTTCAGCCGTTTTATTGTAGTCATCAGTTGAATTCATAAAAAACCACCTTCGGGCACCAACAATCGAAGAAAGTTCAACAATTGAGGAGACGAAGATGGTTTTTTATCTGCCCGGAAACCGTCAAGGATTCTAAACAGATATTCAGTTAGCGTATTAAATCGCGCATGGTTTTCGAAATCTCAGGGATTTCATCATCCTCACGATAGACTTTATATAATTCTACATAAAACACCAACGTTGAATATCGGGGAATATAACCGGTAGTGGTAGAACCATATCCCAAACTGGAGGGAATAATCCATTTGGCTTTGCCGCCATCTTTCATATACTTGATGGCTTCGTCCCAACCGGTAATAACCTGACCTGCACCTACTGTGAAGGTAAATGGCTCATAAGTTCCTGAGCTATCGAATTGATAACCGTCCTGAATACCTACAGTGTCATTTTCTTCAATCAAATAGCCTTTATAAAAAACCTTAACGATATCGCCGGCCACGATGGAATCTTTGGCAGCATCACCAGCAACTTCTTCGATATAATAGAGACCCGATGGTTTAGGGTCAACATCAGAGTGATATTTGGCAATATATTTTTTGAGCAACTCTTTTTCGTTATCCCTGAGCTCCTGGTTATTCGTTTTTTTACACGAGGTAAATGCAAGAACAACTGCGGTCGTGATAAAGAGTATTTGAATAAATCGTAATTTCATTTTCTGCTATTTGATGCTTTGCGAAGCCAGGCAATAAGCCTTGCAACACTCCATTTTTATTGTATCCATGCAAAATTAATCTTTTTTCGCTGAGCTACAAACCGACACTGGAATCAATCCAAGAGTTCATTCTTTAACAGTTCAGCATAATCGGGCAAAAGTGCTTTAAATTTCTTAACGACTTCTGCAAGCGGCAACTTCGATTCACCACCGGCAGCGTTTCGATGTCCTCCACCATCGAAATGAACCGCAGAGAACTCGTTGGCCGGAAAGTTACCTTTTGATCGGAAAGAGGCTTTTACCAAATCATCTTTTTCGATAAAAAAAGCAGTAAAAACAACTCCTTTTATGGAAAGCGGATAATTGACAAACCCTTCAGTATCGCCAACTTGAAAATTGTAACGCTCCAATTCATCTTTCGACAACCAGATAACTGCCGAACGCATCTCAGGAAAAACCTCCATCTTTTCCGAAAGGCAATAACCGAGTAAACGCATCCGCTTCTCAGTAAAATTATTGAAAATCGTTTCATTAACCTTCTCTTTATCTGCCCCTTTCGAAATCAGGCGAGCAACGGTTTCGTAAAGCTCTGGACGCGAAGCATTGTGGTTAAACGAACCGGTATCGGCAATAATGCCTGTCAATAACGCATTAGCCCCCATCTTGTCAAGATGGCCATCAAGCCCCGATTCGAGCAGAAAAGCGGTAACCAACTCGGAAGTCGAACTAAAATGGGTTTCAGAAAACTGGTATTCGGCCTTAATTGTTGAATCCGGGTGATGATCTATCAATACCAATGGTTTGTATATTGAATCGATGTATCGGTGAAGTTTTCCAAGCCGCTTCATATCATTAAAATCGAGAAAGAAAAGAATATCGCATTGGGATATTGCCTGCTCGGCAACCGATTGGTTCTCTTCGTAAACCATCGATTTGATTCCTTTACATAGCCACCGGAAAGTTTCCGGAAAAGCATTGGGGAATATTACGGTCGTATCGAAACCCGCATTTTGCAAGGCACGTCCCAATCCCAGCGATGAACCAACAGCGTCGCCATCGGGATTAACGTGGGGAATAATCACAATCCGCTTCACGTTTTTGAACAAACGCTCACTCACCTGTTTACAAAGTATTGCATCAATTTTCACCGGATTTTTTTTTGACAGTGGCAAATATATCATAAATGTCAACATTTTGAATGAAAATCGAGAACAAACGAACGTAAACTTTTACGCCAAAGCTGGATAAGAATATCGAAAAAAGTATATCGAAAAAGTTTGGTCTGTAACATATTTCGCCTATTTTTAAATGTTGAATTTTGAAATAATTTTTAATATCATACAATTATGGCAGGAAATATCACATTTACAATGATTAAGCCTTGTTCAGTAAGCAAGAACCACACAGGCCCAATCCTGAAAATGATCAACGAACGTGGTTTTAGGATTAAAGCAATGAAACTAACCCGGTTGACGCGTGAAAAAGCAATCGAATTTTATGCCATTCACTCCGAAAAATTCTTCTTCGACGAACTGGTCGATTTTATGTCGTCAGGGCCCATTGTTGCCGCTATTCTTGAAAAAGACAATGCCATTGCTGATTTCCGCGAATTGATTGGCAGTACCAATCCGGCCAATGCTGCTCCTGGAACAATTCGTCAACTTTTCGCCGAATCGTTCACGGCCAATGCGATTCATGGTGCCGACAGCGATGAGAATGCCCGCCGCGAAGGATCATTCTTCTTCTCTGAACTCGAAATGTATTAAACGAAAACGATAAAATAGAAAAGGGAGCTCTGTGGCTCCCTTTTTATTTTGGTCCGAAAAGCAGGCATACCGGCTTCTGCGCATTGATTTCATCAATAAAAGTGAGCTTCCCGCTGAGGACATCACGTTTGAATGATACAATGTTATTGCTGTTCTGATTGGCGACCAGTAAATAATCACCGTCAGGCGATAGCGTGAAATTTCTTGGGGTTTCGCCTCGTACCGGTTCCTGCCCTATTAATTTCAATTCGCGGCCACTTGGTGAAACCTCAAAAATGGCAATCGAATTCAACCCTCTGTTTGACACATACAAAAAGCGGCCATCAGGCGAAAGATGAATATCCGCACATGTATTCTCCGATTTAAAATCTTCAGGCAAGGTGGATACCGCCTGGAGCAGTTTAAAACTTCCGTCATCGGCCAATATTACCGGAGCAACCGTGCAAGTAAGTTCATTCACCACATAAAGCATCTTTTTTTCGGGATAAAAGGCCAAATGTCTCGGTCCGCTTCCGGGTGGTAGTTTAATTTCAGGATATTTACACACCACTAATTTCCGTGAAACAGTATCTATTCCATAAATTTTCACCTTATCAATTCCAAGATCTGCAACAAATGCCCGATTGGCACCTGGCTCAAAATAAGCACTGTGTACATGAGGCTTTTCCTGACGTTTTGCATTTAGGCCTTTACCAAAGTGTTGCTTTACGTTAAGCGTATCAGAAAGCATTCCCTGTTTGTCGATTTCGAAAAGGGCAACAGTTCCGCTGGTGTAATTCGCGGCCAAAACATACCCATCAGGATTGACTGAAACAAAACAGGGATGTGCACCACCGCTATATACTTTATTCAGCGAAGTAAGCGTTCCTTTTTCGCCAACTGAGAATAATTCGATATAACTCACTGGTGTTTCGGTGTTTTCAATCACTTCGTGAACGGCTATCATCTTTTTCCCGTCACCCGTTATTGCAAGATAAGATGGATTTTCGGACATTGCTGAAAGTCCATCAAAATGAAGCATTCCGCTCTGTATGTCCAACCCGAAACGATAAATACCTTCGCTTTCACCGTCGGTGTAGGTTCCCACAAAAAAGTGACGAATATTTTCTGTTTCCTGAGCTATAACTGCATGAAGAGTCAGCCCCAAAACAACCATTAGCAATATTTTTTTCATTATCTTGAAATTAGTGGTTCTTCAGAATCAGTCTTGACAAAACCGGAAAATGATCGGAAATAACACGCCCGTCGGCTTTTAAATCATTCAAAACATGATACTCAGCCACGTCAACAATCTGGTTCACAAAAATATAATCAATTCGCTCTGTCGGTATTACATCTGGTTTAAAACCATTAAAAGTTCCGTCAGTGCCGGTAGGTTTTGCCTTTGATACCTGTCTCGAATCCGACATCTGTTTTACAATCAACTGAATCGGCAATTCATCAGGCGTAAGATTAAAATCGCCGGTTAAAATCACCGGTTTATCCTTCAACGCTAATTCATTTATTTTCTGAAGAATCAGATTGGCAGATTCGGCCCGGGCTTTCACACCAATATGGTCGAAATGAGTATTGAAAACACAAAAACACTGACCGGTTGCTTTATCTTTCAGTTCGGCCCACGAACAAACACGGTTCAGCGCAGCATCCCAACCTTTTGATGGAATTTCCGGCGTTTCCGACAACCAAAAAGTTCCACCATCAAGTAGTTCGAAACGCGATTTTAGAAAGAAGATTGCCGAAAACTCACCTTTTTCCTTACCGTCATCACGTCCGGCTCCCACCGACTGATATTCCGGCATTCCTTTTCTTAAATCATTCATTTGGTCAATAAGCGCCTCTTGAACACCAAAAATGTCAGCCTGATACATTTTTAGCTGATCCATTACAGCCTCTTTTCGGTAAGGCCAGCCGTTTAGTTCGTCAGATGGCGTATTCAGCCTGATATTATATGAAATTACGTTCAGGGTGGTCTGTGCACTCGCAATTGGCAAAACCATTGTCAATAAAAAAAATCCAATCAGATATTTTGTCATGGTTATTTTTTCGGAAAGGTAAGCAATTCGATGCAGAATCTGAATAAAAAAGCCCTCTTCCCGAAGGAAAAGAGCCTCTTCAAATTCAAAACCAGTAAAATCTATTTCATCAATTCGACACTTCGCTTGACAAAATTACTGAGTGCTTCGCCGCGCAACATATTGTTAGCCAATAAAGCGAGGTCAACAAGTTGTTTGGCTAAATCGTTCTGCAGCCCGAAATCTTCAAGGCTTTTTCGTTTTTGCTCTTCAACTTCGGCAATTTTGATTTCGGTTTCTTGCAACAAATCTTTCTCATCCTGCGGAATCTCTTCTTCTTTCTTACCTTCTTTAAGTTTAACCAACGACTCCTTCTCACTTTTGTACTTGGCAATTTCGCCGTTAAACCTGCCCAATTCTGACGATAAAACAGTGTGTTTTTCATCGATAACACGTTTTACCAACGGATGGGAAATATTAACAACCAGATTGTAACTATCAGGCATTTCGCCATAGAAACTCATTCCTGCCTGCATTTTCGACATATCTTTCATGCGGCGCATAAACTCGTTCTGGGTAATTACCATTGGTACACCGGCTTCGCCCATATCTTGAAAATCGACTATAAAATTTATCTTTTCTTTAGGCACAATCGCTTGAAATATGGGGCTTAACTCATTTTTCTCATCAACTGAAAGCGATTTTTCGGTATGATTTTCCTTGACAATCAATTTATCAACGACATCACTGTCAACACGGACAAAATGAGTAGTCGGGAATTTCTGTTCGAAATGGTTGAGTAGCGGTGTTGAAAGTACATCGTCCATCAGCAACACATCGTATCCCTTGTTTTTAGCCGCTTCGATAAAGGTATACTGTTCATCGGTGTTGGTGGCATAGAGGTAAACCAGCCGATTGTCTTTATCGGTCTGATTGGCTTTAATCAGGTTCTCATATTCTTCCCATGTGAAGTTTTTTCCATCAGTATTGGTAAACAAGAAGAATTTCAATGCCTTTTCATAAAATTTTTCATCAGTCAACATTCCATATTCAATGAAAAGTTTCAGGTCGTTCCACTTTTGTTCCAACTCTGAACGTTTATCTTTGAAGATTTCCTGTAACCTGTCGGCCACTTTTTTGGTAATGTGGCTGCTGATTTTTTTCACATTAGAATCGCTTTGCAGATACGAACGTGATACATTCAACGGAATATCGGGTGAGTCGAGAACGCCATGCAGCAGCGTAAGAAATTCTGGCACAATTCCTTCAACAGAATCGGTCACAAAAACCTGATTGCAGTAAAGTTGTATTTTGTTCTTTTGAACTTCGAAATTATTTTTCAGTTTGGGGAAATAAAGAATACCCGTAAGGTTAAACGGATAATCGACATTCAAATGAATGTTAAATAGCGGCTCATCGCCATACGGATAAAGCTTCTGATAGAAATTATTGTAATCTTCGTCTTTAAGGTCAACCGGTTTTTGAGTCCAGGCCGGGTTTGTGTCATTTATCTGATTATCATCTTCTGTATCAATATATTTACCATCTTTCCACTCTTTCTTACGGCCGAAAACTACCGGTATGGCTAAGAATTTGCAGTATTTGTTTAGCAATTCCGATATACGGTTCTCTTCGAGAAACTCAACCGATTCGGCATTAATGTGCATAATAATATCTGTACCAACATGCTCTTTTTCTGTCTCTTCAAGAACATATTCAGGCGAACCGTCACAAACCCAACGAACCGCTTTCGCATTGTCCTGATATGATTTTGTTACAATTTCAACCTCTTCTGAAACCATAAACGACGAATAAAAACCCAATCCAAAATGACCGATAATGGCGTTGGCATCATTTTTATATTTCTCAAGAAACTCATTTGCTCCCGAAAAGGCAATCTGGTTAATATATTTTTCGACCTCTTCAGCAGTCATTCCAATACCGTTATCAGATACAGTAATGGTTTTGGCCTCTTTATCGACTGAAATACGAACTTTCAGCTGGTCAATATTGCCTTTATATTTTCCTGAAGAAGCCAGAATTTTAAGCTTCTGTGTGGCATCAACTGCATTCGAAACAATCTCCCTGAGGAAGATATCGTGGTCGGAGTAAAGAAATTTCTTGATAATCGGGAAGAGGTTTTCACTCGAAACGCCAATTTTTCCTTTCATAACACAATATTTATGGTTTTAAATGAATTAAAATTTTGCCTTTTGTCGAGCAAAGTATGTGCCAACAACCCGTTTATGACGATATGTCAGCCACGAAAAGGGATTTCAGGCCAAAACAGTTGTCATGGCTGAAAGATTGACATTAAAAAATAATGGGGATAAAAAAACCTCAACCGGGCTGGATTGAGGATTAGGCACGGGAGGAGCGACTCGAACGCCCGACACTCGGTTTTGGAGACCGATGCTCTACCGACTGAGCTACACCCGTTTGGGCGGAGAGAGAGGGATTCGAACCCCCGGTACCTCGCAGTACAACGGTTTTCAAGACCGCCGCAATCGACCACTCTGCCATCTCTCCTTGTTTGCGTGTGCAAAAGTAAACCTTTTTTCTATTCAGCCAATAGTTCGACAAAAAAAATCAAATCTTTTTATGATAAAAAAAAGTTAAAAATATTTTGATTTTATCTTTTATCTTGTGAATTTAGTGCTGAAAACATTGGGAATTTGAATTTTAAGCTTAATATTTTCAAACAACTACAGACACAAAAAATTGACCTTGAAAAATAACCCGAAGAACAGATAATTACATAATATCTTTCGAAACAAAAATTTATCATTTTTTTAACCTTTTACACTATGAACAAAGCGCAATTAATTGATGCAGTGGCTACTGAAGCCGGTTTAACTAAAGCTGATGCCAAAAAAGCACTTGATGCTTTTGTAAAAACTACAACCGAAGCATTGAAACAAGGTGATCGTTTGTCACTGGTTGGTTTTGGTTCTTTCTCTATTTCTGAACGCCCTGCACGTCAGGGACGCAACCCTCAGACTGGAGCAAAAATTAAAATCGAGCAGAAAAAGGTCGTTAAATTCAAAGCAGGCAGTGAGCTTACTGATGCTGTTCAATAACGAACCTGAGATTCAGCAATTAAAAAGGGAGCAAATTTGCTCCCTTTTCTTTTTCTTTGTACCAATGAAATTTGAATTAATTGCATTCCTCTCTTCATTTCTGACAAAAAAAAGAAATGATTTGTTCAACAAAGTATTGGAGCAGAGAAGCCAATATATTACTGTGGTTCTTGAAGACATCAACCAAGGGCAAAATGCAGGTGCGGTATTGCGAACTTGCGATTGTCTGGGTATCCAGAATATATTTGTAGTCGAAAACCATAATCACTTTAAAATCGACCGGGAAGTAGCTTTAGGGGCATCAAAATGGTTGACCATTCGTCATTTTCATGCCGAAAAGGATAAAATTGAAAAGGAACCAAATGATAACCATTCAAAAACCTGCATTGAGACGCTCAAAAATGAAGGATATCGAATTTTAGCCACTACTCCTCACGAATCGGGTGTTCCTCCCGAAAAGATAGACCTTAGCAAAGGAAAAATTGCAATTGTATTTGGCTCAGAAGTCAATGGTATTTCCGATACTTTCAGAGATCAGGCCGACGAGTTTATCCGCATCCCTATGTATGGTTTTACCGAAAGCTACAATATATCGGTTTCCGCAGCTATTATTTTGTATCAGTTAAATCAACAACTTCGCGAATCAAAAATCGATTGGACACTTAGTGCCGATGAAAAAGAATCAATCAGGCTCGAATGGTTGCGGCGCAATTTGAAAAGAGCCCGCCAGCTCGAAGAAAAATTTTATCAGGAACGACAAATACTCAGTAATGAAAAATAAACCATTTAATTATAAAGTTGAACATTTTGCCGACATTAAAGTCCTGCGTTATCGTATTGATGGGTTCGAAAAACTGACGCTTCGGCAAAAATGCTACAGCTACTATTTGGGTAAAGCCGCTTTATGTGGTCGCGATATACTATGGGATCAAAATAATCGATACAATCTTCGCATCAGAACCGTTCTGGAGACGATTTACACCACCTACAGCGGAGATAGAAGCACGCTCCAATTTATTAAATTTGTTACCTACCTGAAACGGATTTGGTTTTCAAACGGAATTCACCACCACTACTCCACCGATAAATTCGCCCCAGATTTCAGTATTGAATATTTTCATTCATTGGTTGCCGCCTCAGCATGGCCCCATTTCCCCGGTGGAGATAGGAATGCAGCTGCCACAATTGAACAAATATCACCTGTAATTTTCGACCCGTCAATTGAGGCCAAACGCGTATCGCTTAACCCCGACAATGATTTGATTCTTCAATCGGCTAATAATTACTATTTCGGAGTAACACAAGCAGAGGCTGAAGGCTTTTACAAAAAAAATAAAGAGCAGTGGCCCAATGATGAAACCCCTTCGTTTGGGTTAAACTCGAGACTCGAAAAAACTAACAATGAGATTACTGAAAATGTGTGGAAAGAAGACGGACGATATGGTAATGCAATTTCCAAAATCATTTTCTGGCTTGAGAAAGCCTGTCCATATGCTGAAAACGCCAGCCAGTTAAAGGCAATTCAATATTTAATTGAATATTACCGAACAGGAAACCTTCAAACATTCGACCAATACAGCATTTTGTGGGTACAGGAACGGGAAGGGACAATCGACTTTGTCAACGGTTTTATCGAAGTGTACGGCGATGCCCTGGGCATTAAAGGAAGTTGGGAATCGCTGGTCAATTTTAAAGATTTCGAAGCAACACGCCGAAGCGAAATCATCAGTCAAAATGCGCAATGGTTCGAAGATAATTCTCCAGTCGACAAACGTTTCAAAAAAGAAAAGGTAAAAGGGGTAACAGCCAAAGCCATTAACGCTACCATGCTTGGAGGCGATTGTTATCCGGCAACTCCCATCGGCATCAATCTGCCAAATGCCGAATGGATTCGTGAAAAATTTGGTTCCAAATCGGTTACAATTGGGAACATTACCAAAGCATATCACGAAGCAGCCAAAGGTGATGGATTTCTCGAAGAGTTTGCCTGGAACGATGACGAAATCAATAGAAACCGTCAGTTTGGTTTTTTGGGGAACGAATTGCATACCGATCTTCATGAGTGTCTTGGTCATGGCTCGGGAAAACTATTGCCAGGTGTCAATGCCGAAGCGTTAAAAAACTATCATTCAACAATCGAAGAGACCCGTGCCGATCTTTTTGCACTTTATTATATCGCTGATTCCAAAATGGTAGAACTCGGTCTTGTGCCATCAGACGAAGTAGCTAAAACCGAGTACGACAATTATATAAGAAACGGGTTGATGACACAGTTGGTTAGAATTGAATCCGGGAAAGATATTGAGGAGTCGCATATGCGTAACCGTCAACTGATTGCCCATTGGGTTTTCGAAAAAGGTGCTGCCCAGAAAGTAATCGGAATGCAAAAACGCGAAGGGAAAAGCTATGTAGCCATCAATGACTACAAAGCATTGCGTGAACTTTTTGCCCAACTGCTGGCCGAAGTTCAACGCATCAAATCTGAAGGTGATTTTGAGGCCGGAAAAGAGCTTGTAGAACGTTACGGCGTAAAAGTTGACCCCAATCTTCATGCTGAGGTCTTGGAACGTTACACAAAACTCCAAATTGCCCCTTATTCAGGTTTTCTAAATCCAGAATACACACTTCAAATCGAAAACGGAGAGGTGACCGATGTTTTGGTTGAATATTCAGGTGACTTTGCCTCACAACAACTTCAATATTCGCGCGAATACTCGTTTCTCCCACTGGAAAATTAATTCCAGTGTATTGTCTCAAAAAACAAAAAAACCGCCTTTAAAGCGGTTTCTTTTATGGTGTGTTATGCTATTTTAGTTCGAACATTGTCCGCCGGTAATCTGACCCCATGTTGGAGAATAACCATTCAGGCTAATGTAAGCCGTTCCGGTTAGCTTGACATCCTTAATTCCGCAGTAGCTTTTCAACGAGGAGTTATAGTAGATTTCAATATCACTTCTGACATTGCGCAACAACTCAAGGCCATCGAGGCTTTGCAGATTATCGTTTTCAAGAATCAACAATTTGCCGCGAATAGTTTTGGTCGCGCTAAACCCGTTAAGATTTTTCAATGCGGCATTGTCATTAATTACCAAATTTCCGCCAATACTATCGAGGCGCGTTAAACCCGGGAATGAGGCCAAGGCATTACATTCGGCAACCCTGAAGTCTTTACGGATATATTTTAACTTAGACAAACCGTTAAAAGCGCTGAGGACATTGAGTTTGCTCAATTCGAAACGACCACCGATTGAATCGAGTCGGGTCAACCCATTTAAATTGCCTAGAATATTACAGTTCGAAATAACCAAATCAGTTGATATTACCGGAATACTGTCAAGACCTGTCAAATTGGACAATTTTGGCAAACCTGTCAAATTCAGGGCAACTACGGTATCGCTCAAATTGACGAGTGCCTTCAAATCCGACAATTCGGGCAACGAATTCATCACAATGGTACCACCAACTGTTTTGAGTTTATTTAAACCGTCAACTGATTTCAACATTTCATTTTCGGCTACAGATATATTTCCTGTAATCTCAGTCAATGAAGAGAAACCTGCAAACGATATAAGCGATGAGTTTTTAGTTACCGAGAAATTGCCCTTGACGGTTGTTAAGCTGCTTAACCCCTCAAACGACTCAAAAGCAGGCGAAGCATAAACCGTCAGATCGGTTATTGTCTTCACTTTCTCGAGCCCTTTCAGATTTTTAATTTTGGGATTTTGATCGATAAAAAGGTTGCCCAATGTATCGAGGTTATTTACGCCTTCGAGCGAAACCAAATTTGGACAGGCCGAGATTTGTAACGTACTGGAAATCCGGGTCACGGTTTTGATAAAGCTAAGGTCAGCGTTCGGGATTTTATATAGTTTCACTGAGCCGCCCACCTTCTTCAGGTTTACCAAATATTTTCCATAGTCGATGGCATCAGACGTATAAAGCATTAGCGAACCAGAGATGGTATGGTAATCACCTTCAAGAAAATTCTTCAACGTAGTATCATTGGCACTTGAATAGATGGCAATCGAACCTGAAAAAACTCCTGGATCAGTCTCTGTTGTTGAATCTTCTTTGTCTTTTTTGCAGGCTCCAAACAAAATTGTTGCAACGAGTACTGTCAAAAAAAACAAACGGCTAACTTTCTTCATGAATAGATGATTTCAAATAATTATCAAATGAATTGAATCTGTATGCAAAGAAAACAAAATTATGCCATTGTGAAACATGCTCCGGTTCACTTTCGACGGTCAATCTCATTATCCGCCAGTTATACCGAAAGTTCAAGCATTTTTAGAATAGGCTTTTCGGCTTTCAATATGGTTTCGTCGTCCAGTTTAATTTCAGGCATTTCATATTTTAAAGCCAAATAGAGCTTCTTTAAAGTATTTAATTTCATAAAACTGCAATCGTTGCACCCGCATGTCGAATCGATTGATGGGGCCGGCAGAAACACCTTTTCAGGGCAGGCCTTCTTCATTTGGTGAAGAATTCCGCTCTCGGTTGCCACAATGAATTTCTGTGAATTACTTATACTCACATAATTCAGTAATGCCGTAGTCGAACCGATATAATTGGCGACCATAAGTACCGGTTTTTCGCATTCAGGATGTGCAATAAATTCGGCATCAGGATGTTGTTCGATCAATTCGATAATCTTCTCGAGCGAATACTGTTCGTGCACCATACAAGCCCCATCCCACAAAACCATTTCCCTACCAGTGACAGCATTCAGATAATTGCCCAGGTTTTTATCCGGTGCAAATATCAGCTTCTCTTCCTTCGGGAACGAATTGACAATTTTCATCGCATTTGATGATGTTACGATCACATCTGAAAGGGTCTTGATATCAGCTGAACAATTGATATATGAAATCACCTTGTGTCCGGGGTGGGCATCGACAAAGGCTTTAAATTTATCTTTCGGGGCCGACTCGGCCAACGAACAACCGGCATTCAAATCGGGAACAATTACCTTTTTACCCGGATTAAGGATTTTGGCCGTTTCACCCATAAAATGAACACCAATAAAGAGGATTACGTCGGCTTCAGTAACTTTGGCCTGCTGAGCTAAAGCAAGCGAATCGCCGAGGAAGTCAGATATGTCCTGAAGATCAGGGGTAATATAATAATGTCCGAGAATGACTGCATTTTTCTCTTTTTTAAGCCGGTTTATTTCATCAATCAAATTGATTTCGGCAGGCAAAGATAAATCCACAAATCCACAACGGGCAACAATTTGCTCCAACTCTTTTCTTTCCATTTGAGCTTCATTTCGTTTTAACGGTGCAAAATTACAAATTCATTGCTATTTTAATATCAACCTACCGACACAGATAGCAAATGCACAACAATGCAAATTAAATTTAGCGCAAACGCACTTGCAAAAAGCTGACTGACTGATAGTTTAAATAAATTTTAAACAATTACGACAGAGTCCGAAGCAGATTTGCTTAGATAGTGAAAATTTGTGGATTACAAAACACTGTTTTTCATAATTTTGAAATTCTTTTTTAATATTTTATTAATATTTAGCTGATGATTTTACCAAACAAGCCTTCTATTTTTGTGTAAAAATTTGTTAAATTTCCTCCGAAAAGGAAAAGTAAGGTTCCAAAAATCAAAACAATAAGCTAATAATTAAAATATCAAATATTTACCTGTTTGTAACTGTTAACTTTAAAATCACTTTTAATGAAAAACAATTGTCGAAAGCTCTGCTTATCCGTAATGCTATTTCTCGCAATGGTGCCTGCGCTGTTTGCTCAGGTTACAACATCCGGGATTAACGGTAAAATTACCGGCAACGGCGAAGTACTACCTGGTGCTGCTGTTGTTGCAATCCATGTTCCGTCAGGAACCCAGTATGGGACAATAACCAACTCCGATGGCCGTTTTACCATTCAGGGGATGCGTACAGGTGGTCCGTACACTGTTGAAGTTTCTTTTATCGGGTACACCAAATCGACCCTTACCGACATTACCCTTTATCTGGGTGAATCGTACACGGTAAATACCGATTTAAAAGAAAGCACAACTGAAGTTGGCGAAGTTACCGTTGTTGGTATCAAAAGTTCATCTTATTCGCAAAAATCGGGAGGCGCCGTTAACATCTCCAGACAAACAATGGAGTCGTTACCAACCATCTCCCGCGGGTTAAAAGATTTTACCAAACTGAGCCCATTGGCCAACGTTTCGGGGAACGGAACATCGTTTGCCGGATCAAACAACCGCTATAACCAGTTTGCTATCGACGGTTTGGTTAACAACGACGTTTTTGGCCTCTCCAATTCAGGAACCAACGGCGGACAGACCGGTATCGAACCCATCAGCCTCGATGCTATCGAAGAGTTTCAAATTAATATTGCCCCTTACGATATCCGCCAGAGCGGATTTACCGGCGGTGGCATCAATGCCGTAACCAAAAGCGGTACCAACAAATTCTCGGGTTCGGCTTATTACTACGGCAACAACGAAAGCCTTGTTGGCAAAAACGAGCCAGTCAAACACACAAAATCAGATTATCCCGATTATAAAGATTATTTGGCTGGTTTCACCCTGGGTGGGCCAATCGTAAAAAACAAACTCTTCTTCTTTGTAAATGGTGAAATTTCTCGTTCAAAAACGCCTCTGGCAAGTATTCCAGGAACATCGAGTTCAAACATCACAGTCGATGAAATCAACCGGGTATTGTCTGTTTTAAACAGAATTGCACCCAACTATGATCCCGGAGACTATGAGACCCTAAACAACGAAACCAACAGTAACAAACTGCTGTTCAAAGTTAACTGGAACATCAACGATCACCATAAACTGGTTCTCCGCCACAGCTATACTTATGGTGAAAACACCAGTATCAGCCGATCAGCCAACTCGTTACGCTTTGCCAATAACGGCATCTATTTTCCAAGCACCACCAATTCATCAGGTCTGGAATTGAACAGTATTTTCAGCAATAACAGCTCCAACAAACTGTTGATTGGTTATACTACAGTTCGCGACAACAGGGATCCGCTTGGAAGTCATTTCCCAACTGTATTGTTGAATATTGGCAGCGGCCGCTCTATCACTATTGGCAGCGAATACTCGTCTGTAGCCAACGAACTCAATCAGGATATTATCACGGTTAGTGACGACTACAGCATTTACAGAGGAAAACATACTTTGACCTTTGGTACGCACAACGAAATTTATCGTTTCTACAACCTATTTGTACAAAATATTTTTGGCAGCTATGCTTACCGCAGTCTGGCCGACTTTGAAACTGTCGGTACGGCAGGCGAAGTATCTCCTACCTATTATGCTGTAGGTTATTCGTTCGACGAAAATGACAATCCGCTGCAAACCAAGGGTGCTGCCGAGTTTACGGCTTATCAGTTTGGTTTATACGGACAAGATGAATTTTATGCGCACGACAAACTGAAGTTCACGCTGGGTTTGCGTATCGACGTTCCGCTTTTCCCTGAAACCCCCGGATCAAATGAAGCATTTAATACCGCATATGCGGCTCAAGACGTAGCCACTGGCGACTTACCCAAAACGCGCGTAATGTGGTCACCACGTTTTGGCTTTAACTGGGATGTCAATGGCGACAAGTCTTTCCAGATTCGTGGTGGTACAGGTTTGTTTACGGGCCGGGTTCCATTTGTTTGGGTCTCAAACCAGTATTCAAACAACGGTCAGTTGAATGGTGCTTACAGTGTAGGTAGCTCATCATCGAGTGGCACCCCAATCACCAACCCTGCTGGTATTAAATTCAATGCAGATCCATATGATCAGCCTCTGGCCGAGGATCTTGGTAAAACTGCCGGTCGTGGGGCAATCAACGTTATTGACAAAGACTTCAAATTCCCTCAGGTATTCAGATCAAACATTGCGATTGAGAAAATGTTGCCATGGGGCATTAAAGGTACGGTTGAAGCTATCTACAGCAAAACCCTTAACAACATCAATTTCATCAATCTTAACCGTCAGGTCAGCAATACGTTCACCTTTATCGGGGCCGACCATCGTCCTCGCTACACCCCTGCAAGTACCAGTACGACCAACAGGAACTATAACAGTCCGGCACGTTTGGATGCCAATTACGAGGAAATCGTTAAACTGGAAAACACCAACAAAGGTTACACTTATAACTTTGTTGTTCAGTTGCAGAAAAACTTCAGAAACGGATTTGACGCTTCGGCAGCCTATACCTTTGGCCGTTCAATGGACCTCAACTCAGGTACTTCAAGTGTAGCTTATTCAAACTGGAGATATGTCAACAATGTAAAAGGCTTGAACAATCTCGAACTTACCCGTTCGAACTACGACCTTGGTTCAAGGGTTATCGGGTATGTTTCTTATAAAAAAGAGTACTTTAAAGGTTTAATGTCAACTCAGGTTTCACTGTTCTACAACGGCCAGTCAGGTCAGCCACTCTCTTACATCTATAATGGCGACCTCAATAATGATGCTACAACCAATGACCTTATCTTTGTTCCTGAAACAAGAGATCAGATAAACCTTGTCAACTATTCGGCTACAGTCAATGGTGGAACTGTTACCATCAGTGCTGATGACCAGTGGGATATGCTGAACAGCTTTATTGAAAGCGATGATTACCTGAAAACCCGTCGTGGCAAATATGCAGAGCGCAACGGTGCACGCCTGCCATTCTCTCATCAGTTCGACCTCAAAGTTTTACAGGAAATTAAAGTTAAAACCGGCGGTTTAACCAACAGGTTCCAGGTTTCGCTTGACGTAATGAATATTGGCAACTTGTTGAACAAAGAGTGGGGTATCCAGTACTACACTTCAAATCAACAATTCAGTTTAGTTGAATTTAAAGGCTTGCAGGATATGGATCCATCATCTTCAGGTTACCGATATATCAATGCACCGACTTTCAACTACACAGGTTCGGGCATGACCAACTCGAAACCTTATACCCCATCTGATTTCAGTTCACGCTGGAGAGCCCAGATTGGCTTCAGATATTTCTTTTAACAGTACTTAATCGTTCAGATTATACCCGGAAGAGGTTGCCGTCAGGTAACCTCTTTTCTTTTATTTGATTATTTTTGCAACTGAATTTTTAAAATCAGTAAAATGGCCCAGAAACCTTCGATACCCAAAGGCACCCGCGACTTCTCGCCCGAAGAAATGGTTAAACGCAACTATATATTCGACACCATCAAGTCTGTTTTCAAACTTTACGGCTTTCAACCCATCGAAACACCGGCGATGGAGAACTTATCGACTTTGTTGGGAAAATATGGCGAAGAAGGCGACAAGCTGCTTTTCAAGATTCTCAATTCAGGTGATTTTCTGGCCAAAGCCGACGAGACCTTACTTACTGAAAAGAACAGTGCTAAACTTACTTCACAAATCTCGGAAAAAGGATTGCGTTACGACCTGACTGTTCCGTTTGCCCGTTTTGTTGTGCAATATCAAAACGAAATCACCTTCCCCTTCCGAAGATATCAGATTCAACCTGTATGGCGGGCCGACCGGCCGCAAAAAGGACGCTACCGCGAATTTTACCAGTGCGATGTCGATGTAATTGGATCCGATTCATTACTGAACGAGGTAGAACTGATTCAAATTGTCGATCAAGTTTATCGCCAACTGGGCATTAATGTTGTACTGAAAATCAATAACCGAAAAGTATTGGCCGGCATTGCCGAAACCATCGGGGCTGTTGAACGGATAACCGATATAACGGTCGCTATCGATAAACTTGATAAAATCGGCATCGATAAGGTAAACGATGAGTTAGCGGAGAAAGGTATTTCGGCCCAATCCATAGCCCAACTGCAGCCAATCTTATCGCTCAAGGGCAATAACCGCGAAAAACTTGGACAGATTGCCCGGGTAATAGCACATTCCGGAACAGGGATAAAAGGTATTCAAGAACTAACTACCATTTTCGACTATGTCGAATCGCTGGGTATTGCTACAGAAGTGGAACTCGATCTCACACTGGCCCGTGGGCTCAACTATTATACCGGTGCCATTTTTGAAGTTAAAGCGAAAGATATGCAGATTGGCTCGATAACCGGCGGAGGTCGTTATGACGATCTGACCGGAATATTTGGCCTGCCGGGAATATCTGGAGTAGGAATTTCATTTGGTGCCGACCGGATTTACGATGTGATGACACAGTTAAACCTCTTTCCTTCCAGCTCTGAAACTGCCACACAAGTATTCTTTATCAATTTTGGCAACGCGGAAGAACGCTATTGCCTTCCGATAATTACTGGATTGAGGGCTGCAGGCATTTCGACCGAAATTTACCCGTCGGCCGAGAAGATGAAAAAACAGATGGCCTATGCCAATAAAAAAGGGATTCAGTACGTAATTATGGCTGGCGAAAATGAAATGGCCTCGCAACAACTTACCGTAAAAAATATGGTTACAGGCGAGCAGCATTTGGTTCAGGCAACCGATCTTTTAGCTTATATCCGATAAAAAAAAGGCAGCATTGAAAACGACTTCAATGCTGCTCTGTAAACTCAACCTTGCTAATTTAAAAACTCCTGTTTCTGTTTTAATTTTTTCCTTTCTGTTCCTGGTTTTTACGCATTTCGTGGAAAAGATAGGAACGGAATTTTATTTCGGCTACATAAAGTTTAACCACTTTGTCTGCAGGCAATATCCCAAGCAATTTGATATTATACTCTTCGGCCAGCTTACCCTCTTTGAGCTGAATGGTTACAAAATCGGTAGCCATTTTTTTATACTCAGCTTCGCTCCGTGTTGGAGTGGTAGACTGAAATTGCTCTTCGAGCTTTCGCTTTTGGTCCAGAAGGTTATAACGTTCTTTTTCCAACTGATTGTAAACCGGCCAGAATTTTTCTGCTTCCTGCGAAGTCAGTCCCACTTTTTCGGTGATAAAAGCAATCTTCTTGGTTTTTATCATTTCGATGGTAGCCTCGTCGGTACGTCGTTGAGCCCAAAGCAGAGTGGGCAGCAACAGCAATGTAAATACTAATATTTTCGTTTTCATAGGCTTAATTATTTTCAATTACAATATCCCAGTCCGAACAGTTTAAAGCCAGTAAGTCGACGACATCGCTGTTCACCACCATCGTTTTTTCGTATTCATCGGCACCGTCGATTACCGACAAAAACTGACTCTCGGTAAAGTAGGCCAATACAGTCCCTGCTTTATCCGTACTATCGCCAGCTTGCTCCTGTGTAGCTGCCGAGTCGCTTCGGTTGGCCATATAGTCTTTCCCTGGCATAAACTTCACCAAAGGAACGTAAACCAACATAAACACCAGTGCAAACGCGGCTGCCAGACCGGCTACAGGTTTTAAATAGAGCCAAAGGCGGCGAACCGCGGGTTGCTCATTCTCTTTAATGCGCCCGTTCAGCTTTTCGTTGAATGTTTCGAAATAGCCATCCGGCACCTTAAAGGGGTTGGGCTTTTTGTAGCTTTCGAGTATTTGTTCAATATTTTCGTCTATCTCTTTCATGGTAGTCATTCGTTTATTCAGACTGCAAATCACATAAATGGTTTAACGATCATAATCCATTATTCTCTTTTTTCATAAATTCTTCCACTTTTTTAACCGCATGATGGTAAGATGCTTTCAGCGCACCTACCGATGTTTCCACAATCTCGGCAATCTCTTCATATTTCATTTCGTCGAAATATTTCATGTTAAAAACTATCCGTTGTTTTTCGGGAAGATGCAGCACCGCACGCTGTAGCCGACGTTGAATCTCGTCTCCATCGAAATAGTCGTCTGCTTCGAACGATTCGACCAGGTAATCGGTAATCTCGTCGGCCGAAAAGACAGAATATTTACGTTTCTTCTGCAAAAAAGTAAGCGATTCGTTAGTGGCAATTCTGAAAAGCCAGGTAAAGATGGAAGAATCTTCCCTGAAATTTTCCACGTTTTTCCAAACCTTGATAAAGACATTTTGTAAAATATCATCTGCATCATCATGGTTCATCACCAACTTACGGATATGCCAATACAAACGCTCCCGGTAGGTTTGTACCAGAATGTGAAAAGCCATCTCCTTCTTCCCTTCGGTTTTCAGGTGGGCAATCAACTCGCTTTCGTTGGGCAGCGCCGTCATTTTGCAGTTCGTAACTGTTTGTCAAGTAAGACATAGTTCGACAGAAATGGTTTAATATCTCTGCCATTCAACGGCCAAATATCAGTAAAATAGCCCGATTATCTATTGTTCCGATAGATTTTTCCTTGTTAAAATAGTACCTTTGCAGCTGATAAAAACAGAAAAAATTAAAAATGGCATTACAGTGTGGTATAGTTGGTTTGCCCAATGTTGGCAAATCGACCCTTTTCAATTGTTTGTCGAATGCAAAGGCGCAATCGGCCAATTTCCCTTTTTGCACCATCGAACCCAATGTGGGGGTGATTACTGTTCCCGACAAACGGCTGATTCAACTGGCCGAAATCGATAAGCCCAAACGGGTAGTTCCCACTACTGTAGAGATTGTCGATATTGCCGGTCTGGTAAAAGGGGCCAGTAAAGGCGAAGGGTTGGGCAACCAGTTTCTGGCCAATATCCGCGAGGTGGATGCTATCATCCACGTTTTGCGTTGTTTCGAAAACGAAAATATCACCCATGTCGATGGCTCAATAGACCCGGTGCGCGACAAAGAGGTTATCGATATCGAACTCCAGTTAAAAGATCTGGAAACCATCGAAAACCGGATTGCCAAATTGCAGAAACAGGCAAAAGTGGGTAATGATAAAATTGCGCAAAAAACCCTTTCCACTGCCGAACGGATAAAAGAGGCCCTGCTTCAGGGAAAATCGGCCCGTACGGTCGAGCTTACCGAAGAGGAAGAAGCCCTCACGCACGACTTCTTTCTGCTGACCTCCAAACCGGTACTCTATGTTTGCAATGTCGACGAAGCCGCTGCTTCGACCGGCAACAAGTTTACCGAAGCCGTTAAAAATGCCATTGCCGACGAAAGTGCCGAAATCCTGATTATTGCAGCCGCCACCGAAGCCGATATCGCCGAACTGGAAAGCTACGAAGAAAAGCAGCTCTTCCTCGAAGATTTAGGACTCGACGAGCCCGGTGTAAACAAATTGATTCATTCGGCTTACAAGCTGCTCAACCTTCAAACCTATTTTACCACCGGTGCCGACGAAAGCCGCGCGTGGACATTCACGAAAGGCATTAAAGCCCCCAAGGCAGCCGGGATTATCCATAGCGATTTCGAGAAAGGGTTTATCCGCGCCGAAGTGATCAAATATGACGAATATGTGAAATTAGGTTCCGAGTCGGCCTGCCGCGAAGCCGGTAAAATTGCCATCGAAGGAAAAGAATATGTAGTCCAGGATGGCGACATTATGCACTTCCGTTTCAACGTTTAATTCCAGGGCCAATGGCCTCTTCCCAATAACAAAAAAAGTCCGGTTCCCCGGACTTTTTTTCTTTGTTACCATCTGTCGGTTATTCGTTAATCTCTTCGTAAGTTACATCCTCGACCGCATTGCCCTGATAAGTTTTTGGCGCACGCGAAAGTTTCCATGCCGAATAAAGTTCGGCTAAACTGTACAAAACCATAATCCCACCTAAAATAGAGACAATGGTTTGGGTCGATGTTTCGGGCTTTGCCAACAGAAACGAACCACCCAAAATCATGATTAACCCGCTTACCAATAAAAACCAGGGCTTGTTGGGCATGGTCATTGCATTCAGCGCACCAACAAACTGTAGAAAGCCAAAGAGCAGCAACATTATCCCAATTACAATAATAAAAAGGTTCACCACCATTTCGGGGGCCAGCACCAGCACTAACCCAACGGCGGCATTAAAAATCCCCTGCGCTACCCTGAAACTTCGAACTGCCGATGATTTCTGACGAAACGACAACAGCAGGGTCAGTAAAGCGTTTAGCAGCAATATCCCGCCCAAAATCATTACAACAGTTTTAACGGTGAGTTCGGGGGTGAGCAACAGCAAGAGGCCGGTTGTCAGCGTAATCAAACCCCGCGTGACCAAACTTCCCACCGTTGGGGCAAAAAAATTTTTCATCTTACGATTTTATTTAATGTTATTCGGCTCGATAAAAATAAGCTATTTGTTTTTCTTTTCCTCTGTTTCGTGAACCGGAGAGTGCAACTCTTCGCCTCCTTTGGTTTTGGCCAGCATCGATGCCAGAACACCAATGGCCAAACTACCCAGAATAAAGACCAGCGAAACCATTGGCGGAAATTTATAATGGTTCACCAATATCATTTTTACGCCCACAAAAATCAGGATAAATACCAGACTGTATTTCACATAGCCAAAACGGCCCATCATACTGGCCAGAAAGAAATAGAGGTTACGCAAACCTAAAATGGCAAAAATATTGGAGGTAAATACCAGAAACGGGTCAGTTGTAACGGCAAAAATAGCCGGAATAGAGTCGACGGCAAAAATCACATCGGTAAACTCGATAACCACCAATGCCGCGAAGAGGATAGTGGCATAGCGCTTGCCCTCTTTCACCGTGAAATAACTGTTGTCCTTTGCCTCCCAGTCGATGGGAATAAATTTACTGATAAAACGGAGTGCCGGGTTTCTGTAATAATCCACATTGTCGTGACGGGCTGTCATCATCGAGAAGGCTGAATAGAGCAGGATGCCGCCAAAAACATAGGTCGACCAATGAAATTTGGCGATTAAAGCCGTCCCGAGCAGAATCATTATCCCACGGAAAATCACGGCACCAATAATCCCCCAAAACAATATGCCATGTTGATTCTTTTCAGGAATCGAAAAGTAGGAGAAAATCATGGCAATCACGAATATATTGTCGAGACTCAACGATTTTTCAATCAAATAACCGGTATAATATTTCAGCAAAGCATCCGATGGCAAAGTTCCATTTGGATTGACAGCAAAGATATTTTCTTTGTAAACCCAATAAATCACCCCACCAAAAAGCAGGGCAAAGACAATCCAAACCATGGTCCAGAAAAGCGATTCCTTCATCGAAATCACATGTTGTTCTTTATGAAAAACCCCTAAGTCGATAACCAGCAAAAGGGCAATCAGCGCTAAAAATGCTATCCACAATACAACCATAACGATTTATTCAATTTAAATTCATTTTAAAAAACGTCGCAAACATACAAAAATAACAACTATGCCGCCTTAGGGTTCATCCCGGCAATAAAGTCGAAAGAAATGGCGGAAAATCATACCTCCCTGAAGTGAAGTCAGGTTTTCCCGGTTTCGGGATAGGGCAATATAAATCCATTTGGCAGTTGCTGAAGTTCAGCAAGGGCACTTGAAAACCATTTGGCAGTTGCTGAAGTTCAGCAAGAGTGTCTGAAAACCATTTGGCATTTGCTGAAGTTCAGCAAGGGTACTTGAAAACCATTTGGCATTTGCTGAGGTTCAGCAAGGGCACTTGAAAACCATTTGGCATTTGCTGAGGTTCAGCA
>JACCEE012337466.1_pt1 | contig 179855 bp, 148 predicted proteins | sample 7449931 | NCBI WGS metagenome assembly JACCEE01 (sample SAMN15323457, study PRJNA562643) | freshwater metagenome | isolation source: river surface water | place: USA:Blue River Watershed | collected 2017-08-19
CCAGCGTTGTTTTAAGCTTGCAGGCAACTAGTTTATATATGCATAAAAGTTGCACAATAGATGCCATTTTGGGCGGATATGTGCAGTTTTTAGGCATTTTACATCTCTTCTTTCCCCATCGGGAAAGGTTCTTTCGCTCTTTTATCGGCTAATGCTGTCGGGCGGTGGGGTCAGGCAGGGTTAGTCGGCAACAGGGGTAAGAACCTGAAGGCAAGGTAATAAAAAAAACAATTCCAGTCTCTAAATGCCCTCGAAACTATCGGATATCCCGTTCTTTTTTTTCTGACTTCCCCAAGACACCCCTGCCACAGGACCCCACCCAACGGATTTCACCCCCCAAACAGCCCGGCTCCTGACGGAACGACGCGCTATTTCGCTATTTTTGCTGCCAAACAGTACCCCATGCAAAACCTCCGATTGAAATGGGCAATGGCCCTGCTGCTGTTGCTGCCCACCGTTGCCGCAACGGCACAGCACCCCCCAGAAGTATCGATTATCCATAACGGATATATCTTCAGCGAGGCACCTTTCAAACAATGCCACGCATCGACACTGGTACAAACCGCGAACGGCAACCTGCTGGCAGCCTGGTTTGGCGGTGCGCACGAAGGGGCAACCGATGTGGCCATCTGGGCATCCATCCGCCAAAATGGCCAGTGGGGTGCCCCGTTCAAGGTAGCCGGGAGCCATAGCGACGGCAAAGCAGTTCCCTGCTGGAACCCGGTACTCTTCGCCCCCGACGATACCACGCTGCTGCTCTATTTTAAAAAGGGACCCTCGCCCCGCGAATGGGAAAGCATGGTCACCCGCTCGACCGACAATGGCCTCCACTGGAGCCCGCCTGTGGCGCTGACAGGATACAGCGGACCGGTCAAAAACAAACCTATAGTTACCCCCGCCGGAAGCTGGCTTAACCCGGCCAGTACCGAAACAACGAAGCGCTGGCAGCTTTTTATCGAACGCTCGGACAATAAAGGCAAAAACTGGAGCATCGTACCCGTCGATACGGCCAACCAGGCCAAAGTTATCCAGCCCACCTTGATGGTGTTGCCCGCAGGCCGTATTGTTGCCCTCAGCCGCAGCAACCAGAATGTGGTGATGGAGAGCTGGTCGGACGATGACGGCCGCAGCTGGAGCCTGCTGCAACCCACCACCCTGCCCAATCCCAACTCGGGCATCGATGCGGTTACCTTGCGCTCGGGCGAACAGTTGCTGGTATATAACCCCGGGGTAAGCGGCAAAGATTGGTGGAACGGGCGCAACTGTCTCCGGGTTGCCCTGTCGGTCGATGGCAAAAAATGGATGGATGTCGCTCAGTTGGAGGAGCAGCCCGAAGGCGAATTCAGCTATCCGGCCGTGATACAGTCGACCGATGGGACAGTCCATATTACCTACACCCACAACCGGACAAAAATTAAATATATTGCATTGAAGGTGAACTAAATCTTGCTACTTTTATATCGATTTTATTCCCCCAAACAACGATTCGTATGGAAAAAATAATTGCCTGTTGTGGTATCGATTGCGCAGGATGCGACGCCCGCATTGCTACCTTGGCCAACGATGACCAGCTTCGCGAAAAAACCGCCGCACAATGGAGCCAAAGTTACAATTCAGCGGGCATTACTGCCGCGATGATCAACTGCACCGGCTGCCGCGAAGAAGGGGCAAAATTCGCCCATTGTGCCGAATGCGAGATACGCAACTGCGCCAATACCAAAGGCTACCGGCACTGCTCGGAATGTGCCGACATGGAGAGTTGCGCCATTTTGGGCAAAATCACCCCCTATGTACCCGATGCCATAGCCAACCTGAAATCGTTGAATTAACAGATTCGATTCCCCTGATGCTGCCCGGCCCCTTCGAAGGAGCCGGGTTTTTTATTGCTATCGACACCCACCCAACGCCATATTACCCGATTATCATCTCTATATTTCCTGTATTGAAATGTACAGAAGATGTACAGAAAATATGGAGTTGGTTGTGCGAAGAGCGCAGAGCGACCGGAAGCCTTTACTTCTCATTTCGGCAATAGCACTCCGGCATAAACAAAGAGGCTGCCGGTTCGAATACCGACAGCCTCCCGGGAAACTGTATAGGGCAACCTCGCGGAGAATCAGCGGGTCTGTTGATTTTGTTTTTCCTGTTTTTCGAGGTTTTTCATCTGCTTTTTCAGTTGCTTTTGCTGGATTTCGAGCTGTTTCTGCTGCTGTTCGAGCGATTTCATGGCAGCCTTTAGCTGTTCCTGATGGTCAAGTTCGCCCGTTTCAGCAATCGAATCAATATCGATGTTGCCAATGGCTTCGAGCGCCTGGGTGGTTCCGGCAAGGGCAGCACTGACAATGCCGTCGATATCAATACTGCTGACTACCGAAGCGGCGATATCGAGGCCAGCCGAAGCAGCTTTGATGGCGGCATCAATATCTTCCGAAGAGGCCCCTTCGCGTTGCATATCTTCGCGAATATCCCGTTCCATATCGGCACGCGAAGCCTCGATGTCGGCACGGGCAGCCTCCATTTCACCACGCAGTTGTTCGCGGTCTATTTCGTTTCGCGAAGCTTCGATATCGGCGCGGGCAGCTTCAATCTCGCGGCGCAACTGTTCTTTGTCAATCTTTTCGTATGCTTTTTCGATTTCGACCGAAGCATTTTTCATCGCTTCGTGGGCCACTTTCATCGCATCGTTGACTATTTTTTCGACATCAATCTGGCGCATGGCCTTATCGATTTCCTGCAAAATCTCGGCCGACTGAACCGTGTCGCTCTCGGAATAAGCCATCTCGGCCAACTGCTGTAACTCTTTTATCTCTTTGGTTTCCACTGTCGAATTTTCGACTGCCGTTTCGAGGCGGGTACGGATAGAATCGCTTTTGGCCTTCGTCAAGGCTATCGGGGCCGTTTGCGATTTCCCCCTTTCGGGCAACACATGGGTGCCAATGGTAAACGATGCCAGTGTCAGTCCGACAATGATGACGGCTGCGGCTATCACTCCTTCACTGAAATTTGTTTTCATGGTAACTTGTTTTTGTATTCTTTTAATGCGGTGCAGTACATTTCCGTTGCGGGCCGAAAAGGCCATCGAGAGCTGCGGTTCGGGCTGGTATTGCCCCATTTGGACAGCCGCAAGCGCTTTTACATAGGCAATTTTGTTGCCGGTAACGGCGATAGCTACATTGTCGCAACTGTTTTCGCGTTCGCTTCTGATTTGGGCAGAGATAATCCAAACGGCCGGATGGTAGAAAAAGAGAATCTCGACGAGCGACTGTATTATATTGAAAAAATAGTCGTTGCGCACCACGTGGGCCAGCTCGTGGGCCAGAATGGCCTCGATCTCGTCGGCCGACAGACCGGTAAAAGCCGAAACAGGAAATAAGATTACCGGCTTGAATGTACCAATGGTGAGCGGTACCAATGTGAGCGGGGAACAACAGGCAACCACTTTCCGTCGGATACCCATCTTTGCGGCCATTGCCCCAACCCGCTGCAACCAGTCGCTGTCAAGCGGTATCAACTGATAGTTGCGCAGCCTGCGGGTATAAACATACCCTCCCACCAAACGGGTCATCAACAACACCAGCCCGCATATCCATACGAAACATATCCAGTAGAAATTTCGCTGAAAGAAGGCACGTGTTTTGACCAGTTTCAGGTTGACTGACGATTCCGTGTCGGCAACCGTGACCGTTTGTCCGGGCGAGGGCTGCAACAGCGCTTTTACATAGCTGGGGTTATGGATAATTACTGTTTTGAGCTGTTGTTTCTCGGCAGCATAACGGTACGACTGAACAAAGGTGACAGCCGACCAGCATAAGATTCCCATCAGCGCGGCAAACGAGATAAAGTATTTGATTTGGGCACTCTTGCGCCGTATCAGCAACAGAATAACGGCCAGTGCCAATCCAACCGCCGTGGCCTGCCACAGGGAGTGGACGATGGTCCAGCCCAGCGCTTCGGTAAATTCGGGGGAGAAGAGGTTTCGAAAGGGGTTCATGGCTGTTGGTTTTGTTCCATGTCTGAAATGATACGCTTAATTTCGTCAATCTCGTCCTGATTGGTTTTGCGGTTGCCCAGCAGCTGCATCACCAGGCTGGAGGCCGAGCCGGCAAAAGTGGCATCGAGAAAACGGTCGAGCAGCCGCCCGCGGGTCTCCTCTTTCTTGTAGCACGGATAGTAGAGATGGTTTTTGCCGTTGGGCTCACGGGCCAGCAGCCCTTTGGCAGTCATGTTCTGCATCATTTTCAATGCGGTAGTATAACCAATCTCTTTGGTTCCCGACAGCTTATCATGCACCTCTTTCACCGTAAGGGGCTGTTGCTCCCACAACACGGTGAGGATTTCGAGTTCGGCAGCCGTGGGTGTCGATTTTTGTTCTTCCATCATCACTTTTACTACGATTTGTGTCGTACAAATATATACGACAACTTTCGTAGATGCAAATTTTATTACGACTTTTTTCGTAGTTGAAGTTAAAAATATTAAACGGGAGCAAAAACGGGCTTTCTTTCAAAAATTTAGGGTTTGATTATGGCCGAAGCGGTAGCAGATTCAAATTTACTTTTTACCTTTATCGGAGTTTATATTTTCAACTAAAACACAACACAATGAAAAGATTTTTATTTTTACCAACGATGCTAATTGCTTGTGCAGCAATGGCACAGGAATTTCCCGACGGTGCCCCGATGAAGCCTGAAATGACAGAATTCTGGAATCCGGAAGTAACCGTAGTAACCCCCGGCGTTGAGCCAGCCCATGCGCCGTCGGATGCCGTAGTCCTTTTCGATGGTACCGGCGAAAGTTTTCAGCAAAATTGGACCAACGACAAAGGCGAAAAATCGGGTTGGACAGTGGCTGACGGTTGTGTGACCGTTACCAGAGGGACCGGAGGCATTACCACCAAAGCCAAATTTGAAGATTTTCAGTTGCATATCGAGTGGCGTACACCGGCCGAAGTGGTTGGCCAAAGCCAGGGACGTGGCAACTCAGGTATCTTCCTTCAGGGCATTTACGAAGTTCAGGTACTCGACAACTACAACAACCGCACCTACCGCAACGGTCAGGCAGGCTCTATTTACAAACAGAGTGCACCACTGGTGAATGTTTGCAGGAAACCAGGCGAATGGCAGGTTTATGATATCATTTACACCGCGCCGCGCTTTAAACCAGACGGTTCGGTATTCTCGCCCGGGCGTGTAACCGTTTTGCAAAACGGGGTATTGGTACAAAACAACACCACCATTTTAGGCCCAACCGAATATATTGGTGTACCTAAATACAAAGCACACGGCCCCGGCCCAATTTCGCTCCAGGACCATGGCAATCCGGTGAGCTACCGCAACATCTGGATTCGCAATCTGTAAGACACACTAAAAAACAATTCTCCCCGATGGACGAACTCACATCTAATCAACTCGTAATCAATCATCACAGTAAAGTCGAAATGCGTTCGGCGGCCGGTTGGGCCAAGTTTTTGGCCATTGTCGGTTTTATTTTCAGCGGCTTAATTATTCTTTTCGGACTGATTTTGGTTCCGGTCGTTGCCGGCTTCAACACCTCCGATACCGCAACCCCGCTAACTGCCACCTCGGCCACCGTTTTGATTGTTTTCTATCTTTTAATGGGGTTACTCTACTTTTTGCCCAATTTTTTCATGTTCAGGTTTGCCAAAATGACCGAAGAGGCGTTGAAAGACAATTCTGCTGTCGAACTGGCTGACGCTTTCGCCAATCTGAAGAGGACCTTCAAGTTTGTAGGGATTCTCACCATTGTTGGCTTGGCTTTTTACCTGCTGGTAATTGTTGGTGCGGCGCTTGTTGCATCGCTGGGAATGTTGCCGGGCTAACTTCCGGTTTACCATATTTAAAATGAGATTAATGCCCGTTTATACGGGCATTAATATTTTAATAACATTGAAATGGCAGCTGCAACCCTTTCGGCTTTTGGGTGAGATTCATAAAATGGTATCTTTGCGCCAACAATCAAAGTTCATCAAAAACAACCCCATGCAGGAAAAAATTCTTATCCTCGATTTTGGCTCACAATACACCCAATTGATAGGCCGCCGTGTCAGGGAACTGAACGTTTATTGCGAAATCCACCCATTCAACCACTATCCGGCTATCGACGAAACGGTAAAAGGGGTAATCCTTTCGGGAAGTCCATATTCGGTACGAGATGAAAAAGGGCCGCGTATCGACCTCTCTTCCATTAAAGGGAAATTGCCCCTGCTGGGCGTTTGTTATGGCGCTCAATATTTGTCGCACTTTTACGGTGGCGAGGTAGCGGCTTCCGACTCGCGGGAGTATGGCCGTGCGAACCTCAAATACATTGACACGAATAACGAGTTATTCAAAAATATCAGCGACAACAGTCAGGTTTGGATGAGCCATGGCGACACCATCGTTCGCCTTCCGGAAAACTATTCGGTAATTGCCTCGACCGGCGATGTCGAGAACGCAGCTTTCCGTATCGAAAGTGAGAAAACCTACGCCATTCAGTTTCACCCCGAAGTGTACCATACCACCGAAGGGAGACAACTGCTTCAAAACTTTGTGGTCGATATTTGCGGTTGCAAGCAGGATTGGACACCGGCTTCGTTTATCGAAACCACCGTTCACCAGTTGCAACAGAAACTGGGCAACGACAAGGTGGTACTCGGCCTTTCGGGAGGTGTCGACTCGACAGTGGCTGCCGTTTTGCTGAACAAAGCTATTGGCAAGAACCTCACCTGCATCTTTGTTGACAACGGCCTGTTGCGCAAAAACGAATTCGAAGACGTACTGGAGTCGTACAAAGACATGGGGCTGAATGTGATTGGGGTCGATGCCAAGGAGAAGTTCTGGAACGACCTGAAAGGCATCCGTGAACCTGAACAAAAACGCAAGATTATTGGCCGCGACTTTATCGAGGTATTCGATGTGGAAGCACACAAAATACAAGATGTGAAATGGCTGGCCCAGGGAACCATCTATCCCGATGTGATTGAATCGGTTTCGGTCAACGGGCCGTCGGCTACTATCAAGTCGCACCACAATGTGGGCGGTTTGCCTGAAAAGATGAAACTGAAAGTGGTAGAGCCGTTAAGCCTGCTGTTCAAAGACGAAGTCCGCCGAGTGGGCCGTGCGTTGGGCATCAAGCCGGAGTTGATTGGCCGCCATCCCTTCCCGGGACCGGGACTGGGAATCCGTATCCTGAGCGATGTGACCCCTGAGAAGGTAAGCGTATTGCAGGAAGCCGATGCCATTTTTATCAATGGATTGAAAGAGTGGGACTTGTACGATAAAGTGTGGCAGGCAGGCGTAATGCTGCTTCCGGTACAGTCGGTCGGGGTAATGGGCGATGAGCGCACTTACGAAAATGTGGTAGCGCTGCGTGCGGTATCATCAACCGATGGGATGACTGCCGACTGGGTACACCTGCCCTACGCGTTTCTGGCCAAAGTGTCGAACGATATTATCAACAAGGTAAGGGGAATTAACCGTGTGGTGTATGATATCAGTTCAAAGCCACCGGCAACCATCGAGTGGGAATAGGCGGAACAGAAAGAGATGAATTAAGGCGGGAGTGCAAACTTTCGCCTTTTCTATGCCGAAACGGTAACAATATTCTGCGCCAGCAGGCGCTCTTCGCCTTGCCAGCGGTAGGCTGAAAGCACCCCCGTAGTCGCCACACAGCTATCGACACAGCAGATGTTGGGCTGTAAAATGGTTGCCCCTTCCCACAAACAGTAGTGCCCCATAAAAACGATAGGTTTATCGGGCAAATAGGCCTCGAACTGTGGCAAAAGTTCCTGAGGGACATGATATTCGGGCAACAGAAATTTATTTCCGAACGACAGTTGCCTGAAGGTTTTATCGGCAGGCGCTTCCCACCAGTTCATCCGGAACAACTTTCGCGAGATGCCTTTGTTGCAGCGGACAAACAGGTCGTCAGGGCTTCGGAATTCAAGCCCGCGTAACAACTTATAGATGATGGCGGATGCCGGATGGGCGGTTTCGTGGATTTCGCGCAGAAAGTTTTTGCGCAGGCGGTCGGTGGGTAAAAATTCTTTCAGATAACCGACTTCGTTGTCGTTCCAGTAGGCATGGGCAATCCGGATCGAGCCCAAATCGAGATAAAAAGGCAAGGTGCGCATCCAGCGCAGATGCTCTTTCAGCAGCTCTTTTTCGCCGGCAAAAGCATTGAGGGTCGATTGTATTTGCGAACGGTTGGCCGCGATATGGCGCGACAGGAACATTCCGCCGTCGTCTTTGATATGATAGAGGATAGCCGCATATTCGTGGTTGCCCAATATGGCCAGTGCACTACCCGCTTCGACCATTGCCCTTACCGTTTCGATGGTTTCGCGAATCTCGGGCCCCCGGTTGATAAAATCGCCGATAAAAATGGCTTTGCGTTCGGGGTGCGACCAGACTTTACTGCTGCCACGCGAATAGCCCAACTGCTTCAATAGTTTTTTCAGCAGTCCGTTATACCCGTGTACATCACCAATAATGTCGTAGCCTGTCATTCTTGCCCTAAGTTTAAGCGAAGCCTTTCCGCGAGGTAAAGGATTGGCTAAACTAAAAAATATTATTTCAACAAAAAAGGGTTCGACAGGAACAATTACACCCTACCCCCCCCATCGCCAATTTCAGCGACATAGAAGGCAGGTTTCAAACCGGTACGACGGCTGTAGTTTTCGCCCACTTCGGCAATAAAACGGTCGACACTTTCGTTGCGGACAACTGAAACGGTGCAGCCACCAAATCCGCCTCCGGTCATGCGTGAACCAATAACGCCATCGATTTTCCGGGCCTCTTCGACCATTGTATCCAATTCTGTACCGGTCACTTCGTAATCGTCGCGCAGCGAGTCGTGCGAACCATTCATCAATTCGCCGAAACGGAGCAGGTTGCCTGCTTTCAGCTCATGTACGGCCTCCATGGTGCGTTCTATTTCGGAAACCACGTGTCGCGCCCTGCGGCGGACCGTTTCGTTGTCGATATGGTTTTCCAGCGTCAGGAACTCACTCCACGACAGTTCGCCCAATGTTTTGACCGGTTTATAGGGAGCGATGGCTGCCACAGCGGCACGACATTCGGCTACCCGTTCGTTATACTTTCCTGAGTCTAATTTATGCGGGCTATTGGTATTGCTGATAACGATTTTGTAGCCATCCAATACAACGGGTACCAATTCGAAATCAAGCGTATCGCAATTGAGGAAGATGGCATGGTTTTTCTTTCCCATTCCCGAAGCAAACTGGTCCATAATGCCACACATCACACCTGCAAATTCATGCTCGGCTTTTTGGGCCATTTTAACCAGTTCCACCCTTTCGAAACCAAAACCGTAAAGGGCATCAATGGCAACGGCTGTAACCACCTCGAGCGCGGCTGACGACGAAAGGCCTGCCCCATTGGGCACATTGCCGTAAAAAAGGAGATCGGCTCCTTTATCGAACAAAAGTCCGCGTTTGATAAACTGGGCAATCACGCCCAGCGGATAATTCACCCAAACCTTTTCGAGCGGGAGAATGGGGGCATCCAATGCAATTTCGGTTTCAAAATCCATATTGACGGAGGCAAACCTGAAGCTTTTCCGGTCGTTAAAACGTACCAGACAGTAAGTACCAAAAGTGAGGGCGCATGGGAATACAAAACCGCCGTTGTAGTCGGTATGTTCGCCTATCAAATTAACCCTGCCGGGCGAAAAAAAGGCTTCAACAGCTCCCTCGCCATAACGGCTGGAGAAGCTATTCTTCAGATCCTGAATCGTCATTGTTTGTTGTTGTTTAGCTATCTGTTGTTTTTCATCAAGCGGAATGGTAAAAATACACTTCTCGTTTCATAATCCCAAAAAACCACCTGTTTTTAAAGTAAAAAATACTCTATTTGTAATGAATCCCGATTGTATGCCAACGATTCCCTGTCAAAATTTATGGTAAAGAAGAACAAATTGGTTATGTTTGTTAAAAATCTGACAACATCAACTTGAATTATGGAAATTGTACGCGAACAGTTTGGCTACGGACGCCGTGGGGAGAAAATTTTCCGCTATACGCTGAAGAATGACAACGGTGTAACCATTAAAATTACCAACTACGGAGCCATTATCACGGCCATTGAAACGCCTGACAAACATGGGAACAAAGAGAATATCGCCATTGGGTTTCATACCCTGGCCGATTACCTTTCCGATTTCTATATCGACCATTGCCCCTACCTCGGTGCCGTTTGCGGACGATATGCCAACCGCATTGGCCGTGGAAAATTTACCCTGAACGGGAAAGAATATACACTGGCTACCAACGATGGCGCCAACCATCTGCATGGCGGCCTGACCGGTTTCGACAAGGTGGTATGGGTACCAAAGAAATTTGCCAAGCCCAACGAAGTGGGGGTTGAGATGAAATACCGTGCGCTCCACATGGAAGAGGGCTATCCGGGCAATGTCGATATTACCGTAGTGTACAGCCTCAACCATAAAAACGAGCTGCACATCGATTATAAAGCTACAACCGACCAGACAACGGTGATAAACCTGACCAATCACACCTATTTCAACCTGGCCGGCAAAGGACAGATATTTAACCACGAGCTGCAAATCAATGCCCGGAAGCGTACGGTGAACGACCATGAAGCCATTCCTACCGGAGAAATGACTGAGGTATCCGGCAGCGAATATGATTTTACGGCTCCAGCAAAAATTGCAGATAAGATTGGGAAACTGCCTATCGGCTACGATTTGAATTATGTACTGAACTCCAGCGGTAAGCTTTCGAAAGCTGCTGTTGTTAGCGAAGAAAACAGCGGAAGGAGATTAGAAGTTTACACCACCGAACCAGGGTTACAGTTCTACACCGGTTATTACATGCCTGAAATGACGGGGGCTTGTGGTGAACAGTTGAGCCAATATTGCGGTTTGGCTTTGGAAACCCAGCATTTCCCCGATAGCCCCAATCGGCCCCAGTTCCCTTCAACCCTATTGAATCCGGGGGAGACCTTCAAATCAAAAACGGTTTACAAATTTGGCTGGTAGGCTTTTGGGCTATAACCTTGGAGGCCATAAGGGTCAGATTTTAACCATAGAATTCTCTTTTACCCAACCTTTGTTGCCATCGGCAATTCGGATTTCAATCCATTCGCCCAGCTGGTCGGTAATCTGAACCGTCAGCCCTTCGTGGATAATAAAGAGTTCGGTTCCGGTTTCGCTTGGCGACCCTTTTACACTGAGGCTACGTTCGGTAATTACCGCTTTGTCACTGCCAGTCAGACGGCTCTTCTGGCTCGAAGCAAACGAGAAGGTAAAGATGCTGTAAACCAGAAAGAGAAGCGAAAACCAGAAAGAGAGCTTTTTAATCCCGGCTTTGGTGGTAAAGAGGAAAAGGCCAAACAGTCCCAAAAAAAACAGGAAAGCCACCACGCTGCGGGTAGCCCACTGGTCGGTGGTAAGGGCTGCAATCATATCTTTCCACCAACGAAGAAAACCCGGTTCGGGAAGAGTTTCGATATTGTCGACAATCATTTTTTTGGCAATGGCAAGATTGTAGAGGGCATCCTCGTCTTTCGGGGACAGTTTCAGTGCCCGCTCGTAATTGATAATCGACTTGGTAATTTGGTTCGATTTGTAGCAGGCATTTCCCAGGTTGTAATAGAGCTCTTTCGATTCAAATCCCTTAAGCAGGATGGCCTCGTAAAGCTGGGCTGCCTTGTCGTATTCGCCGGTGGCATAAAGCGTGTTGGCTTTTTCCAGTGAATCCTGAACGGCCTTGGGCTGGGCAATCGCCTTGGCTGCAACCATTATCAGCAACACGGCAACCATATATTTTATAAAGAATCTTTTCATGGCTAACAATCGGTACATTTTTACTTGATTTCCTTTTCCATTTCGCTCATCACTTCAGTTGCTTCGTTGTAAAGTTCCTGCATCCCTTCGGAGCCTCCGCCGGGGGCAAACCTGGCAAATTCGCAGGTATCGAGAATCTTCAGGAAGCGACCGACAATGATTTCGGAGGCTTGGTGTTGCATCAGTTCCTGAGATGCCCTTTCGCGGGTTAACTCGGCTACCGGAATGGTCAGCTTATCGCTCAGGTAGCCCCAGAAAGCACGTGTCACCGACTCGTAAAACTTCTCGGCCGAGTGGGACTGCAAATGACCGCTGGCCTCTTTCAGCCGTTTAAGCGCCACTTTACTGGCCCTGCGGTTTTTGGTGCGGGCAATGTTGGCATTCTCTTTTATTTTCTTCTGATTCAGCAGATAGAGCAACAAAACAGCCACGATTCCAACCAGATAAAGCAACCAAAAGCCCAGTGAGCCAAAGAAGGTTTCGCCTTTGGGTTTCAGTTTGAAATTCCCTTGTTTGATGTAGCGCACATCGGTGCCAATCTGTTTCACATTCTCTTTGGCAATGGTATTCATCACCGCCTGACTCTGCGTTCCGTCACCTTTCTCTACATGGATTTTGTATGATTCGGTAGTTTTGGTCACATAGCGTTTCTCGGCACTATCGAAATAGACGAAGTTAACGGCCGGGATGGTATAGTCGCCGGCATAGCGTGGCAGGAAGAGATATTCAAATGATATTTCGCCGTTTAAGCCGTTGGACGAGGCGGTAAAGTTGTTGTTCGTTTTCGGGTCATACACTTCGAAATCGGCGGGAAACTCGACTTTGGGCGGGTTAATCAGTTTGATATTACCATTACCCGATACATCGATTTTTAATGTTACTGCATCGTTTTCGCGAACCGCTTTGGCCGATATCGTTGAAGTAACGTTAAAGCGCCCTACAGCCCCCGAATAGTTGGCCGGAGCAGCTGGTAACGGCTTTACGTTGATATTGACCGGTTCGCTTACAATCGTTGCCTTTACAGCCGCAAACGAATCGAAGAAATCGTCGAAAAAGCTCTGCGGACGACGTACACGCTGCTGCACAATGCAGTCTATTTTCACCTGACCAATACGAAGGGTGCCTGTTTGCTGCGGAAAGAGCAATGTCTTTTTCAGGATGCCCACATTATAAATCTCACCATTGTAGGTCTCCCGTTGCAACGAAATCTGTTGCGGCAGGTCGATATCCTGTGTCCAGAAGCCTTCGAAGTTGGGCAAAGAGACATCTTCGAAGCCATTCAAATTGACCTTCGAATAGATTTTGATGGTGGCCATCAGGTGTTCACCTTTGTATACCGATGACTGGTCGACGAAGACTTTTACAAAAAGGTCGTCCTTGGGGATGTTACCGGGCTGGGCCGCCACATCACTGGTTCCACCGCCACTGGGTTTGGCCGTTCCCTTCACCACCTCGATGGTCGTACTATTGGAGCGGTATTCTTTCCCGTCGACGGTTATGGTTGCCGGGGCGATAGTATAACGCCCCTCTTTTTTGGCACGCAACACATAAAGATAGGAGAAGGAAACCGATTGTGAGCTTACCCCGTTGATAATCTGATAAGAGGTACTTTGCGAGGTCGATGGGCCCATTAACACCTCAAAATCGTTCAGTTCGGGGAGTTTCAGGTTCTGGCCTCTGGCATTCAGGGTAAACGCCAGCCTGAACTGTTCGCCCAGTTCAACCACAGCGGGTGCTTCCATCGTAAAGGTGACGGCATCGGCAAAAGATGTTAAACTCAACAAAAGTGTACAGATGAATAAATAGAACCGTTTCAATTTCATAATATCTGTATATGATTTCCTTTCAGTAAGGTTTTCAAAAATAGTAATTCTCGCCAATTAAGTGAACAGACCAAAGGGTTACCAGTTTTTTTCGACTTTTCGCTGCTTGGCCTGCTCAGCCTGAGCTTTTTTCACCTTTTCCTGTGTCTTTTTCTCGTCATTTTCGAGCGCTTTCAGAATCTGTTCGGCACTTTGCGGCGAAATTTTGTTTTGCTGCTGTTGCTCTTTATTCTGCTCCGGATTATTCTGGTTGTTGTTATCTTTATTTTGGTCTTTGTTTTTATTCTGATCGTCGTTTTTATCCTGATTCTCCTTCTGGTCCTGGTTTTTATTCTGGTTCTGATTTTGATTTTGCTGGTTTTGTTGCTGTTGCTGCTGCTTCTGGTCCTGCTCTTTCATCTTTATCGCATAGGCCAGGTTGTATTTGGTATCCAAATCGTTCGGGTTAATTCGCAGCGCTTTTTTGTAGGCTTCAATACTGGGGTCGAACTTTTTTTGTACCAACAGCGAATTGCCAAGGTTGTGGTAGAGCATCGCCTTTTCGTTGGGTTTATCTGTTTTTTCAAGCAACCGCTCAAACTCAGCGGCAGCCTGATCGGGGCGGTTCTGCTTGTAAATGGCATCGGCCAGGTTGAACTGCCAATGAAAATCGTCGGGCTTAATCTCCAGTGCCCTACGGTAAGCCACTTCGGCTTTGCTAAAGTTCACCGTATCGAGCTTGGTGGTATCTTTTAACCCTTTTTCGAAATAGCCATTTCCTTCGCGGACATATTTACGCTCTTTCTGCGCAAATGAGACCAGCGCCATAAAAGAAAAGATAATCAATAAGATATATTTCGTCATCGTTCTTTTCATTTAGATTTTCCAAATAACCTGAAGTTACGTAGCCACTTGTTTTTTCGGTCGAGAATCATCAAGTCGAACAGGAGAAGGGCCAGCGCAATCGACAAAAAAATGGGAAACTGGTCGTTGTATTCGGCATATTCGCGTGCTTCGAGTTCGCTTTTTTCCATCTTTTCGATTTCGTTGAAGAGGGTATTCAGCCCCACTTCTGCATTGTTTGCGCGGATATAACTGCCACCACCGGCTTCGGCTATCGAGGTAAGCATATTTTCGTCGAGTTTGGTTACCACGGTAGCCCCGCTTTTATCTTTCATAAAATCGCTGCTCCCTTCGCCGCCCAACGGAATAGGCGCACCCTGCGGAAGTCCCATGCCTATGGTGTGGACAATAATTCCCTGTTCGCGTGCGGCTTTGGCCATCCCAACGGCATCATCTTCGTGATTTTCGCCATCGGTAATCACAATAATGGCTTTGCTCGATTTGGCATTGGGGGTAAACGATTGGGTGGCCATATCGATAGCCGCACCAATGGCTGTCCCCTGTACCGGCACCACATCGGTGGTAATGGCTTCGAGAAAAAGCTTGGCCGAAGAGTAGTCGGTGGTAATGGGCAATTGCACATAAGCCTGACCCGCAAAGACTATCAAGCCGATTTTATCGTCGCTGAGGCGCTCGGTAAGTTTGGCAATTGCGCGTTTGGCACGGTCGAGGCGGTTGGGCTTGATATCCTGCGCCTTCATACTGTTCGACACATCGAGTGCAATAATCAGTTCGACCCCTTTTCGCTTGTTGAGTGTCAGCTTTGAACCAAACTGCGGTTGTGCCAGCGCCACAATTATCATCGAAAGGGCCAGCAGCCAAATCGCAAACTTCACGATTGGCCGGCCATTCGACACACTGGGCATCAGTTGTTCAAGAATCGCCGGGTTACCAAAGCTTTTCAACGCCTTGCGGTGAATGACCCGCGACAGGATGAAAAGGATGACAAATACCGGGATGACCAGAAAAATATAGAAGTACTCGGGGTGTGCAAATCTAAATGAATCCATATGCTTTATATTTTCAACCCATTACGGAATTTGACGGAATAGTGCTATTTGCAGGAAGAGCGCCAGCAGGGCCAATAGCAGGGCCGGCACTGCATATCGTTTATACTCTTCGGTTTTCGAACTGAACGACTTGCTGTCGATTTTCGATTTCTCGAGTGTATCGATTTGTTTGTATATCTCTTCGAGCTTTTGATTGTTGGTTGCCCTGAAATATTGCCCGTCGGTGATATTGGCTATGGCGGTGAGGGTCTTCTCATCAATCTTCACCTCCACATCGCGAATTTGGGTCCCGAAAGGGGTTTGCACCGGATATGGGGCAGTTCCCATGGTTCCCACACCGATAGTATAAACCCTGATGCCATAAGTTTTGGCAATCTCGGCAGCGGTAATCGGGGCAATTTCGCCGCGGTTATTTTCGCCATCGGTAAGCAGGATTACCACTTTGCTTCGTGCATCGCTCTCTTTGAGCCGCGAAACGGCGTTGGCCAACCCAAGGCCTATGGCAGTACCATCTTCGAGCATTCCGCTTTCGATATTGTTGAACAGGTTGACCAGCACGGCACGGTCGGTGGTCAGCGGGCATTGGGTAAAGCTCTCGGCTGAAAAGACAACCAACCCGATGCGGTCGTATTCACGGCCCGAGATAAAGGCAGTAGCTACATTTTTGGCTGCTTCGAGACGGTTGGGCTGGAAGTCGCGCGCCAGCATCGAACTGGAGATATCGAGTGCAATGACAATATCAATCCCTTCGACCGTTTGGTTATCCCAACTATCGGACGACTGCGGACGGGCCAATGCGGCAATAATGAGCGCCAGCACCACCATTTGCAATACGAAAGCCAAATGGCGCAGATAATGTTTCCAGGTTCGCGGGGCATTTCTCAATGGCTCGATGGCCGATATGCGGATACTGGCCCGTGCCTTTTTCTGCCGGAAGATATACCAGACTACGAAAGGAATCAACCCCAGCAGCAGGTAGAAAAGTTCGGGCCGTTCAAAGACTATCTGTTTCATCACTTCGGTTCCTCCCTTTTTTCTTCCGTTTTTATTTCATCAGCCGATTTCGCTTCGTCGGCTTTTGCAGGCGCATCAACGACTTCGACCTTGGTATTTTCGACAAACTGGCAAGCTTGCGTAAACGACAGGTGATTGTCGTCGGGTAACGGGAAATATTTGGCAAACTTCACCAAATCGGCCAGTTCGAGGGTGCGTTTCAATTTATCGAACGATTGGCTGTCGGAGAGCAGTCTCTGCGATTTGAAACTATCGAGAATCTCCATCGAGGTCTGCTCCATGGCCGGAACGTCGAACCGTTCTTCGATGTAAACCCTGAGAATATCGGTCAAACGGGTATAATATTCTTTTACCTTTTCGTGTTGCCACAGCTCTTCGGCTTTTAGCTTTTCGAGTTCGGAAAGGGCCACCACGTGAGGCGGGGTTTTGGGTTTCGGCGGAGCCTGAAAGAGTGGCTTATTCTTCCGGTAACGGCTTACGGCATAAATAATCAGGAAGATAATGCTCCCGATAAGGATAATGCCCAACAGCCACGGTGCTATCTCTTTGAAAGTAACCGGTGCACTGAATGGCTTCTTGATATCGGTTGGCCCTTTTTTCAGGTCGACACCCGGGTAGCGGACAAAAAGCGTGAGACTGTTGCTATGCAGCGTGTCGGCAGCTCCACTGCCTGTGCGGGCAAAACCGAACGGTTCAATTCGCCGGGGGCCACTGTCGAAACAGGTAATCACGAAAGTTTGCCTCAGCTGCAAACGGCCTCCATCGAGTTTCGACGAGTCGATTGGACTACGTGAAACCACTTCGACACCATTTCCGAGCGAATCTTTTACAGCTGGAAAATGAATGGTACTGCCGTCAGGCACTTCGGCCATCAGCAGCAGCTTTATCTGGTCGCCGAGCCAAATGGAGTCGCGCTCGAGCGAGGCGTTGACACGGAGCTGCTGTGCCTTTGCCGTGCCAACCGACCAAAGTATCAAAAACAGAACAGCACTATATTTCAATCGGAATGACTTCATAATTTATGTTCTCTTTTCTTGAAAAGTGCTACCAACGATTTCACATAGTCTTCGCTGGTATTGATGCTTACGTAATCGACGCCACTCTTTTTCAGTAAAATATCGAGATTTGCCTTTCGCTTCAGCCAGTAATCGGTGTACATCCGACGCACTTTGCTGCTCGACGAGTCGACCCATAGGTATTCGCCTGTTTCGGCATCCTTCAGTTTTATCATCCCAACAGCCGGGAGCGCTGTTTCGCGTTCGTCGTAAATATGCAGCCCAACCACATCGTGTTTGTTGCCGGCAATGGAGAGAGCCTGCTCAATAGAGGGGCTGTTGTCGATAAAGTCGGAGATGACAAATGCCGTTACATGGCGTTTCATGGCATTGGTAAGGTAACGCAATGCCTGGGCAATATCGGTTGACCGCGATTCGGGCTTGAATTCAATTAGTTCTCGAATGATGCGTAACGCATGGGTACGCCCTTTTTGCGGGGGGATAAACTTTTCAATCTTGTCGGAGAAGAAAATAACCCCGATTTTATCGTTGTTCGAGATAGCCGAGAAGGCAAGAATGGCCGCTATTTCGGTAATCACATTCTGCTTGAGCATATCGGATGTACCAAAATCGTGCGAACCGCTTACATCGATAACCAGCATCACCGTCAGTTCGCGTTCCTCTTCAAATATCTTAATATAGGGGTGGTTGTAACGCGCAGTAACATTCCAGTCGATGTTTCGGATATCGTCGCCATACTGGTATTCGCGCACTTCGCTAAAGGCCATACCGCGCCCTTTAAAAGCACTGTGGTATTCGCCCGCAAAGATGTTGCGCGACAAGCCCCGTGTCTTTATCTCAATTTTTCTGACCTTCTTTAACAGTTCCGATGCTTCCATACTTCGTTTAAGATTGGAATATTAGAGGGTTGGATGATAAGTTCCGATATCTGCCAGCTGGCGGCTTGCTATCGGAATCCGAAAATCGGGAATAGGGAATCGACATTTTCATTCCCTATTCAACATACAACATACCCTAAGGCACCTCAACCGTGTTGAGGATTTCGCTGATGATCTCTTCGGAAGTGAGGTTGTTGGCCTCGGCTTCGTAGCTGAGCCCAATACGGTGTCGCAGCACGTCGTGGCAAACGGCACGCACATCTTCCGGTATCACATAGCCGCGGCGTTTGATAAAAGCGTAGGCTTTCGATGCCTGGGCCAGGCTGATAGAGGCTCGGGGCGAACCGCCGTACGAAATCATCTCTTTGAATTTGGCCAGTCCGTGTGCTTCAGGCTCGCGGGTGGCAAATACGATATCGACAATATATTTCTGGATTTTCTCGTCCATATAGACCTCTTTCACCACTTCGCGGGCACGCACAATGTCTTCAGGTTTGACCACCGCTGCCGCTTTGGGGAACTGCTTTTGCAGGTTCAACTGAATGATAAGTTTCTCTTCCTCTTTCTTCGGATAGTTGAGCACCACTTTCAGCATAAAACGGTCGACCTGAGCTTCGGGCAGGCGGTAGGTACCCTCCTGTTCAATGGGGTTTTGGGTAGCCATTACCAAAAAGGGGTCTTCGAGTTTGTAGGTGTGGTCGCTGATGGTAATCTGCCGTTCCTGCATGGCTTCGAGCAGCGCCGACTGCACCTTGGCGGGGGCACGGTTAATCTCGTCGGCCAATACGAAGTTGGTGAAGATAGGCCCTTTCTTGACCATAAATTCCTCTTTTTTCTGGCTGTAAATCATGGTTCCCAGCAAGTCGGCCGGCAGCAGGTCGGGGGTAAACTGGATACGGGCAAATTTGGCATCGATGGTTTGGGCCAGGGTATTGATGGCTAATGTTTTGGCCAATCCCGGCACCCCTTCGAGCAAGATATGCCCATCGGAAAGCAACCCGATAAGCAGACTCTCGACCAGGTGCTTTTGCCCTACAATCACTTTGTTCATCTCCATCGAGATAAGGTCTACGAATGAACTTTCGCGCTGGATGCGTTCGTTCAGTTCCCTGATATCAACTGTCTGGTTCATCTCCTATAGAATTTTAATTATGATACGTTTGAAAATCGGTTACGAAAATAATCTTTTGCCGGCACCATTCGTATGTTCATCTATTAAAAAATGTTAACCATTTTACACCGCTAAACGACTGGCTGTCCGAAAGCATAGCAATATTGTTAACGGAAGAAAAACTCGACAACTTTCGGCCGTCTCTTTTACCGCTTTTTAATCCCAATCACGTTGGGAATTTTCCAGAAATGGTCATTGTCGTCGTTTTCGTAGGTTCGTGACACATAGCTGCCATATTTGGCAATGGTGGTATCGCCTGTATTGATATAAAAACTGGCTTCGGGGCCTCCTTCGAGGTATGCGGTAGTGCGGAGGGCGAACGGCATGGCCAGCATGAAACGAATCATTTGCTGATGGGTATAGGGCGAACGGGCAAAAATAAAATAGATAAGCCCGGCGGTGTCGGTGGCACAAACTGCCATGCTGCAAGCCTGCCACGGACGTTTATCCCAGCTCATGGAATTACCGTCGCGGTCTATCATCCGCAACAACTGACTGTAGGAGGCGTAGTGCGGACGAATGGAGTCCCAACGGGTAAGTGTCAGGTCGAAAAGAGCCATCGCAGCATCCTCCGCTTTTTGGGGTTGCATGGCTATCATCACATTGTAGGCCGGGTTTAGGTGGGAATTGTTGTAATGGGCATGGTTTTTCATGTAGCCTTTGCTGGTGCGCCCGTTTTGCAGACTATACATCCCGGCATTAAAAACAGCCATCATGCCAAACTCGCCTGCCCACTCACTGGCCGTGCGATTTTTGCGCTGGTGCTCACTGGCACAGAGCAACTCAAATTTGTAGAGCTGTGGGTCGAGACGGAGGATGGAGATCTTCGAATCGTTCAATATCGATTTTTCAGGTGCCTCCCACTCGCCATATTCCATCCCTTCAGCCAATGTTTTCCAACGGAAAGAGTTGTCGGTAACCCTCTGCGCAGAAACAAACAGCGGAAGAGATAAAAGCAACAGGGATAACCCAATGGCTACCCCTGTTGGCTGGTATGAAACTATATTTTTAAACATTAGGCTCATCGAATTTCTTTTCCCTGAAGGGGAAGAGGTCAAACAGTTCGCCGGAGTAGTAAAATTCGTAGGCTATCGCCCCAAAAGTGTATGTTTTGTCGCGGATGATGATGCGCGAACCGCCTACAACCGGATTGGGTTTTGGCTTGGAGACCTCGAATCCGACATTGTACAATGTAGCCAAAATCTCTGGACGGTTGTCAATCGGATAGCCGGCTACTTCCCACTGTCTGTTTAACTGTTTAATATTCAGCGCAGCATACAAATAGGAGTAGAAATGGTTTTTGAACGAGGTGAGCCGCTGAAAGCGTTCCTCTTCAACAGCCGTTGTTTTGAAGTCGAGCAAATGGGTATATTGCGGGCCGAGATAGAAAACTGAGCTACTGTCCTTCAGGTTGCGTTCGATGGTTTCGGCCGTAAGTGGTTTAATACCCGTTACGCCAAGCGAAAACTGACTTTCGACTGAGAGGATTTTCAATGGGCCAATCCATCTTTTATAGGCTTCGCGGTCGGAATTAAAGAGGCGGATTTGCTCGCCAACCAGCGCGGCTACAATCAGTCGTGGCTCTACGCCGGTGAGCATTGCTGCAGAGTCGATTAATGCTTTGTCTTTGGCTACTGCAATTTTAAAATCGTGCCACTCCGATATGTTCATCCACTCGAAAATGCTTCCCGAGCGCCCCAGTTCATTGCTGCCGTGCCGGTGAGATTCGTAGTTCGACAGTTCATTCAGATAAGCCTGATTGTCCTGCAAACGAATATTGGCGGCACCCAACATTCGTTGTGCTTCAGTAAGGTTACCGCTTTGCACGTAAGCATTCAGGATATTGAGCGAATGGTCGGGATAGTATTTTCCCAACACCATTACATCGTAAAAGAACTTCGATTTCCCGGCTTCAAGAGCCAGGCTGTCGAGTTGGGTCGCTTTGCCATATTTCCCTTCGAGTTCGCGGAAATAGCGGTCGTTAAAATCGACAGCCCCGGGGTCATTTGTGATTCCCAGCTTAACGGCTACAAATGCAGTGGTAAGCAAAAAACCTATCAGCGAAAAGATGGCGGCGAGGCTAAAAATGGAATATTTGGCTATTCGTTTGTGTGCTTCTCTTTTTTTCTCGGCTTGTGCGTTCATAAACAACTTAAATTCGTTGCAAATTTACCTAAACCGCACCGACTTATTTCGCCCGAAAAACTATTTATCAAAGAATTAACATTAAAGTTACATAGCATAAGAAACCCCTTTACAATTTATTTCACGCCATCCGTTTCGAGAGTGTTGGGTTAAAATCCGACAAAAAGAAGGCAGAACGCAGCACTCATTTGTTCCCCACGTTCTGCCTTTTATGACAATATCAAAGAAATAACCTATTCGAAGAGGTTGTTCAGCAGGCCGCCCGACTCTTTGCGCGAGTTCCCGCCAAAAGTGCCCAACTGTGCTATCAACTTACGGATTGGCATCGACTGTAGCCACACCTTTCCGCTTCCGCGAAGTGTGGCCAGAAACATTCCTTCGCCGCCAAAAACCATTGAACGCAGATTGCCAGCCTGTTCGATATCAAAATCGATAGAAGGCTCGAAACCGACCACACAGCCAGTATCCACACGAAGCGTTTCACGGTTCAGTGTCCGTTCAATGACTGTTCCGCCTGCATGGATAAAGGCTTTTCCATCGCCTTGCAGTTCCTGCAAAATAAAACCTTCGCCGCCAAACAGACCCGTCCCGAGTTTACGGTTGAACTGCATGGTTACTTTTGTGCCCATTGCCGCACACAAGAAAGCGTCTTTTTGAACAATAATTGAACCGCCCATCTGTTTCAAATCGAGCGGGATAATGGTCCCGGGATATGGAGCCGAGAATGCGACCAGCCGTTTCCCGTGTCCCTGATTGGTGAAGTGGGTCATAAAGAGCGATTCGCCGGTAATGACCCGTGAACCAGCCGACAACAGTTTCTCGAAAAAACCACCGGATGGATTGGAACCATCGCCCATCCGGGCGGCATAAGTGATTCCATCTTCCATATAAAGCATGGCACCTGCCTCGGCAATAACCGTTTCGAAGGGGTCGAGTTCCACTTCGACCAACTGAACATCGTGGCCAATAATCTTGTAATCAATTTCGTGAGATTGCATATTCCTTAATTTTTTGATTTTACCTACAAAGGTAATCCTTTATTATTGGACAATGAAAAGCCGATTTTATTACACACTTCAATCAAAAAAGCTCACAGCTAAACGGTTTCCGATAACATTGCCTCACGACTCCGCTGTTTTTCAAATACGGTTGAAAAAATATATTTTTGGGTAAACAAAATACAACCCGATGAGAACACTGATTGAGCTATTTGAAACCAGCGTTGAAAAACATACCGGCAATCCGCTTTTATGGGAAAAAACGAGCGGCCCTTACCAATCGATTTCCTACAGCGAAACCCGTGAAATGGTTTATCGCCTCGGAGCCGGGTTGATGGCGCTTGGAATGCAAAAAGGCGACCGCGCAGCCTTGCTTTCGGAAGGCCGAAATGGCTGGCTTATCAGTGAACTGTCCATTTTCTGTTGTGGCGGGATTAATGTACCCCTTTCGGTAAAACTCGAAGCCAACGAATTGAAATTCAGGATTGAGCATTCCGGAGCGAAATATGTCATTGTTTCGGCTTCGCAGGCCCCCAAGATTGCCGAAATTATTGCACAGCTCCCTTCCGTTGAATACATTATCAGTCTTGATAACCCGGAAGCAGCCAATCGTAACGAAATTGGATACGATGACTTGCTCAATAAAGGCGACATTTTTCTTGCCGATGAAGCCAGTCGCGCCCGATTTATGTTGATGAAAGAGAGTGTTCAACCCGACGACATAGCCAATATTTCCTACACCTCGGGCACTACAGCCGACCCCAAAGGCATTATGCTCACACAACTTAATTATACGGCCAACGTGCTTCAGGCCGACAAGATTTTAGAAATACCCACCTGGTACAAAACCCTGGCCGTACTTCCCTGGGACCACTCTTTTGCGCATACCGCCTGTCTTTACACTTTTATGCTGAAAGGGGCATCGATTGGTTCGGTACAAAATGGCCGGACTCCCATCGAAACGCTGCGTAACGTCCCTCAAAACATTAAAGAATTCAAGCCTGAGGTGATGATGAGCGTACCGGCTCTCTCGAAGAACTTCAGAAAGAATATCGAAAAAACAATTCAGGCCAAGGGTGCTTTTACCGAGAAACTCTTTAACCATGCGCTTAAAGTGGCCTACGCCTATAACGGCGACGGATGGAACAAAGGCAAAGGGTGGCGCGCTTTGCTGAAACCCGAATATGCCCTGTTCGATAAAATCCTCTTTTCGAAAGTTCGTGAAGGCTTTGGCGGAAACCTGCAATTTTTCATTGGCGGCGGGGCCCTGCTTGATATCGAATTGCAACGCTTCTTTAGCGCCATCGGAATACCCGTTTATCAGGGATATGGGCTTACAGAGGCAGCCCCGATTATATCGGCCAACTCCCCCATTGCCGTCAAATTTGGCTCTTCAGGCAAAACAGTAATAAACCTCGATGTAAAAATCTGCGACAACGATGGCATAGAACTGCCTGTAGGGCAAAAGGGCGAAATTGTATGTAAGGGAGAAAATGTGATGAAAGGCTACTGGAACAATCCCAAAGCTACTGAAGAGACCATTGTTGATGGCTGGCTGCATACCGGCGATATGGGCTATCTTGCAGCCGACGGTTATTTGTATGTGTTGGGACGCTTCAAAAGTTTGCTTATTGGCAACGACGGTGAGAAATTTAGTCCCGAAGGTATTGAAGAAGCTTTAATAGACCAAAGTCCGCTGATTGACCAGGCCATGCTTTACAACAACCAAAATCCCTACACTGTAGGTATGATTGTACCCAATATCGCAACCATCAACCGTTTGGTCGAAAAGCAGGGAATACGCCCCGGAAGCCCCGAAGGCAATCAGCGGTCGCTCGAACTTCTTCAGCAAGAGATAGACCAGTATAAAAAAGGAGGAAAATACGAAGGGATGTTTCCCGAAAGATGGCTACCGGCAGCTGTAGCAGTACTTCCCGAAGCCTTTACCGAACAAAACCACATGATTAACAGCACCCTGAAAATGGTTAGGGGTAAGATTACCGACCATTACACCGCTGAACTCGAATATCTCTATACTGCTGAAGCTAAGAACATTATCAACCCATCAAATTTAAATGCCTTGGCCAAATGGCATAAAGCAGAGTAAAATGAGAAGATGCCGGTTTGAGGGCCGGCATCTTTTAAAAAGCAAAAGGTAAAAGGGGTAATAAATAGTGTTTCACCTATTAATACCTAAAACAGGTCAAAGGTTACCCTCAAACAGAAAAAAATTCATTTTATTTTTGTCTGAATATCACAATGGGGTATGGCTACTATCAAATTTTTTCGACTACCGATTTTTACCCATCGGCATTTTATCTTACCTTTGCTACCGAATAAGGGGTGCCTTAAGAAAACAGGCTGAGATCAAACCCATTGAACCTGTCCGGGTAATGCCGGAAAGGGAAAATGTTTTCACCAATTCTTTAAGGGCTCTGCCAAGATAGTTCGTAACCATGTTACCGAAGGTGATATGCCCGTTAGTCCATTCTGTAGGCAAAGCCCAAAAAACAATTGAAATACTCAAAAAAACCTCTTTTCAGGCTATAGTCACTGGCGCCGGCGACCATTGCCATCATACTTTTTATCATTTAAAAAGCTGAAAATGAAAAGAAATTTATTAGCACTCAAATTGGCAATGCTACTTGCTGCCACCACCGCGTTACACACCTTTGCTGTAGCGCAGTCAACCTTCCTGAGCGGTAAAATCACCGACGAGCAAGGTGAACCTCTCCAAGGGGCCAACATATTGCTTGCCCCCGCTCATCATCAAACCGTATCTTCAACTGACGGTAGTTTTGTTTTTCAAAGATTGTCCAAAGGGAATGTTACATTGACGGTTACTTACATTGGATATCAAACAGTAAAAAGGGATATCGAACTGGTTGCCGGGCAAAATCAGCTTAATCTGGTACTCGCCCCATCCGAAATCATGACTGAAGATGTGATTGTATCGGCCGTACGGGCAGGCGACAAAACACCGGTAGCCTATGCCAATCTGAGTGGTGAAGCCATTAAGAAACAGAATGCAGGACAGGATTTGCCCTATATGCTGGCACTCACCCCGTCGCTGGTAACGACCTCCGATGCCGGGACAGGAATCGGGTACACCAATTTTCGCATTCGCGGAAGCGATGCCAATCGAATCAATATCACCATCAACGGGATACCGTTGAACGATGCCGAATCGCATGGCGTTTTCTGGGTCAACATGCCCGATTTTGCTTCGTCGGTAGGTAATGTTCAGGTACAAAGAGGGGTAGGAACCTCGACCAACGGTGCCGGAGCTTTTGGCGGGACAGTCAATATGCAAACCAACAACCTGAGTCTTGAACCATTTGCAAGTTACGAAGGAGCAGCAGGAAGTTTCGGGACAGTCAAAAACACACTTACAGCGGGGACAGGCCTGCTCAATGGCAAATTTACTTTCGATGTCCGCTTATCGAAAATCAACTCCGACGGGTATGTCGACAGGGCTTTCAGCAAGCTGAAATCGTTCTACATGTCGGCCGGGTATCTTTCAGAACGGTCGGTTTTGAAGGTCAATATCTTCTCGGGTGTAGAAAAGACCTATCAGGCATGGAATGGTGTACCCTCCTATTTGCTCGAAACCAACCGGACTTACAATCCCTCGGGCGAATATACCGATGCAGATGGCAATACCGCCTATTATGATAATGAAACCGATAATTATCAGCAGGATCACTATCAGTTACACTACAGCTACAGGCTTGCTCCCGCACTCAACATCAACGCCTCACTGCATTATACCTATGGGCGCGGGTATTACGAAAGCTACAAAGAAGACGCATCGCTCGACGACTATCTGATTCCTTCGGTTGCGTCAGAAAATGTGCTGATTGAAAGCAGTGATTTGATTACACAGAAATGGCTTGATAACGATTTCTACGGTGCAGTGGCCTCGCTGACCTATAAAAAACCTTCCACCGATTTAGTGGTTGGCGGCGCATGGAACCTCTATTCGGGCCATCACTTCGGAGAGGTTATCTGGGCGCAGTACTACGGCAATATCGATCGGGGGCACGAATGGTACCGTTCGACCGGTGAGAAACGGGATTTTAATCTCTTTGCCAAAATCAATCAGCAGTTAAATGAAAGGCTATCGTTCTATGCCGACCTCCAATATCGCCATATCAATTACCGGATTCAGGGAATAGATGATGACCTTCGCGACATTACGCAAGGGCATTTGTTTGATTTCTTCAACCCAAAAACAGGCCTTTTCTATTCGATTGACAACAAACAGAATCTCTATTTCTCGTACGGACTGGCACATCGCGAACCCAATCGCAGCAACTACACCGATGCCACTCCCGGGAAACCACAACCCAAACAGGAAAAGTTACACGATTTCGAACTGGGCTATCAGTATAAAGGCAGAAATGGCGAGCTGGCAGTCAATCTTTACAATATGGTTTATCGCGACCAGCTTATCCTTACCGGCGAGATTAACGATGTTGGCTCGGCAATTATGACCAATGCCCCTAAAAGTTACCGCCGGGGTATTGAATTGTCGGGAAATATTAAAATTGCACCTACATTAAGGTGGAGCGGAAACGCCACTCTAAGCGAAAATAAAATTATTGATTTTGTAGAGTATGTCGACGACTGGGATAACTGGGGCGAACAGGTCGTCACACCGCTCGGCAAAACAACTATCGCCTTCTCTCCCTCATTCATAGCCGGCAGTAACTTTACCTGGCAACCAGTAGGCGAACTAAGTGTCAATTTGCTTACCAATTATGTCGGCAAGCAATTTACCGATAACAGTTCGAGTAACGATAGAGTTCTCGCGCCTTATTTCGTAAGCAATATGAGGATTAGCTACGACTTTAAGCCGAAAATCGTCAAACAGGTAACCCTTTTTGCCCATATCAATAATATTTTCAACGAAAGCTACGAGACCAATGCCTGGGTCTACTCCTATTATTATGAGGGGAAACGAGGAAAACTGGATGGCTATTTTCCGCAGGCAGGCACCCATTTTATGATAGGCTTGACAGCCCGCTTCTGACAATAAAAAAAACCCGCAGATTGCGGGTTTTTTATTCGATAATTTTAATTTACTCGCCTCCCAAAATCGATTGTATCCCGGCTTCCGTAAGGGTAAATTCTTTTTCGTCTTTGATACAGAATCCTTTCTTTTCGTTCTTGTTCAGACAATCGCTGGCGTTGAGCAGTTTCTCCACACTGAATCTTTTCAATGTTTTGGAGACAACAGGAGTTGAAAACTTCTGCTGATTTTCGAAAGAGTATAGATAAACTGCGGTAGCCAAAAATTTGCGCACCTGGTTTTTATCGGCCTTCTTATCTACAAGAAACTGATAAAAAGCATTTTCACCGTCATTATCAGCTACTTCAACTGCTACCCTACGACTTTTCCGACCTCTCTTTTTCTCCGGTTCAGACACTATAACCTGAGCATCGGTTTCGGTAGCTTCAAACTCGGCTTTCGCCTGAGGCTGTACCAATCCAGGAATGCGGTTGAGCACCTGATTAAGCTGTCTTTCAACCCAATCCTTTTCCCCTTCGCACGAAAAGTGAAGGTTCTCGAATGAGAAATCAATTTTTGAATCTGCCATTTTAATTGTGAGTTAAATTCTAAATTTCAACATATAAAAATAGATATTTTTATATTACAGGCAAATAAAAGATCATTTTTTCTATTAGCAGATAATCTTTTATCACACCTAAAGGATACTTCTATCTTTTATCCTCCATTTCATTTAGAACCTTTTCTATCTCTAACTCTGTATTGTGAAGTTTTTCGCGACATAAGGTCACCAATACCGAAACCCGTTTTACCTTTTCGGATAACTCATCCACATCCAGGTCGCCGGTTTCAATTTGCTCCAGAATCTCCTCTATCTCGCTGATGGCCTCGCCATAAGTGGGCTTCTTCTTAATTACATTCATCTTTATATGTTTTTTAATTTACTCAATATCTGAAACGGTACTAACAACAATGCCATCCGACAAACGGGTAGTCAACACTTCGCCCGGTTTCAGCTCAGTTTTGCTCTTCACCGCTTTCCCATTGAGCAAAGTGATAGAATATCCGCGCTGCAGGAGCCATTGCGGATCGACAAGCCTCAACCGTTGCGCAGCCAATCCAAGGCGATGGCTTTCGTCGGAAAAGCGTGATTTTAACAGCTGGCGTACAACTTTCGATTGGTTTTTCACCTTGCTTCGTTCGTTGGCTATGCAATTGCGGCTACCTGAAACCATCCGCGTAAGATACTTATCGAGGGTATAACCGGCACTTCCAACCATTTTATTGCTATTCAGGTGCAATTGGGCAAACAGCTTGTCTAACATGTGGCCGCGCAACTGCAAATCGTGCTGAACACCATGTTTGACCTTCGATGCCAGTTGCATCAGTTGGTGCCGCGAATCGGAAATCTGTTCACGTACAAGCGGGGCCAGCAACGTACTCCATCGTTCAAGTTTCAATTTCTCTTCGGCAATAATCGCTTCAACCATTTCGGTAAATTGAAGCTCCAACTCGTTCAGTTTAGCATCGAAAACCGCTGCACCATCAATCAAAAACTCGGCCACTGCCGTTGGTGTTTTCAGTTTTGTGTGCGCCACCAAATCGACAATCGACTCATCCTTTTCGTGGCCAATTCCGGTGAGGACCGGCAGTGGAAACTGGGTAATATGATAAGCCAGATCGTAATTGTCAAAACAACTTAAATCGGCCACTGCACCACCGCCTCGGATAATCACCACGCAATCGAAGAAATTATCATACCCGAAAATGGTATCCAACGCAGTAATTATCGATTGCGCAGCCAATTCACCCTGCATCACGGCCGGGAAAAGGCGAAGGTAAAAACGATAGCCATAACGGTTTTGGGTCAACTGGTCGACAAAATCCTGATAGCCAGCGGCTGTAGGCGAAGAAATTACGGCAATTCTCTGAGGGACGAGTGGCAGTTCCAGCTCTTTGTTCATATCAATTACCCCTTCGTCAGTCAGGCGGCGAATGATATCGCGACGCCGTTTAGCCATATCACCAAGGGTATATGTTGGGTCGATATCACGGATATTCAGCGAGTAACCATACAGTTCATGAAACTCGACTGAGGCACTGACCAGAATTTTAATTCCTTCGGTAAGTAGCTGTCCGGTAGTCGTTTCGAAAAAAGGGCGCAACATTCTGAAAGTATAAGACCAGATAGTGGCCCTTGCCTGGGCCACAATTCGGTCGCCATGCTCTTCTTTTTCGATCAGGACCAGATAGCAATGGCCATTGGCCTGAATTTTTATTTCAGAAATTTCGCCAATCACCCAAACAGATGCAGGGAAAGCCGCCGAAAGTGCCTCCTTCACCTTACTGTTCAATTGCGATAGTTTCAATTTATCGTTCATCACTCCAAAGGTAACAAGAAAGTTGAATCGCATTCACGAAGCCAACATTTCAATCATAAAAACGGAGGAGATATTTATCGTTTATCCATTGCGCAAAACGTAGCAATGCACAAGCTTTTTGTCTATTTTCATTCGGTGAAACGGCAGCGAAAAACAATGAAGAAATCAAAATCCAACCATAGGGTTATCAACATATTACTCTTTCCACTCTCGCGAAACGGATGGCCATTTACCCTTGCAGCGGTAACTTTCACGCTGGTTCAATTGGCAACCAAACACCCGCATTTCACCGAAAGATATTATGCTCAGGCACTCTATCCAATGATCGCCGCTTCGCTGTCGTGGATAAGCCACCACTTTGCGTTCTCGCTTTGGGATATTTCGTGGATACTGATGATTGCAGCAGCAGTTATGTTAATTATCCTGATGATTATCCGCAAAATTCCTTTTTGGCGTTCGCTACTGCGTCTGTTGCAAAGTGCTGCCATTCTCTACACCATCTTTTATTGGTGCTGGGGGTTTAACTACTTCCGCCAACCGATGGCACAACGGATGGAATGGAAGCCTGTTGAATTGAACGATGACCGTTTTCTGGCCTCTTTCGATACGTTAATCACGGCAGCCAACCAATCAAAATGCAATATTTCGAAGGCTGACTATGCGGCAATTGACAAAGCCGTGGAGGCTTCGTACCGGAAAAATGCAAAGATGCTGGCCCTTCATTATCCCAACGGGAACCGTCGACCTAAAACCATGTTGTTCAGCGCCTTTTTTGCCAAAGCGGGCATAAGTGGATATTATGGCCCCCTTTTCAGCGAAGTACACCTGAATGCCAATACACTTCCGGGCGAATATCCTTTTGTGCTGGCCCACGAGAAAGCCCATCAGTTTGGAATTACCGGCGAAGCGGAAGCCAATTTTATCGCCTGGTTTATCTGTTCGCAGTCGGATGACCAACGGCTTCAATACTCCGGAAACTTAAACCTGTTGCGTTATTTTCTTTCGGATGCTTTTGCTGCCAAGGATTTGAAAAAATTTCTGCAACGTTTCGACAAGAAAGCCCTCGACGACATCGTGGCCCAGCGGAGCCACTGGCTGGCACTTCGGAACGAAACTATCGACAAAGCGCAGACCGCAGCCAACGATGCCTATCTGAAATCGAACAAAATCGACGATGGGGTTAAAAATTACAATAAAGTGGTAGCACTAACCATTCAGTGGATGGAAAACCAAAAAACAAAGTAGCTCAATTCTTTCTTCTTACTGAAAACGCTCGGGAACTGTTGGTTCAGTCAATTGTCCGCGCATGCGATCGAACGCATCAAAAGTTTTCTGCTGAACCGAATCGGCCACTTCAGGGTTAAGCAATTTTCCTTGCTGATAGTGTAACCGAAAAGCCTCCTTCCCTTCTTCGGTAAAGAAAGTCCATTCGCCATCGGGCTGGTTGGCCGTATATTTTCCTTCGAGTTGTGGCTGCCCGTTCTCGTAATAGGCAATCGACCATCCGTTGCGTTGGCCATCTTTAAACATCAACTCCGCTTTTTTGGCCCCTGACGAAAAGAATTCCTTCCAGGGGCCATCAACCTGGTCATTCGAGTAATGGGTATCGCGGGCAATATTGCCATCTGCAAAATAGGTCACCGATTGCCCGTTTCGTTTGCCGTTGGTATAATTTTCGCGGCCCACAATGGTTTTATCGTTATAATAGGTCCAGATGCTATCTTTGGCTGTACCAGCAAAAATCCCCTTGGCATAAAGCACTCCTTCGTCATCGAACAGCGATGCTTCAACCCTTTCACTATTGGCCCCATGCAACATGATGGCCTTGATTTTCCCGTTTTCGTGATAACGTTTCCACTCGCCAACCGGTTTTCCGTCGACAAACAATCCTTCATAGCGTAGCGTCCCGTCAGGATATTTCGCGATCCAAATACCCTGCTTTTGCCCTTTGGCATCGGTTTGGTTAACTTTTGCCTGAGCGCTTCCCGTCAAGGAAAAGGCGATAATAAAAACGATAGTGATAAGCGTGCGCATAACCGTTAATTTGGGGTAAAAATAAAAAATCCTGCCCGAAAAACAGACAGGATTTTAATATGGTAGACCTGAGCCATCAACCGCCGAAATCGTCGAAAAGGACATTTTCGTCGGGAACGCCCAACTCGTAAAGCATTTTGGTAACGGCTGCATTCATCATCGGCGGGCCGCAGAGATAGTAATCAATCTCTTCGGGTTCCTCGTGTTTACTGAGATAGTTATCGTAAATCACCTGATGGATAAAGCCTTTTGGGCCAGTCCAGTTATCTTCAGGCTGCGGATCTGAAAGCGCGAGGTTGAACTTGAAGTTAGGGAAATTTTCTTCGATAGCGCGGAACTGTTCGTAATAGAAAACCTCTTTCCACGAACGGGCGCCATACCAGAATGTGACCTTCTTTTTGCTCTCTTTCACCGTGTGGAAAAGATGGAAGAGGTGCGAGCGCATCGGTGCCATACCGGCGCCACCACCAATAAACATCATTTCATTGTCATTGTCTTTCAGGAAGAATTCGCCGTAAGGACCTGATACCGTTACCTTATCACCCGGTTTGAGCGAGTAGATATACGATGAACAGATACCCGGGTTCACCTTCATAAAGCCTCCGTTGACCCGGTCGAACGGTGGAGTGGCGATACGGATGTTCAACATCACGATGTTACCTTCAGCCGGGTGATTGGCCATTGAATAGGCACGATAAGTCGGCTCGGGGTTCTTCATCTTCAGGTCGAACATCTTATATTTTTCCCACTCTGGGCGAAATTTCTCGCCAATCTCAAATTCTTTGAAGTCGACTTCGCATTTCGGAACGTCAATCTGGATATAACCTCCCGATTTGAAATCGAGCGTTTCGCCTTCGGGAAGCCTTACCACAAACTCTTTGATATAAGTGGCCACATTGTTGTTCGAAACAACGGTACACTCCCATTTTTTAATCCCCAGGATTTCCTGGTGCATGTGCATCTCGATATCCTCTTTCACCTTTACCTGGCAAGCGAGGCGCCAGTGGTCGGCCTGCTCCTTACGGGTAAAGAAGCCCGTTTCGGTAGGAAGGATAGAGCCGGCACCCGAGGAGACCTGACAGCGGCACATCCCGCAGGTTCCGCCACCACCACATGCTGATGGAAGAAAAACTTTGCTGTTGCCCAAGGTAGATAGAAGCGTATTTCCCGGTTCGGTTTCAATCACTTTAAAACCGTCGTTGATACTTACTTTAACCGTTCCGGTCGGGGTTAATTTCTTTTTCACATACAACAAGATTCCGACAAGCAGCAGTGTAATCAGCAAGAAAACCACTACTCCGGTAATCAGCACTTTTGTCAAGCTTAATATGATCATTGTTCAGAAGTTTAAATGTTTATGTGAAAAATCAGAGTTTAATTCCCATGAAACCCATGAAAGCCATACCCATTAATCCAGTGATGATAAACGATATGCCCAGACCACGCAGTGGAGCCGGAACATTCGAATATTTGATTTTCTCGCGGATAGCTGCTATCGCTACAATGGCAAGGAACCAACCTGTACCGGAGCCAATGCCATAAACAGTAGCTTCGCCAACGTTGATAAATTCCTTTTGCTGCATAAACAACGACCCCCCAAGAATGGCACAGTTCACTGCAATCAGCGGAAGAAAAATCCCCAGCTGGGTATAAAGTGCTGGTGCAAACTTCTCAACAATCATTTCGACCAACTGCACCATCGCGGCAATGGTCGCAATAAACATGATGAAACTGAGGAAGCTGAGATCGATGGCGGCAAAATCTTCGCCCAACCATTTCAGCGCACCCTCTTTCAACAGAAAGTTTTCGAGCAGGTAGTTGACCGGTACGGTAATCATCTGTACAAAGATAACGGCCAGCCCCAGACCTGTGGCGGTTTTCACTGATTTCGACACTGCCAGATAGGAACACATCCCCAGGAAGTAGGCAAACACCATGTTGTCGAGGAAAACCGACCGGATAAATAAATTGATATATGTTTCCATTTTGTCTGTTTATTCGTGTTAGTGATTAATCCTCAATTAATTCACGACGTTTGCTGCGTTGTATCCAGATGATAACGCCCACGGTAATCAACGCCATCGGGGGAAGGATCATCATCCCGTTGTTCGAATACCACCCGCCATTGGCAATGTACCAGCCTTCAGGGATAATCTTGAATCCCCACAGTGAACCCGAGCCCAACAATTCGCGGAAGAAACCAACGATAACCAGCACAACGCCATAGCCCAGCCCGTTACCTATCCCATCGAGAAACGAAGGCCATGGCTTGTTCCCAAGCGCAAAAGCTTCGAGGCGCCCCATCAGGATACAGTTGGTAATAATCAACCCAACGAATACCGAAAGCTGTTTCGAGACATCGTAAACATACGCACGAAGTACCTGGTCGACAAGGATAACCAATGCGGCTACCACTACCAGCTGAACGATGATACGGATACGGTTCGGGATTGTATTTCGGAGCAATGAAATAATCAGGTTTGAGAATGCCGTAACGATAATGACCGAGAGCGACATTACGACTGCGGGTTTCAATTGCGCGGTAACTGCCAGCGCTGAGCAGATACCAAGAACCAGAACCGTGATAGGGTTTTTAGCGCTCAACGGTTCGGAGAGCAGCTTCAGGTTCTTTTTTGAAAATAGTGATTCTTTGTCGCTCATAACTATTTTTTAAGAGTTTTAAGAAATTCCTGATAAACAGATAAATCGTCCCACAACATTTGTTGAAGGGCCTTACTGGTAATGGTACCGCCCGAGATGGCATCCACACTATGCTCAGGAGCAGCCTTTTCGCCTGCTTTGGCAATAATAATGGAAGTAAGGGTACCATTGTTATCGAAAATGGTTTTGCCGATAAATGGTTTTTGGAACCACTCTGTATTGATTTCAGCCCCTAATCCGGGGGTTTCGCCCTGATGGTCGAAACTTGCACCGTAAATGGTATTGGCATCTTCGTTGAGAGCCATATAGCCCCAAATTGGGCCCCAGAGGCCCGTCCCGCGCAAGGGCAAGATGTATTTTACACCCTGGTCGCCAAGATTGGCCACGTATACCGGTAACCGGCGTTCCTCAATTGGTTTACTGTGTTCAACTTTCAAATCGATATCAAAAGCAGAGCCTTCAGCTTTTTCACCTTTGCTGTTCACCACATACATCTCGGTAATGGTTTTGGCAAAAACATCTTCGGCAGTCAAGGCATCAGCTGCTACATTGATTGATTTCAGGATATTCTGTTTTTTCTCAATCTCGGCATTCTTGGTCTGCGCCGGCTTCAGGCTTACAGCTGCAACAGCCAGAAGCGCTGCAACCAAAACCACCATCACCGTGGCGTAGATGAATGTATATGAATTTCCGTTCTTATCCATGGTTCAATTTTTTTAAGCTTTAACAATTGAGCGTTTCAACCTCCGTTTGATATTGGCCTGAACCACATAATAATCGATAAGCGGAGCAAACATATTCATAATCAGAATCGCCAACATGGTACCTTCGGGATAAGCAGGGTTAACCACTCGTATCAGCACCGTAAATATGCCAATCAGTGCCCCGTAAATCCATTTCCCGGTATTGGTTTGCGAACCCGAAACAGGGTCGGTTGCCATAAATACAGCACCGAACAGGAACCCGCCCATCAACAGGTGGTGCCATGCCGGAATCTGCATGTAGGCATTTGAACCCAGTAAATTGAATAATCCGCCCAGCGCAAGCGCCCCCAAAATGGTTGAAAGAATGATACGCCAACTGGCAATACCAGTCCACAATAAGATTACCATACCGATTAAGATGGCCAGTTTGGAGGTTTCGCCCACCGAACCTGGCATAAAACCAATAAACATATCACTGACAGAGAAGGTGACAGGTTGACCGGCCGCAGCCTGCGCCAGCGGGGTGGCACCCGAAAAGCCGTCAACCAGCTTATCGCTGCCAGCGCTCACCCAAACGGAGTCGCCCGAAAGTTGCGACGGATAGGCAAAGAAAAGGAAAGCCCTGGCAACCAGTGCCGGGTTCCAGATATTCATCCCTGTTCCACCAAAAACCTCTTTCGAAAAGACAACCGAGAAGGCTACAGCCACAGCGACCATCCAGAGCGGAGTAGTCACCGGGATTACCAACGGTATCAACATCCCTGTAACCAGGTAACCTTCATTCACTTCGTGGCCACGCATCTGCGCAGCGGCGATTTCGATTCCCAACCCGACCACATACGAAACGATGATCAACGGAAGGACTTTGAGGAACCCGTACCAGAGACTTGGCCAGAGCGCCGCTTCCTGCCCGGTAGCAATGAAATGCTGGTAACCAACATTGTACATCCCAAAAAGCAACGATGGGATTAATGCAAGAATCACCACGGTCATTGTACGCTTCAAATCGGTGTAGTCGCGAACGTGAGTGCCTTGCTTGTTGGTGTGATTCGGAACAAAGAGGAAGGTTTCGATGGCGCCAAACCCCGATTTAAACCGGTGGAGTTTCCCGCCTTTTTCAAAGCTGGGCTTTTGTTTGTCGAACCAATTTCTTAATGCTTTCACTCGATATTTATTTTAATTTTTATACGCTTGATTTTGAGCCATAAAGCTCGTATTGAATAACTTTCGATATCCTGAATTAGCTAAGCTCTTTGATCATGGAATTGATACCACCTCTCAGAATAGACTGTACCTTGATTTTGGAGGTACAAATATATTCGCAAAGGGCCAAATCCTCTTCAACCACCTCGTAAATACCGAGTTGCTCCATAGCATCGATATCGTTGGCCAAAATTGCCTTCAGCAGATATACCGGAAGAATATCCATTGGCAATACCTGTTCGTATTGATCGGAAAGGACAAATGCGCGCGCTTCGCCATGCATATTGGTATCGAGAATATACTTTTTCTTTCCCGAGCCCATCCATGAGAAGAAAGTGCGCGACGGGCTAAATTTCCCGAACCCGGGCGTAGCCCAACCGAACATTTCGTAATAGTTGCCTTCGGGAATCACCGAAACCATCGAATCGTAATAACCAAGGAAATTATCGGCAGCTACCGCCGTACCGGTCAATATATTTCCACTAATAATACGGTTGTTTTTGCCTTCGAGATGGTTTTTAAGCAATACCGACAGGTTTGCACCTTTCCAAAAGCGGTAATATTTGGGTTCCTTTACTTCCGAGCCAACCAGCGCAACTATTTTCGAAGCATCGAATTTGCCTGTCAGCAGCAGTTTACCAATCGTAACAACATCCTGCGGGGCTACAGTCCAAACCACTTCGCCTTTGTTAATTGGTGAAACGGCAGCAATCTGAATCCCAACATTCCCGGCCGGATGCGGCCCGTCGAAGTAGTTCAGTTGCACACCCTGAGTCGATGCAAAAAGCTTATTTTCTTTTTTGGCTGAAAGGCCAAGGTTTACCTTCCCGTTGCCCAGCTTCAGCAATGCGTTGATACCGGCCTGCCAACTGCTCTCTTCGCCTTTCAGGATAAAGTCGAAATCGGGAGCCAGAGGTGAACTGTCGAAACAGGAAATAAAGATGGCTTTAGGTTGATCAGTCGGACGGGCAATGATACCAAACGGACGAGTTTTCACAGATGGCCACAAACCTGATTTCATCAGAAGAGCCTTTATCTCGTCAGTGCTAAGCTTTTGCGGATCAACCTTACCGAAATCCTCGGACAGATCGGCACCGTCGGCTTTTACTACAACTTCCAACACTTTACGGCGTTCGCCACGATTGATGGCTACCACTTCGCCGCTAACAGGTGAAGTAAAATTCACCTCGGGTTGATATTTGTCGAAAAAGAGCGGAGTCCCGGCTTTTACCGTATCGCCGACTTTAACCGTCAGCTTGGGAATCAGTCCGTGAAAATCTGTTGGTTTGATGGCAAAGGTCTCAGGCTTCGCGATATGTTCCAGAACGTTGGCGGCTTCGCCTTTAATCTGGATATCTAAACCTTTCTTGAGCTTGATAACTTTTGACATTGTAAAGATTGGTGTTAAATTTGTGCGACAAAAATAAATATTTGAACAGTTAATCACAATTTTTAACTGAAATTATAACAAGTTGTCAATCAACTACTATCCAGGAGGTTGCCATAAAATCCTCATATTTTAACATTTATTTAAAACGTTGCAATAAGGTTCTGGCATGAAATCAATAAAAATGCTCAATAACATATTTGTCTTCATACGCTCGATAGCCTGGTTAAGTTTAGTTGCCCTGCTGTTTTTTTTTAATGGTGCCAATGGTCAGACGGCCAGCAATATCGATGCCATTTACAGCAAAACCATTAAATCGGTTCAATTTTTCCGTGAAGGATGGGAATTTTCGATGCCAATTATCGATTTGGGAAGTGAACAGCGGCTCTTGCTGAAGTTCGACGACCTGAATCCCGATGCCCAAAACTACAACTATTCGGTAACCCATTGCGATGCCGGCTGGAACACCTCCCGTCTGGTAACCTCGGAATACATGCAGGGCTTTTTTGATAACCCGATCAACGACTATGCCTTTTCCATCAACACCACGATGCGTTATGTGAACTATCAGCTGGTTTTACCCAACGACGATGTCCGACTGCTTATTTCGGGCAATTACCTGCTCACCGTTTGGGCCAACAGCGACAAGGAACATCCGGTGCTGACCCGTCGGTTTTATGTTTGCGAACCAGAAGTACAAATCAGAGGTGAAGTGAAAAAGGCCACTTTCGACAGCTTTCGAGGCCCTAATCAGGAGATCGATTTTGTAATCGACCATCCCAACTTCCCAATCCGCGACCCGCGCAACGATATCAAAGTGGTGCTGATGCAAAATTCTGAACCCGATAACAAAATCACCAACCTTAAACCGCTCTTTATCCGACAAGGTCAACTCGACTACAACTACAACCGTGAAAATGTCTTCGCCGGAGGGAACGAATTCCGCAATTTCGATACAAAGAACCTTCAAATCACGGGCCGGGGAGTAAGCAAAATTGAATATCTGGGCGGCGACTACCACGTTACCCTGCAGACCGACCAGCCCAACCCATCGACGCTATACCTTTCGGAAAACGATTTGAACGGCAACTATTTGGTCAAAAACGACAGGGTACGCGATTCCGATTTGGAGTCGGACTATATCTTTGTTAAGTTCTCGCTCAAACCGTCGTCACCCACCGATGGCGCCGATATTTACGTTTACGGGGCGCTGACCGATTGGCAGTGTAACCCGGCTAACCGGATGAAATTCAATCCCGAAAAAGGGCAATATGAAGTTACACTGCTATTGAAGCAGGGCTTTTACGACTATCGCTATATCTATCGCGAAAAAGGAAGCAGCCAGAACAACGTTGCCCCCTTCGAAGGCAGCTTTGTTGAGACAGAAAACGATTACCGCATTTTTGTCTATTTCGGTGAATTCTCATCGCGCTACGAACGGCTGATAGGTTACCGAACCTTTAATTCAGTAAAAAGATAACCATTACAAAAAATTGGGAGATAACAGCAACCCATTTCGATTTTACTCCCGAAATAATGTTATTTTTAGCACGATAAAAACCTGCAATTCACTTTTATACAACCAACTATGCACGAAGACTTGCTTCAACTCGATGCCATCAGGCTCAATTTTAGCTCAGCAAGTTTACACATCATGAATATTACCATCGGTTTTATCATGTTTGGTGTAGCCCTTGGAATCCACTGGGAGAATTTCAAAAACATTTTCAGTAACCCTCGATTGCTCATAATCGGGTTATCGAGCCAGTTCCTGCTGCTGCCTGCCGTTACTTTTCTGGCAGTACTCGCCTTTGGCCGGTTTATAACCCCTTCGGTGGCCTTCGGGATGCTTTTGGTTGCCTCGTGCCCCGGTGGAAATATCTCCAATTTTATCTCCAGTTTTGCCAAGGCCAATGTTGCCCTCTCGGTAAGCCTTACGGCTATGGGCACCGTGCTTGCCGTTATCTTCACCCCGCTGAATTTTGCCTTCTGGGGAGGTTTGTATTCGGCCACCTCTCCGCTGCTGCGCCCAATCGAAATCGACACCGCAGATATTTTTAAAACCATTTTTATTTTGCTGGGATTGCCTATTTTGGCCGGAATCTATTTCTCGCAGAAATATCCGAAGTTGACTGCCAAAATCAGAAAACCCATCGAGAATATCTCGCTGATAGTCTTTATCAGTTTCGTCATTTTGGCCTTCCGCAACAACTTCGGTTACTTTGTTCGCTATATCGACTGGATAATTGTGATAGTACTGGTTCACAATGCACTGGCACTACTTTCCGGTTACTGGTTTTCGAGAGCGATGGGGCTGAAACGGACCGAACGCCGCACAATAGCCATCGAAACAGGCATTCAAAATTCAGGACTTGGTTTGGTATTGCTCTTCAACCCCAAAATATTTCCACCCGAGATGCACATGGGCGGGATGGCCTTTATTGCTGCTTGGTGGGGTATCTGGCACATTATATCCGGACTAACGCTCGCCTTTATCTGGTCGAGAGTCAGGACTTCTGAAAAATTAGCCGTCGAAGAGGTTCATGGATAAGATTGAAAAAAAGTCAATTGGCTATTCGCTGCTCTTCTATCCGGTAAAATGGTTCTATTACCTCTATTACCGCAAAGTGATTATTACAGGGAAAGCAAAAATCCCTGTTGGGCAACCCATAATCTTTGCCGCCAACCACCAGAATGCCCTGATGGATGCGCTGGCGATACTGATGGCGGCCAACCGTCCGGTCGTTTTTCTTTCGAGGGCCGATATTTTTACCAACAAACGCATAGCCCGAATCCTCAACTTTTTACGAATGATGCCGGTTTACCGCCTCCGCGACGGGTTCGATTCGATGGGCAAAAATCAGGAAAGCTTCGTTCATACGGCACGGGTGTTGAAATCAGGCACGCCGTTGGCCATTCTTCCCGAAGGGGTTTACTCGCCTAAGAAAAGGTTGCTTCCGCTGAAAAAAGGAATCTGCCGCATCGCCTTCCAAACTGCCGAAACCAGTGGTTTTACCATGAATATCTTTATCGTCCCCATCGGTATCGATTACACGGCCTATCAAAAGGCGGGCACCGAACTGGTCATCAACTACGGGGATCCGATAGCCATTTCCAATTATTACGCAGACTATCAATCCAATCCGCAAAAAGCAATCAACAGCCTGCGCGACCAAATTGCCCGTGCGCTGAAAGAGGTGATGATTCACACTGAAGATGAGGGGCATTACCACCTGATTCATGCTTTGGCCGAAACGGCACTAAGCAGCTATCTGACCCAGCAGAAGCTTTCAAACAACCGCTACAGCCGTTTTCAGGCCACACAAAAACTAATTGCCCTTATCGGGAAGGGCATCGAAAGCGGGACAATCAACATTGACGCCGCAAGCAGACAAACGGAAGCATACCAACGGCAACTGAATCAATATGGTTTAAAGGATTGGCTTTTCGAACTTCCCCTGCCCAACCGGCTATCTGTTGCGACGGAAGCCTTGCTCTGGCTGGCCGGCTCTCCGCTGTTTCTTTACGGTTTAGCCATAAATTATCTGCCCTATAGCCTGCCCGGAAGGGTTGCCCGAAAAATGAAGGATAAGCAATTCGTAAGTTCTGTTAATTTCGCTCTCGGTTTGATTCTCTTCCCGATATGGCACCTTATTCTTTTAGTTATCTGCCTAATATCGGGAATGGGGGCAATCGCTTCGCTGATGCTGCTCGTCAGTTGGGTTATTGGTGGAATCTTTGCCTTTTATCATGCCAGACGTTTCAAAAAATTGAGCGGGAAATATCGTCTTTGGCAACTCCTTAGAAAGCAAAAATCAGTTTACCGGCAAATGGCCGAAGAAAGGAAGAAAATCATCCAAACTGTTTTAGCGCAAGCTATCAGCAACGAAAATATCAAACAACAAAAAGAGAACCAATGAAACTGAATTCGAAACTGCACTATGCCATTAAGACATTGGTTTGTATCGCCATTTATGCCAACGAAAACGGGATAACGCAAAAAGAGATTGCCCTGAAAATGAACTTCTCGTACAAGTTTCTCGACCATGTAATGACTGCATTGAAAGTGGCTGGCATCGTCCATAAACTTCCCGGAAGGTTAAAAGGATATGTGCTGACCAAAGACCCTCACAACATAACCATCTATCAGGTTTACAAGGCATTCGAACCCGAATTGGGTGTCTTTCCATGCGTCACCGGTAATATCGATTGTACCCATTCAACCGAATGCGCCACCCACAGCTTTTTCTGCGATTTAAACCAAAATATCATCCTTAAGCTTGAAAGCACCACTATCGGGCAGTTAAAGGAGAGCCAGCTCGATTGTACCACAAAGGAACCGCTTTAACTGTTTCGCTTTCTTTTCAAAAAGAAATAAACCGGTATACCAGCTAAAATCAGCGTTAATCCAATGGCAGCCTCGCGCGGACGGGTAATTACCGTATTGAAAAATAGCACAATGCAGAACAAGATAAAGATTGCCGGCACAACCGGGTAGCCCCATGCCTTATAGGGACGATAGGCATCGGCCATTTTGCGACGTAAAATAAAGACCCCCAGTGCCGTTGCACCGTAAAAAATATAGACCGAGAAGATAACCATATCGGTTAGCTGGTCGAAGGTTCCCGAAAGGACCAAAACGGATGCCCATATTCCCTGAAAGACCAACGAATGCGATGGTACCCCTGCATGGTTCAAATGACCGGCACTGCGAAAGAAAAGCGAATCGCGCGACATGGCAAAATAGGTGCGCGAACTGGCCAGAATCGTGGCATTGGTACATCCCAGCGTGCTAACCAAAATCAGCAGTGAAATAAAAAGCACCCCGTTGCTTCCCCAAAAACTCCGCACAGCCTCCACCGCTGCAATTTGATTGCCCGACTGGTATATTGCTTCGAATGTCGTTACCGGAAGCAACGCCAGATAGGTAATGTTGACCAACAGATAAAGGGCAATCACCATCAATACCCCCAAAATAATCCCACGGGGGATATTGCGGTTAGGCTCTTTCACTTCGCCGCCAATAAAGCCAACCGTTACCCAACCCTGATAGGCCCAGAAGGCCGCCAGCATAGCGGTAAAAAACGAAGAGATTGTCATAGCCTGCCCCGACACCGTTTTGAAACTGAAGATTTCGGGCAATGTTGCATGGCTATTCTTCAGCCCGAAAACCAGGATAACAAAAATACCGGCAAATACGGTAATCAGCACGGCTTTGCTAACCCCTGCTCCCTCTTTTAACCCCAGGATATTGACAAAAGTAAGTGCCAGAATCAGCATAATGGCCACCAACTTAACATTAAGTTCGGCAAACGGGGAAAAAATTCCCCCAATGGAAATGGTGCTTAGCGAAGGAAAAACCTCCGGTAGGTTCACCATGCTATGCAACGACTGGGCAAAAACATAGGCCAGCGAGGCTATTGCGGCAGTCTGAATCACGGCAAAAAGCGACCAACCATAGATAAAGGCAAAAAAACGATTGTATATTTTTTTGTAGTAGGCAAAATCGCCTCCGGTATCGGCCAACAAACCAGCCACTTCGGCATTACTCAATGCCCCCATCAGGGTAATCAGGCCGGCAGCAACCCAGGCGGCAATAATCCAGCCCGAACTATGCAATTCGCCAGCCATCGGGGCAATCTTTTTGAAAACCCCTGAGCCAACAATATTTCCTACCACCACCACAATCACATAGCCTAATCCCAGTGTGCGGACCAATCCTTTTTGATAATTCATCTCTTCGGCAAAGTTTGTAAGCGTATCCTGCAAAAATAAGTTTTCCGTCAATGCAAAAAGCAGTTCTCCTCCTGCTAAAAATCTGATAAATCATTGGGGCATCAGTTCTGCATTCACAAAAAAGAATAGAGCTTCTCCTTGTTTCGCTTAACAAAAAATCGCTACATTTGACTACATATTGGTCAAATAAAAGATTAAATAATAATCATAAAACCGCCATAAAACCCTCGATATGCACTTTTCATCGAACCTGAAATTTCTGCGCAAAAGGCGCAACCAAACACAAGAGGTAATTGCTTCGGCACTCAATATCAAGCGGTCGACACTGAATAACTACGAGAATGGCATCTCGTGGCCAGGCATTCCGACACTAATCGCACTGGCCGACTATTTCAGGGTAGCCATCGACACCCTGCTGCGAATCGATATGAGCCAACTGCACGAAAGCCAGCTTTCGCAACTGGAACACGGACAGGATATCTTTGTAAAAGGAAGCCAGTTACGCGTGCTGGCCACTACCGTCGACCGGCAAAACCGCGACAATATTGAACTGGTGGCCGATAAAGCCAAAGCAGGTTACCTCAACGGCTTTTCCGACCCCGAATATATTGCTGAACTACCCGTTTTTCAACTTCCTTTCCTGTCGAAAGAACGGAAATACCGTACCTTCCAAATCAGCGGCGACTCGATGCTGCCCATACCCGATGGCTCATGGGTTACCGGAGAATTTGTACAAGACTGGAACGATATCCGCGATGGCGAACGATACATTGTACTCACCTTAAATGAAGGGCTGGTTTTTAAGAAGATAATGAATGAGTTGAAAACCCGTGGGGCATTGCAACTGATTTCGACCAACAGCAATTATCCCCCGTACGACCTCCCGGTGGATGAGGTCAAAGAAATCTGGCGGTTTATCCATTACATCACAAGCGAAGTGGCCGAACCCTGGTCGCTGCAGCAGGTAGGCCAGAATATCAGTCAGCTGCAGCGCCAAATAGCGGGGATACGCGAGAAACTGGAAGAAAAACCACAATAAGGCGTAGCCGTCGAATCTTTGTAGCTTAAGCCATAACAGAAAACCCGGAGCAGCGGCGCTGCGATATCCTCAACCAAACTATATTCGACAGCTACACTGCCGTATTGCCTCGCACATACCTACTGCTACAAAGATTAGGCAACTACGTTGCCATTCGACACCTTATCAAACCCCGCTCCGTAAGGGAAACCTTGCGCCCCTAACCCATCAACACCATACCTTTGCTACACCTTCTCCGCGTTATCCGTGTATTATTCATGTATTATATCTGTATATTGTGTGTCTTTGAACACACAATATACACAGAAGATACACACAAGATACACACAAGATATGGAGTTAGTAGGGAGATGGTAAGGGGAAGCTTGTTAATACTTTTATATATCAATCGTTACATTGGGAATATGAATTCGAAATATATGTGATTAATAAATTTGGTGGCTTCTGAAATGCGCCCGATTAGCAACGCCATTTATGGCATTATTGAAATAAACATACCGCTCAAATCTGATTAAATTGATTTTTTGACAATTTCAAAACCATATTCCTCAATAAATTTGTTGTATTCTTTTTCAAATGAAACCTTACCGTGATGTTCTGCTTGTCTGGCGATATAATTTCTGACAATATTCACTTTATCATCACCAACCCCGATTGCAAGGTATTCATCCTGCCATTCGAATTTGGAAGTAGTCAATTGCAATAGGTTAATCCAATGTGATGATTCGCCTTTAATCAACTGTGCAATCTTGCCAATACTTAAATCATCGTTCAACGAAACTAGCATGTGAACGTGGTCGGTGTACCCATTAATAAAATCGATATAAATATTTTTCGTTTTGGCATTTTCGCGGATATGGGCAAAAAGTTGCTTTCGGATAGATTCATTCAAAAAAGGAAACCGGTGTTTTGTTGACCAAACGTAATGAACATAGACTTTGATGTATGACATAACTTCAGGTTCTTAATTTGAATTTCAACACATTCAAAAATACAATTTCCCTGTGAATGATTGATATGGTTGCGATAGACAACTCGTTCATTGTGGCAGGTTCGTTTTCGATAACCGTAGCCTGAAGGCTGCGGCTATTCATTGTCGTTCAAATTTGATTGGGTATTTGAATTTAAAAAAACTGCAATTAATAAATTCGATGGCCTTCTGAAATGCGTCCGATTAGCAACGCCATTTATGGCGTTAGATAAAAATCAAATATTCCAACGGGGCTTTAGCCATAGCTGCGGCAATTTATTATGGTCCAAATTTAATTTGGCATGAATTTGAACATTTGCCATTGAATCATCTCAGATGCAAAACGAACTGATGGGCTGAAATCGGTAAAGTTTCGAGGTAAAAGGCCTAACAAAAAGAGAGCCAAATATTGAATTTGACTCTCTTGCATTTGAGCGGAAAACGAGACTCGAACTCGCGACCCTCAGCTTGGGAAGCTGATGCTCTACCGACTGAGCTACTTCCGCCTGTTGTGTGGCAAAAATAGGCTTTTTTTGAGAATTGCAATATTGATATCCCTTAAAAATGATGACTTATTCTTATCGTTATATATTTTTCTGTTCAATCATGAACCAAACCCTTTTTAATCTGTTAAATATTTTAAAATCTTATTATTTACCAAAAAAGTTATATCCAATGAAACCGATTGTTGACATTGAAGGGATTGGTCCCGTAATGGAAGAGAAATTAAAGGGTGCCGGTGTCAATTCAGTTGAGAAGTTGCTCGAAGCAGGTGCCTCGAAAGCTGATCGAAAAAAACTTGCCGAAGAGACGGGCATTGACGAAGCCAAGATTTTAAACTGGGTCAATAAGGCTGACCTTTATCGAATCAAAGGCGTTGGTGCCCAGTTTTCTGAACTGCTTGAGGCGGCAGGTGTCGATACCGTTAAGGAACTTCGTAACCGAAATGCCGAAAACCTGCATGCCAAACTGGTAGAGGTTCAGGCTGAAAAGAAACTGACCCGTGCAGTCCCTGCGCTTTCGCAAGTTGAAGATTTTATCAACCAGGCTAAAGAATTACCACCGGTTGTCACTTATTAAAGCAACCGGGGCTTGTTGAAAGCTCTCAGAAAAAGCAAAAAATAAGGCAGCCATCTGGCTGCCTTATTTCGTTCCATATTGTGTTGGTTTTTACATTCTTTCCGGAACTTCTACGCCCAATAACGATAAACCATTCTTGACGGTATTGCCCACTACTTTGGCCAGTGCCAAACGGAAACCGCGGCTCATTTCGTTGGGTTCGTTCATAATGCTGTAGTCGTGATAGAACTGGTTAAACTCCTTCACCAAATCGTAGATATAATTGGCCACCACTGCCGGCGAATGGTTGCTGCCTGCATCCTTAACCACCGACGGGAAGAGCGTGATACTCTTGATAAGCGACCGCTCTTTTTCGTTTAATTCGGCATCACCGACTGCTGCCGGGATAACGACCCCCGATGCTTCTGCTTTGCGCAGCACACTCTGGATACGGGCATAGGTGTATTGAATAAAGGGACCTGTGTTACCATTGAAATCGATAGACTCTTCAGGATTAAAGAGCATGGTCTTTTTCGGGTCGACCTTCAGAATGAAATATTTCAGTGCGCCCAACGCCACAATGCGGTAGATATTCTCTTTTTCTTCGGTGCTGTAACCTTCGAGTTTGCCCAGTTCGGCCGAGACCTGACGGGCCACATCAATCATTCCGGCTACCAAATCATCGGCATCGACAACGGTACCTTCGCGCGATTTCATCCGGCCATTGGGCAGTTCGACCATGCCATACGAGAAGTGGTACAGATCTTTGCCCCACTTGTAGCCCAGTTTGTCGAGCAGCAGCGAGAGTACCTGAAAATGGTAATTCTGTTCGTTGCCCACCACATAAATCATATGGTCGATGGGATAGTCGCGAAAGCGCAATTGCGCCGTACCAATATCCTGTGTCATATAAACTGAAGTACCGTCGGAGCGGAGCAGGATTTTGCGGTCGAGCCCTTCGGCAGTAAGGTCAGCCCAGACAGAGGTATCGTCCATCTGTTCGAAAATTCCCTCTTTTACCCCTCGAAGTGCTTCGTCGCGCCCCTTGGTATAGGTTTCCGACTCGTAATAGATTTTATCGAAATCGACACCCAACAACTTGTAGGTTTCATTAAAGCCTTCGTACACCCAACCATTCATGGTTCGCCAGAGTGAGCGTACCTCTTCGTCGCCGGCTTCCCATTTACGGAGCATTTCACGCGCTTCGTTTATTGACGGCGCTTTCTCTTTGGCCTCCTCTTCGTTCATCCCTGATGCAACCAATTCGCCTACCTCTTTTTTGTAGAGCTTATCGAATTTCACGTAATATTCGCCCACCAGATGGTCGCCTTTTTTGCCTGACGACTGGGGTGTTTCGCCATTTCCCATCTTCTGCCAGGCCAGCATCGATTTGCAGATATGGATACCACGGTCGTTGACAATATTGGTTTTCACCACCTTATATCCGTTCGCTTTCATAATCTCGCTGAGCGAGTAACCAAGCAGGTTATTGCGGATATGGCCGAGGTGCAGCGGCTTATTGGTATTGGGCGATGAATATTCAATCATCACCAGTTCCGATTGGTCGGTTACCGGCTGGAAACCAAATTGTGCATTGGCAGCAGCCTGATTGAAACTGTTGAGCCAGAAACCATCGCTGATGGTCAGGTTCAGAAATCCCTTCACGACATTAAACCCAGAGACTTCAGAGATATTGTCGGTGAGGAAACGGCCTAACTCCTCGCCGGTAGCTTCGGGTCCCTTTTTCGACATTTTGGTAAAAGGGAAAACGACAACCGTTTTATCGCCTTCGAATTCGCGGCGGGTCATCTGTATCTGTACCAATTTTTCATCGACTTCCTGTTCCCAGAGCGTTTTCACCGCTTCAATCACTTTATCTTTCAGAATCAATTCAATATCCATATCGTGCTGATTTTCGAAGCGCAAAGATAGCAACTTTTAAGCGAACGATAGAATACCGGGGCAGTGAAATCCCTGGAGCCAGTCGAATCTGGGCAACGCGAACCAGGTTAAGGAATAAATGCAATGGTTTTTTGTAGCCGGTTGCTTTCGAGGCAAGCTTCGAGTATGCGAATGGTCATCAATGCCTCTTCCGGCTTGACCATCAGGGAAGCTTCGCCACGCATGGCCTGTGCAAGATTCTCATAAAAAGCCACATAGTTACCCGGAACAGTTTCCACTTTCCCGCGGATGTGCATTCCGCCTACGGAAGTATTAATGGTACCCCAGTCGCATTCGGGCTCACTGCCCCAGTTGGGTTCGTTGGGCAGACGATTTTGCTTGAGCATCTCTTCCTGCGGGTCGGTGCCCATTTTCAGGAAAGAGCCTTCGGTGCCGTGGAGAATATATTGAGGTCCCATTTCGCGCGTGAGGTACGAGCAGCGCAAGGTGGCTTTAAAACCGGTATAATGCAGTTTGATATCGTAGTTGTCGGCCGTACGGCCATTGGTGCGCAGAACAGAAATATGGGCGGTTACCGCCTGAGGGGCGCCAAAAAGGGAGAGCGCCTGATCGACCATGTGCGAGCCCAGATTGAAGAGCACGCCGGTACGTTCGTCGCCATCTTCCTTCCACGAGCCCTCCTGAATAAAGTTTCGGTAGCGGTCGAAATGGGTTTCATACTCAACCAAACGGCCCAGCAGCTTTTGGTCCAATATCTTTTTCACCGTCAGATATCCGTTATCGAGACGACGATTTTGATAAACAGTAAGGATTACCCCTTTATCGCGGGCCAGTTCAATCAATTGGCGGGCATGGTCGCTATGTTTCACAAACGGTTTCTCAACCACCACATGTTTCCCGGCGGCGAGGGCCTGCTGTGCCATCTCAAAATGAAGAAAGTCAGGGGTATTGACAATCACCAGTTCTACGTCGGGGTCGTTGATAATTTCGTTGTAACTCCGTACGATGGTTGCCTCGGGATAACGAACGGCCGAGATATTTTTTTGGCGTTCCAGAATCTTATGAATCTTGTATTGTGGCAATACTTTCAGTGCCGGCCCGTGAAACACCTGTCCGGACATTCCAAACGAGGCAATAGCTGTTACAATGGGTTTCATATTTGAATGATGAATTAGAAATGATGAGTGATGAATTAGAAATTACTTGATCTTCAATGTTTGGTCTTGTGTCTTTTATCACAGCCATTTTCGACGTTTAAAAATCACTAACATAAACAAAGCCAAAATAATACAAACTCCCCAGAAAGCAAAATAGCCCCAGTGCCACCCGGTCTCGGGAAGATATTTGAAGTTCATGCCGTAAACACCGGCCAGAAAGGTAAGCGGGATAAATACCGCCGAGAAGATAGTCAGCACCTTCATGATTTCATTCATCCGGTTGCTTACCGTCGAAAGGTATAAATCCATCATCCCAGAGGTGATATCGCGCAAGCTTTCAATCGTTTCGATAACCTGAATGGTATGATCGTAGATATTTCGGAAATAGATTCTGGTTTCGTCGTGAATAAGTGGATGCTCGGATCGTTGCAGCGTATTGACCACTTCGCGCACCGGAGCAATGCTTTTCTTTACATAAACCAGTCTTCGTTTCAACCGATAGATAGATTCCTGGCTGCTGCGGTCGGGCTCGAGGATAAGCCGTTCTTCGGTATCTTCGATGGTTTCACCAATATCATCAATCAAGTTAAAATACTGGTCTATAACCACATCTGCTATCGCGAAAGCCAGATAATCGGTTTGCATTTTCATGATGCGCCCTTTGCCCGAAAGAATGCGTTGTCGCAGAATATCGAAGGGCTGTAGTTCGGTTTCATGAAAAGAGATAACCCATTTCTTTCCCATCAGGATACTCACCTGTTCAATCACCACGTCTCCGGTTTCGCTATCGAGCTGGAGCAGCTTCATCACGATAAAAATATAGTTATCACGTTCCTCGATTCGGGGGCGTTGGGTCGTGTTGGCTATATCTTCGAGATCGAGATGGTTGATAGAAAAGTAATTGCCAATATCTTTCAATAAATCGGCATCGTGAACCCCCGTGACTTTTATCCATTTTTTGGCCGGAGAGGCGATTACATCGGTCAGTTTGCTCAGTGTATCGGCAGTATGCTCGGTAATGCCACTTTCGTCGTACTCGACAATATCGAACTTAATCTGCTCATTCCGAGGCTTCCCGACATAGGAAATCGTTCCCGGGACTGCCCCTTTGACTGCCGTTTTTGGAACAATTTTACGGACATCCATCCGTTTTAACTTTCCCCGGTTTTTCATCGTTATTTCGGTTATTCGTTATTGTTTATTTGTCCAGCACAATCTCAATCAAATAGTCGTAGTGGGAGCCTGCAATTTTTTCAATAATCCTGAATCCGCAACGTACGGCATAATCGGCAAAGGTTTCGGGATCGACATAGAGCCACGGGAATGGTTTACCTTTGGTTTTACGATAGGTAAGGCGGTATTCCATCTCGCCGTAGTACGAATCGGAACCAATATCAATCCAGGTGTCGCCATTCTCGTCGGTAAAAAGATAGAGTAAATCAGACGAATCAGCCAGTATGCGGCCACCCGGATGGAGTAATTTTTTCAGTTGGTGGAGTAGGTTCTCCAGTCCCGGGAGGGTTTGCGCCACACCGGCCCCGTTCATCAACAACAAAATGGTGTCGTATTTATTTTCGGTAAGCGAATACACATCCTGAAGCAGCACATTACGGATTCCCCGTTTCTGCATTACCTCGCACGAGAGTGGCGAAATATCGAGCGAATCGACATCAAAACCATTCTCCTGCAACCACATTGAGTGTGCCCCTGCACCGGCTCCTACGTCGAGAACCTTCCCACGGCATCGCTTCAGTGCCTCCTGTTCCTGGACAGGCATTGCATCGAACGTACGGAAAAAATAAGCGGGTGTGAGATATTCGTCTTCTGCAATGTCGGTCTGCACCAGAATATTATGGCCACTTTCGCCATTCCAGTAATCGAGAACGGCCTGGCCTATCGGATCGTGATGTTTTTTCAAAATAGCCATAAAGTCAGATGTTTGGTCATTATAATTGTTGCAGTGCTTTCTATTTCTCAAAGATAGGAATAGGCAGCAGCATTACGCATCTCATTGGATGAAAAAACTGGCAAAGAGCGCAATATTCAACAGGGTTACAATGCCCCCAATGGCGTAGAGTGAAATGGCATTGGCCCGGCTGTTCTTATATTTGCCCATCACTTTCTCGGAAGAGGTGAGCCAAACCTGCACAAAGATGGTTATAGGCAACTGTATACTGAGAATCATCTGCGAATAGATAAGCCCTTTGAAAGGATTGGAAATAAATAGAATAATCAACAATGCAACCACAAACGAGATGGCTATTCCCAAACGGGTGTGATTGTCTTTGATATCGTAAGGCTCGCCGTAAATCCCTGAGAAAATAGTACCCGCAGCCATTCCCGAAGTGATGGTAGAAGCGACTCCAGCAAAAAGCAAGGCAACGGCAAAAACGATGGCCGCATGCGAACCCAGTAGGGGTTCCAGCAATCCTTTGGCCTGTTGGAGCTCTGTTACCACAGTGCCCGCCTGAAAGAAAGTTGCGGCTGCCAGCAAAATCATGGCACTGTTAATGGCCCATCCGATAACCATCGAAATCAAGGTATCGAGAAATTCGTAGCGCAACTGCTTTTCAATCACTTTCTCATCCTGCAGGTTCCACTGGCGGCTCTGGATTACTTCGGAATGGAGAAAAAGGTTATGAGGCATCACCACCGCACCAAGCACACTCATAATCAAAATCATTGAGCCTTTCGGGAAACTGGGGGTTACCCACGAACGAATAGCTGTATCCCAATCGATTTGAACCAGTGAAAGTTCGTAGATAAAAGATAACCCGATAACCGAAACGAATGCAATAATCCATTTTTCGATCATTCGGTAGCCATTGGTAAAAAGCATTATCAGTACAAAGATAACCACCAGAACAGCACCGGCACGGATAGGGATATCGAAAAGCATATTCAGGGCAATGGCGCCACCCAGAATCTCGGCCAATGAAGTGGATACCGAAGCCAGAATGGCCGTTATCAGCACCACCGTAGAATAACCGGGTTTCATGTAGCGGGTAGTTGCTTCAGAAAGGCATAAGCCGGTAGCAATGCCCAGGTGGGCAACGTTGTGTTGCAACATTATCAACATAATGGTCGAAAAGGTGACCATCCACAACAACTGGTAACCGTATTCGGCACCGGCACCCAGATTCGAGGCCCAGTTGCCCGGATCGATAAAACCAACGGTAACCAGCAATCCCGGACCGATATATTTAAAGATTTCGAAGGCCCCAAATCTTGGCCGGTAATCTTTTCGGTCGATATTTTTGATATATTCTGTAAACTTTTTCAGCATCTTTATTGACTTCGAATTTCAAATATAACCTGAAAATGGTCTGATGGGTTTATTTTTTTAACTATTCAACCTTTTCAGGGTTGGCCAGCGGCCAATAATAGACCTCAGTCGTGGGCGATTCGAATAACTCCTTCTGCCCAATCAGTTTACTCAGTGGCTTCAAATCCAAATCTTTAGCATGTCCTGCAGTCGTTATCAGATAGCCTGATGGATACATATTGAAAAACTTCACCACCTCATCCTGACTTTCCAAACGATAAATTGGTTTTTGAAGATAGAAGGGAAATGACGAGTTTAACTGTTTGTAATAGGCCACAGGTCGGGTTTTGTCCATCGCGGCAGCCGCTTTTACACCGGGCTCATTGCGACTGATGTCGGGCATAACGAATGAAAAGGTCAGCCAACCGGCCACTATCCATCCCGATGCCAAAGTGCCCAGCATCCACCATTTCGAAAAACCTTTCATCGAAAAGAGCAGGGCCAAAACAGCCGTTATCGGAATTAATGTCAACAGATAAAGCACCGGAGTGATGCTCACCAGATTTGGATTTTTACTGATGGCAATATATCCGGCCACGGGAATGGCAACGCCAATCAAAATATTAACAAGCAACATCGAAGTCATCTCTTTCATCAGACTATCTGACAGATAATAACCCAGAATCAGTGCGACAAACGGATAAGCCGGCATTGGATAGTTGGGCAATTTTGTAGCCGAGAAACTGAAGAAAATCAGTATCACCAGCGAAACAATAATCGACCAGAGTATAAAATCATTCTGTCGTGCCATCCGGAAGGCTTTTCGGTAGGCTTGATACAGAAACACCGAAAAGGGAAGAAAGGCCAGCATCGCAAAAGCAGGAATCAACAAAAAAAGCCCGCCGTGCCCTTCCATTTCATTGGAAAAACGGCTGATATTGTGTTCGAAGATAAAAGCTTTGGGCCACTCCCATTGGGTGGCAATTCCAACCTGAATCACCCAGGGCGCAACCACAATGGCCACAATAGCTATTCCCAGCCAAATTTTGAAAGCGGCAATGGTTTTCCAGTTGAAATCTTTTTTAACCAACAGCCAAATCATGCCATTCAGTCCGACAAAACCCAACGCTACAGGCCCTTTGGCCAGTATGGCCAATCCGGTTGCCAGATATAACCACAACAGATATCTGGTTTTTCGGGTGTCGTAAAATAGAAAAAAGGAAAAATGGGCGGCAGTAAGGAAGAATATGAGATAAGGATCGGGTACAGCCAAGTGAAATTCGAACAGTAGATTGAGCGAAGTTGCAAAAACCAATACTGCATAGAGTGCAGCTTTCAGTCCAAAATAGCGGAGGGCCATACAATACATCATCAGCACCGTAAGGGCACCCAAAATGGCTGAAAAGAGGCGTGCAGAGAACTCATTCACCCCGAAAAGCGAAAAGGAAACCATCATAAACCAATAATGCAGCGGTGGTTTATCGGTACGCAACTCGTAATTGAAAGTTGGCACCACCATATCGGCCCGTTCAAACATCTCTCTGGCACAGCCGGCATTTCGAGCCTCGTCGTACATAAAAATGGAAGCATTGGAACCCGAAAGATAATAAGCCAGAAGAGCAACAAACAGTATCCAGGGAATATATCGCTCGATATTCTGCTGTTGAAGTTTCATGAAGGTTAATTTTTACCAAAGATAAAAACATTCGCCTTTGGGGCACCAAACGGCAATCTATTTTAGACGAGTTAGTTTAGCCCGTCCGGAGTCAGAAAAAAATTACGGGGACCTCCTTATCCGGAAATCCCCGCAACCTATTGGTTTCCGCAAACCAATTATTCCGCTATTGGTTCTGCATTCGGTTGCTCCTCTTCAAAATTGAGCAACCCTTTTTCCTGAAGAAGATTGTACCACGAAATTACCTTTTTGATATCCGAAACATAAACACGTTCTTTATCGAACTGAGGTAAAATAGTTTCAAAATAATCTTTCAGTTCGTCGTTCGATGCTTTGGCTGAGATGGCTGCCCCTCCATTCTCTTTTTCTGAAATTTGCTGAAAAACTTTTTTCAGCGGAAGGTCTTCGTTGACGGTATAAATGGCGATGTCTTCCAACGTGCTCATTTTGGCATTGGCAAATGCAGTCGATTTTTTGCCGGTAAGCAGCGATTCAACCACCACACTGTTTCTGCCTTCCGAAACCACTTTGAAAAGTCCGGGTTGGCCGGCTATAGCTAATATTCCTTTTAACATATCTGAGTATTTGAATTTTCGTCCCGCAAAAATAACAATTTTAAAATAAAACAGGAGTGCCGGATGACCGAACACTCCTGTCAGTTATTTTCGACAATGCCAAGTCATGGCATTACAAATGCTGAAATTATACGATCGCACTGTTAATCATGAATACTGCGGCCAACGAGATAATGGCATACAACTCGGGGAATGCAGCCAGAATCAAGGTATTACCAAACACCTCGTGTCCGCTGGCAATGGCAGAAATACCATTGGCCCCAATTTGACCCTGACGGATAGCCGAGAAGAAACAGACCAACCCTGCTGCCAGGCTTCCCGCAAAAACGGCAACAGCTTGCAGCAACGTGATATCGGGGTTTAAAACGCCACCCGAAGAGAAGATAAAGTAACCGGCAAACCCATAGAGCCCCTGTGTACCAGGCAATCCCGAAAGTACCATGTAACTACCGAAAGCATCGGGGTTTTTCTTCATAGCGCCAATGGTGGCATTACCGCCAATAGTTGTACCATAAGCACTTCCGATACCCGAAAGGGCAATCATTAATCCAATTCCGATGTAAGCTAAAATAATTGGTTCCATTTTTTTCTGTATTAATCGTTTCTATTTAATTATTTGTAACTCTGTTTCTAAAGGGCGAATATCTTTTGCCTCCGCCCGAAAAGCCCGCATTCTTGTAAAATTCGACAAAGGTGAGACGCATTGGGTGGACAAACGACCCTAACATACCCATCAACAGGTTAATGGTATGCCCCACCAAAAGAATAATGGCCATTACGATAAATTTAACAACGGGAATATCAGGCGACAACGATAGCGCCAGACTGTTAAACACATAGCCAAGTATCGAACTGCTGATGCCCAATGCAAAAAGACGAATGTACGACAAGGTATCGCCAAGCAAACCGGTGGCCATATTGTAAGTATCCCAGAACCCGAGACCAAAATTGGCCAAAATACTGCGGTTTGGGCTGCTGAAAATAAATGCCCCTAAAAAACCAACACCTATCAACCCATAAGAAATTATCTTGACAATCATCGACTCGACTGCCATCTTGGTCATCCAAAAATAAGCCGCAGTGCCAAAGAGAATTAAAATCCAGCCAAATGTGCTAAACGAACTTCTGAAGCCGCCCTGATAAATTTCATTGGCCGCTTTGACAAACATTCCGTAGATAATCTGAATTACCCCCAATGCTATGGCCAGATTGAAAAGGACCTGATTGATATCGGTTTCTTTGGCCTTCAGCAAATCATCGAGTGTAGCATAAAAACCCAGCCGCAGTTCGTAGAGGTTCATCCCAAATAACGTACCGCCTATCAATCCAAATATGATGGTAGAAATACCCAGAAATCCGATTAACCGGGCATATCCTTTTAGTTCGGGTTTCAGCCGCCGGGCCATTACAAAACCTACGATGGTAAGAACTAACCCATAACCAGCATCGCCAAGGCAAAATCCGAAGAAGAGCCAGTAAAAAGGGGCATACCAGGCAGTAAGGTCTAACTCGCGGTGATTGGGCAACGTATAAAGTTCGCCAATTGGCTCAAACATTTTGGCAAACCAGTTGTTTTTCAGCACTACCGGAACCGATTCATCGGCTTCGGGCGTTTTGGCTTCGAAATAAACCGGTTGGCTTTTCAGAAAATCTTCAAATTTATCGGCATAAATAACCGGAAGAAAACCCTCTACCACAGCCACCGTATCTTCGGCTGCCATATTGGTATTCAAAATTACCTTATCAAAATCGAACTCCTGCTGTACTTTCAAACGGGCCTGTTCGAGTGCCGGAATAAACAGAACTGCATACTTGTCGAACTCCTTTTGAATCTGATCCTTGTGTTCGCTGACTTTAGCCATCTGGCCATGCAAATCGCTGGTTGAAACCGCTGGCAAGCGGACAATATCGGCATCAATTTCAATTTCAGTTGCCGTTGGGGTTACCGTAACAAAATTGACAACCGTACCTTTACGCGAGATGATAAAAGCATTGAAAAGTCTCTCCCATTCGGGATTCCACTTTCGTTCGCCGCAACTGAAGAATTGGATTTCCCAACCGGCTTCTTTCAGTTTATTTAATCTCGACGGACTGTATTCGTCCCATGGGGCCAACTGCTGCAAATCCTTGTCAAGCGACGCTATCTTTTGCTCAGTGCTATCCAGTTCGTGCCGCAACGCTTCAAGGTCGTGCAACACTTTCAAGCCATCAGCCTTTTCAGCAGCCTGAACATCAACCTTATCAGGAACAAGCCTCAGTTTCAAAAATTTGAGTGCTTCATCAATCCGGTTAAGCAGCTGGGTTTTATCTCTCAGCGTACTGTTGTTGGCATCAATGGCCCCAATCTCCTTGATGTGCAATATACCCTGCTCGCGGATGGCTTCCAGAAAAGCCTGATAAGCTTTATGGTAGACCAGAAAAGAGTATTTTTTCATTTTGATAATCATGACTCTTCCTCCTTTCCTTCTTTTTGACGCGATTTTACAATCTTTTGAGCCGACTTCGACAAATTCTCCTCGTCTTCGAGGAAACGCTTAATTTTTCGTATGGCATCGTCGTAGCCGGGTATCTGTACCTTTTCGAAGAGGTTTACCTTTTGGGTGGTTTTTTTACGAGCATGGTCGAGCAGTAGCACTTTTTGCTGATAAAACTCCTGTTCGATACCGATTTCGGCCAGTTCTTTCACCACTTTGATTCCATCGAGAAACCACTTGGGTTGGTTGAATACGCTGAATTTGCCAATGGAAAAATCGACACCTTCGAGAACCGGAATTTTCACACCGGCAATCTTTTTCATCGTCATCCTGACATCTTCAATCTTCACCAGCGAAGTATCAAACTCACTCCAAAGGGCAACCATGCTGTCGTAATCGGCCATTGTTTGTTGAAGGACTGCCTCGAGGCGCACCACTTCGTCCTTGGCCTTTTTGACCTCGATACGAAGCGCCGACTCCTTGTTTTTAATCGTAGGCAAAGCACGTACCCTCATTTTGTACTGCTTTTCGAGTCCTTGCAACGATGTTTTATTGTATTGAAATTTTACAGCCATGCTTGCTTGTTTCTAATCTCTCACTTCATTAGTTCCGAAGGTTACCGCTTATTTGCCTTCGGGCCAGTATTTGTCGAGCAGTGCCTGACGGATACCAACTTCCTCTTTCCTGAAATTTCCGGCCAGCAGCGCCCAGGCGGTATCGAGCATCTCTTCAGTACTGATATTGACATCGATAGCCAACAGATAGCGTGAATATTCTTTGGCAAATTTCAACGCCCGTTCGTCGTATTCCGACAGGTCAAAACCATTCTCCATTTTGGTTTTGGCACTTGCAGCATCGGCAAAAAGACGAATTGAGGCATTCATCACCTGAGGATGATCTTCGCGCGTTTTCTTTCCAATAACCAACTGCTTCAGGCGAGAAAGTGAACGGAACGGGTCGACAATAACCTTACCTACATCGGTATCGCGGCGAAGGAACAACTGTCCTTCGGTAATATATCCCGTATTATCAGGAATAGAGTGGGTAATGTCGCCACCTGAGAGAGTGGTAACCGCAATAATGGTAATTGAACCACCAGACGGGAATTGCACCGCTTTTTCATAAATCTTGGCCAGGTCGGAATAGAGCGAACCGGGCATCGAGTCTTTCGATGGAATCTGGTCCATTCGGTTCGAAACAATCGAAAGGGCATCGGCGTAAAGCGTCATGTCGGTAAGGAGCACCAGCACACTCTCATTCTTGTCGACTGCAAAATATTCGGCAGCCGTAAGAGCCATATCGGGTACCAGAAGCCGCTCAACCGGCGGGTTCTCAGTCGTATTTACAAACGAAACGATACGGTTTAACGCACCTGCATTATCGAAAACATTACGATAAAAAAGATAGTCGTCGTTGGTAAGCCCCATTCCGCCAAGGATAATTTTATCGGCTTTGGCACGTAGGGCCACCATGGCCATCACTTGATTGAAAGGCTGATCGGGGTCGGCAAAAAATGGGATTTTCTGTCCCGATACCAGTGTGTTATTCAGGTCGATACCGGCAATACCGGTAGCAATCAATTCAGATGGTTGTTTACGCCTGACCGGATTTACCGACGGACCGCCAATTTCACGTTCCTCGCCTTCAACAGCAGGGCCACCGTCAATTGGGTCGCCATAAGCGTTGAAAAAACGGCCGGCCAGTTGTTCACTTACCTTCAGCGAAGGGGCTTTCCCCAGAAAAGTGACTTCGGCATTGGTGGGAATACCATCTGTTCCGCCAAAAATCTGAAGCGTAACTTCGTCGCCCATAATTTTTACCACCTGTGCCAAGCGGCCATTTACCTCGGCCAGCTCTTCGTTACCCACACCGGTTGCTTTCAACGAACAGGTTGCTTTGGTAATCTGGGTGATTTTGGTATAGATTTTCTGAAAAGCTTTCGTTGCCATTATGCCACTTTCCTTTCTTTAATAATATTGGTTAATTCCTTTTCGTACGCTTTGAACTGTTCCGAATCGAAGGTCGAATAGTTCATCTGTTTCAGTTGGTTGACAATCCGTTTGAAGTAACCGGCCACTTCGGTAAACGATTCGAACTGATAATCGTAATGACAAATTTCCATCACTTTCTCAAGCATATATTGCTGACGCTCGAGTGGGGTCAACATGTCGATTTTATCGAAAGCATCCTGTTGCAGAATAACAAAGTCGATAATTTCCGATTTCCAGAGTTTGATATGATAATCGATAGGCACACCATCGTCTCCCAAAATATCGATCTGTTCACTTACCTCCGTTCCGCGAAGCAGAATGGTTTTGGCATCGTTTACCATCGGAATCCATTTTCCGCCAATGCGTTTCTCGATATATTCCTCAAACTCGGGATACTCCAAATATTTCGAGTAAGAGTCAATCGGGTTGATAGCCGGATAGCGTTTACTGTCGGCACGGCTTTGCTGCAACGCATAGAAGCAACGGGCAGCTTTTTTTGTCGACTCGGTTACAGGCTCTTTCAGGTTACCCCCTGCCGGCGAAACGGTTCCGATAAAAGTGACCGAACCGGTTGCCCCATTATTGAGGTAGACAAAACCTGCACGGGAATAGAAGTTGGCAATAATGGCCGAAAGGTCCATCGGGAAAGCATCCTGTCCGGGAAGCTCTTCCAGGCGGTTCGACATTTCGCGGAGCGCCTGTGCCCAGCGCGAGGTCGAGTCGGCCATCATCAATACCTTCAGTCCCATCGACCGATAATATTCCGAAATGGTCATTGCCGTGTAAACAGAGGCTTCGCGGGCGGCTACCGGCATGTTCGAGGTATTGGCAATAATCACCGTACGTTCCATTAACTTACGGCCCGTATGCGGATCTTCCAGTTCCGGAAATTCAGTAAAAATCTCAACTACTTCGTTGGCACGCTCCCCACATGCGGCAATCACCACAATATCAGCTTCGGCCTGTTTCGAAATGGCATGTTGCAAAACGGTTTTCCCTGTTCCAAATGGCCCTGGGATAAAGCCTGTTCCCCCTTCTACAATTGGATTGATGGTGTCGATGGTCCGAACACCGGTTTCGAGCAATTTGAAGGGACGCGGCTTTTCGCGGTAAGCTTTGATGGCTTTTTTAACCGGCCATTTCTGCACCATTGTTACCTCAATTTCGTTGCCTTCGCCATCGGTGAGTACGGCAATTGTATCGTTAATTTTGTAATTTCCTTCCGAAACGACCGATTTTACCTTGTATTTTCCTTCGAAAGTGAAAGGGACCATAATTTTGTGTGGTTGGCCATTTTCCGACACTTCGGCCAACCAACCGGCAGCAGTTACTTCATCGCCCGGTTTGGCAATTGGTTTCAGTTCCCATAATTTTTCTTCGTTCAGCGGGAAAGTGTAATCGCCACGCTGCAAAAAAACGCCCTCCATCTTGTCGAGGTCGTTCTGCAAACCGTCGTAATTTCGGGAAAGGATCCCCGGCCCAAGCAACACTTCGAGCATATGGCCCGAAAACTCGACCGGATCGTCGATCTTAAGCCCACGCGTACTTTCGAAAACCTGAACATAGGCATTAGGCGAAATCACCTTGATCACTTCAGCCATCAAAGGGGTATCCTTTGTAGTCAGGTAACAAATCTCGTTTTGCGAAACAGGGCCGTCGGCCTGCACAATCACAAGGTTGGATATAATTCCTTTAACTTTTCCTTTTGTTGACATATCTGAACGTTACTTTTTTAATTGATATTCTTCCTGAAATTCGAACGAACGTTTGAGTCGGCTTACAATTCCGCGAAAGCGGTTATGCCCGGTCTCTTCGTTCAGGTCGAGCCAGCGCTCGATAATCCCGGTTTGGATCAGATAAGTGAAAATATTTTCGATACTGAAGTAGCTAAAGAACGAATTTTCCTCTAACCATCTCCATTTCAGCATATCTGTCTTCTTTTCGCGTTCCATTAGATTGGCCTCGTCTGAAATGCGGTAAACATCTTCGAGATGCGGAAAATTGTGGGCCAGCCCAAAATCTTTGGCCGTTGTGGTACGAAGGGTTTTGGCCAGTTCAGTATCGCCAACAATCGATTCGGCCACACTGAACCCAAAATCGCGGCAGCTAATGGCAGCCAGGATATTATTGACATCCAGATTGAATTCAAACCAGCTTCGGATAAATTCGTTCCCGCATTTCATCCCTGTTTCGTAGTAAAGCGAAGTCAATTGATCTTCCCAACTCATGTTGGGATAAAGCGGTTTTTCTTCGAGAAAGGCAGGAACAAAACGGCTGAACCACTCGGGCTGAGCGGGCATCTTTGGAATATCGTTTCCCTTGTGGTGACCTACAATGGCGGCAATCTGTTCGTAACGCAAGTTTCCAAGCGGGTGCATTTCTACATCGTCGGCATCTTTAAGGTAACGGAGCAAGTTGATGTTATCGAATTTCCCAAAGAAGAGTTCAATCCATCTGAAATCGGACTCTTTCAACTCCTCTTTCAGTAATTTCTTCAATTCGCCCAGCGAATAAGCCAGTTTGGTATCGTCTAAACTGAGATCCGGAAGTCCGGCGACCAGACAGTAATATTTGTTCATACGTTAAATCAGGGGTTGAATTAGCAAGTCTTGCAGAAACAAACAAAACATTAAAGACTGAATATCAGCCCATAATATCATTTCTGATTGAACAGAAACTCGGCCACTTTGGGGCGAAGAAACTCCTGGAAGAAGTTGATAAAGTCCTGATCTGTAAAACTGATTTTGTAGCTTCCATCGGAAGGCGCAAGTTGAAAACCGTTTTTCAACCCTTTCACCGATTCGATTGTGAAGCCCTTGTCGAGCAAACCTTTGGCTGTTGAGGCAAAATAGGCTACAACCTCTTTCTCCTCTTTTTCGGGCACCAAAACACGCATGTCAATGGTTTCGCCATGCTTTACAGCCCAGTTGGCAACAGCCGTTTCAATGGTTTTCTGAATAAATTGCTGGTCGGCCATGGCCGATTTTACTATGGACGAGGTAATACCCCCGTTGACGAGCGAAATAATCTCTTGTTTGAGCGATTCGATGGCTTGTCCTGATGCCAGTTTCAACTCGGATGTGGTATTCTCCTGAAGCTCAACAGCTTTTTTATTAGCCTCTGCAACAATCTTTTCGGCTTGCTGCTTGGCTTCTGTAATGATTTTTTCAGCTTCACTTTTGGCGTTCGAGACAATTTGTTTTGCCTCGTCGTTTCCTTTGTTTACCCCTTCCTGGTAAATTTTTTCGGTAAGCTCCTGTAGTCTGGTATCCATAATCAAATTGTATTTTTATTTAAATAAATACATCATTTCACCGAGGCATTTTTGCCAATCTGAAGCCTAAAACGGAAAAATACTTTCAATTCATAAACTAATGCCTGGTTTTAATGATGCAACTTAAAAGTGAAAATGGTCTGTTACTCTTATTTTTTGGTGTTTTAGAACGGCACCCAAATTACATATTTTTTCAAATGTCGGTTATCGGAACGGTCATTTTTCATCTTTTTTTTATATAATTAACAATCAGAAAAATACACCTCATTTCCCAGACTGGGAGGCCTGATGATGAGGCAGAGGCCGAAAATTTGTACGTTGCAATTTTGTAAATTGCGCCCGAAATCAAAAAACAGAATTATGTCTGAAATTAAAATGGTGGTTACCGATTTGGATGGAACCCTGTTGCAAACCGATCATACCATCAGTCCCGAAGATACTGAAACCTTAATCGAACTTGGATGTCTGGATGTTTGCCGAGTGGCTGCCACAGGCAGAAATTTATTCAAAGTTCGGCAGGTTTTAACCCCGGAAACCCCATTCGATTATGTGATCTTCTCGTCGGGCGCAGGCATAATGGACTGGCGCAAGCAGCAACTTATCAGGGCAATGGCTATCCCATTCGAGCAAAGTTCGGCACTAATTGCTTTTTTGATTGATGAAAACCAAAATTTCAAGGTATCGAGAGAATTGCCCGACAACCACAATTTTGGCTGGTGGCAGAGCTACGATTGTCCGGAACTGAAACGTTATGTCGATATCCACTCGAAAATGGGGATGGCTGAACCCGTTATCCCCGGAGCTCTCTTTGTTTCGTCGCAATTGTTGCTCTTTTTTCCGAAAGCCGGTGAACAGTTTGAGCTTCTGAAACAGAAAATTCAGGAAAAATTTCCCGATTTGAGCATTATAAAAACCACCTCGCCACTGAGCGACGATTATATCTGGATGGAGATTTTCCCGAAAGGGGTTTCAAAGGCCCACGGGATAGAAACGATTTGTCAGCTTGCCGGAATTTCGAGAGAAAGTACTTTCAGTATTGGGAACGATTTTAATGATTTAGAGATGCTCGAATATACCCAACATTCGTATGTGGTTGAAAATGCCCCGGAAGAGCTGAAAATAAAATATCTGAACAGTCTGGCCCACCACGAAAACGGTTTCTCGCATGCGGTAAACCAACATATCAGGCCCAAAAACTAGTACTCTCTTTTCGCGGAAGGATAACCGTTACGGTCGCACCACGGGTTTCGCGGTTGACCACTGAAATCGTTCCCGAATGGGCATCCACAATCACTTTGGCCAGATAAAGTCCCATACCGGTATTCTGGTCAACATGCGACTCGTGATTGCTCAGTGGCTGAAAGAGATATTCGAGTGCCGATTTCGAAAACCCTGGGCCGTTGTCTGCAATACGTATCAGCACTAAACCGCCCATCTCTTCCACCGAAACATTCACCACCTCGCCATGTGGCGAAAACTTGTAGGCATTATCGATTAGCGCATCGAAACAACGCTGAATATATTTTAAATCGGCATCAACAAATGGCCCGGCGACACCAGTTTGGATCTTCATCTCTACCATTTTTTCAGGATAACGTCCAGTCATCGTTTTCTGCGCGGAAGAGAGAATATCCAACACATTCAATGGCTTACAAATCAGGATATTTTTCCCGTTCAACCTCAGTTTCGAAGTTTCCAGGATAGTCGATGAAAAACGTTCGAGCCGTTTGACCGAAATATCGAGTAACGCGAAATATTTCCTTACTTCCTCAGGTATTTGAAAACGCCCAATCAACATCATACTTCCGATGATCCCGTTCAAAGGGGTTCGTATTTCGTGGCTGATAAGGTTTAGCAACTGCGATTTGGCCACCGAAAGCGATTCGAGTTCCAACTTGGCTCTCGACAGTTTCCGCAATGAATCTTCCAGTTCAGCAGTACGTTGGGTCACTTTTTCTTCAAGGATAGCATTAATATTCTGTGCCAATAATTTGGCATAACGTGCCTCTATCTGACCCTTCACCCTATGTCTAAGTTCAGTCGGATTAACAGGTGCAGCCACACAATCATCAGCGCCATATTCGAATGCATCGGCCATCAGCATCCCATATCCAGAAGGGATAACCATTATAAGGGGGATATCTTTGGTCGTCTCTGCTCCTTTCAACCATCGACATAACTCGAAGGCACTGTCCGGTTGTTCTCCGGCGGCCAATAAAACCAGATCGAAAAATCCCTTGCTGGTATATGTTGGCAATTCCAACGGATGGAGAAGTTCCACGTCAAAATCATTTTCGGGCAAACTTCGTTTTATGTCACCCAATAATTCCGGTTTGTCTCCAACCAAAAGAATCTTAAACTGTTTCATGCATCGCGTTTTGGGATTGAGCGCAGCAGAAGTAGCTTACCCCATTAGAAATCTATTTTACGACCAGCCCATTCAATAGCGTTCGACATATGTCTCACTATCAACTCATTTTGAAATGCATTGTCGGCATGGCCAAAAACAGTATAGAAAGCTCTCGCCCCTTCATACTCATGAAACCAGATAACCGGGTGGTCGCCCATTTTCCAGCCATCATTATCGGGTTTATTCTGAATAGAATTTTCGTCGAGTGTAGCCAAAACAGTTACTTTACCACGCGGATTGGCCTTGAAGGTATACCATTCGTCTTCGGTTGTATATGTTTTCATCCCGCGAAACGGTTCCATCGCCGGATGGTCGGTACTTTCAATATTGATAGTCGCCACCTGATACGGCGGATGTGTTTTAAACCATCCACCAACAAGGTTTCCATACCAGTTCCAGTCGTATTCGCAATCGGATGCACCATGAATCCCAACAAAACCCCTTCCTTTGCGGATGAAGCGGGTAAAAGCCTCCTGCTGCGCATCGTCGAGCACGTTTTCAGTTGAGTTCAACCACACGCAAACATCCACTTTCGACAATACCTCATCATTGAACATGGTGGCATCTTCAGTGGCTGTAACGGTCCAGTTTTGCTTTTGGCCAAGTTCGAAAATCGCTTTAATACCTGCAGGAATAGAGGCATGCCGGAAGCCGGCCGTTTTGGAGAATACAAGGACATTGAGCCTGTGATTCTCCTGCGCATTGATAATAGTTGTAGAGAGCAACATAACTGTTAAAAGGAAAAACAATCTTTTCATAATTGATGGTGTTGAAAATTTGGTAACGACCGAAATTAAACAAAAAAAACGGCCCGATAAAATACCGGGCCGTTTTTAATATTCAGAAATATTCTTTTTTAGAAGAGGAAGCTAAGCATAATCCCTGCTGCAACTGCACTACCAATTACACCGGCCACATTCGGGCCCATGGCGTGCATTAACAGGTGATTTGTTTTATCGTATTGCAAACCAACCACCTGCGATACACGGGCACTGTCTGGCACTGCAGATACACCTGCGTTTCCAATCAATGGATTGATTTTATTGCCTTCTTTCAGGAAAAGATTGAGAATCTTTACAAAAGCAACACCGCCAACGGTTGCAATAACAAATGACATTGCACCAAGCACAAAGATACCGAACGATTTTACGGTAAGGAAAGTTGTCGCCTGAGTTGAAGCGCCAACAGTTAAACCAATCAAAATCGTTACAATATCAATCATCGGACCTTTTGCCGTATCGGCCAAACGTTTGGTAACGCCGCTCTCTTTCAGCAAGTTTCCGAAGAAAAGCATACCCAACAATGGCAAGCCCGTCGGAACCAGGAAGCAGGTGAGCAACAAACCGGCTATCGGGAAGATAATCTTTTCCAGACGAGATACCTGGCGTGGAGGTTTCATTCTGATAACACGCTCTTTTTTGGTAGTCAACAACTTCATAAACGGAGGCTGAATAACCGGCACCAAAGCCATATACGAATAAGCCGAGATAGCAATCGCACCCATCAAATCGGGGGCCAGTTTAGAAGAGAGGAAGATGGCCGTTGGACCGTCGGCACCACCAATAATCCCAATTGCACCTGCTTCGGCGGGTGAGAATCCGATAGCCAGCGCAATGGCGTAAGCCCCGAAAATACCCAACTGGGCTGCAGCACCAATCAGAATCAGTTTTGGATTGGAAATCAAGGCCGAAAAATCGGTCATAGCGCCAATACCCAGGAAGATAAGTGGCGGGTAAACCCCTTGCAACACCCCGAAATAGAGGTAGTTAAGCACACTTCCATTTTCATAAATCCCCACTTTCAAACCGGGGAAGAATGCAATATTACCTACCAAAATCCCGAAACCAATCGGGACCAGCAGCATCGGCTCGTACTCTTTGGCAATCGCCAGATAGATAAAAGCCAATCCAACCAGAATCATGATGATATGACCAAAGGTCATATTGGCAAAAGCCGTATACGACAGAAACTGGCCTAAGTGACTGATTATAAAATCGAAAAAACTACTGTGTTCCATTTTTTATTCTCCAATCACTAGTAATACATCGCCTTCCATTACGGAATCGCCTTTATGTTTGGCAATAGACACTACTTTACCGGCTTTGTCAGCTTCGATATTGTTTTCCATTTTCATGGCTTCGAGCACCAACAATTTCTGGCCGATTTTAACGATGTCGCCTTCGCGCACCATCAATTCAAGGACAACGCCCGGAAGCGGTGATTTGATGGTTCCGGCACCTTTAGGCGCTGAAGGGCTGGCTGTTTTGGCCACCTGCGGGACAACATCTGTGGAAGGGACAGCAACACTTCTAACCAGTTTAGGGGTCTTTACCGGTTGCATGCTCTTGTCGACCTCTACGGTATAAGTTGAGCCATTCACTTCAACCTCTGCAATATTGTCTTCGACATTAATAATCTCGGCATCGTATTGATTACCGTTTATTTTAAATTTGAATTTTTTCATCTCACAAGGTATTATCTGGGTAATTTTCTCAAACTATAAATTTTTGAACTCCACGGAGAGTAAGTTCTTGAAACTTTGGTAATGGTAACCACCGGGTTTTCCTGATCGTGAAGTTCATTGCTGTACAGGTGCAGAGCCATGGCCACTGCCGCTGTAAGTTCGCCCGAAATTCCACCATCACGGCTGGGTCCGGTTGGTTGAACGACAGCTACTTTTTCAGCTTTTAGCTTCGCAGCAGCTCTTTCCTTGCGGGTCATGGCCAGCCCAATACCCTTAAAGAAGAGATACAAAAATGCTAACCCTGTAAAAACCACCGACATCGCAATAACCGCCATCCCCACACCTGTTGGGTCGAAAACGACAAACTTATCAGCTGCAGAAATTTTCTCGCTGGTATCGTTATCTGCATTTGGCGTTGTTTTGGGAGGAAACCCCCACTCCGTACCACCATCGACCAACCTGGCGTAAGTAACATCTGGTTTTTGTCCGGATGAGATCGTTACCTGATCAATCAGGGTGCGACCATTGGCATCGAAGAGATAGATTGTTTTACCCTCACTGAGCGTGAAGTTCAAATGGAGAATACCACGTGTAGGACGATTATCGGCCCAAAAAACCAAATAACTGCGGGGAGCAATGTAAGTAACTGGCTGCCCTTTGGCTATCGGGTATTTTTTGGGATTATTGATATCATCAGTCAAATAAAGACCTCCCATGTTCACGTAATTGTAAGCCGTGTTGAACACTTCAAACCACGGACTGTGCTGCCCGAAATCATCGACATAGTTGGAATCGTTGTAAACCAAAACTTCGTTGATGCGCAAGTCAAGCGCACTCTGCGAATATCCGGTACGAATCCCCATGAAGACAACAACGAGCACTATCAGTTTTAAAATTGATAAACTCTTTTTTGGCATGACTCTCACAATTATAACGGGAGGTTTGAATGTTTCTTTGCCGGCATACTGTCTTTCTTGGTAGCCAACGACTGCAAAGCCCTGATAATACGGAACCTTGTATTTCGTGGTTCAATAACGTCGTCGATGTAACCATACCTGGCTGCATTGTACGGATTGGCAAACTGTTCCTTGTATTCTTCTTCAGCTTTGGCAATAAAATCGGCCTGGGCCTGTGGATCTTCCAACTCGGCAATTTTCTTGCTCTGAAGCACTTCAATGGCACCTTTGGGACCCATAACGGCAATCTCGGCTTGTGGCCATGCATAGTTCAAATCGCCACGCAGGTGTTTTGAGCTCATTACGCAGTAAGCGCCACCGTAGGCTTTACGCAGGATAACGGTAATTTTTGGAACGGTTGCTTCGCCGTAGGCATAAAGCAATTTGGCTCCATGAATAATAATACCGCCATATTCCTGAGCCGTACCGGGTAAGAAACCGGGAACATCTTCGAGGGTAACCAACGGAATATTGAATGCATCGCAGAAACGGACAAAACGGGCCCCCTTGCGTGAAGCATTGATATCCAACACCCCGGCAAGATAAGCTGGCTGGTTGGCCACAATACCTACCGGCATACCATTGAAACGTGCAAATCCAACCACGATATTCTGGGCATAGTGACGGTGTACTTCGAGGAATTCGCCGTTATCGACCAGACTGTGGATGATATCTTTTACATCGTAAGGTTTGTTCGGGTTTTCAGGGATAATATTGTTCAAATGGTCATCCAAGCGTTCAACTGGATCTTCGCACGCAACAATCGGCGGATCTTCGAGGTTGTTTTGTGGCAAATAAGAAAGCAGTTTGCGGATAAGCATCATACCTTCTTCTTCACTGTCGGCTATAAAATGGGTTACACCCGATTTCGAACCGTGAACCATTGCACCACCCAACTGCTCGTCGGTAACCACTTCGCCTGTAACGGTTTTCACCACTTTAGGGCCGGTAACAAACATATAGCTGGTATCCTTGCTCATAACAATAAAGTCGGTAAGGGCCGGAGAATAAACGGCACCACCTGCGCAAGGACCAAAAATGGCTGAGATCTGAGGAATAACCCCTGAAGCCATGATGTTACGCTGGAAAATCTCAGCATAACCGGCCAGCGAAGTTACGCCTTCCTGAATACGGGCGCCACCTGAGTCGTTGATACCAATCACCGGTGCACCTACCTTCATGGCCATATCCATCACTTTGCAAATTTTCTGCGCAAAAGTTTCGGAAAGTGAACCACCGAAAACAGTAAAGTCCTGAGAAAAAATAAATACGGTGCGGCCGTCAATGGTTCCACGCCCGGTTACCACACCATCGCTGAGGAATTTTGTCTTTTCCATTCCGAAGTTGGTACAACGGTGGGTTACAAACATGTCAAATTCCTCGAAACTACCTTCGTCAAGAATAGCGTCGATTCGTTCACGTGCAGTCAATTTACCTTTGGCATGCTGGGTGTCAATTCTTTTTTGCCCGCCACCAAGTTTGGCCTCTGCACGAAGGTCAATCAATTTTTTGATTTTGTCCTGATTGCTCATCGTTAGTCTTTATAATTAATATTATGAAGTATTATTCGCTGCAAAGTTCTGTCAACACACCAAACGTCGATTTGGGGTGAAGAAAACCGATATTCAAACCTTCAGCACCTTTACGGCCCTGCTTGTCAACTAATTGAATGCCATTAGCCTCAACTTCTGTCAATGCTTCATTTACATTGTCGACGGCAAAAGCAATGTGATGGATACCCTGTCCTTTTTTCTCGATAAATTTACCGATAGGGCCTTCAGGATTGGTCGATTCGAGCAGTTCAATTTTGGTGTCGCCCACTTTGAAGAATGCGGTTTTCACCTTCTGATCGACAACCTCTTCAATCGCATAGCATTTGATCCCTAACAAAGTTTCGTAATAGGGGATTGCCTTTTCGAGGCTTTCAACAGCTATACCAATGTGTTCAATGCGTGAAACGTTCATATGGAGTAGTTTTGTTTTGGATGTTTATAAAATATTGGGAAAATAATCCGCAGTCGTCTCCGGCTACGGATTATTAATTATGTCTGTTAATATGCTTTGGGGACAAACCGGAAGTGAGGGCCAAAACGCTCGAAAGCAGCCTTGTCCAACATTTCGCGATGGTTCGGGTGAGCAATTGAAATCAACAATTTAGCCCGTTCCTGCAAGGTTTTGCCGTAAAGATTTACTGCACCCTGCTCGGTTACCACCCAGTGAATATTGGAACGGGTTGAAACGACACCTGAACCTTCGATAAGGGTAGGCGAAATTTTTGACAGCCCTTTCTCGGTTACCGAAGGCATGGCAATAATCGGTTTCCCACCTTTCGAGTGACCTGCACCGCGGATAAAGTCGATTTGGCCACCTACGCCCGAATAGTGTTTGATCCCAATTGAGTCAGCACAAACCTGACCGGTAAGGTCGATGGCCAGAGCTGAGTTAATGGCGGTGACTTTATGGTTTTTACGGATAATATGGACATTATTGGTATGGGCAACATCCATCATCGCTACCATCGGGTTGTCGTCGATAAAATCGTAAACGGCCTTGGTTCCCATCAGGAACGATGCGACCATTTTACCCTTGTCAATCTGTTTGCGGCTACCGTTAACGATACCTTTTTCGACCAGCGGAAGGATACCGTCTGAGAACATTTCAGTGTGAACACCCAAATCCTTGTGGTTGCCCAATTGGGCCAACACGGCATTCGGGATACCACCGATACCCATCTGCAAACAAGCGCCATCTTCAACCAAAGCTGCTACATTTTTACCGATAGCAATTTCAGTATCCGAAAGCTGTTCCATGGCGTGGGCATACAGCGGAGAGTCGTCCTCAACAAAGAAGTCGATCATATCCATGCGAATCATGGCATCGCCCCATGCGCGCGGAACATTGGGGTTCACCAGTGCAATGACCACGTCGGCACATTCAACGGCTGCCAATGTCGAATCAACTGATGTTCCAAGCGAAACAAAGCCATGCTTATCCGGCATTGAACACATAATAAGGGCAACATTCACTTTCAGGTAGCCTTCGCGGATCAATTTCTGCGTTTCGCTAAGGAATACCGGAATATAGTCGGCATAACCTGCCTGCGTCTGTTTACGCATGTTCCCGGCAACAAAAAACTGCTGGCTTACAAATACTCCTTCAAACTCGGGATTGGCAAACTCAACAGCTCCTTCAATGTGGATGTGTTGTACTTTCACATCGTAAATCTCACCGGCACGGCCTCTTTCAACCATTGCCTTTATCAGTTTGTGCGGCGTAACAGCAACACCGCTCATATGCACACGATCGCCGCTTTTGATTACTTTCACGGCCTCTTCGGCAGTAACATATCTAACTTGTTTCATATGAATTAATTTACTGGTTTCAAAATCGGCGCAAAGGTACGATTAAAAAGTTTTGTGAAAAAAATTTAACACTATTTATACTTATTATTATTTAAAAATCGAACGACAAAGTGAATAGTTCAAGATAATTTAAAATCATTCTCTGTTACAACCGTTTGAAAAAACAATTTTCCTCAAATGATGTTATAAGAGGAGAAATCCAATTTTACTGTAATGGAGAAATATGACTTGGCTGTAATAGGGAGTGGGCCGGGAGGTTTTGCGGCCACCATGCGCGCAGTCGATTTTGGGAAAAATGTTTGTCTAATCGAAGCCGGAAATCTTGGCGGAAATGGGATTGTCAACGGTCCGCTCACCTCGAAAACAATGTGGGAACTGTCGGCCGACTATGCCGTTGCCGCAGCAGTCGACCGCGGATACCGGGCTTCAGGGCTTCAGGTCGATTACAATTTGGTAAAAAAAACCGTACTGAAAGCCGCAAAAACCAAACAAAATCAAATTCTTTCGCAAATCGAAACCTTCTCGCCCCGAAGTGGAAACAGAGGGACCATCACCTACAAACAAGGCTTTGCCTCGTTTGCCGACAGGCACCACCTTAATATTAGCAACGATTCGGGCATCGAAACCATCGAAGCCGACTATATCATCATTGCCACCGGTTCGCGACCTCGCCCGCACCCCGACTTACAGGTCGATCAAAAACAAATTTTCGACTCCGACGGTTTGCTCAACCTCGACCGCTTTCCTGAAAGAATGATGATTATCGGCTCAGGGATTATCGGCTGTGAATTTGCCACCATCTTCTCCAATTTTGGCCACACCGAAGTACACCTGCTCGACCGCACCCACCGGGTTATCCCTTTTGAAGACGACGATGTGAGCGATTTCGTATCGCAAAACCTCCAAAAAAACGGGGTAATTATCCATCATACCGCCAACCTTCGAACGGTTCGTAAACATCCTAATTTTCTGGAAGTAGTGCTCGATTATGAAGATGGCCACAGCAGTGTAGTGGAGGTCGATATTATTTTAGTCTCGATAGGGCGCGACCCCAATACCGACAAACTGGAGTTACAAAACGCAGGTATCCAAACCAATTCGAGAGGCTATCTTCGTATCAACGAAGAGTGTGCCTTAGGCGATTTCGACCAGTGCAACGTTTTTGCTGCCGGCGACATCACCGGACAAAAAGCGCTCTACGGGGTAGCCGAAGAGCAGGGGCGATTCATTGTCGAAGCTATCTTTGGCGAAAGTTGTTACCCGCTCGACTACTCGCATATGCCAACCCTGATGTTTTTTAAACCGGAGCTGGCATCGGTTGGAGCCAACGAGAAAATGCTCCGCGAAAAGAAAATCCCTTACAAAGCAGCCTATTATTCGAACGAACTGGTTAACCGCACCATCGCCATGCGCAGCACCAACGGCTTCGTCAAAATCATGGTCAGCAACGACGGGACCGATCGAATCCTGGGCATGCGCGCAGCAGGACCTCAAGCTTCGGCATTTATTGTCTCCATCGCCTATTTGATCAATTCCGATATCAGACTGCAACAGGTACTGCAAAGCATTCATCCCCATCCAAGTGTAACGGAAGGTATTCAGGAGTGCATCCGAATCCTCTACAACCAATCCATTTTCAAACCCAAAGCTTTTCCATCGCTGATTAAAGTCACCGAATGGAAACCTGACAGCGAAAAAAAGGATTAAACAGCCAACAAAACCGGGATTTTATTTGACCAATATCCCTCCGATTTTGTAATTTAAAAACGAAAATAATTATTGTTTAACCGCTTAAATTCTAATGCAATGACAAAAGAGAAAAGCCAGGTAAAAGAGGGAAAGAAAGAAGCGACCAAGTCGTTAAAAGAAAAGCGCGCCGAAAAAAAAGCCAAACGCGATTCCAAACGATAGCCAAGACTTGTCGCAATAAAAAAGCCCATATCGTAATGCGAACTGCACCTCAAAAGTTGGACACAACATTTGGGGTATTTTTTGAGTGGGAAAAGAAAGTATTCAGATCAACAGCGTTTAGAAACAGTTTTAGATGTTCTGTAGAAAGGCGTTTCACTGAGCGTGGTTGCTCGCCGCTTAGGTACAGACCATAAGCATGTTCGACGTTGGGATGCGCAAACTGTAAACTAACATTTCAAGTTTTATTTTCTAATTCAGGAAATTATTTTCCGCCAAATCAGGAAGTAAATTACTGCCAAGTTAGGAAGTAAATTAGCGCCAAATCAGGAAGTATTGTTATATTTGCATTGAAATTCAATTACGCATAATATGGCAGAAAAGACTTATTTATCGCGCTTGTGTGATCAGGAACTACAAATAGCATTGCAATCGTCGGGAGCAGTTTTAATTGAGGGAGCCAAGTGGTGCGGAAAGACACGTACTGCATCTGTGGCAGCAAAGAGCATTTTGTATATGCAAGATCCGGATAATTCGGCATCTTACCAGGCAATGGCCGATACAAAGCCTTCATTGTTGCTCAAAGGTGAAGCACCAAGATTAATTGATGAGTGGCAAATGGCTCCGGTTTTATGGGATGCAGTCAGATTCGAAGTTGACAAAAGGGGTGATGTCGGTCAGTTTATTTTGACTGGTTCGGCAGTCCCTGCTGATAATGTTACTGCACATACCGGTACTGGAAGGTTTTCCCGAATGTTGATGCGTCCTATGAGTCTGTTTGAATCGAATGAATCAAATGGCTCTGTTTCTTTAGGTGGTCTGTTTGCAGGAAATCAGGATATTGAATCGATGTCAGAATTGTCTATAGAAAAAATAGCTTTTGCTTTATGCCGGGGAGGATGGCCTGCCAGTGTCTTGAAAAATGAAGCATCAGCATTACGTATGTCAAGAGATTATGTAGAGGCTGTAATTAATCATGATGTATCGCGCGTTGACGATGTGGAAAAAAATCCCGAAAGAGTTCGGTTATTGTTGCGATCTCTGGCGCGAAATATAGCCACAATGGCTTCGATACAGACGATTAAAAGTGATATTGAAGCGACTGATATTTCAATATCAGATAAAACAATTGGTTCTTACCTAAATGCATTACGAAGAATTTTTGTAGTGGAAGATTTGCCTGCCTGGTTGCCGTCAATGCGTTCCAAGTCGGCAATACGTACTTCGGCAAAAAGACATTTTGTTGATCCGTCAATTGCTACAGCAGTGTTGCGAACAAATCCGGATGGGTTGTTGAACGACTTTAATACTTTTGGGTTCCTGTTTGAATCTTTATGCACACGTGACATTCGTATTTATGCGCAAGCGATTGATGGTGATGTGTTTCATTATCGCGATAAAAGCGGATTGGAATCTGATTTGATTGTTCGGCTACGAGATGGTCGTTGGGCAGCAATAGAAGTAAAGTTAGGAAACAAACAGATCGAGGAATCGGCTCAAAATCTATTGGCACTAAAAGCAAAGATTGATGAAGATAAAATGGGACAAGCTTCATTTTTAATGGTTATAACCGGAGGTCAATATGCTTATCGCCGTAACGATGGTGTTTTGGTCGTTCCAATCGGATGCCTGAAGAATTAGGATTTGTATGGCACTTGAACAAAACGTATTCATACAAAAAGCCCCGCCGGAACTTCCGACAGGGCTTTCTATTGATTCAACTTCAGTCTTCCAGTTTCTTATTTTACTTCTTCAAAGTCGACATCAGTCACTTCTCCGTCGTTTTTAGGCCCCTGCTGCTGTCCCCCCTGAGGGCCGCCTTGCGGACCAGCCTGCTGGCCTCCCTGAGCGTTGGCTGCATTGTACATCTCCTGCGAGGCTGCCTGCCAAACGCTGTTCAGTTCGTTGGTAGCCGTTTCGACAGCAGCCAAATCCTGGCTCTTGTGCGCCTCTTTCAATTTGCCTAAAGCCGCTTCGATAGGAGCCTTTTTGTCAGCCGGCAGTTTGTCGCCAAACTCTTTCAACTGTTTTTCGGTCTGAAAAATCAGGCTATCGGCATGGTTCAGCTTTTCGACACGCTCTTTGGCCTGTTTGTCCGCTTCGGCATTGGCCGCTGCTTCCTCTTTCATCCGCTTAATTTCATCGTCGCTCAAACCTGACGATGCTTCGATTCGAATCGATTGCTCTTTGCCGGTAGCTTTATCTTTAGCCGTAACATGCAGAATACCGTTGGCATCGATATCAAACGATACTTCTACTTGCGGAATACCGCGTGGTGCCGGCGGAATGCCATCGAGGTGGAAACGGCCAATGGTTTTATTGCCCGAGGCCATTGGGCGTTCGCCCTGCAAAACATGGATCTCAACCGAAGGCTGATTGTCAGATGCTGTGGTGAAGGTTTCCGATTTCTTCGTTGGGATAGTTGTGTTGGCCTCAATCAACTTGGTCATTACACCGCCCATGGTTTCGATACCCAACGACAGCGGGGTAACGTCGAGCAACAACACATCTTTGACTTCACCGGTTAACACACCACCCTGAATGGCTGCACCAACTGCTACAACCTCATCGGGATTAACTCCTTTCGAAGGTGCCTTTCCGAAGAAAGCCTGCACCTTCTCCTGAATCGATGGAATACGGGTTGAACCGCCCACCAGAATCACTTCGTCGATATCGCTTGTTTTCAAACCTGCGTTTTGCAATGCTTTGCGGCATGGCTCAATCGTGGCATTGATTAGTGTATCAGCCAACTGTTCGAATTTGGCACGGGTCAGACTTTTTACCAGGTGTTTCGGAATACCGTTCACCGGCATAATATAAGGCAAGTTGATTTCGGTCTGGGTAGAACTCGACAACTCGATTTTGGCTTTTTCGGCAGCCTCTTTTAAACGCTGAAGGGCCATAGGGTCTTTGCGCAGGTCGAGGCCTTCTTCGCTGATAAACTGCTCGGCCAGCCAATCGATAATCACCTGATCGAAGTCGTCGCCACCGAGATGGGTATCCCCGTCGGTCGATTTCACTTCGAAAACACCGTCGCCCAATTCGAGAATCGAAATATCGAAAGTACCGCCACCAAGGTCAAATACGGCAATTTTCATGTCCTTGTGCATCTTGTCGAGGCCATAAGCCAGCGAAGCGGCTGTCGGTTCGTTGATGATACGGCGAACTTTTAACCCTGCAATCTCGCCGGCTTCTTTGGTTGCCTGACGCTGTGCATCGTTAAAATAGGCCGGTACGGTAATTACAGCTTCAGTAACTTCCTGTCCCAGATAATCTTCAGCCGTTTTCTTCATTTTCTGAAGTACCATTGCCGAGATTTCCTGCGGAGAGTAGAGCCTGTCATCAATCTTGACCCGAGGCGTATTGTTATCGCCCTGGATAACTGAAAACGGTACACGGCCAACTTCTTTGCTCACCTGTCCGAAAGTTTCACCCATAAAACGTTTGATCGAATAAACGGTTTTGCTTGGATTGGTAATAGCCTGACGCTTGGCCGGGTCTCCCACTTTACGTTCGCCATTCTCCACAAAAGCCACAATTGACGGCGTGGTCCGTTTTCCTTCACTGTTGGGGATGACAACCGGCTCGTTGCCTTCCATTACGGCTACACACGAGTTGGTCGTTCCCAGGTCGATTCCAATTATTTTTCCCATTTCTTTATTTTTTATCGTTGATACTGTTAATTCATTTTTTCAAATACATCTGGTTACACGCAATTGATGTGCCAATCTGAAAAATGCCCGTTTCTCCTCTTTTTTGTCATAAAAATGTTGATTGCAAGGCGAAATCCTGTCACAACTCATGCCAAAACGACATATCCGACCTGTGGATTTGTACTCCTGACGGCTGACGGCTATTTATTTTTACAGGCAGCTCTGTTACACCAATACGGTTAATTTCTATCTTTGAGTGAACAGACTAACATTTCAATCATTTATGAAACACAAAAAACCAGAAGAGATCAAACACGAGAGGCTTGCATCGCTCGATACGCTGCGTGGCTTCGATATGTTTTGGATTATTGGCGGCGATGCCCTGATAATTGCACTTGCCGCTGCCACCGGTTGGGGATGGCTCGAAAATGTTGCCGAACAGATGGAACATGTGCCATGGAACGGTTTCCATTTCGAAGACCTGATCTTCCCTTTGTTTATGTTTATATCCGGGGTAGCCATTCCGTTTGCCATTTTGTCGAAAATTGAAAAAGGGGGCAATCGTTACGAATTATTGAAAAAAGCAGCCAAGCGGGGCATACTGCTGGTTATTTTGGGAATACTCTACAACGGGGCATTGCAATATGGCTTCAAAGATATGCGCCTGCCCAGTGTGCTCGGTCAAATCGGGCTGGCCTACTTCTTCGCCGCAGCCATTACCATCTACACCCAAAATTACAAACAACGGATTATCTGGACAGCCGGCATTATGGCCGGAATAGCCGCACTGCAACTGGGCTTCCCGGTGCCGGGCTACGGAGCCGGCCTACTCGACCCCGTGGGCGGTGTCAATGCATGGCTCGACAGGCTGTTGATTCCCGGGCGCTTACACGGTAAAACCTTCGACCCTGAAGGGGTACTTTGTATCGTCTCGGCCATTACCGTAACCATGATGGGTGTTATTGCCGGAGGAATCCTTCGCGACGGCAAAGCTGCATCGGCGCGCAAAGCAGCCATTCTGGCAGTTTCAGGGGCATCGCTGGTTGTGGCAGCCCTGCTGCTCTCGACCTTCTATCCCATTATCAAAGCTGCGTGGACGGTACCGTTCAACCTGCTCACCGCCGGTATCAGCTTTATATTGCTTGCCCTTTTCTACTATACCATCGATGTGCGCAAATGGACCAACGGCTTTGCCGGCAAAAAAATATTCTTCTTTCAGGTCATCGGGATGAACTCCATCACCATCTATCTGGGTACCCGGATCATCAATTTCGAGGGAATCTCCTCATTTTTCCTGGGTTGGTTGCACGAACCGCTGGGACAATGGATTATCATTCTTGGGGCCATCGTAATCGAATGGATGGCGCTCTACTATCTTTACAAAAGGAAGATATTCCTGAAAGTGTAACTCAAATTTTGCAATGAAGGTTCGTCAAGATAAAAGAGGCTGAAACTTAAATGTTCAGCCTCTTTTATCTTGACAGCAATAGAAATCAATCTTTTACACACCTGATGGCATAAAAATTCAATGGGTAAACAATAGCCCTTTGCTTCGAGATACCCGACATGTTTTGTTGGTTATACCCAAGCCCAACCGTAACAATTCCTTCGGAGCTACTCCATGTCGAGCTCCACCATAGGGCGGTAGTACCCAACTGAAGGTAATCTGCCTGATTGGCAAAACCGGACGGACGGGCATCGAAATGGCTGGCGTTATTGACCGTAGGCGGATTTAACAGCCAACGGTTAGTATCTGTCTCGCGCATTTTATCGGCCACTATATCAGACATGGTACTAAAGTTACTCGACAACTCGCCAGAGGTCATCCCCAAAAAGCCAAGCAATTCATTCCACTCGGCTTCCGAGGGCAGGTGCCACCCGGCCGGACAAACCTCCTGAGCCGCATTCCAGTTGTAAAGCACTCCATAATTACGGTAATTCGAGTTACTTCTGGCTTCTGCTACTTGATTTCCGGAATATCCATACACCTTATACATTGGGATATTTGACTCTGTTCCCAAATTATTTACTGCCGGCAGATAGGCCAGATTCTCGGCCATCCACTCCTGATTTCCAATTTTAACCGTACGATACACCTTGTTATCGCGGGTATCAGTAAAACTACCGGCAGCGATGGGTTGTGACCAATTGACCGGATCAACGGTAAAACTAAATTCAACACTTTCGGAAGTGGCATGTGCATCATCCCGCGTAACAACTTTCCAGTAATAGGTCTCACCATGCCGCAACGGAGTGATCGTTTGATACGAATTGCCTGCAATATCCCTTGCCAGCGGTGCCGAATACTGGCCTCTGTCTGTGGAAAGAAAAATGGTATAAACCATCCGGTTGTTCTCCGGATCGACCGATGGTTCCCATTTCAAATCGGGCAGCGTTGACACATTCAGGGCACCGAGTGCAGGCTGTTCGGGTTGGGCAGGCAGCGGAGGGGCATTGGGGGTCTTAAAGAATCCCATAGGCGAAGCAAACTCTTTCCCGTCAACCTTCTTGGCTACAATTTTCCAATAATAGATCTCGGCATCAACCAAAGCCGGCTGAAAGGTTGTAGCAGTTTGCCCCCGACTGACCAACTGATAAACCGGATTTCCGCTGGCATCGAGATTGCGCTGCTTCGCCAGATAGACATCGAACTTCAAACCCGGCAGCGTGGCATTCCATTGCAAAAGAGCATCTAAAGGAACATTTTTCTGTCCCATCGCAGGCGATGAAAGCGTTATAACCACCTCCCCGCCGGAGCTTGAAGGTATAACCTGTTTGGGAATCTTTTTGGCCACACTTGGGTTGATGACTGGCGCGGTGACCCTCTTCTTACTTTGATCCACCTGCCCTACGGCAACTGTCTGGCATAAAAAGAGCACAACCATTGCGGCCATGCAAGTTGCAAACCCTGCACGAAACCATTCATTCCGACCTTCTTTCATTGTCTTGCTGTTTTTAGTTCGTTATCAGTAACTCCAATTTACGAAAAAAAACGGAATAACCTCTCCATTGCCATCAATGATTGGCCAAAGAGGAAAAAATTACCCTACAAACCCGGTTGAGCCCAGATAAAAACTACATTTCGTCTGGTTAAAAAATCATTTCAGCAACCGGCTTTCAACACCTTCATTGGTAATCTTCACCGGAAGGATAAAGCCATTCTCGTCGAAATACATGTGTTCGATACAGGTGGCACGGTGGTTTCCGTTGGTGGTATCGAGCGGACGGCGGTGATAGATAATATACCAGTCGTCTGTCCCGGGAATCTGAATGACCGAATGATGGCCGGCCCCTGTGGCAATCCCGGCATCTTGCTGCAGGACTTTACCAATCCGGTTAAACGGGCCAAAAGGTGAATCGGCAATGGCATAAGCGACCGAATAGTCGGGGCCGGTCCAGTTGCCTTCGCTCCACATCAGATAATATTTTCCCTTACGGATAAACATAAAAGGCCCTTCTACATAATTTTCGGGGGTGACCGATTGAAACAGTTCCCCATCGGCGAACGGGACAAAACCGGTAAAATCATCCGTCAACTGACCGATATTGCAATGGCGCCAACCACCATAAATCAAATAATATTTGCCGTCGCTGTCGTGAAAAACAAACTGGTCGATGGGTTGTGCCCCATGCACAATCTCACCCACCAGCGGTTTGCCCAGATAATCTTTGTAAGGCCCGGCCGGGTTGTCGGCTACCGCAATGCCAATTCCCCCCTTCTCCTGATTGTTCCGAATATCGTTGGCCCCGAAAAAGAGAAAATAACGGCCTTGCTTCTCAATAATCGAAGGGGCCCAAAAGGCATAAGCCGCCCAACTGACATCCTTGATATCGAGCACGTGCGAATGTTTGGTCCAATTGGTCAAATCATTCGACGAAAAGGCGTTGAAGAAAGTTTGTATCAGGAAAGGGGCATACGGGGCTACTGCGCGCCGCTCTTTTTGCCAGTCGGTGAAACCGCTCGAACTATCGGCTGCGCCAAAGTGATCGGAGTAGGTCGGAAAAATCCAGTAGGTATCGCCAAAGATGATGGCTTCGGGGTCGGCATACCATCCGGGAAAAAGCGGGTTGCCCGACATTTTGGGGGCTGATTGTTGCGAGGCAGCAGGGCCGGCAGCCGCCAGCGCAAGCAGTAACAATAGAATATTCTTCATTTCAATGGGTGATAAGTGGGTTGATTGTTCAAAGATGGGAAATTTTGTTTCAATTTTAACGATATGCTTGATTACACCGCTGCCGGTTCAGCCTAAACCAGCTTTTTCCACACCCCACAAATGGAACAAAATTATTTTATGGCTATATCTTGTGTGTATCTTGTGTGTATCTTGTGTGTATCTTATGTATCTATAAACAGACAATATACACGGAATATACCTAAAAAATAAGATGAAGGTATGGCGCAGGCAGCCTCGCGACTCTTTCATAATGCATCAGGCAACCCGTCCTGTTTCTGAAGTGTTTACTTCAGGCACTGGCAACCGCAAGGTAAAATTGGGTGATAGCCCCCACCCGTAAATGAAAATGAGGATTAAAGTCTGGAGGCACATTGGGGCGAACAAATCATAATGTTAAATTGCGAATAAGCGGAAAAGGAAAGGTATATTTGGTTTCACTTTTTCATAACTTTGCCCTCAATAAACACTTCAAATTACATACACCAATGTCTGTTCACAAAGAGATAAAAAGGGTTACCACCCACGTACTGTCGGAGATGAAGCTTCGGGGCGAAAAGATTTCGATGCTTACTTCGTACGATTATTCGATGGCTAAACTGGTCGATCAGGCCGGGATCGATGTGATTCTGGTAGGCGATTCGGCTTCGAATGTGATGGCCGGAAACGAAACCACCCTTCCGATTACGCTCGATCAGATGATTTATCATGGCAAATCGGTGGTAAAAGCGGTCAATCGCGCGTTGGTGGTGGTCGATATGCCCTTTGGCACCTATCAGGGCAATTCGCTGGAAGCACTCAATTCAGCCATCAAAATCATGAAAATTACCCATGCCGATGCGGTGAAAGTAGAAGGCGGGAAAGAGATTCTCGAATCGGTAGAGCGTATCCTCTCGGCCGGTATCCCGGTGATGGGCCATTTGGGGCTGATGCCGCAATCTATCAATAAATATGGCACATATGTTGTTCGTGCCAAACAGGAAGAGGAGGCCAACAAGCTGATTGAAGATGCCCGTTTGCTCGAACAGGCCGGCTGTTTTGCCATCGTGCTCGAAAAGATACCGGCAGCCTTGGGCGAAAAGGTAGCCAAAGAGCTTCGCATTCCGGTTATCGGTATCGGTGCCGGCGGCGGTGTCGACGGGCAAGTACTGGTAATCCACGATATGCTGGGCATTACACAGGAATTTTCGCCCCGTTTTCTGCGCCGTTACCACGACTTGGCTACCGAAATCAAAGGCGCGGTGGGCAATTATGTAAAAGATGTGAAATCGAGAGATTTCCCGAACGAAAACGAACAATATTAATTCGCGTTGAGCCCGTTTTATCATGCCTATGGTGCCTGAAATTTTGTATGAAGACAATCATCTGGTTGCCGTAAACAAACGTTGCGGCGACATTACGCAGGGCGATAAAACCGGCGACACCCCGTTGGGCGACTCTGTAAAATCCTTTATCAAAGAGAAATACAATAAGCCGGGGAATGTTTTCCTCGGCTTGATTCACCGTCTCGACCGCCCGACCAGCGGCATTATCCTTTTTGCCCGCACCTCGAAAGCGCTGGCCCGGATGAACGATATGTTTAAAATGGAAGGATTGGTGCAAAAAACCTACTGGGCAGTAGTCGACAATAAACCTGACGCTGAGACTGCGACACTTGAACATTGGCTGGTCAGGGATGAGAAACAAAACAAATCGTTTGCATCGCTAACCGGAAAACCTGGCGCCAAACACTGTTCGCTCACCTATCGCTACAAAGCTTCATCCGACCGTTTTCACCTGCTGGAAATTCAACTTCATACCGGCCGTCAGCATCAAATCAGGGCACAACTGGCCGCCATTAACCTGCACATCAAAGGCGATTTAAAATATGGTTTTCCGCGGTCGAACCCCGATGCAGGCATTCATCTCCATTCACGTAAAATATGCTTTACCCATCCGGTGACAAAAGCCATGATTACCCTTACGGCCAATCCGCCATCCGACCCGGTTTGGGATTATTTTGTATCGACCGTTAAAGATTAGGGTATCACTTTTTTTTCAGATCACTATTTTTGAACCGCATGGGCAACAGGGCATCGACTCCGTCTAAAACGGTAACCGGAGCGCCATCGAGCAAGATACGTATGGGCGACACAGCCAAATCTTCGTATTCGGCAATCACCTGACGGCAGGCACCGCAAGGTTTAGCCATCGCATCAAGCTGTTCGCCATTGCCCGGGGCCGATACCGCCAATGCTTTTACCGCCACTCCCGGATATTGCGACGAAGCATAAAAAAGAACCGTCCGTTCGGCACACAAACCCGACGGATAAGCCGCATTTTCCTGATTGTTCCCGGTAAGCACTTCGCCGTTGGCCAGTAACACAGCGGCCCCAACCCGGTAGCCCGAATAGGGGGCATAAGCCTTCTCGGCAGCTTCGCGCGATGCCTGCAACAGGAACCTGTCGCTTTCGGGCAATTCGTCAACCGAAGAATATTCCCTGACGATATATTGAATAATTTTCTCTTTCATTGGCCATTATCTAAAGTGCATCAAATGTACAAACTATTTGTATATCGCTATAGCCATTGTTATCGGGCGCTTTTTTATATTTTTGGGGAAAACCATTTTGTACATGATACTTCAAAAATATATATCGCTGATTTTTTTGTTGTCGGCAACTGCCATTGTAGCGCAGGCTGGGCCTACCGGCCGGATGAGCCGTCAGGAATACATCAATAAATATGGTCCGCTGGCTATCGAAGAGATGAACCAGTTTCATATTCCGGCAAGTATCACCATGGCGCAGGCTTGTCTGGAATCGGCTGACGGCAATTCTGATTTGACCCGTCGGTCAAATAACCACTTTGGCATTAAATGTGGCCCCAGTTGGAGAGGCCCGTCCGTTCGGCACGACGACGATGCCCGAAACGAATGTTTCCGCAAATACAGCGACCCGCTCGATTCGTTCAGCGACCACAGTAAATACCTCACCACGACTCCTCGCTATCAGTTTTTGTTCGACTACTCGATTACCGATTATAAAAAATGGGCCCACGGCTTAAAGAAGGCAGGTTATGCCACCGATCCGGCCTATGCCAATAAACTGATAAAAATTATAGAAGATTTCAACCTTCACGAATTAGACAAATATTACGGCGACAAGAAATATCTGGCCAATGCCGGACGTGCCGAAAGACGCAAACAAAGTTCGAAAAGCAGTGGATTTACCATCGACCCCTATGCTTCCCGAAAGGTGGAACGACGCAATGGCAGTAACGCCTTCACCGCCAAAAGAGGCGACAGTTACGAAGCGATTGCCGCAGAATTCAATATGGCCGAGTGGGAAATTTACAAATACAACGATGCCCAAAAAGGCGATCGCCCGGAACCGGGTATGCCGGTTTACCTGCAATCGAAAAAAGGGAAAGCGCCGCGTGGCAACGATTTTCATTATGCCAAAGCCGGTGAAACGATGCAGTCCATCGCCCAGTGGTATGGCATAAAGGTCAATTCATTGCTTAAAATGAACCAGATGCGTGAAGGGGAACAACCGCGTGCCGGACAGCAAATCTCGCTAAGGAAAAGGATAAAATAGCACTTAAATTTGGGAAAGGGAGGACTATTCGGCCCTGAATGCAGCAATTGCAGTAAACCCGCGAAGGAAATCGGCACTGCTCATTCGGGTTTTGCCCGCCAGTTGTAAGTCGCTGATGATGATATAGCCATCGGCGCAGGCAATCTTTAATTCGCCTTTGGCATTGGCCATAATGCTTCCCGGAGACGGAAGGTTGTCTGCGATTTCGTAAACGGAATGAAAAATTTTCAGCGATAATGTTTTATTCCCGTCAGTTAGGTTGGTCCACGCTGCGGGATAGGGACTCAGGCCGCGTATCAGATTATGGATTGATTTGGCACCGTTGCTCCAGTCAATTCGACAGTCGTCCTTAAATATCTTGGGTGCTTTCACTCTCGATAAATCAATGGAAAGGCTTTCCTGCGGAATGGGGACTACCCGGTTTTCGGCCAGTGCATCGACCGTTTTCAGCACCAGACCTGCCCCAATGACCATTAGCTTATCATGTATATCACCAACCGTTTCGTTTTCACCCACTTCTATCTTTTCGCTGAAAAGGATATTGCCGGTATCGATTTCGTGTTTCAATAAAAATGTAGTTACGCCGGTCTCCTTATCGCCGTTGATAATAGCCCGGTTGAGCGGGGCTGCGCCACGGTATCGCGGCAACAACGAACCATGCAGGTTAAAGGTGCCCAATGGGGGCATGGTCCAGACGATTTCGGGCAGCATTCGAAAAGCAACCACCACCTGTAGGTCGGCCTTTAGCGCCCGTAGGGCTTCGACAAAGTTTTCGTCTTTCAGTTTTTCGGGTTGCAGCAACGGTAACCCGGCTTTTTCTGCATATTGTTTCACGGCCGACTGGTGCATCTTTTGTCCCCGGCCGGCCGGCTTATCAGGAACAGTAACCACTCCCACAATATTGTAACCGTTTTCGTGAAGCGCTTTCAGGCTTTCGACGGCAAAATCGGGCGTACCCATAAAAACAATTCTGAGTGATTTGGCTTCCATCGGTTACAATAAGAATTAAAGAAGTGCCCCCTATTATTGAGGGGATTAAATATCGTCTCTTAATTTACGGTTGCCTTTGGTGGCTTTCGGGTGATAGGGACAATGCTTGCAGCCGTTTCCACAGCAATAGCCACGTTCTTTCAAGAACTTTTCGGTCATGATGCGGTAGCCCTGCGGCGACATATAAAAATCGACTCCCTCTTTCGGGGTGTCATCAAATTGAATATCGTCGAACATTCCCATCGGTGGCTGCATTAATGTTGTGTATCATCGAAACTTTTCAGCGAATGGCCCATCCGATCGCGTTTGGTGCGCATGTAAAATTCGTTGAACGGATTTGGCGATACCTCCAGCGGGATGGTTTCAACCACCTTCAGGCCGTAGCCTTCCAAACCAACTCTTTTAACCGGATTATTGGTCATTAGCCTCATTTTGGCTACTCCAAGATTGCAAAGGATTTGCGCCCCGACACCATAGTCGCGTTCATCAGGGTCGAAACCAAGGTGAACATTGGCATCCACCGTATCGAGCCCCTGCTCCTGCAGCTTGTATGCTTTTATTTTGTTCATCAGCCCGATACCGCGGCCTTCCTGCTGAATGTAGACAATAACGCCCTTCCCCTCTTTCTCTATCAGCTCCATAGCTTTGTGCAGCTGTTCGCCACATTCGCAACGCAGCGAACCAAAGATATCGCCGGTAGCACACGATGAGTGGACACGTACCAGTATTGGCTCATCGGCTTCCCAGGTCCCTTTGATCAGGGCCATGTGTTCTACCTTATTCGATTTTTGCAGGAAAGGTATCAACCTGAAGTTTCCGTGATCGGTAGGCAGTTGCACCTCTTCGCCCTGTTCGATAAGGCTTTCGTTATTCATTCGGTAAGCAATCAGATCTGCTATCGAAACCAGTTTTAACTGATTTTTTTGGGCAATTTGATAGAGTTCGGGCAAACGGGCCATGGTACCGTCAGGATTCATAATTTCGACCAGTACCCCTACCGGTTGCAACCCTGCCAGTCGGGCCAAATCGACAGCTGCCTCGGTATGACCGGCACGGCGTAACACCCCGCGGCTGCGTGCCCGTAACGGGAAAATATGTCCGGGGCGGCCCAATTCGTGCGGTTGTGTTCCCGGATTGGCCAGTTTTCGAATGGTAATGGCGCGATCGCTGGCCGAGATACCGGTAGTGACATCATCGCCTACCGCATCGACTGAAACGGTAAAAGGGGTATCGTGCAGCGAGGTATTTCGACCAACCATCATTTCCAGTTCCAGCTCTTCGCAGCGTTCTTCGGTTAACGGGACACAGATTAAGCCACGTCCTTCGGTAGCCATAAAATTGACCATCTCGGGGGTTACCTTTTCGGCAGCAGCCACAAAATCGCCTTCATTTTCGCGATCTTCGTCATCCACCACAATGATAAAACGGCCATTGCGGATATCCTCAATTGCCTCATCAATGGTGTTTAATTTTATATTATCCATCTCGGTGATGTTTTATTGAATTGGAAAACAAAATTAAGAAAACTTTTGGGTAGGCATGGCTAATTTAATTTTTTACCCGAAGACAACGGCACTTCGCAAACTGAGATAATTCAAAAGGCTACACGTTAACTTCTGTTTTGCTGTTGTCTTGACGCGTTTCGGAAACCTCTTCCTGCTTTATTTTCTTCCAGAAAAGAAGTTTTCTGAAAAACGAGGTATAAACATCGATGTTGAAGACTGCCGAATCGGTTACCGCCTTGTAGGTAAGAAAAATTCCGGCCGGGATAAAGACAAATGTCGAAAACCATACCCCTTCCCAAAGCGCAGAAACGCTTTCCCGTGCAAATTTCTCGCCGGTTGTCGATATTATCCAGTAGAAGATGAAAAGGATAACCGAAACCACCAACGGCATCCCGAGCCCTCCTTTACGAATGATGGCTCCCAGCGGTGCACCAATGAAAAAGAAAATCAAACAGGCAATCGAATAGGTATATTTTTTATGCCATTCAATACCAAAACGGTTCACGGACCTCACACTTGAAGTAAGGTTCTCAGCCGACTGCTTGACCACTTGAGCATTATTTCGTGCCTGTCCAAGCGCACCGGAAATGATGCCCAGGCGCCGCGAAGGATCGGTATGGGTGACGATACTGTCGATATCGACATATTTTTTCAGGTGAATATCGGCCCGTCTAATGGTTGAATCTTTCCGTGTCAGAAGGGCGAGATTGGTTGATACGGGTGATGGAAAACTGAGCGAAAGTACCTGCTCATCGCGTTGAATGTCTATCTTCTTCGACAACGAATCGACAAAATAGACAATCTGCTCATTCTTTAGCGCTTTGAACTGGTTTCTGAAAAAGCTTTCATCTTTTCGCTCCAACTCCATTCCCTGAAGCATGGTAAAGATGGTTTGCCGGTCGAACTTATCGGTTCGCGAAGGGTAATTGCTCCGGGTTCGGTTTTCCTGCTCAACTTCCAGATGCGTTCCTCCCGAATAGAGGTTCAGGATCATATATTTCTTGTCCTTCGAAATCTTCATGGTACCCGAATCGGCCACTGTAACCTGCAGGTTTCCCTGATCGTTGCGATGGTCGTAAATCATTATGTCGTAAAGCATTTCGTTGCTTTTCGATTTGTGGCCCACTTTAATGGAGAACCCGTCAATTTCGTTTGAAAAAACCCCCTCTTTGACCACAATTTCAGGCCTTAGCTGCCTGATGCTCGACATCAGCGCAATCAGCTTTTTGTATGAAACGGGGATAACATTGTTGGAAAAGGTAAAAGCACCGATACTGATAACGACGCTCAAAACGATTACCGGCTTCATGATCCGGAATAATGAAATCCCGGCGGCTTTCATGGCAAGTAATTCATTGTTTTCGCCCAGTTCGCCAAAGGTCATGATGGAAGCCAGCAGCATGGAAAGGGGCAAAGCCATTGGCATCAACATGGCCAGTGCATAAATCAAAAATTCGATGATAATCCCGGTATCGAGCCCTTTGCCTACCAGTTCGTCGAGATAGACCCACAGGAATTGCATCAGCAATACAAACAAGCTGATAATGAGGGTGACAAACAACGGACCGACAAAACTTTTAAGAATATACAGGTGTAACCGTTTCATGCATCATTTTTGGGAAACGATTGCAAAACTAAACCTTTTTTGGGAATTCGCCTCAATTCATTGCATTCACGAACCGGTAACCTGCCTCAAACGAGCAACGGCATTGTCCCACAGATTCGCAATATCATCCTTTTCAGATTCTTCGACGGTATCGATAACGACCAAAGCTAAATCGCCGGTGATATCGTCGAGCGTGATTCTGAATTCAAATTCATCTGAAAGGTCATTGTCAATCCATTTGAACCGCACATATTCATTGGGACGCAAGGCTACTAATTCGGCATGATAATCGGCTTTATTCCAAACAAAAGTAAACTTTTTACCTTCCACCCTGACATGATCGGCAAACCACTCCTCGAGTCCCGAGGCTGAGCTGAGGCGAGCAAAAAGCAGCGAAGGTGAAGTCTTTAAATGATATTCCAATTCAACTTTAACCATTCTTCCAAAATTATTTAGGACCAATTAAGCGTTTATGCCTTGAAGCAGTCGCAAAGTAAAATTTATTTTACCGAATACAAAGCATTTATTCGAACGGACGAAATTATTTCTGAAAATTTCATTTTGATTATTGCCCAAAAAGATAAAGGTGCTATATTTGCACGCTCAAAAGCAGAAGTTCTGAAAGACATTTTGGCGAGGTAGCTCAGCTGGTTAGAGCGCATGATTCATAATCATGAGGTCGCGGGATCATGCCCCGCCCTCGCTACAGCAACAAAAAGGCAATAAATACCATATTTATTGCCTTTTTTTGTTTTCAATCAAAACCAACACCGGTACGTGATAAGCCAATCGTAATCCGGATTTAATCCATTTCCATTATTCCCTGAATCTTATCCAGTCGATAGCTACCGGCGAGCCGTTCAGTAAAATAACGACATCACGAATCCCCGACTGTTGCCTGTCAACTTTACCTTCAATTATTTCCCATGCCGTCCCTTTCGGAACCTTAACCTCAGAAATTACCGGTCCTTCGGGACTATCCAATCTGATTTGTACTGTCCCGCCTTCGGGTGACAAGGCACAAATGTCGACTCTGTTGACTATTTTCTTTTCGAATCCGACAGCATTATATTTAATCCACGAGCCACTTTTCTCCAATACGGTTTTCCATCCTTTAAAATGATCGGTCGAATCGAGGAAGGTAATCGAAACAGAGTCATCGCTTTTCTGACTGAACCGGTCGATTTGAATTTGCGCTGTTGCCGGCGTTATCCCTACACCACGCGAAGTAGGCAGAACTTTCTGAATGGTTCCGTCCGCATTAAAAAACAGGCTGTCAATGCAAATCGACCGGTTTTTATCGAATTGGGGAGAATATTCGTTCTGGTGGTAAAACAGGTACCACTGATTTTTAAACTCGATAAGAGAATGATGGTTGGTCCAACAGTTCAGAGGCGATTCGTCCATGATAACCCCTGCCATTTTAAAAGGGCCCATCGGGTTATCGCTGATCGCATATTCAAGCCGTTCAATCTTATGCTCGACATGCGGAAAAGTCAGATAGTAAATGCCGTTTCTTTCGAATACAAAAGCCCCTTCCTTCAGCCCTTTTTCGGGTAAATGGGCAATAACCAGCGGTTCTGTCTCCAGTTCAACCATATTTTCTTTCAGTTTTGCCACATAGATTTCCTGTTGAGACCAGTACAAATAGGCCTGTCCGTCTTTATCGATAAACAGATTGGGATCGATACCCTGAACCTTCTCTATTGGCTCCTTTTGCGGAATATAAGGGCCCTCGGGCTTATCGGCAACCGCCACTCCAATTGAAAAGAGCTTATGCCCATTTGCATCAGGAAGCTTGTTGTTGGCCGGAAAATAGAAATAGTATTTGCCATTACGCTCAACACAATCGGGGGCCCACATGCTGTACGAAGTCGAATCGACCCAATTCACCTTACTTTGCGTGACAATAACTCCGTGATCGGTCCAGTTTACCAGATCATCGGATGAAAAGAGATGGTAATCTTCCATACAAAACCAATCTTTTCTAAGGTTTTTTCCCTCTGGTGCCGGAATATCATGCGAAGGAAAAACATATACCCTGCCGTTAAAAATACGGGCTGTAGGGTCGGCACTAAACTGGTTTCGAATAATTGGGTTTTGCCCCGAAAGGGACCCTGAAACCAGAACCAGCAATAACACAATCAAAAAAAGAGATCTTCTCATTGGATTAAACTATTTTTTATCAACTAAAATCGAAGCTTACCAACCACTGTCATCTTTTTTGCCCCTTCAGGTGAGACTGAATCAACTCATCGAGATGATTTACCGGGCGCTCAATCTCGTCAGGAATTGGCCTCCGGCTGTACTGTTGAAAATAGAGCAGACAGGCATCTTTCCACTCCTGGGCATTGCGGCTTTGCAGCCGAAGTTTCTGCTGAACTTCACCAAACCGCTGCTGGTCGACATAGGGTTCGCACTGGTCCCACACGGTTTGAAACTGCCTGACTTGCTGCAAACCTGCATCGTAACGGAAGCAAAGCTCATTCCACAATGTCTTGCCACTTTTCATTTGATAGTCCCAGGGAAGATGATGGAACCAAAGTAAATAAATCTCCGGACAATTCTTCACATCGCTAAATTGCGATTGCAATGGTTCGTGATACTGGCTCACGGCATTGCTCCCGCTTTTTGTGCGGTCGAAGCCAATGCCCAACGTATCGGCCCGATGATAATAGGGTGGTGTCCAGTCTTTTCTCCAATTTATTGGTTCCCACCATGGTGCAGGGCCGTAATGGTGTTCGGCAGCAAAAAGATGGTGTAATCCCAACGGCATCATATAGTTTACAATAGCCTCGCGGCTTTCGAGCATCATTTGCTTTACCGGTTTCAGAAAATGGGCATTCCACTCGTCGGAAAAATCAGCCGGTGTTGCAAACGTTAGTTTAACCCACTCATCAGCAATCTGCTCGCTGGTCAGACTATGATTCCAGGCCTGCCGCCCAAAAGCATACCAGTTGGATTGTGCAAAATGGTGGCCGCACCAGTTGGTATCGAGCCCGATGTTGGCCACTCCGGCAATTGCAGTATTTTTCTGAGGGAACAATGATCCGTCGGTACAGCGGGCTACTGTACTTCCGGCACCTTCCTGATAGGTATCGCTGTGAAGAAACTCTTCCCACATCGGCGAAAGAAAGGCCAGATGGATGGAGTGGCCCAAATATTCCTGTGTAATTTGTAATTCAGCCATGACAGGTGTTTTTTTCATCGCGCCAAACAGCGGACTAAATGGCTCACGTGGCTGAAAATCGATAGGCCCATTCTTAACCTGAATCATGACATTGTCGCGAAACTGCCCGTCGAGCGGCATAAATTCGTTGTAGGCCTGCTTGGCCCTGTCGTGCTCGGTTGGTTCGTAAACAAATGCCCGCCACATCACAATCCCGCCAAAAGGTTTCAGTGCATCAGCCAACATATTGGCCCCGTCGGCATGGTTTCGACCAAAGTCCTGAGGTCCGGGCTGTCCTTCGCTATTGGCTTTAACCAGAAAGCCTCCAAAATCCGGAATCAGTTGATATATCTCCTCTACCTTGGTTCTCCACCATTTTATCACGTCAGGGTTTAGCGGGTCGGAAGTCGTTAAGCCGCCAATCAAAGCCGGGGAAGAGAACTTTACTGAAAGATAGGTTCTAATCCCGTAAGGACGAAGTCGGTCGGCAATCACTTTTACCCTTTTGAGGTACTCTGGTGTCAGCATCAGCGGCGATGCATTTACATTGTTCAATACCGAACCGTTGATGCCGACAGAGGCATTGGCCCGGGCATAGGCTTTCCAAAGCTGAAGGTCGGCTTCGGTGACATCGAATGAGTTTTCTTTCCGCCAGAAGATTGATTTTCCGGCATACCCGCGCTCTATCGTTCCGTCCACGTTGTCCCAGTGATTCAGAATCCTTCTCTCAAATGAAGGATTGCATAGCTCATTCTGCATGGATTGCCCCGTCTGTTGACGGCGCAACATCTCGTACACACCATACAATATGCCCAGATCGGTATTGGCCTGAATGGCATTCACATTCAACTGAAAACCATCGCCTTTGACCGATTTGTCGTTTTTGAGGATAAGTTGCACCGATGCCCCTTCGTTCCCCTGCCAGCCTTGCAACAATTCCTGACGGGCAATGTCGAGCGTTGCCGATTGTCTCTTGCATATCACCTTTACCCCCGATGTGGAATGCCCTTTCAGCCAAAGACGATGACCATCGTCGGCACGAGTAAAACCCGAAATAACAATCAGAATACAACTTAGAATTAAGCCTCTCATATCTTCAGTATTATACCATTCAACAAATGTCGTTTTTAGTGGCCAAATCCGAACTCTCTTTTGGCGACAATTTCAACCTGAATATCCTTCAGTCCATCCGATTCAGCCTTCAGTTTAATCACTCCCGTTACACCAGCTTTTGCCCGGACAATTACCAAGACCAGACCATTAAAAGCACTCCTTGAGTGCGAGGCAAACGATTCCATATTGGTCGCGTCGCCATTATCGGTGGCAACAATCTCGCCAGGTCCTTCTATCGAGAATTTTATCCGATTATTGCTCAATGGAACTGTCAACCCTTCGTTATCCGCAACTGCAACGGTAACGAAAGCCAACTCTTTTCCATCTGCCACCATTTCTGTCCTATCGGAAACCATATTCAGGGCTACTGCACTTCCGGTTGTTTTTACACGCTCTTCAGCCCAAACTTTGCCCTCTTTATAAGCTATGGCCTTTAGTTCTCCCGGCTCATAAATCACATTGTCCCAGCGCAAACGATATTCGTATTCGCCTTTTTTCTTTCGTCCAAGCGATTGTCCATTCAGGAAAAGTTCAGCCTCATCGCCCGAAGTGAAAAGATGTACCGGTGTAATTTCACCAACTCGCCCGGGCCAGTTCCAGTGAGGCAAAATATGAACCATAGGCAAATCGGGCCTCCAGTGGGCCTGATAAAGGTAGTAACGATCTTTTTTAAATCCAGCCAAATCGACAATTCCGGTGTACGAACTTCGGGCTTCGTAATAAGGCGTTGGTTCTCCAATATAATCGAATCCATTCCAGACAAATTCGCCGGCAACAAACGGATGGCGGTCCAATGCTGCAAATACTTTATCGACACTCGAGCCAAAATCGACGGCATAAAGTTCGTATGCACTTATCTGGCAAGATTTTGAATCGCCTCCCATACCATCGCGGGCAGGAGATGAGAGCGAGCTGGTTACCGGAAAGTGATAAATTCCCCGACTGCTTAACGCCGAAGCCGTTTCCAGGCTCAGTATCACCTTATCGGGAAACCGGGTGTGAAAAGCATCGTACTGGGGGGGTGTGCGGATGCGTTCGGTCCCATCAAAAATAGGGTCTTGCCGAATGCCTTCGCCCTGATAATTTAAACCAATCATATCAGCCATTTTGGGAAGTTCCATATCGGGCTTGGCATAGTTCATTGCCGTAATGGTTGGGCGTGTCGAATCTTCCTCTTTTACAAAATCATACAAGCGCCGGGCCACTTCAGCTCCTGCCTTGTCCAGATATTGCTCTCCTACCTCGTTCCCAAAACTCCAGATAATAACCGACGGGCAATTCCTGTCGCGACGGATAAACGCACGGGTATCGGCTTCTGACCAATCGGGAAAGATAAGGTGAAAATCGTGAGGGGTCTTTTTTTGTTCCCACGAATCGAAGATTTCATCGACGACCAAAAAACCCATTCTATCAGTCAGTTCCAACAACCCAGGGTCGGGTGGATTATGCGCCATGCGAATAGCATTACAGCCCATTTCTCGTAATATTTCCAACTGTCGTCTGGCGGCGCTCTTGTTGAATGCAGCACCCAATGCGCCAAGATCGTGATGATTATTCACCCCTTTTAACGCAATCTTTTCGCCGTTCACCAGAATACCTTTGTCGGGATTAAATTCAAGCGACCGAATGCCAAAGCGGGTTTCATAACTGTCGATGACCCGCCCATCCATTTCGACAGTGGTAACAGCCATGTAAAGATTGGGATGCTGCGTTGGTGGGGGCCCCCACAATTTCGGATTGGTAATCTTGACCGTGGCTTTCAGCACACTGCGCTCTCCAGCTTTCGCTTTACACTCTTGTTTGGGAAAATCGGCAACCACTTCATTTTGCCTTATCCCATTGTTATCCAATGCAAAAATCCGGGCAACCACATCCACATTCACGCTTTCTGTGAAATGATTATCAACTGTTACTTCCATATCAACATTTGCCGAGTGCGCCGAAACCTCCCTTGTGGTAATGTAAGTTCCATTTTGGGCAATATGTACCGGATGAGTTTTGGTCAGCCACACATGGCGATAGATTCCGCCGCCCGGATACCAGCGAGCCGAATAGTTGGGATTGTCCAGACGAATAGCCAGTTGGTTTACTCCTCCTGGCTGAACATAGGGGGTTAGGTCGAGCCGCCACGAGGCATAACCGTAGGGCCATCCGCCCACAAGTTTTCCATTTAGCCAAACGATGGCATACGACATGGCTCCGTCAATATCGAGAAAGATCGACCTGCCGGCATCTGAAGCCGGAATATCCAGTTTTTTGCGGTACCAGGCAACTCCATTCACAGGAAGCCGCCCCATTCCACCACCCACTTCCGAATCCCAGCCGGTTTGAAATGGCCCGTTGATGGCCCAATCGTGTGGCAACTTTACCTTTTCCCACACACTATCGTCGAAATTGGCCTGCACAAACGGGAAATCGCTGCCCGGATTTCCGTCAGGCCGTTGGTGCTTTTGCATTGGGTCTTTAATAAAATCATTGGCCGTTGGCAAAATCCAGGGCCTTAAAACCGGTTGGCCGGCCTCGGTTACTACAGCTCCGGTTGGCCGCGAATCGGCATCTTTGGCATCATCATGTTCTTTCACTTCAGGCCTGACATCATATATCAGATTATCAGCCAACTGAGCCGAACTATATTTGAAAAACCTCCACCCATCGTCGAGCACTATTCTTTCACGGGTTACAACCTGAAAATGGCTGTTGGTTTTGCACGAACCGAACAACAAACAGATTCCCAACCCGATAATCAATGCCTCCGTTCGAAATATTTTTTTTGTTGTCATAGATATGCCGTTTTTTCAATGAAATAAAAGTACCGTTTTGGTTTAGTTGCCTAAAACTACCGTTGTAATGCTATTTGCGTTTAATCCAAGCGTAACTTTATTGTTTGCAGGCGATAACATCGCCTTTTCCCTATTCTTCGAAACAGATGTTGTATAAGCCACTGCCGAAGAGAAGTTTACCTGACTGGTAACTTGAATTTCAGGGATCTCGGCCTGCGTTGGGTTTACGATGACCAACACTGTTTTCCCTTCGCCTGAATAGGCCGTTATCATTAAACCGAGCGGGTCGTCGGTTGGCTGAGCAGCAACGCGGTGATATCCCGGACGGATAAACTTGGCATAGTGCGACATGGCATAGCCCCTTTTCAGGATTTGCCCGCGCACAGTACCTTTCTCCCCATCGCCCAAAAAAGAGTAATATCGGCGGATATACCACCAGATATAGGCGTTCCAGTTGAGCGACATCGCAGAATGAATCTCCTGGACCATCTCCATCGTTTCGGACCAAATCGCTTTTGGATTGGTCGAAGCGGTCCAGTTTTCGGGTTTGTTGCCACTATCGAGGTTGAGCAGGTGTTCGGTCATCCAAAGTTCTTTCCCTTTTTGGAGAGCCAGTGGATAATTGGCCAATCCGGAGCCATAGAGGTGGCCACCGACAATGCTGATATGGTTTGCGGCTACAGCATCGTTCAAAATATCGTTGGTATAGTTTTGGTTGAAGTTAAGCGATTCGGCAGCCAGCACTTTAGCCCCCTTGATGGTGCCGGCATGGTTTTTAACGAAGTTAAATAGCTGTTCAGCAGTATATTCGCATCCTTCGTACGATGCTTTCCAATCAGGTTCGTTTTGAACGGAAACCACATCGACAGTTGCACCCTGGTCTTTCATAAACTGTATAAACTCGTTCATGTAGGCCGCATAATCGGCATAGTGGCTTTCGAGCAGATAGCCCCCACCGTTGACATTATTGTTGCTTTTCCAGGCAGCCGGAGGCGACCATGGCGAAGCCAGAACCTTGACATTAAACGCATTGGCCGCTCGAATAGTAGCCGACAGTGCACTCCATTCGCTCTTTACCGACGACAACCTGACCCTCAAAATCGATAAGCCAAGCCCATCGTCGCCTGTACCAAAAGCCAGGGCCATTTCGCCCGAAGTGAGATTATCGTTTCCCCAGATGGCATTGGCACCTCCAAAGCCTGAAATGGTTTGATAAATCGTACCGGGATCAATTGCAATGCCAATAGGCGGAACCGGTTTCCCGGCCTGGGTAACGACAATGGTATCGCTCAGGTTTTGAGAAAGCGATTTGAGTATGATTTTCTGACGATTAACACCATAACTATTGTTATTGACAAAACGGAACGAAACGGTTGTAGCCGATTTGTCCTGATCGGAATTGCCACCTGCAGCAGGCAATATCTCAGAAATAAATGCCCCTCCGTCAACAACATCCCCCGCTTTAACACTCCAGCGGGTAAAAGCCCATTCTACCTCAACGGAGAAAGTGCCACCATTAGATGCAACTTTATCGGCAGGAATGGAGTTGTCAGAGAAAGTGAGAAACGACTGATGTACAATATCTTCGTCAGTTGATTTACTGCATGAGAGAGAGATGGCAAAAAGCACACCATACAACCACATTGCAGATGGCTGATTCAATTTCATCGAAAGTAATAATTAGGATATCAGAAAAAGAGAAATACTAACTCCTCAGCAAAATTTACTGATGCCGCGAAGTTAGTATTTCGAAGAGCGTTAATCAGTTACCGGCTGACAATCAATAACCCGGATTCTGATAAGCAGCTTTTTCTTCTGCAGTCATTTCCATTCCGTCGAGCTGACTTTGTGGAATAGGCCGCAGATAATCTTTGGGTTGAATGTTACGGGTTACAGTAACAGGCGTATGGTCGCCTTTGGCAGTTCCGCAAATGGTATAAGTCGCTGCCCTCGTATGCCATGTTTGGGTGCGTACCAAATCGTACCAACGCATTCCTTCGCCAAACAACTCGCGTGAGCGTTCGTCCAGCACATAATCGAGCGTGATGGTAGCCGGTGTGGCAGCATTCATGGCAGCACTATTATCCTGAGCTTTTGCAGCATTGGCTGCTTTATCCCATCTCCATTTTCCGGCACGTTCTCGAAGAACCAGAAGCAGTTCTCTGGCGCTCTTTCCGGCAGTAGTAGTTGCACCTTTAACCGCAGCTTCGGCTGCAACAAGATATAGTTCTGAGAATTTGGCTACTACAAACGGACGGGTGCTTGAGGTGTTCATTTCGCCTAAACCAGTTCCGTTGTCGGTACGGTAAATACCAATCTTCCACAAGCCCGGGAACATATAACGGCTGATGCCTCTGGGCGTAACCACCCAGTCGGCTCGTCCGGCAATCCAACCTGCACCAACATTGCTTTGGCCCGCTCCCGAAGGATAGGTAACCGTTCCAGGATCACTATCAAGGAAAGTTAATATTGCGCCACCTGTTGGTACTTGCAAACTGTTTGCATTGTAAGCCGATTTGCTGGCATCGTTGGGGTTTTTGGTCCAGTTGCCGCGATACACGGTCGAGAATGTCCCATCATAACGCGAGTCATTGGTCTTATCGGCAAAAACATTGATAATAACCTCGTGTGTCGGAGCAACGGCTGTCCACGGGCGACCGTGAATCTGAACCGCTTCGCGCTGAACAGAACCGAATGCGGTCCATGTAGAAGCTGATGAAGAACTTCTGAGATCGCCATAGTTCCATTGGGTAAACCAAGGGGTTATGTTTCCGCCTACATCACCCGGGCCGAAACCGGTAACCACTGCACCATTGTACAAATCGCTGGTTTGGGTATGGTCGGCATAAAGCATGCACTCCTTGTTGCGGTCGTTAGAACCGACGTTTACATCGTAGAAATAGGACAATAACTGATAATTGGTACCGGCATTGTCAATACCCTCTACAGCATAGTCGTATGCTTTCTGAAAATACCACTGGGCATCGTGTCCGTCAGGGTCCGTCCGCTGGGCCTCCGGATAAGTAGGAATACTGGCCGGGTTTTGCAACCACCAGCCGTAGGCAAGATATGCTTTTGCCAAAAACAGGCGGGCAACCGTTTTGGTAACGGCACCTGTTACACGAGGAGCGTCAGGCAAATCGGTAATGGCGGTAAGCAAGTCGGGAAAAATTGCTTTGGTATACACTTCGGGAACGGTATTTCTTACGGAAGTCCTGACAGTCGAAGTGTTGAATTTCATTTCACCGGCACCTAAATCGAGCGGCACGCCGCCAAAAGTTTGGACGAGCAACAGATAATCGAATGCACGAAAAAAGCGGGCTTCGCCCAACAACGCGGGCGCAACACCAACGGCTTCTCCATTTTCGATAATACCACTGGCCGTATTAATATTCGGGAATACTCCCCAAATAGCAGCAGCAGGGTTGGTCGATGCCGAGAATGCCCCGACACCCGAAAAATCGGCAGTCTTGGCATCTGCGTTCACATTTTGGCCCCAAGTCCCTTCGTCAGTACCCGATTGGGTACTGGCATAAAAATAGCCATTCCCATAAATGTTGCGCAAATGTGCATACAGCGAGGTGATTCCCCCTTTGACCCCTTTCTCCGTTTTAAAGTACTCCGGAGTGTATATACTGCGAGGGGCTTCCTCCAAAATATCAGAACATCCTGCCATGAAGAGCGTCAGCAGTGCTATTCCTATATATTTTTTCACATGTAAATGTTTCATGGTTATCGTTTTTAGAATGTTACATTAATACCAAACAAGTAGTTACGGGTAGAAGGGGTGTTCGTACCAATCGTCAGCAAACGTCTCAGGTTATTAGACATCGGTACCGCAGCATTTTCGTTGCCGTATGAGTTGGGTTCCGGATCCATGCCTGACTCTTTTTCGTAAGGAGAGAAGAACACAAACGGGTTTGTAACGGTGCAATACAAACGAAGGTTTGTAATACCCGATCTTTTCAGCCATCCGCTTTTTTCGAAATTATATCCCAGTGAAATGGTACGCACTTTCATGTACGAAGCATCGAAATAAGAGAGTGAATTCAAATACTTTGGCTGGTCGCCACCAAGACCACCCGGTTTCGGGAATTTGGCATCGGTATTGTCCGGGGTCCAGTAATCGGCTTTAATGTTTCCCCGGCGTCCGCTAAGGATATTGAGGTAACCATTGGCACCATAAGGCGTGGCAATCAATATACCGCCGCTTTTGAAAGTACCCACTACATTAAGGTCGAAATTTTTATAGGCTACACGGGTATTGAAACCACCCTGAAAATCAGCTTCCATACTCATAATCTGACGGTCGGGGGCATCAATTTTTCTGACCGGTGAACCATCAGCATTGTAATCGCCGGTATATTTAACCTTGATCATCCCTTCGTTCCCACCTGGTTCGTATTTCTGAAGAAATTGATAATCAGGATCAGTTTGGTTCCAAAGGCCAACTGCTTCATAGTCGTAAATCACATCGATAGGATGGCCGACAAACCACCAGTTATTTTCGTCGCGCAATTGGCCCGAAGCCAGCGAAGTCAGTTCATTATGATTGCTGTAGAGATTGATACCGGCTTCCCATGTCCAACCGTTGTAATTGTCCAGAATCACACCATTGAGCGAAAGTTCGAAACCTTTGTTTTCCGATTCGCCCACATTGGCCATATAGTTGCTCACACCCGAAGTGAGTGGCAAGCCAACCCTAAACAACAAGTCGTTGGTTTTGGTCTGATAATACTCGAAGGTACCGGTTAAACGGTTTTTCAGTAACCCAAAATCGACGGCATAGTTCATGGTCGAAGAGTATTCCCAGCCCAGTTCGGGGTTCGGCAATTCGGTTACATAAAAACCGGTGGTGTTGGTGGAGCCAAAGTTATATGGCCTGGTACCCAAACGTCCAAGTGTAGAATAGGGGTCGATTGACTGGTTCGAAGCAACACCGTAACCAACACGGAGTTTCAACTGATCGATCCAAGTGATACTTTTCATGAAAGCCTCGTTGTGCATATTCCAGCCCGCCGATACTGCAGGGTAGGAAACCCATTTGTGCCCTTTTGCCAATCTTGAAGATCCATCGGCACGGTAACTTGCAGTAAGCATATATTTGTTGTCGTACGAATACATCACACGGCCCATTCCCGACATTAAGCCACTTTTATTGTAATACTGGTTGTCCGGATTGATAATTGGTTGTTCAACGGCACGCCCAAGGTTGTAGAACTGAAAGGCATCGGCAGGAATATCTTTTGCCGAAACGTGAGAGCGGTTGTAAAAACTCTCTTCAGCCGAGTACAAACCCGTGATGTTCAGGGTGTGTTTGCCAAAAGCGCGATCGTAGGTAATCAGGTTTTCGACTGCCCAGTTGGTAGAGAGCGAGTTGCTGATAGATGCAGTCGAAACGGTTGTAGCCACCGAGCTGAATACACCTTCGCCGGTGTAAGCGCCGCTGGTACTTTGACGATAGTTCAAACCAATATTGATGTGATATTTTAACCCCTCAACGCCGGGTATTTTAACATCGCCGTAAATGGTGTTGTATGAACCATACGATTTGGTTTGGTCGATCCATTTGTCACCCAAAGCTTCAACCGATTCCTCTGTGTAAACCCACTGATCTTCCATCGGCATCCGGATCACCCTTTTTAGCGAGCCATCTTCGTTATACGGATTGGCAATGGGCGATGAATTCAACACTCCGTAAACACCCATATTGTTCCCATTGCTGACCGAATAGTTATTGTTGGTGGTAAACCCGACTTTGATATACTTGCCAATTTCCTGGTCGAGCGAACCACGCATCGAGATACGGTTGTAATCCTGTCCGGGAAGAACAGACTGGTCTTCGTAATAGCCCATGCCAAACTTGTAGTTGCTCTTTTCCGTGCCGCCAACAACATTGATATCGTGGCTGGTTACCATTGCTTTTCTGTAGAGCAAATCCTGCCAATCGGTATTTACATCATCGGCCTCATCGAGCGAGTTGGTGTACAAACCTGCTGTTTTACGCAGCTCTACAAACTCAGGACCTTCCATCATCGGATATTCGCCAAAAACACTTTTTACACCATAATAACCATTATAGGTGAATGTAGCTTTCTGTCCTTTTTGTCCTTTGTTGGTGGTAATTAACAATACACCGTTGGCCCCACGCGAACCGTAGATTGCAGTTGCCGAGGCATCCTTTAAAATATCAATGCTCTTGATATCATTGGGATCGAGGTCGCTGATTGAACCCGAAAACGGGATTCCGTCGAGAACGACCAACGGATCGTTGGAGGCATTCAGCGAACGGGTACCACGAACCCTGATTTGCATCGTAGAACCTGGTTTCGATGAAGTTTGTGACATTTCGACACCAGCCACGCGTCCTTGCAACGACTGTGAAATATTGGCCGACGGTACTTCGCGGACGATATCCCCTTTAACCGAAGCAACCGACCCGGTTACAGCCTCTTTTCGCTGGGTACCATAACCCACCACAACAACTTCCTCAACTTCCGACACATCGGCTTCCAACTCTATGTCAATGGTCGTGCGGCCATTCACGGCTATCTCAACCGTTTTCATCCCTACAAAAGAATAGTCGAGCAGGGCATTTGAGTTCACATTATTGAGGGTATAATTTCCATCCTGATCGGTAACGGTACCCTGCGCCGTTCCCTTTACTACCACAGTGGCACCGGGGATCGGATTTCCTGCTTTCTCTTTGACCTTACCCCGAACCGTAATCGGCTGGCCAAAGCTCCAGATAGAGATTAATAAAAGTGGCACGATTAAGCTGACCACCCTTAACAAGCGTCTTTTTTTCATCATAGTTAATTTTAGTTAATAAAAAACAGATTTTCAACGATTTAAAAACTCAACTCTCATCGGTCGTTTGTTCATCGGAAGCATCGTCTCAAACATTCAAGAACCTTCTTCTCTGAACGGACCCTTTAGCTTAAAAAAAATCGGATCACGAATACAGACTTTTAACTTTTCTATCGATTTTAATCCTGTGTTCATTCTATTTTGGTTAATTATTTCAATTGACGGCGCTTGCTTCAAACCCGACAAACAGGGCTGTTGAAGCAATTACGGAGAAGAAAAATGCTGGAAGGAGTATTGACGGAGAGAGCCAACGGCCGCTTATCCGGTGATAAATGTAAACGCTGCACCAAAACTCTCGGTGCTGAAGCGTTCGGAAAAGCATATATGGCAGGTAGAAGCATCGGCACAATGCACCCAACGGAGCGCCCTGCAACAATTTTTCTCATACAAGTTTTGGTTTATCTGAACGTAAAAGTACCGACGACAAACCGGAGTGACTTTCAATTATAGATATTCCTTTTTCGATTTTAGATATTTCAGCCTATTATTCTATTTCACAGATATTTACAAATCATACAAACAAAAATTTCAATTCGTATTGATTTGATAAAAGGTCAAAACATTTTAATGGAAAGTCCCTCTCCCCGAATAACAGCGGGTATCCGGGCCGAGCAGGGAAACAATTCAGCAAATAATTGCAGCGAAAAACTGTGCCGGTTCTCACGTTGGCTGACGGGAACAGAAACTTTACATCCGGGGTAGCCGGAGAATTGGTGAATATTGACGAATGGCGTGTATCAAACGTTAGGATGAAGCTAAAACTCGGTGGGCGGCTTGCCAAAATGTTTGCGAAATACGGTGCTGAAATAGCCCACACTGGTAAAGCCGCAAAGCTCGCTCACCTCGGTAACCGAATATCTGCGCGATTGCAACAATTCCATCGCGTGGCTCAGCCTGATGGTCTTGATAAAATCGGTAGGTGACTGATCGGTCAGTGATTTTATCTTTTTGTAAAGCAACGACGAACTCACGTTCATGGCCCGGGCAAATTCCTCTTTCCCAAATTCGGTATTGACAATATTGGCCCGTACCACTTCGAGCATCTTCTTCATAAATTTGTCGTTCAGTTCGTTCGACATAATAGGCTCTGTGGTATTCCCGTTAATCATTTTCACGGCCTTCTCCCTGACTGTATCGCGGTTGCTAATAATGGTTTTAATACGCTGTATCAACAGGTTAACATCAAATGGTTTGGTCAGATAATCGTCGGCACCCAGCCCCAACCCCTGCAACTGATCGTTCTTCTCAGTCAGTGCGGTTAGCAAAATAATGGGGATATGCGAGGTTTCATAAGTCGATTTCATCAACCGGCACAATTCGAATCCGTCCATCCCGGGCATCATCACATCCGACACCACCAAATCGGGCAACCGCTTTTGAATATATTGCCACGCAACTTCACCGTTTTCGGCAGTCGACACCTTAAACTCCCGGCCCAGCGCGGTTTGCATAAAGTAGATTAAATCGTCGTTGTCTTCTACAATCAGAATTTTCATCTCCTTTACCTGCCCCTGTTTGTCGTCGAGCAGGTTCGGAATAATCTCTTCGGTAAAAGGCAGATCTATAAACTCCTCGGTCGATGCAGTAATCACCCTTCTGCCGTGTTCCACTTCGCGGTAGGGAATGGTAACCTGAAAAGTGGAGCCTACCTCTTCCTGGCTGATGCACTGAATTTTACCTCGATGAAGGGTTACATAGTTTTTCACTAAAAGCAGCCCAATTCCGGATCCTACCACCTTGGCATTGATAGCATTGGCTCCACGGTGAAACTCCTTGAATAGCTTTCGCTGTGCTTTCCGGCTCACACCAATACCTTGATCTTTTACCCGTAAAATCCACTTTCTGGCATCACATTTCAGATCGACAACCACTATCCCATTGGGATGAGAATATTTTATTGCATTGGAAATCAGGTTATCGATCACTTTTTCCATTTTTACTTCGTCGATAGCGGAAATATAACCCGACCTGTCGGAGGTGAAAAGCAGTTCGATGCCTTTGGTTTTGGCAAACGATTCGAACATCGACCTGCGGTGCGAAATAAGGGCCACAATGTCGGTCATAGCCAAGGCGAGTTGTTCTTTGCCAATATCCATTTTCTGAAAGTCCATCAGTTGCGTCACCACCGAAGTCAGTCTACGTGCCTGTTCGATAGCCAGATGCAGATAATATTTTCCCTGATCCGAAAGCTCCTTTTCATGGCTTAACTCTTCGACAGGTGCCTTAATCAGCGTAAGCGAGTTTCTGATTTCGTGGGCCGTATTGGTAAAAAACCGCACCTTCTCTTCGGTATGCCGTTGCTTTATTTTATCGACATAATAGGAAGCGACCAATAAAACAATGGCCATCAACACGATAAAAACCACCAGCCAAAACCAGCCGGTCATCCAGAAGGGTGGTATAATGCGAACCTGTAAAGAACGTTCGCTGATAACCTGCGAAAGGGAGTTGTCCAACAGTTTTATTTTCAACTGATAGTCTCCGTTCGGAATATTGGTGTAAGTGATAATGCGGTTGTTGATAGGCGGGGTCCACTCTTTGTCGAAGCCTTCGAGTTTCCACGAGAAGCGGGCACCGGCCGGAACGCCAATGGGCAACAGTTCAAGCCTCATCGTATTTTGTGTATATTTCAGGCTAATATTTTTCAGTTCATTAATCGGCTTATCGAGTTTAAACGCCGGAATTTCCCGAACAGAACGTCCGGTAACGGAGAGATCCTGAAAGAATATTGTTCCGGTTAACGGTATCTCGTCAATCGAATGGGGGTCGAAAGTGACAGTTCCATTGTTGGTACCCCATGCCAGATGCCCGCTTTGCAGCCTGAACCGGGCACTGTTGTTGAACGAAATGGTTGAAAGCTGCAAAACCGAAGAGAAAATCCTGATGCTTTGGTCGGTTAAATCCATGCGGCAAATTCCGTTCTCCGTTCCTATCCACAAATAATTGTCAACCTGAATAATACTACTTACAAAGTTAGAGGGTAACCCGGAATGGAGGGTAAATTTCTCAACAGTCCCATTGGCGACGTTGTAACGCAGCAGGCCGTCGCCGCCGGTACAGATCCAAATATAGCCATCGAGAACCAACAGGTCGCGCACCAACACCCCAACCAACACCTTTCTTATCTCCCCCGAACTTCGGCTGAGCAGCGAAATGCCATAGGTACAACCCAGTACAATATCGCCGTTTGCCAATTCGCCAAAAGTATTGATGGGCTCATCAGGATAGGAAATAAACCGATCTTCAGCGGAGAGATAGCAGGAAAAATTACCGTCGACCCCACCCAGCCAGATATTCCCTCTGCTATCTTTGAATATGCTGAAAATAAAGTCGCTCAAAATAGGTGAGCCTTTAACTTTACTCGAATAGTGTGCCAATTCGCGGCCACTCTTCCCATCGAGGATATAAAAACCCGACGAGTAAGTACCTGCCCATATCCGCCCTTTGTCGTCTTCGCAAAGCGACAGGAACACCTGCGCCTGCTCCACTTTGTTTCCATAAAAACTTTGCCAGCGGTCCGATGTGCGATCCCAGCAACTAATTCCATTGTTGGTGGCAAACCACATTTTTCCCCAGTGATCCTCTATCACGTTGTTCACATCGTTATTGACCAGCGAACGGGCCTCGTTCGGGTGGTGGGTTATCTGATTGACAAGCGGCGAGCGCATATCGAAATAAGAAACACCGCCACTGTAGGTACAAACCCATATCCGCGAATCGCCTTCACGAAAAATATCATATACCCCGTTGCCCCGCAGAGAATTTGAATCATCGACACTCTCCTTAAACACCTTTTCAATTTTGTCGCCTTGTTTGCTTACTTCCCAAATTCCCTGACCATCGATCCCTACTAAAATGGAGTGGTTGGTATAATCTGACAGTGCAAGCATAGGCTGCCTGGGCAGCGAACTGGGCAAAACCTCTTTCAGGATATTGAGATTAAAATCGTAACAATATAGTCCTCTCGAAAATGTACCCAACCACAATTTATTTTGCTGTTTATCAAAGAAAAGCGAGGGCACCGTCGAAGTCGCTTCGTCGTACTGGTGCAAACATATTTTGCTGAGCGACTGGATATCGAACAGCCAAATAGCCTCGGTGGTGGCAATGATGATTTGGCGGCTGTCGAACCAGGTCATGGTGGCCCTGTCGGAGAAAAATTTCTCGACAAACTTCAATTCCCCCGACTCGTATTTATATAACCCTGACGAAAGTGCCATCCAAAAAACACCGGAACTGTCGATCAATATACTGAATGTATTCAGATAAGAGTCATTGAGGATAGTACTTAAATTAACCAACAACTCAAACCGATCGAGTATCGGGTTGTAACTGAACAACTGACCATTATTGGTAAAAGCGTAAAGGTGCGATGGTGCGGAAAACAGTTCGACGGTAATGGCATTGGCCGACTCGTACGGAAGAGGGTAATGCCGGTAATCATCGTCGGTAATACGGATGATACCGGTCTTCGATGAAGCCCAGATAAAACCGTTATCGTCCTTGCATACCGAATTGGCCTCCCTGACAGAGATGCCAAAACGAGCATTGATACTATGAAATTTCTGCGCGAAGAGATGACCAGACCATAAAAGACTGATGATAAACCCAATAACCAACCGATAATTTAGACTCCCCATGCCTGCATTTTCATCATTTTTTCAGACGGCAGTCAGGAGAAACTCCATTCTGGCTGTCATCTGAAAGAAAGCTTTTCTTTCAAATAAAGATATTGATTTATCTCAGATCCATCGATGATTTAATCCAGATTTATCCCAAACCGGATGATTCGCATCTCCCAATAAACCGCCCTGAAAGGTCTGTTAAGCCATTCCATCAAGCGTAACAATCGATCCATCAGGACGATATTCCAGCTCGACTACTTTTAGGCTGCGCAACCAGGTTCGCCCGCCCGACGGTACACTGTCGTGATAAAAGAGGTACCACTTGCCGCCAAACTCCACAATCGAATGGTGGGTAGTCCAGCCCACCACAGGGGTTAGGATAGTTCCCTGAAAAGTAAATGGTCCGTACGGATTATCGCCTGTGGCATAACAGAGCAGGTGTGTATTTCCGGTAGAGTACGAAAAATAGTATTTGCCATTGTAAAAGTGCATCCACGAAGCTTCGAAGAAGCGCCTTTCGTGGTCGCCGGCCTTTAGCGGTTCGCCCTGTTTATCAAGAATCACTACCTCCCGGGGCACTTCGCCAAACTCCAACATATTCTCACTCAGTCGTGCCACCCTCGATGGAAGTGCCGGGGCATCATCATCGGGTTCGTGGCCACACTCAATGGCTTTGTTGTTGCGGTAACGCTGCAGCTGACCACCCCACAAGCCGCCAAAATAAATATAATGTGCACCATCGCTGTCGCGGAAAACACAAGGGTCGATAGAATAACTGCCCTTCACAGGGGCATCGAGCGGAACAAACGGCCCTTCCGGCTTATCACTCACCGCTACTCCAATCCTAAAGATATCAGTCTGATCCTTCAACGGAAAATAGAGATAGTAACGACCGTCTTTAAAAGCCACATCGCAGTCCCACAACTGACGGCCTGCCCATGGAATATCCTTAACATCGAGCACTACACCATGATCGGTTACGGCACCATCAATTGTTTCCATCGAAAAAACATGGTAATCACGCATATCGAAATGATCGCCATTGTCGTTTTCAGGTATACCCGACTCTACATCGTGCGAGGGATAGAGGTAAAGTTTCCCGTTAAAAACATGCACTGCCGGATCGGCCGTGTAGAGATGTTCAACTAAATATCTTGGTTTCTTCATTCGTAAATTTCTTATTCCGAGAATATTTCCTTTAATGCAATCACTTTTTCATCGCAGCTTCGATAATCCTGGCCACCACAGGTTTGGGCTGATAATTCCGGTTGTAGAGCAACGGATAGTCGGTCCTTCCCATTACAGGCCAGTTATTCTTCCACGACTGACCATCGGTAAGGCCCCACATCGTTACCCGCGAGATTTTATCCTGATGCTTCAGAAAAAGCATAAAAAAGTCGTAGTAACGTTGCTGAAGCGCTTTGTCAACCGAATCGGGAAGTGCTTTGGCGTAGGGGTTCAGCTCCGCCTGATACTTGTATTTGGCCGAGACATCGGCTCCCACATTGAGGTCGGGCATCGGCAAAACGGTGATGTCCATCTCGGTAATCATCACCTTGGCACCCAAAGCGGCAAAAGCCTCCACGCTCTTCTCAAACTCGCCGAGTTCGGGATAATCCAGTCCGATGTGGCACTGCATGCCAATACCATCGACTTTGACACCCTGAGCCTGCAACTGTTTCACCATCTTTACCACTCCGGAACGCCTGCCAGGATTGGCCATCGAATAGTCGTTGTAATAGAGTTCGGCATCGGGGTCGGCCTCACGGGCAAACTGAAAAGCCAGCCGTATATAGTCCTCGCCAATAATCTGATAAAACTTGCTCTGCCGGTAACTGCCATCATCTTCAATGGCTTCGTTGACCACATCCCACCCTTTAATTTTGCCTTTGTAACGGCCTACCAGCGTGTAGATATGGGTTTTCATCCGTTCAATCAGCACCTCGCGCGATACATCTTTTCCCCGGCTATCGATAAAAAACCATTTGGGTGCCTGCGAATGCCAAATCAGCACATGACCCGTTATCCACATCCCCTGTTTTTCGCCAAATTCGATCAATTGATCGGACAGGGCAAAGTTGAATTTTCCCTCATGGGGCTGAATCTCCTCGCTTTTCATGCAATTTTCGGCCACTATTGCATTGAAATTTGATTTGATAATCTGACATCCGGTTACATCACGTTCTTTTATCTGAGCTGCATTCAATGCCGTACCGATATAGAATTTGCCGGCAAAGGCATCTTTCAGCGTGGGCTGGGCCATCAGATTGGGTAGCGCAAGACCCATCAGGATCAAAATCAGAAAAAAATTTAATCTATTCATATTCTATATTTTATCTATTCTATCTTCCAAAATATACTTCGAGGAAAGGTTATGCTGTCGCGCCTCTTCGTGCAGTCAGTTCCTGCTGAATCCGGCCCTCCATCTTCTTGTTGATTTCGTAGAAAAAGAGACAGCCCACACTGACAAAGAAGGTTAACATCGGATAGACACTCAGCGATAGCTTAATACCATTAATTGTTTCGGGATTCTGAACCGGGAGCTGTTCATTGTAACCATACACGGCCAAAATACCGGCTACCAGCGAGCCGCCAATGCTCAAACCGGCTTTCAACCCAAAAATCATGGCCGAGAAGATAATGGCCGTAGCCCGTCGGTTATTTTTCCATTCGGAATAGTCGGCCACATCGGCAATCATGGCCCACAGCAGCGGTGTAGAGATACCATAGAAAAACCCATGCGCCAATTGACTGACAAATACCGGTGCAATGGACTGTGGCGACCAGAAATAAAAGAGCAGCAGACAGAGCGCCGAAAGGAAAAGGCTCGCCCCAAATACATCGCGTTTACCAAATCGGTCGGCCAATGTTTTGGAGACCGTAATGCCAATAATCATCATGATGATACCACTCGCATTGAAAAGGCTAAAACCTGAGGTAGCGGCATCTTCGGGCCACGAGAAACCGGTCAGTCCCATACCGGTAAGTGTTGTGTTCAACCCAGCAATAAAACCATTAAAACCAATATTCTGCAAGAAGGCGGTCAGACTACCCTCATCAAGATAATTCTCGAAATAGTAAACATACATCCCACCCTTCAGTGCCAGCGTGATAAAGATAAAGATGGTGAGCACCAGCATGGCCATCCATGGGCGGTTTTTGAGAAGGTCGCCCAAATCCTGTTTGATGCTTGATTGCTGTTCAGGTTTGGGAATAACACGTTCTTTGGTGGTCAGGAAAGTGATGATAAAAAAGATAATCCCGGTAATGGCAAAGATGGTCATTATCTTCGTAAACCCTTCGGTCTGGTCGCCACCGCCCAAAATCAGCACCAGCGGAAGCAGCAACCCTTGCACGATAAACTGCGCCACCATTACGGCCACAAAACGATAGGAGGAGATACTGTTGCGCTCTGCCATGTCGCCGGTCAATACACCGCTCAACGAAGCATAAGGCAAATTGTTGGCCGAATAGACAATTACCAATAAAATATAGGTTATCAGTGCGTAAGCCACCTTCCCGCCCGGACCAAAGTTGGGGGTACTGAAAGCCAGCATCGCGATCACGCCAAACGGAACGGCAGTCCAGAGAATCCACGGACGGAATTTTCCCCAACGGGTTTGGGTGCGGTCGGCAATAATGCCCATCACCGGATTGAAGAAGGCACCAAGCATCCCTCCGGCAAATATAATGGCCGATGCGGTGGCCGGTGGAATTTTATACACATCGGTGTAGAAGAAGGCAAGGAAGGTCATCAGGGTTTGGAAAATCAGGTTGGCGGCCAGGTCGCCCAGGCTGTAGCCAATCTTTTCGATTACAGAAACTTTCTGCGACAAATTATTCATCATTATTGGTTTTTAATTCGTTTATTCTTCAGTTGTAAATGGCGAAGCGGGTAATCCTTCTTTATTCATCAGGTTGGCTCCTGCCGGATTATCGTCCCACGCATAACGTACAGCCTTAGGCCGGGTAATTTTATCGCTCCATACCTTTACGCTGTTTTTTGACATTACTACCGCCTTCGCCCAAACAAACTGCCCGTCGGCTCCGGCAATCTGAAAACCATCGAGCAGACTATTGGCATAAAGGCCGCTCCCTACCGAACTGAAAGTGAGGAGAATGCTGCCATCGACCATTTTCATCGATTGATACAACGGGCCTGCACTAACGGTCAGGTTATCTCCGTAAGCCTCCCGCCCGGCTTCGAGCGCCAGACGATGGCCCACCTCTTTTTTATTCAGCGGATGAATATCGTTCCACTCCCCGATATCGCAAGTAACGGCCATGCCGGTATGGGGCAGTTGCAACGCCCTGCGCTGCGCATCGCGCAACTCGGCCCACCCACTCTCTACCGGTTGTTTGTTGGGAATGCCCAGATTGGCCAACTGTGCAAAAAGAAAGGGTAACTCAGGTTGGTGCAACTGGTCGCGCCAGTCGACAATCAACTGTTGAAAGAGCTCGCGGTAGGCTTTTGCCCGTCCGGTGTTCGATTCGCCCTGAAACCAGATGACCCCTTTAAGCTTGTAGCCCACTACCGGCGCGATTAACCCATTGTAAAGGCCGCCCGGCTGAAACTGCAAGCCGCTGCCTGCACTCACCGACGGAGCCAGTTTGGCTCCGATATGATATTTCCAGTCGCCCGTCAGGTCGATGGTTTGTCTGCCAACAACGATTTTGTAAGGTTTCCCTTCCACAAAACCCCCTTTGCCCCCCTGGCTGAATACCCTCACCATCAGACTATTTTTGCCCGATTTCAGCAGACCCGCCGGAAGGTTATAGATACGCGGAGGATACTGATAGGAGATGGTTCCCACGAAAGTACCATTCACAAAAGCCGAATCGCTATCGATAATCCGGCCTAGCCGAAGCACCGCCTCGCGGTTCAGCAACGAATCGGCCACTTCAAATTCTTTATAAAACCAAAGCGACCCATTGATCAGATCGACTCCTTTATCGCTCCAGTAACCGGGAAGCGAAATCTCTTCCCAGTCCGTGACATCGGTACCTGCTTTCGACCAATGCCCGGTACCGGGGTCAGTGCGGTTCACCTCCCCATACCAATCCGTCGGAGCTTCCTTTTGGGTTTGCGACTGCAGCAACTTCCACTCGTCGAGGTACCCCTTTACCTTATCGGGACTTAACCACGACTCGGCGGGCGACCCACCGATAGCCGTCTGGATGAGCCCAATGGGAACCTGATATTTTCGATACAAATCGTCGGCAAAAAAATAGGCCACGGCCGAAAAATCCATGATATAGGGTGGTGTAGCCGGAAGCCATTTCCCATCGGGATAATCATGCTGCGGCACCATCACATCGTTTCTGGAGAATGACCTGAATTGCCTGATGCGGGGATTATTTACTTTGGCAATCTCTTCACGGTAAACATCAAGCACCCTGCGGATGGGCAGTTCCATATTCGATTGCCCGGAACAGAGCCACACATCGCCCAGCCAAATATCGCTTATTTCCAACTCATTAACCTTCATGGTAAAAGGCCCGCCTGCCGCAGTTGGCGGAAGCATTACCGCCCAGTTGCCATGACTATCGGCTTTAGTCCGGAGAATCCGACCCTGAAACTGAACGGTAACCTGTTCATTTTTATCGGCCCAGCCCCATATTCTTAATGGGATATCGCGTTGAAGCACCATCCCGTTGCCCACCAGACGGGGAAGCTTTACCGCACCACTGGCCGGCACTGCCATTCCGGTAGCGAGGATAAGGAAAAAAAGAAGAAATATCAGTTGTTTGCCCTTCATGTTTAATACTTTATCAGCTGACTTTGCGGTGCGCCCAGGTAGCTCTTTTTCAGTCCGCCGGTATCGATTAAAATCTTTTGCAGTACAATACCCGGCTCCAACACCCTGAAACGTAACCGGTGAACTCCCTGCCGGGAAATCGTATGTTGGGTCGCAGTACGGTTGATGCGCTCTGCCTGCCATTGCTCAAACTGCTGCATATCATATTTCTGATTCATATTTACCACCTGTTCCGGCCCGCCATCGAACGAAATGGCATAACGCAACCCCTTGTTACCGTTGAAGTTTAGCGTAGGCGAAAGCAAAACGGCCAAATCAAAAGTGCCTGTCGAGGTAAAATTAACAGCATATTCCAAATATACCGAATCGGCCGGAGCAGGATATTGATTGGCAGGCCATGTTGTTACCCCCGAAACCGTCTTTCCCAAACCGGGAATTACCTCCCAACGGATTTTATCTGTACCGCGTGCCGACTGAAAATTCCCTGCTTCGATAGCAACATAGCCATCGGCCTCGGCAAAAGCCAGATGATTGTTATTTAATGGTAAAACTTTAATACGGGTTACTTTGGGCATCACCCGCTGACGCGGTTCGTTCCAATTGGTGTATCCAATGCGTATCTGGTCCATCATGTGGTTCCATTTCCCGTTGGCTATCGTGGTGTGATAGTGAAGCGTAAGCAACGAATCGCGGTCGAAACACTGTTGCGCCACATCGGCCCAATGGTTGGCTTCGCTATCCTGCCGGGCTGCCAATTGGCTGTTTTTGGCTACCGCAAAATACATCTCGTAAAGGTTCGACGAAGCGTTCACCGGAAAAAGTACCAACTGGTCGAAAGCATCTTTGTATTCGGTCGGCATCAGATTGTACAGCCGCATCGCATCAAGCGTCAAATCGCGGTAATCGTTGCGCACCCGTTCAAATTCGTTGTAATTCTCCAAACTAAAAGTAATGGCATCCAGCAATTCGGGAGTGACCCGATGATTGTATTGGGTGTAAAGGTCGATGATACGCGCAGCCTCTTTGGCATAGGGTTCGCCAAACTGTTGTGCACACCACCGTTCGGTATGCTCAATCAGGTTTTTCGAATGAAACTGTTCAGGGTTCCAGGCCATATCCAGAAAAAAGCTGATGGGATATTCCATCGGTTTTAAATCGCCTACATTGAGTATCCAGATACGGTCGGCCCTGTGGACCCAGGCCAGATTCATCTGTTCCCACATCCGTTGCACCTGTGTCACATTCAGCCATTTATATGAACGTGGCCCTCCCACATAGTCGACATGATAATAAATACCATATCCACCCGGATGAACAGGGGCATCGATACCGGGCAGCTTGCGCAGATTGCCCCAGTTATCATCGCTCAGCAGCAACGTCACATCGTCGGGCACCCGCATCCCTTTGTCGTAATAATCCTGTACCTCTTTGTAAAGTGCCCACACCTGAGGGGTCTCTTCGGCTTTTCTACCGGTTACCTCGCCGATAATCTTTCGTTGGTCTTTCACAATCTTCTCGAGCAGGGCAATATTACTCTCCTCGCTCATTGGCTCATCGCCATCACCGCGCATCCCAATGGTAACCAATGTTTCCCAGTTTTTGTTCCGTTCCACGCCTCCGCGCCAGAAGGCTTTCAGCTCCGAAGCATTGTGGTTGTAATCCCATGCTCCCGAACCATACTTATGCCATTCGGCCTGTGCCCTTCCCATCGGTTCGTGGTGCGAAGTGCCCACCACAATACCGGCCTCGTCGGCCAAACGGCCATTCTCGGGGTCATCGTCCCAGAAGGCCTTGCCCCACATGGCCGGCCAGAGAAAATTTCCCTTCAGCCGAAGAATGAGTTCAAAAACATGGCTGTAAAAGTGATGGTTGAAGCCTCCAAACTTTTCGGCAGCCCAACCTGAAAGGGCTGGCGCCTCGTCGTTCAGAAAGATGCCCCGGTATTTAACCTTTGGACTGTCGTAAACCCAACGTCCGTTTTGAATGTAGAGAGATTCATGCATTGCAACCGGCACATCGGCCCACCAATACCAGGGCGAAACGCCAATTTGCCGCGAAAGTTCATAGATGCCATAGATGGTGCCCCGCATATCGCTCCCGGCAATAACCAATGCCTCTTCAACTCCCGGAAACGGAGCTTCAACAGTCTGAATCAAATAAGATTCCCACTTCCCGCGAAGAACTTCAGTATCGAGTTTTCCGCTTTTTGCCAAAGTTGCGATTACCGGGCTTTTATCCACCGACCCGACAACGACCAGCGATTGATGCTGAACAGCGCTACCATCAACAATCTCCGGCTCCCTTCCGGTTACCCGACCAATATCGGTTTTAAGGTTGGCTGCCGCCTGCTTAACCCCCTGCCAGTCGGTCCCGCTAACCCACAACGCAGCTGATCCAGAACTGTCGGCAAGGACAAACCGGGACAAATCGGAAGCCGTTGTCAAAATCGACTCCTGCGCCCCAAGCTTTGGATGAAAGCTAAAAAAAACAGTCAGACAGGCAATTAACCAAAGGACTATTGGGTTCATTCGTTTCAAAGTTCTGTTATTAGCCATTATTTTTGTCCACATCCAATCGGTTTACCAATTGAATCAACAATCAATTTAATAGTGACTTAAACTGAAATCAGATAACACGACAGGGAGAGTAATCTCATTTTTTTCATCCAAACATCATCGAACGGCTAACGATGCCGCGCATTGCTGAATTCCATGCAGCCGATAAAGGCAAATTGTCTGTTGAGCGTTATCAGTTTAGTCGACGATAAAAGTAATAACATGTTGCCCACACTGCTTTCGGTTTTAGATATATCATTTTTAAAAATAGATAAAACCAGACCCCGACACACCGCAACAAAAATCTACGGGCCCGATTCAATATACATATTATTAACACTTTCGGTGAATGAATATGCCCGTATGTATTGTTTTTTCACTTTCCCTGTTACAAAGCAAAAAAAGTGCCTCAGGAACCTGACAACCGACTGGGCAAGCGTAGTGGTGGCTTCGCCGGTAAGTGTTGAAAGCTGTTGTCCATCATCAAACAAATCGCCTTGTCTGTTGTGGCTTCAGCGGGCTTCGGGCGGAGGCACCCTTGTTTTGAATGAGAAGGCAGACGAAGTGAAAGGAATCTATCTCTTTTTTGCGACAGCCCATCGCAAAAGCTTTTCGCCCGATCGTTACTTTTCGCTGGAATAAAAGCCTTTTCCCAAAAAAAATGGCTGAATGTAAAGGTTGCAGGACGAAAAAGTAGCATAATTGACAGAGATCATTCCATTCCGCCAATATTTTTATCTATATTTGACCTACCAACAAATTTCAAAAATACCTGATGGATCCTGATAAAAAAATTTCGGGCAATTTTTTTATTCAGCAATTGGCCAATGATGACGAACAGGCATTCGACCATCTTTTCCGCCAATATTACAAACCGCTGTGCGGTTATGTGGTTCGTATGGTAGGCAACGGTAACGAGACCGAAAACATTGTTCAGGACTGCTTTCTCCGGTTTTGGGAAAACAGAGACAAAATTCAGCAAATCAACAATCTTTCAGCTTACCTATTTTTTATGGCCCGAAATTTGGCCATCGACCATCTGCGTCACCGGAAAATAACAAATAAGCCACTCTACCCCACCATAGCCCTGGAGACTGACGAGACAGAACAACAGGTCAGTTTCAGAGAACTCGATGAACGGTTATGGCAAGCCATTGCGCAACTTCCCGAACGGTGCAGGATAGCTTTCGAGTATAGTCGTATCAACGGGCTTAGCCATCAACAAATTGCCGAAAAGATGCAAATCACCGTAAAAGGGGTCGAGGCATTGATTGGCCGTTCCATTAAAATCCTTCGCGAAGAGCTGGCCGATTTTCTGGTTGTTGCTTCCTTTTTCCTGACAACATTTTAATTTTTCCAAAAAAAAACATTCCCGATGTAGGGTTGCAGCCTTGCTGTTCGTCTTATCTAAAAATAAGACAAACCTGTAAGTACAACTAACGTTTTTGCTGGACCACCATCGAACACAAATTATTCATTTTGAAACAGCGGCCTGGTGAAAGAAGAATTTGAAATATTAATAACAAAGTTTCTCGAGGGGCGATTGACCACCGAAGAAGAGAAACAGCTAAATGACTGGCTGAATGATGATCCCGGCCATCAGAAGGTGGCTGACGACTATCGAATGCTTTGGCAGCAAGCCGGAGCCGCCACCCATTATTATCTGTTCGACACTGAAAAGGCATTGAAAGCCACTAAAAGGCGAATGCCATCGTTTGCCCGCAAATCACTTTTCGGGCCATTGTCGAATATTGCGGTAGCCGTTTTGGCATTGGCCCTTATCACCTCTGGCGTGCTCTTTTATCAAGGGTCGAACAACAGGAAAGCATCGAAAATGGAGGTTGTGATGCAGGAGGTGACCACCGCTTACGGTACCCGTTCAAAGTTTCAGCTCCCCGACAGTTCGACGGTTTACCTCAACTCGGGCAGCAGATTGCTCTTTCCTTCGGTTTTCAGCGAAGGGTCAAGAGATGTTGTCCTGAGCGGAGAAGCCTTTTTTGAAGTACGAAAAGATGTTGAAAATCCATTTATTGTCAAAACGGGAAGTTTGCAGGTGAGGGTGCTGGGCACCGCGTTCAATGTGCAGGCTTACGAGAACGGCGAAGAGATGTCGACAACGCTGGTCTGCGGGAAAGTGCAGCTTGAGCGGGTTTCGGGTAGCCGCGTTACCCCTTACGCAGAACTGAACCCCAATGAAAGGGCAGTGTTCAATTTTAACGACCGCAAACTACGTATCAGCAAAGAAGAAGATTTAGAAAAATATATGGCATGGAAAGATGGCAAACTGGTCTTTTTCAACGACCCCATCAGCGTGGTAGCCAACAAGCTGGGCAACTGGTACAATGTTGAAGTACAGGTAAACAACCCCAAACTGAAAAACTACCATTTTACGGCCACCTTTACCGACGAGCCGATAGAGCAGGTGCTCGATTTGCTGAGTAAATCGTCGCCGATGCATTACAAGATACAGAGAGCTGTTAAGCAAGATGATAACTCATACACCAAACGAATCGTCATATTAAATTAGAAGAGATCAAAACACGAAAACTACATTGCCTATGAAACATTGCCCGTAGAGAAACCAAAACGGGAAAGTGTTGCAGCACCTTCCCGGAGGATAAATGTCCTTTATCGAATCAAGTAACTTAATTTTTAGAACATTTAATTCACAAACTTATGAAAAAATTCGGATTAAACTTTCCGGACAGTAGGTATTATATTGTCTTAAAAAAAGGATTCACGGTTATGAAAGCTACCTTACTAATTATTCTTATCTCAAGCTTAAATCTTTTTGCCACAGGAAGTTATTCGCAATCGACCCGCATTTCACTGAACCTGAACCAGACATCGGTTAAACAGGTATTGAAAGAGATTGAAAAATCGAGCGAGTTTTACTTCCTCTACAACAACGAATTGGTTGACGTTGAACGAAAAGTTGATGTCAATGCCAAAGAACAGCCTATCAGTAATATTTTAAGTCAGGTTTTTGATGGCGAAGCTGTTAAATACAACGTCTACGACCGTCAGATTGTGATTTCGCCCAGCCAGATGGATATGCCTTCGCAACAGCAAAAGAAGGTTACCGGTGTGGTAAAAGACTCCAAGGGAGTTGCCATTCCCGGGGCAACCGTGCTGGTGAAGGGAACCACCATTGGTATTGTTTCGGATATGGATGGGAAATACGAAATCAATATTCCGGCTGATGCCGAAACGCTTGTTGTTTCGTTTGTAGGGATGCAGGCGCAGGAGATTGCCATTGGCGGCCGCAGTGCCATCGATGTAGTGCTTGCCGAAGAAACCATTAACCTGAACGAAATTGTGGCTGTAGGTTACGGCACACAAACCAAACGCGAAATTTCGGGTTCGGTAGCCAATGTTTCGGAAAAAAACTTCAACAAAGGGGTGACACGTACCGGTGTCGATCTGTTGAAGGGGAAAGTGGCCGGGTTAACCATTACGACCGGTAGCGGCGATATTACCAAAGAGCAAACCATCAGGCTCAGGGGTACTTCGTCACTGAACGCCAGTAGCCAGCCATTTATCGTTGTCGACGGTGTTCCGGGGATGAGCCTCAATTCAGTAGCCCCTCAGGATATCGAATCGATAAGCGTATTGAAGGATGCATCAGCTGCAGCTATTTACGGTTCACGTTCGGCAAGCGGGGTAATCCTTATTACCACCAAAAAAGGAAAGAAAAACCAAACATCAGTCGATTACGAAGGATATGTTGCCGTTGACAATGTAACAAACATTCCCAAATTGTTAAATGCCGAAGAGTGGAGAGACTACTGCTCGGCCAACAGCATTAACACAACAGGCCTCGATCTGGGCGGCAATACCGATTGGTTTGATGAAATCATGCGGACTGGGGTAACCCAGAACCATAACCTTTCGCTCTCGGGCGGCGGCGAGAAATACAACTACAGGGCGTCTATCTCCTATCTCGATCAACAGGGTGTAGTGAAAGACAACGATCTGGAACGTTACAATGCACGTTTAACATTTACGCAAAAAGCGTTGCAAGACAGGTTGAACCTGACATTCACCGGAGTAATTACCCAACGCGACTACTCGCCTACCGATACGCGCAACTTCGTATTGGCCTACAATATGCTTCCTGTTTACCCTATCAAAAACAGCGATGGCACATGGTACGACAATCAGGAATATGACCAGGGTAACCCGGTTCGTAACATTACCTACAACACACAGAAAAATAAAAACAGCCTCTATTTTGGTAACCTTAAAGCCGACCTCGACATTATGGACGGTTTGGTTGGAAGCCTGAACTTATTGAAACAGCGCGAAACCAATGACTACGGTCAATATTACAACTCCACCACAGAACGGGGCCGCAACGATATCGGTTATGCCAAACGCGAATCTTGGACATTGGACAAACAGTTGTTGGAAGCTACCCTGAATTACAAGAAAGTTTTTGGTGCACACAACCTCAATGTACTTGGCGGTTATTCGTACGAAGACAACTACTACCAAAACATGGGGGCACAGAACAGGCAATTTGTAACCGACCTGTTTGGGTATAATAACCTGAGTGCCGGTGAAAACCTCCGTTCGGGCGATGTTTGGTCGGGAAAGAATATGAACAAGTTAATCTCGTTCTTCGGAAGGGTTAACTATACTTTAATGGACAAGTATATCCTCACCGCTTCGCTACGCCGCGACGGTTCGTCAAAATTTGGTAAGAACCACCAATGGGGTACATTCCCGTCGGTATCTGCAGCCTGGCAAATGAAAGAAGAGTCGTTCCTGAAAGATGTTGCCTTCCTTGATGATTTAAAATTCAGAATTGGTTACGGAACATCAGGTAACCAGGATGGTTTGGATCCTTACCTTTCGTTGGCACTTTACGGCAGATCGGGCCAGTATTACGACAACGGAAAATGGTACAGTGCATATGAATTTGCCCAGAACGAAAACCCAAACCTGAAATGGGAAGAGACCTCGATGTTCAATGTGGGCTTCGACTATAGTTTCCTGAAAGGGCGCATCAACGGTAGTATCGAATACTACAATAAAAATACCGACGACCTGCTTTACACCTACTCGGTTCCTCAGCCACCGTACCTGAAAGCCACTATGATGGCCAATGTAGGTTCGATGTCTAACAAAGGGTTTGAGGTATTGTTAAGCGGTGATATCATCCGTAAAAACGACCTGAGATGGACGATGACCGTCAATTTTGCGCACAACAAGAACGAAATCACAAGCCTTTCGAACGAAAACTTTACAACAAGCTCAATCAAAACCGGTTCAGCATGGATTAGAGGTGGTTCAAACAACACCACCCATATTGTGGAAGAAGGCAAAGAAGTGGGTACTTTCTACGGATGGGTTTGTAAAGGACTGGACGAAAACGGCAAGTATATCATGGACGACATGATTGACGGGAAAGCCGGTTTGACAGACGAAGACCGTACTTATATCGGTTCCGCACAGCCCGATTTTACTTATGGTATCTCGAATGTAATCAATTACAAGAAATGGGAACTCAACTTCTTCTTCCGGGGTGTGAGCGGGAATGACGTTCTGAACTTCTCCAAGATGTCGTATGCTACGACCCAATGGTTGCCCGGAGCCAATGTTTTGAAGGAAGCACTTACCTTTGGCCTGAAAGAGAGCCCCAAATATTGCAGTCTTTATATCGAGAACGGTTCGTTCCTCCGCTTAGACAATGCATCGCTGGCTTACAACTTCGATACCCAGTTATGGGGAATCCAACGTTTACGGCTATATGTTACCGGACAGAACCTGTTTGTGATTACTAAATATGATGGACTCGACCCCGAAGTCGAAATGGCTGGTCTGGATCCTGGTGTTGAAGGTCGTGAGTATTATCCAAAATCAAGGACTTTCTCCATCGGAGTAAACCTGAGTTTCTAATCATTTAAACTTTTAACATCATGAAAAAAATTAAGATATATACTTTCATTGCGGTCATGATAGCTTCCTTCTCATTTCAGGGGTGCACCAATCTTGACGAAGAAGTTTATGACAAGCTACCGGTTGATAAATTTGGGACCAACAGCAAAGAAGTCAACTCATTGATTGCCCCGATATACAGAACCTTAAAGGGAGTATGGCCAAGCAACTATTTCTATATGAGTGAGTGTTCGGCTGATATGGCGGTTACGCCCACCCGTAAAGGAGGCGACTGGTGGGATGGCGGTCAATTTAAAGAATTGCGGTTCCATACCTGGACCCCAAGTACCAGCATGGTAACCAATTCATACAATCACGCCTTTTCAAGCATTACACTTTGCAACAAGATTTTTGCCATGATCAACGACAACCCATCGATTGAAGACAAGGAACAAATCCTTGCTGAAATCAGGGGTGTCAGGGCTTTCTGGTACTACATCCTGTTAGACTATTATGGCAATGTGCCGATTGTAACAGACTTTAAAGACACCACTCTTCCAACCACCAAGACAAGAGCTGAAGTATACAAATTTGTACTCGACGAACTGAATGCCATTAAGGATATCGTTCGCAGCGATGTATCGTCGGCCAGCTATGGCAAAATGACCAAAGGAGTCGTTTACACATTATTGGCTAAAATGTATCTCAATGCCATGGTTTGGAACCCTGCGGGCGGTGCCAAATGGCAAGAGTGTATAGCCGCTTGCGATAAGGTAATGGAGATGAAGTATATTATTGAGCCCAACTTCAAGCAAAGTTTTATTGTTAAAAACCAAAACTCGCAGGAAATTATCTTCCCGACGGTATTCAGTACAAGCGATGGTGGCAACACAATTGCCCAGCGCACACTGCACTATTTGGCGGCTCCGTCGTTGGGGCTTAAAATCGGAACTTGGAATGGTGTATGCGCCATGGCCGACTATGTTAAGTCGTACGATGCTGACGATAAACGTCTGGGCTGGTCATATCTTACCGGTCCGATGACCAACCCTGCAAACGGCGAAGTCTATATTACAGCTCATGGCCGCCCGCTGATTCACACCATCGATGTAACCATGAAATATGGTTTCGATGCTGACGGTTGGGGACAGACAGAACAGGAAGATGGCGCACGCTGCTGGAAATGGGAATTTGAAAGCGGCCAGAACGGCGATGCCGAAAACGATTTCGCAATCTTCCGTTTGGCTGATGTTTACCTGATGAAAGCCGAAGCACTTGTTCGCGCAGGCAGCGATAATGGCGAAGCGACCAGATTGGTAAATGCCATTCGCAAAAGAGCTTTCGATGCACCGGAAAAACTGTTTACATCGGTTACGCTGACCGATATCTACAAAGAAAGAAGATTCGAACTGGCTTGGGAAGGTCACGCCCGTCAGGATATGATTCGTTTTGGAACATTCCTCGAAGCAATTCCGGGATGGAAAGGGGTTACTCCTGCAAAATGCCTTCTCTTCCCGATTCCGCGTAGAGCCCGTGATGCCAACCCCGGACTGATACAGAACCCTGGTTATTGATTCATCATCCAACACATCACCATTTCCAACAGACTAATTACGATTAGTACAACAGAAGAGGTTGCCCCCAAAGGCAGCCTCTTCGCTTTTGGAACTGCAATGAATAGATTGCAGGCAACCTATCATTTTACACCCTTGTTTAAAACATAATATCACTTTCTTTTGCCACTGAATTCCTATCTTTCCGGAATGAAAAAAATAGCACTCACCCTACTTGTACTTATTTGCAGCATCTTGCTCTTTGCGCAAAAACAGATGACTGAAGACAGCTATCTGCTTCAAAAACTGGCTATCGAAACAAAAGAGAACCTCACGACCAATATCCTGCCCTTTTGGAGTGAACGAATGTTTGATACCTCCGGAGGTTTTTATGGACGCATGGACGGGAATGACCAACTGGATATTGATGCCCAACGAGGTGGAATCCTGAACGCACGTATTTTGTGGACCTTCTCATCGGCTTACCGGATATTGGGCGACTCGGCCTGGCTCTCAATGGCCACTCACGCCCGCAACTATATCATACAACATTTTATCGATCGCCGGCATGGCGGCACATTTCGCAGTGTTGATGCAGCAGGCAACCCGGTTGACAAACTAAAGCAGACCTACTCGCAGGCTTTCTTCATTTATGCGCTAACGGAATATTATCGTGTTACAGGCGATGAAGAATCGCTGGGCGAAGCAAAAAAAATATTTGCACTGATAGAGCACTATTGCTACGACAAGCAAAATAACGGCTACTTCGAAGCCTTTGATCAGGAGTGGAAAAGGGTAAATGACCAACTGATTGGCGAAAAAAGCGAACAGGATACCAAAGGGATGAACACCCATCTTCATCTGATGGAAGCCTACACCAATCTCTATCGTGTTTGGCCCGATAAAATGGTTGCGGCAAGGTTACGCAACCTAATTCGCCTGTTTCTGGAGCGTTTAATCGATCCGCAAACCCGGCACCTGGTAGTCTTTACCAATGACCAGTGGGAAAAAACATCGGATATCAACTCCTACGGGCATGACATTGAAGCTTCGTGGTTACTCGATGAAGCAGCCACTGTACTGGGCGATACCGAGTTAAAAAATAAAGTTGAAGAAATCTCGCTTCACGTTCTTCAAGCAGCCTGTGAAGGGCTTCAGCCTGACGGCAGCCTGATTTATGAAAAAGATATCGTTACCGGCCACAGCGATACCGACCGTCACTGGTGGCCTCAGGCCGAAGCGATTGTCGGCTTCACCAATGCATGGAAATTGACCGGAGACAAAGGTTATCTGTTGAAAGCTAAACGTTGTTGGGAATATACCAACCGAACATTGGTCGATCATCAACATGGCGAATGGTACTACTCGGTTTCGGAACAAGGAGTTCCCAATCGTCAGAGCGACAAGGCCGGTTTTTGGAAATGCCCTTACCACAATGGTCGTATGTGCCTCGAACTCATCGAACGTGTGGCACAATTATCAGCACATTGATAGAAAATTGATACAATACACACCACTAAACAACTACAGATGAAAATTATCAAGTTCTTTGTTCTACTCTGTATTGCCCTGCCGGGAATGGCACAGCAGACGGGTTTTAAGCTAAACCAGCAAGAGTATTTCGAAAATGGCGGAGTAAACGTAATGGCCTTTCAGGATATTTATCCCGAAGGGCATCAGGGAGGAGTTGCCCTGATTATGCATGGCATGCGTATTGCCACCAATGGCGATTTGCGTCTTGATGAGACACCTGGGCAATGGCAACCCATTCCGAAACAGCATCAACGCACGGTCGATGTCGATGGGAACCAGATTACCGTTTCGCTCACCTACCCCGATTCGGCCATCAACCGAAAAGGTTTCAATCCGGTGATTTATCCAAACCTTTACTTTAACTATACGGTGAGAACAAGGGCCGAAGGCCGTTCAATTATTATCTCAGTCGATCTCGATCGCCCAATGCCTGACGAGTTTATTGGCAAAGTGGGTTTCAACATCGAACTTTTTCCAGGCTGGCTGTTTGGCAAAAGCTGGTACCTCGACAAACAGTCGGGTATTTTTCACCAACAGGCCAACGGCCCTGCCCTATTCGATAAGAACAACGAATTGGTTGCCTCGCAGCCAATGGCTTCAGGTAAAAAGCTGACTGTTGCCCCGGAAGATGACCAACTGAGATTTACCATCGAATCGAGAACGGGTAACCTTCAGCTTATCGACGGACGTTACCAGCATAACAACGGGTGGTTTGTTGTACGCAATGAAGTAGCTGCCGGTGCGGCCACCAATGCCATTGAATGGGTAATTACGCCCCATGTTATCGATGGCTGGCTCAGCCAGCCTGTTGTACATGTTTCGCAGATTGGCTATCATCCAAACCAGCAAAAATTTGCATTTATCGAACTGGATAAAAACGACTTAAAGCGAAATGCGATTGAACTAATCAGAATCGACAACGATGGTTCTCCCGAAACAATCATTTCGCAGAAAGGTATTGAGTGGGGCAAATTTCTTCGCTACAATTATCTGAAATTCGACTTTACGGCGGTAAAAAGGAGTGGATTATATCAGGTGAAATATGGGGAACAGGTTTCTCAAACCTTTAGGATCGATCCCGACATCTTCAAAAGAAATGTTTGGCAGCCTACACTCGAATATTTTCTGCCCGTTCAGATGTGCCACATGCGCATCAACGAAAAATACAGGGTTTGGCACGGGCTCTGCCACATGGATGATGCCCGGATGGCACCTACAGGGCACAACCATTTCGACGGCTACCTTCAGGGAAATTCTACTATGACCAATTATCAGTCTGGCGAACATGTTCCCGGCATCAATATTGGCGGCTGGCACGATGCGGGTGATTACGACCTTCGGGTAGAATCGCAAAGCGGCGAAGTCTATATCCTTACGCAAGCTTATGAAGCTTTCAACCTTAAATACGACGAAACAACCGTTGACCAGCATAGCCGGATAGTTGAGATACATCAGCCCGATGGGAAAGCTGATATCTTGCAGCAAATCGAACATGGAGCACTTTCTGTTGTTGGCGGCTATAAGGCACTGGGCAGGCTTTACCGGGGTATAATATGCCCTACTCTGCGGCAATATGTGTTGTTGGGCGATGGGGTCAATATGACCGATGGGTTGATACACAGCCCATCGTTAAAGGCAGGTGAAAAAACGGCAACCCATTCTTCACCAACAGACGACCGATGGGTATTTACGGAAGATAATCCTGGACGTGAACTCACTACAGCCGCCCACATGGCAGCAGCTTCGCGTGCTTTGAGATCTTTTAACGATACGTTAAGCAGTCAGTGCATACAACTTGCCCAGGCCATTTACCATCTTGACCGCAAAGTTGAAGGTCGTTCAGCCGGGGCAAAAATCCATGCGGCTACCGAACTTTTTATCACCACCGGCCAGTCAGAGTACCGAGACTACATCTTGCAACAACAGGCCGTTATCCTTAAAGATTTCAGGAATCTTGGATGGATAGTCGGGCCGGCGCTATCAAAGATTGCCGATGACAGATTCACTTCAGCGATGCAAAACGAAGCCCGGAAAATGGAAACTGAAATAGCATCACAGGGAGCCGAAACACCTTTCGGAGTTCCATACCGTCCACATATCTGGGGTGCAGGCTGGGATATTCAGAGTTTTGGCGTTCGACAATTTTTTCTTCACAAAGCCTTCCCTGAGATTTTCCCGACTGATTACCTTTTCAATGCACTGAATTTTATCCTTGGTGTACATCCGGGTTCGAATACGGCTTCGTTTGCCTCGGGCGTTGGAGCCAGATCTACCATTGTGGCTTACGGAATCAACCGTGCCGACTGGTCGTATATACCGGGAGGAGTATCATCGGGCACAGCCCTCATTCGTCCCGACTTCCCCGAATTACTCGACTGGCCCTATTTGTGGCAACAGCAGGAATATGTAATGGGCGGCGGGGCCACAAACTTTATGTTCCTTGTTTTGGCAGCCGACCAACTGCTCTCGGAATAAATCAGGGGTAAATCAACAAGAGAATCGCCGCATATTTTGATCCGGATTAGGAGCTAAGGTATGCGGCGATTTAATAAGATAATATACAATAGCCAAATCAATTCATTAAACACCAACAAATTAATTAAACACTTTTATTGAGATGGTTACAACTGCATTTACAGAATAATATTTCAGAACGCCTCAACTAAAACTTCCATCAAGATATTGTTTTGTCAACGGATGTTTGGGATGATTAAACACCTGATCAGCTGGCCCATACTCAATCAGTTCGCCCAGATACATAAAGGCTACATAATCGGCAATCCGTTTGGCCTGACGTAACGTATGGGTTACCAGAACAATACTATACTTCTCTTTCAGACGAAGGAAAAGTTCTTCAATTTTGCCTGAAGAGATAGGGTCGAGAGCAGAAGTGGCTTCATCGCCCAATATGATTTCGGGTTGGACCGCCAACCCTCGGGCAAGACAAAGCCGCTGTTGCTGGCCTATCGAAAGTTTCACGGCAGGAGTTTTCAGTCTGTCGCGAACTTCATCCCATAAGCCAACCGATTCGAGCTGGTGCTTTACAATCCCGAAAAGTTCTTTACGATTTTTGATGCCATATAGTCGCGGGCCATAAGCCACATTGTCGAAAATCGACATGGGCAAAACAGTCGGTCGTTGGGCCAGCAAACCCATCTTTTTCCGAATGTGGGTTACCTCAACTTTTTTTCCATAAATATCCTCATTATCAATCACAACACTACCCTTCACCTTCACCTCGGCCGATTCGTCGTGAAGTCGGTTAAACGACCTTAGCAGGGTGGTTTTGCCGCAACCCGACGGCCCGATAATACAGGTAATGCTTTTGTCATGGATTTCCATGTTGATATTCTTTAAAATATGCTTCTCCTGTATATGGATATTCAGGTTACTGATTGTCAGCAAAGCTTTGTGCGATTGTAGTTTGTGATTTTTATGCACGATTTCCAGTATATCAGTTTCAGTAAAACTCATGGTTTCAAATTTTTGATTTTGATAATTTATTGCCAAAATATCTGGTCAGAAAACTCAGCGTTAAGATAATGATTGTCAGGATTAGTGCCGCCGCATAAGCACGATTTTGCACCTCTTCCACTGGACTGCTCAGTTGAAAGAAAATGGCCAGTGGCAACGTAGCGGCTGGTTGTCCGGGCGACGTAGGTATGCTATCGGTATAACCGGCTGTAAACAGTACGGTTGCGGCATCTCCAATGCCACGGCCTACGGCCAGCAATATGGCAGTCGTGATTCCGGGCATCAGCTGTCGGTAAACCACCTTTAGCGTTTCGTAACGGGTAGCGCCCAGCGATTGGGTAGCCTCTATCAAATCGCGCGGAACAAAGGCTGCCACTTCATCTATCGACCTGACCATGATGGGGATTATCAACAGTGAAACAGCAATAATTCCACCTAGCAGCGAGGCCTGTATGCCAAGCCAAATCATCAGCATAAACCCGAATGCACCATAAACAATTGATGGAATCCCAAATAGGATATCGAAGCCAAAACGGGCAATATTGGAAAATCTGGAATTCTTCCGAAGGACAAAATTGATGTACATCGAAACCGGCAGGCTGATAAATGTTGCCACAATGACCGCTCCGGCTATCATCATCAGCGACCCGGCAATGGCATTTAGAATTCCACCCTCTTTACCCAGATAAAAACCCCCAGATGGCACTTTACTCACCATATCCCAGTTGAGCGATGGCAACCCTTTTCTCAATATCACCCAGATGATATAGAGCAATATGGCTATAATAATTGCCGATGCCAGCAGCATCAACGCTTTAAATATTTTTTCTTCCAGCTTCCTCATTATTGGTATCGGTGATTAATTTGATTCAGAATAAGTCGTGAGACGGCATTAAAAAGAATGATGATGGCGAAAAGAAGCAGTGCGGCAAACATCAGTGCCGATTCGTAATCAGGCAACGACATCATCTCACCATAGTTGTTGGCAATCAAAGCCGGGAGCGGATAACAGGCATCGAAAACCGAACGGGGCACATCGGTAAAATTGCCGCAAACCATCAGTACGGCAATTGTTTCGCCAAATGCCCTTGAGATGGCCAGTACCACGGCTGCAATAATTCCGGGAGTCGATTTTCGCAGTACCACCTTTTTCACTGTTTCCCACTTGGTTGCCCCCAACGACAGCGATGCCTCCCTCGTCTCGCGCGGGATAGCGTTAAAAACCTCCGTCAGAATACTTATGATTAACGGGATTATCATTATTGCCAGCACTACTCCGCCGGCAAGAACACTGTAGCCAGTCGAAAAGTCGACAAAGTGAGGTGCAAGTGTCTCAGAAATCAGCGGTACAATAGTTAGCGTCCCCCATACCCCATAAATTACCGGTGGTATACCTGATAATAAATCAACTACAGGGCTGAAAAATTTTTGCAATCTGGCAGTGGCATATTCGCTTAGATAGATTGAAGCCAGCAGCGACAATGGAAAAGCCAGAACAATGGCAATAAGTGTAACATAAAGTGTACTTAAAATAAAGGAAAAGAAACCAAACTCACCTTTGAACGGTCGCCAGCTGCTATTCCCAAGCAAGTCGCCAAAATGGTATTGGTTTATCACCGGCAGCGATTTAATAAGCAATACCGCACCGATAATAAGTAAGATAAGGAGTCCAAAAACAGTTAAGCCCAGCATTAAATGCCGGGCAATTCTGTCCTTTATCAAACGTATTTTCAACATAGATTACAATTTTTCTCTCTCCTTAATTAGTTTATCGTTGGGTAGATTGATGTAGCCTGCCGACCCAACATATTTCTGTCCGTCAGTCAGTGCCCATTTGATGAATGCTGTCACCGCCTTATTTTGAGGCTTTCCTTTGGTAACAAAGAAAAGTTCGCGCGCAGGCGGAGAAGGATATTTTCCCTGTGCAATAGCATTGACAATCTGATTCTGTGTTTCGTAGAAATTCTCATCCGGATCTATCTTTCCGTTATTGTTCAAATCAAGCGGAACCACCCGAATACCGCTCACCTGTTTTTTTGTTTTCTGATCATAAGCGTAACCAATATTGTTATAACCGATGCCAACAGGATCTTTTTTAACGGCCAATGCCAGTCCAGGATCGCCAAATACACCGCTGCCAAGCAGATCTTCCTGTTTCTTGCCCGAGAACTTAGCCCAAATTTCGGCAGCACCGCAAGCATCGGAGCGGGTATAGATATGGATTGGCGCTTTTACAGTAGTAGCCAACGCCTGCGACCACGATTTGTACTTACCCGTAATCCAGATATTGGCAACCGACTCTTTGGTGAGCCCTTTCAACAAAATATCGTTAATAGCCGGACTATTGGCATTCACCACTGCAACAACTGCATCTTTGGCTACTGCAATTGGCAGAGCGCCCTTTTTTATCTCTTCGGGATAAACTTCGCGCGAAACCATCCCAATATCGACCAGTCCGCTCAGGGCATCAGTCATCCCTTTTCCTGCACCTCCGGCCGATATATCGATCTTCACTCCAGGATGAAGTTTCTTAAACTCGTCGGCCCACTGAACCGCCAGCGGATAGAGCGCAAAGGCTCCCGAAAGGGTAATTTTTCCTTCAACTTTTTCCTGTGCAACTACGTTGGTTTTGATGGTCGAAGCCATCAGAAGCAGTGTAGTTAAGATAACAACATAATTCTTTTTCATCTTTTATCGTTAATAAATTTATTTGAATGAAGCGCCAAACAGCTGAGGTTTAAAGGTTACGGAAATGAATGCAAAACCTGGGTTATGCTCGTGGCTGCCTACAGCTGCTTTCTTCAGGATCTCCATGCTTTCAGTTACCAAAGCATACGAAAAACCGGCATCAATCTTGATGTAAGCGTTTGGTTTGTAACTTAATAACCAGTCATTCTCAAACCCCAAATATTTGTCGATGGCCTTACTGTTTTGATAATAATTTTCCATCAGCGAGAAGGTGTGGAAGTCGGCACGCAGTTCCCATTTGGTCCCCAAAGGCTGAATCAGGAAAAGATAAGGGTTAATCAATCCTGCATTTCCCAAATCGGCCGGGAAACGGGTAAAAAGGTCAAGCGAACCATTAAATGAATGAGCCGTTCCGTAAAGAGCATTAAAAGCATGATCTTTCGAACCCCCGGATTGCGTGTCAGTTCCACTCATCAATTCAGCACCCAAACGGGCCACAAATTTATTATGAGCAGTATAGCGCAGCTCGGGCTGTAGATACCAGGCTGAAAGATCGACTCCCTTTTCGTTCTTCCCCCATTGGTAATACCCGCTTAGGGTTAGGTAGAAACTGCCGTTAAGATACTCCAACCTACCGCCATCGGTAAACCGATAATTGGTTTTTTTATGGTTGGCAGTACTCTGGAATCCATCCGATGTATTTAATAATGTGATAGTCCAGTTTTTATCCAGCTTATACACAATATTGTTAACCGCTAAAAACTTGTAATGGGAAAATGGTGGTTTGTAATAAGTTCCGAAAGTCTGTTCGCCGGTTTGGTTAAAGGCAAAAGCCAAATCAGCATTCACTTTGCTGTTGTTGTACCTGAGATTCAATGCATCGTGAACTGCACCAGTGAGCGTCCAATTGTTTTCGGCAAAGAGCCGCTGATTATCATATACAAGCCGCTGACGGCCTATTCTGACAGAAAAGTTCTCCGTGATGTAAGGTTCGGCCCAGGCTTCAAAAATTTGAACCGAGGCGGTGCTGTTTTTCGACTCGTACTGACCCCAGACTCTCGAATCCTGTAAAGTCAGCAGCGCAGCCAATTTGTATTCGTTGACAAAACTAAACGAAAGGCGCGTGCGCTGACTGGTAAAAAAGGCAGCAGAAGTAGTGTCATTGGGCAATTGTTTATAGCCCTCGCGGTATTCAGTTCGAGGCCGTAGCTCCAGTTCAATCTTGAATTTCTTATCCGGAAGAGAAGTTTGTTGCTTGAAGGCAAATTCGGCCCGCAACGAATCGGCCTGCTCCTGTGTAACCGTGTTGTTGCCTACCAATACATTCAAAATATCATTGGTTGTCTGACCTTTAACCAACAAAAAGAACAAAATCATAAAACTCAGCAAAAGCAGTTTTTTCATTTTAAGTTAACTTTTTTCGGGTTATCGAATTGTAAATGCAATTTTTCGAAACAAACATATTGATAATGTACATTAAATTGGTGTACATTTGAACTGGATAATTCATTCCTGAGTATTAAATATTTCATATTTCAACTTAAAAAAAGAGATATGTTTCACGAGAAAGAATTACTTTACGATTGCAACAATTGTGTTTTCAAACAGTTAAGTTGCTTATTGGTTCCGGCCGATGATTTTGAAATCATCAGGCAAACCTCTGTTCAGCTTCGTTACCAAAAGGGCGAAACCATTTTTAAACAACATGGCAAAGCCAGTCACCTGGTTTTTCTACACAAAGGCATTGTCAAATTTAGCTACCGTTACGATACTGGTTCCAACTACATTATGACAATTGTAAAAGGGCCGACTTTGCTTGGTGGCGCCAATCTGTTTTTTAAAGACAATAATATTTTTTCGGTAACGGCTCTTGAAGATTCTGAAATCTGCCTTATCGAAATTGAATCGCTAAAGAAAGTTGTGCTGATGCACCCCAAATATGTTATGGCGCTTTTCGAAACAGCTGTCAACAATTTTCAGCACTCCATTTTCCATTTTATTAGCCTTGCTCACAACCAGGTAAACGGAAGAATCGCCAATATATTGCTCTATTTGTGGGAACATGTTTACAAGGATTCGGGGTATGAATTTACTGTTAGCCGCAAAGAGATTGCCGAATTTGCAGCCTGTTCTCACGAAAATGTAATCACCACCTTATCCAGATTCAAGAAAGAAGAAATTATCGATCTGGATGGGAAAAAGATTATCATTCGCAATATCGAGAGGTTGAACGAAATCGGGAAAAAAGGATAGTTATGCTCTCGAAAAAAACACGATACGCGCTGAATGCCCTTATCAGGCTGGCCACCGATTACGAAAAAGGGGCAGTGCAAATCAGCGATATTGCCCACAGTGAAAGAATCCCTCAACGTTTTCTGGAAAATATCTTGCTTGAACTCAAGAACGTCGGGCTCCTGGGCAGCAAGCTTGGGAAAAACGGAGGATACTTTTTGTTAAAGAGCCCCGATGAGATAAATCTGGCCCAAATTATCAGACATTTTGAAGGCGCAATTGCATTAATATACTGTGTATCGGAGAGAGCCTATAAACCTTGCGAATTCTGTAAGGAAGAAGAGAGTTGTAAACTCCGCAATACCTTCAAGAATATTCGCGATTACACATTCACGATTCTTGAGAACACAACTCTATCAGAGCTTATTGATGATAACAGGCCAACCAATGAAACTGCCGATAATTATTCAATTTAATGCCAATACGTTTTAGTGTGACACAACTATTTTATGCCCTTCGCCGGCAACAACCGGACCACCCGGCTTTGCTCCAACAAAAGAATAATAACCAATAAAGAGATAGGCTATCAACGGAATAAGCATTGCCAATGCCAGATTTGACCTATCGGCAATCAGTCCCATCACAGGGGTCCATACAGCCCCTCCAATAATGGCCATGATGATAAAAGAGCCCCCAAGTTTGGTATTTGAACCGAGACCTTTCACGCCAAGGGCAAAAATAGTAGGGAACATTAACGACATAAAAAAGCTGGTCACTATCAAGGTCCAGGAGCCAATGGTTCCGGGGGCAAAAACGGCAATTGCCACCAATACGGTATTAATTACGCTGTAAATCCCCATCAATGTCGATGCTTTGATGTATTTCATCAGGAAGGTGGAAGAAAAGCGACCTGCCCCAAACAAACCAAGTGAAAGAAAAAGTGCAAAGCCGGCCTCCTTTTCCGAGTGCTGCACATAATCTTTTAAATAAGGAATCATATAGCTCCATGTTCCGATTTGCGCACCAACATAGAAAAATTGTGCTATCACCCCTTTGATAAAATGGGGATATTTCATCAACAGCGCCACACTGCCCTTTGACGATTCATTCGATTTGGCCTCATCGCTTTTATGTTGATGCAAATCCGGAAACCGGGCCCGAAGCAACAGGAAGAAAAAGAGCAGCACTATGGCGCCAATCACCAGATATGTTGGGCCAACCCGGGCTATCTCGCTTTGCAGATATTCGTTGTATGTACCCTCTGCTTGCATCGCTGTTATCTGGTCAGCCGTCAGTTCTTTCCCTGAAAAAATAAAAAGGGTTCCGGCAACGACTCCTGTCATGGCACCAAGGGGATTAAATGCCTGAGCCAAATTAAGCCGTTGTTCTGAGCTCTCGGCTGGGCCTAAAACCGAGATGAACGAATTCGCACCCGTTTCGAGAAATGCCAATCCTGAAGCTACAACAAACAGGGCAAATAGAAAAAACCCATAAACCCCAATCACAGAAGCCGGATAAAAAAGGAAACACCCAATACTAAAAAGAAGCAACCCGGTAAGCAACCCAGCCTTATAACCAAAACGATCCATTACTTTGGCGGCAGGAAAAGCGAGTAAGAAATAACCGGCATAAAACGCTGACTGAACCAAGCCGGCTTCGAGGCGGCTTAATTCAAAAGCTTTCATAAATTGCGGAATCAGAACATCATTCAGGTTGTTGGGGAGTGCCCATAAATAGAAAAGTGCTGTTACCAAAATAAACGTCAGGGTATAGCCTGGCGTAATCAGAGCTTTCTTGGAATTCATATCAGTTGTTTAGTTCGTTTATTAGTCTGTAGAAACAAAGGCCGGTAACAAAAGTATAATTTTCGGTCAAACATCCCAATGCCAGCTGATGGTCAGAATATTCCACCTATATCAAAAGACAATCTTTATAGGGCATGCTTATAATCGATAACTCAATAATAACCAGAGGATAGAATATACCATGAAAGCAGAAATGATTCACGCTGGTCATTTTCTTCGAGAGAAACCATAATTATAAAAAAACTGAAAAACAAATTGTTACTGCAATAATTAAATAAACTTGAAAGAATCTAAAAAAAACATTAATAAATCTTAAATACTTTGTAAAATTTTTTATTATCTTTACATCAGTTTTGGAGATAATTAATTTATCGAGCAGCTATAACTAAAATTAAAATGGACCAACCCGCTAGGAATCAAACTAAAGGAATCAGTACTTCCGAGATGAATAAAATCCGGCAGAAGAGGAAAATACTGAGCCTTCTTTATACTCTTGGCAGCAGTACCGCTCCCGATTTGAGCAAAACACTCAAAATTAGCCTACCCACCTGTATTGTTCTGCTGAATGACCTGATAGCCGCCAATTATATCCGCATCACAGGAATAGGGGAATCGAGCGGTGGAAGGAAACCCAACCTGTACGGGCTTGCAGACAACGAGTTTTATGTGATGGTTTGCGACTTTGCCCGATTCCATGCCAGTATGGCCATTATGGATTGCCACAACCAATTTGTCACCCCAATTACCAGAATAGACACACACATAGACGACCCGCTGATGATCGATAAGCTGCTTGCACACTCGCAACAGCTTATCTCACAGCATAATATTCCTGAAGGAAAAGTGTATGGTCTTGGTGTCGATATGCCCGGGCTGATTAGTTCGAAAGCTGGGATCAATTATACCATCAAGGATAAAAAACGTCAGATGGTGGGCAAAGACCTGAAACAGCGCTTCAACAAAATGATTTACATTGATAACGATGCACGGATGCACGCCCACGGCGAATTTCATTTTGGCGAAGCCAAAGGGTTTCAGGATGCAGTTTTTATCCACTGGAGCTGGGGACTTGGGCTTGGCATCTATATCGGAGGGAAACTCTACAGCGGCAAAAGTGGTTTTGCCGGGGAGTTTTCACATATCCCGATTGTCGAGAACGGAGAGCTTTGTATTTGCGGCAAAAGAGGCTGTCTGGAAACAATAGCTTCATCGAACACCATCATCAAACTGGTCAAACAAGGTTTTGCCAACAACGAAATTTCGTCCCTAATCAATGAGTTTAGAGATAATCCAGACAAAGTAACCCCTGAAGATGTCATCAACTCAGCCCGTCAGGGCGACGAGTTTTGCATATCGATACTTAACGAGGTAGGAAAAGCAATGGGGAAAGGACTCTCCTACCTGATTCAATTGCTAAATCCGGACGCAATCGTACTAAGCGGCCCGCTGGCTGCTGCGCGTCAGTTTGTACTTTTCCCCATTCAGCAATCGCTCAATCGTTTATGTCTCGAAAAAGTTTCGGGTAATACCGAGATTATCATATCCGATTTGGGTGATCAATCTGCACTGCTTGGAATATCAGAGATGGTTTTTCAAAAAGTGTTTAGTGAGATAAAAATTCCGTAAATTGTATTACCAAAAAAATTTGCACATCGTTCTTGCAAACAGAAAAGAATAAAACAGGCGCAAAACAAACATCACACACATCGGTAAACCCTGATTGATTGCAAAATAGTCAGATTGAATGGCAAGGTTGTAAATACACCCTTGCAGTGATGTTTTTGCACTTTATCAAACAACGAATAAAGTATTCAAGTAATTAAATATCAATTACATTAGAGCTAAATATAAACTCAAATCAACTAAACAACGACGAGAATAATGAAAAAAGAGAAAATCAACAGCGGCTAGGCGCTTACTTTATTCTCCTGTTAAACGGGATGTTGCCTTGCAGAAATCCACCGGTGCAAGGCCGCAAAATTTTTCCGGTGGTAAATTTTTGTTCTAACTGAGGTTCATTTAATAATCAAAACTTATGCGTAAGATTTTTTTATTCTTCTTGATGTGTATTGCACTCGCAGGCAGTGCAGTAGCACAGCGCACAGTAACCGGTACAGTTGTGGCAGGGTCGGATGGTACGGCTCTCCCTGGGGTAGCTGTATCTGAAAAGGGAACGACACACGGAACCATCACCGATGTGGATGGAAAGTACTCCATTACAGTGGCTTCTGACAACGCGACACTGGTATTTACCTTCGTTGGTATGAAACCGGCTTCGGAAGTTGTAAAAGGTCGCAAAGAGATCAACGTAACCATGGCCGACGAAAACGTAGGCCTTGACGAAGTGGTGGTAACCGCTATGGGTATCAGACGCGACCAAAAAGCGTTAGGCTACTCAATGAGTACAATTAAATCGAAAGATCTTGTCAAAGTAGGCACAACAAACTTTGGTACGGCTCTTTACGGCAAAGCTCCGGGGGTTCGGATTGCGTCGGCTCCAGGTGGTGCAACCAGTGCTATCAACATCAATATTAGAGGTGTAAACTCAATCACTGGCAGAAGCCAACCGCTTATCGTTGTTGACGGTGTCCCGATTCGCGATGGTGAAGTTAATAACAATAACTACTGGGGTGACCAACGACTCAGGGGTAACGGTATGATTGACCTTAACCCTGAAGACATTGAAAACATCTCCATTTTGAAAGGTGCCTCCGCAGCCGCTCTTTATGGTTCTGAGGCAGTTAACGGTGTTGTACTTATCACAACCAAAAGCGGGAAAGGTACCAAGGGATTCAAAGTGGATGTTGTGACGAATGTCTCAGTTGACAATGTCGCCTATCTTCCGGAATATCAAGACAAATACGGCCCTGGTTACCCCAGATTTATTGCCAATGCCGGTCAAGATGATGCAGGATGGATTTATTATGACAGAGATGGTGATGGAACAAAAGAAACAAGAGGTCACGTTGGTACCAGCCTCAACTTTGGACCTGCATTTGATGGCACAACTCAGGTTATGGCATGGGATGGGATCGTAAGACCTTGGTCTGCTCAACAAGATTCTTATGCTTCGCTTTTCCAAAGTGCAGTTAGTTCTAACATTACTGCAGCTGTAAGCGTAGGAGGAGACAACTCAAATACCAGGTTCTCATTAACCCGTCAGGACAATGAAGGTGTAAGTTTAAATTCAAAAAACGCCAGAAACATTGCGAACCTCAATACTTCGGTTAATTTGGGGAAAAAATATACCATCGACTTACTTGTAAACTTTATCAACCAAAACACCAAGAACCGTCCATTTTCAGTTGACAGACTTTGGAATAACTTTGGTGGAATGATGACACGTTTCGACAACGGAGAATGGTATTTCCCAAGATACAAAACAAGCAAGGGTTATAAATATGTTACCGGTACAAACCAAAGCTTAACACCGGATGAAAACCTCAAATATCCGGGCTACAGAGCTGATGTTTTAGAATATTTGTGGAATGTAAACAGTGTCCAGCTTGAAGAACAAAGCAATCGTGTTATCGGAAACTTAACCAACACATGGCAAGTTACCAACGACCTAAAATTGAGAGCAAGAGTGGCGACCGACTTCACTTCAGAAAAAACTGAAAACAGAAGTCCAAATACCATTCCGCTTGCATTTGGCAACTCTGGCAGCTTTAGCTTAGCCTCATATTTGAACACTATCGTTTATGGCGACGTGATGGCAACTTATAGCAAGAAAATCACGGAGGAATTTACGCTTGGCGCTGTTGCCGGTTATACTGCACAAAGGGAAACCATTCAAAGATTAGACCGTAGCACCAATTCAGGTCTTAGCACTGAAAACATGTTCGACATATCTGCTTCGGTCAATACTCCTAACAGTGGTTCATCAAGAAGTGAACTGGTAAAAGACGCTTTCTTCGGCACTTTAAATCTTGACTATAAAGGTTATTTGTTCGTTGAGGGGACTGTACGCCGAGACAGAACTTCAACAATGAATCCAAATAACAATGCATTTGTTTATCCTTCAATAAATGCTAGTTTCCTTTTCAGCGAAGCATTTACGATGCCTGATTTTATCGATTATGGTAAAATACGTGCTTCATGGGGTATTGTAGGTAACTATCCTGACTTGTACAGTGCCAATATTGCTTATAATCAAAGCACACTTGGGGTTCAAGCCGTTGGAGGAAATCCTGTTCTTTATACAACCCTTCCTAATAGTATGGGTAACGACGGTATTCGTCCGGAAGAAAAGCATGAATATGAATTTGGGGTTGAAATGAACTTCTTTAAAAACCGTTTGGGTGTTGACCTTTCATACTTCAATGCTGAAATTGTTGACCAGATTCTTCCTTTGACAACCGCATCTACGACAGGTGCTTCATCGGTACTGACCAACATTGGGACATTGCAGAACTCGGGGTTCGAAGGTTCTATCCGCGGGGTACCGGTTCAAACCAAAAACTTCAAATGGGAAACAACATTAAACTTTGCCAAATACCATAACGAGGTTAAAAAACTTACTGATGGTGCGAATGAACTGTTACATGCGGACTATGACGGTAGCGCCGCTCAACTGAGGTCAATTGTTGGCCAACCAATGGGCGATATCTATTCTCACCCAGTTCTGCAACATGCCAACGGAGGGTTGGTTGTTGACGAAAACGGGCTTTACCGCGTGGATGAAAATAAATGGGTAAAAGTTGGAAATGCTATGCCAAAAGCAACAGGCGGTTTCCTTAACACATTTACCTATAAATCAATATCTCTCGACGTTGTAATGGACTATCGTTTTGGTGGCCATATTATGCCTACTGCTATCAACTGGATGATCAGCCGAGGTTTGCTTACCGATGCTCTCGACAAACGTGATGCAGAAAGCGGAGGTTTAGCCTATTACGTTGATGCCAGTGATGTTAAAACTCTTACCCAGCAGGCTCAGGGGCCAAATGGCGAATTGGTTTACCACGACGGCCGTATCCTCGAAGGGGTAAAAGCTGACGGCACCAAAAACGATTATGTTGCATCGTCAATGGATTATTACTTCAATGTATACAACTGGGGTGGACCGCAATACAGTCCAAATACTCGCTACGAATTGTTTGTGAAGGAAAATAGCTATATCAAAATGAGAGAGCTTGTTTTACGTTATCAGTTACCGGTAAATTTGGTCAACAAGATTGGGTTGAGCAATTTAGAAGTTTCTGTCTTTGGACGCAACCTCTTCTTCCTCTACAAAACCATTGACCATATGGATCCCGAACAGGCTACTGCAGGTTCAAGGTGGTTCCAGACGATTAATAACGTAGGTACAAACCCTTCAACCAGAACATTTGGTGGTTCATTGAGGTTTAGTTTCTAATAATAAATCTGATAAAAATTGATTCACATGAAGAAAATATTTCTTATTCTGATTTCGGCTCTTATGGTTGTTACAGCCTGTACGAAAGCCGATTTTGAAGATGCCTATTCAGATCCATCAAAGATATCCAAGACTACTGTAGAAAAACAGTTCACAGGTTTCCTTCAGGCAAATCTCGATTATGTGGTTCCCAAATACTGGAATTACTTTGTAGTTCTTCGAATTACAGCCAACCGTTGGACTCAGTCGGTAGGATGGGTGAACTCCAATAATCAATATGTTCCTGGTGGTGGTGCCATTGAAAACAGATGGAGTAATTACTATAATTTCTTGGCCCAATACAGAGAAATGGAGCGTATATATGATGGACTCTCAGACGATGACAAAGCTGATCGACGTATTTACATGATTGCTGCTGCTATCTATTTTTACGACCATACTCAACGTGTAATTGACTTGCACGGAGATATTCCATGGACTGATGCCGGCAAAATCACAGCCAATGGTGGCGACTACAATGCTTCGAAACCAAAATATGACAAAGCAGAAGACATTTACACCAAAATGCTGGACGACTTAAAGGCCTACTCTGACGAACTGAATGCCATTTCAGTTAAATCAGGGATCCTTGCTGGTTTCAAGACTCAGGACATCGTGAATAAAGGCGATTTAGCAAAATGGAAAAAATATTGCAACTCACTTCGCTTGCGCATGCTTACCCGTGTATCTGGTGCCGATGCTTTCAAGACCAGAGCCACGGCCGAACTGAGTGCCATTCTGGGTGCTCCGTCAACTTATCCCATTCTGGCCAGCAATACTGATAATATCCAAATCAAAATCTTCGACTTAAGTACCAACATCAATTCCAAAGAATTCAGAACAGGTCTTGAAGATTGGGATGGCAACTTTGCAGGAAAAGCGATGATCGACCATATGAACACGAATGTCGACCCTCGATTGAGAGTAATGTTCCAACCCGGAACTGCCGCTAATGGTAATTACGTAGGTATCGATCCGCTGGCCAACTCAACGGCACAAAATGCGTTGATTCTTACCGAAACGGTTGCCCGTTATAACTGGTCAACATTTAGCAGAAACGAGTTCTTCCCAGGAGTACTGTTTAATGTAGCCGAAGCTAATTTCCTTGCGGCAGAAGCATTGCTGAATGCAGGAAACGATGCAGCTGCAAAAACAGCCTACGAAGCGGGTATTACCAACTCTATCAAGAATCATTATCTGTATCGTTCGGTCAGCAACAACAACGAATCGGGTGATGTAACTGCACCAGCCGACAGCGAAATAGCTGCTTACCTTGCAAAACCGCAAATCAGTTGGAGTAGTGCAACAACAAAAGAGGCTAAACTGGCTTTGATTGCAATGCAGAAATGGATTGACTTCAGCGTCATTCAACCTATCGATAGTTGGGCTGAAATCAGAAGGCTTAAAATCCCCGTTCTTAAATTCGAAGTCGACGCATCTTCTCCGCAACAGAACCCGCCAACAAGATGGTTATATCCTGACAGCGAGAGAACCTACAACACAGAAAATTATCAGGCTGTGAGTGACAAGGATAAGCTTACAAACAAATTGTTCTGGGATGTTAAATAATGACTGACCAGAAACAAACGTTATTTAGAAATTGAGTATCAAGGACCGCCTCAGCAATGGGGCGGTCCGTTTTTAAGGCCGAATACAACGATTTATTATCTTTATATCTATTTCCAAATCGATAAACCATGAAGAGAATCATCACTGCTATTTGTTTACTGCTACTGGTAAGCCAACTTTTAGCCAAAACGGACAAAAAGAATACCCTTTTGGTATCGTTCCAGACTGTAGTCAACGGACAGCCTCAACAGGACAGGAACCGGTTAATGCTCAAATGCAATGCCAATGCCTCAGCTTCGTGGAGTGAAACAGCAGGCAACCTACTGCCTGTAGTGGCTAAAGAAAGTTCATATATCGACTTCGTGTCTCAAAAAACATGGCAGGTAGCCAACTTCGCCGATGGGCGTTCAATCAATACGACTTCTCCCTTCTCAGAATATCCGCAACTTACTGTGACCAGTGAAAAGGAGACAATTCTGGGTTATGCCTGCACGAAAGCCACCACTTCACTTCGTTCGAATTCTATCGAAATCTGGTTTACAACCGAAGCCGGCGCGAAGGGAACACCATCAATGGCTTACGGAATTGCAGAGGGACTGGTGTTAAAAATCGTCAGAAATGGCAATTTCGAACTTCGAGCCACCGAAATAAAGGCATTAAAGGAATCAAACCAACAACCGATTATACCGGAATCGGTTGGAGAAACGGTTGAGCTGCCCCTCTACCGACACCTGATTACCGAACAATTGATTACAACGGTGGATATATTTACCGACGAACAAATCAGTTTTGGCAACGAAATCAACAATCCACAGGAAGGATTGGAAAACGTGACCTACCGATACTCATCGGGCACCGTCATTCTCAAGAAAGTCAAACTTCCGGCTGTACCAGACGATACCCAGCTGTTCGCCGAGTTGTACCAATATTCCAACGGCGATGCTTATGACCGAACCGGTACAATTTTTATGGTGCCCGTCGGGAAGGAAAAATCGTTTCTGGACGGTTTGCGCAATGGAGTTGACAAACTTCCTGTTTTTAATGCACGCAACGGGAAATCGTACCAAGGCGTAACCACAATGCCCGATTTCGACCCTCTGGTCGAAATTATTCGTTTCTTTACCCCTTTCGGGATTAACCAGTTTAACGATAAGGTTAACGTTTATGGCCTAAAGTGGCAGGATTCGACCTATTACAAACAAGAAGTCAGCGACTTACTACCGCTTCTGCAAGGTGAGTGCTGGATTGGTGCCTTTATCGGGAATTACGACAAAGGTGGACATAAGGTCAGTCTGAGATTTAAATATTATCCCGGCAGCCGCGATGTAAGCGACAAACCGGCAAAAAAATATTGGGTACAACCCGTTTTTAACACCTTGAATGTTATGGAAATGACCGGTCAGGAATACGGAACCATGTTCGGCACCGATTCACTCAAAGCTACTATTTCTGTACCTAAGGGAGTGAATAACCTGATATTCCGCTACATCTCAACAGGTCATGGCGGCTGGGGCAATGGTGATGAATTTAACCAAAAGCTAAATACCGTTTTATTGGATGAAAAGATACTTTTCGAATATACACCATGGCGCTGCGATTGCGCCACATGGCGTAACTTAAACCCAGCTTCGGGTAACTTTTGGAACGGGACAACATCAAGCGATTACAGCCGTTCAGGCTGGTGCCCGGGAACCGCAACTCAACCGGTTTACTATCCTGTTCGGCCTTTGAATGAGGGCGAACATCAGATTAAAATTTCCATTCCTCTGGGTCAAAACGAAGGTGGAAGTTTTAGCTCGTGGAATGTTTCGGGTTTACTTATCGGCGAATTTGAAAAATAGCAAATAAACCCCGTCTAACCATAAAGATTAGTCGGGGTTTACCATCACTTAAAGTTATCATAAGAATGAAAATGATAACAATATCGATTAAAACCTGAGTAAACTTTTAAAATGATGCCTTTCCCGTTAAATCAGGCGAAAAGCAAATCAAGACAAAACACTTATTATCAGAAAACTATCGCTATTTAAAATTTACAAACAGGATACTACTGCTGTAAACATTAGAAAAGAAAGCAAAAAAACAATCTTCATTTTCATAACCACCATTTTACCATCCCCTTGAGGATATTTGACTTACTGCAAGTTACAACAAACGCAAAAGCAAGTCAAGTATCACTATTAAATTTTATAAAAGACACCAAAACAAAATCATTAAATGCTCATATCCAAACATTTAAATCAATAAATTTGAAAAATAAAATAGAATTTATTAACTCTTTAGGCTTATTATAACATACTTTTCAAACGATTCAAAATAGAATACACCATTAAACTTAGCAAAAAAAATTTCTAACAATCCACAAAACAACCGATACATACTTATTAAACAGAAAAGAGACACAGTAAACATAATCACAAAATTTGATAGTATAAATTTTTATAAAATATGATAATAACATTTAACCAACCAACAGAATGTATAAAAGCTAATCATACTCTAATCCTAAAAGGTAAAATTACACCTAACTGATACGTTCGTAAGAGCAAAGAATAAGTATTATTACTACTTTCGTCTCAAATGAAGAGTTTTTTTCTCCGAAATATTGTCTCGCTTTACTTAATCAAGATTTCCAAGTGGTTCAACATGGTTATGCCGGTAATCGTACTTTTTTATCAGGATAACGGGCTAAACATGCAGGATATATTTACCCTGAAAGCCATTTATTCTGTGGCGATTGTGGCAATGGAAATCCCTTCGGGCTATATGGCCGACGTTTGGGGCCGGCGAAACACATTGTTACTTGGCGGTATTCTGGCATCGACCGGGTTTGCTTTGTACAGCTTTTCAGAAGGTTTTTGGGCATTTGCGTTGGCCGAAATTGTGCTTGGGGCCGGGCACAGTTTCTTCTCGGGAGCCGATTCGGCCATGCTTTACGATACACTGAAAGCATCGAAACGTGAAGGAGAATATGTAAAACAGGAAGGTTGGGTTACGTCAGCAGGTAATTTTGCAGAAGCCTTTGCCGGTATAGTTGGCGGTTTTCTGGCCACTATTTCATTGCATACACCGTTTTATTTTCAGTTTGCAGTAGCCGCAATAGCCGTTCCGGCCGGTTGGCTGCTGAAAGAACCATTAAGCCGCCCCAGCCAATCGGGGAGCCACCTGAAAAAGACCATTCGGATAGTAGTTAAAACATTTACCCTTCCCGAACTGCGCTCCGCCATTTTATTGTCATCGTTTACCGGAACGGCTTCACTCACTTTTGCATGGTTTGTTCAGCCCTATTTTGAACAGGCAGGAGTGAAAATATCGGCGTTTGGTGTGATGTGGACTTTGCTAAACCTTTCGGTAGCCTTCTCGTCGATGTCGTCGTACCGATTTCGAGATTGGTTGGGCGAAAAAAACTTTCTCATTTTTATAATATCTGGGCTTACTGCCGGTTATTTTGCCGCCGCCTGGGAAATCAGCCTTGCCGGAATTGCAATTTTATTCTTCTTTTATATTATTCGCGGAATTGCCCATCCGGTGCTGAAAGATTTTATCAACCAATATACCCAATCTGATGTACGCGCTACTGTATTGTCGTTACGCGATTTTGCCATCAGAATTAATTTTGCCATTATTGGTCCTTTACTGGGCTGGCTAACCGATCATTATAGCTTATGCGTGGCTTTAATGGCTGCCGGGGCCATCTACATTGTCAGTATGCTCTTCGTTATCGGCCCTGTTTGGAAAATTTTAAAATAGCCAGACTCAGTATAAAATCTTATCCCAGTTATCAAAATCTGGTTATCAGAGATCTAAATAGTATTTACAATTACTTTTTGTAAACTTTACAAATACTTAACCTGAAAAAGTTGCATGACATTCCCATTGCCTTTATCTTTGTATTACATTTTTTTCATAAGTTTAGGTTTAGTTAGGTTAGTTAGTTTGGTTAGTTTTAGTAAAAGGACATATCCTCCCCGGATTGTCCTTTTTTTCTTTTATACCAATAAAAATGTCTGGCTTGCCATTGACAACGACAAACCAGACCTGTTAATTATTCACTCAACGTATTACAGATTGAACGCACGACCGGACGAACTTCATCCTCGTTCAGTTTGATTACTTTCCGATCATATGTCATCAATCCATTTACCTCCACCTCCACATCGGTAGTTTGCGTATAAACAGCTGCAGAATAGCCGGATGCAACCAGTCTCTTTAACGTTTCGGCCAGTTTAATAAATGCCTTTGTCGCTTCGTCCGATGTTTTGTATTGCACATATCCCCAGTTTCGGCCAGTTTCCCACAGATGGCCTTCAACAGCTAAACCAATTCCCCCATATTCACCTAACACGCAACTCCGTTTCGAATCGTACAATCCCATTGCCGGCTCCGGATAGTTGTGCATGTCGAGCATATCACCCGTATCGTAATGATTTCCTCCGCTTGCCGGATTGACCAGTCGAGAAGGATCATAATTTTTGGTCCATTCTGAGATCTCAATCGTTTTAAACTGTCCCCAAGCTTCGTTGAAGGGAACCCAGGTTACAATGCAAGGATTGGAAATCGTCAAATCAATAATGGCTTTCCATTCGTTCCGAAAACTGCTCTCCGACTGCTGGCTTCGCTGCAACTCTTTTCCATTGAAGAAATTACGCATCTGCCATTGTGGTGACTGGTCGCCGCTGGGCATATCCTGCCAAACGAGTATTCCTTCGCGGTCGCAGTGCCAATACCAGCGTGCCGGTTCAACTTTCACATGTTTCCGAATCATATTAAAACCAAAATCTTTCGTTTTTTTGATGTCGTAAAGAAGTGCTTCATCGGTTGGTGCGGTGTACAGCCCATCGGGCCACCAACCCTGATCTAGAGGCCCAAACTGAAAATAATCTTTGTTGTTTAGCTGCAACCTTACAATACCATTCTTATCGCGTTTGGTTGAGATTTTCCGCATTCCAAAATAGCTGGTAACCCTATCCGTCACCACTCCATTTCGGACTATTGCAACCTCCAAATCATAAAGAAAGGGCGACTCCGGACTCCACAGTCTTGCATCGGGCACAGCTGCCAGCACTTCCTGACCGGCAGCAGCTCTGGCTGTACTGATTACCTTTCCTTCTGAGAGTACTTTAACTTCAATAATATCGGAGAATTGTGCCCCTTCGGCAGAAGCCATGACCGTAATATTTCCTCCATCGACATTCGGGATTGTCTTCAGATGAGAAATATAGCTTTGGGCTACCGGTTCAATCCATACGGTTTGCCAAATACCGGTAACCGGAGTATACCAAATACCTTCAGGCCGATTAACCTGCTTTCCACGAGGCTGATAGCCATTGTCTGTGGGATCCCAAACCCGAACAATAATTTCCTGTGGTTTACCTTTGACCATAAAAGGAGTTATATCGAAACAAAAAGGAGTGTAACCTCCCTGATGAGTACCCACTTTGATATTGTTAATCCAGATATCGCTTTTCCAGTCCACAGCACCAAAATGGAGCAGGAGCCTGTCGGCTTTCCAATTTTCGGGCTTGGTAAAAGTGGTGCGGTACCAAAGGACTTTATCATCGCCAACATTGCGTTGAACACCACTGAGGCTCGACTCCACTGCAAATGGAACCAAAATTTTACCGTCGTACACTGACGGGATATTGGCCTCTTTCGGCGTAATGGCATATTCCCAAAGGCCATTTAGGTTTTTCCAATCACTACGAGCCATCTGAGGCCTTGGGTACTCGGGCAACGGGTTAGCCGGATCAATTTTCGCGGCCCATTCAGTTTTAATTCTCTCGCCGGCAGGTTTCCATCCCTGACCCGCAACCATTCCGGCAAAAGCCAGAAAAGTAAGAGCTAAAAAAAGCGTTTTCATTTTGTTGTTTTTGTTGTGATTAATCAGCTGAAAGTTATGTTGTAATCAATCCAATAGTACAATGCACCGTTCTATTGGCACGAATTATAGGATAAAATTAAAAATTAAGTGTCACCAACCGATCGCTAAACATAAAAAAGGGCCATCCAAAAACGGACGGCCCACACTGAGTTTATGAAAATCAAAACTTAAAACTACTCTGCTTTATTTCTCCTTTCGGCCAATTCAGCTGCAATTTTTTCGAGCATCGAATCTCTAAGTGGATAAAATAGCATTCCCACCACTGCCAAAAGTGCACATATCGCTGGTAAGATACTCAACATCAACCGTTCACCAAAAATCGTTTCGGGAAGTTGTTGCGCCAGTTCAGGGTTATAATTGAAGATGGCCAATATCCAACCGCCCAATGCTGCCCCAAATGCCCAACCCAATTTTTGCGACATTGACGAAGAAGAAAAGATGAGGCCTGAAGCCCGGCGATTGGTTTTGTACTCTTGATAATCGACGATATCGGAAAACATACTCCAAAGAAGCGGAAGAACGTAACCGGCACAGATTGAAATGAGGACCTGTAACAGCAAAATCAACGAAATATTGTTTGGCACAAAGAAAAAGAGTACGCTCAACACTGAGGCAATCAACATGGCCAACATATAAGTATTGCGTTTGCCATATTTGGCCGAAATGGAAGGTGCCAAAACTACACCAACAATATTTGCAGCTTGTCCCACCAGAAAATAGATGGTAGCCATATCCCAGCCAAAGAATGGGACAACATAAGTACTTCCCACAAAATCGCGGAAGTAATAAATAGCAACCCCGTCGCGGACAGCATTGAATAACAAGGCTGCCAGACCTGTTGCTACTAAAATCCACCACGGTGCGTTGTGAAACAGATGTTTCAAGTCCTGCTTTACCGATACATTTTCATTCTCTTCCTGGTTGGCTGCTTCTACCCTTTCTCGGGTCATGCTAAAACAGGAGAAGAACAACACTGCACAAATGGCACCGATTACTGCAACACCAAGCGTCCACCCGATAGGCGAATTGCTTACCGATGCGGCAGCACCCGCAACTTTACTTGCCTTATCAAAACTTTCCGGATCAAATATTTTAGCAAAAGTATCGACCAATGGCTGAAGCAGCATGAAGGTGATAAAACTGCCAATAAATGCAAAACTCATGCGGTATGAAGAGAGTACGTTACGTGTTTTGGGGTCGGGCGACATTACCCCCAGCAATGATGCATAGGGCACATTGATAATCGAATAAACTACCATCATCAACGAGTAAGTCACATAGGCATAAACAAGCTTTCCGGTGGCCCCAAAATTGGGAACAAAGAAGGTGATTACCCCCATTACCGCAAACGGAATGGCAAACCAGAGCAAATAAGGCCGATATTTTCCCCAACGGGTACGGGTGCGGTCGGCAACAATGCCTACACCCAGATCGAAGAAGGAATCCCATAACCGGGCTACCAGAAACATTGTACCGGCAGCTGCGGCAGCAATGCCAAAAACATCGGTATAGAAAAAGAGCGAATACATACCGAATATTTTCCAGAACATTGAAGAGGCCATATCGCCGAAGCCGTAGCCAATCTTCTCTTTTAGCGTAACACTATTGCTTAAACTATTCATAACGTTTGGGTTAAATAATATCAAATGTTTGGTTTAAAACAAAAACGACTGCTAATATACAATAAAACCAATATAGTAAGTGTTATTTGTACAATTACTTCAAAAATATTATCAGGATTGAAATTTGTCGATTATCTGACTCACTTCAATCATTGCGCGACTGTTGTGATAAGGACATTTCCAGAATCCGGTTTTATCTTCTTCCTGATTGGGAATACCCTCTTTATCGACCCGCCAGAACCATTCTCCGTGTTCTTTGTCCAACATTTTTTGCTGAATAAAGTTCCATACGTTATCCAGTTTCCCGAAGTAAGATGAATCGTTCGTGATAAACGCTGCGTATGCCAAACCCACCATTGCCTCGGCTTGTGGCCACCAGTGCTTGTCGGTATCGAGATGTTTTTTTGTCAAATTCAGTTCATTGTAAATCGAACCATCTCTGTCGCATCCATCAGCCAATACGACATCAACAATTTTTACAGCAATCCGGTCCACTTCATCAATCAATAACTGATTGCCTATTTCGTGAGCGGCTTCGCTTAACAGCCATGCCGCCTCGATATCGTGACCATAAGAGACAATTGCCGAACGCAACTCCCAGTCATACCCAAAAAAAAGGTTCAAATGGTTGCTAGTGCTATCGAGGATTTTATCAAGAAATACACGAACCAGCCCTTCAGTCTTGGCTTTTAGCTCCTCGTTGCGATATACCCGTAGCAGATTGGTATATGGCTCAAGAATATGCAAGTGCGTATTCATCGATTTGGGCTCGTTGGCATCTTTCGGACTCAGGCGCATATCGTCTAGCTTTTCCCATTTTTGCGAAAGTGCCTCGATATAACCGCCGTGAACTGGGTCGAAACTGTATTTCTCGATCAAATGATAGGTTTCGATGGCAAATTGCAGTGCTTCATTTAAGCCGGTAGCCCGGTAATATTCCGAGAAACCGTAAATACCAAAACCCTGTGCATAAATCTGTTTACGACCGTTGCACAACGAGCCATCCTCATTCAGTTCCCAGAACAATCCACCGTAAGTCTTATCCCAGAATTTTGTAGTGAGATAGTTATACGCACGATGTGCCAGAACAAGATATTCTTCCTTTTGCGTAAAGTTATAAGCAGCAGAGAAAGTCCAAAGGATTCGGGCATTTAGCACAACCCCTTTGGTGGCCCCTGACACACGTTCGTTTCGAATATTCCTCCGACCCACAAAGCCTCCAAACTGTTCGTCCACCCCGTATTCGGCCCAGTATCGAAGAATATTTGACAACTCTTCGCCAAGTTGCCGCTTTAACTCAATAAACCGGGAATCAATCATTTGCCCAAATATTTCTTGTTTTGATCAATCAATTCATTGATGGTCTGAACAGAAGCAGCCGAACGAAGTTTATCCTGCGGCGAATTGAGGCAATAGTCGACCAACTTATCAATGGTCGAAGTAGCCACGTGCATACGTGTATCAGACGAAGCATAATAGATAAATACTTTGCCATCTTCATCGGCAATCCAGCCGTTGCTGAAAACCACATTCGACACATCGCCCACCCGTTCTCCATCGTAAGGTGCAATAAAATGGCCGTTTGGTTTGGCAATTACTTTCGACGGATCATCGATTGCGGTCATAAACATATAAAGGGTGTAGCGTAAACCGGCAGCGGTATTGCGAACCCCATGGGCCAGGTTCAACCAGCCTTTATCCGTTTTGATTGGGGCCGGTCCCTGACCATTTTTCACTTCGTAGATGGTATGGTAAGTTTTGGCATCGACTATTTCTTCCTGATTGACAACAGCTCCTACAATCTTATCCGACAGGCCAAACGCAATACCTCCACCTTTACCAGTGTCGATAAAACCATCCTGTGGACGGGTGAAGAAAGCATATTTCCCATTGATAAAATTGGGCATCAGCACCACGTTCCGTTGTTGTCCTCCAAAAGTGACCAAATCGGGAAGACGTTCCCAGTTGATCAAGTCGTTTGTACGGACAATCCCCGCAGCGGCCACTGCACTGCTGGTATCTCCGGCCGGAGCATTTGGATCTTTGCGTTCGGTACAAAATACGCCGTAGATATAGCCATCCTCATGCCGGGTCAAACGCATATCGTAAACATTGGTATCGGGATCTTCGGTTTCGGGTAGGGTAATCGGGCGTTCCCAAAATCTGAAATTATCGATCCCGTTAGGACTTTCGGCTATCGCGAAAAACGATTTGCGATCGTTGCCTTCGGTACGAACGACCAACAGATATTTGTCGTTCCATTTCATTGCACCGGAATTAAACGCGGCATTGAAGCCGATTCGTTCCATAAAATAGGGATTGGTTTCGGGGTTCATGTCGTAACGCCACTCCATCGGTACATGATGGCGGGTAACTATCGGAAATTTGTACTTGTTGTAAATGCCATTTTCACTAAACAGCTCAACATTTTTGCGTGAAAGCAACTCTTCCTGTGCTTCAGAAATTTGCTTCTTTCTTTCGTTAAATAAGTTATTGTTCATCGTATTTATATTTTTTAAATCTATATCTATTCATTTGAACGTTTCAAATCCGAAGGTTATTTTAAACTTGGCATGGCATCGCGGGTTATTACATTATCTTTCGAGAAAGCATCAATCCACCAGGCCCCGTTGGCATGTTGATGATCGGCACTACTAAAATCAGCTTCGGTCAAACTGTTTGTTCGATTGTAGTCATACCAGGGCATATAATAAGACCAGGCAGCTCCTGCAGCCCATTGATCGGATATTTTAGCCACATTTCCACACTCGCTCAGTGTCACCATCTTGTTTGGATAAGCATCCTGAATACGGCTAAATTCGATGGCAACAGCCAGTGCATCGCCTTTATTGTAAATATCACGCCCAACGATATCGACATAATCATCGCCCGGATAAAATTCCTTGTCTTTGGTTTGGGTCGTCCATACCCAAATCAGGTTGTTCAACCCCTGGGCTTTGAAATAATCGAACATATAGATCCATAGCTTTTTATAAGCATCGGCCCCTTTGGCTCCCCACCAAAACCAAGCAGTCCCCCCGTTGTATTCATAGGTATTGCCTGCTGCTTCGTGAAGCGGGCGCCAGATAACCGGAATATTTTTAGCTTTCAGCAGTTTCAGATAACCGGCCATTTTTTCGAGGTCGGCCTTTACCACATCGTTTTCCCAAGTACCCACAACGGTTGCATTGGCTGCATTGAAGGTGGTTTTTCCAGGTTCGTAAGTCAACTCTGAAGCACCTTGCGACGTGGGAACAATCCAATGCCAGCCGGCACTGATCAACCCGTTATTTTTCCACCAATTCTCAGCTACTGTTGTATTGGAATAATCGATCCAGTCAGCCGGCGATGATTTCAGATGAATGTAATCGAAAGTTGCGATGGCAGGATATTTCCCCGTATGCCGTTTCACCCATTCTGCTTCATTGATGTTCCAGTTGACATTGGCCATTGTTCCCGAAACCACTTTTGTTCCGTAATTGCTTTTCAGAAATTCATACACTTTCACGGCCTGCGACGATGGGGCCACTGTAACCAGCGAAGCTGTGATATTGGTATTAGATTGACCTGGAACCAGTTTCAGATAGTCGATAGCAAAATAGGTATAATTGGCCGAGATGACAATCGTATTGTTCCCGGCAGGCAGCTTCAACCGTGCAAATTTCGATGTTACAAAACTCTCTTTCGAGTCGCTCAGTTCGAATGTCGACGATGTGCCGTTGACCGAAAGGTTACAGATCTTTGTTCCCCAGTTCGACGTAGAATATCTAACGATAATATCGTAAGTCCCGGCAGCCACTCCGGTCAAATTAAAGGTTAGTTTATCGTCACTGTTCACGAAATTTCCGACATAACCCGTACCAGAGTAACCGGTCCAGACCGTTTGAAGGTTTAATCCCGATGAACGCACAGCATTTTCAGCCTCCACCAAAATTGTCTCGGCTGCCACTGCCACTGTGGCAAAGCCAAACTGTTTGGCAGCGGCAAAATTTCCGGCGGCATCTTTCACCGTACTGGCCGGAATACTTACCTGATATTGTGTTCCGGGTTCGAGAGCCATATCGATGGTTAAAGTCGACCCATTAACGGTGCAGCTTTTCCCAATACCATTAACCGTAATCTGATAGTTGGCATTAAGACTGATATTCTCGCTGTAAACCACCGAAATTACAGCTGAAGTTGCCACACCCGAGGCACCATCGGCAGGTGTTACAGATAATACGGCAGGAGCAGTCGTGTCTTTTTCGACAGCATCACCCTCCGATTTGCTGCACGAAACAGCAAAAAAGGTCGAAACAATCAACCAAACAGAAAAAAATCGATTCATTTTCATGATAAGTTAAGGATTAGCCTCAATCCTGACCCCAACGGTTTCGGGATAAAGTTCTATTGTAAAATCTGTTGACGAAAATAGTGGAAACAGCAATGCCAAACTAATATTATCGAATCATATACCGATGCAATTTTTCCAATTTTAAACGATTTATTGTAAATACATCGCGGAACTCATGAAACCAAGAAACCGGACTATCGCATGTTTATCAGCGATATATAAAAATAACAACAAAAGTCAGAATATGGCCAACTTACACACAAACAGAATTAAACCACTGATTAACAAATAGTAAAAATTAATATTTGCAATAATTGTACTTTCTTTTCAGCAATATTATCTTTGAACCGTCTTAAAAATCTCCCGGTATGAAAGAGACCATCCAGCGCGAAATTACTCCCCTGAAAGAGAACGACTGCTTTATGATCTTCGACAGGCACAAGCCGGAATTCAACTTTCCGTTGCACTACCATCCTGAATATGAACTTAATTACATTTCGAATGCCGAGGGGGCACGACGAGTGGTTGGCGACCATATTGCCGAAATTGGCCATCGGGAACTGGTAATGGTTGGCCCTGGAGTTTTTCATGGCTGGGAAAACGCGCGAAACCAATCGAATGACATCCACGAAATCACCGTTCAGTTTCCGGAGGATCTATTCGGAGAAGTATTGAACAAAAATATTTTACGTCCGATCAGGGAGCTTTTTCAAAATGCCAAACGCGGAATACTGTTTCCCGAAGAGACGATTGTGCAGGTAGAAAAGAAGATACACGCTATCTGTCGAAAAAAAGGGTTCGACTCTTACCTCGAGTTGCAAGCGTTGCTTTACGAGCTTGCAATTTCGAAAAACCAAAAGTTCCTCACAAGTCCCTATTTTGAGAAAACCGATAATCATGGCGGAAATGAACGGATTGAGCGGCTTCACCATTTTGTGAAAGCCAACTATAATCGAAAAATTAAACTGGCCCAGCTGGCTGAATTACTGAATATGTCGGTGGTGTCGGTTACCAGGTTGGTAAGGTTACATACCGGACAATCGTTTGTCGATTATCTGAACGAAATGCGACTTGGTTTTGCTACGCGAATGCTTATCGAAACACAAATGGGGGTAAGCGAAATCTGTTTCAAGTGCGGGTTCAACAACATTTCAAACTTCAACCGCATCTTTAAACGCAAGCAAGGCATTACCCCGACACAGTTCAGAAACAGTTTTACCGGGAAGAAAAATGTCTATTGACCATTCTGGCCATGCATAAAAAAAAAGGCCATCCGGTGTCACCTTTGACTGGCGGATGGCTTCATATACCAAATTCAAAAAAACTGCTGTGATTTATCTTGGGCCACCGCCACCCTGACGGTTTTTTCTCATCTCTTCCTGCTGAGCCTGATATTTTTTGTATTGCTCGTCGGTCAGTAACGCTTTGATTTCCGCATCACGCTTTTCGCGGATTTTACCCATCTCTTCACGCATTGCCTCACGATCGTCGCTTTTTTCTCTCATATCCCGCATGATTTTGGAATATTTCAGATTGATCTCCTGCACTTTTTTTGCAGTAGCATCGTCAATCCCGGTAGCTTTCTGAATCATCTCCGTCTGGCGTTTGGCCATATCTTCGGGCGAGAAGTTTCCGCGCGGACCTTGCGGCTGGGCACAGGCAGTCAGGGAAAAGAACAATCCTGCCACCAAAACAAGCAAAAATTCTTTCTTCATAACTTCGTCATTTAAATTGCTTAATAAAATGGACTGCAATGATTATCATCTCAATGAAGCAGGGCAGTCCGGCTATTTTTGTTTTGCCTTTTTGACATCACTTAAACCGGTTGGTTTAATCTGTAACTAAACTTTTATCCGGTAACTCCATAGATGATCATTTTTAAGTTACAGTTGCTACCTTTGGCCATCAAAACATGATTTACCTTTCAGTATGGTTATCGAAAACTTCCCATCCAAACTATTGGAGAATGCGGTCAGCGAATTTTCAAGGCTCCCGGGCATCGGGAAGAAAACCGCTCTTCGGCTCGTGCTTCACTTGTTGAAACGCGATCCGGAAGAGGTGCGCCGCTTCAGCGAGTCGCTCACCAAACTGAGAGAAGAGGTTAAACATTGCCATATCTGCCGAAATATTTCGGATCACGACACCTGCAATATCTGTAGTAACCCATCGCGCAACCAGCGTCAGATATGTGTGGTAGAGAATATACGCGATGTGATGTCGATCGAAAACACCCTGCAATACAAAGGGCTTTACCATGTTCTGGGTGGCATTATCTCGCCCATGGATGGTATTGGCCCCTCCGATTTGGAAATCGACTCGCTGGTACACCGGGTTGAAAAAGGGCAAACTGACGAGGTTATCTTTGCGCTGAGCACCACAATGGAGGGCGACAGCACCAACTTTTACCTCTTTAAGAAACTGAAAAATTTCGATGTCCATATCTCTGTTCTGGCCCGCGGCGTATCGATTGGCGATGAGCTGGAATACACCGACGAAATCACCCTTGGCCGTTCACTGGTTAACCGGTTGCCTTTCGAGCAGTCGCTCAGATAAAAACCCTGATTGCAATGCCCCGGGTTGATTGAATTCACCCATCATTCCCTGATACTCTAAACCCAACCCGCAATTTTTATACCTTTGCCCTGAATTTAGAATGTAGAATTGAGGATGGCAAAAGCAATATTTCAGCGAACCGAGTTGTTGTTCGGCAAAGATATCATGGAGGTTTTATCGTCGAAGAGGGTGATTATTTTCGGGATAGGCGGCGTAGGCAGCTGGTGTGCCGAAAGCCTTATCCGCACAGGGATATCCAAGCTGACCATTGTCGACTCCGACAGGGTTTGCATCACCAATATCAACCGACAATTACATGCCACCAAACTGACTGTCGGGGAGGTGAAAACCGAAGCCTTGAAGCGCCGCTTGCTGGAAATTAACCCGTCGGCCGAGATAACCGCGCTCCAGAAGATTTACAACCAGGCCAGCAACGACTCTTTCGAACTGGATAAGTATGACTATATTATTGACGCCATCGATAGTTTGGGCAGCAAAGTGCATTTGATACGTCAGGCAACAAAAACCGATGCCACCTTTTTCTCTTCGATGGGCGCTTCGCTGAAGCTTGACCCGACACGCATCCGTGTTGCCGAATTCTGGAAGGTGAAGGGCTGTCCGTTAGCCGCCAAAGTCAGGGGGTTAATCCGAAAAGGAGAGTTGCCTGCGAAAAAATTTATGTGCATTTACAGCGAAGAGCTGCTCAAGAACAAAGGGGCCGGCTCATCATGCGGTACCGATAAATGTATGTGTCCCAAAACGGCCAATGCCCCGGGCGACCCTGAGCTTTCGAATCACGAGTGGTGCAGTCAAAAGGCGGTTATCAACGGCACGGTTGCCCATATCACAGCCATTTACGGATTCACGTTGGCCGGATTAATCATTCAGGACATATACAACAAAGCCAGTGTATCAGATACTGAAAACCAATAAAAACCACAACATGAAATCAATCTGGCTATCCATTTTTATTCTGACAACCATTTCATTATCGGCGCAAACCGGCAAGTTCCCGCCTTACTACTACCAGAAGGTCTCGCTGTTCGAACAGCTTCCTGACACCCAAAACGAAATCATCTTTCTGGGTAACAGCATTACCGACGGGGGCGAGTGGGCCGAAATGTTTGCCAACCCGCATATCAAAAACCGCGGTATCAGCGGCGACACTTCCGAAGGGGTATTGTTGCGGCTCGGCGAAGTCACCCGTTCGAACCCCGCCAAGGTTTTTCTGTTGATTGGTATCAACGACCTGTCGCAAAATATTCCGAAAGATTCGGTTTTCGCCCATATCTGTCAGATTGCATGGAAAACCAGGGCGGCATCGCCAACGACGACACTCTATCTTCAAAGCATCCTTCCCATCAACGAATCGTTTGGGCGCTACAAAAAACTCGATGGCAAAACCGCCGAAATTATCTGGATTAACGCCCAGCTCGAAACCTTCTGCCAAAGCGAGGGGTTCAATTTTATCAATCTTTTCGAGGTGATGAAGAATAAGGACGACCAGCAACTCAATCCGGCACTGACCAACGACGGCCTTCATCTGAACGGCGACGGATATATGGTCTGGATGAATAAAATCAGGCCTCTTGTTGAATAACCGGAAGAAAAAAAGGTGCCCTGCAAGAACGCAAGGCACCTCTCTGGTGCAGTATATTTATTTCAGCAGGTTCCCCACTTTCAACCCAAAGTAAATGGTCCGCGGCAGCGATGGCCCGTAAATATAGCCCGGGTCGCGATCGATTCCCGAATCAAAATCATCCTGATAGGCGTTGACAATATTCTTGGCTCCGGCAAAGAGTTGCAATGTTGCCCCGTTGATACGGATATCGCGCGAAATCTTCATCCCAATATCCATAAACGAACCGGTCGTTCTCAATTCGCCCTGATCGGGGTTGGCAATGGTATTTCCGAAATAGGGCACCAACATCTTCCCGGTATAGTTTCCGGTAGCCGAGAGACACCATTTGGCCGCAAAATCCCAGTCGATGGCTGCAAAACCATACTGGTTGGGGGTGCGAAAGAAGCGCTTCTCCCCAAATTCGTGCGGTGCGCCAAACTCGCTCTTCTGAATTGTATAGCCGGCTTTCAGATTAAAATTCTTTCCGGGAACGAGGTTTAACTCCAGGTTGACCCCCTGTACCACTGCCCCGTCGGCAGCATTGGTACGGGTAAACACCACTACCCCATTTTCATCGGGAACCCCATATTCGTTGACAAAAGCATCATTCAGTTTGGTATAAAACCCTTCGGCCAGCAGGCCAAAACTGACTTTACCTAGCTGCTTGTTAAAATCGACAGAAGCGGTGAAACTATGGCTGGTCTCTTTGGTCAGGTTGGGGTCGTTGCGGTGGATTACTTTCCGCGAGCCACTCGTTTCGATATGTAGATCCTCATCATAAATTTGCGGGGCACGGTAACCCTGCGAATAGCTCAGGCGCGACTGCAGAAAATCGCTCCAGTCGTATTTTAATGTCACACGCGGACTAAGCACATTTCCGCTTTCCTGGTTCGAATCGTCTTCGTTGTCCGCAATCCGGTAGTGGTCGAAACGGGCACCAAATGAGCTGCTCAACCGGTTCAACCTGATCTCGTACTGGGCAAAAGCCCCGGTGGTATTGCTCTCCTGATCGGCTACCGTTGTGTCGTCGGTATGGGGAATATGGGTAATCTCTCCGTTTACGACAGTGGCATTTTCGTAATCGGGATAACCCAATTTTCTGTCGTTCAGCGTTTCGTGACGCGATTCGAACCCCAATACCAGCGATGAGTTGGTAAAGTTGGCGTTGTACTGCGTGCCCACCGAGTAGGTAAAGCCACGTGTTTTACCGTAATCTTTCAGCGACTGGTTGGCCCCATAGTACGAATCCCTGTCGACCAGCTGGCCTGATGCAAAGAGTGACCACAAATCGGTTTCCCTGAAAAACTGCTCATAGGTAACTGCACCTGTGGTAATATCATGTTTCACCGATTCGGCGATACCGGCTTCGTGTTCGGGATAGTCGAGCCTGTCGCCGCCGCGACGGTTCTCTTTGATGTTGAAGAAGTCGACGGCCAGTTTGCCCCGGTAGCCAAAACGGTGAAAGAAACGGCTGCCAAAGGTGGTATTTTTTATCATGGTCAGTTCAGAGAAACCGTCGTTGTTGGCATCGAAAGGCTGGCGGTCGCGGTAAAATCCATAGACGGCCATCCCGGTTTTATTGTCTTCCGAGACTATTGAACCGTTGGCATTCACACTGTAATCGCTGCCCGCGTTGCCCGAGCCTTTAAGCCCCACGCCCGAAGCGCCGCCGTTGAAACCGAATTCGTACGAATTGGCAATTGGATCCTGAAGGATAAGGTTAATGGTTCCTGCAATGGCATTGCTGCCGTAGAGGGCCGAGCCGCCACCACGCACCACTTCAATGCGCGATATCATGTTCGACGGGATAAGCTCCAGTCCGTAAACCCCGGCCAACCCACTAAAGATAGGGCGGTTATTGATCAGGATTTGTGAATAGGGGCCTTCCATCCCGTTCATGCGTACCTGATTGAAGCCGCAATTCTGGCAGTTATTCTCCATGCGTACGCCCGGCGAGAAGTTTAACCCTTCGCTTAGCGTTACCGACTGGGTAACCGAAAAGAGCTGCGGGGTGATGGTATTCACAATCACCGAAGCATCGCGGCGGTTTTTGGCATTGCGGTCGCCGGTAACCACCACCTCTTCGAGCCCAAGCAGGTCGGTTTTCAAGTTAAAGTTCAACTCTTTCGATTCGCCGGCTTGAAGTTCCACCTCAACCTCTTCGGGCTGATAACCCATCAGTTGTACCCTTACGGTAACTTTCCCCGATGGCAGGTTGAGCAGCCGGAAATGGCCCGTTTCGTCGGTTGCCGTACCAATCGTTGTCCCCTTCAGGGTGACATTCACAAAGGGCTGGTGTTCGCCCTCGGCAATGACGTGGCCAAAAATATTACTGTCGCTCTTGGGTTTTTGTGCCAGCAAATTTCCAACCGTTAAACATAAAATTATTATGATGTATATTCGTTTCATATGCAGTAATTTAATAAAGGGAAAAACGGTAAACCCGTTTCTTAGTGTAAGCAATTTTAGGGTTCATCAACGCTGTTTTGGGAGGGTGTACCAACGGCATACGGACGGCAAATAACCGTTCGGCAGGGATTTACCTGTCGGTTAAAAGCAATAGGTTACCATCAGCCATTGAGGCCCATGGCCGGGGGAGCCCGCAACAGGGCTACCTGATAATTTTCTTTGGGCAGAAATCTTTTCCGGGCGGTGAAGTAGAAATAACCGCTGACTTCGATGGCCAGAAACGCAATGGCCGCGACTGTAAAAAAGAGTATCGACAAATGCTGAATGGCACTGAAATGGGCATCGGAATGGAAGTGGGCCTTGAATGGCTCCTTGTCGCCCGACTTGTTAAAGGGGTGCGCATGAATGACAATGGTTCCATCGCCAAGCAGGTGGCTGTGAATATAGACAATGTTATTGGCCAGTGTCATCAGCACACTGACAATAAACAACCAGGCAATCAGCCTGTGGCGGACCATTTTATTCAGCAATAACCGGTACATAATGGCTGCAAATATACCACGATGCGGTCAATTTATACACATTCTAAATAACATTAATGTTAATTTAACAACAAAGCGCAACGCGGTGTGATTTTCCCGACCAAAAAGTGAACAAAAGTCGTTGAAATACCTTAATTTTATGTAATGTCAAAAAAAACATATTGACCCATGAGCACAGGTAAAGTAGTTTTAGGAGTTTTGGTTGGCTTAGCAGCCGGCGCAGCCCTCGGCATCCTGTTCGCACCCGACAAGGGTTCGGAAACCCGCAAGAAAATCGCCAAGAAAGGTGAAGATATGGTTGACGAGTTAAAAGAAAAATTCGGCGAGTTTGTCGATTCAGTAACCGAAAAGGTTGAATCGAAAAAAGAGGCTTCAGCCGAATAAAAAGATGACAAGGTTGTAGCCGTCCATAGCGGTACGGTTACAACTTTTGTTTCCCCCTTTGCTTAACGAATTGGTTGCTATACAGCAAAACCGTTTTTCACATTACAACAGACAACAGAGAATCGCTGCGAATATGGAAGATCGTTCGGAAATTATAGATGAACTGGTTGAACGGGCCGAGACCTACGGCAAAACCACCCTTGAGCTTATTAAACTGAAATCGGTCGATAAACTGGCCGACGGCGCCTCGTCGATGGCAGCCTGGCTGGCGGTTATTGCCGCCCTGCTCATCTTTTTTATGACCTTCAATATTGGGCTGGCCCTTTGGATTGGGGCCATGGTAGGGGGCTCCTATCTCGGGTTTTTTATCGTTGCCGGTTTTTATGCCCTGATAGGCCTTATATTGCTTCTGTTCAAAAACAGGCTTATCAAGAAACCGCTGAGCGAAACCATTATCAACCAGATGCTAAAATAGCCCGTCATGCCACCAAAATACACCTCCGAAATATTAAAAGCCGAAATCAAAGCGCTCGAAATCAGGCAGGCCGAAGAGGGGAAACTGTTGAAAGCGCAAATGGTTGTCACGTACAAAAGCCTCAACCCTGTTTTGCTGGTTCACGATGCCTTTAAGGAGCTCACCACTTCGCCAAAGTTGAAAGAGAGTATTGTGGAGACGCTGGTAGGTATGGGCAGTGGCTTCCTGGCCAAACGGATGATTTTTGGCAAGACCAACAATCGATTCCTGAGGTTTGCCGGTCTTTTGGTCGAGCAGGGCATCAACAATATGGTATCGCGCAACCTCGACCTGATTCGCAATGCCCTAATCCACATCATGCAGCGCTTTGGCGGCGAAACCGGCCCCAAACAACCTTTGGACCACTGATATCATCATTGTTACAGTTCCGCGAATCTGTTTGCCATACCGGCGAGGCCCTTCCCGGCCTCTGGTGGTGTGCCGTTAAGATTTATCGATGAGCAAAGCGACAAATCATCAAAATTGATTTTCTTTGTATGACAACTTACATATTACCAGACAAACAATAACTAATCCAACAGCGCGATGACTATAGACATGAACAATATCTTCCAGAAGATAGGGACCACACAAACCTTAAGCCAGAAAATTGAACGCAATATCGAACGGGCCATTATGGACAAGAAGCTTCCGATCGGGGCCAAGCTGCCGCCCGAACGCGAACTCTGCGAAATGTTTGCCGTGAGCCGTACCGCATTGCGCGAAGCGTTGCGCCGGTTAAGCGCCCGCGGTTTGATACAAATCCGCAAAGGGAGCGGAATGATAGTGACCAATATCGATATCAAGGATGCCATTAACTCGCTGAACCTCTACTACGACCTGAAGTTCGACGACAACCTGATTAGCCAGATTATTGAGCTGCGACTGGCTTTCGAACCCGAGATAGCCAAGATGGCGGCCATGAACCGTACCGACGAAGATTTAAAGCACCTCGAAGCCAATATGGTGGAGTTTGCCAAATGTAACCCCGACAACACCCAGTTAGAGTCGGATATCGACAACCGTTTTCACCTGAATGTGGCGCGTGCCACCGGCAACCCATTTGTGATTGTGACGATGGAGCCGGTCCACAACCTGCTGCCCCGTATGCGCAACTACATCTATGCCAATATCGACGGTGAGAAGGAGATTACGCTGGGCTACCACAAAGAGATTGTCAATGCCATCCGCGAAAAAGATGCCGACCGTGCCTACGACAAAATGCAGGCGCACCTTGCCCGCAATATGCAGGTATTCAATAAATTTTTCAAACGGTAAAAGCATCAGCAACCGAAAATAAAACAGGGCCTGCGGCTTGCCTTTGGCGGCTGCAGGCTTTGTTTTTACGGGCATTGCTGGTGTCAGGAAAAGATGCCATTCAAAAATGAGGGTGGCAACCGGCAGCAGTAGCCGGCAGTCGGGAATATGCCCTATTTGGCCGACTACGTGGGGCACACAGACTGTGGACAATCGCTGCCCCAAAGCCCCTGTTCCATTGCAGGAACTTCATATGCAACTTTAGATGGCCGTTATGCCACTTCGAAGAAGAATTATCGGGCTGCAATCGCCCCATGTTCATCCGCTGAACGAAATTATACAACTTCTAATCGAAGTTATACCGTTTCTTATACGCCATGTTAAACTTCTATTCTTTACAACAGAGCCGCAATACTCAATTATAGTACTTCTAAGGCAACTTATAGCCGTGAAGATATAAGCTATACTGCCTAACAAGCAAATTATACGGCTGAAGATGTGCATAATGATACCGCTATCGGTTTCCTAACGGGAGAAGTAACCAAATAAAAGCGTTGAGTGCCTCGGTATAAGTTGGCAATAGCCAGATTTACAGCTACAATTGTTTACTTTACCGAAATAGAAGCGGACAATGGTATTGAGGCAGGTTGCTTATCGAAATATCTATTTGTTGTTTCTGGTTCTGTCAGGGGTTAAACCGATAGCGGCAGATTATGATTTGCGGCGATAGGCCAGTTTCGTGTTACTTAGGGGCAACAGGTGTTTCTTCGTCTGGCATAGGGCTTTCCTCTGTCGCAAATTGCATGCGCTGACCGTGAAGGGTAATGCCTGCCAGCTTTTTGACCTGTTCGCTGCGGGGACCAAATGCCGAGCGGATATAATTTTTGATATCGACACTTAAGTCAACCATACCGGTTAACGGCTTGTATAAAATGGTATTGCGAATTAGCCGGATATCGTTTAACTGGCTGAGCGCTTCAGCCACTTCGATGTTCAGCGACAGCAGCATCTCTTTTCTGTTTCGAAGCGAAACCAACTGCAAATCAACTTCATTAGGATTGTACTCCGGCAATTTATCGAGGTACTGGATAAGCATGTCGAGGTGGTTAACCCGGTTATCGAAACTGGTTTGCGAAGCCGAAATCCGTTTGGTGGTTACCGCTTCGGCTGACAAGTTTTTGGCCTCATCTTCCACTTTGGTTTTCCCGATACGGATACCCCGGTACTTGTAGGCCATCGACTGGGCAATTTCGTCGTAGGCAGCATTGGTAGCCGACGAACGCAACTGTAGCATCACACGGGTAATCAGCGGACTAACCTCTTTAAAGGCCAGTTCGCGTTTGGCAACAGCCGTGCGGTAGCGGCCCTGCGAATCGTTGCAGCCATTAAGAGCCTCCTGCCCGGCGACAGCCAGGGCATTGATAGCTTCCTGTTTCATCTCCTCGCGCGAGGGGTTGTAGCGTGTACCGAAACTGGCACAAACATTAGCCAGCCTGATAAACATCGCAGCATTACGGGCATGGCCCGTTTCGAACTGTGCATTCATAAGATAATGATTTTGTGAATAAAAATTTAGATTAATTACACCCTTAAGTTACGGCAAAGAGATGATAAGAGTCAATATTAATTTTTAATTTATACTGATTCTTAATATGTTGCAGTGCGGACAGACGGGTGATAGCCTGCAGCATGTTGGTTTAATGTAATGGTGGTGATGAGGATGATGCAAAAATTCATGCTGATGCGTAAGAGACCACCAGAAATGCGGCTCAATGAACTTGTATTTTAATAGTCAATATATTATTTTCACAACATGTTCATTATACCCACTATTGCCGACTAAACCCAACTGGAGCAAATCCATCAAGCCATAGCCGACAACAGGAAATAAGACGAATTACAAACTATCGAAAAAAAATGATGTTTTAGCGTAAATATATAGTGGATAATATGTAAGCGTACAATTATGACAAAATTTAACGAAGATTCACGAGTAAAAATACCAGCCATACTGCACTTGTGCAGACTTGGTTATAAATATATTTCGCTGAACAATGCGGTTTGGGATGCGGATACAAATATTTTCACGGAAATATTCAAGGAATCTATTGTAAAAATCAATTCTGACTTTGACCAAGATCAGGCAGAAAGATTGTTGGTTGACATTTCTCTTTTGCTGAGCAATGAAGATTTAGGCAAAGCTTATTTTGAGAAATTGACCAGTGAATCGGGCGTAAAACTGATAGACTTTGACAATTTTGAAAACAATACTTTTCATGTTATAACCGAATTGACGTACAAAAACGGAGACGAAGAATTCAGGCCCGACATCATTCTTTTAATCAACGGAATGCCTTTGGCATTTATCGAGGTAAAAAAACCAAACAACCGGGACGGTGTTATTGCCGAACGTGAAAGAATCAACAAACGATTTCAAAACAAGAAATTCAGAAAGTTTGTAAACATTACGCAATTGATGGTTTTCTCCAATAACATGGAGTACGACAACGAAGATATTGAACCCTTGCAAGGTGCTTTTTATGCTTCACCTTCATACACAAAACCGATATTTAACTATTTCAGGGAAGAAGAAAAATTGGACTTGGAAAAGCTTTTGGCCATTGAAGATGATAATTTGGAAAACTTTGTTTTAAAGGATAATAATCTTACAGTTATCAAGAGTTCGCCCGAATTTCTGACAAATAAAAACCCAATCACACCAACAAACCGGGTTCTTACCTCGTTGTTCTCAAAACAAAGGCTTTCGTTTATTTTAAAATATGCCATTACCTATGTTGACGAGAAAAAGGGAATTGAAAAGCATGTCATGCGTTACCCTCAGATTTTTGCCACAAAAGCCATTGAAAACAAACTGGAAAACGGAGTTAAAAAAGGAATTATCTGGCACACACAGGGAAGCGGTAAAACTGCTCTGGCTTTTTACAATGTTCGATACCTGACAGATTATTTCCAAAAGAAAAAAGTAATACCCAAGTTCTATTTTATAGTTGACCGTTTAGATTTGCTTATTCAGGCAAAACGTGAATTTACTGCACGGGGACTGGTGGTTCATATAGTCGATTCGAAAGCTGATTTTATAAAGTCAATTAAAACCACAACTGCCATTCACAATCATTCCGGAAAGTCTGAAATTACAGTGGTGAACATTCAAAAGTTCAGCGAAGAAGCCAATGTGACACAAAAGCAGGACTACGATATCAGCATTCAGCGGATTTATTTTTTAGATGAAGTACACCGAAGTTACAATCCGCAAGGCAGTTTTTTGGCCAACCTGACGCAATCGGACACCAACGCAATAAAAATCGGGTTAACAGGCACACCGCTCATTACCAAGGATTATTACTCGAAAGATTTATTTGGCAATTACATTCACAAGTATTACTACAATGCTTCAATTGCCGATGGGTACACGCTTCGGCTAATCAGGGAGGAAATTGAAAGCGATTATAAAATAGTGCTGAAAGATGCATTGGATAAAATCAAAATTCTGAAAGGCGATATCGAAAGACAAAAAGTGTTTGCCCATCCAAATTTTGTAACGCCAATGCTTGAGTACATAATAACCGATTTTGAAAAGAGCCGTTTGACTTTTTCAGATAGTTCTATCGGTGGCATGGTAGTTTGCGATAGTTCAGAACAGGCAATGGAAATGTTCCGGATTTTTAACGAAAAATACACGTTGAAACCGGAACAGGAAGAAGAATTACTTCAGGCAGCAGAACCTGAAAAGAAATATAAGGCAAAACTAAAACACAGTTATAAAGTTAAATCCGCTGCTTTAATCCTTGATAAATATGGAACAAAGGAGGAAAGAAAGAAATGGGTTGAAGATTTTAAAGAAGGGGAAATCGATTTTCTGTTTGTTTTTAACATGCTTTTAACCGGTTTTGATGCCAAACGATTAAAGAAATTGTACATCGGGCGTGTGATTAAACGGCACAACCTTTTACAAACACTAACACGGGTTAACCGAACCTACAAAAATTTTAAATATGGCTATGTAGTTGATTTTGCCGACATACGGGCTGAGTTTGATGCCACCAACAAAGCCTATTTTGATGAACTGCAAGCTGAACTGGGCGACGAAATGCAGTTTTACTCCGACTTGTTTAAGTCGAAAGAGGATATTGAAAAGGAAATTGCGGAAATAAAGGACATTCTGTTTTATTTCGATACCACCAATGCCGAATTATTTTCACAGCAAATAACCCAGATTCAGGACCGTGAAAAAGTATTGCTCATTAAAAAGGCTTTGGCTAATGCCAAAAGTTTATACAACCTCATCCGTCTGTTCGGTCATTTTGACTTGCTCGCAAAAATTGATTTCAAAAAACTGGCTTTGCTTTTCCGTGAAACTGAAAATCATTTAGCCCTGCTCAATACGCAAGAAGCTTTAAAAAACAACATCGACAATACCAATCTGCTGAATGTGGCGCTGGAAGATGTGCTTTTTCATTTTACCAAAATTTCGGAGGAAGAACTGATTTTAGCCGATGAATTAAAAGATACCTTGCGAAAAACCCGTGAAACTTTGGCAAGCAATTTTGATAAAAAAGACCCCGAATTTGTTTCGTTGTACGAAGAACTGAAACGCCTGTTCGACAAGAAAAACCTTGACGAAATTACACAGGACGAAATGAAACAAAACATTGGTGCATTGACTAAGATTTACGAGAAAATAAAGGAACTCAACCGCCAAAATAATTTGCTGAAAGACAAATACAACAGCGACCCGAAATATGCCCGAATCCACAAACGACTGGTTGAAAAAGGCACATTGTCACAAAAGGAAAGTGTGATTTTTGAAGCATTAAAAAGTGTAAAGCAAGATGCTGATTTGCAAGTGCTGCAAAATACAAGGTTATTGGATAACGAGAGCTATTTCACTACACAAATGATGAAATTGGTAATTGACCAATTCAAAAACAAAAACAATATAAATTTGAACGCTGAATCATCGAAGTACATTAACAACCTTGTGGTAAACGAATATTTGAATGAGTTTTATGGCAGAGCAGTATGATTTAATTAATAAAAGCACCAAAGGTGTCCAATCAATAGCCTTGGGCATAGCCCAAGGTAAAAAAGATGTTAGAATAAACATCAGCGCCAACGGCTCTCAATCAATAGCCTTGCCTAAATAGGGCAAGGCTTTATGAGATGTAAATGATAATAAGCGCCAACGGCACAAAATCAATAGCCTTGGGTGAAGGTATAAAAGATGTTAGAATGAAAATAAGCGCCAATGGCGCAAAATCAATAGCCTTGGGTGAAGGTATAAAAGATGTTAGAATGAAAATAAGCGCCAACGGCGCAAAATCAATAGCCTTGGGCAACGCCCAAGGTTTAAAAATGAAATAAAATCAAATAAAGCACCAAAGGTGCGTAATAAAAAATAACGAGTAAATAACATGAATTAAAGACAATAATATGCCACAGTCATTAGCCTACAATTACAGTCACATTACCTTTAGTACAAAGGACAGATACCCTTTTATTGATGATAATATTCAGGAGGAATTGTTTCAATATATTGGTGGTATTTGTAAAAATATGGATTTTAAACCGGTTAAAATTGGAGGTTATAAAGACCATGTACACATTCTGTGTGTATTGTCCCGTAAAGTTGCATTGATGAAGTTTATGGAAGAAATCAAATCGCATTCATCAAAATGGATGAAGACGAAAGGGGAAAAATATCAAAATTTTTATTGGCAAAGAGGGTATGGAAGTTTTTCGGTGAATCCGGCAGAAATTGATGTTGTGATTAGATACATTGAGAATCAGGCAGAACATCATAGGATTAAAACATTTCAGGAGGAATACCTCGCTTTTTTGAAAAAATATAATGTGGAATATGATGAGCGGTATTTGTGGGATTGATTTCGCACCTTTGGTGCTTTTGATTGCGGGGTCGCATTATTTCTCATAGCCCTTTCAGGCTATGCTAATGATTAACGCACCTTTGGTGCTTTTAAGCATTACTAAATATGATTGAAAACCAGCGCCAACGGCGCACAATCAATAGCCTTGCATTAATAGGGCAAGGTTTTATGAGATGTAAATGATAAAAAGCGCCAACGGCGCTAAATCAATAGCCTTGGGCAACGCCCTAGGTTTAAAAATGAAATAAAATAAATTAAGCGCCAACGGCGCACAATAATTAGCCTTGGGCAACGCCCAAGGTAAACAAGGTAAAAATTAAATAAAGCACCAACGGTGCGAAATCAACAAGGAATAAAAACGAGATGACCGAAATAGATTTTAAAGACAAAACCAAAGCCCTTATCGACAGCCTTAAAAGCATTAGTGCAAACTATGGTTTGGGTAACGATGGCAACGAGTTTAAAATTATTACACAGGTTTTCCTGTATAAGTTTATGAACGACAAATTTGCATTCGAGGTAAAAAAACTCGACAGCAAATTAAAGAAATCCGAAAACTGGGAAAAAGTAATTGGTGCTTATTCCGACGACGATTACGAAATGTTGCTTTTGCAGTTGGGAGCCGACACCGCAAAACTGAAACCTCAGCACTTTATTTCCGAACTTTTTAGCCGTCAAAACGAAAGCGATTTTGCCAAATTGTTCGACGATACTTTAATGGACATTGCCATTACCAACAACGACATTTTCTCAGTGAAAACCGATGGCGGGGCAAAAGTGGTGTTGTTCGACCGACTTACCGAATACATCAGCGATAGTTCAAAGCGCGATGCCTTTGCAAAAGCCATTATCAATAAATTGGTGGGCGTTAGTTTCGAGCATATTTTTAACCAGAAATTCGATTTTTACGCCACCATTTTTGAATACCTTATTAAGGATTATAACACCAACAGCGGAGGCAAGTATGCCGAATATTTTACGCCTCATGCCGTGGCAAAAATCATGGCGGCTATTTTGGTAAACGAGCCAGTTCAAGATGTTACCGTTTACGACCCTTCGGCAGGTTCGGGAACGCTTTTGATGAACATTGCCCACGCCATTGGCGAAGACAAATGCACCATTTATTCGCAAGACATCAGCCAAAAATCTTCAAGCCTTTTGCGTTTGAATCTGATTTTAAACAATCTGGTACATTCCATTCAAAACATTATTCAGGGTAATACAATTTCGAATCCCTACCACAAAGACGATAATGGGGCGTTGGAAAAGTTCGATTTTATCGTTTCAAATCCGCCCTTTAAACTCGACTTTTCAGATTACCGAAATGATTTGGATTGCAAGGAAAACAAAGACCGTTTTTTTGCCGGAATACCCAACATACCCAAACAAGCCAAAGACAAAATGGCGATTTACTCGCTGTTTTTGCAACACATTATTTTTTCGTTGAGCAAAAAAGGTAAAGCAGCCGTTGTAGTTCCCACAGGTTTTATAACCGCGCAAAGCGGAATTGACAAAGCCATTCGTGAAAAATTGGTTGAAACCAAAATGCTGGCAGGTGTGGTAAGTATGCCAAGCAATATTTTTGCCACCACTGGCACCAATGTTTCCATTGTGTTTATGGATAAAAACAATAAAGGCAATGTGGTGCTGATTGATGCTTCTAATTTGGGCGAAACCGTAAAAGAAGGCAAAAACCAAAAAACAGTGTTAACACCCGAAGAAGAACAACAAATTATCGACACATTTAACCAAAAGAAAGCCCTTGAAGATTTTTCAGTAGTAGTTAGCTACGATGAAATAAAACAAAAAAACTACTCGCTGAGTGCAGGGCAATATTTTGAGGTTAAGATTGAATATGTGGATATTACACCCGATGAATTTACAGAAAAAATGAAGGGCTTTGAAGAAAACCTAAACAAGCTTTTTGCAGAAAGCAGAACATTGGAAACCGAAATTCAGAATAATTTAAAAGGATTGGGCTTCGACAAGCTCAGCCCCCGAATTTGATGATTATGGCAAAAGGTTATATGTATATTTTAGAATGTTGTGATGGGAGTTATTACACTGGCAGCACAAAAGATTTAGAAATACGTCTTGCACAACATCAGGCTGGCGAAGGAGCAAATCACACTAAAAAACGCCTTCCGGTAAAATTGGTTTATTACGAAGAATTTCAAAGAATTGATGAAGCATTTTACAGAGAAAAGCAGGTGCAGGGTTGGAGCAGAAAAAAGAAGGAGGCATTGATTAATGGGGACTTCGAGAGCCTCAGTCCCCTTTCGATGGCATACAGGGATATTAAAAATGTGGCTTCGGGAACCTCAGCCACCAGTAGTCAATTGTCCGAGGCTGTTCCGTTGCCTGAGGTTCTCCCGTTGCCTGAGGTTCTCCCGTTGCCTGAGGTTCTCGAAGGCAACACCCACGAAACCGAAATTCAGAATAATTTAAAGGGATTGAGGTATGAATAAAGTTGTAGCTAAAAATGTTTCTGAGCTTGTTCATGTTTTTAACAATATAAGAGTTCCTCTTTCCTCTAAGCAAAGAGAAACTTTAGCAAAAATTTATCCCTATTATGGAGCACAAGGCATTGTTGATTATGTAGATAATTATCTCTTTGATGGAGAGTATATTCTTATTGCTGAAGATGGAGAAAATTTGAAATCAAATAATCAAAATATTTGCAATATTGTTCAAGGCAAATTCTGGGTTAATAACCATGCTCATATTGTTAGGGCGAATGCGAAGAACTCCACAAAATATCTTTACTATAACTTTAATAGAATAAAATTTGAAACATATGTTACTGGTAGCTCACAACCAAAACTTAATAAAGAAAATCTTCTAAACATTAAGGCGTATGTTCACGAAAACTTGAATGACCAAAAATCCATTGCCAAAGTCCTATCCGACCTCGACGCCAAAATAGAACTCAACAACCGCATAAACCGGGAGTTGGAAGCCATGGCAAAAACGCTGTACGATTATTGGTTTGTGCAGTTCGATTTTCCCTTCGACTTCGCTCTGGGTAAACCAAACGAGCAAGGAGAGGTAGCTGAGCGCTGTCGAAGCTACAAATCATCAGGCGGTAAAATGGTCTATAATGCCGAATTGAAAAGGGAAATTCCTGAAGGTTGGGTAAATGGAACACTCGGTGATATTTCTGACCTTGTTCGTGGTGTAACTTACGATGCAAGTGATATAAAAGAAGAAAATGATTATGATGTAATTCCAATTTTAAGAGCTACTAATATTTCAGGCAATGTCATTGATTTAGATAATATGGTTTTTGTTCCAAAACAAAATGTTTCTGCAAATCAGGTGCTTAATAAATTTGATATTTTAATAACAATGTCAAGTGGAAGCAAAGACCATATTGGTAAGAATGGATTTTTCTATTTTGATAAAGAAGTTGCCTTTGGTGCATTTTGTGCAAAAATAGTTGCAAAAGACAAATACAGATTTTATGTGTATTCATACACTCAATCAGATTTTATGTTTTCTACTATTAAAAATGAATGTTTAGGGACAAATATTAATAATCTTAATGGTTCACTTGTTAAGGGTTTCAAGATAGTTATACCCCCAGACGATTTGGTGGAAAAGTTTAATGATGAAGTTTTATCGATTTATGAAATGATTGGTGTCAATCACAAACAAAACCAACAACTTACAGAACTTCGAGATTGGTTGTTGCCAATGTTAATGAATGGACAAGTAACAGTAAAAGAAGCGGAAGAAAGATTGAGCAGTTCTGCTGAGCTTAGTCGAAGCATGGCAGCAGAACCGAGTTTTGAATATAAAAAAGGGTAAAAATGTTAGCAGAAAAATTTAGCGAACACATTGTTTTCGAAAAAATTGAACAAATCAACTTCAACAGAACTCGACCAGGAGAAACTTCCGATTCTGCTCACCAATAAGTATCAATCACTGGAAGATGCCAAAGAAATTTTGGGAGATGTGGCCAACATCAGTAAACTATTTATTGAGTTTCAGGAACATCTTTACCAACAAGAAGTTGCTTAACAATCTTAACTCGATTATGAATATCCACACCTACCGGGCGATGGTCGGAGGCTTGTGGTTCGTCGATGACGTAACTTCCTTTGAGGGTAAAAGCCGACCGGGGCATGGGGGTAAAAATATAGTCGATGGTGATGTCGGGCTTGTCGGCCGGAAAGGTGTGTGCCGCGGTATCGGTCAGACAGGTAAAGTGTTTGCTAAGTCGTTTGATTACTTCCGAGCCGGGAGTGGCATTCAGGTCGCCCATCAGGAAACAGGGTTTGTTGAGTTGGGCGGCTACGGCGAAAATGGTATCGAGCGACAGAAGTTGGTCCGCTTCGGTTAACGAGAAATGGGTGTTGAGGATATAGCAATCGCAGAACTCGGCAACCAACAGTACCCGCTCCTCCTCACTGCCGGGCAGCGGGTAATATTTCCACGACATTGCCTTTTGTTTCGAGAGCAGTCCGATGCCATACTTCCCGCCCTGGAAAGGGATGGCCGGAGCATAGATGGCCTCCATACCGGTGAGCATGGCCAGTTTTTGCAATACAAAATCTTTGTTGTACCGTTGCGTGCAGCTGTCGAGCTCCTGAAGGGCCACGAAGTCGGCACCGGAAGCCGTGATAATACGGGCTATTCTTTCCTGGTCGACCTTGTTGTCGAGCCCTTTGCCGTTACGGATATTGTAGCTGACCAGACGAACGGTGTTGTGCCCTTTTGCGGGAGTCTGGGCAACAGCGGCTGTAGCAAACTGAAACAACAATACGATTGAGAGCAAAGCGGGAAACCGGTCCATCGTCAACTGGCTTTAGGGTGTAACGGCCATAAAAATAATAATTTGTCGGGACTCCCGTATTGTTGCAGATAAGCGGGCGCAAAAAGGGTGCTACTCAAAAATAATTTGTAGTTTAGTTTCCTGAAATTTAGCTTTTCGCGTTATGAAGAAACATCTGCTCTCTATCCTTTTTTTGCTTGTTGTACAGTTGGCCGTGGGTCAGTCGGCTTTCAAATATGTGATTATTCCAACCGCTTATCCTGAAATTGGCGAAGGCTTTAATCCTTATGGCATTAGCGGTGAGATTCAGCGTAATTTTCATGCCAAATCTATCCAAAGTCAATTTGAATCGAAGCAGAAGCCGGCCGATTTGTGCGATGCCCTGACGGTTTCGTTGATAAAGAAGTCAAGCATGTTCAAAAACAAGTTACGGATAGAGCTTAAAGATTGTATGAATAATGTGGTTTGGGCAGGCGAAGGCGAAGGGGAATCGAAAGAATACCGGCAGGGATATGCCGAGGCGGTAGCCGATGCATTGTCCGAATTGAAAGCATTGCCTGAAAACAACCTCCGGCAACAGTTCAATGCTTTGCCGGCAGCGGTTACCGAAAAAACGGCAGAAGCGGTAACGGTAGCGCCGGCAGAAGCGGTTCAGGTAGCAGCACCTGCTGTAGTGGTAGCCCCGGAAAGCCTCGCACCGGTAAAAGCTGAGCCGGCAGCCACTGTAGCGCCCTCTGTTGACCAAACCAACTACAAGCCCCGGAACCTTTACTGGAACAGCAGCTACTTTATTGATGTTGTTCAGGCCGGGAACGAGAAACAGCTCATAGTGCTCAACGGAAAGTTATTGGGCTATACCGATTTTCAGGAGATTGGGACTTTGAGCCCGTCGGGGCTGGAACATGTGTTTACCGTGAAATGGGTTACCCCTGACGGAAAAGCCATACAGGGGGTTGCCAAAGCAGACGATAAGGGATTGACTATCTCGTTGAACAGGGAAGATGCACCGGAGGTGATTTATTTGCAGAAATACTAACCGGAAACGCTCTTTACGCTATTTCAGCCCTTTTATCCAGTTGATTAACCTGATGCGTTCCTTCCGGGGGATGGCCGAGAAGCATACCGGCGGGTAGTCGGCAAAGCCTTGTTTTAGGCGGACAGTGAAGCTGACATCCCATTTGAGCCCAAGGAAATATTTGCGGACCTCAACCTTTTTCAGGCTGCTGACCGGAAATTCTATTGACTCGTATTGCCGGTTTACGGAGAATACGGCATAATACCGTATCGAGAGGCGGCCATTCTCTTCGGCTATTTTCACATATTGCAGGTTTAGCATGGTTACCAACAGGATGCCCAGCAAAAAGAAGCCGGCAATAATGGCAACGATGACAAACTCTTCGAGGAAAATAAAGGCTGTAGCGGTCAGTAGCAGCAATATTCCCACCATCAGAAAAGTGTTTTTCAGTTTCGTCACACTGTTTTTGTTGCTGTAAACCATAATTGTTTGCGGTTAAAAAGATGGGTAAATGTCATTATTCCGAAAACCAAGATAGTAATTTCTTTTAACTTTGCTGCATAGAACAACAATACGATGGAGAAAACCCCGCAATATCATGTCCCGGTAACGGTGACAACAGCGCTTGGTGAGGTGTTGGGAAAGATTCTGGCAGCCTATCCCGACGACAAGTTATTTCTGGTCACCGAGGAGCATTGTGCACAGTGGTGCATTCCCCCTGTTATAGATACCCCGGGGTTTTCGAAGCTGAAACAGGTCGTGATTCCTTCGGGCGAAGAGAACAAGAAACTTTCGTCGGTCGAGCAGATTTGGCTGTTTCTGAGCCAAAACGGTGCCGATCGCAAATCGCTGGTGGTCAATCTGGGTGGCGGGATGCTGACCGACCTTGGGAGCTTTGCCGCTTCGACCTTCAAGCGGGGGTGCGATTTTGTCAATATCCCTACCACGCTGCTGGCCCAGGTCGATGCATCGGTGGGCGGAAAGACCGGTTTCAACTTTAACGGACTGAAGAACGAGATTGGGGTTATCAATCAACCCAATCACGTATTGATAGACACCCGTTTTCTGCAAACGATTGACCATCCCAATTTCCTTTCGGGATATGCCGAGATGATAAAACATGGGCTGATTTTCTCGACCGACCACCTGGAAGAGGTCCGACGGTTCGACCTTATTCAACCCGATTTGAAGATCCTGAGCGGGATGATAGCCCGTTCGGTGGCCATCAAGGATTACTTTGTCGACAAAGATCCCAATGAAAGGAACATCCGTAAGGCACTCAATTTTGGGCACACCATTGGCCATGCATTCGAAAGTTATGCAATGGAAAGCGGAAAGCCCATTTTGCATGGTTTCGCGGTAGCTTATGGCATGATGGCCGAACTTTGGCTGTCGCACCGCGAATGTGGTTTTCCGAAAGCGGAGATGGTGCAACTGATTGAGTGGCTCAAGTCGATATACGGGAAATTTGAAGTGGCCGAAAGCGATTATGCGGCCCTGTTTGAATTGATGACCCACGATAAAAAGAACGAAGGGAAACGCATCAATTTCACCTTGCTGCCCGGAGCCGGGAGGTTTGAAATCAATTGTAACTGCGGTCGTGAACGGGTTTACGAAGCGCTCGATTTTTACCAAAATATTTAACCGTCATGACGCAATACGCCATTACCAAGAAGGATAAAGAGATAAAAGGCGAGTTGTCGATTTCGTCATCGAAAAGTATCAGCAACAGGGCTTTGCTTATCAATGCCCTGAGCTATTCGGCCCATGAAATTCGCAATTTATCGGACAGCGACGATACGCAGGTGATGCTTAAGGTGCTCAACTCGAACGGCAACCATTTCGATATAGGCCATGCGGGTACTGCCATGCGTTTTCTTACCGCCTACCTTTCGAAGATTGTTGGGGAGTGGACCATTACCGGTTCGGAGCGGATGCAGCAACGCCCGATAACGATTCTGGTGGATGCCCTCCGGAAACTGGGGGCTCAGATTGAATACACCGGTAACGAAGGTTTCCCGCCGCTGAAGATAACGGGTAGTGCGCTAAGGGGCGGCACCATTGAACTCGACGGCAGTGTTAGCAGCCAGTATATCTCGGCTTTGCTGATGATCGCTCCCACGGTGCAGGGTGGGTTAACCCTTCGGCTGGCCCATAAAATCACGTCGAAACCTTATATCGAACTGACGCTGGCGATGATGAAACAGTTTGGCGTTGCCCATCAGTGGCGCGGGAACGAGATTCGCATTGAGCAGCAGAACTACAAGCCAATACCTTTCACGGTGGAGGCCGACTGGACCGGCGCTTCGTATTGGTATGCCATGGCTGCGTTAAGTTCGAATTGCGATATCTATTTGAAAGAGTTAAGGCTGCGCTCGTTGCAAGGCGATGCGGCTCAATCTGAATGGTTCGGGCAATATTTTGGGGTACGTTCGCGTCAGGAGGGGAATTGTGTGCGGCTGACCAAAATCCCGCAGCCTAAAGTCGATCGCCTGAAGATTGATTTTATTGAAAATCCAGATTTGGCGCAAACTTTTGCCGTGCTTGCCGTTTGCAAAAAACTGCCCTTTCGCTTCAGTGGTTTGAAAACCCTCAAAATCAAGGAGACCGACCGAATTGCGGCTTTAATCAACGAACTGGGGAAACTGGGTGCCGAGTTGTATGAACCGGCACCGGGCGAGCTGGCCTGGAATGGGGTGACAAAAGAGATGGGAAACCGGCCTCCGGTGATTGAGACCTATCACGACCATCGTATGGCGCTGGCTTTTGCGCCGGCAGCATTGGTCTATCCTGAGATTCGTTTGGCCGACCCGATGGTGGTTACCAAGTCGTATCCCACATTCTACAGCGATTTGCAGGCCGTAGGGTTTTCCGTCACCGAAATGAGCTAAACAATGATCAACTTTGTTTGAAGAAATGTCTGTCGAGCATTTTTTGGTCGATGGGGTTTACTTTGTTCAGCGATAAGGTTTTGTAAGCCATACGGGCTACTTTTTCAATAATTACCGTGTAGTCGAAGGCATTCAGCACATCGGTGCCCCAGCAAAACGGACCGTGGCCATATACCAGTGCCCCCGGAATGCGCATGGGGTCGATTTTCCGTTGGGTAAATGTCTCGACAATTGCCCGTCCTGTTTCCAGTTCGATATCACCCTCAAGTTCGGCAGGCGAAAGTTGCCGGGTACAGGGAATTTCGCCATTAAAGAAGTTGGCGTGCGTGATGCCCAGCGGAGGGATTCCCAGACCGGCCTGCGCCCAGCAACAGGCATATTCGGAGTGCGAATGGACAATTGCCCCTATCTGTGGAAAATTTTTGTACAGTTCGAGGTGGGTATTGGTGTCGACCGATGGTTTTAGCTTTCCTTCCACAATTTTTCCTTCCAAATCAATCACAACCATATCGGCCGGAATCATCTCTTCGTACTGAATACCGGAGGGTTTGATGACTACTAACCCTTTGCTGCGATCGATGGCACTAACATTTCCCCAGGTATAGAGTACGAGCCCTTGTTCGACCAGTTTCAGGCTGGCTTTGTACACCTGATGTTTCAGATTTTCTAACATTAGTTCTGATGGTTTAAATTTCAGATTTTGCTGCAAGATGGTAAAAATGGTTTGAATCTGCAAGTAAAACAACTGAGTATCTTATAATATGACTTACGACTGGTCTGTTTTGGTTTTTATTTGTCAATATGTCCGGAAGACATATTGAAAAGTTGCGGTCAAAGTGAATGAAGCTGCAACAATTTATTGTAAATTGCTGTTACTATTTACCCGTCGCAAAAGGGTTTTCAAGGATTAAAATTTAAAAGAAACAGATATGTCGAAATTGGATCAGTTTAAATCGGAAGTCGAGAGCGGTTATGCCTTTCAGGGTGAGTCGGTTGTATTGGGCGCTGCTATGTTCGACCGTAAAATCAACAGTGGCTTATTGGTAAAAATGCCGTTGAAAATGTTTAACCGCCACGGATTGATAGCCGGCGCTACAGGAACGGGTAAAACCAAAACATTGCAGGTTATTGCCGAACAGCTCTCGAAAAGCGGGGTGCCGTCGTTGCTGATGGATGTGAAAGGCGATTTGAGTGGTATTGCTGCGAAGGGCGAACCCAATGCCCGAATCGAAGAGCGGAGCGGCCAGATTGGTATCCATTTTACGGCTTCGGGCAA